>Ga0335072_10000011_pt1 | contig 458562 bp, 359 predicted proteins | sample Lox_Sample_21_FD_206725 | JGI IMG/M metagenome (GOLD analysis project Ga0335072, IMG submission 206725) | Soil microbial communities from Loxahatchee National Wildlife Refuge, Florida, United States - Lox_Sample_2.1 | ecosystem: Environmental > Terrestrial > Soil > Wetlands | place: USA...
AGTCGGGCTTGAATGGGGCACCCAGGCAGCTGGGAGTTTCAAACGTTCGTATCGGGAATAACAACCTGGCTTGCCAACCCTAAACTGAAGAACCTTCGGGGCTCCGTGCGACCAGAATGACATCGCCCGCGGTCATGAACTTTGCGGAGACATGGTGAGGGCTTCCCCATTCGGTGGCCTGGGGACGGCAACAGGAATGGGGGTACCCGAGACTGTTTGTGGGGCCGGCTGTGCGGGTGTTTCTGTGGTTCTGCCTTTTGTCGGGATCGTCTTATCCGAGAGTGTGGGTACCGTGGGTGACGGCGGCGCCGGCGCGGAGGGCGGCGGCAACCAGGATGGTTTCGGAGATTTCTTCGTCGCTGGCGCCGGCTTCGCGGGCGCGTTTGGAGTGAATCTCAAGGCAATAGGGGCACTGGGTGGTGAGGGCGACGCCGAGCGCGATGAGCTCCTTATGTTTGGAGGAGATGGCTCCGGGGGCCATGGCTGCCTTGTCGAAGGCCCAGAAGGCCTTTGCGGCTTCCGGGGCTTTTGCGTCCATGACTTTGAGGCGGGCGAGGTTCTTCATGTCGTACATGGGACTCTCCTGGAGATGAGGGATGTTCGGCTCGCGTGCGGAAGGGACGGCGAGGAAGGGCCGCGGCCTGGGTTGGACGAGTATAGCGCCGTTGCAGGTTACAGGTTGCAGGTTCGAGGTTGCAGGGTTGCGGGTTGCGGGGCAGAGGACCGGGGTTACTTCTTTTCCGAAACGAGTTTTGCCATGGCTTCGCTGATGCCTTCGGCGCGAAGGCCGGCGACGACGCCCTGGCGGTCGGCAGCGGAGCGGTTTTGGCTGACCTTCCACTTGCCTTCAATGGAAAGGATGGGGATTTCGATGCCAATGATGGCGTTGATCTGGGCTCGGACGAAGTCCTCCGGGGCGTCGGCGACGTGCCAGGGCGCGGGGCGGTGGTTTTCCTGGGAAGCGGTGAGGTGGCCGATCTGGTCGCGGATCCAGGCGGGGTCGTCGATGACGCGGGGGGTTCCGCGGACCTGGACCACGACATAGTTCCAGGTGGGGACGACGCGGCCGTGCTCCTTTTTGGCTGCGTACCAGGAGGGCGTGATGTAGGCCTGGGGACCCTGAAAGACGACGAGGGTTTCGGCGCCGGATCGGAGGGGCTCGACCTGGTCGTTGGCTTTGGCGATGTGGGCGCGGAGGGTTCCGCGTTCGCCCTCGGGGACCAGGATGAACGGGACGAGGTTGGCGAGGAGGCCGCCGGGACCGGCGGTGATGAGGGTGGCGAGCGGGTGCGCGCGGATGAGGGCGTGGAGGATCTCCGGGCGGTCTTCGCGGAATGCGGGGGGCTGGTACATGGGGTTCGGGGCTGGGAAGAATTTTACAGAGGTGGAGGAGGCAGGAGGTAGGAGCCGGGAGGCCGTAGCGCTCGAATCTGGTGGCTTGCCGCGGAGCGGGGCCGCACTCGGATTCCGCAGCTACTCGGCAATCTTGACGGTATTGCTGAACCGCGTGCTTGAAATTTTTCACTACCTGATGAAGAAGCCTCAGGGGCTGAAGCCCGGATTCAACTGAAGTCTTTTCGGCACGACTGAAGTCATGCCCTGATACAAAGGCTCAGGGGCTGAAGCCTGGAGATCACCTGAGCCTGTTGTGTTCTTGTCCGCCCGTTGTTGCGGAAATGCGTATTCGTGCAATCTTATGCACCCCGAAATAGACGCTCGGGATACCTATCAATAGCGCCAGGACAAGATCTGCCAGCGCGTCTTTTGGGCGCATCAGCCCCAAGGCGGCACTGGAGTAATACATCACTGCCGCAACTGCAGTGAAAAAGACACCCACGCTCAGACCCCAGCTGCGTGCCAGCTTTTGGAGCGATGTCTCCTGTGCCGCCCGTTGCCTCAAGCGCCAAATCACAAAAAACATGACTGCACAGGGAACAGCGAGCGCAAGGTAGGGACCGGCAAGTTCGGTTACCGTCTTCTTTAGGGCGATCCCGAGCAAGATGAATGAAGCCATTTCAAGCATCAGGAAAATACCGATGCTCTGGAACAGCCACTGCCACATGCTCTTTCGCGATCCCACGGTTAGGGGGGAGTTTATCAAACCAGCAAAGACGCTTCAAAGGCGAATTCTGCCCCCCGAAGAACAGCAGTACCTCCCGTTATTGCCCTTGCGGGTTGGTGGCGCGTAACTCGGCTACGATTTCGGCGGCGGCTTTGCGGGCTTCGTCTTCGCGGTCGGGGGGGAAGGAGATGGCGCCGACGCGGGCGTGGCCTCCTCCGCCGTAGCGCTCGCAGATGGTGGCGAGGTTGACCATCTTTTCCGGCGGAGTTTTGGTCCAGGGGTTGGAGCCGACGGCGACCTTGGTACGGAAGCTGGATTTGGAGAGGCCGATGGAGTAGGTCGCCTCCGGGTGGAGGTAGTAGGGGATGAACTTGTTGTAGCCCTCGTGCTGCTGGTCGGTGATATCGAAATAGATCGTGCCCTGCTTCGACTCGGAGCGGGAGCGGATGAGGTCGATGGCGCGCTGGTGGCTTTCGAGCAGCGGGGGCAGAAGGCTCGCGACCCAGGGCTGCTCGAGGACCTGCTGCAGAGGCATGTGGGAGAGCAGGGGGATGAGGCGCGGGATGAAGGCCGAGTCCTGGGTGGATTCGATGATGAGGGTGAGCTTCATGGCGGGGGCGGGCATTTCGACGGCGAGCTGCGGGCTCTCGTAGAGAGCGCCGTCAACGATGTCGGCCCAGCGGACGAGCTCGGCGACGGGGGCGGCGTCGAAGCCGAAGTGGGTGGACGCGACGTGGGCGAGGAAGCTGGTGCAGGAGACGTAATCGGGATCGTAAAAGCGGTGGCCCGTGTAGCGGCCGTCGGCCATGCCGTTGAGGTAGTCCTGATGGTCTTCGGGAGTGAGGAAGGCGGAGAGGTGGTGGTCGAACCACCAGGTGATTTTGGGCGAGGGGGAATATTTGAAGTCGACGATAGCGTTTTCGTCGCCGATGAAGTCGGCTTCGTTGAAGAGGGCGCCGGCGCGGTGGACGAGGCCGCGGTATTCGTACTCGGCGTCGGAGCGGATGCACTCGTGGTGGAATCGGCTGAAGAGCGAGGCCGAGCAGGCACCGTCGAAACACTTGTCGTGATAAAAGACCCTGACCTTCAAGAGAAGCATGCCCCCGAAAACCGCCGGCATGGGGGCCGGGCGGGAATCTTCTAGCTTACCGGGAAGTCGCGGGGTGTCAAGCGAGCGGGACAGGGTGGCTGAGAAAAACTGTACAGGGTGGGTTACTTCGCCTGGAGGATCATGGAGGAGACCGGTGCGGGCAGGGCGCAGGCGTGGGCGCGGACGCCCTGGAGGAAGGCGGCGATGGCGCCGGTGACGATCGGCTCGACACGCTCGTGGCCGAAGCCGGCGCCGGCAAAGTTCATGTGGGTGGCGCCGGAGACGACACCCATCCACTGGCAGTGGGCGGGATTGCCGGGGAGATTGTGCCACGGAATCTGACGGGCCTGCGGAACGCCCTGCGGCGAGTCGTCGCGGGTGCCGGTGAGGATCAGGATGGGCTTGCGGATGCCGGACCAGGCCGCATCGGGAAAGACGACGCCGGGACCTTCCGGCGAGAGCGCGACATAGGCATCGAAGCGGTTCCGTCCGGCGGGCGGCGAGGTGACGCCGATGATGTTCTTCGCGCCGGCTTCCAGCATGACGGTCTCGGCGCCCATGGAGTGGCCGAGGAGGACGCGGACCGGCGCTCGACACTGGTGGTTCGCCCAGGTGAGCGCGGCGCCGACATCAAGGAGACGGGCCTGTTCGGCATTGGGGTCGGCGACCAGGGCGTGGACGCCGGGACGGATGCCGTCGTGGAGCATATCGGAGCGAAGGGCGGCGAGTCCGCTCTCGCGATGACCCATGACGACGGTGGTGTAGCCGAGATGCGCCATGAACTGGGCAAGATATCGGTAGCCGTTTTCCGATCCGCCGGCGCCGTGGGAGATGACGGCCAAAGGGGGGCAGGCGGAGGTTGCGGCCTGGGCCGCATAGACGAGGAGCGGAGTGGTTTGTCCGTCGGCGCGAGGCACGTCGAGGTGCTGCTGCGCGCGGACGCAAGGCGCGAGGATCAGGACCGCGCATAAGAGAAGGACGAGAAAGAGGTGTCGGCGGAAAGTAACGGGAACGGGTGGGATTCGCGAGTTTCTGCTTATATTGCCAGGATTATCTTCCTGGATGGGTCGTGGCCGGGCTTAGTCGCTCCGGACATAACCACCGTTGCCCAAGCCACCCTCATGGTACGCGACCCCTGCCGATTCGTGATGAGTGGTCTGTCCTGATATCGCGAAACAACGAAGCGAAGGATCGGGTTCGGCCGGGCCGGGGAACGGGTGCTCGATCCCGGCAGCGGGATAGCGCCATCCGGGTCTTGTAGATTGGGGTGTTGGCTTCTCAAATCCCCCTTCGCTAACACAAGAGAGATGAGGTCGCATGCCGGAGGTACGTCGTGCCTTGAGGCAGTGTTTGCATTCAGCGGTGGTTCCGGTGGTTCCGGTGGTTCTGATCTCGCTCGCGGGCGGGCTTACGGCGCAGCAAAGCGCCGCTCCGCATCTGGCGGACTACGTTGGCACTTACACCGACACGCCTGGTCATACGATCGAAATCGCGGACGGCGACGGACTTTTCGCCGTCGTCGACGAAGCCAAGTATTCGCTTCGCCCGGCGGGCGTGGATCAGTTCACCACCGTTGGCGGTCAGCTGGTTTCATTCCCACGCGATGCCAGCGGCATTGTGACGGGATACAAGCAGGATGGCCAGTTCCATCCTCGCGTGTCGACCGCCATCTCGGCGGAATCTGCCGCACTCGCGCGGCCGCGTCCCCAGGGGGAAGATTTGCCTGCGGACTATCGATATCGTCCCCCTGCCAATCTGCATGATGGAATCGCCGTCGGCGACATTGCCCGCGGAGACCTCGGAGCCGCCACAGCCAATTCGATTGTGCGCGCCATCCTCGCGGGAACTTATAAGGATGTGCACAGCGTGCTGCTCTACCAGCGCGGGAAGCTGGTGCTGGAGGAGCATTTCTACGGCTACGATGCAGGCGTCCTCATCAGATGCGGTCTGCAACCAAGTCCGTTGTGAGCGCACTTGCCGGGATTGCGATTGACCGAGGCGCTCTCTCAGGAGTCAATGAACCGGTCTTGCCGGAGATGCGTTATTCGAGTTATGCCAATCCCGATCCGCGCAAAGCCGCGATCACACTCGGCGACTTCCTCTCCATGAGTTCGGGGCTGGACTGCAATGACCACAGCTCGACCTCGCCGGGCCGGGAGACGGTTCTGGACAACAAATCGGATTGGGTCAAGGCGACCCTCGATCTTCCCCTGACCCATCCACCCGGGACGGAGGGCTACTACTGCTCGGGCGGCGTTGCCGTCGTTGGCAGGCTCGTTGAAAACGAGGTTCACTTGCGACTGCCGGATTACGCGCAGGCCTCGCTCTTCGGGCCTTTGGGAATTTCGCGAGCCGACTGGACATGGAATTACAACCTGACGAACGCCGACAAGGAATACTCGCAGATCCATCTGCGTCCCCGCGACATGCTCAAGCTGGGGATCCTCTTCCTGGACGGCGGTCGCTGGCAAGGGCGCCAGATCATCTCCGAGTCATGGGTGCACGCATCCTTAGCCGAACACAGTCATGTGGACAACGTCAGCTATGGCTACTTCTGGTGGCGCCACATGTTTACGGTGAAGACGCCCGGCGGCACTCGGCAATTTGTCATCGCCGCTGCCCAAGGCAACGGCGGACAGAAAATTTATGTTGCGCCACAATTCCGTCTCGTTGCCGTCTTCACCGGGGGCGGATACAACGCCGAGTCGACGCCGCCAAACACAATCATGGAGAAGATCATTCTCCCGGCTTTAATGGATGCCGCTGTTCATGCTCAGTTCCCTTCACAGCCAAAATGACCTGAACTGATTTTGAGCGGCCGCGGGACTTTGTCGCGAGGACTGAATGACAGTGCCTGTCGGCAGGACAGGACAGTCAGGGGCTCGCAGCGCAACGGGTGTCTGTTGCCCTACGGGATCCTATTGGGCGTCTTTCACGCAGCGAAAGCCCAGGGTTCCGGAGCGGTCGTAACTCGGGGCCATCAGCAGCAGCTTGCCGTGCGTGTCGTTGCGATACGCCTGCGGGAAATACCAGATGGAACCCTGCGGCTGGTAGTAGCTGCCGCCGCGCAGGATAGCGGCGCGTGTGTGGTCGTCTTCAAATTCATCGGTCCACTGCCAGACGTTGCCGACCAGATCCATGACGCCGTAAGGACTGGCACCGGAGGGATGGGCATCGACGTCGTCCGGCGCTCGCAGAGTGCGGCCTGTGTCGGAGGCGGGTACGGCGGCTGCATTCCAGGAGTTGCCCCAGGGGTACAGGCGGCCGTCGAAGCCCTGCGAGGCAAGCTGCCACTCCCAATCATGGGGCAGGCGTTTCCCTGCCCAGTGAGCGTAGGCGCGGGCATCGTCCAGCGAAACCCAGGTGACGGGTTTGTTCGCCCAGCCGGCGGGGTATGTGCCGTTCTTCCAGTCCTTGAGGAAATTGGCGGGATCGCGCGGGGCGTAATGGGTAGCCTCGAGGAACTTTCTGAACTCGGCGTTGGTGACGGGGAACCTGTCGATATAGAACGAGTGCACATCGAGGCGATGCTCATGAAAACGGCGGGGAGCGTCTTCCCAGGGATACTGGACGTCGACGCCAACGTCGTCGCCGCCCTCGATCTCGATGCCGCGGACGCGGAAGAGGAATTCTCCTCCGGGGATAAGGATCATGCCGGGAGGCGCGGTGGAGGCGGGGGTGGTAGGCGCGACAGGAACCATCTGCTGCGGCAGCACCTTCCACTCGTGCGAATAGCCGGCAAGCGGATTGGCGGTCATCGCGGCCATCCTCGTCACCAACTGCTGCAGCGACGGAGTGAGGGCGGGCGCGGCCAGGATCATGCCGTAGCCATGGGCCTCAATGGGAAACGACAGCGTCGCCTCAGTGCCATCGACCTCGGGCGTGAGTTCCCGGCCATGATAGAGATCGAAGTAGTGCATGCCCTGTCGGACAGGCACGGTGAGCTGTGGGCCGTCGATGTTGTACTCGCCGCGATTCACCATGGTCCAGACGGTCTGATCGCCCAGAGGCCAGCGGCTGGCGTAGACGCCGTAGCTGTGCGTTGGGTAGAACGGCTCCCAGCCGGGGCTGATGAGGAATGGGGCGACGGCCCGTTCCATCGTGGCAACGCGGCGCGTGGCTTCGGCGTCGCGCGGCGTGATCCCGTTCCAGATGCCCCAGATATTCTCCCAGCTCTCCCATCCTTCGCCGTTGAAGAAGGCGAACTGCAGATCGTCCGTCTTGTCCCGGTTCCAGCGATCCGAGATGTTCACCTGATGCCGCGGTTCCAGCCAGCGGTATCGATCGACGGTGGGCGCGAACTGAAATTCATACTGGCCCCAGGTAAGCACATTCCACGCGAGGGCCTCATCGGAGGGACCGTCTTCCGGTTCGAAGGCCAGCGGGTGTCCGATTTTTTCCGCGGCCAGTGAGAAGGCGAGCGGCACGCCGTCCTGGGTATCGCCGTTGACGCCGTCGGCATCGATGGCCTTCATCTCTTCGGCAATGGCCTCAGGCCATGGTTGACCGGGATCACCCGTGCCCTGGTCCCACATCATCATGGGAAACAAAACCCGGACACCGCGACGGTGAAAGTCCTCGACCATCTGGCGCACGCCGGGCAGTCCACCGGGCATGGAGCGGACCATGTCGAGCTGGTTGCGGTCGTCGATGCCCATGTTGGGATAGGTGGCCCAGATGAGGACCGCGTCGATTCCTCCATAGCGCTTTTCGAGATCATCAAGATAACGATCGACGGTGTATTTACCGGCGACCGGATCGTAGAAATAGCGATCCTGGACCATCATCTGGGGCTGCATGAAGCTCGACTGGGCCCATTGCAGCGCGGGGAGCGCATAACGCCAGGGATCGAAGCCGACGCGAATGCGGCGTTCGCCGCGCCAGGCGGTGACGGCTTTCAGCCACGCTTCATGGTCGTCGCCAGAACACGGATACCCCGCGCCCCCTTCCCATGCCATGCGGAAGGTGAGGCACTCGGGCGGGGGGATCTGCTGTCCGTGCGGAAGGTAGCGGTCGTCCTGGGCGCGGGCAGTTACGGCGGCAATGGAGCACAGGAGGCAGGCTGCGAGGGCTCGCCCGAGGCGCGGCCCGGCGTGGTTTCTCCGGTTGCGATCTGCGCTCATGTCTCTCACCTCGAGGGCTCCGCTCCGGAATCACGCCGGCAGCGGGATCAGCAGCAATGGCCAAGATTGTAGATTGAATCGTTTGAACTCTGCGCTATGATCGGCCTGCCGCGGAGAATATCACTTCTGCGTTTACGGAACGAGACGCCGGCCGGCACGTTCTCTCGGGCTGCGTCGCAGGGGTCGGCAGGAACGGGTCCGGCATGAGAACGCGAGGACGAGGAAAGACCGGGAGGCACGTTTTGATCAGCAGATCCAGTTGGGCAGCTCTTGGGTTGACCGCTTTCGCCGCGCTTTCACTGTCTGCTCAGACGGTGAACGTGGATATGACGCCGGGCGACGCGACGAACCATTTCGTTCCCCAGCAGACGCTGGGGGCGGGCCTGGATCGCATCGCCGTGGAGGCCATCGACAAGGCTCTGACGCCGAAGGTGCTGGCTGCCGTGGCACCGTCCGGGTGGGAACCGATCACCTACCGGCAGAACACGGAGCTGGCCGTCGAGGCATGGCACTGGAATCCCAACGGAACATGGAGCGATCCGTCGGGCCGCGGATACTTCACAGGGTCGACGCATCCGACCGAGATGATTCGCTATTCCTATGGTTACTCGCTGCCGCGCCGCGGCTTTACGCGGAATGACGGCACCGGCAACACCGGCTTCTCGCGACTGACGGATGGCGACACCAGCACTTTCTGGAAGAGCAATCCGTACCTCACCGAGCGCTTCACCCATGAGCCGGACAGCCAGCACCCTCAGTGGGTCGTTATCGATCTGAAGGAGAAGGACCTGATCGACGCCATCCGGATCGACTGGGCCGCTCCTTATGCGACGCATTATGAAGTCCAGTTCTGGACCGGGCTCGATCCCATTGGAAAGCCGACCGAGGGCATCTGGCAGACCTTTCCCACCGGCGCGATCAGCAATGGCAAAGGCGGCGAAGCCACTGTATCGCTCACGCAGATTCCCACCTGGGTCCAGTTCCTTCGTATCGTCATGACGGAATCCTCGAACACCTGCGATGCGGACGGGCCCTCAGACCCGCGCAACTGCGTGGGGTATGCGATTCGCGAACTGTATGTGGGAACGATGGGGCCGAAGGGTTCTCTGCACGACGTCGTGCGCCACACGCCCGACCAGGATCAAACGACGACCTATTGCTCCTCGGTCGATCCCTGGCATACTTCCGCCGATCTGCTGAACAAGCGCCAGGCGCAGGTTGGGTTCGACCTCTTCTACACCAGCGGCATCACGCACGGGCTGCCCGCGATGATTCCGATTGCCATGCTGTACGGCCAGCCGGAGGACGCAGCCGCGGAAATCCAGTACATCGAAGCGCGCCATTACCCCATTTCCTATGTGGAGATGGGTGAAGAAGCGGATGGGCAATACACGACGCCCGAGGACTATGCGGCACTCTATATCCAGTTCGCGGCCGCGATCCATAAAGTCGACCCAAAGCTGAAGCTGGGCGGCCCGGCCTTCCAGGGAGTGAACCAGGACGTGCAGGTATGGCCGGACGCCAGCGGGAACGCCTCGTGGCTGGAGCGCTTTTTGGACTATCTGCGCGCCCACGGGCGGATGCAGGACCTGGCCTTCTTCTCCTTCGAACACTATCCGCTGACTCCCTGCATGTTCAACTGGGCCGATCTCTACGACGAACCGCAGCGCATCGAGCACATTGTGCAGGTGTGGCGTAACGACGGCCTGCCGAAAGACCTGCCGCTCTTCATCACCGAGTCCAACTTATCGTCCAGCGCAAGCGAGGCCTATCTTGCCAACTTCGGCGGTCTATGGCTCGCCGACTATATTGGATCGTTCCTGACAGAAGGCGGCAATGGCGTCTATTACTTCCACTATCTCCCGCTGAAGGAGGACCGGGGCTGCAATAACTCGCCCGGCGTCTTCGGCATGTTCTCCGTCGATAAGGACTACAACATCCTCCAGCCGCTCTCGCAGTTCTTCGCCAGTGAGCTTATCAACCGCGAGTGGATCGAGCCGGGCACAAAAGAGAACACTATTTTCCCGGCTTCGAGCACCATCAGCGACGGAGCGGGACATATGCTGGTGACCGCTTACGCCGACCTGCGGCCGGATGGACAATGGTCCCTGATGCTGGTGAATCGCGACCAGGAAGAGGCGCACACTCTTCACATCGCTTTTCATGACGGGGAAACGCGCACGCTCGGGTATTCCGGCGAGGTACAGGCGGTGGTCTTCGGGAGCGCGCAGTATGCGTGGCATCCGGCAGTGGTGTCGCCGATGTCGCACCCCGAGAAGCCCAACGAGCCGGTAATCGTGGCCGGGTATGGACATGCCAGTCCGGATGGTCCTCCGGAGGTTAAAGAGCTGCAGGTGACCCCGGCGTCCGGATTCGAAATTCCCGCGGCATCCATCATGGTCCTGCGCGGACGGCTGGCGCCAGCTAACTAAGCCAGGAGCCTGCCGCTCCGCCCAGTGCGGGAGGGCGAAGTCGATTCATGCGCCGTGATGGCCGACGGCTTGCCGGATCAGAAGACGAACTTCGCGCCTAACTGCACCTGGCGAGGACTGTTGGAGGTGTAACTGATCACTCCAAAATTGGGGTCGTCGACGGATGTATCCGGGGTTCCGAAGACCGGGTGGTTGAGCGCATTTTGGGCTTCGAGGCGTACTTCCAGCCTCATGCCTTCGCGCATGGCGGCGAGGGAGAAGTCTTTGTCGATGGCCATGTCGGTATTGAAAGCCAGGGGCGACCGAATCGCGCCCATGGCGCGCGGAGCATCGCCCAGCGTGTAGACGGGCGGCAACACGAGCGAGTCGGGGTTGGCAATGTACTGGTTGATCCAGACAGAGTCTTTGCCGCCTGTGCGCTTTGGTTTGGCGACGACGTTGGGCCTCTGTCCTCCGTAGGTCGGCAACGAGGTTCCGTCATATGTACTGAAAGCCAGGGGACGGCCACCGGCCACGCGCCAGATGCCGGTGGTTTTCCATCCGCCCAGCACTGCGTCAAGAACCCCGGGCATGCCGTTCAGGAACGCCCGGCCGCGTCCCACCGGAAGCTCCCACGTATAGCTGAACTGGAGAACATTGGGGATGTCGAAGGTGGAAAGGCTGCGTTCCAGCCAGGGCTTGTTCGGGTCCTGCAGGCTGGTGAAACTTCCCAGCCAGGTCGTGTTGTCGTCCGGCACGGAAGAATCATCGATGGACTTTGACCAGACCCAGGTGGCGAGGAACTGCAGACCGTTCGAGTAGCGTTTTTCCGCGGAAATCTGCATCGAGTGATAGATCGAACTGGCAATGGGCCACGCATCCGTGCTGACTCCGCCCGGGAATTGGGGATACGGCAGCTGCAGGTAATACTGCTCGATTTGCGGAGAAGAGAGAGAGCTGTTGGGATCGGTGATGACCGAGGCAAACGGATTATCCACCATGGTCGTAAGGTCATTGATCTGATCCGACGAGTATCCCTCAATCTGCGGTCCGAGGTGATTGATGTAGTTGGCGCCGGAGAAGTACAGATGCGTTCCCTTCTTGCCTGCGTAGACGACGTCCAGGAGAATGTTCCACGGAACCTGATGCTCGACGCCGAAGCTCCAGCTTTGCTCATAGGGCGTGGCGATCATGTTGCGCAGCGGACCGTTGGCGCCGTAGCCTACGTCATTCATCACGCCGAGGGAGTTGCCGGGAGGCTGGATCAGGCCGTTCGGGTAGGGATTGCTGAGGCGCAGATACGGCGTTGCGCCATCGTTCTGGTAAGTCGTGATGGCGCTGGTGTACTGGTTGAATCCCTGGGAGCCATAGGGCGCGACGCCGGTGGCGCCGGAACGGGGCTGGGAATAGTAGATCCCGTAGCCACCGCGGATGACCGTGAGCTTCCCGATGCGATACGCAAAGCCGAAGCGGGGCTGGATGTCGCTCCAGTCGGTATCGACAATATGACGCTGGCTGGAGCTGGCAAAGACCTCGCCGCCGACCATCGTCCCGAGCCCCGGAACGGAGAGAGGCAGAGGAACGGTGGGATCAAACCAGTTTTGCCGGTTATGACGATCCGTTCGAGGGATGGAGACGTCATAGCGCAGACCTAAATTCAGCGTCAGCTTCTTGGTCGTCTTCCAGTTGTCCTGGACATACCAGGCGTATTGGTGGTCTTCAGTCGCCGGCTGATCCTGGATCTCGTAATACGTGCCATAGCCTCCCTGGGTCATCTGGCCCATCAGGAAGCTGGCCATTCCATCTCCGCCGCAGGTGGCGAAATCGTAAGGGCACTGGGAAGAACCCGATCGGTCGAAGCTGAAGATCCCGTTCGGGGCGTTCGTCTGAATGTAGTTCATCTGATGCAGCCTGCCCTCAAAGCCGAACTTCAGATCGGTGCTGCCGATGACTTTGTCGAGGGTAAAGGTCAGCTGTCCCGTATCCTGTCCCTGTTTGTAGTTCCCGTACGGGTCGCTTCCGATATTCATGTAGCCGGCGGAGTAATAGGCGTTCTGATCGATGTAGATGGCGGGCACGCCCATAAACCCGTTCGAATTCAGATAGGACGGAAATCCGAGCGTGCTGAGCGGATCGGTGACGCCGCCGGCCCCGCTGTACGCAGAGATGCGCTCGGCTCCCCGCGTAAAGCCGAAAATGCTGGTCAGCAGCAGCGTAGGAGAAAAGGTGTGCGTATCGTTCAGAGTGAAAACATGAGCTGAGGTCTGATTGGGACCGCCGGCACAGGGATCGGCAAAGTTGCCGAAGCAGTTAAACGGGACGGCGCTGGCCCATTGGTGCGAGTACCTGACGCTCAGCAAATTCTTCTGGCTGAAGCGCTGGTCAACCTTGAGGTCCCACTGATCATTCGGGTAGCTGCTGGCTCCGGAGGCGATCCAGTTGTCGTAGATGGTAGCGTTGGCCATGTTGGCCGTGGGTTCGGGAAAAAGCTGCATCATGCGCTGCGCGACCGGATCAATCAGATTGCCCGCGCTCGAGGGCAGCTGGTAGGGTGTGCCGGCAAGGTTCGGATTCCCTGGACTGTTGTACGCGGCAACGTTGTTAAAGGGAATAAAGGCGCTGCGCACGGCGCCCGCACCCTGATCGTTGTTGACATAGGACCCTGTATAGGGATCCCAGAGCTGGCCGGCGGCTACGCTGCACATGCCCGAACCGTCGAAGGTTCCGCCCTGTGCTGCGCAGAGCTCTCCGAAATCGCCGCTGCGCTCAGCGTCGCTGGGAACGCCGGCCTGATAGGTGCCTGCCGTGGTCTGCCGGGTGCCGTCGTAGTCAAAGAAGAAGAGGGTCTTGTTCTTGAAGATGGGACCACCCACGGTTCCGCCGAAATTGTGGCGGTGGACGGGCGGCAGCGGGATTCCATTGAGGTTGTTGAACCAGTTGTTCGCGTCGGTGAGGGTGTTGCGAACAAAATCGTAAGCGCTGCCGTGGAAGGTATTGGTGCCCGAGCGGGTGACCATGTTGACCACCGACCCGCCGGAAAAACCATACTCGGCGCTGAAGTTCGACTGCTCCACCCTGAATTCATCCACGGCCTCAGGCGAGGGCGTGTAGGTCGCCTGGGTGACGCCGCCGTTCGGCTCGTAATTGGTGACCGTTGCGCCGTCCATGAGAATGTCAGCCGTTGAATTGCGGCTGCCGTTCGAGACAAAGTTCGTACCGGTGCAGCCGGTCGAGCACTGGTCGTCGGCCTCGGTCACGCCCGGGGTGAGCATGGCCAGGTCCATCACATAGCGATCCACCAGCGGCAGGTCGTTGATGAACTTCCGGTTGATCGTCAGGCCGGTTGTGGCGTCTTCGGAGTGCAGGTGCTGATCCTGGGAATGGACTTCCACAGTCTGAGTGGCGCCGGCGACACGAAGGGTAAGATCGGCTGTCGGATTCTCGCCAACGTTGACGGTAATGTTGGTGAGCTCCGTCTTCGCGAAGCCCGACATCTCGGCGGTGACGCTGTAAACGCCCGGAGGGACAGACTGGTAAAGGTATCGCCCTCCGGTGTCGGAGGTCGTCGTGAATCGAAAACCCTTGTTCTGGTCGACAAGGGTGATTCTGGCGCCCGGGATTACGGCTCCGGAGGTATCGGTCAGCACTCCGCTGATGGTTCCGAAATAGCCCTGGGCCGCGGCTACACCCGAGATCATCAGCAGGAGAAAAAAGAGCACAGCGCCGCCGATTCCCGCATGCGACGCCTTGCCGACCTTCAGTGACTGGATATACATCGCAACCTCCTCCGCGCTCTCGTTGAAGAGTGATTGAGGGCGAATTGATCCTGCACGAACGGCAATTACGACTTTCAGGAGACGAGTCGAGCCGTCACCTGAAGTACTCTGCATTAATGTTCAAAAGAACAGCCATGTCAAGAGGGAAACTGGCCGAATCACTTTCACAGGAATCGCTTCCCTGTTGAGCCACAATCGGTTGGCGCCCGGGAAGCGTCAGCGGGAAGCGGCGGGGCGGCCTCGAGCAAAGACCTCGGGGGTGCCGAATCAGGCAGCAGGTCTCCCAGAGCTGCATCGGCGAATCGCGCAACTCACCCGTGCCGTGTGGCCATCACGCTTGCAGATCTCCTGGGCGGAAAAAGAGGGCGATGAAGATTAAGTATTTTTAATGAGTGCCGATAGTCCATGCAGAGACGGCCTGGGAAGAAGGCCGAAATCTGAGTTCAGGGTCGGATTGTGGCAAAAGACAGAGCTGATGGCATTCTGCGCCGCCGGCTCGCCGGGCTGGGCCGCGCGGCGGGCGCTTCTCATGGACACCAAACCATCACGGTGGCGTGGCTTCTGCTTCTGAGCCTCGGCCTCGGCCTCTCCGGGCGTGGCGCCGAGGGGCAGGTTCGTGGCGGCCCGCTGCCGGCGGTCGCATCGGGAAGCGTGACCCTGATCGCTACCCTCGAAACGCTGGCCGTAACAGCCGCACCGGTCGACACCGGCACACTCGTTCCCGCTGCAATGCATTCGGGATTGCAATCCTATGCCATCACCATGAGATCGGCGATTGTGGCGCTTCGTACGACCGTGCACCTGCAGTGTCTCGTTCGGGGCACGACGTCTGCCGGTCCTGAATATGAGGTCCTTCTCCCTTCCGCGATGAAGAGCGGCGAGACCCGTGAGCCTGTCACGCGAACCGACTTCCTTAATATCCGAATGGACAATGGCACTCCGTACCTGGTGCGGTCGGATTCTCCCGCGGAGCAGGTGGACATCATCGCCCAGGCGCTGTGAGCCCTCGGCGAAAATCGCGCCTTACAGCATGCAGGAGGCTCCGAGCGCGCCATGATCGCGTGGGCTTACCCCGGGGAGACCGTGCAATACGTCTTCCCTGCCTCCGTGCGTCCTAAGTGGTAGAAGGCAACTTTAGTTGCAGGCCGATTGTGATGGCCGTCACAGGATTTTCCCGCCCCTTGTGGAACCTTGATCCCGACCGTACGAAACGCATTTCGAACTGTACTCCCTCGGTTTCTGCGTCATCGATGGCGGGCTTCCAGAACCCCTTATACGGGCTCCGAGGGAATCCCCGATCGATTTTCGGGAGGGGTTCCGTAGAGATGAACTAGCCGCGGTCAATGAGCTCTCGCGCTCTTTGCTGAACATTTCTTTCAAGGGGTAACAAATGACAAGAAAGACATTAGGTAGCTTCCTCGCTGCGGCTCTTTTGATCGCCGGCTCGGGCCCCGCTGCACTTTGCCAACTGAATTCAAACACCGCCACCGTTTCGCTGACTGCGACCCTGGGCGAGAGCCTGAGCATCAGCGCCACGCCGACCTCCACCTCGTTTAATCTCGTCGCCGGCGGAACCGCACAAGCCACTGCGCCGGTAGCCATCACCACAACCTGGATTCTGAGCAACAGCCGCTCTTCGGTGACCCTGACCAGCTGGTTTGCCAATGCGGCTCAGGCTCTGACCAGCGGCGGCTCGGCGCCTGTCTATATTCCGACCTCGGAAGTGCTGGGACAGATGACAACGGGCAGCCCGACGACGTTCACGGCCTACACACAATCGCCGGGAACGGGCGGTCTGGGTGTTGCCGGCGCCAGTCTGGTCCTTTTTACCCAGGGGATCACGAATACGAACCGGAACGCCAACCGGACCGACAACCTCAACCTCGAGATCAACCTGACCAGCCAGCCACAGCTGCCCGCCGGCACGTACACGGGCACGCTGAATCTGCAGGCGCAGGCTCTCTAACTTAAATCAGAAGTGCTTGCGGAAAAGAGCCGCGTAAGCGGCAGGAGGGTGACTGCTGTGTCGTTGAAGCGACTGCTGGGCGCGGTGCTGTTCTTGTCCGGGTGTTGTTCACTCGCCCAGTCAGTGTCACCCGTGATCGTGGAGTACAAGGGGAAAGCTGCCGGGCAGATCGCGCTCGTCAACAATACCCTGACCCCGCTGGCGGTGGTGCTGGAGCCGCGAAGCTTCAGCATCACCCCGGAGGGGAACGGCATCTACAGGCCGCTCGACTCGAGCATCCACGTGAAATTGTCGTCGACGAGCGCCCGGATCGATCCGGGCCAGACCTACTACGTCTTCTACTCGGCCACGGCGGATAAGCTTCCCGCGTGGTTCACGGTCTATTCAGTGTTCTCGAAGGTGCAGCACACCGGCGGCCTCGACGTACGCATCCTTCTTCCGCACACGGTCTACATCTATCCGAAGAAGCAGCCAGCCAGGGTCGCGGTGCAGGTTGACCCGCCGGTCTACTCCGTTCGCGCCGGCAGAGTAGAGTGCGACATCGAAAACAACAGCGCCGAGCTGACCCGGGTTCAGGAGGTCCGCCTGACCTCTGCGGCGAAATCGGAATCCACCGCGGGCTTTCCGCTCCTGCCGGGTGGGCACCGGCATCTGGAACTGAACTGGAGCGAAAAGGAACCGCCAGAAACGATGGTGCTGCAGTTTGCGCACAACGCGCTGAAGGAGCCCATCCATTCCAGCGACCAGTAGCCGCCGACGCAGTGGCAGGAGACCTGAGAATTGCGAATCCGTGGCGTTCTGCTTCTGATTGCGATCGTCTCGCCTCGCCTCACGGCGCAGGTCTTCGAGGTCAACGGCGGCGCTTCCAGTCTCTATCAGGCGCAGGGCGGCACCTTAACGGCGCGAGGGCCCGGCTACGATGCATCGCTGAGCGGAGGCATCCTGGCAGGCAAGCTGGTGGGCGGCGCAAACCTCACAAGGATGATTGGACACACGACCTTGATTCTTGGGGACGATTACATTCCCTTTGTCCTGCCCACGGATACTTTCGACACCAGCCACTATCTGGTTGCCGTGGGGGCGGGCGCGAAAGCCACCCTGGGCGGCACCGATGTTTTTGCCTTTGGCGGAGGCCTGTCGAACTCGTTCAACAGTCCTCTCTTCGAAGGTGCTCGGGCCGAGAGCCCGGCTGGAATTCTCTTTCTGAAGAAGCCGATTGGCGCGCACTGGACGGCCACCTCGAACATGATCTTCTCCGCACAGACCACCGCTATCGAGGGCCTTGAATGGCGTCCTGGGAAGTCTCTGACTGCCGCGCTTGCCGGCGGCGCGGGTGCGAGCCAGCCCTATGGAGCCGCCAGTCTGGATCTCCATCGTTCGCGCATCGATTTGAAGGCGGCGTATGTTGCCGCCGGCAGCGCGTTCCATCGCGTCGCCATGGGGGCGCCGTTCACGAGCGAACCCGACCGCGAGAATGTGATGCTTACGTTTCGGCCGCTGAAAACGCTCGCTCTGGCTGCGGGCCGAAACAATTTCCTCTCCCCGGTGGGCAACACGCAATCCACTGTCCGCAGCGGTGTCGACAATCTCTCCGCGGGATGGCAGTGGCTCGGGACCGGGATGACAGCCTCTCTCTACCACTCGACTTACCTGAACAACTCGAACGATGCGACGGCGTATACCGCGGACCGGGCTCTGACCTCGTGGCTCCATGCTTCGGCCAGCTATCTCGAGAGCCGGCCCAGCAATGGCGCTCGCACGAAGACCTTCGTCAGCAACATATCTGAGAGGCTGACGCCCCGCCTGCATGTAACTCAGCTCATCAGCAGTTCCCAGGGACAGACAACGATCGCGTTTGGCGGCGGATTCCTTTCCAACCCGGTCTCGATCACAGCCGAATATCAGACCTACTATGTCCCCGAGCGCAATACGGCGCCCTTCGAGAGGGCGCTGATCGTGGATTTGCAGCTGCACCTCATCCGCGGCCTCACGCTCCACGGCGGAAGCTTCGTGGCGCCGGATGGCGGCCTCCGGTACACGGCGGATGCCCAGGCCATCGCCGTGCATGAGGGCCGGCTGGCTCCTCCGGGATTTGAGCCAGGGAGCAACCTGGACCAGGCATCTATCGGAAACGTGCTCATCAGGGGGATCGTTGTGGACGTGGAGAAGCGTCCCGTGGCCGGAGCCGCCCTGATGATTGACGGGCGCCTGGTCTACACCAACGACGATGGGATCTACAGCGTGCGCGAACGCAAGCCGCGTGCCCACCAGCTCAGAGTCCTGGCCGATCAGTTTCTGAACGGAGGCGCCTACCGCGTGGTCTCGGCGCCTGCCACCGTCTCCGGGGCGCCCGAGAATGAGGGGTCGGAAACCGTGATCGTCGTCGAGCGCGAAGTTGGAGCGGAGAGGTAGAGACAGTGCGCAGAAAACTTCAGTTCGCGTTGTTCGCTTGGGCGCTGATCGGTTTTGCAGCCAGCGGCTCCGCCGGCCAGGCGATTCGGGTCGCAAAAATTCAGGCGATCTCTCCCAACACGTCGGTCGGTTCTCTCACCGTCACCGCCAGCCCATCGACGGTGACCTTTCGGCTGATTTCCCGGGGCGTCGCCAGTGGATCGAACGCGATCAACATCACAACGACGTGGGGCGGCAGCCTGTGCCTCTTTTCGTGCACGGTGAACCTCTACGCGTATTTTTCGGGCGCGAACGCCGCGCTGTCGGGAGGCGGAGCTCCGGTGGTGAGCATTCCGGCGTCGGAGGTGCTGGGCCAGGTCCCCACCGGCTCACCTGCCAGCTTCACGGCCTTCACGCAGAGCAACCCTTTGGGAGGCGCAGGGGCGAGTCTGCTCCTGTTCCAGCAATCCTTCTTTCTGATCACCGGTGGCGGCTCGCGCACCGATCCCCTGAATCTGGAAATCAACCTCGCCAACCAGCCGCAGCTGCCTGCGGGATCCTATTCCGGCACTCTTTACATCCAGGCGCAGTCGCTCTGATCCGCGGCGGCGACGAGTCGCGCCTTGCCGCCCTCACGCCGCCTACTCCGGGGTCTCGGGGGCGCGTGAATGGAGTATCTAACTCCAGATTCGTCCGTATGTTGCTGAAATATTGTAATTTAGCAGGAATATGGCGGAGAGGGAGGGATTCGAACCCCCGATAGCCTTTCGACTATGCCTGATTTCGAGTCAGAAAATGGACTAATGGCACCGATGTGCATGGCGCTGCAGAGTGCAACCGATGGCTAGTAATATCAATGGGTTGTCTTCCTTTAACCTGAGGCACACCACTGCACACGGATGCACACAAATCATCAACGAACAGCCACCACAACAGCCACCGGATTTTCGCCGTGATACGCTCGGACGTGACTTGCCCCGTTCTTCGTCCAAATCGTATTCCGATCCGGACGGATTCTGGGGGTCGAGTCATCCCGAGACCGGCTCTCCCCTGTGTTCGCCCAAGCGGTCATCGTGCAGGAAGGAGAGTGTAGCCGTGGATGGATCCAGTACAGCGATCGGGTGACCATTGAGTGAGATCTGGTCCGCATGAGCAGCCCTTGCGCTCCCGTCTCCCCAAAACAGTGACGCTATTTGTCGCTCCCGCGTCCTCTTGAAATCATAACTATTAATAAGCTCCATACTACGGCGCAAACGAGCCCTATACCCGCGAACAAATAAGCGGGCCATGCAGTGTGACCTCCCTTTACAGCATCGAGATGAAGCAAATACCATGCCCCTGCCAAAATCGGCACTAGCGACACCGAAGCGATCCACAGTACACGTCTTGCTGCATTTGCGGTCTTACGATTATTGACTTCACTGCTCGCATCTGGCGCTGCGGAGCGGTTCCGAGCGTTGGAGATCTGGATGAGGTAGGTACTTGCCATTACGAATGCAATGCCGACAGCGCGAATTAGAAAGTTATGCGATCCGATATAAATTAATACTCCCCCAATTATAAGGAGAATAACGGCTAGAACTACTACCCCGAAGCGTTTACGCGGGATTTTTTGACTTGTGTTCATTCACATCCCTCTTCCTTTGCCTTTGCGGCGAGGTCGGCAGCCTTCTCCGCCAAATCTCCGATCCTTTCAGCCCATGGCTTGAGGAACGGAATTCCGCTGGTTACTGCGGCGGAACTTAGATTGATTGCCTGGCCTTCGTCAAACTGCCACAAAGCATCGCTATTTCCAGTAGAATATGATTGCAGCGTGGCCGCGAGGGCGCCGGTGATATAGGCAGCGTTACCGAAGAAAGTGGCCACTGCAACGCTCGTTACTGTAGCAGGCGTGTCAAGACCCGCGCTAGGGACTTCCCCAACACCCGAGAGAACAGTCATTACGCCTGCTCCAAAAGCGGTCCACCCAGCTGAGTCCGAGACATTTTCGAGGGCCTCAGCAAGTTCTGCAGCTGCTTTCTGGAGTGCGGTGCATTCTGCCTTATTTTTTTGGGGGCACAACCCCAACGGATCGAAGAGATTCGCGGGGTTGTCGTAGGCGTAGAGATACAAATTATTCCCGCTTCCCAACCTGCCGAGGGGATCCGGTTCAGCATACCGTCCTAAAGCTGGTAGGTAGTCACGGAAGCCGTTGTGGTTCCAGCCGGTCTCGAGATCGAAGTACTGCCCGGGCAAGCGGAGATTCTGCGTGATCGTCCCGCTGACCGATGCCTGCCCGAAAGCATCGTAGCTTGCCTGCCATTGAACTGCCTGATTGCCGTCGGTGGCCAGTTGCGGCGTGCCCAGCATGTCGTCATGTAGGTAGTAAAGCGTCGATCCGTTGAGCACGGCAACAGGCCTGCGGTTGAGATAGATATAGTCGGCCTGTGCCACGCCGGAGGCATTCGTCTCTTCCAGCAGCGCACCGTCCCGGCCGTATTGATAAATCTTTCCCCAGGAACCAGAAACCGTCTTGATCAGCCTCTGCTCGAACCCGTCGTAGGTGTAGCTGGCCAGCGTACCACCCGCGGCGTTGACGGACGCGAGACGGCCATCCTGGTTGTAGCTGAGCGAGGTGATGTATTGACCCGCCGGAGCCTGAATGCCAGGATTCAGGCTGGCGATTTTGCCATCGGCGGTATAGCCGATGGTCTGCACGACGGTACCACCCATGCTCAGGCTCGCGAGCAGATCGCTGCCCGTTCCATATCCGTAGCTCATGTTCGCCGATCCGGTGTTCTGGTTCGACGAAACCGCATTGGTGATCGTCTGCACATTGTTCGTCGGATAGTAGCCATAGGTCAGGCTCTGCAGGGTCGAGCTGCCCCCGATATCGGTGATTCCCGTCAAACGGTAGTCCTGATCGAAACCACGCGCCTCGCCAACCCCGTTGCCGTTGGTGAGTCCGTTGTACGGTCCAAACGGTTCATAGGTAATGTTCGACGCGAAGGAAGCGCGGCGCGATCATCCCTTCTTTCCCGCTTTTATTGCTTCAATCTTTCCCTCCAGGTGAGTGGGCGAACAAAGAGGATTACTTCCCCGGGCTTCTGTAACGCTTTAGTTTTGCCACATGCGTTTGGCGAAACATATCCATGCTGGAGTATCTGCTTCGTTGAGAAGTGTTCTGACCTGAGCCACGAGTAATTTGGTCCTTCAGGTACACACAACGCGTACGGAACGTTGATTTGAAAAGAGTCGTCGTACTTTACAATCGGATGGTCAACAACAATAGACCCACGATCTTTCGAGGGTTCGGGAATGTTTGTATCGCCACTGTCGGGCGTGAGTTGTAGCCGAACAATACCGTCCCGATTAGTTGGTATGGCGATCGCCTCCTTACGTTCAGTCCCTATCCATACATTTACATACGATGCTTTCCCTACCATCGGAGTGCCATTTCGCCCATCGACCAATTTGATCTCGATGGTTTGCGCTGAGAGCGCTCCACCGAATCTGATTAATAGGATCAACAGTAGCACTGTGGCGCTGCGGAAACGGGCAGACGAGTAATTCTGATGACTTGTCATGCGTGGCTCGCCATCTCCAATTAACATGGCGGATACCCCCCGGCCTTTGTCATGTTGAGAAGCCAGTGGAACAATCCACCGATTGGATTGTAAGGGAATGCAGAGTCGATGTGGAACGTAGCTGAGTCAGGGGTAAAAGGCAGGCTACTGTCACTATCAAGGCCTCCGTTAGCTCCCGGGCCATTTACAACATGCAGTGTTGAACCATAACCGATGACGTAGGTCCACCAGTTAAGTGGATAATATCCTGGAGATACTCCTGCCGTTGAGGCTGAAATATTCACGTTTAATGTCCCCTCGCCTGGAGGTGCCCCGGTCGAATAATTGAACGTGCCATTGGGGCTGCTTTCGTCGGCCGTCGTATAGTTTGTTCCAAACTTGTGGTTAGCAGCCTTCAAAATCTTTGCCTCGCAGTCTTTCGGACGGCGTGGGCACAACCCGAGGGAATCGAAAAGGTCCGTAGGGTCGTTGTTGACATAAGCGTAGAGGTTGTTCCCGCTACCCAGTCTGCCCAGCGGATCGGGCTCGATGTAGCGGCCCAGTTGGGGCGCGTAATCGCGGAAGCCGTTGTGGTTCCAGCCGCTCTCAACATCGAAGTATTGGCCCGGCAAACGCAGGTTCTGCGTGACCGTTCCGCTGACCGATGCCTGTCCGAAAGCATCATAGCTTGCCTGCCATTGAACGGCCTGATTGCTGTCGGTAGCCAGTTGCGGCGTTCCCAAACGATCGTCGTGCAGGAAGTAGAGCGTCGAGCCATTGAGCACAGCGATTGGCCGGCCGTTGAGATAGATATAGTCGGCTTGGGCCACGCCGCTCGCATCGGTCTCTTCCAGCAGCGCACCGTCCTGGCCGTATTGATAAATCTCTCCCCAGGAACCGGAAACCGACTTGATCAGCCGCTGCCCGAACCCGTCGTAGATATAGCTGGCCAGCACGCCAGCCCCGGCGTTGACCGACGCAAGACGGCCATCCTGGTTGTAGCTGAGCGACGTGATGTATTGACCTGCCGGAGCCTGAATGCCAGGATTCAGGCTGGCGATTCTGCCATCGGCGGTATAGCCGATGGTCTGCACGACGGTACCACCCATGCTCAGGCTCGCGAGCAGATCGCTGCCCGTTCCATATCCGTAGCTCATGTTCGCCGATCCGGTGTTCTGGTTCGACGAAACCGCATTGGTGATCGTCTGCACATTGTTCGTCGGATAGTAGCCATAGGTCAGGCTCTGCAGGGTCGAGCTGCCCCCGATATCGGTGATTCCCGTCAAACGGTAGTCCTGATCGAAACCACGCGCCTCGCCAACCCCGTTGCCGTTGGTGAGTCCGTTGTACGGTCCAAACGGTTCATAGGTAATGTTCGACGCGACCGATGTGTTCGCTCCACCACTGGGTTGTTCTCCTATCGCCGTGATCCTCCCCATGGTGTCGCGGGTATAGCTGACCGTGACGCCCGACGGATAGGTGATAGAAGCGATCCGATTGGCCGCGTCGTAGGCATAGGCTGTGGTGAGGCTGGCTGCACTTGTGGTGCGCGCGTCGCTGAGCAGATTGCCCAGTTGATCGTAGCTGCGGGACAGGGTTCCGGCTGCGTCGGATACCGAGGTCAGCCTCCCGATACCGGCTCCGTGCCCGTTTTGGTCATACGTATACGTGACATTCTCCGCACTGTCGGACGGGAAGGTCTTAGTCACCACCCGGTCGAGGGCGTCGTAGCTGTATTGCGTGGTCGCCCCGGTGGCGGCGACTCGCCTGATTCGATTGCCGGCGCTGTCGTAGTTGTACACCGTCGCCCCAGTGTTCGGGCTGCTCTCCTGGATCACGTCGCCGAATCCATCATAAACGTAGGCGGTCGTGACTCCCGTGGGGGAAGTGACTGCGACCGGACGGTCGTGCGCGTCGTAGCTTGTGGTGGTCACCCCGCTGGCCGGATCTGTGACCTGATAGAGGCGGTTCAGCGCGTCGAAGGCCTGGTGAGTCGTGTGGCTCGCCTGGTCGGTTGACGTGACCATGTTTCCCATTGCGTCCCAGGTAAAAGATGCCGTCTGGTTCGAAGCACCAATGTCCTGCAACATCCGTCCAAGGGCGTCAAACGTATTCGAATGCTGTCTTGTCACGGAGCCCGATGGATTCAGGACACTGGTGGCGGTGTGGTCGCCAAGAGCGTCGAGGGTATAAGACACCTTATTCCCCAAGAGATCCGTGATACTCGTGAGGCGATGCGCAGCATCATAGGTATACGTAAGACCCGATCCGTCCGGCAGTGTCACGCTCGTCAGATTCTCCGCGGCGTCGTATCCGTAGGTCGTGGTGCGCTGACCCGCAGATGTGACCACAGTGCTCGTCAGGAGATGCTGGCGCGGGTCATAGGTCAGGTTGGTGGTCACCCCGTTTGGATCGACAACCGTCAGCGGGAGCCCTCCCCCGGTGTGGTTGCTGATGGTGGTCTGTTGATTCAGCGGGTTCTTGATTCCCGTCAGTGCTCCGGTCGAATCGTAGGTATAAGAGGTCTTCTCGGTCACATCGGTACGCGGGCTTTGCACCGAGGCCAGGAGCGAGTTCTGCCATGTATACTTCCATACTCTGGCGGTTCCGCTCGTCGAATATGGGGTGGATTGGGTCGTCGTGTCGGTGAGGGTCTTCGTCAGTACGTTTCCGCTGCTATCGTAGGTAAATGCGACGAGTCGCGCCTTGCCGCCCCCTATCGCCGATCCGGCGCAGGAGCAGCCCTTCATCCCAAAGTCCTTGCCGCGCTCTGAATATCGCGAACGCTGCTCTGGATGCAATGCTTCAGCACAGTCTGAAAGGCTGCCGCCTGCTCACCGGGGCCGCAGAGTTGTGAGCTTGCGGATGGGGCGCCCCTCATCAATCTCGTAGATCGCGTCGGCGGGGACATTCTGAAAATCCTGATGCAGACCACTGGGCCAGCGCACCTCGACTCTGGCCATGATCGCGGCTTTTCCCAGACCGAAGTGCAGGCGCGTATCGCTGCTGGAGTTGTAGCCTCCTCCGCCGTGCACCTCGTCGATTTGCGTCAGCCCTCCGGCATGAACCGTGACACGGGCTCCGATTGCCATACGATTGCTCCGATTGCCGACCAGACGGAACAGAACGCGATGGTTTCCATTGCGGGTTTCATTGATGAACAGCGACGGCGGCCCGTCGACATTGAAGACGACAAAGTCCAGGTTGCCATCATTGTTGACATCGCCGATGGCGATGCCGCGGCGCGACTGCGGAGAGCCGGCATTGAGACCGGCCTGGCCGGCGACCTCTTCGAAGCTTCGCCCCTGCAGGTTCCGAAAGAGCTGCATGGGCTCACGGAACTTTGCATCGCCCGGCAACTGGTCCATCGGGGAAGAAAAGTTGCCGTTGGCGATCAGAAGATCGGGCCATCCATCGTTATCGAAATCCCCGAACGCGGTACCCCATTTCACGGGCGTGACGGTATCCCGTGCGAGTCCCACCGCAGCGGCTACATCGGTGAAGACTGATCGATCGTTTCGGTACAAGCTGACAGGCTGACCGCTGTAACGGGTTGTGATCAGGTCCAGCCTGCCGTCACGATTGAAATCACCGAAATCACCGGCCATATTGCCGAAGATCTCCCCATTGGCTCCAAGAGCGGCCCCGGTGGCGACGCCAACCTCGTCGAACCGGCCATTGCCCCGGTTGTGATAGAGGAAATTGGGGCCGCCATCGTTGGTGACAAACAGATCCGGCCACCCATCGTTGTCGTAATCGCCCCAGACCACGCCCATGCCGTGGAGCTTCGCCGGGTTGCTGACGCCAGCCTTCTGTGACACGTCTTCGAATGTTCCGTCTCCACGATTGCGCAGCAGAAAATCGGTTTCCCCCGGCAAGTCGGCCGGCATTTGAAGAATGACCGAACGGTCTCCCACGGCGTTGGGGTCGGGGGCGGGCAGATGATGAAGGTCGACGTCGACATAGCGAGCCACGAACAGGTCGATATGCCCGTCGCGATCGTAATCGGCCCATGCTGCGCCGGTGCTGAAGCCGCTCAGTTTCACACCCGCACGGTCGGTCACATCCTCGAACCGGCATCCTCCCAGGTTGTGATACAGAACGTTATGGCCGTAGCCGGTCACATAGAGATCCGGCAGGCCGTCGTTGTCGTAATCGCCGACCGCGATGGCCATCCCCCATCCGCGCGTCGTGAGGCCGGCAGACTGGGTGATGTCGGTGAAATGGATATTTCCATTCGACCCATCCTGATGATAGAGGGTGATCATCGGGTCGCCGCCCGCGAGATAGCGGTCAATTGTCGTGTCATTCACGACGGCAATGTCGAGTTTGCCGTCGTTGTCGCAGTCAAAGAGGGCGATGCCACCGCCGCCCATGGTTTCGACGATGTAGTGCCGGTCCGTTGTTGAATGGGGCATCGTCGCCAGGCCGGCCTGCCGGCTGATGTCGCGAAACTGGAGAGGCGTGGCGGCACTTGCCGCTCGTCCCTGCAGTGCGGGGGGCGCGGCCAAACCGGACGCGGGCTGCCGTGGATGGACCTGAGCGATCACGCCGGAGGAAAGAAGCAGCAAAACAAGGCAGGCTCCGCGCCGCGCAAAGCGCGCTTTTCTGCCGGACGTTGCCCCCGTATATGGTCCGCTCATCGCGGCAGTGAGTATCACGGCGGAACCTGCCTTGCAAATCGCGATCGCTTTGTCCCATTCGGACTGCGAAGCGGAATGGGAATCGAGGCGACTTCTGTTAGTGCGGCGCGTCTGAACCCTGTTGCGGGCGCAGTTTTTCAACCAACTGCTGGTTCTCCGCCTTGTTGAGATTCTTCGTCTTGTCGAACTCAGCCTGTGCGTCGGCGCGCATTCCCATCGATTGATACAGCCGGGCGAGTCGCCAGTGTGCCTGGGCGTCCGCCGGGGCCAGGCGTTCCGCTTGTTTGAACTCGCGAATGGCATCGTCCCTGCGGCCGGCGCCGGAGTCAAGAATGCCGAGATCGATCCATGGCAGTTCCTGCGAGTTATTCAGCTTGAGCGCGCGTTCCACGAGTGGGCGCGCCGCCTCCGGGTGATTGAGGCGCAGCTCTGAGTCTCCCCAGTAGGCGATGGACTGCGCGTCGCGGGGCACGTTGTCGGCCTCGAGCTGGAACTGCTGCGCAGCTTCGGTTAGATCATTCCGGCACCACAGCAGATAGCCGAGGCCGAAGTGGACGCCCGGGACCCGGGGGTCTGCCCTGACGGCTCTGCGGAATTGCTGAATGGCGTCGTTATCGTCGCGCATCTCATCGTAGGCTTCGCCGGCGAGCATATCGGCTTCGGCGGATTCGGCATTGAGATTGAGGATCTGGTGGTACACGTCGAGGACGCATTGGTAGTCCTTTGACCACAAACAGCTGTGCGCCAGAACGAGGCGGTAGGGGAGGTTCTGTGGGTCGCGGGCCATGGCTTCGCGAAGGAAAGGAACGGCGGCGGCGTAACTGCGGGCACCGTAATCGGCCATTCCGATGAGGAGACGAAGACGCTGCGCGTCGGGTGAGTCGGGATTCGCCTCGCGATAAAGAGGCAGGAAGACGCCGGCAGCCTGCTTCATCTCGCCGGCCTTGAAAAGGGCGAGGCCGAGATTCATGCGGAGACCGGGCAGTCCTGGATTCAGGGCCGCGGCTTTGCTGTAGTAATGAACCGCCTGGGGGTAATGCTGCTGCTGTGACTCAAGAAACCCAATGTTGGCACAGGCTTCGGCGTCGGTGGGATGGGATTTGAAGATAGCCTGCCACGCAGCTTCAGCTTCGGCGACCCGACCCTGCTGCTGAAGCGTAATGGCGGCATTGCGCTGCCGGGCGTACGAGTCTCGGGTCTGGCTCACCGCATGAAGGCAAGCGAGAGCCAGGGCGGCGGCGGTCAGCGTTCGCAGTGAAGGGATCCCGATCACATCCATCGTTTAGGGCCCATTGTCGCGCGCGGCAGGCGGATCTCGCAATGATGCAAAAAGAAAAGGAGCGGCCACAGAAGCACCGCTCCTTCAGGGAGGCGATTCACGCGAGATCAGAAGACAAACTTTCCACCCAGTTCCATCGTGCGCGGCCCGTAATCGCCGGTGACGGCGCCAAAATTGCCGTCATGGCTGCCGGTATCGATGTTCTGAAAGATGGTGTGGTTAAAGGTGTTGAAGGATTCGAAGCGCAGCTGAATGCTGGTTCCATGCTCATTGAGAGGTATGGCCTTAAAGAGGGAGAGGTTCCAGTTGAACAGGCCGGGACCCACGGCAGAGTCTTTTCCGGCGTTGCCAAATCCCTCGTTGGGGCCGCCGGCCCAGGGAGCGACCGGATCGGCGTAGGAGCCCGGGGTGAACCATTCCGATACCTTTTTCGGATAGGAGGGTTTTGAAACAAGGTCGGGACGATTGGTGAAGCAGCAGCCCAGGCCGACAACGTCGCTGCCGGTGTAGGTGATATAGAGCGGCACGCCGGACTCGGCCGTGGTAATGCCGGAGATGGTCCAGCCCCCGATTGTGTCTCGCACGAGCATGCTGCCGTGGGCGCCAAAGGGCAGGTTATAGACGTAGCTCACATTCAGATCGTTGCGATGATCGAACGTGTCATCCGACCCGCGGTCATACCTCAGATTGAAGGGATCGGATACGCCATAGAGGTCGTTGCTGTACAGATCGATGTTGTGCGACCAGGTGTAGGCCACCTGTGTGGTCAGCCCATGCTTGTTCTCCATGCGGATACCGGCCTGGAGCGAGTTGTAGTTGAAATTGGATTCGTTCTCCTCCTGATTGATTGCGCTGAATCCAGGAAAGATGCGATAGATGTTTGCATTCAGCGTGCCGTTCGCGACGCCTTCGCGATCATCGTATGGGCTTGCCGAGTTGCCGGGGTCGGTTAAGGGCAGAGTATTCACCTGGCGGTCGTCGCTCTGGTTCCAGCCACCTGAGCCGACATACTGCACCACGGCGATGACCGACGGCGCCAGCTCCCGCTGAATTCCCAGGCTGAAATCAATGGTGCCGGGGTTCGGATAGTGGTAGTTGATGTTGGTCAGATCGGAGGGGAAGGTTTGCGTGGTGGTCAGTCCCGTCAGGGCGCTGGTGCTGGGGTTGGAGAAGTAAACGTTGGTGGCGGAAGGCTGATAGGCAAAGGGAGGATTGAGAGCCGCGTTATAGACATCGTTGCCCTGAACGCGCTCGTAGAAGGTGCCGAATCCGCCGCGCAGGACCGTCTTACCGCTGCCATCGATGTTGTAGGCAAAGCCGATGCGCGGTTCCCACGTTTTGTAATCGTTGACCACCACCCCGCGGGGGAACCCGTTCACGCCGGCTTCCTTCATGCCATTCAGATAGAACTGCTCGCCGTTGGTGTTGCAGCGCATGGTGGAGCAGCTGAAGGTGGTGAGCGAGGATGGATCCAGAGTCCCGGCGGCCGTGACGGGATTGCCGAGCGAGTAGTTATAATCCGCCGCCACAAAATTGGCAAACTGATCGTAACGCTCGAAAGCGTGCGGCATGCCGTCATAGCGCAAACCGAGGTTCAGGGTCAGCCGCGGAGTTACATGCCAGTTATCGTTGCCGTAGAAACCGTAGTTGTTATTGACCCAGTGCTTGTTCGCAAGATACTGGAGCTGAGTGAAGCTGGAGGTGTCGCCCAGCAGGAAGTTGATATACGAGTCGTGGGAAAAGGCGCTGGAGCTGAATGCGGCGGTTCCCTGGGTGTTGGCCTGCAGTTGCTGGTTTTTGTAGTCGTGCAGCAGACTAAAGCCGAACTTCAGCTGGTGGTGCCCCCTGGTCCAGGACAGATCGTCGCGATACTCAAAGCCCTCGTATCCGTTTCTCCAGGGATAGTAGGCTTCGCTCCAGTCGGTATTCAGCGGGGAGCCCTGCAGGTCGATCTCCGGCATATCATCGCCGACATTGTCGGAGACCGGGAAGAAGCTGGTTGCCGTCCACCCGGTGGGCAGTTTGTAGCTGCCGCCGAATCCGGCCTGGGGGGTAAGAGTGATTTTGTTGCCGCTGTACAGGAACGCCGTCTCATTCAGCAGTGTCGGCGAGTAAGTCTGCGTGAGCTTAATGACCGCCGTGTAGGAAGGGTTGGTCATGGCGGTTCCAACCGTCGGATAGGCGCTGTCGTTCCACAAAGGCGGATAGAACGACTTCGCCATTGCGTCGTGCAGGTAGTGGCCCATCAGCTGAAATTTGCTGTTGATGGTGTGGTCGATGCGAACTGCCTCTTCACGAATATTGTCCGTCTGGGGGACAGACGCGGTGAACTGGCTGGTGCCGAGATTCGGCTTCGGGAAGGTTCCCGCGTTGACCTCGAGGATCGCATTCGAATCCATCAGGTTGGCCGGGATCACATTGCCGGGAAACGGCTGGCCCGCCGTCAGACCATCCTGAGTGTAGAGGGCCAGTTTGACGGGATCCGAGGTGACCGGCACGATGGGCGCCGCGGTGTTGTTGAACGGGGTGTAACTGAGATCCTGCCCGGCGATGGGAAAGTCGCTGGTGGGAATGGTATTGGCGACCAGAGGCGTGCTGCCCTGAATCAGGCGGCGCCATTCCTCGTTCCAGAAGAAGAACGTCCGGTTGCGATTTTCGTTGTAGACATGCGGGATAAACAGCGGGCCACCGATGTTGAAACCGGGCACATTGAGCTGGAAGGTGGGTCGTGCGCCGCCGGTCTGTTTGACGAAGTAGTCGTTCGCGTCATAGTCGGTGTTGCGATTGAACTCGTAGGCCTCGCCGTGAAACTTGCTGGTGCCCGATTTGAGCACCATGACGATGGTGCCGCCCGAGCCGATGCCGTAGTCGGGCGAGTAGTTACTGTCGAGGGTCTGAAATTCGGCGATGGCTTCCTGCGAGGGCAGGTTCATGAAGCAGCCGCCGCAGCCGCGGTCGTTCTGTTCGGCCCCATCGAGCAGGTAGATGTTGTGCTCCGTGCGGGTGCCGTTGAAGCTGATGCCGTTCGCGGAAGTGAGGGCGTCAACGCCGCTGAAGGCGGGCAGGTTGTTGGAAACGCCTAGGCCGAGCGCCGCCAGCGCTGTCACGTTGTTGCCGTTGGTGGACAGCTGTTCGACCTGCTGGCTGTTGATCAGCGTGCTGACCTCGCTGGTTTCGGTCTGGGTCTGGAGAGCGTTGGCCTGGACGGAGACGGTTTGAGTCGAGCTGCCGACGGCGAACTGGATGTCTTCCTCGAGGGTCTGAGCGACGTTCACGACGATGCCGGTCTTGGTGAACTTCTGGAATCCGGGCGCGCTGGCGTCGAGGGTCCAGGTGCCAATGCCGACGTTGCCGAAGCGGTAGGCGCCCACGGAATTCGAGACTTCGTGACGCGCAACGCCGGTGGCGTTGTTAGTGAGGGTGATCTGGGCATTGGCCACCACGGCGCCGGTGGGATCCGTGACCGACCCGTTGATGGTGGCGTTTTCCTGAGCGCGGAGCCCTGGAACAGCGAAGAGGAGCGCAGCGAGAGCAAAGATGAGGACGAGTCGATGTTTGGAGCGTGTCGCTTCGTTGGCGACAGAGGAGAACAGACGGGAACAGGAGTGAAAGTTTGATGCCATGACGCCTCCACGAGCAAACGTTTTCTCGCAAGCCTGCGTGCTTGCTTTCCGGCCGTGCTTTTTTGCACGATCGTGATGGGTGCCGTTTTGCCGGCGGGAAAACAATTACTCCGTTGAAAAGACATTGTCAAGCGGGGAAACCCCATATATAGTGCTCCATGCCGTGAGAACGTTTTCCCCAGCGTTCCCGGAACAGGGAGCCGGGACCGATTTTGGGGAAACGCTTTCGTGAGGCTCGGGTAATACACTGGAAACGCATTTGCAGGATTCCGTTGATGGCTGGATCGACCAAAAAGACGCGGCGAAAGTCGGCTCTGGAATCGGGCCGCATGGATATTCATGCGGTCGCCCAGCTGGCCCAGGTTTCAATCGCCACCGTCTCGCGAACCATCAATCATGTCCCCAGCGTGGACCCGAAGCTGGCCAAGCGCGTGTGGGAAGCCATCCGCGAGCTGAATTACCTTCCCAATACCCAGGCGCGCGCGCTGGTATCGGGGCGCAGCCGGATTCTGGGATTGATCGTCTCGGAAATTACGAACCCATTCTTTCCGGAACTGATCCAGAGGTTCGAGGATCTGGCCGTCGAGAACGGATACGAAATTCTGATTGGATCGACGAACTACGAGCCAGAGCGCATGCAACGCTGCATCCGGCGCATGATGGAGCGCAAAGCCGACGGTGTCGCGGTCATGACGTTCGGCATCGAGCAGCCTCTGCTCGATCAGCTGGCCGACCGGAACGTGCCGCTGGTCTTTGTGGATCTCGCGCCGAATCGCCCGGGCATCAGCATTCTGAAGGTGGATTATCACCGCGGCATCCGGCAGGGCGTGCAGCATTTGGCCGCGCTCGGCCACCGGCAGCTTGCTTTCGTGACCGGACCGCTGCGGCTGCACTCTGCGCAATCCCGGCTGACGGCCTTTAAGAAATCTCTCGTCGAATGCGGTATTCCCGTGGAGGACAAACTCATCATCGAAGGTGACCATACGATGGAGGGCGGCAGGGCGGCCGCACAAAAACTCAGGAGCCAGGATTTGATGCCAACCGCCATTATGTGCTCCAACGACATGCTGGCCATCGGCGTCCTCCACGAGCTCTCGCATTCCGGCGTGCGCGTACCGGACGAAGTCTCTGTCATCGGATTCGACGATATCCATATGGCATCCATGATGATTCCCCCGCTCACATCGATCCAGATGTCGCGCGCCGATCTGGCGTCGGCTGCCGTGGCGGCGCTGCGCGGGCATCTCGAAGGAGCTCCCAGGCGGGAGTACAGGATTGACACCCAGCTGGTGGTGCGAGAGTCGACCGGATTTCCTCGCGGGACGATGACCCACCTCCGGCGGCAGGAACAGCGAGATCCCCCTCCCGCACGGGAGCGGGGTTGAGTCATTTCCCTGAATTGAAGCCGCACCAACGGCATGGAGGCTCGCGACGCGTGCCGGCCAGATCGGTTGCGAGTCACAGGTTCTCGCGTTTCTTTTCCTGTTCCGCCGCCCGATCCGTTTCAATCTGCAAATTCATGGGGTACTTATGAAGGCGAAAATCAATCCCGCATCGATTCTGGCGGTGACACTCGTCCTTGCTGGCGCCGCTACCGTGACCGGACCGCAGGCACGTGCTCAGTCGAATGGCGCCCTTTCCAGACCGGAGGGCCCATGTGACATTTACGCCGCCGCCGGCGATCCCTGCGTCGCCGCGCACAGCACCACCCGCGCCCTCTACGCGAACTACAACGGTCCGCTCTACCAGGTGGTGCGCCAGTCCGACGGAAAGAGCCTGGACATTGGCGTCGTCCAGCCCTCCGCATCCCCTGTTCCCGATCCGGGGGGATACGCCGATGCGGCAGCGCAGGACGCGTTTTGCGCCGACACCTGGTGCTGGATCACGAAGATCTACGACCAGTCGGACAAACACAACGACCTGACGCAGGCGCCGCGCGGAGGATTCAGCGGGCCGGCGCTGGGCGGCTTCAATAATGTCCCGGTCGCCGATATGGCGCCGATTACGGTCATGGGACACAAGGTCTACGGTGTTTTCATCGAGCCGGGCATGGGACTCCGCGACGACGACCCGAAAGGCACGGCCGTTGATGACCAGGCTGAAGGACAGTACTGGCTGATCAGCGGAAAGCACTTCAATTCGGGCTGCTGTTTCGACTACGGCAACGCAGAGATTGACAGTCGCGACGATGACAACGGAACCATGGAAGCGACCTACTTCGGCGACGCTCCCTATTGGTTCCATGGAACCCTGCCCGGCCCCTGGATCGAAACCGACCAGGAGAATAACCTCGTCGGCTGTGTGAATCCGGATGGCACAAAATTCTGCGCTGGCCTGCCGACGATCACCTGGCGATTCGTGACCGCCATCGCCAAGGGCGAACCCCACCACTGGACGTCGATGGGCGGTGATGCGCAACAGGGGCCGCTCTCAGTTATGTTCAGCGGGCCGCGCGTGAATGACACATACGATCCAATGCGCAAGCAGGGCGCCATTCTGCTGGGCAACGGCGGGGACAACAGCAACAGCTCGCAGGGGACGTTTTATGAAGGGGCGATGACCGCGGCGGGGACGTTCCCCACAGACGACACCGACCAGAAGGTGCAGGCGAACATTGTGGCGGCGGGGTATGCCGTTCTGCCGTTAAGCGTTGCGCCGGCGATGGAAACCGCGACTCCGACCGGCCTGCAGGCGTTTGCTCCAGGCTCTTCCCAGAAAACGACGGTGACTTTTACGAACACCACTGGCGCGCCGGCGGCAAACATTCACCTGACCCTCTCGGTGCCGGAGCAGTGGTCCGCAGTGGTTGCGGATGGTTCGGAGGCGACAAAGACCTTCGCCGGGCCGGTGGCTCCCGGCCAAAGTGTGAGCGCAACCTTCAAAGTGACCTCAGGGCCGACCGCCTTCAATGGCGATCTGACCGCCAGCGCCGACTGGACCAACCAGGCGAAAGAAAGAAAGCAATCTGAGACGATCGCGGAGAAAGTACGCAACGTCAGCCCGGTGAGGATCAATGAATTTCGCATCAGCTCCGGTCCTCCCACGAACGCGACGGATTCGTTCATTGAGCTCTACAACGCCGGCGATCGCAGTGTCGATCTCTCCAACTGGACGCTCACCGAACATCCGACCCAGCAGGCCATTTTCTCTGCGGTAAAGATCCCCTCCGGAACCCGCCTCGAAGCGCACGGCTTTTACCTGCTCGGGCTTTCTAACTCGGGGCTGGCCGCGCCCGCCCGCGCCGGCGATACTACGATCCACGTCCGCACGACGAGCGGCATGAAGCCCGGCGACACCGTCAGCATCGGCGACGGCGTTCAGGCTGAAACCAGGAAGATCGCCAGCCTCGGCACCGCCGCCGCTAACCACACCACGTTGTGGCAGCCGCTGCCCGACGGGCCGGTGATCACGGTTCCGGTGGGCTCGACGAACGTCCCCGTCATGAGTACGTCTGGCTTTGTCGTCGGCCAGAAGATCGGCCTCGGTTACGGAGCCACCTATCCCACGGTGCCCGGCTACATGGAACACTATGAGATCGCCACCGTAACGGCAGTCCGCAAGCCGGGCACGCAGGCGTACCTCGCGGCGGATGCACCCGCCGGAGCGACCAACATCAAAGTCACGTCCGTTGCCGACATCTCGGTTGGCGACAGGATCCGCCTGGATATCGACAGTGTCGGGCACGGAATCGAAACCGTAACCGTTACGCATGTCGGCACCGAGGCGCAGCGCACAAATCTCACCGCGAAAGCACCCGCAGGCGCGACAGAAATCAAAGTCCGTGACGTGCGCGGATTCGTCGTGGGCGACAAGATCACAATTGGCACGCCCGTGAACAAACAGATGGTGACAATCACCGCCGTCGGCACGGCGGCGCCGCATGGCACCGGCATTGAATTTACGCCGGCTCTGGAACGGGCGCATATCGCCGATGAGGAAATAGTTGCGCCAGGCACCGGCCTCGATCTGGCCGCTCCTCTGAAGTTCAACCATGCCGCTAACCTTCCCTTCAGCGATCGGGGAACGGGGATCAGCTTTGAGCCGGCGACGGCTTTTGCCCATATCAGCAACGAGCCTGTTCAGGCACTGGGCACCGGCATCACGCTGGATCGCCCACTGTCCGCGAACCATGCCATCAATGCAGTCGTGCGCGAGGCCGCGGTCACCGTCGCCGGCTACCAGGGAAACCCAGCCCCGAACCAGTGGTTCGGCGGGCCCGAACTCACCACGCACTCTCCTTTGTTCGGGCACACTATCACTCTGTCTGAAGGCAGTATGGTTCTGCGGGACGCTGCCGGGCTGGTTGTCGACAGCCTGAACTATGGCGGCCTCGTTGATCCGTGGGCTGCTCAGGGCTACCAGGCTGCTTCCGGACTTACTGCGGGTGGTTGCTATGTGACTGCGCCTGGAGCAGGGAGCGGTTTCGGGTCATTGGGGCCGGCCGCCCGCGCGTCCGATACCAGCGCCGGCCGCTTTCCCGACGGCGCGGACATTGGCAGCAACTGTACTGATTTCATCACCTCGCCGGCCACAACGCTTTCCGCCGCCGCCCCGGCGGGAGCGACGAACATCAAGGTTGCCAGCGTGGATCGATTCGGCCCCGGTCAGACGATCAGGATCGACGAAGGTAGTAACCTCGAAACCGCGGTGATCGCAAACGTCGGCACGGCGGGCGCAACCACCCTGGTCGATTCCGTTTCCGCGGGCGCGACCCTTCTTCACCTGCGCAACACGATGGGCTTCCATGACGGACAGACCATCACCATCGGCAAGGGCGCAAATTCTGAGCAGGCCGTTGTCGCCTTCATCACGCCATGGGACAGCACGATTACGGTTACTGTGCCGCTCGCCCATCCGCAGAGCGCGGGAACGGAGGTCTCCGGCACTGGTATCACGCTCACCCATCCCGTGCAGCGGGACCATGGCAGGGAGTCGCAGGTCACCGGCAGCCTTTCCACGCCAGGATCTGCCAATCAATATTTCAGGATGCCTTGATGATGATTCGCAGCCGAACTGAATGGTCTTAGGCGGTCAGAGGGCGGAGGCGGGCGCAATCCTCGTGCAAAGCGCAAATATCCTGTCGGGCTCCCGACAACGCCAAACTCCAGATTCGTCCGTATGTTGCTGAAATATTGTAATTTAGCAGGAATATGGCGGAGAGGGAGGGATTCGAACCCCCGATAGCCTTTCGACTATGCCTGATTTCGAGTCAGGTGCATTCAACCGGGCTCTGCCACCTCTCCGCGGATTCAGCGGCTGGCTTGTTTGATTGTATCGTTCATCGGGGGTCTACGGGCGGACGATGCCTTTGCCTTCGACGATCGCGATGTAGCGGTCGATGGGGAGATCGGTGAAGCGCTCGGTTTTACCGCCAGGCAGCGGCCAGCGGACCTCGAGCCAGTCAATGTGGGTGCGGGCGCCAAGTCCGAGCACGAGGCGAGGGTCGTGTGAAGACATAAAGCTGCCGCCACCCACTTTCGTGCGGCTCCGCTTCAGGTCTCCGGACTGCAAGGTGACGCGGGCTCCGATGGCGTCGCGATTCGATTCCCTTCCCTCCAGGCGGAGGCCGAGCCAGTGGCGGCCGCGGGCGGCGCGATTGCGCAGGAGCAGAGGCGCGGCGTCGTTGACGGCGACGAGGACGTCGACGGCTCCATCGTTATCGAAGTCGCCGATGGCGAGGCCGCGGGCGGAGAGCGGCTGCGAGAAAACGGGGCCGCTCTCGGCGCTGACATTGCGCAGAGTTTTGCCTTCTCCGTGAAAGAGGAGCAGCGGCTCCTGATAGGTGACATCTTTGACCATGGTCTGGATCAGGTCGTCGGGGTTGCCGTTGGCGATGAAGAGATCAAGGTCGCCGTCGTTGTCGTAGTCGAAGAACTTGAGGCCCCATCCGCTCATGAGGCGGGTGGCTCCGGCGATGCCCATGGCGCCGGCTTCGTCGTCGAAGGTCTCGTTGTGGTTGTTCTCGTAGAGCGAAAAGTCCTGGTGATCGAGGTTGGCGACGAAGAGGTCGAGCCAGCCGTCCTGATTGACGTCGGCTGCGTCGACGCCCATGCCGGAGCGCGGGCGGCCTGCTTCGCTGTAGGCGACGCCGGCGAGCGCGCCAATTTCCTCGAACTTCCCTGCCCCGCGATTCATGAAGAGAAAGTTGGGGGTGGTGTCGTTGGCAACGAAGAGGTCGAGGCGGCCGTCGTTGTTGAGGTCGGCGGCGACGACGCCCCAGGCTTTGCCGAGGTGCGCGGCGATGCCGGAAGACTGGCTGACGTCAGTAAACGTGCCGTCGCCATTGTTGTGGAAGAGCCAGCTGGCAGTCGGCTTATACAGAGTGGGAATGCAATAGCCGGGGCGGTTGTTGTAGGTGACGCAGGGCAGGTTCTTTGCTTTGGAGAACTCGACGAACTGACAGACGAACAGATCGAGGCGGCCGTCGTTGTCGTAGTCGAACCAGACGGCGCTCGATGACCAGCCGGGAGCGGCGACGCCTGCGTGCTCCGTTACGTCGGTGAAGGTGCCATCGCCGTTGTTGCGGTAGAGGATGTTCTTTCCGTATTGCGTGACGTAGAGGTCGGGGAAGCCGTCGTTGTTGTAATCTCCGACGGCGATTCCCTGCCCATAGCCGCCAGCGGCGACGCCAGCCTTCTCAGTGACGTCGGTAAAGGTGCCATCGCGGTTGTTGCGATAGAGCGCGTTGCGGAGAGGCGGCGAAGGATCGTAGAAATCGCACTTGCCGCTGTTGACGAGATAGATGTCCATCCAGCCGTCGTTGTCGTAATCGAGGAAGGCACAGCCGGCCCCAGTGGTTTCGGGGAGGTATTTCTGCGGCGACTTGCCCGCGGTGTGGACCCAGGTGATGCCGCTGGCCGAGGGCGGAACTTCTTCAAAAGGATAGAGAGGCGCGGAAGAGAGCGGCGGCAGGCCGGCGAAGCGCAGGGAGGCAGCGGTTCCGGCGAGGGTGCGGAGAAAGCGGCGGCGTGACAGGCCATGCTGGATGAATCGGGAGGTCACTGCGGCGCTTTGTCTCCCGGATTGCCGGAGGCTTGCGCGGCTTGTTGCTGCAGGGCGAATTCTCTTTCCGCGGCTTCCTTATTGCCCGTGCGCGCGTAGGCCGTGGCAAGGGCGTAGTGTCCCGCGGGATTGCCCGGTTCGAGTTTGACCGCTGTTTTGAGCGGGGCGATGGCTGTCGCGTATTCCTTCTCCGACAGCAGAGACATGCCGAGGCCGAGCCAGGCATCGGCGAAGGTTGCGTCGAGTTCGGTGGCGCGGGTGAAATGATGAACCGCTTCAGCGAAATCCTGGGATTGGCGGGCGAGCTCGCCGGAGACGTATTCCGCGCCGGCGTTGGAGGGGTCGATTTGGAGCTCTTCCTGCAATTCCTTTTTGGCTTCCTGCTGGAAGTCGGGTCCGGGGTTGGGCCGGGAGAGCAGGAGTCTGGCTAAGCGAAAGTGGATGCCGGGATAGCGAGGGTTCTTTGCTAGGATCTCGCGGTAGTCCTTCTCCGCCTGATCCCAGTGACCCTGCATTTCGTTAGCTTCGGCGTCCAACTCGAGCGCGGGCAGGGAGTGGGGCGCGGTCCGGGCGAGTTCCTGAGCCGCCTGGGAGGAGAGATCGGAATACGCATGGACAGAGACGTAGAGGACCTCAGGATCGCCGGGAAACTTCTGGTTGAGGATGCGGACAAAGTCCACGAGCTGGTCCCAGTGCTGGAGGAGCGTCGCACAGCGAACGCCATCGACGCCGACTCGCTTTTCGAGGGCCTTGTCAGTGAGGTGAGGGGCCGCTTTGGCCAGCACGGGCAGGGCTTCAGAGCAGCGGCCGGCTTCGGCGGCAGAGACGGCGCGCTCCACAATTCCCGCATCGGCGGCGGCCGTTGCGGGCCGGCTCTGGGCCAGCGAGCCCAGGGTGAGCGCAGGAAGAAACAACAGAACTGAAAGGATCCGGGGACGTCGAGTCATAAGCAAAAGGGGCAAGCGCCGGAGCGCCTGCCCCCGGGAACGCTCAGTTGCACCTAATAATAGAACTTCAGCGCAAACTGGATATTCCTTGCAGGTTGAGAAGCGGGCGTGCCGGCCGCAGGCCCGATCTGGCCGAATGTGCCGGGACTGGCGCTCCAGCCGGTATTGGGATGGCCCAGATCGACGTTGTTAAAGGCGTTGAGGAAGTCGGTCCGGAACTGGAAGTACTTCTGCTCTGAGATATGGAAGTTCTTCATCAGCCCGATATCGGCGTCGAAGTATCCCGGTCCTGTCACCGGTCCCTGTGCCGGGCAGTTGCCAAAGTGGCCGGGCGCAGGATCCGAATAGCCTGACGGGCTCATCCACTGGTAGCCGCCGAAATCCGCGGCCGGGCGGCTGCGTTTGTAGACGACCTGGGCACCGCAGTCGGGACGAGCACCGCGCGAGCCGGTTCCTGTGGTATCGCCGTCGTTGTTATAGACGGCGAGCGGGAAGCCTCCGTGCGTGGATACGACCGTGGATGCCTGCCAGCCGCCGACAACCTGATTGACGGCCGAATTCATATTGGCGCCAATGGCTTTTCCCCGCCCGACCGGCAGGCTGTAGGTTGCGTAGGCGGAGACGATATTGCTGGAGTTGTAGTAGCAGCTGGCGTAATCCGCGCGAGGGTTATAGAGGTTTTGAAAATAGGGAGACGCCGTTGTCGATCCAGCCGCCTGTCCCCAGGTTCCGTAGTAGCCGCTGTTGTTGGTAAGGCAATGCGACCAGGTGTAGGCCACCTGCCCTTCCAGTCCATCGGAGATTCGCTTCTGCAGGACGGCCTGGAGCGCGTTGTAGTTCATGTAGCCTACCGAAGCCGTGCCGGAGACGTTGGACAGATCATTGATCAGGGTGGGGTTGTCGTTGAAATAGAGCGGGGTCGTGGCCACTCCGTTGACGAGCTGTTTCTGCAAATAGGGCATCGGCACCATCAGGTGATCAGCCTTCTGGGCGACATATCCCAGCTGGACGGTCGTGGTGGGGGTGACCTCCTGCTGGACGGTCAGATTCCACTGCTGATCGAAGGCCGGCTGGACTTTCGGCGCCCAGACATACATGATGGCGCCGGCAAAGGGATCCCCTGGGGCCGCGCCTCCGGGACCTGCCTCCGTCTGAACCGTCGCTGAAGCATATTGCGCTCCAACCTCGGGGGGAGTGAAGGGCGGATTTCTGGGAAGGCGCAGGTTGGTGCCGGTGCCTTCGAGATAGGAGGAGATGGTGTAGGCGCCGCGAAGCACGCTCTTGCCATTCATAGCTCTCGGCGACCAGGCGAAGCCGATGCGTGGCTGGAAGTCAGGAAGGCCGTACTCCGAGTTATAAAGCGCTCGGCTTTGCCCGTCCTGTCCGGCGAGTTCGAGCGCGCCGGTGGTGAGATTGAGATTGGACTGGCGGTTGTTGAGCTCGACCCACGGTGTGTGGGCTTCATAGCGCAGTCCGAGGTTCAGGGTGAGATTCGGAGTAATGCGCCAGTCGTCCTGGCCGTATCCGGCGAACAGCCACGACAGCTGATGCCAGACGAAACTGGTGCTGACGCCGATGCCTCTGGCTTCCGGATAGCCGAGGAAGAAATCCGCGGCCGGATCGCCGGCGAAATCCACGCCTGTGCTGCCGCCGCCGAAAAGGATATCTCCGTATTCGCCGGTGTTCCCGGTGTAGCCGGTGTTGATGCGATAGCGCCACATCTGAAACCCGGTCTTGAAGACATGCTTGCCGTGAGTAACGGTCAGGCCATCATCGAACTGAATGACGGTGTCGGCGAAGTCCTGCTGCACAACCTGGCTGCCGACGTTGGTGAGGGTGGAGCCGCCATTAGGCTGAGGCGCGAGACCCCCGCCGAAGCCGAGCAACAGGAGGCCGGGACCGTTGGCGTTGGTGTTGGCGATTCCGAGGTTCGAGCCAAGATTGCCGATGCTGGGGTCGAAGCCGGATCCGTTGAAAAGCGTCACCCAGCTCGTCCCCAGGCGGACCTCATTCAGAATGTTTGGCCCGAAGGTATGGGTCCAGGTACCAACCACGTTGTGGATGGGAGCCTGGGCAAAGTTGTTGCCCAGGATCAGCAGAGAGTTGCTGCCTGGGTCGTTCTGGTATCCCTGCGAATACCGGCCCTCGAAACGGTCATTCGGGGTGATGGTGTAGTCGACCTTCACATCTCCCTGGTCGGCGTTGTAGGCCTGGGTATTGGTGTTGATCGCGTTATTGGTATCCTGGCTGTTGATCGGCGTCGGATAGTACTTGGACGCAAATAAATTCGTGGCCACGATGTCGCGCTGCGCCAGGGGAATCTGGTTGCCGGCGTAAGGCACACCGGTGATGGGGTTGACCAGCTGCTTGCTGATCTGGGAGAAATCGCCCGAGCGCTCTGCATTCGTGAAGACGGTGATAAACGAACTGCTGGCGGGATGGTCGAAGCGCTGGCCCTGATAGTCCGCGAAGAAGAACAGCTTGTCTTTGAACACCGGACCGCCCACGGTGCCGCCGAACATGTTCCAGCGCACGGTGGGGCGGGTCAGCACGCTCGTCGGATTGAGCTTGTTCTCCCACTGGTTGGCGTTCAGGACGTCGTTGCGGAAAAACTCCCACGCGTCGCCGTGAAACTGGTTGGTGCCCGATTTGATGGAGGCATTCACGATGCCGCCCATGAAGTTGCCGAATTCCGCCGGGGCGTTGTTGGAGATGAGGTTGAACTCCTGGATGGCGTCCGGCGAGGGCGTGAAGGCCAGCAGGTTATCGGAGGTCTGGTTGTTGTCCATCCCGTCAAGGATGAAGTTGTTCGACTGCTCGCGGTTTCCGTTGATGAAGGGCCGCGCGCCGCTGGCCACGTTATCGCCGTTGTTGAACGAGGAGTTGTCCGGGTGAATGCTGCCCGGGGCAAGGAGGGTCAGCTCAACGTAGTTTCGGGTAGCGAGCGGAATGTTGGTGACGGCGGTGGAGTTGATCAGGGTGCTGACCTCGGTGGTCTGGGACTGTATTTCCGGAGCCTCCGAGGTGACCTGCACCGTATTGTTGACGGAACCGACCTGCATTTTGAAGTTCACGCTGGCGGTTTCGTTGAGCACCAGCGTGAGGTGCGACTGAATAACCGTACGAAAGCCCTGGGCCTCGGCTTTGACGTCGTAGGTGCCAATGGGCAGGCGGACGAAGGTATACAGGCCGCCATTGGCCGTTTTCGCAGTGAAGACGGTGCCGCGATCGACGTCGGTGGCGGTGATGGTTGCGCCATCGATGACCGCGCCGCCGGGATCGACCACCGTGCCGGTGATCGATGCGGTGATCTGCTGGGCATGCAGAGGAGAACTCACCAAACCACAGGCGACCAGCGCCACGAGGATACATCCCCACAACCAAATCTTTTTCATAACGGCCTCCCACCAGCTCCGGGGATAAATTGCGGCATCGTCCTGCTGAAAATGCCGGGGACTGCACTGAAGGACTGCAGATTTTTTAGAATGACCCTGAAAACGGGAACAGCGCACAACGTAAAGCGAAAGCTTACGGCACGACTTCAGACCTTCTCAGGCACACTGGGGACAGCGGCTGCCCTGCGCCGGACGGCGAGCAGAACAGCTCTATAGCACATTGTGAATGCTATAGAGCAATTGCGGGGGGCATGTCAAGCCGGGACAGCTGTCCACCTGTGGAAATTTACGCTTTACCCTCTTGCTCGCTCTATAGCACTCTGCTAGGATTCAGCCGCGCGGCCTTAGACTGAGGACGCGGTAAACCGATTGATTCCCCCAACAGAACGCCCGCGGGCTGGCCAGGCACGCTCATTCCCGGGGGTAATGAAGATCAGGACGTGAGCACGATGTCCCGCCGCTCGGAAGAACCCGTCTACAAGAAGATCGAGGGTGCGATCCGTCGCCGGATTGACGCCGGCCAGCTGAAACCGGGAAGCATGGTGCCCTCAGAACGGGAGCTGGCGCGCATTCACCAGGTGAGCCTGATGACCGCGCGGCATGCCCTGTCAGAGCTGACGCGGGAAGGCATTGTGGAGCGCCGCCGCGGCGCAGGCACCTTTGTCGCCCCGCCCCGAGTTCAGTTCAACAAGCTGCTTGGCTACCACGAACAGATGGCCAGTCTGGGACTCACGGCCCTTTCGCGGGTCGTCTCCTCCACGGTGGTGAGGGGGGAGCCGGAGATTGCGGCGCGGCTGGGCCTGGCGCCCGCGGCGCGCATCGTCCGTCTGGAGCGCGTGCGGCTCGCCCAGGAGGAGCCGGTTGCGCTCGAGGTGGCTTACTGGTCGGAGGATGAATTTCCTGATTTGCTGCGAGGCGCGTCGGCGAATGGGATGTCGCTGTTTTCCACGCTGGAGCACGATTGCGGCGTCTCGCTGGCCTATGCCGACGAAGAGATTGACGCCACCGATGCGGATCCGCGCCTGGCCGACCTGCTGCGGGTGGGCAGGGGGACTTCCCTGCTCCGTATCCGTCAGCTGATTTTTTCCACGTCGGGCAGAGCGACGGTGTATGTCACGGGTTTCTACCGGTCCGGACGGCACACGCTGCGGATTCGACGCTTCCGCTAGGCTTCAGTTCGATGGAGTGGCCGTGCCTGTGAGGTCTGCGTGGCCCTCGAGCGAGCCGTCGTGCAAAACAACCGCAACCCAGGGTGTGGATCGGTCCGTGATGCGGGCGTGCCAGGTGAGCCTGCGGGTGCTGTGGCTGCCAAGATCGACGGATGCAGTCGGTGGGTCCGAAATTGTGAGGTTGTCGGCGCGCAGGGAAAACGTGTGACGGCCGGCGCCATCGACGGTGGCGGTGAGAACGATGGACCCCGGTTCTGAGCCAGGGGCGGACGTGGCCGCGAAAGTGATGGCGTGATTGCGCCGCAGATCGACGGTGTAGTTGCCGCCGGCAAGAGCGGTGAGCGATATGTGCGCGCCGTTGTAGCTAATTCCGTAGCGACCCTGGGGAAGATTTGCGCGGAAGGTTCCGTTTGCGATGGGCGCGGTCATGGTCGCATGAGTGTCTTCGTTTACCAGCGTGACAGCGCCGGTGCTGCCGGGATCGACGACTCCATGAAGAACCGCGGGGCCGCTGAGGTCGCGCATGAGCCAGATCCATTCGCCGGCGGGTTGCGTCCAGACTTCTTTGTAGGTCCAGCAGGTTTCGGTGGGCCAGTAAGGCGCGTCGGCGATGCCTTTGGTCTCGATGCCAACAGGGAGCGCACCCACCATCTGGCCTGAGCGAACGCTATAGAGCGGCACCCAGTCATAACCTTCGCCCACCATAATGCTGTCAGAGAAAGGATTTCTGCCGATGAGCCACTGGGCCTGCTGCTGCGCGAGGTTCTCGTCGTCAATGTTGTTGCGGAGCTGCGCTGCGGTGGAGAGGCCTTTGGCTTCGGAGAGCAGGACGCTGGAGTTGCCGCGGAACTGGAACCACACCGGATAGCGGCGGAGGTAAGCATCGCCTCCAAGCGGGAGGCCCTGCTTCACCTCGTCGACAAACATGGATCGGCTTGCCGTGGCGAGCGCCCGCCACGCGGGGGTTTCCGGCAGGATGGAGGCTCCGCTGATGCGATAAACGCCGGCGGGGAGGACGTTATACGGGGCGTCGAGGCGTGCGCCGACTTCCTGGTAGTACTTCGTATGCAGGACGATGGCGGAATACCACTTGATCCAGTTGGGGTCGTCGGGCAGAGCTTCGCAGAGGCGAGCGAGCGCCACAATGGGCTGCTCTTCCTCGCCCATGTGGAAGCGGTGGAAGAGGTATTTGCGATCGGGTCCGGTGTAGAAGTAGCCGGTCATGGGAACGCTCCAGGGCTGTAGTTCCCTTTCCTGTGAAGCCAGGATCTGATTGCCCAGATCGACGGCCTCGCGCGCGTAGATGGGATCGCCGGTCGCCTTGTACATTTCGACGGATGCGGTGACGCCGAAGGAGATGCGCTCGAGGTTGTCGCTTTCTCCGTAGACCTCGGGGACGGGCTTCGCTTTTTTCAGGCCGTCGGCGGCGTACTGCCAGTCTTCTTTTGCGGTTGCCAGGCTGCGGCGGGCGAGATCGGGGTCAGTGTCTTTAAGAACACGGCTGGCGAGCGCTTCGAGCGCGGTGACGCGGAAGTTCCACTGCGGGTCGTTAACGGCCTGGCCGAAGCGGTCGTCGGCATCGCCCATGATGCCGTCGGTCCAGTAGCTGATGTTCTGGCCGGTGCTGCGATAGCCGTCGTGGAAGCTGGTTTTGAGAACCCAGTTGAGGCCCCATTCGGCTTCTTCGATGACGCGGTTCAGGAGAGCGGGATCATCGTTCTCCTCGCGAAGGCGCTCGGCCAGGGTGAAGAGGGCGTAGGACATGCCTGGCGTGTTGCCGGTTTCACTGGTGTCGCCGGCGTCGTGATAGCCGCCGTTCACGACGATGCGCTTGTCGCCGTGCACGGTGTAGTCATCGTTGTGGCAGATGCCGTGGATGCCGGGGATCACGGTGCCGCAGCGCTCGCTGTACATGAAGTTGATGTCTTTCCAGATGCTGTCGCGCCAGGTGCCGGTGCCGATGGGAAAGGGGCGCGTGGTTTCATCGCCCGCGCGAAGGGTGTAGGTTCCGGGGCGCTGGACCGGGGAGAAGTCGAGAACCTGGAAGGTGCCGAGGCCGGTCTTGCGGGTTTCGACAGGGCCGGTAAAGACAGTCTTCTTCGTTGCTTCGTCGATGAGGGAGAATTCGTGGGCCGCGAGGCCGGTGGCGAGCGCGGTCTTGGTGGTGCCGGGCGCGTAGCCGGCGTGGCTGAAGGCGATCTTGCCGGGGGCGACGGGCCATCCTTCGACGTAGTCGGCGTCGACGGACTGGAGTTCCAGCTGGTCGAGATAGAAAACAGTCTGGTCGCCGGGATTGGGAATCATGCGCGGGAGCGCGTAGCCGAAGCTGAGGCCCGTGACCTTGTCGCGATCGAGTGAGGGGATCTCCCAGACGATGTGGTTCCACTGGTGATTAACGATGGGGATGGAGTCGTCACGGCCTTCATTCTGGTCGTCGGGCAGAAGATGCGCGCCCTCGTTGTGGAGGGTCATGTTGAGCGAGATGGCGGGCGCGCCGTGGATGTCGGGATAGACCCAGACGGAGATGCGGTTGTACTGGCGCCAGTCTTCGGAGGGGAAATTGCGGGTGGCGACGATGTCCTGCCAGTCGCCTTCGCCCTCGACGCGGCCAATGTTATCGGTGGAGGCGACGCGGAGAGAAGTTTTGCCCTGCTTCACCTCGGCGGTAGAGAGGGTCATGGTGCCGACGCCGGTGAAGGACCAGTGGGAGAGGTCCTCCATGTTGTCGAGCGTGCGCGAACTGAGGACTTTCTTCTGGAGCAGGCGGTATGCCGCGCCGTTTTCGACGACCGGCTGCATGGGCATCGCGGGAGCGGCCTGCTGCGACCAGGCTGTGGAGAGGCAGGCAGCGATGGCCGCCATCGCCACGAGGTTGCGGACCGAACGAAGAGCAGAAAAAGCCGACAGCTTCAGCAGAGTCATCCGAGAGTCGCCTCCGATTTCCATTCGTGGTTACAACTGCATGCGCAGACGCGCGCGGGTGGCGGCATGAGCCACGAGGAGAATGGCGATGGTGAAGGCGATGGCGCGGAAGACGCCGGGCCAGCCCTGGTTCCAGTGGTCCTGCAGGTACGCCGTTCCCGTGAGCCCGACGATGAAGTAGTAGATATCGGGGATGAGGTAGGTGAGCAGGGTGTTCGATCCGGCGGGGCGCACGAGCCAGGCCCAGCCGGTGTGCTTCTTCAGATCGCAGAGCCAGTAGAGAGCGGTGAAGAGGACACAGCAGACGGCGACGGTCCAGAGGGCCCAGGTGGGCGTGGCGCGGATTTTGGAGATGCCGAGCGGGCGAAGGAACCAGCCGGCGATGAAGGCCAGGACGCCCATGAGGACGCCGAGCTGCATCTTGCGCGCGGGGCTGCCGATGCGGCCCTGGTCGAGGAAGATGAGCGAGGTGACGACGCCCGCCATGATGAGACTGGGCATGCATCCGTTGCCGAAGGGCCAGAAGTAGAGAGGCACGTGGTCGATGTGGATCCAGTGGGCGGAGCACACGCAGTTATAGGCAACCAGCACGACGAGCCAAAAGAGGGGCGCGAGACGCCAGCGACGCGTGGGGATGTAGAGGAGGCAGACTGCGAAGTAGGTGAGGCCGATGAGGCCGAGGATTTCGGGATAGCCGAAGTCGATCCATGCTTCGCCGCCTGGCACGGCGCGGCGGAAGATGGCGAAGACAAAGACAAGAAGCGCAGCGCCGAGGAGACGGAGGGCGAGGACGACTTTGCTGCTGAGGCCGGTGTAGACGTTCCAGAGCAGGATGCCGCCGCCGAGGCCGAGGAGAGCCCAGACTTCCGGCGCCATATGCATCCTGGATGAGTCGCAGTAATCGACATTGGCGAGGATGAGGCCGAGGCACAGCAGCGCGAGCGAGCGCAGGATGACGTGGAGCCAGAGCTTGCCGACGGAAGGATCTTTTTTGAGGCGCGCGCGGACCGCCAGCGGCAGGGACATCCCGACGATGAAAAGGAACGAGGGATAGACCATGTCTACGTAAGTCATGGCGTTGACACGGGCGGGCATGTGATAGGTCCACTTGCTGAGGCCGTGGACGCTGGCCAGATCGTTGACGAAGATCATCACGGCCATGGTGATGCCGCGAAAGATGTCGATGGAGACGACGCGGGTGGTCGCCTGTCCGGCAATGCCGATGGAGGGAGCTGGCTGAGCCGTCGAGGTCATCGTCCGCCCTCCGCGTTGGTTGGGGATTTGCCTGAGAAGGCGTTGTCGATGGCGTTCAACAGCGCGCCGGAAGGATCGGAGTTGTACTCCCAGAACATGATGCCGGCCAGATGCATGCGCTCGATGTAGGCGCATTTGATCGCGAGGGATTCGGGATCCTCGTAGGAAACGAACATTTGCTTGTCAGGGTTGTAGAGGTACGGGACTTTGGAGGCATCATCCCAGTAGCGGGTGAAACCCTGCTTCAGCATGTTGTCGATCATGTCGTAACGCCCGTATGTGTTGGGAGCGGCCGAGCCGGGCTGGAAGAGGCCGTGGTTCACGTTCGGCACATGGCCCCAGACGTGGCCGTAGAAGGGGACGCCGAGGGCGATTTTGCTGGCGGGCACGCCTGCCTGCTCGCAATGGCGGACCGAGGTGTCGGCGGAGATGTGTCGAGGATCGGTGGGGTCGGTGTAAAGCGGCGCGTGATTGCCGGTGGTTCCCTCGTCGCCCGGCTCGTAGTAGTCGTAGGCCATCAGGTTGACGGTATCGAGGGAGCGCGCGATCTCGCGCATGGGAGTGTTCTGAAGGAAGTCGTCGTTGGCGCCAGCGGCCATGGAGAGGATCAGGTGGCGGCCCAGCTTTGTCTGCTCGCGATTGAAGCGCTGGCGCAACTGGACCACAAGCAGGTTGAAATTCGCGCCGTCTTCGGGGCGGAAGCGATTGCCGGCGCCGGTCTCGCCGGGAAATTCCCAGTCGATGTCGAGGCCATCGAGGTTGTACTTTTCGACGAAGGCTACGACGCTGTCGACGAAGCGGGTTCGGCTCTCCGGGGTGAGAGCAGCGTCAGAGAAGTGGCCGGACCATAGCCATCCGCCGACGGAGATGACGATCTGGAGTGAGGGGTTCTCCTTTTTGAGGCCGACCAGAGTGGCGAGATTGGGAGCGTCGGCGGGGCTGAGGATTACGATTTGGCCGTCCTGGATATTCGCGAAGGCGTAGTTGATGCGGGTGAGTTTGCTGGCTGCGATTTCGCCGGGCTGAATCACGTGATCGCGCGGGAAAAGATAGGCGATCACATCGGGGCGCGTGCGCGGACCGTGCTTCGATGCTGCGGCAGCGGGAAGGACCAGGCCGACGAGGGCGAAGGCTAACAACATCGGCCGAAATACGATGGCAAGGAATCGCCGGGAAGCCTGCACGTCGTCACCTCAGAAAAAAGTCAGCACCCATGATGGCACGAACGAAGATGGCTGGCCTGGCTTTTGCTTTCTATCTCTGACAAATTCCAGGCTATAGTCACTTCCATCGTGATGAAGGGTAACTGCATGCGCCATTGTATTCGTCTGTTCGCGGCACTCTGTGCCTGCTTGCTTTTCGGCTCGGCGTGCTTCGCGCAGATCCGGGTTCTCGTCGATCAGGTGGGGTACGAGACCCATGCGAGCAAGGTCGGTCTGATTGAGGGGACCGAGGGCGGAGGGCTGTCGGGGTTCGCCCTGATCGATGACGACTCCGGGCGGACGGTTTTTACGGGGACGCTGCAGGCGGAAGGCACGGTTGACCGATGGGGTCACTGGTCGTTCTGGAAGGCGGATTTCTCTTCGTGGACGACGCCCGGGCATTACCGTTTGACCGCAGCGACTGCGAACGGGACCGTGAGTTCGTGCGCGTTTGAGATTGGCAGCGATCTGCTGGAGCGGAAGACGCTGTCAAACATCATTTACTACTTCAAGGGCCAGCGCGCCAGCGGTGAAATGGAGAAGGCGGATCGGCATCTGCTTTTGCCGGAGCCGCCGGGGGGCTTCATCGATGTGCACGGCGGCTGGTACGACGCGACCGGCGACTACGGGATCCATCTTTCGCACCAGAATCCGACTTCGTATTTCAATCCTCAGCAGGTGCCGCTGACCGCGTGGGTGCTGCTCTCGAGCTATGACCTGCTGAAGAACCGGCACGACGATAACTTCAGCGAATACGAGCGGCGGCTTTTGGATGAAGGGCTTTTTGGAGCCGATTATCTGGTTCGAATTCGACGGCCGGACGGATCGTTTCTGGAAAGCATCAACGAACCGGGGCCGGCAAAGCTGGCGAAGGATCGGGCGATCGGAAATCCCAATTGGCGGACGCGGATCAAGACTGCCGCGAACCAGTCCACAGAGAGCGTGGGCGCGGCGACGGGGCCTCACGCTTACGAGGCGAGCTTTCGCGCTGGGGGCGGCATGGCCATCGCCGCACTGGCGCTGGCCAGCACCATGCCGGAGGATGGCGATTTTCCGCGTTCGCGGTATTTGTCCACGGCGGAGGGCGCATTCGCTTTTCTCGAGGCGCATAATGCCGAGCTGCTGAACGACCACGTGGAGAACATTCTCGACGACTACTGCGCGCTGATGGCGGCAACGGAGCTCTATCGCGCGTCGCACAAGGCCATCTATCTGGAAGCGGCCGACCGGCGGGCGGATCGGCTGATGGGGCGGCTGATCAGCTCGGGCAAATTTCACGATTACTGGCGCGCGGATGCCGGGACGCGGCCCTTCTTTCACCCATCCGACGCGGGGCTGCCGGTGGTGAGCCTGTTGCGGTACGCGGAGATCGCGGCGTCCGCGCAGCGGGTACGGGTTCTGGAAACCGTGAAGAAGAGTCTGAAGTTCGAACTGTGGACGACGGATGAGGTGAACAACCCATTCGACTATGCGCGGCAGCTGGTGCGCATGGGGGATGACCAGGTGCGGACGGCGTTTTTCTTTCCGCACGACACGGAGGCAGCTCCGTGGTGGCAGGGCGAGAATGCGCGGCTGGGGTCGCTGGCTGCGGCCGCGCGGATGGCGGCGCCTCTTTTCGCAGGGGATGCGGAGTTTCACACGGAGCTGGAACGCTATGCCGACGATCAGCTGCACTGGATTCTGGGCCGGAACCCCTATGACACCTGCATGCTGATGGGCAGCGGGCACGGGAACGCGGCGTACATGTTCTTCCGGTCGTGGAAATACACCAACGCTCCAGGCGCCATCATTAATGGCATTACGGCGGCGACGAACAATGAGGACGGCATTGCCTTTAACGAGGGGTACGCCGTGACGGGAAAAGACGACGACTGGCGCTGGACGGAGCAGTGGCTGCCCCATGCGTCCTGGTTCCTCTATGCGGTGAGCCTGCCCCACGACTGACGGGCGAGCCGGCATTTCTGCGCCGCAGGCGGGGACCCAATCCCCGCCGGGCGTGCGGCTGTCCGGACACCGGGTCGGTATCTTCAGCAACTGAGAGCTCTGGCCCCGGATCGTGCCGCCTAAGCCGAATTGCGCGAGCGGAACCCAGCCGAACTTCCCTGGATTGAGCGCAAAAGCAACCGTGCCGCAGCCTGTTACTTATGATTCCCTACGTGCACAATTCTCTGTGCAAATAGCACCATAGTAATCCTTGTTTTAGTTACTTTCGCTGGTAAGATTTCACTACGATTCCGGCAATTCTTACACCGAAAGACAATTGATTCATTGGTAACGCATGCCATGAATGAACGGTTAAATCACACAAAAGTGGAATAGTTGCAACGAGATGACGTAGGTAATGCGCTGTAGAAAAAAGTGGTGACCTGCGTGCCTTTACGCGAATCAACAACATTCGCTCAGTTCGCTCTCTGAACAGGCCACGGTATCAGGGCACTCCGTTGTGGGCAGGACCCGGATCCGGGATAGGCAAGGTCTCGAATCCCGGCTACCAACTGCGGCCTGGGCTTTTCTTTGGGTGTTTTCTTTGCTGCTCGTTTTGCATTTTTTGTTTTGAGGTGAGGTAGATGCACGCGGTACGATTCGCTCCCCCCCTGCGTTCCCAGGGCCCCTTTTCTCCTGTTTCTTCACTCTCCTCTCACAAAGGACGTTCCCCAGTTGCCGGGCGCTCAGATGGGCTGAGGCGCATGCGAAGGTGGGGCGCGGTGCTGGCAACCATCGCGGGCGCCTGCATACCGGTCGTGTTGTCGGGATGCGGATCGATCGTTTCGACACCGAATGTGGCTGCGGCGGGCACGGGGACGCTGGTGGCGTCCGTGACCTCAGTTGCGTTCGGCAACGTGACGGTTGGGAAGACCGGAACGTCATCCCTGACCCTGACGAACAGCGGAACGGCATCGGTAGAAGTCTCGGCCATTACGGTGAACGGCCAGTCGTTTTCAACTGCTGGTCTCGGGGCACTCCCAATCACCGTGTCGCCGCAGAGTACGATCACCATCAATCTGGCATTCGCCCCGACGGCGGCCGGCGCGGTGACGGGGAGCCTGCAATACACCAGCAATGCGTCCACCGGCGGGAGCGGTACGATCGCTCTGAGCGGGACAGGGGTGGCAGCGGGATCGTCGGCGACCTCAACCGCGGCGGCTTCAATGGTGAGCCCGGCGCCCGGGAGCACGCTGGGCGGGTCCTCAGTCACGTTTACCTGGAGTGCGGGCAGCGGCGTGTCGGCCTATCAGCTGTGGCTGGGATCCACAGGCGCGGGATCGGCAGATCTGGGCACCTATTCGGCGGCCAGCACTACCGCCAGCACGGTATCGATGAATGTGACGGGTCTGCCGACCAGCGGCTCGTCGATGTATGTGCGGCTGCGTTCCGAGATTAACGGGGCCTGGCAGAGCACTGACTATATCTACAAGGAAGCGTCTTCGACGCAGCCGACCCAACCCACAGAGCAGGCCGTGCAGAACCTGACGTGCAGCAACGCGACCCTGACGGGAGCAGGAACGGATGGTTGCACGGTAACGCTGAGCGGGGCGGCAGGCACGGGCGGCGAGACGGTGACGTTATCGAGCAGCAGCACGGCAGTGAGCGTGCCGGCTTCGGTGACGGTGACGGCCGGCGCGACCAGCGCCACCTTCCGGGCGACGGCATCGGCCGTCAGCGCGGCGGAGAGCGCGACGCTCACGGCAACCGCGGGCGGCAGCTCAGTGGACTTTTCGCTGCAGCTCGACGCGCCTCCGGCTTCGGGGTCGCCGGCGATCAGCCTGAGCGCGGCCAGCCTGTCGTTTGGTGACGTGACGGTGAACAGCAGCGCGACGCCCCAGGCAGTCACGCTGACCTCGTCAGGGACGGCTGCGCTGACCATCAGTTCGGCCACGCTGACGGGCGCCGCCTTCACGATTTCGGGAGGGAGCTTCCCGGCAACTCTGGCTCCGGGGCAGTCGGTCACGGTGGTGGTGCACTTTACCCCGACAGCGACGGGAGCGGCGACCGGCGCGCTGACGGTTGCCAGCAACGCCGGCAACGGCGCCACGCAGGTGGTGGCGCTGAGCGGAACCGGAGACGCCACCGCAGGGATCCTGAGCGCTCTTTCATGCAGCACGACCTCCTACACCAACGCGGGGACGGATGCGTGCACGGTGACGCTGAGCGCGGCCGCCGGAACGAGCGGACAAACGGTGAATCTTTCGAGCAGCAGCAGCTCGGTGACGGTGCCGGCTTCTGTCACCATCCCGGCAAACGCAACCAGCGCCGGCTTTACGGCGACGGTAGCCGCTGTGAGCACGACCACAACCGCAGCGCTGACCGCTTCGGCGGGCGGCGTAACCAAAACCTTCGCCCTGCAGTTGACCGGGGGCGCCGCGCAGCTGAACCTGAGTTCGACCGGCCTCTCGTTCGGGGACGTGACCGTCAACACGCCGACGACGCAGACGATAACGCTCACATCGTCAGGAACCGCAGCGCTGACGATCAGTTCTGCTTCGGTGTCAGGCACGGGCTTCACGATGACGGGGGCAACGTTCCCGGTCACACTGAATCCCGGGCAGACAGTGACGCTGACGGTGAAGTTTGACCCGGTCAGCGCCGGCGCGGCCAGCGGCTCGGTCACCATCAGCAGCAACGCGGGCACGGGCGCTACCAGCGTAGTGACGCTGAGCGGAACGGGAACGGCGGCGGCGGGTGCGCTGAGCGCGGTCTCCTGCAGCGACGCTTCGCTCACCGGAGCGACGACTGACGCCTGCACGGTAACGCTGAACGCGGCGGCCGGGGCGAGCGGACTGGCCGTTTCTCTTTCCAGCAGCAACAGCGCGGTCACGGTGCCGGCATCGGTGACGGTGGCGGCAAATGCGACCACCGCCTCCTTTACGGCGACGGCGACGGCCGTGACCACGGCAACGACGGCGACGATCACAGCGACGGCGAGCGGGGTGACGAAGACTTTCGCCCTGCAGCTGAGCGTGAGCGGGCCGGCGCTGACGGTTGGGTCGACAACGATCGCATTCGGAAACGTGAACCTGAACACGCCTGCGACGCAAAGCGTGACGCTGACCTCGTCGGGAACCTCGGCGCTGACCATCAGCGCGGGCACGCTGGCAGGAACCGGCTTCAGCATGTCCGGGGTGACGTTCCCTGCGACGCTGAATCCGGGGCAGACCGCGACGCTGAATTTGCAGTTCGATCCAACCGCGGCCGGGGCTGCCACGGGAACGGTGACCCTGACAAGTAATGCAACCTCCGGCGGCACGATAGTCCTGAATCTGACCGGGACCGGAGTCTCGACGGTGACATACAGCGTAGCCCTGGCGTGGAGTGCGCCGGCCAGCTCTTCGGATCCGGTGGTTGGATATAAGGTCTATCGAGCCACTGGCAGCGGTGCATTTGTCGCGCTGACCACGTCGACCGTGACGGGAACCACCTACACCGATGCGAACGTCACCGGCGGAGGCACCTACAGCTACGAGGTGACGAGCGTGGATGCGTCCGGAGTCGAGAGCGTTCCGTCGAACGTCTGGACGGGCACGATTCCCTAACCTTTGATCCACAATGAAGAAGGCCCGCCGGATTGGCGGGCCTTCTCTTTTTGCTGGTGGGATTTCGCTGGGTGGCCGGAGCCGATCGCGGGTCAGCAGCGGACGACGTTCGGCGCGTCGATACCGCGGGTGGCGTTGCGGGTATCGACGACCAGCTTTGCCTTTGAGACGATGTCGCGGGCGTCGTACTGGGAGTGGTCGGTGACGATAACCACGCAGTCGAAGTCGGGAATCTTCTCAAGCGGCGTGCTGGTCATGTTCAGGTCATATTTGCGGCCGTGGCCAACGGTTGGGCAGAAGGGATCGTTGTACTCGACGTGCGCGCCGCGCTTCTGGAGCAGTTCGAGAATCGTCAGCGAGGGCGACTCGCGCAGATCGTCGATGTCCTTTTTATAGGCCATACCGAGGATCAGGATTCGCGAGCCTTTCAGCGCTTTGCCCTGGCGGCTGAGAGCCTCCATGACATTTTCCACGACGAAGTAGGGCATGGCGATATTGATTTCGCCAGCCAGTTCGATGAACTTGGTGCGGAAGTCGAACTCCTTTGCTTTCCAGGAAAGGTAGAAGGGATCGATGGGAATGCAGTGACCGCCAAGACCCGGCCCGGGATAAAAGGCCTGGAAGCCGAAGGGCTTGGTTTTGGCGGCGTCAATGACTTCGAAGATGTCGATGTCCATGCGCAGGCAGAGCTGCTTAAGCTCGTTGACCAGCGCAATGTTGACGCAGCGGTAGATGTTCTCAAGGAGCTTGGTCATCTCCGCCGCGGCGGGCGAGGAAACGGGCACGGTGCGGTTGAAGATGGAGCCATAAACGGCTGAGGCCAGCTCGCGGGCAACCGGTCCGCAGCCGCCGATGACCTTGGGAATGTCGCGACGGGCGACGGAGTCGTTGCCGGGATCTTCACGCTCCGGCGAGAAGGCGACGTAGAAGCCAGGAGCACCGGCTTCCCGTGCGATGCGGAGCCCGGAGGGATTGCCCTGCTCCAGCAGCGGAACGACGACTTCTTCGGTGGTACCGGGATAGGTCGTGCTTTCCAGAATGATGAGCTGCCCCTCGTGCACGTGGGGGGCGATGCTTTTCACGGTGCCGGTGACGTAGCTCAGATCCGGCTCGTGGTATTCGTTCAGGGGCGTCGGCACGCAGATGATGACGACATCCATCCGGGCGATCTGACTGTAGTCGGCGGTCGCGACGAAGCCCTTCTCACGGGCCAGCCGAATCTCGGTTTCGGGGATCCGGACAATGTAAGTGCCCCCGTGATTGAGCGTAGTGACTTTACGCGCATCGATATCGAACCCGGTAACGCGAAAGCCCTGTTCGCTGAAGAGCAGGGAGAGAGGGAGGCCGACGTAGCCCATCCCCACAATGCCGATACGGGCCTGGCGCGACTGGATGCGCTGGAGAAGTTCGGCAGTCAGGTCAACAGAGGTCATAGACATAGAATCACCTGCATTTGCTGGTTAGGAAATGAGAATGGAGAAAGAATTTCGACTGACGGAAGCTCTTCTACGCTTTTGTACCACCCCGGAGTCTCCTGCATCGCTTCTGGCATCGTAGCGCGAGGACGGCGATGGTCCCATCCCCGTACTTCGTCGCGGGCTAACACAAAAGGGGCACTTGCCGGGCAGGAAATGGCCGGACCCGCTTTCGGGTCCGGCCACTGTGAAGTGGTGAGGAAGGATCACTGCTGCAGGTCGAGGGTGACCGTGGCAGTGTGCTGGATGGAGCCACTGCTCGCCGTGATGGTAACGGTGTAGCTCTGGGCGTTGTTGGTCATTCCGGCATGGGAACCGCAGCCGGTGAGAGCCGCAGTCGCCCCAAGACCGGCGAGGACCAGAAGCAGGAGGCAGGCCATGCGGCCGAACCGGCGCCCTTCACGGCGCATCCTCTTCGTGCCGGCGAGCGGCAGGAACAGGAAGGCCAGGGCGATCGGGATGAGCCCGCGACCTGCGGTGGACGGTTTAACGAGAGCGGCACTTTGGCTAACCGTGCTCACGATCATGGTCACGGTCTGGGCGCCGCCATTGGCCGGAATCGAGGTCGGCGAGAAGGTTGCCGCTGCTCCGGAAGGAAGTCCGGTGGCGGTGAAGTTCACCGTGCCGGCGTAGGTTCCGTAGGTTGGGGTGATGCCGAACGAGTAGGTGAAGGCAGTCCCGGCGGAGCCCGACTGAGTGGCGGGAGTCGGGGTGCCCAGCGTGAAGTCGAGCACACCCACCGTGATGCCGATGGAAGAAGTGGTGTTGCTGCCGTTGAAGTTGACGTCGCCGCCGTAGACCGCGGTGAGGGTATGCGAAGCGCCGGCCGCCAGGGTGGTGGTGGAGTAGGTGGCCACACCGCCGCTCAGCGCGGTGGTCGCCAGCAGCGTGGTGCCGTCATAGAAGCTGACGCTGCCGGTAGGCGTGCCGGTGGTCGCCGAGGCGACGGTGGCTGTGAGGGTGACGGTGGCTCCGGGATCGACCGAGCTGCCGCTGGCAGAAAGCGAAGTGGTGGTATCCGCTTTGGTGATGGTGAGCGTGCCGTTGACGTCTGTAACCGTGTAGTCGCTAAGATCGGTGCCGCTCGCGCTGGGCACGATGGCATACGTACCCACGTTCGAGGTGATCGTCGCGGTGGTGGTGAAGGATTCGGTGAAGGTATCGCCATTCTTCTGGCCGGTGACTGTGCCAGTGAACGTCGGATTGGCGGTACCGTAAACGCGGGTAGCGTTATTGGCCGAGACCGTCAGACTCGCGGAGCTCACGACCACTGTGGCCGGAGCCGACGTGACGGCACTGTAGTTGTTATCCGCCGCCTTGGTTGCGGTTACGGAGCAGCTTCCGGTACCTGCGGTGATGGTGAGCGTGGTGCCGGTCACCGAGCAGGCCGTCGAAGCACCCGCGCTGAAGGTCACCGCGCCCGTGCCGCTGCCGCCAGTTGTCGTCAGCGTCTGCGTCGAGGTGTAACCGGCCGGCGAGGTTACAACCACGGCCAGCGCACTCTGGGCGGCTTTTTGCACCGTCACAGTAGCCGCGGCCGAAGTGGCTGCGCTGTAGTTCGCGTCTGCCGCCTTGGTTGCGGTGACAGCGCAGCTTCCCGTTCCGCTGGTGATGGTAAGAGTCGCGCCGGTCACCGAGCAGGCCGTCGACCCAGCCGCGCTGAAGGTTACCGCGCCGGTGCCGCTGCCGCCCGTCGTGGTCAGGGTCTGCGTGGTGTTGTAGGTGGCCGGTGAAGTCGCAACTACGGTCAGCGTGGCCTGGTTAATCGTCTGGACCGTCACCGCGACCGGCGCCGAAGTGGCTGCGCTGTAGTTATTGTCTGCCGCCTTGGTTGCGGTGACAGAGCAGGTCCCGGTTCCACTGGTGATGGTGAGAGTCGTGCCGGTCACCGAGCAGGCGGTCGAGCCAGCCGCGCTGAAGGTCACGGCGCCGGTGCCGCTGCCGCCGGTGGCGGTCAGCGTCTGAGTGGAGTTATAGGCCGCCGGTGAGGTCGCATGCACGACCAGGGTCGCCTGGGCGGCCGTCTGTACGGTGATCGTGGCCGGCGCCGAGGTTGCGGCGCTGTAGTTGGTATCCGCCGCCTTGGTGGCCGTGACAGCGCAGGTTCCTGTGCCCGCAGTGATGGTGAGCGTCGTGCCGGTCACCGAGCAGGCGGTCGAGGCGCCGGCGCTGAAGGTCACCGCACCCGTGCCGCTGCCGCCGGTCGTGGTCAGGGTCTGCGTCGAGTTGTAAACCGCCGGCGAGGTCGCAACCACGGTCAGCGTTGCCTGAGTGGCCGTTTGCACCGTGATCGTGGCCGGCGCTGAGGTAGCGGCGTTGTAGTTGCTGTCAGCCGCCTTGGTTGCCGTCACAGCACAGGTTCCCGTTCCGCTGGTGATGGTGAGCGTCGCTCCCGTCACCGAGCAGGCGGTGGAAGCGCCCGCGCTGAACGTCACGGCGCCGGTGCCGCTGCCGCCGGTGGTGGTCAGGGTCTGGGTTGAGTTATACGCCGCCGGTGAAGTGGCAACCACAGCCAGCGTTGCCTGGGTGGCGAGTTGCACGGTCACCGTGACCGGCGCCGAGGTTGCGGCGTTGTAGTTGTTGTCCGCCGCCTTGGTAGCCGTCACAGCGCACGTTCCGGTTCCGCTGGTGATGGACAGCGTTGCCCCGGTCACCGAGCAGGCGGTGGAAGCGCCTACGCTGTAAGTCACCGCACCGGTGCCGCTGCCGCCGGTCGTGGTGAGCGTCTGGGTGGTGTTGTAGGTCGCCGGCGAAGTTGCGATCGCGGTCAGCGTGGCCTGGTTGATCTTCGTCACCGTCACTGTAACCGGCGCCGAGGTGGCTGCACTGTAGTTATTGTCAGCCGCTTTGGTTGCGGTGACAGCGCAGGTTCCTGTTCCACTGGTGATCGAGAGCGTCGCGCCGGTCACAGAGCAGGCCGTCGAAGCGCCTACGCTGTAGGTCACGGCGCCGGTTCCGCTGCCGCCGGTCGTGGAGAGCGTCTGGGTGGAGAGATAAGCTGCGGGCGATGTTGCACTGACAGTCAGCGTCGCCTGGGTAGCCGTCTGGACGGTCACGGTGGCAGGCGCAGAAGTTGTCGCGTTGTAGTTGGTGTCCGCTGCCTTGGTGGCAGTCACCGCGCAGGTGCCGGTGCCACTGGTGATGGTGAGCGTCGCTCCCGTCACCGAGCAGGCGGTGGAAGCACCCGCGCTGTAGGTCACGGCGCCGGTACCGCTGCCGCCGGTGGTGGTCAGGGTCTGGGTCGAGTTGTACGTGGCCGGCGAGGTCACGTTCACGGTCAGCGTCGACTGGTTGGCGAGGCCGATGCTCAGCATGTGAGTGCTGTCGGTGGAGGACGTGAAGCCACCGCTGGCGTCGGTGTAGACAGCCTGGATCGTGTAGGAACCAGCGGCCTGCCCTGCCGGGATCGTGTAGGTAACGCTGGCGACTCCATTCACAACCGTGGGACTGGTAACGGTGCCGCCCGTTGTTCCCAGCACAGTGAAGGCGACCGTGCCTTCATTGACCTCGGCAATGCCGGTAGCGGTGACGGTTGCTGTGAGCGTCACGGTCTGGGAGGTTGTGCTGTAGGCAGCGGTGGCATTCGCCGCGAGGACCGTCGCGGTAGCTGCCGTGGCTGAAGCTCCGTTGAGGCTGATGACCTGAGTACCCGTGCCGGCATTGTCGGAGACGGTCGCGGTGCCAACGATGGCCGTCCCGACCGATTGCGGGATGTAGTCGATGCCAAGGGCGCAGTCGGCGCCGCCGGCCAGCGAGGACGTTGTCGTGCAGGTACTCGTGGCGTCTTTCGCGAAGCTGTTGGCTGTGCTGCCGCTGGTGGTGGCGACCACGATATTGGTCAGGCTCAGGTTGGCGCCCACGCCGATGTTGCTCAGGGTCACCGACTTTGGACTGTCGCTGCTTTGCGTCTGATAGGCGCTGGTCAGGAAGCTCAGCGTCGGCGGATTGGCCAGATCGATCTGATAAAGGGAGTTGTCGCTGGCGTTGGTCGTGTAATAGACGTTGCCGCTGCTATCCAGGGCAATGCCGGCTGGATCGTTCGGCGTGGTTCCCAGGGCGACGGACGTGGCAAAGCTGCTGGCCTTGGTCAGTTCGGTGAGGGTCCCGCCGGAATTGTCGGCGACATAGACGTTGCCGGCCGGATCGACCGCGACGCTCTGAGGATTGCTGAATGTACCGTAAGTGCCGCCGATGGATGCGCCACTCGAGCTCAGCTCCTGAACAGAACCGCTGCCGGGCGTGCTTCCGGCGTCGGCGACCCAGATATTGCCGGTGCTGTTGTCGATCGCGACACCGAAAGCCTTCGTGAACGAATGCAGGCTGGTGGCGGTGCTGTAGCCGTTGGCCGCGGTGAGTTCTTCCACGTCGCCGACATTGGCTACGAAGAGATTTCCGCTGCTGTCCAGGGCCAGGCCCAGCGGAATGTAGGCCCCGGGCAACTTGACCCAGGTGCTGTAGGAAGGCGCGAAGATCTCGTCGATGCGATTATTGCCGGATTCGCCGACGAACAGGTTGCCCGCGCCGTCGATCGCAATTCCATAGGGCGTGCTGAACGAGAGGGCCGTGGGACTGGTGGGGGCGATCAGGGTCGTGGTTCCGCTGTGAATCTCAGTCACTGTGCTGGCGGCCGAATCGACCACGAAGATGTTGCCACTGCCATCCACCGCAACCTGCTGTGGAGTAGTGAAGGTCGCGGGAATCTTCGTTGTTCCGGTGCCGGGGTTAAAGGTGATCTGCGGGCCGGTCGCGGTGCCGGAGAGGAAGGCTTGCGCCACATTGCCGAGGCTGTCCACCAGCTCGACAGCGCCGGTGCGGCTGCCGGGAGTCTTCGGGGTAAACTGCACATCAACGGTGCAGACTGCGTTGGCAGCGTACGTGGTCGCGGTGCAGGGGGTGCCCCCCGTTCCGGCGTTCGCGAAGTCCTGGCTGATTGCGCCCTGGGCGACAACGTTGACGGCGGCAATCGTGGTGCTGGCGGTGAAGGAGAAGGTGACGGTCTCACTGGCAGAAGTGGTTCCCACGGCGCGACTGCTGAAAGCGGGAGGCTGCTGGTAGTTGATCTCCCAGATTCCGCCATCGTTATAGTCAGAAACGAGTATGGTGCCGTCGGCACTGGGCCACACGGCAACGGGGCCATTCAGGCCGCTGCCCCAGGTATGGACCGTCGAAAAAACTGAGTTAGCGGGATCCCAGCCCGTCAGCTCGCCAACGGAATTGTCGCTGTACTGGGAAATCCAGAGGTTGCCATTGGCATCGAAGGCGAGATCGCCGGGACCCGAGAACGCGGTGACATTCACCGTGTTCACCGTGGTGTATGCGGGCGCAACGACCTCCTGAACCGTCGAGGTATTGCCGTTCACGACGAAAAGGTTCCCGCTGGCGTCGATCGCGATGCCACGCGGAGCCGATACGCCGGTGATCGCGGTGGTTGCGACCACGCCGCCCGAGATCTCCCAGATATTATTGGGAACATTGTCGGTGACAAAGACGTTCCCCAGCTTGTCGGCCGCAATCGCCCAGGGGCTGACCCAGCCCGTACCGATGGCGGTTGGCGTGGAGGATGCGAAGGATCCGGCGGTCGGGGTGAGCTCGTATACCTGCCCCGGTGTCCCGGGATAACTACCGTTGTCGGCGACCCACAGGTTGCCGTTGGAATCGATGGCGACGCCTCTCAGGAAAATATAACCGGGTGTCGGGTTCGGGAGAGCAACCGGGGCGTTATAAGCATGGGCGCCCGTGCGCACCAGTTCATACACCGTCTCTGTAGCGTCGTCGGCGACGAAGATGTTTCCGCTGGCATCGGTCGTGATCGCCTGAGTCGAGCTGGAAGCGGCCAGATTCGTCGTGTCGACCGCGGTGGTGACGCCGGCGTAATACGCGGTCTGTGCGAACGCCGTAGCGCTCATGCCACACACGAGCGCGAGCAGAACCAGGATGGACAGCGTCCAGTGGTTGCGAGGGGACCTGGAGAGGCGAGGGACCGACGTGCTGGCGTTCTGGCATCCAAAGTGGGCGATCATTGAAGCTCCTGTGGGTCGAGGCAGCGACCTTGAATCAAGGCAATAGTGGCCTGTACACGAAGGGCGGACGGCCAGCCGATCGTGGACGTGAAATAACAAACAACCAAACGTTACTTACCAGGTTTTGGGGGCATTCTACCGATGGAATCTGTGAATGCAATACCCCCCTTGGGGTGATTTAGGGCAAACTCTGGAATCACCGGTCGAACCCGCCGGGTACCTTCGCGCTCGGTCAGAGGCAGGTACTCAGAGACATTTCTCCCAGCTTTCAGAGCTGATCATTCTGTGCAGATTTGAGGATTGATTGCTTCGGCGGGGGGTATTGCGCGCGGCAGACAAGCCACTTAGCGGCAGGGGGGATGGTTTCAGACTCACTGGCTACGATCGAGCGGAGCGGAATTGAACCGGAAACAACCCGTCTCTGGTTCAAACCAAATGCCCCCGAGGTAATCATCCAGGAGTTACCGCAGGCATTCAGGCGGGCGGCAAGGTTCGCCGGTGTTTCGTGGCAGATGTTGCAGGACACGTCACGTCTTTCCCGAATCGGAGAGTCCTGCTGACAGCGGCTCAGTTCTCTCCCTGCCTGCGCAAGGCTGGCTGCCTGCGCCTCGGGGCGCGCTTCTCATCAGGCCCTCGGTTGTCCCTGATCACAGATAGGCGTAGATCCGGTCTCCCAGCCACGAGGTGACTCCGAGCGGAAGGGCCGTCCATACCTTTTTCGCGAGGACGACAAGGGAGGGTTCGGGTTCATCCGACGCCTGCGGATCATCGGGAAAATCGGGGGAGTAGTAGCGATACAAACGCACCGGCTCTGCGCCCCATTTGGTTTTAAAGCGGGCCAGATTGTCATCGCCCTGCGGCACTTCGCCGAGGTCCACAGAACGGTATCCCGCCTGGCTGGCGTCATTGATGGCCTGGCCCATGATGATGTCGTTGGGCCGCAATCCGAAGTCATCGGCGCCGGAAGCGCCAAACGCGTAGGTCACGGTCGAGCCGAAGGCGAAGAAGATATGGCCGCCGATAATGCGAGGACCCTTTTCCGTCTGCTGCTCGGCGAGCAGAAGCCGCATGAGGCCTTTGGGGCGCATCAGCTGCCACAGAGCCTGGAAAAACCGGTAGGGACGCGCCGGAACCATGTTGCGGCGCATGGTTTCCAGATACAGACGGTACCAGGCGCGCAGCTCGTCTTCACTCTCCGCCGTGCGCGCGTGGACGCCGCTGGCAATGGCTTTGTTGATCGCCCTCTTGATGCTGGACCGATTCTGGCTGCCGGGGATCTGATACGGCTGGCCGACCACTCCGGCGAGGGGCACGATGTACGTCTGGCGCCATGCCTTTCTCGAGATGCCCTCAACACCGTCGGCAAGGTCTGACTCCTCGGTCTTGATCTGCAGCCGGACTGAAGGGCGGGCCGATGCCCGCCGCTGCGCTTCGCGCAGGAGAGCGGACAGCGCCGCCGGGTCCAGAGCAAGGGGGCCGGCCAGCGGCGTACGCGGCAGCGAGGCAAGGCGCGGGCCGGTCAGCGGACCGCCTCCAAAGGGCAGACCGCGCGTATAGAGCAGGGGAAAGACACCGCGCAGAAAGCCGTCCTGGTCTTCACAGGCAAGGTAGAGCGCCGCCTGGCGATACTCGCGCTGCAACGCCGCCAGCCACGCTGGATGGTGGTACACGGTGGTCTGCGAATGGCGGAGAACGAAGGCTTCCCATCGCGGATCCTTCCACGGATCCATCTCCACGATGGTGAGATCCGGAGAGATCAGGCCCACGGACGATTTGTGCGAGGAATCGAACATCAGGTTAGCTGGCTGCATGCAGACAAAAGGTGTTTCAGCGCTCGACGACGGGCGTCAGTCCCCGCTTGAGGTCGTAGTCACCGAACTGCTGGGTCGAAAGCCGGTCGATGAGATCGAAGTATTCCTGCTTGGTGTGGTCCCAGCCATTCAACTCCACATACTGCAGGCCGCGTTCAATCATTGAGGCCCGTAGTTCCGGCTGGGTAGCGACCTCGTACATGGCCTCCGCCATGGCGGAGACGTCGCCGGAGGGGAAGAACCGGACCGTCTCCGGATCGAAGTAATAGCTGTCGATTTTCGTCCGCGATACGACGACGGGAATGCCCTGCGACATGAACTCCATGATCTTGGTGCTGTAGGCCTCATTGCCGAACGAATCGGCGCGCTTGGGCACGATGCCGAGATCGGCGTTGGCCACAATGCCGGCGATCAGATCGAGGGACGCCAGCCCGCAGAACTTCACCGAATCTTCAACGCCGATTTCGCGCGCGATCTTCCTCAGCCATTCAGTGAACTTCTCGTCCTGCGTGCCATACAGATGGAACTCGGAGTTCGGCCTCTTCTTTTTGAATTCCGCGAACGCGCGAATGCCGATATCCAGCCCCTGATGCCATTGGAACGTTCCCGGATAGATGAGGATGAAGCGGTCATCTTCGCGGGTGCGCGGATGCCGTGCAAAGATCTCCGGATCGGGAAGGTTGACCACCACCGAGCAGCGGTTCGCGCGGACCGAGCGGGCCAGCAGCTTTTCCGCCCACAGGTGATTGGAGACAATCACGTGATCGACAAACCGGACGGACAGCTTCTCCACGGCGCGAAGGCCGCTGACATAAACGACCTTCAAAGCCGACTTGAACTTATTGGCAAACAGCTCGGGGACGATGTCGTGGATGTCCAGGATCAGGCGCGCCCCGGTAAGCTTCGGGTACCAGGCTGCGAAAACCAGGAAGTCCGGCATGTTGTGGATGTGCACAACGTCGTACCGGTTCTGTTTGTGCAGCCGGGTGAGAACGCTGGAAGAGCGAAACAGAAAGCGCAGCAGCCGCGAGGCATAGATCCAGTGACTGGACTCGTTATGGTCTCGATGCTGGACGTGATAGATCCTGACGCCGCTCAGGGTGCTGACCTTCTGGCTCCCCTTCAGCGCCTGCAAAGCGATCACGTCGACCATGTCGCCCCGCCGAGCCAGAGCCTCGGCGTAGCGGCGGATGCGGCCATCGGTTTCGTATCCCGAATAGGCCAGCATGCAAACGCGGCGGCGGGTGTTACGGCTGGCGACGGAAAGCTTCGAGCAGTAGTAGCGCGAGACCTCGCGGGGCAGAGCATGCCAGCACTGGTCGCCGTAGTTATCGCGAACGTAGCTGAGGAATTCCTCGTACAGGCCTGCGGGATATTCATCGCGCTGCGGCGAGCCATCCATACACATGTAATCCGGATGGGTGTTCAGCATCGCCATCCCACCGTGCTGCGCGATCCAGTCGAGTTTCTTTTTCCAGATATCGATCGTGGACTCGCCGAGGACCTTGAACAGATGGAAGCCCTGCATGAGCGTGTACGGCAGCTCAACGAACCCATTACTGCCGGGCGACTGCACCCAGAAGGGGAAGATGGTGTGAACGCCGTCCGACTCCGGTCCGAAAGGATCGACATCGAAGGTCGAGCAGTCGTACTCCGCGCCCAGCTCGTGCATCCAGCCCAAATGGTGCTGCAGAAGCGGCGAACGGAAGCCCACCGCACCGCACTTATGCATCACGTCGCGAATCTGAGCAGCCCGGGCGGCAAATTTTTTCGGCGAGCTGAAGAGCTTGCCGTCGCGGCTCAGCGCGTGGACTCCGGCTTCGAATCCCCCGCGCCTGAGCATCTCCAGCGTCTGGGGCGTAACCCGGTAATCCCCCACCGGTGCGAAGTTGAAGGAAGAGCGGAACCCATACTTCTGTTCCAGCTCCATCAGGCCGGGGATGCGATTGTAGCCCCTCTTCCCTTCCACGTCGTGAGTCAGTACAAAAGCAAAGCGCTTGCCCTCGGGCCAACCCGGCCAGAGGGGCGGAACGGTTGCCGACCGTGCATCGATTGGCCATTCGCCGGCAAACGCCTGGCGGCGGCTCCTGGCGCGCCGCTGGCGCAGCGCCATCCGCAGACGCCAGGGCAAAATCGGCTTCACAAGGTGATAGGCTTCAGTGAACATGGGAACCTGCCTTCTCCAGGCAAAGACTAATGAATGAATTTGTGAATTGTTTCCGGAACATAACTCTCTAGCCCATGTGCCGGTACAGGAGATTGCCGGCGAGATGCAGCACTCGATCCGGGCTGGCGGCAATGACGCGGCTCGTCCAGTCTTTTTGCCACGCGGGGCGAGGATGCGACGGTTCGGCGGGATATCTCCAGTAAGTCAGCGGAGTCGGAACACTGCCCCAGTGTTCCTTAAAGACACTCAGACCGGGATCGTCGAGGTCCGAGCGCCCCATATCCAGCTCAGTTTGACCGTTGCGCTTCGCTTCCTGAATCGTCTCCCAGAACAGCATGGGCGTGCCGCCGAATTTGTTCGCAGACGCGTCGCTGCAGCCGTACTTATAGACCATCGTCTGGCGGTGCGAAAGCGTGAGGATGCTGGCCACAGCCATGCCGTCTTTGCGGACGATGCGAATCTTCAGATCCGGACCGAAGGCGGCGATGAGCGAACGAAACCAGCGCAGCGGCTGAGGCGGGAGCCGATGGCGCCGGCGCGTCATCGTCATCAGACGATAAAAATCGTTCAGCTGGTCGTCGGAACGCCCTTCTTCGTAAACCAGGCTCTCGCGCTCAGCGCGGCGAATCTTTCGCTGAACGCAGTCCTTGTGAAAGCTGCGAAAAAGCCGTTCCACGGGAGCGGTCAGGTCGAGGCGGTGGAGCACCGCGCCCCCCTTCGGCTGAAAGCTGCGGACCTGTTCGCCCTGCTGGGAGTGGGGCCGGATTTCGAGCCGCTTGCCGCGTCCCTGTTCCACCACGCGGCGCGCGCGCGCCAGGATGGGTTCGAGCGCTGCGGGATCGCTGAGCAGCGGCTCGCAGTGATCGGAGAACGGCAGCGACACCAGACGCCGCCCGGTCAGCCAGGAATCGACTTCACAGAACACCAGGGCGTCGGTCAGCGGTGCGCCCGGCGCGGATGTGGTGAGCACCAGGGGTCGATACCCATAGGTGGCCCGCAGCGCGCTGAGCCACGCCGGGGTGTGAAACACCGATCCCTGCGGGTGACTCGCCACCAGGTCCGTCCAGCGCGGGTCCGCGAGGGGATCCAGCTCGTACACCTCTCTCGCCACCGCCATGCCGCGATGTTCCCTGCCCCCCATCGTGCCGCTGCCCTCTTCTTCGATGGTGCGGTTCCACTCAGTGGCAGACGAAGCGGCTATCGCCATATCGTCTCCCCGCCGCGAAGACGTCCAAGCTGCTGGCGCCTCAGGTAATTGATGGTTGGCCGGTCATCCACCTGGGGAATCCCCTTCAGGTATCCGGAAACGAATCCGCAAAACAGAGCTGCGGACTGGATCACGTAAGGTTTCTCTTTGATACGCTTGACGCATTTCATCAACATAAAGAGCGGATGATAGCCACAAATATAGTTCGCTCTTCCATTCTTGAATCCCGCGCCCCAGGTTCCGTCATTCTTCCCCGTCGGACGATGGTGAAGGACCTGCAGCGGAAGAGTGCGCGTCGACCAGCCGATCATCTGCGCTTTGACTTCATCCATCGTATCCCAGCCCGGAGCCGGCCAAAATCCCCCGATAGCGTCCCAGCAGGCCCGGCGGTAGATCTTGGTGGCGCCCCGCACATGAAATTCCGGACCGCCTTCAAAAATCGCTTCCCCGTTGATGACGTTGTAGATCGTTCCCCCCGCGATGCCCAGCTTCTGATCCTGTTCGAACGCGCGGAAACACGACTCGAAGTAATCGGCGCTGAAGGAAAGATCCCCATCCAGCTTGACGATGAAGTCCCAGTCCGCGGTCTTCAGCATCCGGTATCCGTCGTTGAACGCATCCACGACTCCGCCGCCGGCTTTGCGGAACCCGCGGTTCTGGCGATGGCAGACCCGGATCCAGTCATACTTCTGCGCGTAGCTGTCGGCGATCTCTCCGGTCCTGTCGCTTGAGCCATCATTCACAATCACCCACTCGCAGGGGCGAATGGACTGGCTGGCCACGCTCTCAATGGTGCGCGCCAGGTTAGCCTCTTCATCCCGGACGGGCGAGATAATCACATATTGGATCGGGTTCGATGGCATAGATGTGAACAACGGCAGTTACATTCGTGTGACTGGCTCAGACTTGAACCGGTTCGGGACTGACTCCGGCGTTGGTGGAGAGAAATGCGCGATGCCATAACTCCAGAGTCAGCAGGGAGAGAACTTCCTTGGCATATGCGCCGGATTGCGCATTGGTGCGGAGCAGCCGTTCGACGCAGGCGGTGTTGAAATATCCTCGCTCGGCGGTGGTGCGATCCAGCAGCACTTCGTGGACGTAACCTTTCAGCTCTTTCCGCATCCACGTTCCGAAGGGTACGGGAAAGCCGGCCTTGCGGCGCGTGAGGATGGGCTCGGGAATACGGCTGGAGAGCGCCTTCTTGGCAATGAACTTGGTCGTGAAGCCACGGACCTTCAGGTTTTCCGGCAGCGAGGCCGCGAACTCCAGCAGCTTGTGATCGAGAAACGGAACGCGCAGCTCGATGGAGTTGGCCATCGTCATCTTGTCCGCCTTCAGCAGCAGATCGTCCGGCAGCGAGCTCTTCGTATCCACATAAAGCATGCGATTGATCAGGCCAAAGTTTTTTGAACTCGCCATAATTCTCTGCATGGGACGGGTGGCGAAGTCCTTATCGCTCGCGGCGGCAAAGTCACCGGAGTAAAGCTCGCTCAGGTTTTTGTTGAAGTACGAATCCGGTCCCGAGTTCCGGCTGTAGTAGTAGCTCTCGAACGGCCGCGCGAGCAGCGGCCCGTACTTGTCGATCCGCTGGTTGTGCAGAGTTCCGTTTACGGCGCCGGCAATGGAAGACAGCGGGCCCCGAACCGGACCCAGCATCCGCTTCAACCGCTCCACCCACATCACGCCGCGATACGTCTGATATCCCGCAAACGCCTCATCCCCGCCCTCGCCGGAGATCAGCACCTTGACCGATTCCCTGGCCAGCTTGGTGATGTAATACAGAGCGACCGCCGGAGCTTCGCACACCGGCTCTTCCATGTACCACGCGTACCGGGGCAGAAAGTCTCTGAAGTCGGCGGCTGAGATCGTCATCTCGTGGTGGTCGGTTCCATAGCGCTCGGCCGCCATCCGTGCGTAGGGACGCTCATCGGGAACCTCCGTCCCCCCGAACCCCAGCGTGAAGCTGCCCAGCCTGTGATCCGTTCGGCTGCTGGCAAAGCTGACCATCGCCGAGGAATCCACGCCGCCGCTCAGCAGAATGCCAACCGGGACATCGCTGATCATGTGCAGCCGAACGCACTCGTCCAGCAGCTCGATGAGTTCTCCCTCAGCGTCGGCCGTGGACTTCGGGACCGGATGGAAATTGAGATCCCAGTACTGATGAACCTCGGCCTTCCCCTGCCGCACCGTCAGGTAGGTTCCAGGTTTGAGCTTGAAGATATCTCGGAAGAGGGTATCTTCGCCGGGAACGTAGTAGAAGGTCAGAAAGCGGTCCACAATTTCCGGACGAACCTGGGCGTTGATCTCCGGATCGGCCAGAATGGCCTTCATCTCTGATCCAAACACCAGGGAATTCTGGCCGAGCGCGTAATAGACAGGTTTGATGCCAACCCGGTCCCGGGCCAGCATCAGGGTCTGCTGGCGCTCATCCCAGATCGCAAATCCGAACATGCCCCGCAGTTGCTCCACGCAGGCCGGCCCGAATTCCTCGTACAGGTGAACAATCACCTCCGTATCGGTACGGGTGCGGAACACATGGCCTCGGCTCAGGAGGTCCTTGCGCAGTTCTTCGAAGTTATAGATCTCACCGTTGAAGACGATCCAGACCGTGCCATCTTCGTTCGAAAGCGGCTGATGGCCCGTAGCCAGATCGATGATGGAGAGGCGGCGAAACCCCAGGCCGACCGGACCCGAGAGATAGTAGCCCTCATCGTCAGGCCCGCGATGCACGATCGTGTCCGCCATGCGCTTCAGCAGGCCGCTGGAAACCGGCTTGTTCCGGTCAAAATTCAATTTGCCGCAGATTCCACACATAGATTGTTCTCAGTATCGATTCCCGTCGCCGCCGGTGCCGCAGGCTAGAGCCCTGGCGCTCTCTCGGCCGCCACGCTCTTCACCGGCTGCTTTCGTTCCAGGCGAGTGAACATTGTCCCCAGAATCAGCCACCATTTCAATAACGCATTTCGGGCAGAGTCCCGGCGCGAGCCCCGGCTCACCGCAACCGCGGCCAGCAGCAGAACGATACGAACCACGGCGCTGCAGGCCATCGCCGCCCGAAACGCCAGCTGATAGCCCGAACCCCGGTGTTTGGTCAGATAGAGGAGAATCGATCTCCACGTCATGACCACGGCCCGTCGCCGGACGCTGCTTTTGCCGGCCAGGTGGATGATGCGCGCCTGGGGAATGTAGTAGTTGATGAACCCGGCGTCGGCTGCCTTGCGGCACAGATCCAGGTCTTCGGAGTACATGAAGTACTCTTCGCTCCACTGCCCGACCTGCGCGAAGGCATCTCGCTGAAACATGACGCAGGCGCCCGTGATGGCTTCAACGCGGCTCGGTTCCGTGCCGCCGGCGAACAGCGGAGCGATGTTCCACAGGGGGCAGGCCGGAAACCGGTTGCGAATGACGTTGATATCCAGGAGCTGGTTGAGGATGGTTGGGAAGGTCTGGATGCACGACGTCTGAAGGGACAGATCCTCATTCAGCAGCGTGCAACCCACCGCACCCATCGACGGCAGGGAGCGTGCCACCGGGAGCATCAGATCGAAAGCGGGATTCGTCAGGATCGTATCCGGGTTGAGAAAAACCAGATACTCCCCCTTCGAAGCGCGGGAGCCGACATTGTTCGCGCCGGCAAACCCCAGGTTCACCGCGCTTTCGATCACGAAGACGTCCGGGTAGCGGACCTTCACCCTCCCCACATCGCCGTGCGGCGAAGCATTATCGACGACGATCACCTCAAACGTCGTCTCGCGCGTGTGCGCATAGATGCTCTCCAGGCATTTCAGGAGATAGGCGGTGGAGTTCCAGTTGACGATGATGATGGAGAGGTCGATCACAGCTCGGGTCCACCCCAGGGCCGCAGTCTTTTTCCCGCGTGCGTGAAGACCCCTGCCGGGGCCGCAACCTGCGCAGGTTCTTCCGGTTCAGGCACGATCAGAGTTTCACGAACCGGCACAGGGGCTCTGGCCGGCGCAGGCGCGGTCGCAGTCGACGTCGCGGCACAGATCATGGCCAGGAACGCGAACCACCAGATCTGCGTCTGATCCCAGTACGCCACGCCGAAGTAGGCGAAAATGTTGGCCAGCATAACGGAGCCCAGGCACCAGAACAGCCATTGCTGCTTCGGCCTTACCCGCTTCCTCATCTTTCCAAGACGGCTGAAGCCTTTCACGATGAGCGTGATAAAGCAGACCAGCGTGATAATGCCGCCCATCTCTGCTTCGGCCACAAACTGGTCCGACAGGTCCCACATGTCATAGCCCCAGTTGCCGTTCTGATTCGTGCCGAAGAGCCACCAGTCCCTGAAATGCCGGATACAGGTGTCGATCAGGAAAGCGCGATCGTATCCACCCGAGCCGCCGATCACATTGATGTGGGCAATCACGAACCACACCGGCGCATTCATGACCACGGCCAGAATCGCCAGAGTTGCCACGATGGCCCAGCGCAGAGCCTTCATCTTCTTGCGCACCGGCCACAGGCAGAGGCCGAGAATTCCCGCCACATACGCCAGCAGCGGTGTGCTGGATTTGGCCATCAGGACCATCAGGGTCGAGCCCACCAGACCCAAAACGGCCGGCACCTTCAGGTCCTTCTTCCATAGCCAGACAAATAATGGGACCAGCGTGCCCCCAAAACACCCTGCCAGAATCGAGTGGCCGAAGGTCGCCTGGGCCCGGGCCACGCCGTCCCGGATTTCTGGAACCGTCACCTGCCCCCCCAGATACACTCCAAAAGGATTGATCAGGGTTGCCCGTTCATAGACCATGCACAAACCGAGGATGAAAGCAGAGAACGCCAGGGCCTTCGCTGCCCGGGCCACGTCCTCTTCATCCTGAATCAGATAACGAAGCAGGAAGTAGCCGCACAGCGCCTGTACCAGAAACGCGAGTTGCTCCCCGATGCCGTCAGGCCAGTTGGTAATGACCACCGCCAGAACGCGATAGCACGCCCAGACGATAAATACCTTATCCAGAGAATTGAATCCGCCGGCGAATCGATACTTGCCTTTGATTACAAGGATGAATCCGACCAGAATCAGGATGAGGTGGACGTAGAGGTGCGCCCCTCCCAGCATGATTTCCTGCCCGCGCGGAACCAGAAACGTGCACAGCAGAAGCGGAGCGATCGCGTACTGCCGCCGGCGCTTCAGCATCAGCACCAGCGTCACGATCATCGCCAGCGCGACCAGCGGATGCAGGACTGTGCCGGACGCACCGTGTCCCAGATCCCGCTGGTTGAAATCCAGGGTGGCCAACAGCGCTGCTTGTGGAAAACCAATCAATGTTGAAGCCTGTACCAACGTTTCAGTCTCTACGAGTGCGCGACGGCCATCGTTGCCTTATTTTGTAACACTTTGCCCGATCGGCGATACGCGGCAATGGTTTCCTGGTAGACCAGCAGAAGCCTGCGGCCTGCGGCTTTCCAGGTGATCTCGTCCGCGGTACGAAGGGACGCCTCCCGCAGTTTGGCGAGCAGATCCCGATTGCTGTCGAGCAGGGTGAGATGTTCCGCGAGCTGATCCACATCGCCGGCCCGATGCACAAGCGCATTCTCCATGTGCTGGCAAATCGCCCCGGCCGCATCGGAGACAACCAGAACGCAGCCGCTGGCCCGGGCCTCCGAAGTGACCAGCGCGCTTCCCTCTTCGATACTGGGCAGCGTCAGCAGGTCCGCTTTGCGCATAAGATCCGCCACATCCGATCGGTGACCGAGCACTTCGACGCTGGGGTGGGAGAGCATTGCGGATAACTTCTCTGCGTAATCCGGAACGAACGCGCCCACGATCATGAATTTGCCTTTAGCCGACGCCGGAGACCGAAGCCACGCCTCAAGCGCGTAGTGCAGTCCCTTTCTCGGCGCGCAACCTCCCACAAAGATCATGGTCAGGCCGCGCTGATCGTCACGCACCTGCTGGCCGGAGTGATAGACGGTCTCGTCGTATCCATACTGATCGCGCGCCAGCTTCTCCGGGCTGAAACCCTGATCCACAAACGTCCGGGCAACGAAATCCGACGGACAAAGCAGACGGAACGCGGCGTCGTACTCCGCTTCCTCCTTCGCCAAGACGCCCGGCTTGTACGCGTGCTCATGGTTCGGAGGAAGAACGATGCCCAGCTTTTCGCATTCCTTCTGCACGACTTCATAAGCAAAGCGCGTGTGCGCGTTGGGCCGTTCCAGCACCGTAGGGATGCCCAGGCGTGCAGCGGTCTTCAGGGTCCTGAGCGATCCGACCGGCCATGCGTGAACGATATCGACCTTGCCCACCAGCCGTTTGAGTCTCTGCGCCACGATCCAGTCGTGCCAGGCGCATGCACGCTCCGTTCCCAGCACCCGATAGGGAATGCGGAACCGGCCGCGCGCCAGTGTTGGACGGACGACGGCTCCCGCCGGCAGTTCCCGGGAAAGCGATCCGGGAAAGACCAGTACCTCGGCCCCCGCGCCCATCAGCCCATACACCTGCTGCCACGCCGTGTGGCAAATGCGGGCGGCTCCCAGCCGATGCGGGAAGCTATACAGAACCCTGACCGTTTCAGCCGTGCGTGTCATGCCTGGCTCCAGAGTCCCCTCGCGCCTGCTGCCCGGATACCGGGCCCTGGGCGTCATCTTTGGTGAACACCGCCGAGATCGTTTCACCATCCCCCGCGAGGGACGCCGCAGCCGTAATCACAGGCAGAAGAGTCAGCCGGAATAACTTGCGGAGAACCTTCACCGGGAAGCTCAAAGGCCTGGCCTGAGCCAGCGGCGGGCGGGTTAAGCCAATCCTGCCCAGCAGATCATCGACCAGGTAGTAGAAGCTGGATTCAAAATACAGCTCGCGGTGAGCGCGAACGTAAATTTCCTTCAGACCCGAACTTCGGGCCAGCGCACTCAGGGTCGCCGGCGAAAAATGATACAGGTGACGCGGCAATTCCAGCGCGTACCAGTACGACCGGAAGATCCGTGCCCCGGCCGAATCGATATTCGGCATCAGGGTATAGAACACGCCGCCGGGCTTCAGCCACTCCGCTACCTTGGCCAGCACTTCCTTCGGCTCGTACACATGTTCGAAAACATTGAAGCAGGTAATCGCATCGAAGCTGCCCGCCGGAAAATGCGCGTCAAGAACATCTCCGACGAAGACTTCGGCGCCGCATCGCTTTCTCGCCTCGCGGGCCGCCTCTTCCGACATCTCGATCCCGTACAGCTTCCAGGAAGACCCCTTCAGGGTAGACAGGAAAGCGCCCGACCCGCACCCCAGATCCAAAACCGCCCCTCCCGACTTGAGGCGGGAGAGCTGGTCGCGACGCGGTACCCAGTGTTCCGGCGACTGCGAAGCATCGGCGATGGCACGGTCGTAGTCTGAGCCGTAGTGACTGCCCATTTCCGATTTTGACGGCGGGTCCTGGAGCCAGACCACCGCGCATGCACGACAGCGCAGCAACTGGTACTCGGTTCGCCGTCCGTTGAACCTGTCCGGTGCGGCCAGCCAGGGGATTGGGTTCGGATCTGCGCAAATGGGGCACGCTCGCTGATCGGTGTGCCTGCCCGGACTGGCTGCAATGGTTGGCGCGTCGTTTGCAATCATGAAGGGGGTATTCCTCCGTCACCTTTCCCGGCGCTGCTCGATCAGGCGGGAGAGGCAGGTTTTCCTGCAAATCAGGGGCAAAGCCTGGCAATCACTTCTCCCACCGTCAGCACCTGGCCACCCTGGGAAGCGGCACAAGCCACCGTCTCGCGCAGAAGCGCCGGCGTGCAGCCGAAGGGCGAGGGCGTCTCGCGCACATCATGCGAGTAGAAAATCAGCCAGGAGCGTCGCTTCGTATTCTCAAGGATCAACTGGCGGGCTCGCTCAAGCCGGTCCTCGCCGCCATAGAGCGGAGTGGCGTGCAGGAGGTTCAGGTCGACCTCGGGTCCGTTGAATCCGGGGATCGTTCCCCTGCAACTGGTCATGGACGCGCCAACCCGGCGCTTGGCCGGCAACGTGGCTTCTCCGTACGGATACGCGAAATTTCTGGAGGCTCCCGCCGACATGCAGGCGCGGATCGCGTCCTCACAGCGCGCAAGATCGCGGACGAACGCCTCCAGCGGAGTCCGGCGCGCGGAAATGTGTTCGTAGCCGTGCAGACCGACTTCGTGGCCGCGACTGACCAGCGTTTGCAGGTCAGCGCAGTGGAACTGCTCTCCCAGCTCGTTCGTGCTGTCCATCAGGCCCATGGCCACGTAGTAGGTGGCGCGTGCGCCGAACTCCTCGAGGATGGCAGCCCCCGTCGTCAGCGCCGTGCGCGGGAAATCGTCGAACGCAAACGAAACCACCGGCCCCACGCCTCGCAGGGGAACCGTGCGCCGGTACAGACCACTCAGCACCCGGGCGCGTGCTTTTCCCAGCTGTGATCGCAAAGTCATCAGCCCTGAACCACCGCGGGAGAAATCCGGGCCGTGACCGTCACGATGCCATCATCGGGAAGCGAACGGTCGCCGCGGAACACCAGGCGCGACACGCCGTCGGCGACAGATTCTTCCTGCATTCCAATATCCGCGAAGACCCGTCCGGAGGGAGCATTGCGCTCGGTTCTGCGGTAGCTCGCCCACACATCCTTCCCCGCGGTCCCGGCGTACCGCCGGATGAGCCACGCGAGAACCGCATGTTCCACACGCTTGGCCTGAATGCGGCAGCTGAACATCAGATCGGTGATCAGAGGTTCACGGTTATCGACAACCGCAAAACCGACGATGCCGTAGGAACCGAAACGATCTTCCACTTCCAGCACGTACGAATCCAGCCACGGGGTGGCAAGAACCTGGCGCAGAACTTCGCGGCTATAGCGGTTCCCGGAGAAGTTCATCTGGTTCGTGCGCTGGGTCAGCTCATGAACCCGCTCCAGATTCTCCTCTTCGAGCGAAACGATGTTCAGTCGAATATCGCAGCTGCGCAGAAACGCGCTGTAATCGTTCCCGAAACTGGTGGCGAGTTGCTGCCGCTCCTCTTCCACCTGGTACATCTGGCGCCGCTGCCGGCTCTCCGCCGTAACCGGGACACGGCAGGCGTCCATGTTCGGAATGTCCATGCAGTCCCGGACATTCACCACCCGCACTTCCGGCAGCGCAGTCCGGACTTCCTGCAACTCGAAATCCGAATCGTCCACAAACAGCAGCGTGTCCACACCCACGTTCAGGCGGGATGCGATGCTGCGGATGGACTGGCTCTTCGGTTGCCACGATATCTGTGGCGCCAGGAAGAAATGCTCCAGCTGCATCTGCCGAAGCACCTGCCATGCCTCATCGTGATTGTTTTTGCTCGCAATCGATTGAAGAATGCCGCGGCTGTCGAGCTCCTCGATAAGTTCCCTGATGCCCGGCCTGAGCACCAGTTTTTCCGCGCCGTCTTCGATCAGGATGCCGTTCCACAGGGTGTGATCGAGATCCCACACGACGCACTTCACCTTGGGCGCGGCCGTCCCTTTGCCCGAGCTCTTTGCAGCCGGCTCCTCTGACTCCTGTACAAAATCCACCAGCCCGAAGAAAAGCGTCACCGGACGTTCGGTCTCGTTCGGAATAATCTCGACATTGAAAGGCTGATCGAGATCGAGAACCGCCGCGATTTCGCGGTAAGGAATCCGAACGCAGTGGTATCCCTGATCAATCACGATGAGCTTTTGGTATGGAATGGTGCGCTCTCCCGACGCCGATCGAATCGCCAGTGAGAGCCGGACCGGCGTGGGATCCGCATTGAAGCATTCGAGCAGGAACGAAGTGGGACGAATCTCAACCGTAGCTTCACGGTGAGCCAGCCTTTTCTTCAGGCTGTACCGTTTGCCGGTAGCGAATTTCCGCATCGTTGCCGGGACCGGCAGATGAACCAGCGCCGATCCGATCTGATAATCCTGCTTCTCCATGCGCCGCGCCCGATCCGCGGAGCGGAGATGGATATTTCCCGGCGTCCACAGCTTGGCCCAGCGCTTAAAGGTGATCTTCAGCAGGTAACCGTTGGCCGAATCCGGGCAGTCGATGCGGACCATCCCGTCCACAAAACGCCGGCACCTTCCGTCTTCACGCGCGCTGTACAGATCGCAGGAAGTGTAGCAACTGGGCCAGACGCACTCCGTGCAGTGCTCACTCCAGGGAAGTATGCTGCGATGCCGGATCCGTGCCCGGGTTGCCGTGAACTGCGCGGACACTTCAGGCGGTATCTGGTCGAGAGATTCCCGACGGCTGTTCACTTCTGTTTCGTACATAGGGACTCACAAAAGGCCCGGCCTCACGCCGGGGTGGAAAGGTAGATTTGACGGAAATTTCCCGGGGTCCGCCCGCGGAAACAACAGCCCCTGCCTAACCGGGAGAGGCGAATTTTCGCGAGACCGAATTCAGCATCGTTCGCGCTTCGGAACGAGACACCGAGCCGGTAACCAGCAAAGCAGGCACCGCGACCAGCAGGCTGATCCCGCCAGCGGTAACGAGGCGAATGCTGTCGAGCACGCGCGGGTTGATGCCCCACGACAGTCTCAGATAGAGCGCCACCACTGAGGCGCCGAGGATCACGGCGGCGGCAATACAGAATCGCAGAAGCGTTGGCGCCAGAGTGCTGGCACTGAATCCCTTGAATCGGAACGAGAGGCTGGCCGCCATCAGGATCAGCCCCAGGAACTGCCCCACCACGTTCACACCGCCGACGAGGCCGTAAAACCCGATCTTCGCGGCGAAGGGCCACAGCGCCAGCGCTACGCCCAGTCCGAGCAGCAGCTGCGCGTTGTCCATGACCGCTCCCCCTGAGACCCGATAGAGCACACGAAACAGCGAGCTCAGCGATCGGCACACGCTGCCGGCGCACAGAAGACAAACCGCTCCTTCAAGAAAAGGAGCGGTCTTGCCCGTCCAGACAAAGGCGATCTTCGCTCCATACAGCGCGATGAAGGCCAGTGGCAGGACCGAGAGCACCGCCATCGCTTTGAACGATTTGACGATGAATGCGTTGATCTGTTCGGCCGACCCTGATGCGTACACCAGACTCCCGCCGGAAAGGATGGCCTGCAGGTAGGAACCCTGAATCAGAGTGGCAAAGCTGACCAGGCGGGCGGCCAGCGCGAAGACGCCGGCGGCATTCGCCCCGAAGAATTTCAGGATGGCCACCGGCAGGATCGCCGCATACAACAGCTCCAGCATGGCCACCAGCTGATAGCTTCCGCCAAAGCGGACGAGCTCCTTCACCACCGATCGGGTCACCAGACTGGGCGCGAGACGAACGTCGGGGAGAATGCGCCGGGCGTAGATGTACCACAGAACCCCGCAGGCAAGCTGATAGGCGCAATACGCAGCCACCATCGAGAACAGTCCGAACCCGGCTTCCAGAAGAATGACGATGGCGGCCGCGTTCAGCAGATCGAGGACAACGTTCAGCTTCTCCCGCAGGTCAATGCGATGCGCCCCCATCAGGATGCTCTGGTAGGTCTGGCTCACGTTGGCCACGATCGCCGTAATCGAGAGGAACTCAATTCCCCGGGTCGCCGGGATGAGAAAGTTCTTCGGCACGCCCACCGCTACTGCCAGGGAGTGAGCGAAAATCGCCAGGGGCACCAGAACCACCAGGGAAAGCGCCAGCACCGCAAACGTGCCTGTGCTCAGCAGCCGGCTGGCCCGATCGTAGTCCCCGGTTCCGGTAGCTTCCGCCACATACTTCTGGAACGCTGATTTGACGCCGCTGCCGCCCAGCGTAATGTAAGCCGCGATCGACATCAGAACCGCCCAGATGCCGTATCCGTCCAGCCCCAGGTGCCGGATCATCACCGGAACGACGATGATGCGGGCCAGAATGTGCACAAGATTCCCACCCACGCCGAAGAGCGTGTTCTTCCCGATGGAAGCGGTGAGCGCTCGACCCGAGGAAGGCGCAGAGAATTTGGCGGCCATGAAATTCCGAGGAGAAACTACCCGGTCATCCGGGAAAGCGGTGTTTGCACAACTGCGATTCTGCCTTGCGGCGATCGTCCCTTGTCAGTCCCGCGTGCGGCCGGGACCAGAACCGGCAGCCGAATAAGCGCCAACCGTCCACGCACCCTTCGACGGTCGTCGGGTTCCCCCGGCATCCGAACACAGGGAGGCCAGAGGGCCGGAACATAACGAACTCAGGTTGCTGCCTTTGCCGGTCAGCGGAGATCCCGGCTGCGGCTGATTGCCGCTGTTCAGCCCGAGTGACCCTTGATAGGAGGAATGCGAGTCGCCCCCAACACACTTTTTCCAGGAAGAGAAGGCGGCGGCCCCGTAAAAATTCCCCTGGCAGACGAACGCATTGTCGCCGCCATTTGCATACTGATTGTAATCCGCGGTGAAAGGAATACCGTGCGTCTCGACCAGCTGGTTGCAGCCGCTGAGGGCATTATTCTCAAAGCTCACGCCGCTCGTGTCACTGTTTGCGGAGAAGCAAACGCCGGCGCCGGTGCCTGCCGTACTGATGAAGGTGTTGTTGTAAACCCCGCCCCCGTGGGCCGGCGTATAGTTGCCGGAGAACAGCCCGAACAAGCCGTCCGGATCAGCCTGATCGCCCAGCGCAACATTATTGAAGACAGCAATCCCCGAGGTCGCGTCCGCGCACGGCGTCGATCCGGGACCGCTTCCGCCTTCGATAAAGATATGCGCGGTGGCGTTTTGCCCTATGGGACCTTTGAAGACGTTGTTATAGATGGCCAGCAGGGTGATGTGCGCGGGCGACCCGTCGGTCTCGCTGGTGAAGCAGTGAATCCCGTCGTGGTGGTAGGTGTTCTTGCCGGTGTCCCAGTTGGCATAGCCATAGACGGTATTGTTGCGGAAGATGAACGGCCCTGAGCTTCCTCCCGAAACCTGGCTGGCCAGCATCCAGCCATGATCCATGTCGTAGATCGTATTGTCGGCGATCACCACGTTGCCGTCGCCGTCGTTGAAATCATTGAACAGGCACCAGCCCGCGTCGTGCATCACGTTATGCCGGATCAGCCAGTCCGACCCGCTCACTGAGATGCAGCGCTGCGCGCTTGCCTCCTCTGTGGTATCGCTGGGCAGGGTGTGCACGTACATATTCGCAATCGTCAGGTTCTCCACGGTGCAGTGATTGCACTTGTCGCCTTCGATTGCCTCTGTTTTCTGGTGATAGGCCAGCTCGGTGCCATTGGCCGTGTTCCGAATCGTCCCGGTATTCCTGCCGTCCACTGTGTAGTAGCTCAGGCCGTAGAGGCAGATCGCTCCACCGCATCCGCCGTTGGGTGAGGGGGCAAAGTAGGGCGCCTCAAGAATCGCGCCCGTGTCGAACCGGAACGTGACCGGATGGCCCGCCGATCCGTTCCCCCTGGGGCGCAGCAACTGCGCGCCCGCATCGCCGCTGATGGTTCCGCAGATGTAATTCACGTCGCCCGGTACGTTCCGGACCCAGTTAAATCTCGCCGGCGTGATCGCCGTTTGCCCCTTGCAGGCTGTGCCGCCGCCAAAGGTTCCCGCCGACTGCGCAATATAGCGCGTGGTCGCCGATGCCGGAGGCGTTTTCATCACAACAACAACCACCACCAGGGCTGCGGCGCCGGCAAGAACAGGAATCAGCTTCTTCATAAAGGACGCGAGCGGTCGCTTCCGCCCGGAATGCCGGGGCCGCCGGACCTCCGCTGCGAAACTGCGGACGGCCGGCGGCCCGGATTACCGATGAACAGCTGTCGGGTGAACTCAGGAAGCAGGCTTCTAATTCGTGACGACCGTCCCCGTCAGCCCGGTCGGCGGCTGCGGAGCAACACCGCTGCCCGCGGTTGAGTAGGCGCCCACCGTCCACGAGCCCGTCGCGGGGCGCAGCGTACCGCTGATATCGCTGTCCAGTGTGGTGAGACTCAGAGATGTCAGGTTCGCTCCGGCGCCGATCACCGCGGAGCCGGTCTGAGGCACACCCGCTGCAGAGAGATTCGCGCTCGACACGTAGGACGAAGGACTCGCATCCTGTCCGGTCTCGCTCTGCCAGGTGGAGAACGATGCCGAATAGTTCCCGTTATAGGCGAAGCAGTTGGACCCCGAGCAGTTTGCGTAAATATTGTTGTGCAGACCGCCCGCAGTGAAGCTTCCGCCCGATGCAATGTACATCAGGGTGCTGCATCCGCTTACGACGTTGTTCACGAAAGTGACGTTGGGAGAGCTCGATGTGCCAACGCAGAAATCGTTCGGGCCGCCGATGAAGGTGTTGTTATAGATCTTGTAGCCGCCATCCACGCCCGTGGTCAGCATCCCGTCATTGTCGGTTCCGTTGCAGGCATCGATCAGAGTGTTGTTATAGATCGAGACATTCTTCGTGTTGCCGCCGTTGGCTTCAATAAAGATGTGCGCCGTCGGATTCTGGCCGATGCAGCCGCCGAACTTATTGTCGTAGATGTTGACCCCGGTGATGGTGTCGGAGCCGTCGTCGTTATAGCCCCAGATGTGGATGCCGTCGTGATGCCATACGTCGGCGGCTCCGGTGTCCCAGTTTGCATAATCGTGGATGTTATTGCCGTACACATTGACGTTTTCCAGGGTCGTGCCCGAGTGCCCGCTGCCCAGCGCGATGCCGTGGTCAATGTTGTAAATCTGATTGTCCGAGATCGTGATGTTGCTGGACGTCCCCTCATACTGGAGGTTCAGACACCAGCTCATGTCGTGAAAAAGGTTATTCGTGATCGTCCAGTTGGTGGAGGTTCCGTGACCCCACATGCAGGCCCCGCCCCCGCCATCCGGAACTCCGGTCACCGCAACATACATATCGATAATGCTCAGGCCTTCCACCGTCAGATTGTTGCTGTTGTCGGCTTCAAGGCCGTTGCTGTCGCTGTGGTACGTGCACGATCCGCTGGGGCAGGCTGCTCCCGAGTCGCCGGTCGCCGTCGCCTCGATGACGCCCTGGGTGGCGCCATTGGCGCCGCCGTTTCCGTTGATGACGATATAACTCTGGTTGCTGGTGTCGATCGCTCCGCCTGAGCTTTGCGCGGGCCACTCCGGAGACTCCAGAATCGCGCCGCTCTCAAAGTACAGCGTGACAGGAGCGCTGCTGGTGCCGCTTCCCTGGAACACCAGCGCTTCGGTGTTCACGCCAACCGAAATTGTTCCGCACACGTGAACCGTGCTTCCGGGGCCGATCTTGGTCCCGCTGGGAGTCCCGGTGGTCCAGTTTCCGCTCGAGTTGAAATAGGTATAAGCAAGTGCGTTCGCACAGCTCGACCCATCAGCGGATCCCGCGTTCGCCTGAGCGAGGTAGATGTCGTTCGCCTTCGCCACGCCTGTGCCGGCCAGCAAAAGAATGCCCGCAAAAGTACACATCAACTTCTTCATGGAGGACGTACCTAATCCTTTTCCGTAAAATGCCGGAGCCGCCGCTGTCCACGGTGAGGCAGTTGCGATTCCTGGAGGAACTCTCTGCGCCTGTCCGCTGTTCCCGGCCACCGGCGCTCTGCTGCCCAGCCTGGGGCGCCGCGGAGACACCTCCCTGAGAACACTCGACTGCTAACCACGGACAGCTTTCCTCCGAGAATCGCGCCGAACCATTACCAGCTTCGCGGGACGAGTTGCCTCCAGCGATGCAACCCGAGGACCAGTCCTGGGCCCGTGTGTGACCTTTGGCACCGAACCTCGGTGGAAAAGCAGGCACTATGGTAACAATACGAACGATCTCGCTGATTTAACGGCATTTGTTGTTCGACAAAATTCCACCAATGCTTTGCCCCGAGTCTGACGCCCCAGGGCAAGTCTCAGTATTGGCTTGATTTTGCCATGAACCCAGGCGACCCCCTGCGTAAAAAAGTGCTGCTGCCGATTACTTTTGGGTTTATGCTTTCGTGCGCGATTTACGGATTCGCTTCACCAGCGACTGCATGCCGCCAACCCAGTCATACGAGCCTGCCATCTTCGCATCGAACAAACTTCGGTCGTCGGCGCTGTTGACCGGCAGCCGCTCCAGGAACAGAGGATCGCTGGCCGCGTCCGCCCGTCCGATCTGCGTGCATACCCCAAACCGGTAGCCGCTCTCTCTCAGAATCTGCCGCAGCATGGCTTTGAAGGGCTCATCCGTCTGCGGGAAGGCATACGGGTACGCAAACGAATCGACCGAACAGCCTGTATTTTCTTCGATGGTCTGCCGCGACTGCAGCATCTCTTCCCGGATGCGATCCGGCTGCAGGCCGTGGAGCTGAGGATGGGTCACCGTGTGCGATCCGAAGGAGATGCCCCGCTGCTGCAGTGCGCGCACCTCACTCCACGTCATACACTCACGGCGATTGAAGACCCGCGGCTGGTCGCCGATGGAGGCCGTCGGCAGGAACATGGTCGCGGTGAATCCGAACTGCTCGAGCGCCGGCCAGGCGTTTTCGTGGAAATTCCGGTAGCCGTCGTCGAAGGTGATCACCACCGTTCTTTCGGCAGTTCCCCCCGTCTGCAGCAACTCCATCGCCGCAGCCAGGGTGGTGGTCCGATATCCCTGGTCATGCAGCCAACTCATCTGCTGCAGAAACAGGGCCGGGCCGATCGCGATTCGGAAATAGGGCCCGATGGCCGACTCATCTTCTTCGGCCACGCTGTGGTACATCAGGATCGGAATCTTCCTGCCGCGTCCGGCCAGCGCCCGATACAGCGGCCCGACGCAGTATAAAGAACCGCTACGATCGAACCGCAGACTCACCGCAGTGTCCCAGGCCCCGTCGATCCCTGCATCGTGCTTAGCCCCGGCCGGCGAGAGCCGGTTCGGCGGCCGCGCGCGACCGGGAAGTGAAGGTCGCGATCTCTTCCGCCACGCGCTCCTGCTGCTTCGCCTGCAGCTGCGGGAACATCGGCAGCGAGAGGATCTCCCTGGCGACGCGCGTGCAAACCGGCAGATCATCCTGCCTGTAGCCGAGCGAAGCATAGGCCTTCTGCTGGTGCAGCGGAACCGGGTAGTGAATGCCCGTGCCAATGCCCGCGTCCTTCAGGTGATGCATCAGGCCGTCGCGATCCGCCACGCGGATGACGTAAAGATGCCAGACCGCACGCGACCAGGCCGGCTCAAAGGGAGAGGTCACCGCCTCGTTGCCCGCCAGCAGCCGGTCGTATTCGGCCGCGCGATCCCGGCGCTGCGCATTCCATTCCGTCAGGTGCGCCAGCTTCACGTGCAGAAGGCCGGCCTGCAGCGCATCGAGGCGGCCGTTGTAGCCTTCGATATCGTGATAGTACTTCTTCGCCTGGCCGTGATCGCGCAGCATGCGCATATGTTTGGCCAGCTCCGCATCGTTGGTGGTCGCCGCGCCGGCTTCGCCGCACGCGCCCAGGTTCTTGCCCGGATAAAAGCTGAAAGCCGAAGCTTTGCCCATCGATCCGGCACGGAACCAGCGATTCTGCCGCGCTGAGAAATACTCCGCGCCATGCGCCTGGCAGGCATCTTCGATCACGATCAGGCCGTACTCCTCCGCCAGCTCGATGATCCCGTCCATATCCGCCATCTGCCCGTAGAGATGGACCGGTACAATCGCGGTCACCGGACGCTGGCTGCGCTGGCTCACCGGCCGGCCGGATGCGTCGCGGCTGCACTCCTGCTCGAGATACTGGCGCAGCTTGGGAACCGACAGGTTATATGTCTGTTCGTCGATGTCGACAAACTCCGGCAGCGCGCCCGCCTGAGAGATGGCTTCCGTCGTGGCGATGAAGGTATGCGGCGTGGTCAGAACCACGTCGCCGGGCTGCACGCCCGCGGCCATGATGGCAAAGCGCAGGGCGTCGGTACCGCTGTTCAGAGCCACTGCATGCTGGCAGTCGCAGAAAGCGGCGAAATCCTTTTCAAACTCCTCGACCATCGGACCGCCGATGAATCCGGCGCTTCGCAGCGCGCGCTGAAAGACGGCGGTGAGTTCTGCCTCGAGCTGCAGGTGCGGGGTAATCAGGTCCAGAAACGGAATATCACTGCTGACCGACATGGGTCGCCTCCAGGGGTTTGTCGATGGTGCGGAGTACCCGGGCGGGATTGCCCGCCACGATCGTATTCGCCGGAACATCTTTGGTGACGACCGCGCCTGCACCGACTATCGCGTTTTCGCCCACCGTCACCCGGCTCAGAATGGTGGCCCCCGATCCTACCGAGGCGCCTTTTTTGATGACGGTGCGCTCGACCTTCCAGTCGGCTTCCGTCTGCAGTTCGCCCCCCGGCCGCGTGGCTCGGGGATAGCTGTCGTTCACGAAGACCACGCCGTGTCCGACAAACACGTAGTCCTCAATCTCCACACCCTCGCAAATGAAGGTATGACTGGAAATCTTGCAGCGCCGGCCCACCGTGGCGTTCTTCTGGATCTCGACAAACGCCCCGATTTTGGTTTCGTCCCCGATGCTGCAGCCGTACAGATTGATGAACTTTGCCAGCCGGACCCCTTCACCCAGCTTCACGTCCGGGGCAATGCTGTTCCACTCGTTCATAGGTAGACCATCGCTCCCCGCTCGCGGAGCGACTTGCTGGCCGACTCCAGCATCTGCACCACCCGCAGGCCCGCGCATCCATCGTTGAAGGGCTGCTTGCCGTGCTCCACGCAGTCGACAAAATAGGTCAGCTCCTCGCGCAGCGCTTCCACCTGCTCCAGCTGCGGGGCCCACATGTCGCCCGAGCGGTAATTCACCAGCAGGCGGTACACCCCTTCGCTGTTGGTGATGTTCACCCCTTTGTCGTACACCTTGATCTTTTCATCGGCCTCGAGGTCGTTCCACACCAGCATGCGTTTCTCGCCGCCGATCAGCGTGGTCCTCACCTTCACCGGCGAAAGCCAGTTGACGTTGATATGCGCGATCACGTTGTCGGGAAAGTAGACCGTCATGTAGGCGACGTCTTCGTGGCTGTTCAGGTGGCTCTGCCCGGTGGCCACAATCGCTTCCGGACGGCCCTCGATCAGATAATCCATAATCGACAGGTCGTGCGGCGCAAGGTCCCACAGGACATTGATGTCGTGCTGGAACAGGCCCAGGTTGACGCGGGTTGAATCGTAGTAGTACAGCCGGCCCAGCGTCCCTTCCTTCAGCAGGTGCGAGATCTTGCGCACCGCGCCGGTGAACAGAAAGGTGTGATCGACCATGATGGTCAGATTCTTCCGCTGCGCCAGCTCGAGCAGCTGTTCGCCCTGCTCCACATTGCTGGTGAACGGTTTCTCCACGAAGACGTGCTTGCCGTTTTCCAGGGCCGCCCTGGTCAGCTCGAAATGCGTCCATACCGGCGTGATCACGGCGATCGCGTCGATGTCGGGCGAGGTCAGCACCTCATTGGTATCCGCGGTAATGTGAATCCCCGGATACGCCCGGTGCGCTCTCTTCTGCGCGGCTGGATTCAGCTCCGCAATGGCCAGAACCTGCGAACCTTCCAGCGTGGAAAGGTTTCTGACAACGTTGGGTCCCCAGTACCCGTAGCCGATAACTCCAAAATTCATTGCAAGCTCACCATACTTTCGACACATTTCCCCACCAGCACGGATGGCCGGTCGGGCAGGAAACAAGAGAATCGTTGGCTGGAAGAGCGGCCGAAACGGCCGGAGCGAAGCAGAATTAATACGCTCCCTTGATGACCGCGGCAGGCGTGCGCAGAAGGATCTTCAGATCGAGCCACGGCGTCCACGACATGGCATAGCGCAGGTCGAGCCGCACCATATCGTCGAACCGGACGCGGCTGCGCCCGGTCACCTGCCACAGGCCTGTGATGCCCGGCTTCACCTGCAGCACCCGGCGGCGATGCCAGGTCTGGTAAGCCGCCAGCTCGTAGGGAATCGGCGGCCGCGGCCCCACCAGCGACATCTCGCCGCGCAGCACGTTCAGAAACTGCGGCAGCTCGTCGAGGCTGGTCTTGCGCAGAAAGCTGCCCACCGGGGTGATCCGCTTGTCATTCGCCAGCTTGAAGACGCCGTCACGGCCCGGCGCCACCTTCACCTGCTCGGCTTCGCCGGCGATGAGCCGCTTCACGTAATCCCGGTGCACGCTGTCATCGTTGTTCACTCGCATCGAGCGGAACTTGAGAAACGTGAAGCGCTGCCCGTATTGTCCGATGCGATCCTGGCGGAAAAAGATCGGCCCCTTCGAGCTCAGCTTGACCGCGATGGCAATGGCGGCAAGGAGGGGGAAACTTACGGTGAGCGCCAGCAGGCTCCCCGCGATGTCCATGGTCCGCTTCACCCGCAGCAGCGACTGCCGGTTCTCGCTCGGCGTCATCAGGTCCGGATACAGGACCGGATCGTTGGGCCGCCCCGGCTCGTCGTGATCCCAGTGATCGGGGAAGAAATGGAAAGAAAACGTGATCTGGTTGAACCGCTCGAGGGACAACTCCTCGCGCAGCGCCCCGCTGACCCGGCTCATGATCGTGCTCAGGACCGATCGCCGGTCGTTCATCACGATACCGGTAAACATCACCCCGACGGTGCACTGCGATTTGTACCAGCCCACCGAATCCGTCTCCCGGGTGCACGAGAGCATTGCCGTCATGATGCTGTTCAGCGTAGTCGCGCCGCCGTTGGCGCCCGGAACGGCGCCCGCTTCCAGCAACATAAGGAGAAACGGTTCACGCGAACGCTCCGTCCTTTTGCGTTCCAGCGCGATGCCTCTCTTGAACTCGTCCTCGCTGAGAATGAAGCGCTCCCCGAGCGAGCCCGCGTCGAGGATCGGGTCGCTCGGCTTCGCAACTTTGCCAAGGTTGAGTACGCTCACGATCTACTCCTCTCTGGATAAACGGATCGATCGTCCGTTTTGGGGGAACAGGCAGTCGGCGCCGGCCCGGATCATGGTTCGGATACGGCGGCCGAGTTAATACAGACAAATGCTGAATTCCGGATTCCGCGGTGTGCATGCGGACCGCACAACTTTGTTTCGTTTTGGAGAGCGCAGATGGGATGCAGGCGGCGAACCCGATCGGCCGCCTGGGGTTTTCCTCCGCGAGCCGGCCGCTTAGCTGCCGTTCGTGCCGGAGGCGGTTCCGTAATAGTAGTAACTTCCCTCTTCGACGCTCTTGTAGGAATTCAACAGAGCGCCGATCAGCTTTTTCTTGTCGATGGCTTCGAGGCCCTTCTGCAGAAGCCGCTTCTTGGTTACGCCCGGACGCGCCACCAGCAGAACTCCATCCGCCAGCCTGGCCCATACGCTGGTATCAGCCAGCGGCAGAATCGGCGGGGAATCGATCACCACCCAGTCAAACAGAGCGGTCAGCTGGTCCATGAGCACCGGCAGCTTGTTGGACTGCAGGATCTCCAGCGCATTGCCTTTGATAATGCCTGCGGGCAGAAGCCAGATTCCCGCTTCCTTCAGATGGAGCACACTCGATGCGAGGTTCTGAGTGCCCTCCAGCAGTTCGCACAATCCCGGTCCCTGCTCCATCCCGAAAACCCGCCCCAGGGTCGGGCGTCGGATATCGCCGCCGATCAGCAGCACCTTCTGGTGCGACCCCGCCGCCAGCGCGCAGCTCAGGTTCGACGAAACCACGCTCTTGCCCTCATCCGGGATGGTGCTGGTAATCAGCAGCCTGCGCAGATTGGTTTCCTTGCGGCGATGGCGCAGCCGCACCGCAAGCAGCCGAAACGCTTCCGCCGCCCGGTTGGCCCCTTCCATCAGTGACACCAGCCGGCCGCCGCCCTCCGGGGGCAGGCTCACCTGCCGAAACAGTTCCAGCAGACGGGCATTTTTCTCCGCGTCCGCCTGCATGGGCTCGGCCAGAGCCTCAACCAGCGTCGCTACCGAGGGTTCGCGTGAAGAGCTCTGCGCCGGCGCCTGGGGAAGATCGGCGTCGGACAGCGGAGGTGTGCTGACGGATTCCAGGGCGACCATCGCCTGCCGGCGATGGCTGGCCAGGCGCTCGGCCCGCTCCAGCAGTTCAGGAGCGTCTGTCGAGCCGGCATCGCGCGCTCCCGCCCGCTCCGCCTCGGCCCTCTGCAGGGCATCAAAGATTTGGCTCATATTCGCTCGCCTCAACCGCTAAGGGGACAGTTCTGTTGCTGCCGGAAGATCCCGGCCGCCGCAGCATCGTATAAAGATCCCGGAAGCCCTGGGATGACTTCTCTTCCTTTCCCGGCATTCCGTTTTCAGATTCCGGCACGCTGGTATCCAGCCGGAACTCCCGCGCCACGTCGTGAATCACATCGGCGCTGATGCTATCCATCTGCCGCGCATATCCGATGATCAGCGCGTTTTCGCAGATCGTATTGATCAGGCGCGGAATGCCGCGCGAGTGATGGTAGATCGCATCCACCGTCGCGGCCGGGAAGATGGTTTCGGTATTCGATTCCGAGCCGGCCACCCGCAGGCGGTGCTGGATATATTCTTTGGTCTCCTCGAGACTCAGCGGCCCCAGATGGGCACGGATGGAAATTCTCTGCTTCAGCTGCCGGAGCTGGCTGGAATCCAGTTTCCCGTCCAGTTCGGGCTGGCCGACCAGAACGATCTGCAGAAGCTTGTCATCGATGGTTTCCAGATTCGTGAGCAGCCGCACTTCCTCCAGAAGCTCTTCAGAGAGATGGTGCGCCTCGTCGATGATCAGAACCGTCGTCAGTCCCCGCGATCCCCGCGAGACCACAAACTCTCCCAGCTCGTGCAGCAGCTCGCCCTTGTTCTTGCCCGAAACCACCAGCCCGAAGTCCGAGAGGATGTACTGCAGAAACTCCACCGGCGCCATGAGGCTGTTGAACAGATAAGCGTAGGAGACATCCCGGCTCTCGCGCAGCAAACGCAGCAGGCAGCGCAACAGGAGCGTCTTGCCCGTGCCGACCTCGCCGGTCACGACCACAAACCCTTTGTGCCTCCGGATGCCGTAATGGAGCGCCGCCAGCGCTTCATTGTGGCGCTGGGTCGCGACAAAATAGCTCGGATCCGGCGTCAGATCGAAGGGGTTGCGCGTCAGATGGTAGAAAGCTTTATACATAGTCGAATCCGCTTAACTGCGCAGATAACTGACGGCCGCTCCCACCAGAATCGACATAAAAACCACCGCCGCGGTCGCCCAGCCCGTGATAACTCGCTTCCGGACGTCGCGAATATCCTCCGGCGTAACAATCTCCGGCACCTCGGAGATCACCGCCACCGGCATAAGCTCCCGGATCTCCTCGCCCAGATGCATGCGATCGTCGAAGTACTCCAGCACGCCCACCAGAGCGACTCCCAGCAACAACCCCACCGCGATCCCGATGGCGCAGAATTTCAGCGGATTGGGGAAATCAGGCTTCACCGGAAGATTGGGCGGGTCCTGCATGGTAAAGCGTTCGCCCTGCTGCATCTGCTCCATGCTGGTCGCCATCTGCGACTCACCCTCACTCTTCAGCAGATTGTTGTAATCGGTCTCCGACTGCGTGTAGCCGCGATTCAGATCCGACAGCTGCTCCTGCACCGTCGGCGCCGCGTTCAGCAGCCCCTGATAATTCGCGATCTTCGCCTGCAGCTGGGTAATGGCTTGCTGCCGCGTCGCGATCTCCGTATCCGTGGCATGCAGCTGGCTCTGCGCCTGCAGCAGCGGTGCGTTCTCCAGAGCCGACGCCGATTCCGACTGCTCGCTGCTCCGCGCTTTCATCTGCGCCGCCTGCGCCGCGCGCGCCTTCTCCAGCTTGGCGATCTGTCCCTTCATGTTCTGAACGTCCGGGTAGGCATCGGTGTAGCGGGTGCTCAGATCCGCCAGCTGCGCCCGCAGCGTCTGCAGCTGCAGATCCATCGTCGCCAGCGCCGTCGGAGCTCCGTCCGGGGTTCGTACCGGCGCCGCGGCGCGATATTGCTCCACCAGAGACTGGAAGTAGGAACGCTGCTGCATCGCCGCGCGCAGGGAATCCTGCTCGCCCTGCAACTGGCTCTGCAGGCCGTTCAGGATATTTAGATTGGTCGCTTCCTGTTCGGGCAGTTCTCCCTGATGCGCCGTCTCGTAGGCCCGCACCTTGGCTTCCTGGTCGGCCAGCTTCTGCCGCGCCGTTTCCATCTGGCCCTGAAGGAATTTGGTCGTGTCTTCCGATTCAGCCTGCCTCGCCTCAAGGTTTTCGTTGATGAAGTTTGACGTGAGGCTGGCAACGACCTGCTGCGCGACCAGAGGCTGAAACGCCGTATACGAAACCTTGAAGGCGTTGATCAGCCCGCTGGAGTCGCGCACCAGCTCCACATCGATGTCATCCCGCATCCCGTCGACGGCGCTGTCCGGGGAAACAATATGTCCATCCCGCTCATCCAGGTGCAGCTGCCGGATGATGGTCAGCAGACGGGTGCGGCTCTCCAGCTGCTGTTTAATGCTCTGCAGCCGGTCCTGCAGGTTGTCGCTGATATTCGGCAGCACGTAATTCTTCGGCATCGTCGGTTCCTGCACCAGAATCAGCGTGGTCGATTTGTACTTCTTGGGAAGAACGAAGCTCAGCCCCCATACCACCAGCCATCCGGCGAAGAACGGGATCAGGAACTGCATGTGCCGGCGCTGCACCAGGTCGCGAAGGCGCTGCAGGTCGAAGCCTTTGGATTTTTCTTCTTCGTAGATCTCTGCCATCGCTATCTCCCCACCGGCCGGGTGAGCTGATATGTCACGGATGCGACGATGCGGTCGCTGTCGGGGTTCAGAACGATCGTGCTGACCCCCGGGTAGGTCTGATGAATGCGCGAGTACGAGACGTTCAGCGAGGTATACCTGCCCAGCGACCGCGACAAACCGGCGGAGCCGGAAAGCGTGTGTCCCCCTGAAAGCTGCGGGTTATATTGAGGGCTGTCATTCCTCAGGTCCGAGTAGCTGGCTCCCACTGAAGTCTCCCAGTCCCGGGCGATCCGCCATTGCGCCATCCCGTTGTACGTGCTTTGCCCATAAAGGCCGTTCAGGCCTCCGCCGCCACTCACCGAACGCCCATAGCCAACGGCAAAATTCGTGATCGGCCCCTGCCATCCAAGACTCGCCGTAGCCGCCGGCGTCCATTCGGCGACCAGCGGCCCGTTCCGGATGATGAATGACGAATGCTCGAGGCCGCCCTGCAGCGAGGCCGTCAGATTCCCCTGGCGCGTCTTCAGCAGATAGAAGGAATAAAACGGGGTGTAGGTGTTCAGGGCCGCTTCCCCCTCGGAGTTGGGCAGATAGGTCAGAATCTGCAGATATTGATAGATGAACCCAAGATACTGGTGCTCCGTGACGCGGTGGGAATAAAAGCCGGAACCACCAACCGAGTTGGAGTTATCCAGACCCGGAACCTCAACCTTCTTCGGATAGTCGAGCTGAGCGAATGAGCCCTCGCCCCCGATCAGGGTGTGCTCGCTCACCTGCAGTCCCAGATCCACTGTGGCTGTATTCGTGATGCGATCGGCAAACTGAGCGGCAACCCCGTCCAGCAGCGTGGGCAGAGCCCCGGAAACCGATCCGGAAAGAAACGGCGAAGAACTGAAAACCGTCGAGCTCCTGACAAACGAGTCCTGCATTCGGAATACAAAATGGGGTGTGATCCGGTATTGCAGTGAGCCCGAAACGTTCTGATCGAATTCATTCAGCTGGCTCACCTGAGTGTAGAAAGTGAACGCCGGGTTATAGTCGAACTCCGCTCTCGTTCTGACCGTGTCCTTGTTATAGGAAACCGTCGGAGCCACACTGAAGATCCCCGAGTGCTTCTCGTTGTTGGTGAATCCTACCAGGACGTTATCCGCATAACCGCCCGAGCCGCTGACTCCCAGCTTGACGTAATTGTGGTGGACCTCCGACCCGACCTGCGACGGATACGCCTGCCCCGTTACCGGAGGCGGCAACTCCATCGGCGTCTCGGTCGCCGGCGGCGACTGCGCCCACAACGGAACTCCGGCCAGGAATGTAAGCCCCAGGCAAATACGCTTCAGCATAAGCAAATCTCAGGTCGCCCGCAGGACAACGGATCAGGGAACAACGATGGTGTCGCCAGGAATAAGTCTGATGTTCTCTTCCGTGTGCTTGCCCTTGATCACGTCTTTGTAGTTGAAGTGCAGCCGGGTCTCCCCGCCGCCGGGCTTGTCCCGCAGAATGTAAACGCCCTTCTCCTTGGCGAAATCCAGAAACCCGCCGGCGACTGCAATCGCATCCAGAACCGTCGTGGTAGTCGTCAGCGGATACGAGCCGGGCTTGGAAACGCGCCCCAGAATATTGAACTTCTGGCTGTTGATCTGCTCGACGATCACCGTCACGTCCGGCTGCGCCATGTAGGTCTTCAGCTCGTCGGTGATCGTCTGCTCCAGCTGCAGCGGGGTGCGCCCGGCTGCCTGCAGCTCGCCGATCAGCGGCATGGAGATCTTCCCGTCGGGCCGCACCTGTACGGTCTTGGTCAGCTCCGGATCTTTCCACACGTTGATGTTGAGCTTGTCATCGGTTCCGATCACGAACGTGTTGTTGTGCGGAGCCGACGCCTCCGCCGGCGGGTCCTGCTGTCCCGAATCCGCCTGCGCGACAACAAGTCTGGAACCAGTCAGAAGGACAACCAGGGCAATCCAGCAATACAACTTGGGTTTCATCACAATTCTCATCAGGATCTTTAGTTTCGGGACGCCACGCCGCGAACCGGCGAAGTTAATTTCCTGCGCTCCGTTCGATTTCCGCGTATCCGCCCCTCAGCCGATTTCCCCCGGAAGCCAGTTCACCGAGACCCAGCACCGCGGATGCCGCCCCTTTTCCGTTCAGTTCCGGCTGGACCGGCTCCACATCCGAAGCATCCACTTCAACGCCCACCGATTGGGCCAGCATATCGACCGACAGCACCAAACGGTAAAGGTTCTTCTTCCGCACTAAAATTCCTTCCACTCCGGACAGAGAACCGCGCGTCACTCGCACCCGCTCGCCCACCTTCAGAAAGGGATGGGGCTCCACCCTGAAGGATCCTTCAATCGCCCGCCGGATCGCGCCAATTTCCTGTTCCGGAACGATGGCGATCTGCTCGCCTCGCGTCAGCAGCATGTGCACGCCGGGTGTGGTCACCACCTGCAACCGCCGGTCCGGCTGGCTGCGCACGAAGACATAGCAGGGAAATAACGGAAGCGACAGAACCTTTCGCCGATCCTTCCAGCGCCGGATCGACTCGTACATCGGCAAAAACGCCTCGAAGCCCTTGGCCGTCAGCATCTCGGCCACAACTTTCTCGTGCTGGTGCCGGGTGTACAGCGCCCACCAGGGTGCCGGCTCAACGCGCTCAGGGGGGGTCACGGTTGATAGCATCCCTGCAGTGTACTCCTTGCTCGCCTGGAGCGTAGCTCCGCCCTGCGGGTTACATCACCCTGTTTTCCACACTTACTGGAAACTTCCGGCGCGCGGTCCAGAGCGTCCCGCCCATGAACCTCGTTCGCCTTCGCCACTGCTCGTACTTCAAAAAGGGAAAAAACTCAAAGCGCCAACCGTCGATTGCCATGCAGTGCATCTTGGGTCACGTCTTTCCTGCTGTCCATTTGGCGAATAAACCTTGAATGTGCAATCTTGACAGCGATCGTAACCGTATTGGCCGGGATCCGGCATTTCGACGATCTGATGACCAATCCTCGGCAGAAAACTTCGGCGGCGCATTCGCCGTCCAGTTCAACAGGGAGAAAAAACCTCATCTCAATGGCCGTCCTCGGATCCAGGGAACGATGCGCGCGTATGAGCATTCCGGAAATGCTGATGTTTTCCGTCACCCCTTCATGCCATTCGCGTTCGCCCCTCACCCGATACCGGATCGAGGTCCCAATTTCATACCGCCGCGCCCGGGATACCTCCAGCGGAGATGTGCTCACGGCCGGCTCCAATTCCATTCCTCTCCTCGCTGAAACCACGATGGAACTCGCCTCTGCGTGCGAGGTTTCAGCCATCGACATGCGAGGTTTAGGTTAGGGTAGTTCTCCGGAGACAGCAATGGCCCGACAGTACTATGGTCATATGACTGCATAGTGCTACCTAATTGGAACGTTAGTGTGTTACCTGCTTGATCGTGCTCTTCCATCCACCGGCAACCCCGCATCGCCGATCGATTCTCGCCTTCGGTCCGGCCGTTCAGAGGATGCCCTTTTCCGATCAATCCCCCCGGGCCCGGCTCAGCTCGCCGCGGCCGTCAGCCGGTGATTCACCGCGAACAACGCCAGTTCCAGGCGGTTCGACACCCCCAGCTTGTCGAAAATGTTACTCACATGGTGCTTAACCGTCTGTTCGCTGATCGAGCAGCGCTGGGCGATGTCGGGATTCGAATATCCTGCAACCACTAAGGTTACGATTTCCAGCTCCCGCGGCGTCAGTCCAAAGTCCCGCCCCCGCAATCCGCTGCTCCCGTCCGGGGGACCACCGGCGCTGCGCAGCGCCTTGACCAGGTCGGAGACGCTTTCCCGCCCCACCCAGTACTGCCCCGACATGACACAGCGAATGCTGTCGAACAGCCTCTGGGTCGTGGACTCCTTCAGAATCACCCCGTAAGCCCCCAGCCGCAGGGCCTGCACGATCTGCGTCTGGTCGATGGCCGCCGTCAGCAGCAGCGTGCGAACCGGGATTTTCGCCGCCGCCAGCTCGCGCAAAACCGCCATCCCGTCCCGCCGCGGCATCGATAAATCCAGCAGCAGAATGTCCGGCTTGGCCTTCCGGATCAGCCCCAGCAGCTCGTCCCCGTCCGAGGCCTCGCCCACCACCTCAAAACCCGGCTCCGACTGCAAAAGCCGCCGCAGGCCATCCCGGAAAAGGGGATGGTCGTCCGCGATCAGAATCCGTATCGGCGACGGGAGGCTGTTGACGTAGGGAATCATGTTGGAAACCAGTTTCGCCAGCCAGATACATCCCTCTCGTCAACCCTGTTTCATCCATGGGGTTGCGGCACGCGCAGAGGTTAATGTCTGGTAACTGGCACTCCTGAGCTGAAAAACCAGCAGATCAATATCCTGAAGTGATTCAGGATGAAATGTTTATTGTGATTACGCCGTGCCTGGAATCGATCGTCCGGAGAAGCTGTTGAGGACGATTATAGCGTAGCGTGGGTGACACTCCAGTTAAGGAATCAAGCCATCTTCCGGCATCGACCCCCCGCCCTCCGCTCCGTCGTCTCCTTTGCCTCGCTTCTCTCTGCTTCGATCCTTCTGGCTGTGCCGGAGGCCGATCCTGCGTCGCCCTCCGCCGAGATTCTCCGTGCACCTCCGCCGTTCTCTTCCCTTTGTCTCACGGAATGGTCACGGTGAACAGATTGGAATCCGAACTTTCCACACCGGATGCATCCACACTGGTAACTGCGTAGACATAAGTCTGCCCGCTCTGCACGGTCGTGTCCGCATACGTCGTCGGCACATTCACGCTGGAATTCAACAGCTGAAAAGCGGTCCCGCCGGACGTCTCGCGATAAACGTGGTATCCCACCACCGGATCGCTCGAACTGGCTGGCGCATTCCACGTCAGGTTCACCGTATACGTCGAGCTCGAAACCCCCGTTCCGGTCAGCGCGACCAGCGTCGTCGCCCCTCCCGTCGAGTTGCTGGCGATCGTCACCTGGCCCGCGGCCGCCCCTGTGGCGGTGGGGTCGAACTGGACGTTAAGCACCGCGGACTGCCCCGGGTTCAGCGTGATGGGGAACGTTCCGCCCGCCAGGGTGAAGCCCGTGCCCGTCACTGTGGCTCCGCTGACCGTCACCGCGCTGCTTCCTGTCGAGCTCAGAGTCAGGGACTGCGTGGCCGGCGTATTCAGTGAAATGCTGCCGAACGCGATCGTGGCCGAATTCACGCTCAGCACCGCGCCCGTCGTCGACGATGAAGACGATGCTGCCGTACCCGTGCCCGAAACCGCAATCTGCATCGTTCCGCCGCTGGTTGCGTTGCTGGTGATCGTCAGCTTGGCCGCCGCCGCGCCGGCGCTGGTCGGCGCAAACTGCACCTGCAGCACCACCACCTGATTGGGACTCAGAGTGATGGGGAAGCTCCCGCCCGAGATTGAAAAACCGGACCCGCTCAGCGACGCGGAATTGATCGTCAGCGACGCAGTCCCGGCCGATTCCAGAACCAGAGCCTGTTGCGTCGAGGTGTTCACCGTCACGTCTCCGAAGGAAACGCTGGTCAGGCTCGCGCTGAGAACGCGGTCCGCCGCGTTCAGCTTCAGAGCAAACGTCTCGGTCACTCCGCCCGCCGATGCGGTCAGCGTTCCCGACGTCGCCGAACTCACCGCGCTCACCGTGGCGGCAAACGTGGCGCTGCTTGCGTTTTGCGCAACGGTCACCGTCGCCGGAACCTTAATTGAGCCGCTGTTGCTGGACAGGTTCACGCTGAGCCCGCCGCTGGGCGCAGCGCCGCTCAGTGTCACCGTGCAGCTGTCGCTCCCCGCCCCGGTCATCGCTCCGTAGCTGCAGGAAAGGCCGTTCAGCAGCGTGACCGGCTGTTTGCCCGCGGCCGTTCCCGTGCCGCTCAGGCTCACGCTTACGTTACTGGCGCCCGCCGCCGTACTGGCCACCGAGATCTGTCCGCTGGCCGCGCCCGCCGCCGTCGGCGCAAATTCCACCGTAACGTTATAGGTGTCGCCCGGGCCGATATTCACCGGCAACGCAGCGGAGTTGACCTGCTGAAACCCCTGGCCGCTGATGCTGATCTGCGAGACCTGAACCGTATCCGTGCTGCCGTTGGTCAGCGCTACCGAAGCGGTCGCCGTCTGCCCTACCGTGACCGATCCGAAACTCACGCTGGACGGGCTGACGGAGAGATTTCCCTGCGTCACAATCGAGCCGCAGCCGGTGAGCCCCAGAACCACGAGGCCAATCACGATCAGTGCAAACCATGCGGCAATGCGCCGCCGCGATCCGTGACGCGCCCTTTGGGCCGACCATTCCGGGATCCACTGCCTGCGCCGTGCTTCGCCAGGAAGCAACGAGAAACGAAAGGGGGTACCGTACATCCTCACCTCGTGCATCGTTCCCGCGTTCTGGCGAATTGCACTCGAGATCTTCGCAGCCCATCGCGCCGCCACGAAGCTCTCTGTTGAATCTGCTTACAACTCTCTGCCAGTCTTGCGAGATTTTGCTGAACCAACGTGCACGCTAACTACCGTTCATTCGTTTGCGCCTGGTACTTTCGTGTTATCCGCTCAGAGTGCACCATAACTATGGCAGTTATGCCGCATTTCGCGTTCTCTCCGCGCTATCTCTCATCGCTTGTTCATCGAGGGCAGGTAAAAACAACGCCGCCGCTGAGAACTTTCTTCCCCGATTTCCACCGCGCGACTGTTACTTTTGCGTTCGCGTGAATTTCGTCACCGCTTTTGCACAGTCCCCAATTGGTAATTCTCAAAGGTCATGCCCTGGCTAACTCGTGAGTAACGATGCGCCGCAATCGCACACAATGTGGTGCAAAGCCCCAACCGCCTAGAATGGCCGTATGCACGAACGCAGCGCCTTCATCGCCGGCGGAGGCATCATCGGCCTCGCTGCCGCGCTTGAACTCGCCGGCGCCGGCTGGGACGTCACCGTCTTCGATCCGCGCATGGCCATGGGCGAAGCCTCGCGTGCCGCCGCCGGCATGCTTGCCGGTCTCGATCCGGAGAACCCTCCGGCACTTCGTGCGCTCGCGCATCTCAGCCTCCGCCTTTATCCCTCGTTTCTCGCCCGCGTCGAGGCGCTCTCCCAACGCGTCATCCCTCTGCGCACGCAGCGCACCGTGCAGGGCGGCATTCATCCGCCATCCGGAATCGAACCCCTCTCGTCCGCCGATCTGCAATCGCTCGCTCCCGGCATCGAGCCTCGCGGCCTCAGCTTCTTTCTCCTCGAAGAATCGAGCTTCGACCCCTGCGACCTTGCCGAAGCCCTGCCCGCCGCCGTCCGCGCCGCAGGCGTCCAGCTCCGGGAGCACGCCCCGGTGCTGCGGGCACGGCCGGAGTCCTCAGGCGTGCGCGTCCAAACGCCGCACGGTTCTGCTTTGGCCGGAGCCTTCCTCAACGCGGCCGGCGCCTGGGCTTCGGCTCTCGACGCTTCCCTGCCCGTCTTTCCGCGCAAAGGCCACATCCTCACCGTCGAGCTTCCAGGAGATGTGCAGACCGAGTACGTTCTTCGCACGGATGCCGTCTACATCGTGCCCCGCGGCCAGAACCGCTACACCATCGGCTCAACCATCGAAGACGCCGGCTTCAATCGCACCGTCGATCCCGATCGCATTCAGGACCTCTTCCACAGGGCCGCCTGTCTCTGGCCGCCCCTGCGCGATGCCGGCATCGTGGAAGGCTGGGTCGGCTTCCGCCCCGCTTCCGAAGACGGGCTCCCCATCCTCGACACCACCGCCGAGCGCTGCTGGGTCGCGACCGGCCACTTCCGTAACGGCATCCTCCTTGCTCCGGCCACCGCCCGCCTTCTCGCGCAATGGATGTCCGGCTCATCCCCCGAAATCGACCTCGCGCCCTTTCGCGCCCGCCGCTTCACGCCCGCGCCCCTCGTTTCCTGACGTTGCCGCGGACTCCCGGCCCCCATCACCTTCGTAATCGAAGTTTTCCCGCGCACCCTCCCGAAACGGATGACAGGCGAATTTCGCGTAAGCTATAAACAGTGGGCTGGAAAGCGCGGCCGCGCCCGAAGCGCACTCTCGAACTGCTTCAGTTCGCAGCCTTTGCATCGCGGCGCGGAAACAAGGCATCCCGTGAGTCGGCGCTCCTTTTTGCGCCGGTCGGAGGAAAGGCAGCAGATGGCTACGGCAACGGTGACAAAGGGTCTCGAAGGGGTAGTGGCAACCAACTCCGGCATCTGCTGGATCGACGGCTATGCCGGTGTGCTCGCCTACCGCGGCATCGATATTCACGAGCTCGCGGAAAAATCCACCTTTGAGGAAACCACCTACCTGCTCTGGTTCGGCCACCTGCCCAGCCGCGACGAACTGGCTGAATTCACCAAAAAGCTCACCGCCGCCCGCCGGCTTCCGCCACAAATCTTCGATCTGCTCCGCTCCTTCCCGAAGGGCGGCACGCCCATGGAGGCGATCCGTACCGCCGTCTCCGCCCTCAGCTTTTACGATCCCGCCGAAGCCGCCGTCGATCACGACTCCAACGTTCGCAAGGCGTATGCGCTCACCGCCCAGCTGGCCATGCTGGTCGCCGCCTTCGACCGCATTCGCAAAGGCAAGAGCCCGGTCCAGCCCGACCCCTCGCTCTCGCACGCCGCCAATTTTCTGTGGATGCTCCACGGCGAAAAGCCCATCCCGGCCGCCGCTCGCACCATGGACATCGCCCTCATCCTCCACGCGGATCACGAGCTGAACGCCTCCACCTTTGCCGCGCGCGTCATCGCCGGCACCATGGCGGACATGCATTCGTGCGTCACCGGCGCCATCGGCGCGCTCAAAGGCCCGCTCCACGGCGGCGCCAACGAAGCCGTGATGAAGATGCTCTTTGAAATCGCCAAACAGGGCGGCGACCCCGTCGAGTACGTCAAGAGCCTGCTCGCCCAGAAGAAGAAGGTCTTCGGCTTCGGCCACCGCGTCTACCGCACCGAGGATCCCCGCGCCACCCACCTGCGCGCGATGTCTGAGCAGCTCAGCCGCGACTCCGGCAACACAAAGTGGTACGACATGTCCCGGCAGATTGAGAAGTACGTCAAGGAGGAGAAGAAGCTCAACGCCAACGTCGACTTCTATTCCGCCTCGACCTACACCACGCTCGGCATCGACATCGACCTCTTCACGCCCATCTTCGCTCTCAGCCGCGTTTCCGGATGGGCCGCCCACGTCATCGAGCAGCTCGACGACAATCGCCTCATCCGCCCCCGCGCCGAATACACCGGCCCCGAATACCCGGTGAAATACGTGCCGGTCGAGAAGCGGTAGAAGCGCGGGCGCATTCAAGGGCCTTCAGCTACCGGCGACATGCTCCGGACAACCGTCCGACCGCGGGATGCCCTCATCCCCGTAGCTCTCAATAGAAGAAGAACCTGTCATCCTGAGCGAGCTTGCCGATTTCGTTGCGCCCGCTTTTGGCGCAACGGGCAATTTAGCCGCGAGTCGAACGGACCTGCATTTCTCTCTTCGGTCCTGAGGAACCCCGCCACCCCATCCCCGCGAACGGCTTCTCCCCCCGCTTCCCCCACCAAACCACCATCAGCACCACGATCACCGCCAGCAGCGGAAACACCAGCACGCTGCCCTCCGGCCCGGTCGAGCCGCCGCTCCACAGCGGCGCCCCCACCGCATGCTCCCGCAGCAAATGCCCCTGGGACACGATTCCGCTGTCCGCCGTCCCGTAGAAATACGACTCGCCCCAGTCCCACGCTGCGTGGAACCCAACCGCCCACCACAGCGACCCCGTGTACCAGAGGCTCAGGCAGAACACCAGCCCGATTGCACCCGCCGCAAACAGTCCCACGGGCGACTCGCCTGGATTATGCCCGTGGCCAAAGCCAAAGACGAACGACAGCAGAATCGCTCCCCACCAGAACCCCATCCCGCGCGTCAGCGTGAACTGCAGGTAGCCACGCATGATCGACTCCTCGAAAAAGGCCACCAGTAGAAACACCGCTGCCCACCGGAGCGCGTAGTGCAGCACCGCTTCTCCGCCCAGAGCCCGTCCGTCGATCGCCAGATACCCCAGCTTGTCCAGACCGAACACCAGCGCCGAGATCGCCACAAATCCCCAAACCAGCCCGGAAACAAACCGCAGCCCGCGCGCCCGGCCCTGGTAGCCATACGCGAGCAGCGGCTTGCGCTCGACCCGCGATATCACCCATGTGGTCAGCACCAGGATCAGGAACGAGATCCCCTCGTTGAGCGCCGCCGCCCGCGGCGAGCTGGCAGGGCCTGCCGTGTGCCCACGGCGAACCAACTCCGCCACCACCGCCATCATCGAGAAGAACAGTCCAAAGAAAATCCCGATGAAGAGCAGCGCGGACCACCCCGCGCGAAGCCCCTGCGGCCCCAGAAACACCCAGCGCACATCGCGCTCCGGCGGCGGCTCAGTCTGAAATGAAGGTCCTGTCATCTGAATCGGCGCGTCGTCCTCGCCCGGACGCGGTGACTCGGTCGGCTCGCTCATGCTCTTCCCCGGAAGCTCCGCCGAAATTTGCAGCCCGGGGCAGCATGGCAAGCTTCAGCGAATCAGCATACGGGAGAATCCGCCGTTTCGGAACTGCTTCCGCGGTCCGCGCCACCGTCACTCCGCAGCCTGCCGCTCCACCGCCTGCCCCACGCGGAAGATCGTCGCCTCGTCCAAGTGCCGGCCCAGGATCTGCATCCCGATCGGCAGCCCCGCCCGGCTCACCCCGCACGGCACTGACACGCCGCAAATCCCTGCCAGGCTTGCCGTCACCGTATAAATGTCCGCCAGATACATCGCCACCGGATCATCCGACTTCTCGCCCAGCTTGAACGCCGGCGTCGGCGCCGTTGGCGTCACAATCGCGTCCACTTCGCGGAACGCAGCCAGGAAGTCGTCGGTCAGCAGCCGCCGCACCTGCTGCGCCTTTTTGTAATACGCGTCGTAGTAGCCGTGGCTCAGCACGTAGGTTCCCAGCAGAATCCGCCGCTTCACCTCCGCGCCAAAGCCCAGGTCGCGTGTTCGCCGATACATATCCGCGAGCGTGTCAGGCTTCGGCGCGCGCAGGCCATACCGCACGCCATCGAAGCGCGCCAGATTTGCGCTCGCCTCTGCCGTCGCGATCACATAGTAGGTTGGAATCGCATACTTCGTGCGCGGCAGCGAAATCTTCTTAATCTCCGCCCCGGCCGCGCGCAGCTTCTCAATTCCCTGCTCGATCGCCCCTCGCACCTCGGGGTCCAGACCCTCGCCGAAATACTCCGCCGGCACGCCCAGCTTCATCCCGGCCACGCCGCGATCAATACCCTCTGTGTAGTCCGGCACCGGCCGTGGTGACGACGTCGCATCCATCACGTCGTGCCCGGCAATCACCCCCAGCACCGTCGCCGCATCGCGCACATTCGCCGTGAACGGGCCAATCCGGTCCAGCGACGACGCAAACGCAATCAGCCCGTACCGCGACACGCGCCCGTACGTCGGCAGCACGCCCACCACCCCGCAGAACGACGCGGGCTGCCGGATCGACCCGCCGGTATCCGTGCCCAGCGTCGCCGTCGCCATCCCCGCCGCCACCGCCGCCGCCGATCCCCCGCTCGAGCCGCCCGGCACCCGCGCCACATCATGCGGATTGCGCACCGGCCCATACGCCGAGTTCTCGTTCGACGAGCCCATCGCAAACTCATCGCAGTTCAGCTTGCCCAGAAACACCGCGCCAGCATCCGCCAGCTTCTTCACCGCCGTCGCTGTATACGGCGGACGATACCCTTCCAGGATCTTCGATCCCGCCGTCGCCGCGAAACCCTCCACCGTCAGCACGTCCTTGATGCCGAACGGCACACCGGCTAACGCCGGCAGCTTTTCGCCCTGCGCGACCATCGCGTCGATCTTCGCCGCCTGCGCCAGCGCCGTCGCGCGATCCACCTGCAGAAAGGCGTGGATCGTCTCATCGGCCTCGGCAATCCGCCGCAGGCTCGCCTCTGCCAGCTCCGCCGCCGTGGTTTCCCTGCTCGTCAGCGCCGAGCGAATCGCCTCGATCCCCGGAACTCCTGCAACCGTGTTCATCGCTCGATCACCTTCGGCACCTTAAAGTACGTCCCATCCGTCTCCGGCGCCGCCGCCATCACCACCCCGCGATCCAGGCACGGCCGCGGCTCATCCGCGCGCAACACCGACGACTCCTCTGTCAGCCCTTCCCCCTGGCCGGCCAGCGCCTCCGACACCTGGGCCATCGGCGCCACCTCGGCCGTATCCAGCTCGCCCAGCTGCGCCACGTAGTCGAGGATCGCGTTCAGATCCCGGCGCATCCGCGTCTCTTCCTCCGCGGTCAGTTCCACGTTGGCCAGCTCGGCCACACGCCGCACATCCTCCCCGGAAACCCGTTCCTTTTCGGCCATGGTCCCAGTGTACCAGGCCATTTCCTGCCTCTCTGAACATGCCTGTTGACAGACGCTTTTCCCCGGATACAATCTGCCCCATACCTGTTCCCAACGCCCAGGCACCCCCGATGAATACGGTCTGCAAGCATCCCAAGGTCCGCGTCGTTGCCCGTGAAGACGACGTTGAATTTGTAGAATGTCTCGACTGCGGAGAAGTCTTCGACTCCAACGAATTCCGCGATATGGCCATCGAGGATCTGCAGGACGAAGAAGAAGAAACCGCCTGAAGACCGCCCGCCCCGGCTCCTGACCTGCGCAGCATCCGTCCGCAGTGAAGGCAATGGCCACGCCGCACCCCGCCCGACCGCACCCCATCCCACCACACCCGACCCGCGAACCACCACGCCCCGCCCCACCCGCAAACCCCAAACCACCCCACCCACTCCAAACCACCCCCCGCCCCACCCGCAAACCCCAAACCACCCCACCCACTCCAAACCATCCCCCGCCCCACCGCACCCCACCCGCCCCAGAACCACGCCACCTCAAACCACCCCACCCGCCCCAAACCATCCCCCGCCCCACCGCACCCCACCCGCCCCAGAACCACGCCACCTCAAACCAACCCGCCCCAAACCAACCCGCCTCAAACCACCCCACCGGCAAAGCCCGGCCAGGTTCACCCCACAGCAAGAAGCGAACTCTTTCCCCGGCCCAGCGTCAACAACCGGCTTGGCCGCCGCGAACTGAAGTACCGCACCGAGGCCCAATTTGAAACGCCTGCCTGTCGCAGCACCCATTCTCCTCAGGCTGAAAGGTCCGCGCCGCACCCACCGGCCCGGGCCTCCATGCGATAAGGTTGTTCTGTTCCCACGCCTTCACGGAGGATCTCCTCATGCGCCTGGTTGCTGCCGGATGCCTGCTCGCCTGCGCCACTCTCGCCGCCGCCCAGGCCACTCCCCCGGCCACGCCAAAGCGTCCCGTCGTTGATACGTATTACGGCATCCACGTCACCGACAACTACCGCTGGCTCGAAAACGGCGCATCCCCGGAAGTAAAACAATGGGTCGCCGCCCAGGACGCGTACACCGCAACATGGATGAACAAGCTGCCCCAGCGCGACCCAATCCTCGCGGTTCTGCACGAGCGCCTGAAAAAGGAACACACCCGTTACGAATCCTTCCAGGTGCGGCAGGGGCATCTCTTCGCCTTGCGCTTCGATCCCGGCAAGGCCGGCCCGAAACTGGTCGTCTTCTCCTCGCCGGAGGATATGACCTCCGAGCGCACCATCCTCGACACCACCGCCTTCCTCCCCGGCAAGATCTTCCAGATCGACTGGTACAGCGTCTCGCCCGACGGCACGCGGGTCGGCCTCGCCCTCTCCACCGGCGGCAGCGAAGACGGCTCACTCTATGTAGTGGACGCCGCAACCGGCCGCCAGCTTGGCGAAACGGTGCCACGCGTGCAGTTCGCCACCGGCGGCGGCGCCATGGCCTGGAAGGCCGACGGCAGCGGCTTCTACTACACCCGCTATCCCCAGGGCAACGAGCGCCCGCCCGCCGATCGCAACTTCTATCAGCAGGTCTACTACCACCAGCTGGGCACCGCACCCTCCACGGATCGCTGCGTCCTCGGTCGCGACTTCCCTCGCATCGCCGAAACCTCGCTCACCCTTTCGCCCGACGCCCGCGACACCCTCGTCACCGTCGAAAATGGTGACGGTGGCGATTACGAATCCTGGCTCCTCGATGCGCAGGGCGCGCCGCACCCCATCACTCACTTCGGCGACAGGATCGACCTCATCGCCTTTGGCCCCGACGACAGCCTCTGGCTGCTCAGCCATAAGAACTCCGACCGCGGCGAGTTGTGGCGCCTCCCTGCAGGCGATCTCCGCCTCGCTGACGCAAAGCTCGTCGTCCCGGCCAGCGACGCCAGCCTCGAAGGCTCCGGCTACGACCCCGGCCGCATCCTCGCCACAGCGGACAAGGTCTACGTCACCGTCATCAACGGCGGGCCGGAAGAGGAGCGCGCCTACTCTCTCACTGGCAAGCGCCTGCCCAATGTCGCCGTTCCGCCGGTGGCCTCGGTCGGCGCGCTGGTCCCCGACGGCAGCAACGCCTTCCTCTTCGCCGCGGAAACGTACACCACCCCGCAGCAGTGGTACCGCTACGACGGCCACGGCGCGCCCCAGGCTCTGCCCTTCCACACCGAAGCCGCGGCCAGCCTGGCTGACATCGAAGTCCGCCGTGTCTTCGCGACGTCGAAAGACGGCACGCGCATCCCCATGACCATCCTCATGCGCAAAGGAACCCCGCTCGACGCCACCCATCCCGCGCTCCTCACCGGCTATGGCGGCTTCGACATCAGCCTTTCGCCGCGATTTTCTGATAACCGCCTCTGGTTCGATCACGGCGGCATCCTGGCCATCGCCAATCTCCGCGGCGGCGGTGAATACGGCGAAGCCTGGCACAAGGCCGGCAGCCTCACGCACAAGCAGAACGTCTTCGACGACTTCGCCGCCTGCGCGCAGTACCTGGTCGATCATCACTACACATCCCCGGCGCGCCTCGCAGCCGAAGGCGGCAGCAATGGCGGACTCCTGATGGGCGCCATGATCACCCAGCACCCGCATCTCTTCCGCGCCGTGCTCAGCTACGTGGGCATCTACGACATGCTCCGCACCGAGCTCGATCCCAACGGCACCTTCAACATCACCGAATACGGCTCGGTGAAAAACCCAGGGCAGTTCCGCGCACTCTACGCCTACTCGCCCTATCAGCACGTGAAGCCTGGCACGAAGTATCCGGCGGTGCTGCTCATCACCGGCGACAACGACCACCGCGTCAATCCTGCCCACTCGCGCAAAATGACCGCCGCGCTCCAGGCTGACACCGCCAGCGGCTATCCGGTCTTTCTCCTCACCAACGCCAACGCAGGCCACGGCATCAGCACCAACGTCAACGAGGCGCTGCTGGAAACGGCGGACGCCCAGGCTTTCCTCTTCCAGGAACTCGGCATGACCATGAAATAGCCCTTCTGCCCCGCAAGCGTTGTACGATGGTGCCGGACTCGCATCATCGTCCCTGCCGCCATGCTCATGCGCTCACGTATCCTGGAACCGTCCCGTTGCCTCCCTCTCTTCCTTCTTCTCGCCGCCGCTCCCCTTGCCGCGCGCGCTCAGGAGAAGCCCTCCGTAAAACTCGATCCCTCCACGATGGCGAAGCGCGGCACCGTCGATCCGCGCTATCTCTCCTTCAATATCGAGATGGTCGAAGTCACCGGAGGCCGCTTCTGGAAGCCCTACCGCTCCGGTCCCATCACGCCGCCGCAGCCTGGCGCTCACGGCCCCGGCCCTGATCTCTACGAGTACCGCCCGCCCATCGACCTCTCCAACCCGCGCCTCCGCAAGCTCGCCGCCGCTCTCGGCCCCTCCTTCGTGCGGGTCAGCGGCACCTGGGCCAACAGCACCTGGTTTCAGGACAACGATCAGCCGGCTGCCGCGCAGCCGCCCGCAGGCTTCCACAGCGTCCTCACCCGCGCGGAGTGGAAAGGCGTTCTCGACTTCTCCCGCGCCGTTGACGCAGCCCTCGTCACCTCGGTCGCCGTCAGCCCCGGCACTCGCGACGCGCAGGGCGTCTGGACGCCCACCCAGGCCCAGGCCCTCTACGACTACACGAAATCCATCGGTGGCCACATCGCCGCCACCGAATTCATGAACGAGCCAACCTTCGCGGCCATGGGCGGCGCGCCCGCCAACTACACCCCTGCCGACTTCGGACGCGACGCCAAACTCTTCGCAACCTTCCTCCGCCAGGAATCTCCCGGCACGTTCTACCTCGGCCCCGGCAGTGTCGGCGAGGGCATCTCGCTCGCTCCCCCGGGCATGCCGCTGCACCTGCTCTCCAGCAAAGATCTGCTCGAAGCCAGCGGGCCCATCTTCGACGTCTTCTCGTATCACTTCTACGGTGGCGTCTCCCGCCGCTGTGGCGGACACATCACCGTCGATCAGGCGCTCACCGCCGACTGGCTCGATCGCACCGATACCGTCGAAGCCTTCTACGCCGACCTGCGCGATCAATACCTCCCCGGCAAGCCTCTCTGGCTCACTGAAACCGCCGAGGCGGCCTGCGGCGGCGATCCTCTGGCCGCGCAGTTCGTCGATACCTTCCGCTTCCTCAACCAGCTCGGCACCCTCGCCCAGCGCGGCGTCCAGGTCGTCATGCGCAACACCCTCTCCGCCAGCGACTACGGCCTGCTCGACGAGCAGACCCTCGACCCCCGTCCCGACTACTGGGCCGCTCTGCTGTGGAAGCGCCTCATGGGCCCCACCGTCCTTACTGCCGGCGTCGATAGCGACGCGACCCTCCGCCTCTACGCCCAGTGCCTGCCGAAGCACAAAGGCGGCGTCACCCTCCTCGCCCTCAATACCGACCCCCACAACGCCCGCACGATCTCTCTGCCCGGCGCCACCGAAAGCTATACGCTCACCGCGTCCGACCTCACCAGCACGACGACACTCCTCAACGGCGCGCCCCTCCGCGCCAATCCTGACGGCTCTTTGCCCGCGCTCCACGCGGTGTATGGCCATGCCGGCGACATGACCCTGGCCCCGCTCAGCGTCACCTTCCTGGCCATGCCTCAGGCGAAGAATCCCGCCTGTCGTTAGGCCTGCTGTCCCATCGCTTGTCTTTCCCGGGATCGGGAAGCCGTCGCCCGGGGAAATGATTCCAGCGCCCCCGTGCGCGCGATGCTAAGCTGGCTTGCCATGCCCGGCAGGATGCGTCCGATTCTCACCTATATCGCGCTGGTTGCGCTGCTCAGCGCGATCCCTTATTCGCTGATCCTCCACACTCACACCCTCGGCGTCGGTGGGGGGCTCATCACCGGCGTGCTCATGTGGATGCCGGCCACGGCAGCTCTGCTGTGCTGCGCGCTGCTGCGTATTGACGTAGCCAGCCTCGGCTGGAGCTGGCGTCCGGCACGCTTCGAAGCCCTGGCTTACGTCTTGCCGCTGCTCTACGCCACACCTGTTTATGTGGCCTGCTGGATCTTCGTACCCGGTTCATCGGCCGCAGGCCTCTTTGCTTCGCAGTCCGCAAAGTCGTTCGGTATGCCGGGATCGCCGGCAGCCGGAGCCTGCGTGGCCATTGCGGTCTTCGCCACCTTCGGCATGGTCCGCAGCCTGGCGTCGGCGCTCGGCGAAGAAATCGGCTGGCGCGGCTTTCTGCTGCCGCGGCTCACCGACCGCTTCGGCTTCACCGGCGGATGCCTGATCAGCGGGTGCATCTGGGCGGTATGGCATTATCCCGCGCTGCTGCTCGCGGACTATAACTCCGGCACACCCAAGCCGTATGCCCTCACCTGCTTCACGGTTATGGTGATCGCGATGGCCTTTGTCATGGGCTGGCTTCGGCTCAAATCGCGAAGCCTGTGGCCGTGCGCGTTGCTGCACGCCAGCCACAACCTCTTCGTACAGGCCATCTTCGACCGCATGACCCAGCCGCATACCCGCGCGCTCTACGTGACCACCGAGTTTGGATTCGGGCTTGCCGCCACCATCATCGTTGCGGCGATCTGGCTCACGGTGCGCCACCCGGTGACCGCGACGGAAGCGCGACTGCCTGAGCCGGCGGCCCTCACAGCCTGATCGGCGCCGGCCCCATCTCACCCGGCCCGCACCGCCTCCGGCGTCCATCCCTGCTCCCGCAGCGTCCTGATCGCGAGCGCGTCATGCCGCTTGGCCAGCCGCTCTCCCCGCGCGTCGTTCACCAGATCGCAGTGGTACCACCGTGGCGCCGTCCATCCCATCGCGCGATACAGCAGAATCTGCCGCGCCGTCGACAGCAGCAGATCCGCCCCGCGCACGACTTCCGTAATCCCCATCGCCTGGTCGTCGGCCACCACCGCCAGCTGATACGCGGGCACATCGTCGCGCCGCCACACCGCGAAATCCCCAAAGTCCTCGCCCGCTACAAACCGCTGCGGCCCGAAATGCCCATCCTCAAACGCGACCGCTTCGCCATCCGGAACCCGAAACCGCCAGTTCACCCCCGCCGGCTCGGCATACGATCCCGCCAGTTCCATCGCTGCTACCCGCTCCAGCCGGCACGTCCCCGGATACATCGGCCCCTCATCCCCCTCCATCCGACTGTCATGCGGCGCCTGCGCTATCCGGCTCAGTTCCCTCCTGGAACACCGGCAGGGATACAGCCATCCCCCCGCGAGCAGCCTCCGCCACATCTCCAGATAGAACCGCCGCCGTTCGCTTTGCGCATACGGACGCGCCGGCCCACCCACCTCCGGGCCTTCATCCCAGGAAATCCCCAGCCAGCGCAGATCTTCAATCATGGCCGCGGCATACTCGGCCTTCGACCGCTCCGGGTCGAGATCCTCATTCCTCAAAATCAGCGTCCCGCCCGCCGCGCGTGCTCGCTCCTGCGCAGTCCAGAAAGTCCGAGCATGCCCCACATGCAGCAGCCCCGTAGGCGAAGGCGCAATCCGCCCCCGATACCCCGCCAATCTGTCGCTTGATTTGTCCTCTAAAGAAACCAGCGCCACGCCGTCAGTCTATCCTCGCCCGCGACTCCATCTCACCAGAACCACTTGCCGTCTCGCGCCTCGCGCGATCCTAGGTGGCAAGCGGCCAGTGTTTCTGCTCATGCCCTCGGTAACGGACGGTTTGGATCTGTGTCCCGAAAGAAGGAAGAACCCTGCAATACTACGTCTCGCGTGAGTCTGAGATCGAAACCTGATTCCCTGCGATGGTTGATTGAATCGAGGCTTTTGGGCTGATCATTTCCGCGCAGCTCACTTGATTATATCTTTTATGGTATATTGAATGAAGTGGACTGTCGAAACCCTGGATCAGGTCGTGGAGGCGGAAGTGGAATCTCTGCCCGCGGATATGAGGGCACGGCTTGTGCATATCGCCGAAGCTGATCGAGGAAATGGGACTCGAACGGGTAGGCGAACCGCATGTCAGGCATCTTGATGGTCGCCTGTGGGAGATGCGGCTCAAAGGAAGAAGCGGCATCTCGCGCGCTCTCTACGTTGCGGTGACGGGCGCCGCGTGGTGATCGTGCGAGTTTTCATCAGGAAGACGCAGAAGACGCCGCGGCACGAAATCGACCTGGCGCTGTCTCGCGCAAAAGCCCTTCTCTAAGGAGCACCATCCATGGCACGCATCACGGAAATGCACAAAAAATGGATGAAAGAGCCAGGATACCGCAAAGCATACCAGGCTCTTGAAGATGAATTTGCCGTCGCGAAAGCAGTCATCGCCGCCCGCAACCGTGCCGGCCTCACGCAAATGGAACTCGCCCGCAAGATGGGAACGACCCAGCCGGTCGTCGCCAGGCTCGAAGCGGGTCGGATCCAGCCATCCTTGCGAACCCTGCAACGCCTCGCTCAGGCGACTGGTTCAAAGCTCACGATTCGGTTTGTACCTTCCCACGCGGACCATACCGCAAGTTAGCGCGCTGGTCCGATGCGGTGACCGCTTCGGATCGCCATTCGGTGTAGGCTCGAACTTGCCCCGGCCAGTCCTCAGTCTTCTGTGAAGAGTTGTCAGCCGACTGCGGACCCGGTGCGTCAAACGCCTGGCCCAGGAGGCAGGCGGGGCTCAATGCCATAGCCGCCGCCAGTGCGAGGCAGACTCTGACGTGCACGCCGGAGCAGACCATCGCCTGCTCTCACGCCGCCCGGTCCCGCCGCACCCGCGCCATACCCAGCTCCGCAGCCACCACCGGCGCCATCGGCTCCGCCGCCGCAATCTCCGTCGGCCACAGGTACTCCACCAGCAGTCCCGCACCCTGCCCCAGATAAATCCCCAGAAACACCCACGGCGCCTTCCATCCCGCCCGGAACCCGTGCTGCAGCCCCAGCTGGCACGACGTCACCGCCACCACCAGCGGAAACGCCAGCAGCGGCAGCGTCACCACCGTCGCCAGCACCGGAGGCAGCCGCCACCACGCCACCAGCGCCAGCAGCACCGCCAGCAGAATCCCCAGCGGCGCGATCTGCGCCACCGACGCGCAGTCCGGATGCTTACGCATCAGCCGGCTCGTTCCTCGCCCGGTGCGGACCATCTGCCACAGCAGCCCCCCCAGCGTAGGCCGGGGCCGCTCGTGAACCGTCAGCCGAGGATCCGTGTACGCCTCGATCCCCGCTTTCCAGACGCGCGTCGTGAACTCGAGATCCTCACAGGCGTCAAAGCTCTCGTCGAACTCCCCAACCAGGTGAAAGACCGAGCGCCGATAGGCCGCTCCATGCGTGGCCGCATCCACCGAATTCACCCGCTCCACGCCGTCCGGTCCGCGGCCCAGCCAGCAGCCGCGTGCCCACGCAATCGCCTGTCCCGTTCGCGTCATCGCCGGACCGTCGAGGGGCTGCGGACGGCACAGGCACAACGCTCCCGTCCCCTCCAGAATCGCCGCCGTATCGGCGAAAAGCGTTCGCGAGGTCACCGACGAATGGCCGTTCAGAAAAATCAGAATTTCGCCGCTGGCTTCGGCAATCCCGAGATTGCGTCCCGCCGCTGCAACCCGTTTGGGATTCTCCAGCACCCGCACCGGCACCCGGCTTTTCGCATACCGCCGTCGCACCAGGTCGCCGGTACCGTCCGTTGATTGCCCGTCCACGACCAGAATTTCGAAACGGTCAGGGGGATAGTCCTGCTCCAGAAGCTGCTGCAACAGTTCGGGCAGCGTCTGCCGTTCGTTGCGGACCGGAATGACAACGGAGATCGATGGTTGCATCGCTGGCTCTGCTCCTCCACCGCGTTGTAGATGCCAAATTATCCAGTCCCCGCCGCGCCAGTGCGCATAAATCCTGGCGACTCTTTGGTTTGCGAGCCGGAACGTTACGAGTAACTCTGCGCGAAGCTTCATCGCTGACTGCGGTGCTCGCAGGAGTGCCACAACCACCGCCTCAGAAGTCAGGCCTGGTTGTGGGACCTGCCGCCATTTCTCTGGCCCCAGGGACGCCCCTCAGCACGGAGAAATTGGAAGGCGCGAACAGGGAAGTCTCTGATTCTGCTGGTGCGCATGCTTACTGGTTGCAGAACCGGCAGCCGGCGGCTCGTAGCAGTTGCCCGATCCCAGTACCAGAACTCAGAAGTTCTCGCCCCCCGGGCAGGCGCCTGAACCGGCCCCTGCGGCGCAACGACCCGCACCACCCTCGGCTTTCAGTTTTTGTGATTGCCGTTCAGCTCAGCTCTTCGAAGATGTGACCCATCTTCTCCTGCTTCACCCGCAGATAGTGCTCGAAGCTGTCCTGCGCCGGCACCTCCGCCGACACGCGCTCCGCCACCTTCACCCCAGCCGCTTCCAGAGCCGCCACCTTGTCGGGGTTATTCGTCATCAGCCGCACCGACCGCACTCCCAGCTGCCGCAGAATCTCCGCCGGCAGCTCGAACTCCCGGCAGTCCGCGCGAAAGCCCAGTTTCAGATTCGCCTCCACCGTATCCAGCCCCTGATCCTGCAGCTCATACGCGCGCAGCTTCGCCATCAGCCCAATCCCGCGCCCCTCCTGCTGCTCATAAATCAGGATCCCGGCTCCCGCCTCGGCAATCTTTCTGAGCGCCAGCTCCAGCTGCAACCGGCAGTCGCACCGCAGCGAGTGAAACACATCCCCGGTCAGGCATTGCGAGTGGATCCGCACCAGCGGCGGCGCCGCCGCCTCCAGATCGCCCATCACCAGCGCCACGGCCTCTTCCTTCTCAGGCGCATTCCCGCACGGCCCGCCATCCGGCTCGGCATACATGCCCTCAAAGCCCAAAATGCGAAAGTGCCCCCACCGCGTCGGGAAATCCGCATCCGCAACCTTGTGTACCGAAGCAATGGCCATATCTGAATTATAAGGATGCCCCCTCCCGGCTCCTTCCTCCTCCCTCCTGCCTGCCTGTACCCTGCACCCTGTACCCTGTACCCTGTTCCCGTGCTCGAACCGCACATCATCCTCATCACCCTGCTCATCAAGCTGGGTGTGGCGGCCGCCGTCTCCTCGGCCCTCGGCCGCTCCCGCGTCTTTCAGAGCCTCCTCTTTCGCGACGACCGCACCCTCACCCAAACCCTCGGCCTCCTCGCCTTCATCTGCATTCCTCTGGGACTCGGCGTCTGGGTCCGCGTCACCGTCCCCAACTTCTACGCCGCCGACATCTCCTTCGAGACCACCATCCTCCTCGGCATCCTCGTCGGACCCGGCGCCGCCCTCATCGGCGCCTCAGTCCTCTCGCTCCCCGCCGTGCTCCACCGCGAATACCTCGCGCTGCCCTTCCTCGTCGCCGTCGCCATCACCGCCGGCATCTACGGCCGCTTCGTCGAGAAAGAAGAGGTCTGGTCCTTCTCCCCCTTCGTCGATCTCAGCCTCTACCGCTGGGTTCGCCGCACCCTCCTCCGCCCCCGCATCGACCGCCAGATCCTCCTGCTTCTCCTCATCATCGCCATGGAGGTCCTGCGCGAGTGGATCCACCGCCTCTATCCCGCGCGCCTATTCGCCCTCTACACCGACGCGTGGATCATCCGCCTCGCCATCTGGGCCACGGCCGCCATGGTCGTGGGCATCCCGCTCAAGATCTGGAATGCCATCCGCATCGAGCGCTCGCTCGAAGAGCAGAAGCGCCTCCTCCTCGAAGCCCGCCTCGACGCCCTTCAGCGCCAGATCAATCCCCATTTCCTCTTCAACACGCTGAACTCCATCGCCTCGCTGGTCCGCTTCCGCCCCGAGCAGGCCCGCGAGCTCATCGTCCGCCTCGCCAACATCCTCCGCAATCGCCTGCGCGACCACGACGCGGTCATCCCCTTCCGCGACGAGCTGGCCACCACCGAGGACTACCTCAGCATCGAAGTCGTCCGCTTCGGCGCGGAAAAGCTCCAGGTCAGCAAGGACATCGATCCCCGGACCCTCGAAATCCCGGTGCCCAGCATGCTCCTGCAGCCGCTGGTAGAAAACAGCATCAAGCATGGACTCGAGCCGCGCATGTCCGGCGGCACCGTCACCCTGCGCAGCCGTCTCGAGCGCGACCGCCTCATCATTGAAGTGGAAGACGACGGCGTCGGCATCGCCCCCGGCCGCGCGCATTCCAGCGGCGTCCTCCAGGGCACCGGCATCGGCATGAAAAATGTGCGCGAACGGTTACAGGTTCTCTACGGCGACGCCGCCCTGTTCGACGTCCACTCCCGCCCCGGCCGAGGCACCCGCATCACCATAGCCTTCCCCGCCCAATCCCCCGACACCGAACAAGCCACCACCGCAAAATTGTCATCCTGAGCGAAGCGCCGCCCGCACATCTGTCATCCCGACCGGAGCGCCGCCGAAATCTGACCAGCGGTGCGGGAAGTCCCCCGGCGCGCAGTGGAGGGACCCCCGTAGCGAAACGAGACGCGGGCATCATGAAGCTCTGAGCGCGGAGGGATCGGTGGCGAAGCCACCGAAAAAAATCCCAAGCGTGGCCTCCTGCCTCCCGGCTGCCCCTCACGCCGTCTTCAACACCACCACGCTCGCCACCGGATCCACCGCCGACCCCGGCAGCCCCACCTCAATCCCGCCCGCCGTCCGCGTCACCTTCAGCGGCTTCCGCGCAGGATCCGCCAGCAGCCACGCCCCCGTCACCCGCCGCGGCACGTTCTTCAGCGTGAACGTCGTCCCCGGCCACTCAAACAGGTGGATGTAAATCCGATCCGCCTTCGTCGTCGACCGCCACTTCCACGCCGGAATGAACTTCGGCTTCCCATCCTCATCCTTCTCCGTCGGCGAAAACGCCCCCGCCTCGTCGCCAAACAGCGTCGGCTGCGTCCCGTAAATCGACTCGCCATTCACCGCCAGCCACCGCCCCATGGCATGCAGCCGCTCCACCTCCGCCTCCGGCACCTCGCCCGTCGATTTCGGACCGATGTTCAGCAGATAATTCCCGCCCTTGCTGGCAATATCGATCAGGTTCCGCAGCAGCGTCTCCGTGCTCTTGAAGTTGTTGTCGTCCACCTTGTAGCCCCAGGTGTCGTTCATTGTCATGCACGACTCCCAGTCGCGCCCCGGATACCCGCGCGCCGGAATGTACTGCTCCGGCGTCTCCGTATCGCCCTGGTAGCCGCCGCCCAGCCGGTTGTTCCACACCAGCTTCGGGTGCTGATTCAGTACCGTGACAATCTTCCCCGCCAGCTGCGGCGTCATGTCCTTCGTCGGCGTGTCGAACCACACAATCGCGGGATACTCCCCGTAGTTCGTCAGTAGCTCGCGAATCTGCGGGATCGCCTTCGTCTCCAGATACGTCGCGAAATCCCCGTTCTGCGCCGGATCCCAGTGATACGTCGGCGGCTGGTGGTCGCCCGTCTTGTAGGCTGCGCCCCCCGGCGCCGTCCAGTCCTGATCCTGCGAGTAGTAAAACCCCAGCCTGATCCCCTGCTTCCGGCACTCGGCGGCAAGCTCCTTCAGCGGATCGCGCTTAAACGGTGTCGCCTGGACGATGTTGAACGGGTTCGCCTTCGAATCGAACATGGCAAACCCATCGTGATGCTTCGACGTGATCACGATGTACTTCTGCCCCGCCGCCTTCGCGAGCCCCACAATATTGGCCGCGCTGAACTGCGTGGGGTTGAACCGCGCCGCCAGAGCCTTGTACTGCGCCACGGGAATCGACGCGTCGTTCATGATCCACTCGCCGATCCCCGGCACTTCCTTCCCGTTCCACCGCCCCGCGGGAATTGAATACAGCCCCCAGTGGATGAACATCCCAAATCGCGCCTCGCGGAACCACGCGAGCCGCGCATTCTTCTCGGCCAGGGTCTCGGTGTCCTGGATCGACGGCACCGGATGCACAGTCTTCGTCGCGAAATGCTCACCCTCCACCTGCGCCCACCCCGGCAGCGCCCCCGCCAGCGCGCTGCCCGTAGCCGTCAGCGCGCAACCCCTCGCAAAAGCCCGTCGCGTCAGAATCATTTTGCAAACCCCTCAGAATTTCGTTTCCGATTGTACCTGTCGCAGCTTTGTCATCCCGAGCGCAGCCGAGGGACCTGCCTTGTCATCCCGAGCGAAGCCGAAGCAAAGCAGCCCTTCGCCTCACCCCACCCCGCGCTGTCATCCTGACGACCCGAAGCGAAGCAAGGGGCGGAAGGACCCGCGGTTGCTTTTCGGCTCATTGCGCGGCTGAACTTACCGCTGGACGTCAAGTCCCTGGGCGCAACGAACCGCCGGTCGTCCTGTTGCCTATTGCCTGTTGCCTGTTGCCTGCCCTTTTAGAACACTTCGACCGCCGCCGAATGCCCAGGCGCCGCCGCCAACCGCTGATCCCTGGTGATCAAAGGTGCCCGCAACTCCTCGGCCAGCGCCACGTAAGCCGCGTCGTAAGCCGTCAGATTCTGCCGCAGCCGCCACATCCGCCGCAGCAGCAGCGCGGGAGCATGCCGCGTGATCCGAAGCGCGAGCAAATCCTCGATCGCCTGCTCCGCTCTTCCCGGGTTTACGATCTCCTGCCGCACCAGCCGCCGCAGCACCTGCGCAAACTCCACATCGAGCAGGTGCACGCTGTGCAGCGTCTCCTCGTGCGCGTAAATACGTTGCTCGATGCGCTCTCCGGCCGGCGTTCGCAGCAGCCAGTCAACTGCTGCCGACGCATCCAGCACAATCATCGCGCCGCGCGTTCCTCGCGCACCAGGTCGGCGGTGTTCAGATCCGCAGTAACCGGCCGCCGCGTGTGCAGGCGCTCGCGAAACTCGGCCAGCGTAGGACGCTCGGCAATCTCCCGAAGCTCGCCCAGCAGATAGTCGGAAAGAGACATCCCCCCAGTCGCCGCCCTGGCTTTGAGCGTGCGATGCAGCCCATCCGGAACGTTCCTTACCTGGATCATCTTCGCCATGCGCAGAGCATAGTTGCATGTGCAGCGCATGTCAATGAGAACGCCAGACCGCCGGCCATCAGTACAAACCGCCCCCACACACCGTCATCCCATCGACTCGCCCGCAAGGCGAAAGGACGGGCGGACAGTCCTCTGTGCTCTCTGTGTCCTCTGTGGTGAATCTTTGCCATTCAACGCGCGACGCAGAGGTCCAACCCACCGCCGCCCCCGCTGTCCGCTATCCGCTTTACGCTGTTTTCCCTCGCAATGTGGAAATCCTGTCAACCCCCTCCGCGCCGAACCAAAGTACCGTTTTCCCCGCAACCCTCTCCGATTCAATTGAGTATTCGTAACCGCCACAGGTCCAAAATGTGGCAGGAAATCCAGTCAAACTTGGTATTCTGAACTTATAGGGTAAAAAAAAGAAAAAAGCCGCCTCCAGAGGGCGGCTTTCTCTTTGGTGAATGAACCCGGGTGCCCCATCCTTGTCCTCTCGCGCCGTTCGAGAGGACAGGGTGGGAGGCCCACGAAAACAATCGCGCAACCCGCTCCAGACAAGCACTCGAGAGAAGGGGTCCACGAAATGCTCGTCCAGAAGGCATTCGAGGCGAAGGGGCTCTCCTCAGAAAAATCAACGCACTGAAAACAACGCACTTCACATGAAGCAAAAAACAAATTTTTCGGAAGGCGACCGGGATCGGCGATCGGCGATCGCCGTCGCCCTCCCGGCTACTGCCTCCAGGCAAACCGGGAACCGCGGACTGGCAACTGGCAACTCAGCCCGAGTCCATTGCTCACTGCCTATTGCTTGCTCCAGAGAAGGGGCTCTTCATCGAGGAATCAAGCTGCTGAAAATACAACACTTGACATGAACGAAAAACAAAAATTTGAAAACTGGGATCGCGGTCGTTCGGCGCCTCCCGGCTCCATCCTCCTCCCTCCCATCTTCAGCAACTGGGGACTCAGGACCCTGTAACCCGCAACCTGTCACCTGTAACCTCACCAGCTACCGGCTACAGGCCACCAGCTACCGGCTGCCCGTCTACACTGGAAGCAAGCGTCATGGATAAATTCGTCATTCGCGGTGGCAATCCCCTCCTCGGCACGATTCGCGTCAGCGGCTCCAAGAACTCGGCCCTGCCCTGCATGGCCGCGGCCATCCTCACCGAGGACGAGGTCGTCCTCGAAAACATCCCCCAGGTGCGCGACATCGAGACCGAGCGCAAGCTGCTCACCTCCATGGGCGCCGAAGTCGAGCTGGGCTATGGCCGCGCGCAGCACCGCACCACCATCAACTGCCGCACGCTGCCCAACCCCGAAGCCCCCTACGAGATCGTCAAGACCATGCGCGCCTCCTCGCTGGTCCTCGGCCCCCTGGTCGCCCGCTGCGGAGTCGCCCGCGTCTCCATGCCCGGCGGCTGCGCCATTGGCGCGCGCCCCATCGACCTCCACACCAAAAGCCTCGAGATGCTGGGCGCGAAGATCACCTACGAGCACGGCTACATCGAAGCCAAAGCCGATCGCCTGCGCGGGGCCCACATCCTCTTCGACAAGATCACCGTCACCGGCACCGAAGACGTGCTGATGGCCGCGGTCCTCGCCGAAGGCGAAACCGTCATGGAGAACTGCGCCCGCGAGCCGGAAGTCACCGACCTGGCCGCGATGCTCACCGCCATGGGCGCGAAGATCCACGGCGCCGGCACTTCGACCATCCGCGTCCAGGGCGTTACGAAGCTCCACGGCGCGAAGCACCGCATCAACCCCGACCGCATCGAGGCGGGCACCTTCCTCATCGCCGGAGCCATCACCGGCGGCGACCTCCGCGTCGCCCACTGCAACCCCGCCCACCTCGGCGCCCTCATCGGCAAACTGCAGGAGATGGGCGTGCGCGTCGATGTAGAAGCCCCCGACCAGATCCGCGTCCGCAACACAGGCGCTCTGAAGGCAGCAGACATCTCCACCGAGGAGTACCCCGGCTTCCCCACCGACATGCAGGCCCAGTTCATGGCCCTCGCCACCCAGGCCGACGGCACCTCGGTCGTGAAGGAAAACATCTTCGAGAACCGCTTCATGCACGTGCAGGAGCTGGTCCGCATGGGCGCGAACATCCGCGTCGACGGCCGCACGGCCACGGTCCGCGGCCGCACGCCGCTCTCCGCTGCAGCCGTCATGTGTTCCGACCTGCGCGCTTCAGCGTCGCTGGTCCTCGCCGCCCTGGTCGCCGACGGTGAGTCGATTCTGGACCGCGTCTACAACATTGATCGCGGCTACGAGCACATCGAAGAGAAGCTCCGCGGCGTCGGCGCCCAGATTCGCCGCATGGGCAACGTCTTCGCCGACAAACACGAACCGGAAATGGCCACGCAATAGCGCCCGACGGACGCATCAACATGGGTGCCCCATATCTGCCAGTTTTTTGGCAGATGGGTGAGGCCCGGATCCGCATCTGCCTGTTTTTGGCAGATGGGTGAGGCCCGGATCCGTATCTGCCTGTTTTTGGCAGATGGGTGAGGCCCGGATCCGTAATCGGAGGGTTTTGTATCAGGGCATGACTTCAGTCGTGCCGTAAAGATCGCCAATAAAAGCGGGCTTTAGCCCCTGAGCGAAGCGGTCCTGCGCCAGCAGGACGACGGAGAAAGCCCCGGGCTTCAGCCCGGGGAACCAGGGGCCGCAGGAATGACGGGCTTTAGCCCTGCGGGTTTTGCGAATCAACACCGCGAGACGCCGCATCTGAAACACGAGGAGAGCCAATCATGGCCAATGCCGAGGATCGCGCGCTGCGCAAACTGCTGGTCGAATTCCTGCGGGGCGCAAGCGCCCACGCAGAACTGAAGTCCGTCGTCGATGACTTTCCCGCCGACCTGCGCGGGAAGAAACCGCAGGGAGCGCCCTACTCGGCCTGGCAGCTGCTCGAACACATCCGCATCGCCCTGCACGACCTGCTCGACTTCTCGACCGACTCGCACTACGAAGCCATGAAGTGGCCCGACGATTACTGGCCGAAGGAAGCCGCTCCCCCGGATGACGCCGCCTGGGACGCATCGGTGCGGGCGCTGAAGAAAGACATCGCCGACTTCGAGAAGCTGGTCGGCGACCCGGAATCGAATCTTTACGCTGAGATTCCCTGGGGCGAGGGACAGACCATGCTCCGCGAAGTCCTGCTGGCCGGCCAGCACACCAGCTACCACCTGGGACAGCTGGTGGTACTGCGCCGTGAACTCGGCGCCTGGAAGGATTGACCCGAATTTATTTGCCGGGCTGCTTCTGACCGGGCTGTTCCTGCGCAGAAGAAGAGGTCACGGGCTGATCCTCAGTCCAGATCACCTCGCCCGGCCGCGCGTAGTGCAGGCGCTCGCGGGCCTCGTGCTCGATGGCGTCAGGATCGGTCTTGAGCGCCTTCACCTGCTGCTGCAGCTTCGCGTTCTCCTGCTGCAGCTCGCCGATGTGCTTGCGGATCGCAGCATCCTGGGCGCGCCGCTGCTCGTAGACGTTCACGCCGTTCTCGCCAAAGATGGCGTGGTAGCCAAAGAACAGGGCGGCCACGATCACCGCCGCGGTGGCGATTCGCCGTCGCATGCGGAAGAGCGCCTGGCCCGCCCGCACCGGAATTCCGGCTTGTTCCTGCTCGCTTTTCACCGCTCCGCCTGGTATTTCCTATGCCCCGATCACTGCAGCACCCAGTCCTTGGCCGCCTGGCTCAGCGGGTCCTGATCGCTCTCGCGTCTCGCCTCGGAATAAACCCGAACCACCGGCTCGGTGCCGCTCAGCCGGTAGCAGACCCACGAACCGTCGGCCAGAATCAGCTTCAGACCATCGGTCCGCACGACCTCAGTGACCTTCCGCCCGCCGATTTCGACGGGATCCGTCTTTATCTTCTCAGTGAACTTAGCCTTGACCTCGGGCGTCAAGCGGAAATTCTCCCGAAGGGGATAAAAGGAGCCAACCCTGGCAAACAGCTGCCGCAGCTGCTCGCCCAGGCTCTTGCCCCGCACTGCGACCATCTCGGCCGCCAGCAGGCCGGCGATGATCCCGTCCTTCTCCGGAACGTGGCCGCGGATGGTAAGCCCGGCGCTCTCTTCCCCGCCGATGACGATCTTGTCCTCGTTGATGAGCTCGCCGATGTACTTGAAGCCGACCGGCGTCTCGTACAGGGGAATCTTCTTCTCGTCGGCCAGCGCGTTGACCAGGTTCGTGGTGGCCACTGACTTGGCCACGCCGTTCTTCCACCCGCGCGTCTCCACGAGGTAGTCGAAGAGGAGGGCAATGATGTAGTTCGGCTGCATGAAGGTGCCGTCGGCGTCGACGATGCCGAAGCGATCGGCATCGCCGTCGGTGGCGATCCCGATGGCCGCGCCGGTCTCCTTCATCTTCTTCTTACAGTCGCCCAGCAGGTGATCGTCGGGCTCCGGCGCATGTCCGCCGAAGAGGACGTCGCGGTAGTCGTGAACGGTCGCGGTTTCCACGCCATGCTCGCGCAGGACATGGCAACTGTAGCCGCGGCCCGCGCCCCAGAACGGGTCGAAGACCACCTTCAGGCCGGCCTTTTTGATGGCGTTGAGATCGACCAGCTCGGCCAGCCGCTTCAGATAATCCGGCTTCACGTGGGCTTCGTCGTATTTCGCACCGGAGTCAGCGGGCGCGGGAACCTCAGCGCCAAGCGCGCGGACCTTCGCCTCGATCTGCTGGGTCACCTCGGGCAGGGCGGGCGCGCCATCGGGCGTCGAGTACTTGATGCCGTTGTACTCAGGAGGATTGTGCGAGGCGGTGAAGTTGATGGAGCCGCCAGTCCCGAGCTGACGAACCGCATAAGAGATGGCGGGCGTCGGCGCCGGCTCCGGAATCACAATGGGCTTCACTCCGTGGGCGGCCAGCATTCTGGCAGCTTCGGCGACAAACATCTCGCCGAGGAAACGGGGGTCGCGTCCGACCAGCACCGTTTTCGCACCCGGCTGCGAGGCCACATATTGCGCGATGCCCGCCACCGCGCGCCGGATATTGCCCAGGGTGAAGTCTTCCGCGACGATGGCGCGCCACCCCGAAGTTCCAAACTTGATTTCGGCGGTCATGTTTCTTTCCTTGTCGTTATTGGCCGTATGATGCTGGCAGCCCGAAGCGCAGCCGCATCGGGCCCGCATCGATGATAGTACCCGCCTCGGACGTTCGCGTGATTCTGTCCACCGCCGGTTCGCCGGAAGAGGGCGAGCGGATCGCCCGCTCGCTGGTCGAGCAGAAGCTGGCAGCGTGCGTGAACCTCGTGCCAAAGATCACCTCGGTGTATCGCTGGGAAGGCAAGGTCGAAACTGCCAATGAGGTGCTGTTGCTCATCAAGACGAGCGCTGGCTTACTGGACCTGACCGAGTCCGCTCTGCGCGCGGCCCACTCGTACGAAATTCCTGAGGTACTCGTCCTGAGCCCGGAATCCGGGCATGCGGAGTATATAGACTGGCTTCTGCAGTCGGTGAAGGAGCCCGAGTAATCCCGGCGCAAATCTGCGTTCGGGCAACTTGCCGCGCGGCAAGCGGCATCGAATGTGATTCCCTGATATCGCTGAACCTGGCCCTGTTCGAATTATGCCTTCGGCCACTGGAGATCCCAATTCGCAGCGGGATGAAATCGATCAGTTCATTCTGAGCGAGATCGACAGCGTTCCCCATCTCGAAGCGCTTCTGCTTCTGTGGAACAGCCGTCCCAGACAATGGTCTGTGGAAGACCTGGCGAGTTTCCTCTATATCCCGGCTGACCGTACCCGTGAAATCCTCCAGGATCTGCAGCAGCGGGATCTTGTACTGATGACATACTCCGGCTGCTTCTACAATCCGAAAGCCAGCCGCGACCCTCTCATGGAGGAACTGGACCGCACCTATCGGCGTGAACTGGTCCGCGTCTCTAACATGATCCACTCGAAAGCCTCGCCTGCGGTGCGCGAGTTCGCCCGCGCCTTCAGGTTCAAGAAAGACAAGCCATGAACGCGATCGCCCCGGCCGTATACATCTTCGGATTCCTGGTCACGCTCGCCTGCGGCGTGCTTCTCTTTCGCGCCTATGCTGCCGTTCGCAAACGCCTGCTGCTGTGGAGCGCGATCTGCTTCTGCGGACTGGCGCTGTCGAACCTGCTGGTATTTATCGACCTGGTCCTTTTGCCCCATGTCGATCTGTACCTGCTGAGGCTGATCACCGCCGCAGTTGCGATGCTCCTCCTCCTGTACGGCCTCGTCTGGGAGGGACAACAATGAGCTACACGCCGCTGGTCGAAGGCTTCCTGCTCGGTATCGTTGCCACTACGTCGGTGATTGCCGGTATCTTCTTCCTTCGCTTCTGGAAGGACACGCGCGATTCGCTCTTCCTTGCCTTCGCACTGGCATTTTTGATTGAGGGCGTCAATCGCGGCTTCCGCATCTTCTTCGCCCATCCCAGCGAGGCGAGCCCCTGGGTGTTCATGGTGCGGGCTTTCGCCTTTTTGATCATTCTGATCGGCATCGTGAACAAGAATCGCCAGTCCAGCACATAGGCGCACTGGCAAAGAGCAAAAAGGTGCAGCGGCCGCTGCACCTTTTTGCCAATACGGAGCGAAGATTAAGCTTCGCCGGCTCCGTGGCACTTCTTGTATTTCTTGCCCGAACCGCAGGGACAGGGATCGTTGCGGCCGACCTTCTCGCCCACGCGACGTTGCTGTGGCGCGGAAGCATCGCCGGCGCCGGCCATGCGGGCGTGCTCCAGCTCCCGCTTCTTCTTGCGCTCGAACTCCTTCTCGATTTCGTCGATAGTCGTGGAAGGTGTTCGCGAAGGCGGCAGAGGAACAGGCGGAGCCGACGGAAGGCGATGACCGTTGCCGTTCGCACCATCGGCGGATGCGACGTCGGGCGCAGCGGGAATGGCCGGGCGCGGGCGTGCGGGAATCTCCACCGGCTGACCGTCAGGTCCGACGATTTTCATGAGGAAGAGGAAGCGGATCGTGTCTTCCTGGAAGCGTTCCATCATGCCTTCGAACATTTCGAAGGATTCCTTCTTGTAGGCCACCAGCGGATCCTGCTGCCCGTAGCCGCGCAGCCCGATGCCTTCCTTGAGGTGGTCCATGTTCAGCAGATGGTCTTTCCAGAGCCCGTCGATCACGCTGAGCATGATCATGCGCTCGTGGAAGCGCATAGCCTGATCGCCGATGAGCTGCTGCTTGGCCTCGTACTTCCCTTTCAGACGTTCGAAGATGGTCTCGCCCAGCTCGTGGCGGGTCATCTGCGAGGTATCCACGCCTTCGGCATCCATGTCGAAACCGAACTGAGTCAGGAGCTTTTCCTTAAGACCCTTCAGATCCCACTGGTCCGGGTGCACGCGCTCGCCAGCGAACTCGTCGAGGACGTCGCTGAGGATATTCGGCACGTAGTCTTCGACAACGAGTTCCTTTTGGTCCAGACCTTCGAGCAGCTGGCGGCGAAGACCATAGACGGCTTCGCGCTGCTTGTTCATCACGTCGTCGTACTCGAGCAGGTGCTTACGGGCTTCGAAGTTCTGCCCTTCGACCGCCTTCTGCGCCGCCTCAATGCGGTTGGAGATCATGCGCGATTCGATCGGCATGCCCTCTTCCATGCCCATCTTCTGCAGCAGGGTCGAGACCCACTCCCGCGCGAAGATGCGCATCAGGTCGTCTTCCAGCGAGAGATAGAAGCGCGAAGCGCCGGGATCGCCCTGGCGGCCGGCGCGGCCGCGAAGCTGGTTATCGATGCGCCGCGACTCGTGACGCTCGGTGCCGAGAATGAAAAGACCGCCGGCTTCGATGACGGCCTCGTGCTCCTTCGCCGCGATCGCTGCGTGTCCTTCGTAGACCCGGTCCCAGTTTTCCTGGGAGGTTTCGTACTCCTGGCCCTGGTAGTAAAAGCGCAGCATGCCGGGCGCGGCCATGGGATTGATGGCGCCTTCCGCGGGCGAAATGGCGCGCGCCATCGACTTCTTCACAAGTTCCTGGCGTGCGACAAAATCAGCATTGCCGCCGAGCAGGATGTCGGTGCCGCGGCCAGCCATGTTGGTGGCGATGGTGACCATGCCCAGGCGGCCGGCCTGGGCGACGATTTCGGCCTCGCGCTCGTGATACTTGGCGTTAAGGACGACGTGGCGAACGCCTTTGCGCGCCAGGATCTGGGACAACAGCTCCGATTTCTCGATGGAGGTGGTACCCACCAGGACAGGCTGCTGTTTTTCGTGCAGCTGGGCGATCTCGTCGGCGACCGCGAAGTATTTCTCTTTGGCGGTGCGGAAGACGACGTCCGCATTCTCAACCCGGAGGAGCGGACGGTTCGTCGGAATGACGACAATCTCAAGCCTGTAGATCTCGCCGAACTCGGAAGCCTCGGTTTCGGCCGTTCCGGTCATGCCGGCCAGCTTTTTGTAGAGGCGGAAGTAGTTCTGGAAGGTGATTGTCGCGAGGGTCTGGTCTTCGCGGCGGATGTTCACGTTCTCCTTGGCTTCCACCGCCTGGTGCAGGCCGTCGGACCAGCGGCGCCCGGGCATCATGCGGCCAGTGAACTCGTCGACGATGATGACTTCGCCGTCCTTCACCACGTACTGCACGTCGCGCTTGTAGAGCGTGTGCGCTTTGATGGCCGTCTCGACGTGGTGTTTGAGCTCCCAGTTTTCCGGATCGGCAATGTTGCCGATGCCCAGCAGGCCTTCGATCTTCTCCCAGCCTTCGTCGGTAACGGAGATGGTCTTGTGCTTCTCGTCCACGACGTAGTCGCCGGTGAGGATCTTTTCTTCGGGACTCTTCTCGATCTCCTCGCCCTGTTCAAGGGAGGGGATGATGCGGTTCACACGCGCGTACTTGTCGGTGGTCTGGTCGGTGGGGCCGGAGATGATGAGCGGCGTCCGCGCTTCGTCGATGAGGATCGAGTCGACTTCGTCGACGATGCCGAAATAGTGGCCGCGCTGGACGCAGTCGGCCAGCTCGAATTTCATATTGTCGCGGAGGTAATCGAAGCCGAACTCGTTGTTCGTGCCGTAGGTGATGTCAGAGGCGTAGGCCTTCCGCCGCTGGCTGTCGTCAAGATCGTGGACGATGACGCCAACGGTGAGGCCGAGGAATTCGTAGATCTTGCCCATCCACTCAGCGTCGCGTTTGGCGAGATAGTCGTTGACGGTGACGACGTGGACGCCGTGTCCGGCGAGGGCGTTCAAATAACAGGGCAGCGTGGCGACGAGCGTTTTGCCTTCGCCGGTCTTCATTTCGGCAATCTTGCCCTGGTGGAGCACCATGCCGCCGACCAGCTGGACGTCGAAGTGACGCATGTTGACCACGCGGCGGCCGGCTTCACGCACTACGGCAAAGGCTTCGGGCAGGATGTCGTCGAGGGCCTGCTTTTCGGCGTCGCGGCGGGCGTCCTCGTCCGTAATGCCCTCGATGGCGGCCGCGATACGGGCGCGAAACTCCGTGGTTTTCGCGGACAGGGCCTCATCGCTCAGAGCCTGCATCTCTGGCTCGAACGCGCCGATGGCCTGCACCTGGGGCAGCAGACGCTTCACCACCCGTTCGTTGCTGGTGCCAAATACCCTGGTAAGAACGTTACTTCCGATCAAAATTGAGTCCTTCGGGCGGTCACTGCGGCCTCGCTTTCAACTGTCGCGCGCCGGTTGTGGGAAACCGCCTCTCCCGTTAAGAAAACAAGGGTTCCTCCTTTATTTTAGTCGACCCTGGGCCTTTCTGCCGCCGCGAACGGCCGCAGAAAACGAGGGCGGCCTGGGGTATTCCGGCGAGGGGTCGGAGTGGCCAAAATTAGAGCGCTCTAATCTTTCGCGGGCTTTCTCCGATTTCCTCCATGAATGCGATTGCGAAGAGCCATACCGTCAGCTGGAGCGCTATGCATGGCAGTCGTGGCGGCTTCGGGCCTGGGCGCTCAGAGCCGGCTGCTGATCGAGGCGCCTGAGTCGATATCCGAGCCGGCTGCGGTGATTGCGGTACCGCTGCCCGCACATCGCACTTCCCTTCCAGGCATGACCGCTTCGGACTGGACGCTGCTCGGCGCGGCCGCCGGGTTGCGCTACCTCGATTACCAGACGACGGTGAAGGCGCTCTCCGATCCGGCCGATTTTCACGAAGCAGAGTTGCCGCAAGTCCTGGTGGACAATCATGCGGGCTTTGCCGCCTTTGAGGCGAGCACCGTCGTAGCCAACGTGTGGGTGTACCGGGTGCTGCTGCGCCATGGGCATCGCCGTCTCGCCCGTGCAGGACAGGTCATCAATCTGTGCGCCCTGGGAGGAACCGTCGCCTCCAACGAGTACAACCTGGCGAAAGACTACCGGCAACCACGGCCGTGACATCGAGGCCGGCTACAGAGTTTTCAGGTACGACTTGGCCCGATCGAGATCAGGGAAGAGCTTTTCTTCAGCCTGGAACGCCGCGGAGTGCACGCAGCGGCGGCCGTTTCGCTGCTTGACGGGGTGCTTCAGGTGCAACATTTCGTGATACATCAGGTACTCGACGGCGTAGCGGGGCGTTCCTTTCCGGTCGAAAACGCGGCTGACCATGATGGTGTTATGCGCGGGATCATAGTGCCCGAGCAGGCGACGGGCGGTGACTTCGCTCCACGTGAGCAGCGGGCGGCCCATGAGCCCGTGAAAGAAGCGGCGGTTCAGGGACTCGAAGACTTCGTCGAGGTCGAAGTGCTGGCCCTGCGCGGAGCCGATGCGTTTGCGGCCGCGGGTTTGCCGGATGCGCTCGCTTTGCCGCACGACCGCTTCGCTGCTGGTGAATCGGCGATAGCGCTGCGCCTGGGCGGCCTCGATGGGCTTACGGTACAACTTCGCCAGCAGAATGTGAGCGATGGCTCGCAGGACGGGCTGGGGCGCGCCCTCCAGTAGATCGGACAGACTGACGCGGATGTGGCCTTCGCGGAGACGAATGGTGGTGTTCAGGGAGGTGAAGCGGTAAAAACGGACGTCGATGGGCGGCATCGGAGCGCGCGGCCGCAAGGCTCGATATTCTTCTGCGAACAACTCCGCGAGAGTAGCACTCACTTCGATTCCGAATCTCGCACAGCAGCTCTGCGGAAATCAAGGGCTGGCGCCGGTGACGGGAGGGAGAGAGCCGGGCGCGCTTTGTTGCTGCGCGCCGGTGCCTGTACCCTGTTCCCATGCAGGCCGTTATTTCTGAACGTCTGATTCGCCCCGCGCGCAACCTCCAGGGCAGCCTTCGCCTGCCCGGCGACAAAAGTATTTCTCACCGTTACGCATTACTGGGGGGGCTGGCCGAAGGCACGACGCGGCTGACCAACTTCTCGACCGGAGCCGACTGCGCCTCGTCCCTGGCCTGCGTTGCGGCACTGGGGGCGGAGGTGGTGCGGGGCGAAGATCACTCTGTGGAGATCACAGGGGTCGGGGGCCGATTCCGCCCGAGCGCGGCTTCCCTCGACTGCGGCAATTCCGGATCGACGATGCGCATGTTGTCGGGGCTGCTTGCCGGTCAGTCGGGCAGTTTCACACTGGTCGGCGATGCATCATTGAGCCGTCGGCCGATGGAGAGGATTCGCAAGCCGCTGACGCAGATGGGCGCGCGAATGGAACTGACCGAGGGCCACGCACCCCTGACGGTGCATGGCGGACGGCTCGCTGCTATTGATTACGCCACGCCGATCCCCAGCGCTCAGGTGAAAACAGCGGTTCTGTTCGCGGGACTGCAGGCGGAGGGCACGACGACGGTTCGCGAAGACGTGCGGACGCGGGACCATGGCGAGCTGGCACTCCGGGCTTTTGGCGCGGGTGTGGAGCGGGCGAAGGATTCCGTCTCGATCGACGGTGGGCAGAGTTTGCACGCGATCGAGGCCACAGTTCCGGGAGACATTTCTTCGGCAGCGTTCTTTTTGTGCGCCGCGGCGCTGTTCCCTGGATCGAACCTTCTCGTTGACGATCTGGGACTCAATCCCACACGGGCAACGCTGCTCGATGTGCTGACCGCTCTGGGCGCGCACATTGGGGTTCTGAACCTGGAAACAAAGAACGACGAGCTGGTGGGGACCGTTCAGGTCAACGCGCCGCCGCAGGGGCTGGGCGGAACGACGATCGCGGGCGCGCTGGCGGCGCAGTTGATCGACGAGTTGCCGGTGCTGGCAGCGACTGCTCCCTATACCCGGAACGGCATCCGCATCCGCGACGCGAAGGAGCTGCGGGTGAAGGAGTCGGACCGCATCGCACTGGTCGCGGCGAACCTGCGCGCGATGGGGGCGGAGGTCGAGGAGTTTGAAGACGGCCTGGATGTTCCGGGCGGGCAGAAACTCCACGGAGCCACGATTGACGCGGGCGGCGATCACCGCATTGCAATGGCCTTCGCGGTTGCCGGCCTGCGCGCCGAGGGAGAGACGCTGATCCGTGGCGCGGAGTCGGCCGCGATTTCGTTCCCGGAGTTCTTTGATCTGTTGGATCGTGTGGTGGAACGATAGAGCCGGAGACGAATCGAGGGAAGCAGCGTTGGCTGCTTCCCTCGGATCGGGCTCGCGGCTTTGAGTGGTCCTGGCTCACTCCACCGGCTTTAGAATCGCGTCCAGCCGATCAGGAGTCCCCTCAACGCGATCCAGATGCGGATAGCGCATGCCGCCGTGGTAGTCCACGGCGACAGCGCTGACCTGGTCGCGATCCCTGACGAGCAGATTGATGGGCGTGGTTTGCTTTTCCGCCTGCAGGATGGCCTCTTTGAGCTTGTCCGGCGTGTAGGTCTCGCCGTTCACGGCAATCAACTGCATGCCCGGAACCAGGCCTGCCTTGAAGGCCGGGCTGTCCCAATCCACGCTGCCCAGGTTCCCTTCCTGCATCACGCTGATGCCGAGAGAGGTAGAGAAGCTAACGCCGAACCGTGGGTTGGCCGCATGCTTCTCCCACGAGGGCGGAGTGTCGTTGTAGACCAGCTTGTATCCGCCCTGGGTGAACCCATTCTCGGGAACCTGCGGATGCAGCTCGTAGACGCGCTCGCGCAGGAACTGCGACCAGTCGTACGGCTGCACTTCGTTCAGCGCCTTCACAATGTCATCGAAGTCATACTGGTCGGTGATGAAGCTGCCGTTGTAGACGCCGTAGAAGAGCTTTGCAAAGTCGTCCAGGGACTTCTGGCCGTTGCTCAGCTCGCGGATCTTTGTGTCGGCGTCAAGCCAGATCAGCAGACCTTCCTGGTAGTAATCCTCGGGGCGCTGCCAACTGACCCAACTGACGGGACGCCGCTGGGAAACTGTGGGCTGGTTGGTGGTGTCTACGAGCGGACGCCAGTCGCGTCCCGGGCTGACTTCGAAGTTGGCGGCGATCCCAGCCATCAGATCGCGCGTGTCCTCGGGGCTGCGCATGTCGGAGCGCGCGGTGAGCACGTAGCCCCAGTACTGGGTGAGGCCTTCGTAGACCCACAGCAGATCATCGCGCATTGGCACGTTGAAATTGGGGGTCCACAGATCGGCCGGACGCCGGAACTTGCCGTTCCAGGAATGCGTGTACTCGTGGGCCAGCAGATCGCGACCACGCACGCCCGCAGCCCAGTCAGTGAAGTAATTCGCCCGCGTGCCGTCTTCACTGGACTGGTGATGCTCAAGGCCCTGACCGCCAACCACATCGGTCAGCATAAAGAGAAAGTCATAGTGGTCGTAGTGATGGGAGGCAAAGAGCTTCTGCGCCTGAATGGCGAGATTCTTGTGATCCTGCAGTTCCTCCGGGGAGATGTCCAGATCCTTCGCTTCGTCGGCCACGACATCCAGAAAGACGGGGTTGTCGGGACCTGTCGAGAGATCCACTCGTTTGAAATACTCCCCGGCGATCAGCGGTGAGTCGACCAGGGTGTTGAGGGTGGTCTCTTTGAAGTGGATGGTATCGCCATCCTGCGAAGCGGTGGTCAGCGCTGTCGCGTACTTCCATCCGCTGGGCAGCGTGATATTGGGCTGCAGGTGAATGTCGCGAGAGAAGTGTCCCGCGGGATACAGCACGACGGTGTTCCAGGCCAGGTCCGCGAGCTTCGAGGAAATTTCGACGCGGCCATCCTGCGGCCGGATCGCGGAGAGATAGTCGAAATCGACATCGAGCGAGGACACGCCGTTCGGTACGCCGATGTGAAAGGCGTAGACGTTGACACGATCGCGCACCCAGGGAATGTCTTTGCCGCCAGCCTTGACGAACAGGCCTGACAGCTTCTGGATCGGCCCCGTGGGCGAATGATTGCCGGGGATCCACTCCGGGTAGAGGAGAGTCAGCTCTCCGGCTTTCACTGGAATCGACTCATGCACCTTTACGACACGATCGGTCGTGTTGGTCAGGTTCACGTCAAGTGTGATCGCGCCTGGATAAGGCGTGTCCACCGGCGCAGCAATCGCGGGCGGCATGGGAACAGGTTCTGGCTGAGGCTGAGCGGTCTGCGCGACGAGAGGAACTGCCATGAGGAGCGCAGCTGAGAAAAGGCAGCAATTTCGCATGGATCGAGCCATCTCCAGGAGTGAATCTGTGGGTCGCAAAAGTACGCGCTTGATTCTACAGGAGCAGCAGAGCTGAAAACGGCGGCCGCCCAGCTCGTGCGAATACGGCGGCGCGAGCCCGCAGGGCGGGTTCCATCCGGTTGACACCTTCTGGAAGACGAACGTCCGCTGTACTCTGGAGCGGTGCCTGCATCCCGCCGCGCCTTTCTCAAGTCCGGAGCCGCCGCTTCCCTGGCAGCAACTCTGCCAGCCGCGGCGGTTGCTGAGACGCGCACTTCCGGCAGACTGCGCCAGTCAGTCTGCCGCTGGTGCTACAACAGCATCTCCCTCGATCAGCTCTGCCAGTGGGGCGTGCAGCTGGGGCTCAAAGGCATCGACCTGCTTAAAGTGCCGGAGTACGAAGTTCCACGCCGATACGGGATGATCTGCACAATGGGCTATGCGGGCGGCGGGACAATTACCGACGCTCTCAATCGAGTCGAGAATCACGCGGCAATCGAGGAGGCATTCCGGAAGAATATCCCGCTGGCGGCGAAAGCCGGGGTCCCGAATGTGATCACCTTTTCCGGGAACCGCCGCGGCATGTCCGATGAGGAAGGCGCTCGGAATACTATTGCCGGCCTTAACCGTCTAAAGGCTATCGCAGAGGATCATGGGGTTACGATCTGTCTCGAATTGCTCAACAGCAAGATCAATCACCCGGATTACATGGCCGACCACACGGCGTGGGGGGCGCGTGTCATGCACGAGGTGAATTCGCCCCGGGTCCGACTGCTCTACGACATCTACCACATGCAGATTATGGAAGGCGATCTGATCGACACGATTCGCGAGAATATCGGCGTGATCGGGCACTTCCATACCGGCGGTGTGCCGGGCCGCCACGAGATCGATGCCACCCAGGAAATCCAGTATCAGGCGGTTGCGAAGGCCATTGCCGATACCGGATTCGAAGGCTGCCTGGCCCACGAATTTCTGCCCATGGGCGATCCTTTGACGGGCCTGCGCCAGGCTGTCACAATCTGCACCGTATAGGTGACAGACCTACCCACCCCAGCGGTGAGCGCCATTTGGCGCCATACCCTCTCCAGAGCAACCTTCCGGCAGAATCCGCATCGCAACTGACTTCGGCGTGTGCACGAGTGATTCGGGCGGGCCCCCCACTGTGACAAATGGACCGCGCATGCCGGGCCGGGTCCGTTGGAACCCAGAATCGCATCGAACGAGGTACACGCTATGGCATCACCGCAGCGACGATTTCCGGTCGAGGCAAACCCTCCACCCGCACCTCAGCCTCAGCTCCAGCAGCGCCCGCCAGCCCCGCGCACGTCCCGGGCTACTCGTCGATGGCGGTACGGCTACTCGTGGATCTTACTCGCCCTCTTCCTCGGACTCTGGTATGTGGGTTTCGGCTGGGGCAATTCAGGCGGATGGATCTGGGGAAATCGCAGCACGTCGATTGCGGCTAATCGCGCATTCAGCGGGTCGGGTCTGGTCATCCTGGAAGTCGCGAACAAGCAGGACTATGTCGGCCAGTCTTTTCAAATCGAGAACGTCGCCGTAGACCACTGGTCGGGGAATCGCGCTGTGTGGATCGGCTCTCGCCACAGCTATCTTCCGATGCTGCTGATACTCCCTTCGGCATCGGCGCTGGCGCCGAAAACCGCCGGCCAGGAGAATTCGGGGACGCCTGCCGCAGGCGCGTCCGAGGAATCTGATCCCGCCCAGGGAGCAAAGGTGCAGCACCTTGACGTGACCGGCAGGGTCATGAAAGCGCCGCCAACCGCTGAGGCGCAAAAGCGATGGGGACTCAGCGATGAGGACGTGGACCAGCTGGAAGAGGAAGCCGTTTATATCCAGGCGACGTCGGTTCAGCCCGCAAAACACTAGCTCGATGGGGCCGTCGGAATGGCGAGGCGGGGCTAGCGCAGTTCCGTTTCTTTCCGCTCCTTCGCGCGCTCGAAGAAGCGCTCCATGAACTTCGTGTCGAACTGCCCCTGGCGAAACTCCTCATCCTCAAAGATCCGCTGGTGCAGCGGAATGGTCGTGTGGATTCCCTGTACGACGAACATGCCAAGGGCCCGGCGCATGCGCGCCATGGATTCTTCGCGATTGTTGCCGTATGCGATCAGCTTGGCAATGAGGGAGTCGTAATACGGCGGGACGATCCCTTCGGCATACTGCGCCGTATCGACCCGGATGCCGTTTCCTCCAGGAACATTGAAGGCGGTGATCTTTCCGGCCGAGGGCGTGAACTTTTCCGGGTGTTCGGCGTTGACGCGGCATTCGATTGCATGGCCGCGAATGGTTACCGGCTCCGGCACTACGCTGGCCAGCTTCTCGCCCATGGCCAGGCGCAGCTGCGCTTTCACAAGATCGATGCCCGTGACCATCTCGGTCACCGGATGCTCAACCTGGATACGGGTGTTCATCTCGATGAAGTACAGCTTGCCATCCTCGTCCATAAGGAACTCGATGGTGCCCGCGTTCTGGTAGCCGACCGCCTCGAGGCAGCGCTTCAGCGTTCGCGCCATCTCCTCGCGCAATTTCGGCGTGACCTGCAGCGAGGGAGCTTCTTCAATGAGCTTCTGGTGGCGGCGCTGGATCGAACATTCGCGTTCGCCCAGCGACATGGCCGTTCCGTGCTCATCAGCCAGCACCTGGAATTCAATATGGCGGGGCCGCTCGATGAACTTCTCCATGTAGAGATCGCCGTTGCCGAAGGCATTGGCGGCTTCGCTCTGGGCGGCCTGAAAGAGATTGGGCAACTCCTCGGGCGAACGCACCACGCGCATGCCGCGTCCGCCGCCGCCGGCTGACGCCTTCAGGATGACGGGATAGCCGACGGTCTGCGCCCACTCCAGCGCCTCCCCTTCGCTCTGGATGACGCCGTCGGAGCCGGGGAGGATGGGCACACGCGCCCGCTTCATCGCCTGGCGCGCCTTCTCCTTCTCGCCCATCAGGCGGGTCACTTCGGGAGGGGGTCCGATGAACTTGATGTTCGAGGCGCGGCAGACCTCGGCAAAGTTGGCATTCTCGCTCAGCAGTCCATAGCCGGGGTGGATCGCGTCCACGTCGGCAATCTCCGCGGCGCTGATTACCGCGGGAACGTTCAGATAGCTTTCTGCAGACCGCGGAGGTCCGATGCAGATGGCCTCGTCGGCGAAACGAACGTGCAGCGAATGGCGGTCCGCTTCGCTGTAAATGGCGACGGTGCGGATGCCCATCTCCCTGCAGGCGCAAATCACGCGCAGCGCGATTTCGCCGCGATTGGCGATTAAAACTTTACGCATAGTTATCGGGGACGCACCGCAAAGAGCTGCTGGCCGTATTCCACCGGCTGACCGCTCTGCACAAAGCGCTTCACGATCTCACCGGACCCATCGCTCTCAATTTCGTTCATCAGCTTCATGGCTTCGACAATGCACAGCACCTGGCCCACTTCCACCTGATCGCCGATCTTCACGAAAGCAGGCGAGCCGGGTGAGGGCGATTCGTAGAATGTCCCGACAATCGGCGATTTGACGATGTGCAGACCGGCGTCGGCATCTTCCGCAGCCGGCGCATCGGCCGCAGCGGGTGCCGCGCTGGCTTGCATCGACGGAGCCCTTCCCGCTGCCGGAAGGGGCGTCGCGGCAGCGGCCGGCGCTGCGGCAGCCTGGGCCTGCAGCAGGCGAGCCAGACCGGCGAGGTCCGCGCCGCCCTCCTGGGCAAACTTGATGCGGACCTTCAAATCGCCGCGCTCCAGGTCAAATTCGCCGATCTTGTTTTCTTTGAGGAACTCGATGAGTTCCTTCAGCTCATTCATGTCGTCCGCATTCATCGCTTCGCTCTCGCGCGCCTCACCGTCTAAAGCTCAATCCAGCCTTTGGTCACCGGGGTCAGAACCCGGCTTCCGCTGTCCGTCACAGCCACCATATCTTCAATGCGAATTCCGAATTTTCCTGCCAGATAAACGCCGGGTTCGATCGTGATCACCATCCCCGGCTGCAGTTGCGTTTCCTGCCCCGCCGCGATGCGGGGCTGCTCGTGAATTTCCAACCCAACACCGTGCCCGGTGGAATGGGTAAAGTATCTTGCCAGTCCCGTCTTGCGCAGAACGCTGCGCGCGGCCTCGTCGACGGCGCCGCAGGTCGCTGCCGGCCGCACCGCAGCCACTGCCGCCTGCTGCGCGTCCAGGACTGCGTCGTACGCCGACCGTTCTTCATCGCTCGCGCGTCCCAGGTGCACAGTTCGCGTCATATCCGAGCAATAACCATTGAGGATAACACCGAAGTCCAGTGTCACGAATCCTTTGCGGGGCAGCCTGGCCTGGGTTGCGCGCCCGTGCGGCAGCGCCGAACGGGCGCCGGAGGCAACGATCGTCTCGAAGGACATCCCTTCCGCGCCCAGGCCCCTTGCCAGAAACTCCAGCTCTGCCGCGACCGCAATCTCTGTTGCGCCGGCTTCCATCCGCGGCAGCATCGCCTCAAACAAAGAGCATCCCAATGCAGCCGCCTTCTCCATCTGCCGCAGCTCGTCTGTGTCCTTCACCATCCTCAGGTCGGAGAGCAGAGGCGTTTTCAGTGCGGCGAAGAATCCTCTGCGTTGCTTCGCGGGCACAGCCGAACGCATCAGGTCGAGCGCTGCCACTGATGTGTGGTCTGCGTCGTACCAGACATGAGTGACCTGTTCTGCGAGCCAGGCGCACGCCTCCCTCATCGCGGATCGGCGGGCGATGGTGACCCGCGCTCCCCGGGTTTCTTCCTTCGCCTGCGTGGTATAGCGTCCGTCGGTAAAGAGCGCCGCTTTGCCGGCCGTGACTGCCAGAGCAGCATTCGATCCCGTGAATCCACACAGCCATCGCACGTCTGGCAAATGCGTGATCAACAGAGCCTCGACGGCTCCCTGCTGCATCGATCGCCGAACATTCCGCCAACGCCGGAGACTGGCCTCGCTCGCCTTCTGCATCTCGATAGAGTGTAAAGAACGAGCCCCTTCCGCGAAACCCCGGCAATGGACCTCTCTTCCGCGGCGTACCCAGGGTTATACTCAATCCGCATCTTTGGGAGGCTCAACCATGAACATCCTGCGCAGAGTCCCATCTGTTTGTCTTCTCGTGGCGGCAGCCGTTGTTGCCGCGCCGGTTTACGCTTCGGCACAGGCGCCGGCAAAGGCGACACTCCTGCATGCCGCTGAAGCAGGCAAAATGCTCCCGGACGCGGTTTACTTCGCCGGAAAGTCTGCCAGCACCCAGTTGCGGAACTCCGCGGGCGTGCACTACGCCGATGGCGGCTACGTTCTTGCCGTTCTCGTGGACACGTCCGGCTATTCCTCTGCCGTGCAGGAGAAATACCAGGGCTACCTGCTCACCGAAGTTCCGCTCGATTTTGGTGGACATCGTTTGGCAGCAGGGGCCTACGGGATCGGCTTTGTAGGGACCCATTTTGGTGTGATGGACATCGGCAGCCACGATCTGTTGCAGACTACTGCGGCTCACGATGCAGCGATGACCCGGCCGATGCCCCTGCAGATCCTTGAGGGCAACCCCGCGGGCACTTATCGGCTCTGCTTTGGCCGGAGCTGCGTGGATTTTCATCGCGCAAAGTAGCGCCTCTTTAGCCGGGTAGTAACAATTTCCGGCCTCGACCCATCTAAGTACCTGGGCGGACAGGACTATCGACGCTGAAAATCAAGCCTTTTGCCCGGATTGGATGGGTCATGAGAAGAAGCTCCTGCCTTTCAGGATTCCTTTCCATTGGAATCGCAAGCCTGCTCTTTGCGGCTCCAACAATGTTCGCGCAAAACGAAAATGAGGGGCAGGGAGAGGCGACGGTGACGGTTCTGCCAAAGCAGACGTCGGCGTCGCCCACCAACGTCTCGCAACAGGCGGTCGAGATATCGGTCAACGGCCGGAAGACCGGTCTCTCGACCTGGCAACCACTGCGCGGAGACAACGCTCCCGTCGAAGTAGTTTTGCTCATCGACGAGGGAGCTCGCACCAGCCTCGGGCGCGAAATGGACGACATCACTCATTTCGTCCAGAAGCTGCCACCTAACGTGAAATTCGCAATTGGCTATATGGAAAATGGCCGAGCGGCGCTGGCCGGTCCTCTGACCACGAATCACACCGATGCTCTCAAGGGACTGAGACTGCCCATGGGACAGCCCGGTGAGAGCGGCAGTCCATATTTCTGTCTTTCCGATCTGGCGAAGCACTGGCCGTCGAACGATCTCGAGGCGCGGCGGGAAGTCATCATGATCACCGACGGCGTGGACTACTATGAGCGCCAATATGATCCGCAGGATCCGTATCTGCAGGCGTCGATCCGGGATTCCGTCCGCGCCCATCTGGTGGTCTATGCCATCTACTGGCGCAACTCAGGTGTTCTCGACCGAACGGCTTATGCCAATTATGACGGTCAGAATCTGCTGTCCCAGATCGCCCAGGCGACCGGGGGCAACTCTTACTGGATCGGTTTCGGCAATCCCGTGACGCTGCAGCCCTATTTCGATGATTTTGACCGGCGTCTGCAAAACCAGTACGAACTGGGATTCACGGTTCCGCTGCGCGGCAAAGCCGAGGAAGAGACGCTCAAGATAAAGGTGAACGCTCCCGCAACCAGCGTCACTGCACCTCAGCAGGTGTGGATCGCGCCCGCTGGACCGGCCCGGCAGTAGAGGTTTTTCCCGCGCACCGAAGCGTATGGCACGCCTTTGGCTTCGAGGCCGGTTCAGACGACCAGCTGATTGACCGGCAAGCTTTCCACGTCGTCGGATTCCGTGCCATCGGCCAGGCCGCCGTAACGCCGCTCCCGCCGCTGGTAGTCTTCGATCGCTTCCAGCATGTGAATCCCGCGAAAATCGGGCCAGAGTCGATTGGTGACAAAGATCTCCGTATAGGCGATTTGCCACAGCAGGAAGTTCGAGATGCGCATCTCTCCCGAAGTCCGGATCAGCAGATCCGGGTCCGGCATGTGCGCCGTATAGAGATGGCGATGGATATCCACTTCACCAATCTGATCCGGCCGCAGACCCCTTCTCTGCATCTCGGCCGCCAGGCGGCGGAAGGCGTCCACCAACTCCGACCGTCCGCCGTAATTCAGCGCCAGGGTCAGAACGGTGCCGGTGTTCTGCCGGGTCGATTCCGCGGCCCAGTGCATGCGCTCGCGCACTTCACTCGGTAACTCCTCGGTTCGGCCGATGTACTGGATGCGCACATTGTTGTCGTTCATGCGCTGCACGTTGCCGGTGAGATAGCTCTTGAGCAACCGCATCAGGAAATTGACCTCTGCCTTCGGACGCTTGAGATTGTTCTCGAGCGAAAAGGCATAGAGAGTCAGCCACGGCAGGCCGATGCGCGATGCTGTTTCCACCACGTACTGCACCGCCTCGGCGCCCTGCTGGTGGCCAAAGAAGCGCTTCAGGCTGCGCCTGCCCGCCCAGCGCCCGTTGCCGTCCATGATGATGGCGATGTGCTGAGGCAGGCGTTCAGGATCAAGACGGCGGTAGACCGCTGCTTCGTCCGGCGGCAGTTCGTGAACACGGCTGGAATTCAGTAGCAACGGACCCCTTCAGGCGGCTCCCTGGCAGACGTGAGACGGGCGCGCACCTGGTGAAAATCGCTTAACAGTCCGTCCGTGCGCGCGCTGCCGCGGAACCCTGGGAGCAGTTCCTCTCTGCCAAATTATACAGACCTGAATCGACCCGGGACGCGACAGCGCCGCGTCCCAAATGACGGGATTTTCATCCAGCTGACTCAGGCAGGACGACGGCGTCCCAGAGCCAGTTCCCGCACCTGATTCAGGAACATCGAGCGCTGGAAGGGATCGAGCTGCGCCACCAGAGGAGCAATCTCCGCCAGGAACGGATCCGCCAGTACGGCTGCGGTTTCACGCGCCCTCCGGCTCTGCCCGTCCCGCAGCAGATCGCAGATGTTCACCTGGAGCGCCTGGGCCAGCCGCTGCAGCGACGAGAGCGTCGGTACCGCTTTGCCGTTTTCGATCTTCGAAATGTAGGTCCGGGGAACCTGCATCCGCCCGGCCAGCTGTCTCTGGCTGAGGTTGCGATCGTGGCGCACTTCGCGAACGGCGCGCGCCACATCGATGCCCTCGTTCTCCTCGGTGGTCTGCGCGGTGGCAGATACCAGCTGCGGAGAAAGCGGCTCGGGCTCTTCTATTTCGAGGGGCTTGTGGCAACGCCTGCACAGGGAATTCGACGTGCGGAATTGCACCAGGCTACAGAAGTCGCAACGCAGTACCTCGCGGGTCTCAACAGTTGCTAACGTGGTCGCCATAAATTGTGCGGAACGCCAGAGCAAGCGGTCCGGGCTGATTCGGAATGCCGACCTCAGCCTTTGAAATACATTGCCGGGAGGGTATCCTCCTTGTCAAGTGAAAACTGCGAGACTCCCCAAAGTTCTCGTGCAAAACCCAGGAAAAACCAAAACGGAGACGGTTCCGAATGTCTGATGCTTCCTTCACCCGTGAACACGCCTGGACGCTGCTGAACGAGCACACGCAGTCTGCCAGCCTCATCAAACACGCCCTGGCCGTCGAGAGCTGCGTCCGCGCGTACGCCGAACGCGAGGCCGATGCCGCCGGACTGACAGGCGAGAATCGCGCAGCCCTGATCGACACCTGGTCGGCGACGGCAATCCTTCACGACTTCGATTACGAGAAGCATCCCTCTGCCGAGGAGCACCCTTTTGTGGGAAACAGAATCCTCACCGAGCAGGGCTGGCCGGAAGAAGTCCGCACCGCGATCCTGGGCCATGCCGAATATTCCGGCGTTCCGCGCGAGACGCAGCTGGCGAAGGCGCTCTTTGCCTGCGACGAGCTTGCGGGATTCCTGACGGCCTGCTCGCTGGTGAAGCCCACAAAGTCGATCCACGATGTGGATGTCGCCGGCGTGAAGAAAAAGATGAAGGACAAGGCCTTCGCCCGAGGGGTGAACCGTGATGACATCGTGAAGGGCGCCGCTGAGCTGGGCGTCCCGATCGAAGACCACATCGCCAACTGCATCGCCGCGATGCGCGCCAGTGCGGAGACCCTCGGTCTGCAGGGAGTGCAGCCGCAGAGCGCAGCGCCGGACAGCCAGTGAACCAGCGGCACTACCTTGCGCCGCCCCAGCCGCTCGGATACAGTAGTCGCGCGTGCTCCAGCTAAAGACGCTCAACGACGTGTTCTTCACGATTGCGGAGAGCCACCGCAATCGCGCCGTGCTCTGGCAGGATCCTGCCGGCGCCTGGCAACCCATCTCGTCGGACGAGTTCGTTCGGCGAGTCCGTGCCGTTGCAGCGGTACTCACCGACTGGGGCGTCGGCAAGGGCGATCGAGTCGCGATCCTCTCCGAAAACCGCTGGGAGTGGGCAGTCGCAGACTTCGCCTGCCTTGCACTGGGAATTGTCGACGTTCCCATCTATCCCACGCTTTTGCCGGATCAGATCGCGCCTCTGCTCGCCGACTCAGGGTCGCGCGCGATTTTTCTCTCTACCCGCGCCCAATACGACAAGATCTCTTCGATCCGCGCTGGAACGCCGCTGGAACATGTGGTCATCATGGATGAGGAGAGGCTCCCGGATGCCGAGACCTTCTCTTCCCTGCTCGACCACGGCAGCCGCGCTCCGGATCCTGATTTCGAACGCACGGCCCGCGCTGTTGAGCCTGGCGATCAAGCCACGCTGATTTATACCTCCGGCACCACCGGCGAGCCTAAGGGCGTTCTTCTTACCCACGGAAACGTCGCAAGCAACCTGAACTATTCGCTGGACGCGTTCGGCCTGCAGCCCACCGACGCCTGCATCTCTTTCCTGCCCCTGTCCCATATCACGGCGCGGCATCTGGACTACGCTCTCTATGCGAAGCATGTCCTGGTCGCTTATTGCCCTTCCTTCGACAGGCTGCCGGAAGCGATGAAGGCCATCCGGCCGACCATCCTGGTCGCGGTGCCGCGCGTCTTTGAAAAAGTCCGCCAGGTCGCTGAGCAGCGGGCAAGCGAGTCCGGCGTCAAGCGTCGTCTCTTCGCCTGGGCGCAGGCTACTGGCCAGCCGCATCGCGAAGAAGTTGCCGCAGGGCGCACGCCCTCTTCCCTTTCCTGGAAGATCGCCGACGCGATCGTCTACAAAAAACTTCGCGCCGGATTTGGCGGCCGAGTCCGCTACGCCATTGCCGGAGGAGCGCCGCTCGGACTCGACACGGGGCACTGGTTTGCCTCGATGGGCATTCGCATCCTTGAAGGCTACGGCCTGACGGAGACCTCGCCCGTCCTCGCCATCAATACGCCGCAGGCTAACCGCATGGGCTCCGTCGGAAAGCCGCTGCCGAATGTCGAATGCCGCATTGCCGCCGATGGCGAACTGCTCGTCCGCGGGCCGAGCATATTCAAGGGCTACTGGAAAGGCCGCAGCGAAACCGAGGCCATTGATATCGAAGGCTGGTTCCACACCGGCGACATCGGCCACCTCGATCAGGACGGGTTCCTCTTCATCACTGACCGAAAGAAAGAGCTGCTCAAAACCTCAGGCGGCAAGCTCATCGCCCCGCAGCCGATCGAAAACAAGCTCAAGGCCAATGTGCTGGTGGGCAACTGCGCGCTGGTCGGCGATCGCCACAAATTTGCCTCCGCTCTGATTGCCCCTAACTTCGCGGCGCTCGAACCCTGGGCGAAGGAGCACGGCATCGGGCCCGCCGATCGCTCGGAGCTGGTCCGTGACGAACAGGTTCGCGCTGCGTACCAGGCGGTCATCGACAAGGTGAATGCGACCCTCGCCAATTTCGAAACGATCAAGCGCTTCCGGCTGGTTCCCGACGAGTGGTCGCTTGACTCCGGCGAGCTGACGCCCAGTCTCAAGCTGCGTCGCCGTGTGGTCGCGCAAAAATACGCCCGCGAAATCGCTGAGTTCTATATCGATGAAGCGACGTCAACGCGCTGAGCCTGCGACTGCAACCTGTACCCCGTTCCCTGTAACCTGTCTATAGCACGGAGGCACCTTTGCCCGACTTACCCCCGTTTCCGCTTACGCTCGACGGTTCGAGCCTGCTGCACCAGATGTTCCGCTTCGACTGGCCCGCCTGGCGGCGTCTCGATGCGACTGGCCGGGAGCGCGTTCTTGGCGAGGCCTCCTCCCTGCTTGCGCCGCTCGAAAAGGGGTCTTCTGAAGGTCATCCGAATCAGTCGGCAGTTTTCGCTCAACTGGGCCACAAAGGCGACCTGCTTTTCGTGCACTACCGCGACTCGATTGAACAACTCGCTCAGGTGGAGCGCGATCTCGCCCGCACGGAACTTGGCAGCTTCCTGCAGCCGACGCATTCGTATCTCTCCATCGTCGAGCTCGGCCTTTACGAATCTTCTTCCAAGCTCTACTCGCAGCTTGCCGCCGAGAATATTGAGCCATATTCGGAACAATGGGACGCGCGGGTCCGCGAAACCATGGGCCGGCAGGCGGCAGCGATGTCCACGCGCCTGTACCCGTCAATTCCCGACACGAAATATCTGTGCTTCTATCCCATGGATAAAAGGCGCGGCGAGCAGGTCAACTGGTACTCCACGCCGATGCCCGACCGCGCCCGCATGATGCAGGACCACGGCCTGATCGGGCGCCGGTTCGCTGGAACGGTGAAGCAGGTTATCTCCGGCTCCATCGGCCTTGACGACTGGGAGTGGGGCGTCGATCTCTACGCGGACCATCCCGGCGTCTTCAAGCAGCTGATCTACGAAATGCGCTTCGATGAAGCCTCGGCTCTGTATGGTCTCTTCGGAGCCTTCTACGTCGGCGTTCGCCTGCCGGTCGCTGAGCTCGGCTCCTGGCTCAGCCCCGGAGAGCCGCCCGCCACGCACGGGTTCAGGTGAAAGTCTTCGTCACCGGAGCCACAGGATTCGTCGGCAGCCATGTCGCCCGCGAGTTGGCGAGCCGCGGCGCGAACATGCGCCTGCTCACCCGCCGAACCAGCAACCTCGCGAATCTCGAAGGCCTGAATGCCGAAACCGTCACCGGCGACCTTCTTGAGCCGGAGTCGCTCCGCGCCGCCGTCCGTGGGTGCGATGCCGTCATGCATGTCGCAGCGGATTACCGGCTCTGGGTTCGTGATCCGGAGACGATGTACCGCGCCAATGTCGAGGGCACCCGCGCTCTCCTGAGGATCGCCCGCGAAGAAGGCGTCCCTCGCTGCGTCTACACCTCGAGCGTCGCCACCATGGGGTTCCACACAGACGGCACCATCGTGGACGAGGCGACGCCTGTCTCGCTCGCTGATATGGTGGGCCACTACAAGCGCTCTAAATTCATGGCCGAGCAGGTTGCGATGGAAGCCGCCCGCGCCGGCCAGTCCGTGCTGATCCTCAACCCCACCACGCCGATCGGGTCGAACGATCTCAAACCGACGCCAACCGGCCGCATCATCGTCGATTTTCTCAACCGCAAATTCCCCGCCTACATGGATACCGGGCTGAACCTGGTGGATGTGGCCGAGGTCGCCCGCACCCACGCCGATGGCGTGAACCCCGCTCTGGGGCGCGCGGGCGAACGGTACATCCTCGGCGGCGAAAATCTCACCCTCAAACAGATCCTCGACAAGATGTCCGCGATCACCGGCCTGCCATCGCCCACGGCCAAGGTCCCGCACTCCGTCGCGATGGCGTTCGCCTTTTTTGACGAGAACATCACTGGCAGGATTCGCGGCAAAGAACCCCGCGCGACGGTCGAGGCGGTTCGCATGGGCAAGAAAAAGATGTTCGCCTCCTCGACCAAAGCCGAGCGCGAACTTGGCTTTCGAGTGGTTCCTGTCTACCAGGCGCTCCGTTCCGCCATTGAATGGTTCCGCGCCCACGGATACGCGCCGGGCGGAGAGGTTGCCGGATGAAGACGATCGCGATCGTCGCCGCGCTGCCGTCTGAGCTTCAACCGCTCACTCGCGGCTGGGCGCGTTCCGGAGCTGTTTTCCGGGGGCGGATCGGCGAATACGAAACCGTCGCCACGGCCGCCGGAATGGGCGCCGCCGCTGTCACCCGCGCGTGCGAAACCGTTCTGGCCGCGACACATCCTGACGCGCCCGTTGAGGCGCTGATTTCCATCGGTTACGCCGGATCGCTCTCCTGTGGCCTGCGCCCCCCCGACGCCTGCGCGATCCGCGAGGTCGTCGATGCCGCGAACGACGAGCGCTTCCCGGCGGAATCGGTAGCCGGGTCAAATCCAGCCCCGGTCAAGCCTCAGCGCCTGGTCACCTTCGACCGCGTGGCCGACCCCGAAGCCAAGCGCCGCCTGGCTGAGCAGTATCAGGCCACACTTGTGGATATGGAAGCAGCCGCCGTCGCTCGCTTTGCGCGTGCCCATAACTTGAAGTTCTTCTGTTTCAAAGCCGTGACGGATGGGCCGAACGACCGGCTCCCCGACTTCACCCGCTTTACGGGTTCCGACGGTCACTTCCGGTTTCCGAGTTTCATTGCGTGGGCTCTGGTACATCCCGGTTACTGGGGAGCACTGCGGCGCCTCGGCCAAAACAGCCGTGAGGCTGCCCAGGAGTTGTCGAATTTTGTTTCCCGCGCCCTATCGGGTTCGGTAGAGTGAATTTCAGAGTTCCCATGGCTACAGCGACCTCAAACGACTTGCAGCAACACTCGGCTTCGATCCCCACGACCATGCGCGCCGCGGTGTACCGGGGCGTCAACGACGTTCGCGTTGAAACGGTTCCCGTACCCGAGATTGAAGCCGGCGAAGTTCTCCTCCGGGTTCACTCCTGCGGCGTCTGCGGCACGGACCTGAAGAAGATCCACACAGGCTCCCATTCGGCGCCTCGCATTTTTGGCCACGAGACCGCCGGCGTCATCGCGGCGGTGGGCGATGGCGTGCGCGACTTCGCCATCGGCGATCGGGTCATGGTCTTTCACCACACCCCCTGCGGGCAGTGCTATTACTGCCGTAAAAAGACCTTCGCCCAGTGCAATGACTACAAGCGCGTGGGCTGCACCGCCGGTTTTGAGCCGTCCGGCGGCGGCTTTGCTGAATATGTCCGGGTCATGCCGTGGATCCTCCGCAGCGGAGGCTTGATCCACATCCCTGACGGCGTGCCCTTCGAGCAGGCAGCGTTTGTTGAGCCGGTCAATACCTGCTACAAGGCCATCCACAACCTGAATCTTGCCCCTGACGAGACCGTCCTTGTCATTGGCCAGGGATCCATCGGCATCCTGCTGGCGTCCATTGCAGCGCGGACGGGGGCTAAAGTCCTCACCTCCGACCTCTATCCCGCGCGGCACGCCTTTGCCGCGAACTACGGGCTCGACCACCCCATCGACGCCAGCAAGGAAGATGTCGTCGCGACAGCCCATGCCGCCAGCGAAGGCCGCGGGGCTGACGCCGTCATCCTCGCCGTAGGCGGCAATGCCCTCATCCCGACGGCCATGAATTCCGCCCGTCCCGGGGGCCGCATCCTGCTCTTCGCCGCCACTCAGCATGGCGAGGCCATTTTTGACCCCGCCGTCGTGTGCATGGACGAAAAGTCTCTGGTCGGCTCCTACAGCTCCTCGTTCCTGCTCAATGGCGAGGTCACGGACCTCGTTTTTGGCGGCTATCGCAATGGATTTGACCTGACCCGCCTGATCACCCACCGGTTCTCACTGGAGGACGCGGTGGAGGCGATCTACGTGGCCTCGAACCCAGGTCCGCAATCCATGAAGGTGTTTATCCAGCCGTAATTGCCGTAATTTGAGACAATAGAAGAGATGGCAGCGCATATGACAGCCGCCGTGCTGCACGGGCGTGAAGACCTGCGCATTGAACAGGTCCCCATGCCCCGCGCCGGAGCTGGAGAAATCGTTGTCCGTGTCCACGCCGCGCTCACCTGCGGCACCGATCTGAAGGTCTATCGGCGGGGCTATCACGCACGGATGCTGAAGCCGCCGATCCCGTTCGGGCACGAACTGGCAGGCACGGTGCATCAGGCTGGCCGCGGCGTTACGGCCTTCCAGCCGGGTGATCGCGTGGTCGCGCTCAACTCGGCCCCTTGCGGTGAGTGCTATTACTGCCTTCGTGACCAGGAGAACCTCTGCGATAACCTGATCTTCAACAACGGAGCTTACGCGCAGTATCTGCACATTCCCGCGCAGATCGTGGAGCGGAACACCCTTCGCATCCCCACCGGAATCCCCTTCGAGCATGCCGCCCTTACCGAGGCTCTGGCCTGTGTCGTCCGAGGGCTCGATGAATGCCAGCCGCAATCCGGTGACACCATCGCCATCATCGGCGCCGGGCCCATCGGTCTGATGTTTATGCGCGTCGCCGAGCTTTACGGCCTCCACGTGATCGCGGTTGTGAAGCGTGACGAGCAGGTGGCCTCGGCCCGCCGCTTTGGCGCCGCTGATGTCGTCCAGATCACCAAAGCCGATGACCCCATCGCCGCCGTCCGCGCTCTTACCCCGCATCGACGAGGTGTGGACCTCGCCATCGACGCCGTCGCCACACCCACCGCCTGGCAATGGGGCGTGGACATGGTTCGCAAAGGCGGCACCGTTAACTTCTTTGGCGGATGCGCTGCCGGCACCAAGGTCGAGCTCGACACCAATCGACTGCACTACAACAACATCACCCTTCGCGCCAGCTTCCACCACACGCCCGCAGCCGCTCGCAAAGCCTTCGACCTGATCGTCAGCGGCAAATTCCGGTGCAGCGACACCATCACCAGCCGCGCGCCCCTTTCGGAACTGAACCGCGTCTTTCGCCGCCTGATGAATCGCGCGGGCGATATTAAAACCGCGATCATCCCCTGAGCCGGCAATGTCCGTCGAAACCGCACAGCATGACCTGATTGAAAAGGGCTGGTCGGCGCTCCCACCCGGATACCGCATCCCGGAGACTCCGCCCACTCTGGAGGAAGCCCGCGCCTGGTGCCGCGCTCTGGCCGAAACTCATTACGAGAACTTCCACGTTGCTTCGTGGTTCCTGCCGAAGCGACTACGCCCTCACTTCCATGCCATTTACGCCTACTGCCGCGTTTCTGACGATCTCGGCGACGAGGTAGGCGATCGAGATGCCTCTCTGGCGCTGCTCGATCTATGGGGCGCTGAGTTGGACGCCTGTTATCGCGGCGAAGCCAGGCACCCGGTCTTTGTTGCTCTTGCGGAAACTGTCCGAGCCTGCGAGATCCCCAAAGAGCCGTTCGCCGATCTTCTTGTCGCCTTCCGTCAGGACCAGACCGTCACCCGCTTCGCCACGATGGCGGACGTGCTCGACTACTGCCGGTACTCCGCCAACCCAGTCGGCCGTATCGTTCTCTACGCCTGCGGCTATCGCGACGACGAGCGCTTCGCGCTGTCCGATAAGACCTGCACCGCCCTTCAGCTCGCCAACTTCTGGCAGGACGTCCGCGTGGACTACACCAAGGGCCGCGTCTACATTCCTCAGGAGGACCTGGACCGTTTTCATGTGGACGAGGTGAGTCTCGCAGCCCGGCATTTCACTCCGGAATTTCATCGCCTGATGCAGTACGAAGTTGACTACGCATCGGACCTCTTCCAGGCTGGCCTGCCGCTCATCGGCAAAGTGGATGCGGAACTCGCCCTCGACCTCGACCTCTTCTCCCGCGGCGGAATGGAAATCCTGCGGGCGATCCGGCGCCAGGGGTACAACGTCCTTCGCGAGCGACCGGCGATCTCGAAGCCCCGCAAGCTGGCGCTGCTGCTGCGCGCGCTGTCGCAGAGAGCCTTTGCGAGGAACGCGGCTTGACCCTCTCGGCCGATGGGCCCGAGCAGAATCGGGTACCGAATCCACAACTCGCCGCTGCCTACAAAACCTGCACGCAAATTGCCCGGCGCCAGGCGAAGAACTTCTACTACGCCTTCCTCGCGCTGCCGAAACCCAAACGCGACGCCATCTGCGCCGTCTACGCGTTCATGCGGCATGCCGACGACATCTCCGACGACGAGTCTCGCACACGCGCCCAGCGCCGCGCCGATCTCGACGCCTGGGTTGATGCCTGGCATCGCGCCGCCGCTGGCGCCCGAACCCCGGACCCGGTCTTCATCGCCCTTGCTGATGCCCGCCAGCGGTTCGCCATTCCCATGGACCTGCTCGACCAGCTCGTCCACGGGACCGCCATGGATCTCGACGTGACCCTCGATGAAAAGGCCGCCTACGGCGAAGCGCAGGAAGCGCGCCCCTGGGATACGTACGCCACCTTCGAGGATCTCCGCCGCTACTGTTATTACGTCGCCTCGGTCGTTGGACTGGTCTGTATCCGCATCTTCGGCTACTCCGATCCGCGCGCCGAGAAGCTCGCCGAAGATACCGGCGTCGCTTTCCAGCTCACGAACATCCTTCGCGACGTGCGCGAAGATGCCGAGCGCGGCCGCATCTACCTGCCTCTGGAAGATCTCGATCGGCACAACGTCCACATCCAGGAGCTGGCAACGCTGCACGACGGCTCGCACCTGACGCTGAACCAGCGCGAGCTTCTCGAAGGACTGGCCAAACGCGCCGAGGATTACTATGCCTCCGGCCGGCAGCTGCTGCCGCTCATCTCACCCGACGCACGCCCGGCCCTCTGGGTGCTGGTCACGATCTATCACCGCCTGCTGCGCCGGATCGAGCGCCGTGGGTTCGACGTCTTCTCGGAGCGGGTGTCTGTGCCCCTGACCACCCGTCTCAGCATCCTCCTCCGCGGCCTCATTCGCATCCTGTTCAACCGGCTGACCGGAGCGGCAGGCCAGCATGCCTGAAGCCGTCACCGTCGTCGGCGGAGGCATCGCCGGCATCTCGGCCGCCTGCGCTTTGGCGGACGCGGGCTACCGGGTGCAACTGCTGGAGCGCCGTCCCTATCTCGGCGGACGTGCCTCGTCCTACGAACATCCCGGGACCGGCGAGATCATTGACAACTGCCAGCACGTTCTCATCGGCCGCTGCACCAGCCTCATCGATCTTTACCGCCGCCTCGGCGTCGCCGATGCCATCCGTTGGTACGACCGCTTCACGTTTCTAACGCCGGGCGGCCCACCCAGCGTCATCGAGCCCGGATTCCTGCCCGCGCCCTTTCACTCCACGCTCGCGTTTCTGAGCGCGCCAGCGTTTTCGCTTGCCGATAAGCTGGCCATTGCCCGCGGCCTCACAGCCTTCATCCATGGACTGCCGCCGGACACGAGTGAGGACTTCCTCCACTGGCTCCATCGCCACGGGCAAACCCAGCGCGCCATCGATCGCTTCTGGCAGCCGGTTCTGGTTTCCGCGTTGAACGAGGATCTCGACCGCATCTCTGTCCACTACGCCGCCAAGGTCTTCCGCGAGTCCTTCCTGATGTCGCCCGAATCCGGCCGCATGGGCATTCCGCGCATCCCTCTCAGTGAGCTGTACAACCGCGCCATCGGCTACATCGAGGCACGCGGTGGACAGGTTTGCCTTCGCACCAGCGTCGAGGGCGTCACACCCGCGGAAAGTGGGTGGCTCGTTAATGTGTCTTCCGGCAGCGAAGCCACCAGCCTGCGCACCGAGGCTGTCATCCTCGCGCTCTCATTTGAGGCCATGGCGGCGATGCTGCCTTCGCTGCCCCAAAACCCCGCTGCCGAGAAGCTGACCGCGCATCTGGCCCAGTTCGAACATTCCCCCATCACCGGCATCCATCTCTGGTTCGACCGCGAGATCACGAACCTCGATCACGCGGTCCTTCTCGACACCACCATCCAGTGGATGTTCAACAAATCCCGGCTCCAGCCCACCCACCGCGGCAGTGAAGGCAGCTACCTGGAGCTGGTAGTGAGCGCCTCACGATCCCTGGTTCCCATGCAGCGACAGGCAATCATCGACCTCGCCCTCAGGGAGCTGGCCCAGTTCTTCCCAGACGTACAAACCGCCAATTTGATTAAGGCAGCCGTGGTCAAAGAAGTCCGCGCCACTTACTCGGTACGTCCGCTTTTGGACTCGATCCGCCCCTCAGTCGCCAGCCCCTGGCCGGGAATCCTTCTCGCCGGCGACTGGACCGCCACCGGATGGCCCGCCACAATGGAGGGAGCTGCCCGCAGCGGCTACAGGGCTGCCGAGGCCCTCACCCAGTCCAGGGGTGTTCCTCGCAGATTGGTTGCCCCGGAATTGCCGGCCGCTGGGCTGATGCGTCTTTTCCACAGGTGAAGTGGCTATTTATCATGGACTTGCGTTGGTGATACTTCGCTTCTGGCAGCTCCGGAAGCCGGCTTTCCGCTTCCCAAATCGGTAATTTCCCAAAGTTACCGTAGAAATCCACCTAAAAAGCCATTTCCTCACACCCATGTTTTTGCGATGATGAACGTCTTCTCCTCCATGAAGCAAACCTGAACGGGCGTTCAGGTGTCACAATTACGGGAGCTGACTATGTGGTTCCTGAAAATGCACGATGTCCTCGCTCACCTGTCGCACCTGAGCAGCTATCTGCCGGCCATCCTCATCACCCTCGGCGTGGCGGCGCTCGTCGGCTGCGCTGTCGGCTGCAACTGCGCGCCCTGCAAGGAGAAGGACGACCTCTTCCATCGCGAGGTCTACTGACTCGTCCTCGTCCCTGCGAGGGCCGTTCCGACTTTTGCCTGTTCCCCGTTTCCTGTTTTACCCCAGCGCCTGCGCGATCTCTTGTCCGTTCGGTGAGCCCAGGCCGGTGCACGCATCCCAGCCCGGGCCAGCCTGATACGCGCCATTGTTCCCCTGCGTGATGTCGCGGAAATCGCTCCTGTCGGTGTAAAGCGTCGGATTCACGAATCCCACAGGAGTGCCCTTCATTTGATTCAGCAGCGCTACCAGTGCCGCCCACAGCGGAGCCACGGCGCTCGTCCCGCCGACGACCTCCTGCTGGCCGTCCACAAGGATGTTGTAGCCGCTCTCCGGGGACGCGTCTCCCGAGACATCGGGCACACCGCGTCCGGTTCCCGTTATGCCGGCGCTGCTCTGCCAGGACGGCAAGGCAAATGCCGAACTGTAACCGCCGCCCGTGGCCCCGCCCTGGTCGGCGAGATCGTCCCAGACAATCTCCTCGGTGATTGTGGAACCGGACCCGATCAGCTCCGTCCCGCCGCAGGCCAGCACGTGCGGACTCGAGGCGGGAAAGTCCACGTGATTCTGGCCATCGCTGACGCCGTCGCTCGAACCGTTATCGCCCGACGCCACCGTGATCGTCACGCCCAGTGCCGCCGCCGACTGGCAGGCGTTGTCGAGCGCCGTCATCGACGTCTGTGGCCAGCTCGACTCCGGCCCACCCCAGCTGATCGACAGCACGGACGGCGTGTTGGTCGTGTCGTGCACCGCGGTGGTGATGGCGTCAATGAATCCCTGATCGGTGTTGGGCGCAAAATACACGGCCATCCGGACGCCAGGCGCGATCGATCCAGCAACCTGAATATCGAGCGCCACCTCGCCATCGGCGCCGCTGGGATCACCCGGCGAGTTCGTGCCTCCATCCACGGACACGGCAACCACGGTGGGGGGTGTTAGTCCGAGGCCCTGGAAATAGCTATCGATGTCGCTGGTGTTGTAGCCGCCGCCCAGTTCGAGAATGCCGATTGTCTCACCGCTCCCGTTCACGCCCGTCGGGAACCCATACAGCGCGGCCACCTGGGGCGGGTTAAAGGGCTTCGGCTGGGCGGTCGCTTGTGGCTTCTTCTTCTTTTTCAAATCCTTCAGAAAGCGGCAATGCGGCTTGGCAATCGGCCGCGCATCCAGCCCGAGCACCGCTTCGATCAGGGCGGCGTGCGTTTCCGGCAACGACACCGGCCCGGTGAATCCGTGAAAGCGCCGGCCTGGATGCCGCCCCGCCGCTGTCTCCTCGTAATCCTGCAGCTGAACGCCGAAGGCGTTTTGCATCGCCGCTACGGTTCCGCGTACGACCAGGGTTCGCCGCGACAGGCTTGACGCGGACTCATCCACCGCCAGCCCGTGCTGGTGGGCAAAGGTTCGCAGCGCCTCGAAATCCGCGGGATCGGCTGCGTACTGGGCATCGAACTCCTCGCGCGAGACGCGCCGTCCACCCAACGCCTGCAGATCCAAAGGGTTTTTTCGTCGCACGATGAGCGAAACGCTGATGACCTGTTGCGGCTGGGTTGCTCCCACGCGGGTCGCATTCGCGGGGACCGCGCGTTGGGAATGAGGCAGGACGGTACGCTTCTGAGCGGGGGAACTCATGGCAGGGCCTCCAAAGTTGTTCCGTCATCCTACACCCGTTCGATGAACTCCTGGCCGCAATGGCTGCGTCCCTCTGTTCATCGGACTCCAGGCTGAAAACGTCGTTATCCGCTGCTCTGCCGATCCCCCTGCCCCGGCGGCGAGGAGATCACCAGAAATCGGACGGGCTCTCGGGACGCGTTGAGTACCTGATGCGGTGTGCCGGGCCCCACTTCGATGCCCTGTCCAGCGCCCAGCCCGTGCTCCCGCCGATCGACTTCCAGGGTTAGTTCGCCCTCCAGTACGTAGAAGAACTGCCGCGCCCGGGCGTGGAAATGCCGTTCCTCGCGTGCCCCCGGCGGCATGCGCTCTTCAATCACGCTGAGCCCCTCGCCGCGCACCAGATGCCACCCATCGCATGCGGGCCCCTGCTGCTCGCCCCAGATGTAATGCTCTGCCGTCTCCGCACTCACAGGCATCATCGTTGCCCCCTTCGCCACTCCCGCATTCGCGCTGACCGTGTCCTGACTAACCGGATTTGAACTGACCGCTCTTTCGCTCCGCTGCACCGACGCAAAGTTCGTTACAACGGTATGTTCCCATGCTTCTTCGGCGGATTCTTGTCCCGCTTCCCTTCCAGCATTTCCAGCGCCGCAATCAGCCGGGGCCGCGTCTCGTGCGGCAGAATCACCGCATCGACATAGCCCCGCTCGGCCGCCACGTACGGATTGGCAAACTGCTCGCGAAATTCATGCACCCGCGCCGCTTTGGCTTCCGCCAGCACCTCCGCACGCCGGTCTTCGCTCAGCTTGCCCTCATGCGCCTCGGCTTCGCGCACGGCAGCGGTCAACTCGCGCCCATAAACGATGTTCACCGCTCCTTCGGGCCCCATCACAGCAATCTCCGCCGTCGGCCATGCGAAATTCACATCGGTGCGGATGTGCTTGGAACTCATCACGCAGTACGCCCCGCCGTAGGCCTTTCTCGTGATCACAAGAATCTTCGGCACCGTCGCCTCGGCAAACGCGAACAGCAGCTTGGCCCCGTTGCGTATGATCCCGCCGTACTCCTGCTGCGTCCCGGGCAGGAACCCCGGCACGTCTTCGAGCGTGATGAGAGGAATATTGAATGCGTCGCAGAAGCGCACAAACCGCGCGCCCTTAACACTGGCGTGATTGTCGAGCACGCCCGCCAAGAACGCCGGCTGGTTGGCCACGATCCCCACGGGACGGCCGTTCATGCGCGCAAAGCCCACCACGATGTTCTTTGCGAAATGCTCGTGCACCTCGAAGAAGTAGCCGTCATCCACAATCCGCTCGATGACTTCTTTGATGTCGTACGGCAGGTTCGATTCGGTCGGCACCAGGTTGTCCAGCTCGCGATCCGCCCGGTCCACCGGATCCGAGCACGGTCGCCGTGGAGGGTCATCCAGATTGTTCGACGGCAGAAAACTCAGCAGTTCGCGAATCATGGCCAGGCATTCGGCGTCGTCGTGCGCCATAAAATGCGCTACGCCGGAGACCTCGTTGTGCGTCGTCGCACCGCCCAGCGCTTCCTTGGTCACCTCTTCGTGGGTGACGGTCTTGATGACGTCCGGGCCGGTCACGAACATGTAGGACGTCTTGTCCACCATCAAAATGAAATCGGTGATCGCCGGCGAGTAGACCGCCCCGCCTGCGCACGGCCCCAGGATGGCCGAGATCTGCGGGATCACCCCGCTCGCGAGTGTGTTGCGCAGAAAGATGTCCGCGTAGCCCGCGAGCGATACCACACCCTCCTGAATGCGCGCTCCGCCGGAATCGTTGAGCCCGATCACCGGCGCGCCTACGCGCATCGCGGTCTCCATCAGCTTGACGATCTTGCCGGCATTCGCTTCCGACAGCGATCCGCCAAAGACGGTGAAGTCCTGCGCGAAGACAAACACCGTTCGCCCGTCGATTCGCCCAAAGCCGGTCACGATGCCATCGCCGGGAATCCGCTTGTCGGCCATGCCAAAATCGGTGGCGCGATGGGTCACAAACCGGTCCGTCTCCTCAAACGTGCCTTCGTCCAGCAGCAGCGCGATCCGTTCCCGCGCGCCCAGCTTCCCTTCCTTATGCTGTTTGGCCCGGCGCTCTGTACCGCCGCCCTCTTCCGCCAGCCGGTTGCGCCGCTTTAGCTCATCCAGAACATGCTTTTCCATGCGAGAGGGATTATAGCGGTCGCCGTATTCACCGCAGCAGGCCCATTCCTACGGGCACGACCGGTCCGGAGCCAGGGAAAAATCTTCAGGACCTCCTCAAGCCGCGTTTCGCCCGTGGCCGGTCCACCTACAATGGCCTCAAATTTCTTTGGAGGTTCAGACTCGTATGCAACGTCCCCTGTTCCCCCTGGTTTCTGCCCTGTCCCTCTGCGTCTTCGCCTGCGCCGCCGCTCCGTCCCACGCCCAGATCAGCCATCTCCCTGCGCTTGGCGCACCCATCCCGGCTTCGCTCGTTAGCGGCGCAAGACACGAAAAGCAGTGCCGCACGGAGGACCACCACTACGATCCCTGCGCCGAAGTGGACATCGGTAAAATCCGCTACACGGTCGCATGGGATATGGCGACCAAAGACGTCACCTACCTCTACAGCAACGATCATGACCTGGTTACGGACAACGGTCTGGCCGTCGGCGACAGCATGCGCGTCACCAGCGATGCAGGAAAGGCCGACCCTACTGTCTCCTACATGAAGTGGGTCATCGATCCACGATGGAAGGGCGCCGATACGAAGATCGGAGACAGCTCCACCTGGTATGCAGTGCTGCAGAAGGACGGCTTCGACCACAACTACGACAACATCGTCGGATTTGTACAAAGCCGCTACATCGGTCTGAAGAAATAAACTGGCGCCACCGTTCCGGTCCCCGGGCCCGCCCTGTCAGCGGGCCCGCCCACCTCTGCGCCCCACCGATTACCATGGAAGGCGATGACCCGCGCCTCCTCTGCCGAGACTGACGCCGCGAAAAAGATCGCGGCCCTCCGCGAAAAGATCCGCCATCACGAGCACCTCTATTACGTGCTCGATCAGCCTGCAATTTCCGACGCCGAGTTCGACGGCCTGATGCGCGAACTGCAGCGCCTGGAAAGCGAGCACCCCAATCTCGTCACGCCCGACTCTCCCACGCAGCGTGTCGGGGGTAAACCCAAGGAAGGCTTTCCCAAGGTGGCGCACTCCCGCCCCATGCTGTCCATTGACAACGTCACCAGCGAGGAAGAGCTGCGCGAGTGGGATCGCCGCGTGCACGCGCTCGCGGGTGAAAACGCGAAGATCGGCTATGTCTGCGAGTACAAACTCGACGGGCTGTCGATGGCCCTCCACTACCGCGAGGCTGGGGACGGGTCGGCCCATCTGGCCCGCGGTCTCACGCGCGGCGACGGCTCTACCGGCGAAGACGTGACCACCAACGTCCGTACCATCCGTTCTATTCCGCTCTCCATCCCCGCCAGCACGCTGAAGAAGATGCACGTCCCCGCGACCTTCGAAGTCCGCGGAGAGATCGTCATGCCGCTCGCCGCCTTCCAGAAGGCGAATGAGGAGCGCGAGGCGCAGGGGCTGGAGCCGGCCGCCAATCCACGCAACTATGCCGCCGGGACCATCCGCACGCTCGAGCCGAACATCGTCGCTCAGCGCCGCCTCGACTTCTACGCTTACTTCCTGCTGACCGAACGCGGCGAAGATCTCCTGGCCGATCAGTCAGAGGCCCTCGATGCGCTCACGGCTCTCGGCTTCCGCGTAAATCCCCACCGGGAAGCCATGCCTTCGGTAGACAAGGTGTACGCCTTCGTCCAGCGTGCCGAGCAGGAGCGCGAAAGGCTCGGCTACGAAATCGACGGCGTGGTCATCAAGGTGAATTCTACGGAGGTGCAGCGCCGACTCGGGTATACCGGCCGCGCGCCACGCTGGGCCGTCGCCTTCAAATTCACTGCACGCGGGGGCGTCACCCAGGTCGAGAACATCGGAATCCAGGTCGGGCGCACGGGCAAGCTCACACCCGTCGCCTGGCTCACCCCCGTTGCCATCGGCGGCACCACCGTCTCCCGGGCCACGCTGCACAACGCAGACGAGATTGAAAGGCTGGGCCTTCTGATTGGCGATTTCGTGAAGGTCGAGCGCGGCGGCGACGTCATCCCCAAGGTCGTCGAAGTCGTCCACGACAAGGAGCATCCGCGTGGACGCAAGAAGTTCCACTTCCCCACCCACTGCCCGGACTGCAACAGCGAAGTCGTTCGGACTGAAGGCGAGGTCGATTACCGCTGTGTCAACATCGACTGTCCGGCGCGCCTTCTGGGCAGCCTGCTCCACTTTGCCTCGCGCGGCGTTATGAACATCGAGGGCCTGGGCGACGCGGTCGTCGCGCAGCTCCTCGAGCGTAAGCTCGTCCGCAGCCTCTCCGACCTTTACTTCCTCACCGACGAGCAGCTTGCGCAGCTCCAGCACGAAGTCGTGACGACCGATAAAAAGACCGGCCAGACGAAGACCCGCACCCAGGCTCTCGTGGGTCCCAAAGAGCGCAACGATCTTCTCGCAGAGATCGAAGCCTCGAAAAAGGCAGGACTGGCCCGCGTGCTCATGGGCCTGGGTATTCGCTTCGTCGGAGAACGCACGGCGCAGCTCCTGGCCGAGGAGTTCGGATCGATCGAAGCGCTCATGGCCGCCAGCGCTGAAGATCTGGAGCGCGTGAACGAAGTTGGCCCCCGGGTCTCGCAGGCGATTCGTGAATTCTTTGATGAGTCACGGAACCGCGAGTTGATCCGCCACCTCGAGAAGGCCGGAGTGGTGATGACCGCAGAGAAGCGCAAGAAGACCTCGCAGCTCGAAGGCCTCACCTTCGTCCTCACCGGCACGCTGCCTAACCTCTCCCGCGATGCGGCCAAGGCCAGGATCGAAGCCGCGGGCGGCCGCGTCTCCGGCTCGGTCAGCAGGAAGACCCACTATGTGGTCGCCGGCGAAGAAGCGGGCTCCAAGCTGGACAAGGCGCGCGAACTCGGGGTCAAAGTCCTCGACGAAGCCTCTCTCGAGAAGCTGCTGGGCAGTTCCTGATCAGGAAGGACTGCCCGTAAGCAAAAAGGGAGCGGACTGAGTCCGCTCCCCAGGTCATTCGAAAAACCAGCTCTAGTGCACCACGTTCTGGAAAAGTGGCGACTGCAGCAGCGCCGAGAACTGGCCGTCCGACGCAGAGAACTTGACGCTCAGGGTCCCCCCGCCGGAATCAATCGTCGTGTCGTCGATCGCCTGCTTTTCGGTCGCCGTGCCGCTGACCTTCTCGTACATCGCGGCAGCATTCAGCAGCGAAGACATTGTCGCCGCCGTGAACGTATCGGATGTAATCACGTAGAGTGAGAACTTCACGCCGTTATTGAAGTTCATCGTATAGCTGGAGCTGAGCAGCCGCTTCCGCACCTGCTCGTAGTCAGCCAGCTGCGCGGCCTGCCCGAGCAGCGAGTGCATCATATACTGCGTGCCCTCCTGATCGAGAATGCTCCACAGCGGCTCGGAGTCCACCTGCTGCATCGCGGTCAGCATGTTACTGTTCGTCTGAAAGGAAGGAGCCAGTCCGTCGCGACAATCCAGCGCCGGCTTCAGGGCGTCGGTCGAGCCGAACAGCATCGTCGTGGGATTCAGAAAGGTCACCAGCATGCCGCTGGCGCCCATGGGATAGAGCTTGTTGTTGCGAATCATCATCGGCTTGATCTTCCGCTTCCGGAAGTTCGCCATGATGTCGCTGAGCTGGAACTGCCCCTGAGCCAGTCCCACCACTTTGATGTTGTTGTCGCTGCCGCCCACGCGGAAGGCGGCAAAGGCCAGCTCTTCGACGTCGTCGTTCTCGTTGAAGCCGGAAGTTTTCAGCGCATTCTCCAGCTGCTTGAGCTCGGGGGGCAGAATCCGCGCCTTCAGGTTCATCGCCGCCGGGGAGTTCTGCATGACCCGGTAATCCACGACGATGAGTTGCTGGACGTCCTTCGGAATCGCGGACTGCGCGTCATTGTCGAGCTGCGCCGCATGCGCGGGCAGCGTGAGAGTCGCCATGGCGGCGAGCGCCGCGACACTACTGAAAAGCAACTGCTTGCTGAATCTCACCTGTGGACCTGCTCCCTCTGCCGAGTTTTCGGCCGAGTGTTGGGAAATCTGCTGGGGTATTGGACCCCGGGACGCGGCAAAATGACTCGCGAGCGCCACGTATGTCAATTTTACGCTGAGCCGCAGGCTCGCCTGTCTACAACTTAGGTGCCTGCGGTACCCAGGGTTCGGACTCCGCTAGCGGCGATCGGGCCACGGTAAGGGGTGTTCCAGCCGCCGCTCCAGCACCTTCTGTTCCGGGTCGAAGCCATCCAGGAGACGCAGCCACTCGCTGTTTCGCTCAAGGGCCGCCTCGGGAATGAGGCCGATCAGCTCGGCGCGAGCCGGCGCGGCTCCGTGGCGAAGTGCCTTTTCTTTGACGGCGTTAAAGGCGCTGCCCACCGAGGTTCGAGTGTAATCCGTAATGTTCATAGATACCTGCGCCTGCCCGTGGGCGGAGACCCCCATCGCCTTCACGCCGGCAAGGCCGCCGCCGGACTGCCGGATCTCCTTCGCGATGGCCCGGGCCACAGACACCTCCGGGGTGTCGAGGTAAAGGTTGAAGGCGATCAGGAAGCGACGCGCGCCCACGGCGGAGGCTCCGGCGGTGGGATGGAGCGCCGGGCCGCCGACGTCGGGTCGGCGAGCCGGTTCGCGGTGGACCGCATCGCGCAGACCCTCAAACTGGCCGCGGCGAACCTCTTCCAGCATCGCCCGGTCAGGCCGAGCTGCGGCCGCCTCGTAGAAGTAGACCGGGACCTGATACCGCTTCCAGATCTCGGCGCCGGCCTGGCGCGCGATCAGCGCGCACTGCTCCAGCGAGACGTCGCGCACCGGGACGAACGGAATCACGTCGGCGGCGCCGATGCGGGGGTGAACGCCCTCCTGGCTCGTCAGGTCGATCAGCTCCGCGGCGCGCCCTGCTCCGCGAACTGCCGACTCGACGACGGCGGCGGGCGGCCCGGCCACCGTCACGACTGAGCGATTGTGGTCGGCGTCGAGGGACCAGTCCAGCAGGTGAGCGCCGTCAACGGCCATGGCCGCCACGATCGACTCAACGACCTCGGGACGGCGGCCTTCAGAGAAGTTCGGCACGCATTCAATCAGAGCGTCGGGCATGGGTCAGCAGACATCGGCTCCGGAAAGGGATTGTAGCCCTTCGCGCGCTGGAATTTCATGAAGGAGGGGCCCATGGGATTTCGCTACCTGCGGCTCCACCAGGTGTAGCCGATCTGGAACTCGACGCTGCCGTTGACTCCGGGATTCTTGTCGCCCAGCGAGGCAGACGAGATGTGGACGCCGTTGATGGCGAACATGAGCGACTGGCCTGGCTTGCGAAAGTATTGGACGCCGACTCCGCCCTGGGGGGAGAAGTTGAAGACCGAGGTGCCGCCGGGCTGGCCGTGCGGGACGAGCGTATCCGGGGGGAACTTGTGGGTGGTGTAGATGAGGCCGCCCGCGGCCTGGAACCAGGGAGCGATCTTCCGGTGGGGGGTGAAGTCCCAGCGCAGGATGATCGGCGTAAGGCTGACGCCCGTGTAGGTTCCGCCGCCGACGCCAATGGTGCCGTTGTAATCGAGGCCGGTGATCGGGTCGTAGTAGACCTGCGGCTGGGTGTGGGGAGGGGGCGTAAACGCCTGCCAGTACGGCATGATCTCGCCGGCGTACTCAAATTGGCCGCGGAGGAATCCATGCAGGAGCGGGGGCGTGATCACCTTGCCCAGGCGCATTCCGGCGGCGGCGAAGTGGAAGTCGGAGCGGGCGCCGGCTCCGTTCATGTACTGGAAGAAGGGGCCGTATTCCCAGGGGAGTTTGGCCAGGGCCGACTTTGCCGGCGCATCGGTTGCCAGGTCGGAAGTCGAGGTCTGCGCGCGGGCCGGAGAGGCGATCGAGAAAGCGGCGAGGAGAAGCGAAGCGGCGAAAGCGAGCGGGCGGAAAGGCGCGAGTCGGGCGGACATCATAAGAGCGCGAATCTTCTCCCTGGGGTTGAGAGGGGCAAAGGAAAGGCCGCCTGCGGGCGGCCCTTCGGAGCGATACCGCAGATCCTTCGCGGCATCTTCGGTGACGATCAGGAAGTTACTTCTTCCAGTTGTTTCGCGTCCATATCGAAGTTCGAGTAGACGTGCTGCACGTCGTCGTGATCTTCGAGGGCTTCGATGAGGCGAATCATCTGAGCGGCGGCCGGGCCTTCGAGCCTGGTATAGGTCGAGGCGACCATCGTGACTTCAGACATGACGGTTTCGATCTTCGCGTCGCGGACGGCCTGGGCGACCGCTTCGAATGAGGCGGGATCGGTGATGATCTCCCAGCTATCGCCTTCGTCGTTGAGGTCTTCGCCGCCGGCTTCGAGAACGATGTTCATCAGCTTCTCTTCGTCGGCTGCTTCCTTGGCGACGGCGATGATGCCTTTCTTGGAAAACATGAAGCGGACCGAATTGGGCTCGCCGAGGTTGCCGCCATGCTTGGCAAAGGTGTGGCGGATCTCCGAGACCGCGCGGTTGCGGTTGTCGGTGGTCGCCTCGACAATCAGCGCGACGCCGCCGGGACCGTAGCCTTCGAAGGAGACTTCCTCGTAGCTGACGCCGGGAATTTCGCCGGTGCCGCGCTGGATGGCGCGCTTGATGTTGTCGTTGGGCATGTTCTCGGCCTTCGCCGCGGCGATGGCGGAGCGGAGGCGCGGATTGCCGTCAGGGTCGCCGCCGGATTTGGCGGCGATGGTGATTTCCTTGATCAGCTGGGTGAAGATCTTGCCGCGCTTGGCGTCGAGCGCCCCTTTTTTGTGCTTGATGGTCGCCCATTTGGAATGGCCGGACATGGAAACCTCAAAAAGTCGCTTGTAGTGCGGGAAATTTGGGGCAAAGGGCCGGAAATAGAGGTACTTCCGGGGATGCCCGCAACGCTTGAGTATAGCAGAGCAAGGAGCGGGCGAGACGACCGCGGGCGATTCGGCGTGGGGCCGCCGCCGCGGAAAAAAATTTCACAAAAATGCGCATGTGTGACAAACAAAGTAGTTGCTAACGCCGATTGCGTATGTGTGGCAAACAAGGTACTTGTTGAGGCCTTCAAACGCATGTGTGACATGCAAAGGACTTGCGGTGACGGACTGCAGAATGCGCGGAGGCAGGCCCGCCGGTGACCGCGCGGGCGCGGTCCTTGTTCCGGATGAAACGCCTGGAATGTCAAAGAGCCTCGACGGAGCCGGCCTGGGCCGGACGCTCAATGAAAAAGCTCTGTTCGCGCGAGGCGGACAGAGCTTTCCATCTTTAATCAGTGTGGCGGAGGCGCAGGCTGAGCGCAAGGAGAATCGCAGCGGCTCAGGGTACGAAGGTACTGTGATGGATTGCGAGCGATCTCAGGGCGATAACCCGTCAACGGCGATACCGAGGTGGCTCGTCCGGACCTGGCGTCGTTACCGGAGGCTTATGGGTTGAGACAGAATTCCAGGCGGCGATGCGCTGCGCATCTCACCCCAGCGGCATCTCCATGAAGACATCGGCACGGCTATAGGGCATGGGCGGAAGGCTCTCAGGTTTCACGTGGCGGAAGCCAACCGATTCGTACAAGTGAACCGCGTTCTTCAGGCGCTTGTTGCTGCCGAGGAACAGCGATTTGGCGCCGATGCTCCTGGCCTGCGCGATGGCGTGCAGAAGCAGACGGCGGCCGATGCCTCCGCCGCGGAGGTGCGGAGAAACCGCCATCTTGGAGAGCTCGTAGATTCCATCCCGCATGGAGATCAGCGCGACGCACCCTACGGCCTGGGCCCCCGCATAGGCCATGAAGATATGGCCGCCCTTCAGAAGGATGGAGTGGACAGGGTCGTTGAGGGTCTCGCGGTCTTTGGCTTCAAGAGTGAAGTATTGCGTAATCCACTCTTCATTCAGCGTCCGGAATGCAGTGGCGTCATCACCAGGGGTAAGGGATCGAATGTCGACGACCGGGATTGAGTTCCGGGAATCGACCGGCGGCCTGGAGTGAGTTATAGACATGGATTATCCGCAGGGGCTGTGTTCAAGAGGGTACCCGATTCAAGCTGAGCACGTCTTCAGCGCCCTGGCACCAGTGCGCCTGACATCCGGAGAGTCGATCAGACCTGGCCCTGCGATCGCTGTGGATTCGCTGAGTGCCTTTGCGGTGATGCACTCAGCGAGATTGCGCCGATTCAGATGGCCGTCATGCCGCCATCGACAGATAACTCGACTCCATTCACGAAGCTCGAATCGTGGGAAGCAAGAAACAACGCGACCGTCGCAATCTCGTCAGGACGCCCGATCTTTCCGCGCGGGATCAGGGATTGGAACATCCGCTTTGTCTCCTCGTCGATTCGCTGAGAGTCCGGTGTGTCGATCACGCCCGGGCTCAGCACGTTCACGCGGATATTCCTGCCCTTCAGCTCGTTGAGCCATGTGCGCGCGAAGGAGCGCAGGGCTGCCTTGCTCGCCGCATACACGCCGAAGCCAGGAAAACCTTTGACCGAAGCAACGGATCCGGGATTTCGCCCTGAAGGCGAGGGCTGAAAAGTGTTGGCCTGATTTTCTGAGTTGACGAACCGATGGTCGAATGACTACCATCGCTCCCAATCGATGGCAGGATGTCTTCCATGACAAAAGAAATTCGACAACGTGCGGCGGTTCTCCAGGGAACGCTGGACATGATGATTCTGCGAACGCTCCTGTACGGGCCGGCTCACGGACACCAGATCGGGAAGCATATTCAGAGGGCTACGAACGAATTCCTGCAGATGCAGCATGGCTCGCTTTATCCCGCGCTGCATCGCCTGGAGAAAAGAGGGTGGATCGCGTCGAGCTGGCAGACGGCGCCGGACCGCAACCGGGAGTTTAAATACTACCGATTGACGGACAAGGGGAAAAAGCAGCTGGTCGTGGAAGAGTCGCAGTGGAAGCAAATGGCGGAAGCGGTGGCACGCGTGATGTGGCCGGTTGCCGAGGAGAGCTGATATGCGATGGCCGCGAGCGAAGAAGCGGGATGAGGAGCTGGCGAGGGAACTGCAGTCGGACCTTGACCTGGAAGAGGAAGAGCAGCGGGAACGCGGCCTGTCTCCGGAAGAGGCTCGTTATGCGGCTCGGCGGGCTTTCGGCAATCCCACTCTGGTTCGGGAGCGCACGCGCGCGGTCTGGAGCCGGGGCTGGCTGGAGCACCTGGCGCGCGATCTGAAGTATGGCGCGCGCACGCTGCGGCGATCGCCGGCCTTCTCGCTTGTGTCGGTTCTGGTGATGGCGCTGGGGCTGGGCGCAACCACATCGTTGTTCACGATTGTGCGCGCGGTGCTGCTGCGTCCGCTGCCGTTTCGCGATCCCGGCAAGCTGGTGATGCTCTACGAGCACTATCGCCACAACGCGGGCGGCGACGGATTCAACCAAGTCGCCCCCGGCGACTACCGCGAGTGGCGCAGCGAAACTCACGGCTTTGAAGATATGGCGGCGATGCGCGGCTATGGGGGCATCCTGTCGGGCGTGCACTCGGAATTGCCCGAGGTGGTGCAGAGCGCGGGCGGGTCGGCCAATCTCTTTTCGCTCCTTGGCGTATCCCCTGTGCTGGGCCGAACCTTCACCGCGGCGGAGGATCAGCCGCAGGGGAAACCCGTGGTCCTGCTCACCTGGAACCTGTTCCAGCGCCGCTTTGCCGGGGATCCCTCCATCATCGGCAAGCAGGTTCATCTGGACACGACGCCCACCACGGTTATTGGCGTACTGCCCCGCTGGTTTACCTATCCCGATGCCCGCATTCAGTTCTGGATTCCGTATGCGCAGACCTTCTCGCCGGAAGACTATGCCATGCACGACGGCCACCAGAGCCTGGTGGTGGCGCGGCTGAAGCCGGGTGTGAGCGCGGAGGCGGCCACGCGCGAGGTGAGCACGCTGCAGTACCGCATCCACCTGGCCAATGCGTCGAAGCCGGTTGCGGAGGACGTCTGGTCGCGGCCTATGATCGACGATCTGGCGAGGAACGTGCGAACGGCTCTGCTGGTGCTGCTGGGCGCGGTGGGCTGCATGCTGCTGATTGCGTGCCTGAACCTGGCCAACCTGCTGGTGGCGCGATCGGCGGCACGGCGCAGGGAGGTTGCCGTGCGCGGCGCCCTGGGCGGCAGCCGGCTGGTTCTGATTCGCGAGCAGATGGCGGAGAGTTTCCTGATCTGCGCGGCGGGCGGAGGACTCGGGCTGCTGCTGTCTCTGGCTTCAACCTGGTGGCTGGCAGCGCACTGGCGCAATCTGCCCCGCGCCGAATCAGTGCACGTGGATGGATCGGTTCTCCTCTTTACGCTGGCTCTGGCCGTTGCCGCAGCACTGCTGGCGGGACTTGTGCCGGCAATTTCCTCGACCGGTAAGGGGCTGCTGCAGGGGCTGCGGGAGTCATCGCGAACGGTTGGAGGCAGCGGGGCGAGAGCGCGTCTGCGCAGAACGATGCTGGTGGCGGAGATCGCGCTGACGCTGGTTCTGCTGATCTCGGCCGGCCTGCTTTTCAGGAGCTTCCTGCATCTGCGCACGGCCGATCTGGGATGCCGTATCGACCACGTGATCACCATGAAATTCGGGCTGCCTGAAGTCCAATACGATACGCGCGACAAAGTGGTCCGCTTCCACGAGTCGTTACTCGAGCGGGTGCGTGGCCTGCCCGGCGTGCTGGGGGCTGGACTGGTCTCCACTCCGCCGGGCGCAGGCCCCTCGGGCGATCGAGTCTTTACCATCCTGGAGCGGCCTGCCCCCAGCTACAGCCTCCAGTACGACGCCATCGCACTGACCGCCGACCCGCAGTACTTCAGCGTCATGCGGATTCCACTGCTGCGCGGGCGGGTCTTCACCGAGCACGAACGCCTGGACAACGACCACTACGTGATTGTGAGCCGGCAATTCGTGGATCAGTACCTGTCCGGCGACGACCCGGTTGGCATGCATGTTCGTGTGGGCTGGGATACGAAACCGGAAGTCTACGAAATTCTCGGTGAAGTTGGGGACACAGTCATGGATGTGACTAAACCGGTGCAGCCGACGATGTACTTCCCCATCCTCTCGGGCATCCCGGATCGGACGTCGGAGGCGACGATCGTGGCTTACACCTCCGTCGATCCGCTGGCTTTGTCGATGCCGATTCAGCGACAGATATCGGAGCTTGAACCGGAGCTGCCGGTCTACAACGCGCTGACCATGGACCAGATTCTCGGCAAGACGACGGCGAGCCAGAGTTTCGCGGCCAATCTGGTACTGGCCTTCGCCGCATTGTCGCTTCTGCTGGCGGCGGTCGGGCTGTATGGAGTTGTTTCGTACCTGATTGCGCAGCGGGTGCCGGAGATCGGCGTCCGCGTCGCTCTCGGCGCGCAGCGTGGGCAGGTTCTGCGGCTGGTCCTGTTCGAAGGGCTGCAACCGGCAATGATGGGGCTGATCGTGGGTCTGCCGGCCAGCGCGGCCGCGACGCAACTGCTGCGGTCGATGCTGTATGGAACCGGGCCGCTCGATCCGGCAACTTTTGCAGGCGCAGCTGGGATGCTGGTCGCCGTCGCGGCACTGGCCTGCCTGATTCCGGCGTGGAGGGCGTCGCGAATCGATCCAATGCAGGCCTTGAGAACTGAATGAGGCGGGCATCCTGGAAGGCCGGCGAACCAAACGAAGCCAGTGATTGCCGCGCTTCGACGAGGACTCGTTACCGGGTTATACGGCCACAGGATCAGGGCGTGACGAGTCAACATCCCCTGCAACATCGGTTGCGGGATCGATTTGTTCTCGACGCGGGTGGCCCGCGCGAAACTCTGCGAATATCCAACACGCCCCGATCGCAGCCAGGTTGTACACGGCGGCGCCCCAGGCGGCCTGATTGTGCGGGCGGACAAAAATGGGAGGCACTTCCACGAGACCTTCGAACAGCAGGAGCATCAGCGCGAGAAGCCTGGCGGCCAGGACATCCTGGATACCGGAGCAGATTGCCAGTCCTGCCAGCAGGAAGGCGACTCCGGTAAGCGCGGCCCAGAAGTCTCCAAAGGGAATCCACCGCGGGACGATGCTGGCGAAGACGCGAATCCCCATGAGGTGGAGCAGGCCGAAGACGATGGGGGGCAAGCCCAGCATCCAGCGAGCCGCGACGGCGGCCGCGGTCTGCAATCGGGAGTCTGCCGAGGCGATGGACACATACACGATGACTGCCGGCGCGACCAGCAACAGCTGCTGCGAGAGGCCGAAGGAGAGGCCGAGCAGGACGTCGATTCGCCAGCCGAGCGCATGAATCGCGACATAGTATCGCGCCAGCCATAAAGCCACGAAAGTGAGACAGGCCGCAGCAGAGGCGGTGGCGCCGTATTTTGCGCTGCGCCGCCACAGGAGGGCAAGGCCAGCCGCGATCAGCCAGACGCCCACCGCGCAGGCCATGATGTTTTCCCCGGGTATCTTCCCCAGAGCCTGGAGGGGTTGATGGGAGGCGTCGAACTGACGCCAGGCGATATCGAGAACGCCGGTAAGGGCGATGCCCAGGCCATAGAACCAAACTCCAGCTTTCATCTGTTGACCTCCCGATGCGTCGCTCGGAGAGCGGCCGAGGCGCAGGCACGGACATGCGTTCCTCGATGGATGGACTGATAGTATGTCGGCAGTGGTTCAGCGACCAGAGCCATTTTCTCCATTTTTGTTGGACCATTCGGGATGCCAAAAACCGTCAGCTCGTTCGAACTCACTCTCAAGGGAAGGCCGCGCCCGCGAGCTCTGACCCAATGGCTGTATGGCGAGCTGCGTTCCGCCATTCTGGAAGGCCGGCTGGCGGCGGGGGCGAGGCTGCCGTCGTCAAGAGACTTCGCCCGACAATACGGGCTCTCCCGAGGCACGGTCGTTAGTGTTCTCGAGCGCCTGCAGGCGGAGGGGTATGTGACCTCCCGGGTCGGCTTCGGCACGTGGGTGAATCGTGTGGAGGCGCATCGACCGGCGCGCCAGGCAGCCGCCACGCCGGGCTATATACGCCGCATCGTTTCGACCTATAAGCCCCCGCAGCCCTGGCTGGACCGGGCTTTTGCTGAGGCGACGCGTCCTTTTCGAATCGGGCATCCGGCCATTGACGAATTCCCGGCCGAGATCTGGGGACGTATCGCGGCCGGCCGAGCGCGTCAGTTCCGATCATGGTTAAGGAAGGAAGCTGACCGGCGTGGCTATCGGCCATTGCGCGATGCAATGGCGGAATATCTGAGCACGTCACGGGGCGTGCGATGCACGGCCGAACAAATTGTCATCGTCTCCGGAATCCAACAAGCGCTCGACCTGCTGGCGCGGCTGCTCCTGAAAAAGGGCGATCCGATATGGATGGAGGATCCTGGATACTTTGGAGCCAGAATCGCGCTCGACAATGCCGGAGCCAGGCTGATTCCTGTGCGTGTGGACGAAGAAGGGCTCTCTGTTTCCGCGGGAATGAAGATTTGTCCGGACGCAAAGGGAGCTTATGTAACGCCAGCTCACCAGTTCCCGCTGGGAGTAACGATGTCGCTGGAACGGCGGATGGCGCTTCTGAACTGGGCCTCGCGCGCCGGCGCTTTTGTGATTGAAGACGATTACGACAGCGAGTACCGGTTTGAAGGACCGCCTGTACCCGCCCTGCAAAGCCTCGACCGTCACTCGAGCGTCATCTTCATCGGATCGTTCAGCAAGACGCTGTTCCCGGCCTTACGCGTGGGCTATGTGGTGCTGCCAGTGCCACTGACTGATTTCTTCACGGGGGTGCGCTACCGAACTGAGTTCCGGAATTCATCCTTCGACCAGGCAGTACTGTGCGACTTCATCGCCGATGGGCATCTGGCGCGGCACCTGCGCAGGATGAGGAATCTGTACGCGGAACGACTCGCCATGCTCAGAGAAGGCGCCAGGCAACATCTGGACGGACTGCTGGAGATCTCGAACGTGAGGGCGGGCCTTTACACGATCGGCTACCTCAGGAATGCAATGAGCTCGCGACAGGCGGAGAGGCTGGCGGAATCTCAGGGGGTTGAGGTTCTTGCCGTGGATCGATGCACACTGCGATGTCCTGATCCGAAGGCGCTGCTGCTGGGCTTTGGCGGATTCAATGAGCAGGCGATACGGCAGGGACTCGTTCGACTCGCAAAGGCTTTAGACTAGCCAGGCCTGGGAAGGCGCGACCGGTCGATCGGAGGCAGATGCTGGTGAACCGAGGGTCGGACCAGCGGGACAAAGCGTCTCAGTACGAGTTCGTCTTTTTCTGCGCCACGCGAAGCCACGCCTGTCGCTCTCGGCGATCAGCGGCCGCGGCCAGCACGAAGGTCACATTTCGGTTGGAGGCGTGACCTGCATCACTGATTGGCAGACGCCACCGGTTCGATACTGAGACCTCGTACTCTGGAGGCTCTGTCCGTGAATCGTTTCGTCGCGTGTATTTTCGGTACCGCCCTGCTCGGTTTTCTCTTTTTGGCCCCCGCCGTCCAACCTGTCATGGCTCAGCAGGATCAGGCCACGCATATTTTCCATCGGCTGATTCCCGCCGGGGACACCTGTGCCACCTGCCATAAGGTGATCGCTGAGCAGTGGAAAGCCAGCCCGCATGGCGCCAATAGTATCGACTGCACTGTGTGCCATGGCGAGACGACAGCGAAGGACTTCGCGGGCATACCGGCGATCAGCACCTGCGAGAACTGCCATGCCGATCAGGTGGCGCAGCTGAAGTCGGATCCTTTCATGAAGGGCAAGACGTGCGTGAGCTGCCATCAGGCACACGTCTTTGCGGAGCACAAGAAGGCGGCCGCGGCCCCTGCAGGCGAGTAACCGTCCAGGCGTCGCATTCTCGAACGGCGGCTCGCACATGTGCGCCTGCCGCTCTGGAAATGAGTCGTCTCACTGCGACCGGTTGCCCTGAAACCAGCGGGCCGGTCGCCGGCCTGCTGAGCTCTCGCAATCGCCGCAAAAGAAAAACGGGAAGAATGTGCATTCTTCCCGTTTACTTTTCTTTCGGATCTTTCAGAGAGTCTTATCCGGAAAACCCGGATTAGAGGACCTGAACGTTCTCTGCCTGCCAGCCTTTGGGTCCTTTGACCACGTTGAACTGGACGGCCTGACCTTCCTGCAGCGACTTAAAGCCGTTGCTCTGGATGGCGGAGAAGTGGACGAAGACGTCCTCGCCGTTCGGCCTGGAGAGAAATCCGAAGCCCTTGGCGTCGTTAAACCATTTCACTGTTCCCTGTTCCATATCTGTATTTCCTTTTTCGATTTGCATGTATCGCTGAACTCAAGCGGTTGTTTGCGAGTTAAGCGATGACGCGGAACAGGCAAGAACACCAGGTCGGATTCGACGATCGTAGACAGTATAGCATCGCCCGGGCCGGAGCCAAAGGAAATCCGTGGGAGGCGGACAAAGGGCGTATGCTCGAAACAGACCTGGTCCGAATGCGGATGGGTCTGCAGTCCCCAGCCAGCCCTCGATCGCTCTCCAGACCGGCTCTTTCGGATCGTGCCGGACCGGAGCTTCCCGACAGGCGGACCCACACCGGGTGCGCGCGTCGAGCCCGGCTTCGGTAGCTCACGCAGCATTACCGGGAAAAGAGGTAGTTATGCGGTCTGATCTGGTGCACTCCGCCGGACGCATCATTGAAAATCGTTTTCTTCTGGCCACAGTGGCCATCCGTTCGATACGGGCGCTGCACGTCGGCTCGACGCGAACCGAGGACACGGCAAACCGGGTGCTCGCGGATATTTCGCAGGGGCGGTATGCGCCCAAGGCGCTTCCGGAGCCGGCGCCGCCGCCGCCGATTGAAGCGCTGCTGACGGCGCCAGCTGCCTGAGCAGCCCAGCCGGTCTGCACTTTTCGTTAATGCCTGAATCTGTTGCTTCGTCCTCCGTACTTCATCTGCATGAGTGGAAGGGGCCCTGGGAGTACAACGTTATTCTCCGCAGCCACGCGCTTTTCCGGTTCGACCGCGGGGATTGAGGAGGCGGGATTGAAGAAATCGGACATTTTTCGCGCCTGGGGCAGGATTCTGGCCGGACACGCGCCAACGCTCTCGATCGAGATCACAAAAGAATGCCCCCTGCGCTGCCCCGGCTGTTACGCGTTCGACACGGCGCATCTGGGGGGCGGCCAGTTGCTGCGGGAGCTATCGGATTATCGGGGCGATCGGCTGGTCAGCGGGGTCCTGGCGCTCATCGACGAGCACAGGCCGGTGCACGTGTCTTTGGTGGGCGGCGACCCGCTGGTGCGCTATCGCGAGCTGGAGGCTCTGCTGCCGGAGATCGAGCGGCGCGGCGTCTATACGCAGATCGTAACCAGCGCGTTTCGGGTGATTCCGGCGCACTGGAAGAAGTACCGCAATCTGAACGTGGTGATCTCAGTGGACGGATTGCCGGCCGAGCACGATGTTCGCCGCAAGCCGGCGACCTACGAACGCATCCTCACCAACATTCGTGACGCGGAGGTCACAATCCACTGCACCATCACCGCGCAGATCGTGGACAGGCCGGGCTATCTGGACGAATTTCTTGCGTTCTGGAGCCGCCAGCCGCAGGCGGCGCAGGTTTGGTTCAGCATCTTCACGCCTCAGATGGGAGCAACGGATGCGGAGATTCTGAGCGCACGGCAACGGGCCTCGGTCATCGAGCAACTGCGCGAGCTGCGACAGAAGTATCCCATTCTCGAGATGCCGGATGCGCTGATCGACCAGTTCGCTAAGCCACCGCACAGCCCGGACGAGTGCATCTTTGCCAGGACGACGGAGACGATCTCGGCGGATCTGAAGACGCGCATTACGCCGTGCCAGTTTGGCGGGCAGCCGGACTGCAGCCAGTGCGGATGTATTGCGTCGATGGCGCTGGCCGCGGTTGGGCAGCACAAGCTGGCAGGATCGCTGACAGCGGGACATATGTTTCTGGCTTCGGACGCCGTGGGCAAACGGCTGCGACGGATGCGGGGAGGGTCGAAGTCGAACGGGTCGCAGGCTCCGGTCGCTTCGCCTTTCACGGTGCTTGAGGCCCCGGAAGCAGAAGAGGCGCCGATGAAGAAGGTCGCGCGGGGATGACGTTGCCGGGGCTATTCTTCTCGCAATAAGCGGGCGGGCTCGGCTGCGAGGGCGCGGCGCGCGGGCAGGAGCGCTGAAAGCAGTCCGATGGCGGCCATGGTGAGGACGGCGCCTGCCAGCGCCAACGGGTCAAAGGGCGAGGCCTGGCTGACGAAGCTGGCGATGAGTCGACTGCCGGCGAGTCCCAGCGCGAGACCGGCGACGGAACCAATGGCGAGCAGAAGGCAGACGCGGCCCATGGCGGTGCGCAGCACGTCCCAGTGCTGCGCGCCGAGGGCGACGCGGACACCGAACTCACGCATCCGTCGCGAGACGGTGTAGCTGGCAAGGCCGAAAATGCCGGTGATGGCGAGCAGAAGGGCGAAGGCGCCGAGGGTGCCGAGGGCAATGGTCGCGGCTCGCTGGGGCAGCATCATGAAACTGAGCGCGTCCTGCCAGGCAGCGAGTTCGAGGAGCGGAACGGCGGGATCGACGCCGTCGATGGCCCGGCGGACCTCAGGAATGATCTGGGAAGACGGCCGGGATGAACGGACCAGAAGGACCGTGGCTGTGTCGGAATTCTGAGCGAATGGGTAGAAGATGGCCGGAGTAGGATCTTCGGTGAGGGTGACGTATTTGCCGTTCTCGACCACGCCGACAATCAGCATGGACTTGTCTTTACTGGTGGGGAAGGTTCTCCCTACGGCGTCTGCAGTTCCAAACAGCTCTTTCGCGAAGGTCTCATTCACGATGGCGACCGGCGGAGACTTCGCATTATCGGCGTCAGTGAAGTCGCGGCCAGCCAGCAGCCGGGTTCCGGCGGTGTGGAACCAGCCGGGGGCCACCTCGTAATAGCGCGCCATGAACCTGGCGGTCGCAACGCTGAAGGCCGTGGTTCCGGGCGGAAAAATCGCCGCGCTGCTCTCATTGGAGCTGAGGGGCGTGCTGTTGGAGAGCGATGCGCTTTCGACACCGGGAATCTGCCGGACCGCGTCGAGCATGCGCTGCTGTGTCGCCGCGGCCTTCTCTGCGGTGTAGCCCGCGAGCTGCAGATCGGTTTCCGCCAGGGTGACGTTATGGGGATCCATGCCGAGGTTCATCCGCAGGGTGCGTTGGAGTCCGCCCAGAGCGACGAACGAGCAGGTGACCAGCAGACAGCAAAGCGCGATCTGAACGGCAAGCAGGGTGTCGCGCAGGGGGAAGCGGCGGCCCGCCGCGGCCGTGGTTGCGGACTTGAGCGTGTGATTGGGATCGGTGCGCCAGATCTGGCGCGCAGGCAGCAGGCCGAAGATCGTGCCGGTAAGGAGCGCCAGCGCGAAGGAAAAAAGGTACACAACGGGACCGGGAGCGAGGACAAACTCAAAGGGAAAATCCGTGCTGGGGCGCCAGGCGCTGAGGGCGCGCAGCGCGAGCGCGGCGAGGAAGGAAGCGGCGACGCCGCCGGGCAGCGCAATCAGAATGGATTCGGTGAGGAGCTGGCGCAGAAGACGGGCGCGACTGGCTCCGATAGCGATACGGATACCGAGTTCGCGGGCGCGGCTGGTCATGCGGGCGGTGAAGAAGCCGGCGAGGTTGGCGCAGGCCGCAAACAGCACGAGGAAGGCCATGAGCATAACCCCGGTGAGGAAGGCCCGCACCGGGCGGCCGAGGAGATCGCCGAACAGGCCGGGCTGCGCGACGCGAAGCTCGAGGTGTTTGTCGAAGTCGGGATACTGCTGCGCGAGATGGGCGGCGACTGCGGCCAAATCAGCATCGGCCTGGGCAGCGCTGACGCCGGGTTTCACGCGGCCAAAGAGCCAGCCATTGTCGTTGGCGCGACTGCGGAGCCAGTTGTAGCCTTCCACCTCGGGGACATCGGCGATGGGCAGCCAGACCCGGGGCCAGATGAGGCGCTCGGTCCCATAGAAGCCGCGCGGGGCGACGCCGAGAACGGTGAAGGGGAGATTGCTGATGCGGATGGTTTTGCCGACGATGTCGGGATCGCCTCCGAACTGAGTCTTCCAGGTGTCGTAACTCAGGACGACCCAGGGTTCGCCGTTGAGTTTGATTTCTTTTGACGGTGTGAAGAAGTCTCCAAGGGCCGGCTGGACGCCGAGGGTCGCAAAGTAGTTGCTGGAGACCTCGTAGCCCCAGACCGGCACGGCCTGGGTTCCGGCGCCAAGGCCGACGCGGGTGAGGCGCATGAGGGCGATGCCGGCAAAGGTCCGGCTGTCGTCGCGAATGTCCTGGTAGTTTTGCCAGGAGAAGGAGAAGCTGTTTGCGTCGTGTCCCTGGAGCGAGAACACCTGGCTGGGCTGCGGAACCGGCAGCGGGTTGAAGAGGACGGCTCTGGCGATACCAAAGACAATCAGGTTCGCGCCAATGGCGACGGTGAGCGTGAGCAGCGCGGTGAAGGAGAAACCCGGCGCGTGCAGCACCTGGCGCGCGGCGTAGCGGACATCCTGCCAGAGGATTTCGAGGAAGGTGCCTGCGCGATGCTCACGGACGGCCTGCTTGACGGTTTCGACGCCGCCGATCTCGGCAAGGGCGGAGCGGCGTGCTTCAGAGCCGGAGACACCGGAGGCCGCTTTCTCGTCGGCGAGCATGTCCGCGTAGGAACGGACTTCGGCGTCAAGATCATTTTCGACCGTTTCTTTGCGCAGCAGGTTGCGCACGGCGGCAGTGAGGCGGGAGATCCATGCCATGATAGTGCGGCTCCTAGGTGGCTTTGAGGGCCTGCTCCATGGCCTGGGCGATGGTGGCCCACTGCTCGGTTTCGAGGCCGAGCTGGCGCTCGCCGGCTTTGGTTCGCTTGTAGTATTTGGCGCGGCGGTTGTTCTCCGATTCGCCCCAGAACGAGCGCAGCCAGCCGGCTTCTTCCATGCGGTGCAGGGCGGGAAAGAGCGAGCCGGGCTTCACCTGGAAGGTGCCGCGGGTGATCTGCTCAATGCGGCGCGAGACGCCGAGGCCGTGGAACTCGCCGTCACCGATGGCCTTGAGGATGAGCAGGTCGAGGGTGCCCTGGAGAAGGTTGGTCTGATTCTGACCCACGCGGGTCCTCCTACAGAAATTCTGTATGAGTATCGACACGACTCATGCGGAATGTCAATAGGAGTGTTTTTGAGTATTCCGGACCCGCACCGATTGACATCCTGCCGGATGGAGGATCATTCTCGTACAGAGATTCGATAGGACGCGGTTTCGCTCTCAGCCGCCCTGGGGCTGATGGTGGTGATTGCGATCGCCGCGAGCGCAATTCCTGCGGCGGAAGTCGCCCGTACGGATCTGGTCTCTGTGCTGCGGGCTGAATAGAAGGCGTGGACGCCGGCTAATGCTCCAGTTTTCTGAGCACGGCGAGGACCTCGGCGGCTTTGGCATCGGTGGCGGGGCCGTGAGTCTGAAAGGGAATGTGGCCGGAGGGATCGGCGACCAGCACGTAGGCGATGCTCTTGTCGTTCGCGCCGACGAGCGTCTTCCAGTCGCCCTCCGCTGCGTAGAAGGGCGCGAGGTGCGATTTTTCCGGTTCCTGCACGGAGCGGCGCATGCCATGCAGGATCATTTTCATGATGAAAGACGGGACACCCTGAAAATCAGCCAGCTCAAGGTAGTCGAAGCGGGAGTCCTTTGTGTAGATGGGCTGGAAGCGCTTGTTCCAGGCGCCGCTGTCGTCGCCGCCTTTTGCCGAGAAGGCGATGACGATGACGATGGGCTTCGTGCTGCCGGGCGCGGGCAACGCGACGTGTCCGTCGTCGAGGGTGGTGACGTCGATGCGAGGGATCTGCTGCGCACAGGCGGGCACAGCGGCAAGGGCAACGGCCAGAGCGAGCAGGATGCGGGGCATACGTTTCTCCGAGAAGCGACCAGGTGAGGACCGGGTGACGGAAACCGATCTGAGATACGTTGAGCGTGGCAGATGCGTTCCGCGCAAGAGATCCCGCTACTTCGTCGCGTAGTCCCATTCTGCTGCGCCCTGCTGCATGAGGGCGGGAGCGTCGTCAGTCAGGATCCATCGCTCGCGGACCAGCGTGTCCACGGCTTTCTTGTATCGGGCCAAATAATCGTCGCGTCCGTCGGGATAGCGCTCCTCAATGGAAGGGCGGGGATCGCCGGAGGCTTTGCGCGCGGCTGCGGTCTTCGCAAACGGGAAATACGAGCCGAGGAAGGAGACTCGCTGCTCGGGCGCGCCGGTGGAGGGATCGCGGAGGTTCCAGCCGGTGTAGGTGGCCAGCGGCACGGAGATCTCGGGCAGATGCACGCCGGCTCGGGCGTTGCCGTCGGCGTCTACCTGCGGGACGAGGATCGGGAAGGCGGCGCCGACAACCGGCGGCTGGAGGGTGAGGATACCGGTCTGCCGCCAGCGAGGGCCAAAGTCCAGATGCCAGGCTTCGCTCACGTTGTTTGGCACGTGCACGCCGGGAATTGCCGGGAAGGCCAGCTTGTTCAGCGGGACCAGTGTGCCGTCGGCAATGTGCGGGATGGTCGTGGGTGGCGGCGGAACGCCGTCGCGAACCCAGCGGTTCATGTTGGCGATCATGCCGCGCCAGAACCAGCGGATGGGCAGCGGGCTTTCGAGATTCTGGCTGGCCAGCTCGCCGGTGCCGCGCTGGGGCGGGAACGGGCCTGAGAAATGCTGCAGGCCGGCGAAGAGATAGATGCGGACATTGGGGTCCTGCTGCATGTCGCGTCGACCGTCAGCGGTGGTGTGGATGAGCGAGGCCGCGCGTCCCCAGTATTCGAATGAAGTGTGCGAGAAGAAGATCTTCGGCAGAACGTCCTCGGCGCGCGTGCGATCGAGGAGGCCCTCCGCCGCTTCATGGGGATGCGCGGGATCGTGCTCAGGCAGGCCGGTGAAGGGGAAGATGTCAGTCGGCCAGAAGATCGACGACATGGGCTCGGCGTCGCGCGACGGCTGGGCGAAGCGGAGGTTGAAGCTGCCACGGCCCGCGCCGCCCACATGTGCGAGGATGCCGTCGAGCGCCATGCGATTCTGCTCATCCTGATTGAAGCCTTCGTAGAGCAGCGTGCGCAGCCAGCGTCCGCACTGCGAGATGCCCAGGGCGTAGGCGCGGTGGACCGGAGCGATGGGGAGCGGCGTCGCAATGGGCTCGCCTGCCGCGCCCGCGGCCGGCATCACGTTGGGAGCGGCTGCGCCGTACTTGAGCCAGGAGACGAAGTCGCGCACGGCGGCAAAGCCGAGGCCGGCAACGACGGGATCCTTCACCACGTAGACCAGCTCGTAGATACGTCCGGGCTGGAATCCGCTATCGAGATGGATGGAGCCGTGCGGGGCTTCCACGTGTCGCCCCTGAGCGATGGGAACATAACGCGCGACGCCCGGCTGGATGAAGGACCACTGGGTGCGCGGAATAACGGTGCGCTGGCCGGTGGGCGTATCGCGGACGGTGAGGACGTTGCGCGGGTCGCCGGGATTCGCGACTGGATATTCGGTGCCGCCGATGCGGCCGGTAATGATGTGGCCGAGAGGCCAGTCGGTGGTGACGGCAACGGGCGTGAAGTCGTCACGGAGCAGGCCGGTGATGGGCTGGCCGTGGTCGGTGGCGACGGGCGCATACAGGCGCAGACCGCCAGGCGGCGCATCCCACTGCCAGCCGAGGTCGGCGACGGTGTAACCCTGGCGGAGCAGCCAGGCATCCCCGAAGTCAGAGGACGCGGTGGGATCGGCGGAGTGAGTGCCACCGTCGACGAGCCACAGCATGCCTTTGCCGCCGCGGTTGGGAATCTCAAGAAGCAGCGCGCCATTACCGCCACGGACGGGACGCAGCATCCAGAGATCGGCGGAGAATTCAACTTCGCCCTGAGCGTTGCGCGGGGCAAGATCGAGATCGACGATGCCGCGATCGTGCGGGTCGTCGGGACGAACCGCGAAATGGACGCGGGCGACGACCTTCTCGTAGGGGCCACTCGCGCCAAACGCCATGCCGCCGAGCACCGGTTCACGGCGAATAATATCAATGCCAGTGACGCGGGCGAAGGCCGGCGCAGCGAGAGCGGCGACCAGAAGGAAGAGCAGCGCAGGGCGGCGGAATTTCATTTGGGGGGAAGTATACGGTCTGCGCGCCTGCGTGCCGCCGCGAAGTTTGCCAGGACGGCGGCGGCCGAAAAAGCGAAAGGGCGAATGCCCTTGCGGGAACTCGCCCCCCACTTTCCGATTTCGAAGATCCGGGTTCGGGACCGAATCGCTGCGGTTGGTGAACCCGAAGTGGACCGGAGCGGCAGGCGAACCTGCCCTTCCTGCATCCATCCGTGCTCACGCTCGCTGCAAGAGCTTCGTGGCTGCCGACATTCGCCCGCCGGTTTCCCGCCGGGTTGTGAGCGCCGTTGCCGACGCTCGCGAAGGCCGCTTTCTGCTCTCTTCGCGGGAAGATTGCTCTTCCGTTGAAGGGATACTCTCACAATTAAGCCGCGCTGCAACGGGAATATTTTGGTGGAAATCGCGGTGTTTGTGTGGATTGCAGGCATCGAGCCACGCGTGTGAGAAGCAGCGGGAGGGAACGGTTCTTTGCACCACGTTTTCTCCCAAATCAGGTAGTCTTCTTCTACCTTTCACGGGACTGTTGTTTTGTAGCCGACTCTCGGGTCGGACAAATGCATTTGTAACAGGAGCCAGCATGATTTCACGGCGTGGATTTTTGCGGGCGTCGGCAGCGTCGGCTGCGGCGGCCGCTTCCCTCCCCTCCTTCGGCGAGGCGGAACAGGATTCTCCATCGCAACTTCCGGCGCCGATCGCGGCACTCCCCTCGTTTGTCGGCCGAGTGAAGCCAATCAGCAACGAGGAGCGGCTGGGACGCATTGAGCGCGCAAAGCAACTGATGGCGGCGCACAAAATGGACGCCATTATCCTGGCCAACAACGCGACCAGTTCGCTCTACTTCGCCAACATCAGCCTGAATGGCGGCGAGCGGCTTTGGGCGCTGGCGATTCCGGCGAAGGGCAAGCCCTTTGTCGTTTGCCCCGCGTTTGAGAACGGGCGTGCGCATGAGCTGCTGGAAGCAGGGCCCTTCGGCACCGATGCCGACGTGATGACGTGGCAGGAGGACGAGAGCCCGTTCGCGCTTACGGTGAAAGGCCTGCGCGATCGCGGCATCTCGACCGGGCGCGTCGGTCTGGATGAGGAGATGAAATTCATCTTCGCTAACAGCCTGGCCCAGGCGGGACCGGCGCTGACCTTCGAGGTGGCCACTCCGGTGACCGGCGGCTGCCGCATGATTAAGGATGCGCACGAACTGGAGTGCATCCGGACCGCATGCGCGGCGACGCTCGCGGTCTATAAGGCGGTTTATGAGTCGCTGCAGGAGGGTATGACGAACCTGGACGTGGAGCGACTGGTGGATCAGGGCTACCAGCAGACCGGACTGAAGGGCGACGCCACGCTGAACATCGGGACCTATACGGCGAATCCGCATGGGTCACGCTCGGTGCAGACGATTCGTGAGGGGACGATCCTGATGATCGACGACGGATGCCGGGTTGAGGGCTACTCGTCGGACATTACGCGGACGTTTGTGCTGGGCAAGCCGTCCGACAAAATGAAGAAGGTCTTCGACATCGTGCACCAGGCACAGCAGGCGGCGCTGAAAGCCGCGCGCCCCGGCGTGGAGCTGGCCGGCGTGGACGCGGCGGCTCGGCAGGTGATTGTCGATGCCGGCTACGGCCCGGGCTTCAAGTACTTTTCGCACCGCGTCGGACACGGCCTGGGCATGGACGGGCACGAGTGGCAGTACCTGGTGAAGAACGACATGTTCGGCTGGGAGCTGCATCCGCGGATGCACGCGAATATGGTCTTCAGCGACGAGCCAGGGATTTACATCCCGGGTGAGTTCGGGGTGCGGCTCGAAGACGACATGCATGTGGGCGAAAATGGCGCCGAGCTGCTGACGCCGGCCAGCCCGTCTCTGGAGGATCCCTTCGGGAACGCGTAGCGCCGTCGGACATTGTCCGACGCGCGTCGGACATTTGGCACAGAAATGCAAAGGACCGGCCGCGGCCGGTCCTTTTTGCTGGCTGATCGCGGATCAGGCCTGCTGGCCATACTCGGTCACCGCCGGCGGATTGCGGAACTGCGTTCCCCGCTGGTGCCAGTAGGGATAGATCGGGGTCTGCTCGCTGGCGCGGTCCAGTCTCTCGATTTGCTCCGGCGTGAGTTTCCAGCCGGCTGCCTGCAGGTTCTGCTCGAGCTGCTCGGCATTGCGGGCCCCGATGATCACGCTGGAGACGGTTGGCCGCTGCAGAAGCCAGTTCAGCGCGATCTGCGGGATGGACTTGCCCGTTTCTTTTGCTACTGCATCGAGGGCGTCGACGACGCGATAGAGGTATTCGTCGTCGACCGGCGGACCGGCGTCTGACGTCTTGTGCAGGCGGCTGACTTTTGGCATCGGCTTGCCGCGCCGGATCTTGCCGGTGAGGCGTCCCCAGCCGAGCGGGCTCCAGACCAGAGCGCCGAGTCCCTGATCGATCGCCAGCGGCAGCAGTTCCCACTCGTACTCGCGTCCGACAAGCGAGTAGTAGACCTGGTGGGCGACATAGCGCGGCCAGCCATAGCGGTCGGACATGTCGAGGGACTTCATCAGTGCCCACCCGGAGAAGTTCGAGCAGGCAATGTAGCGCACCTTGCCGGCGCGGACCAGGGTTTGCAGTGTGTCGAGCGTCTCCTCGATGGGCGTGAACGCGTCAAAGGCGTGCATATGGTAGATGTCGATGTGGTCAGTGCCGAGACGGCGCAGGCTGGCGTCGCACTGGTCGAGGATGTGGAAGCGCGAGGTGCCGAGCTGGTTCGGTCCTTCGGCCATGGGGAAAAAGACCTTAGTCGAAATCAGGACCTGGTTGCGTTTTTTGCCCAGAGCTTTGCCGAGGATCTCTTCGGCCAGTCCGTTCGAATAGCCGTTGGCGACGTCAAAAAGATTCACCCCTGCGTCGATGCACATGTCGGCGAGCCGGCGGCCCTGTTCGACATCTGTTTTGCCCCATGCGGCAAAGAATTCGTTGCCGCCGCCAAAGGTGGCGGCGCCAAAGCTGAGAGCGGAGACTTTAAGTCCGGAGCGTCCCAAAAAGCGATAGTCCATAGGGACAAGGATGCGCGGACGCCGGGAATGGTGCAACCTGCGAATTAGTAGGGGATCTTATTCGGCGAATCGAGCCAGAGCTGGAATGACTCCCATGCGGCGTCATGAAGGAGCGAGGCACTGGGGATGCGGCGCTCCGACGCGGGCAGAGTGAACTCACGGTAAAGGGTGGCGTCATCGAAGGCGATGCGCGCCGCGTCGGCGCTGGTGTTGCCGTACCAGATGCGGTCGATGTGGGCCCAGTAGATAGCGGCCAGGCACATGGGGCAAGGCTCGCAGCTGGTGTAGATCTCCGCGCCTTCCAGGCTGAAGGTGCTGAGCCGGCGGCAGGCGTCGCGAATGGCGACGATTTCCCCGTGGGCGGTGGCATCGTTGGTGCGGGTGACGGAGTTGGCGCCCTCACCGACGATCCTGCCGTCCCGCACGATCACCGCGCCAAACGGGCCGCCGCGGCCGTGTCGGACATTGTCCGACGCGAGCTCAATGGCACGGCGCATGAAGTCCGGATTGGGCATGGGATTCATCCTCCAGCAACCATCCGGTAAGTATCCTACCAGGGCTGAACGCGACGGCGGCGTTTACGTTTGTTGCCTTCGGAGTGGTTCGGTATGATCCTGGCAATACACCAAAACCTGAGCCAGCGACTTCCGCGCGGAATTTTGACGCATCGGGTCCAACTTCCTGTCGTTTTGTGCGTCTGTATGTGAGTCGATCCACTTTGGTTTTGTCTCGAGATGAACGAGGGGCGATCCGCCTGTCCTTCGCAGGAGATCCAGTTTGAGAATTGATCAGTCGATGGTGCGCCGGTGCGTCGTCGGGCTGTGCCTGAGCCTGGCACCGTGGGCGAAGGCCCGCAGCGCCACCGAGTTGCCGCAGGCACCGCAGCCGCAGCCGCAGAGTCAGCCGGCGCAAAAGGATACGGAAACGAAGGAACAGCGCGAGGCCCGTGCCCAGCGCGAACTGGAAGCGCAGGAGAAGCAGCGCGTTCTGGGCGTGGTACCCATGTTCAATGTCACATCCAACCAGGACTCCGCTCCTCTCACGCCGAAACAGAAATTCCAGCTCTTCTTTAAAAGCTCGACAGACTGGTACGTCTTCACGCTGACGGCGATTGATGGCGGCCTCAGCATGGCGGGGGATGAGTATGCGTCCTATGGGCAGGGCGTCGAAGGATTCGCAAAGTACTGGGGCGCGGCCTACGCCGATACGTTCGACGGCAATTTCTGGGGCAATGCCGTGCTGCCCGCCTGGTGGCACGAAGACCCCCGCTACTATCGGATGGGCCACGGGCGGTTTTTCAAGCGTGTGGCCTACTCGGCGGCCACTACCGTGTGGTGTAAGCGCGACAGCGGAAAATGGGGGCCCAACTATGGAAACGTCGCCGGCAATTTCATCGCCGGCGCCATCTCGAACGCCTATTACCCGGCCAGCGATCGAGGCTTTGGGCTGACCATGGGGCGTGGGGCCAGCGTCACGTATGAGGGAATCGTGGGGGCGGAGCTGGCTGAGTTCTGGCCGGACATTGTGCAGCACTTCAACCGGAAGCATGCGGAAAAACTGGAAAAGCAACAGGGACGCAAGACCGCAAAATCCGCGCCCTGACGTCTGCCCACGTCGGACACGCGTCTGACACGTGTCCGACATGGTTCACGGGGATTGAAGCAGCTTTTAGACCGCGGCTGCGGGCCTGGGCTGAGCGCGCGGCTTCTTCTTCAGGTGAACGTAGCGCCACAGGTTACCGGCCGCCACCGCGATGCAGGCGACAACCGCCCAGGGAAACAGCCGGGCGAGCCACAGGTTCATCGACTGCGTCACGGCCAGAGCCTTTTCCGGCGAGAAAGTGGGCGACGCGACGGCAGCGATGATGTTGGCCCGCAGCAGCCAGCAGAAGAAAGCGGCGCCGACCAGGTCCACGAGCAGGCGGACCGTAATCCGCTGCGTCGTCCAGAAAGGCCGAACGACATTGATACTGGCGAGCACGGCATTGGCCAGAGTGAGCGCCAGGGTAGCCCAGAAGAAAATACCCCACTCCGCCGTGAACGCAATGGACAGACTGCCAAAGTGAAAGCGCAGGGGCGGCGCCATATTGGCAACCCACCAAAACACCACCGCCAGATTCACTGCCAGCTCGATGGCTGAAGTGGAGCGCGGGATGAGGCTGGGGTGCCGAACCGGCGGAAGCTTGCGCGGATTCCACGATTCGAGGATGTGTTGCTGGGCGTGCGTTCGCTCGAGGATGGCGAAGACCAGGGTGACGATGCCCATGGCGGCAAACCACCCGGTCCAGAGGTGCGACCCGGTGAGCCCGATCATCGACAGCCAGTGATGCGACGGCACTGCGCCGAAGCCGGGGCTAAGGATCGTGACCAGCCAGCCCAAAAAGATGGGCACCAGCAGAACGAGGGACACCACGATCACGACGAATCGGTAGACCGGGAAGAGCAGCGGGCCGATCAGCGACTGCTGCGGCAGATACCTGTTGGCGACCAGGATCGGCGAGCCACGCTGGCGCAGAAGTTCCTCCACCTCACCTTCGGTGAGGGGGCGGCCGAGGGTCCGGGAGCGCTCTTCCATCTGCGAGCGAATGTCTTCAGACAGCTCGGCGATCATGTCGTCCTGCTGCTTGCGCGGCAGCCAGAAGCGGACCGCCTGCAGATAACGGTTAACGAGATCCATGATGATTCTCCTGAAAGATAGCGCGGACCGAGTTGTCGAGGTGCTGCCACTCGGCCATGAGCTGGAGGAGGATGCGGCGGCCGTCGGCGGAGAGGCGATAGAAGCGCTTGTTGCGTTTTTCGTGCTCGCGCCACTCGCTGACCAGCAGCCCCTGCGTTTCGAGCCGGCGCAGCAGCGGGTAGAGCGTACCCTCGTCCATTTCCAGGCCATTGTCGGCCAGTTCGCGGCGCAGGCTATAACCGTACTGCTCATTGCGCAGGGCAGCCAGCACCGCGAGGACAAGAGAGCCACGGCGAAGTTCGAGGCGGAGGTTGTCGAGGGCTTCCGGCTGCATGGCATATACGATGTAAAGCATCGTATACGACATACACTATGCGATACACAGTATAAAGTCAAGAATTTTCTAAAGCACGGGTCGGCAACCCGGGTGAGGTCCGCTTGAACCATCGTGATACGAGGCATAGTATTGCGATGCATGAAAGGCGAGACTCTTAAGGGGCACCTGGAGCTGCTTCTGCTGGCAGCACTGGAGGCGAAACCGGCGCACGGTTATGCCGTCGTCGAGACGCTGCGCGAACGGAGCGGCGGGTCGTTCGACCTGCCGGAAGGGACGCTTTACCCTGCCCTGCACCGGCTGGAAAAAGCCGGGCTGGTGACTAGCGCCTGGAATGAGCAGACGGGGCGGCGCCGCCGAGTCTATCAGCTCACAGCTAGAGGGCGACGCAGTCTCGCAGAGAAGCAGGCGGAATGGCACACGTTTGCGCAGGCTGTGAACGGCGTGGTGGAGGGAGTGGCATGAGCGAGCAAACATCACCGGCGGCAGAGGCTTATCTGGCGCGGCTGCGGACCGAACTGCGGAAGCGCGGCGTTCCGGACAACCGGTTCATCGAAGAGACCCGGGGGCATTTGTCCGACGCGATCGAGGCCGGTGTCCGACGCGGTCAGACATTTGGCACAGCGTCGGACGAGGCTGTGGCGCGCTTTGGCGATCCGCGAACGGTCGCGGCCAGGTTTGCCGCGGAGAAGGACCGGACCCTCCACCTGGTCCTGCTCGGACTGGCTCTCGCCCTGGGGCTGACGATCGCCTGGATCGATGCCCGCCCCCACTGGGACGATACCGGCATCACCGCCGGGATGCTGCTGTTGTCCGGCGGGCTGCTGGGGCTGATGGGGCCGCGGCGGCCCTGGATTTGGGGACTGGCAATCGGTCTTTGGATCCCGCTGCGGCTGGCGATGCATGCACCGTCGGCCGGCAATGTGCTCGGAGGCTTTGTCATTCTGGCCATCCCCATGGCCGGGGCCTGGGGGGGTATGGCGGTGCGCAAGTTGGCTCGGCGGCAAATTACGATGTAGCGGCAGGCTCGCCGGCATTTTCGCCGCAAACGATGGCCGCGCTCGGGACCCCGTGTTTGGCCCCTCCCGGCGGCCCATGTTATTCTTGGACCAGACACTTAGGAAGTGGACTCGAGAAAAGCAGAGGAGTACGCACGGACGTGCTGGCACCCGAAAAGAAATCTGAAGTTATCGCGCGTTACCGCACCCATGACACCGACACTGGCAGCCCTGAGGTGCAGATCGCAGTTCTCAGCGAGCGTATTGGCGACCTGACCGAGCATTTCAAGGCTCACGCGAAGGATCATGCCTCGCGCCGCGGCCTGCTGATGCTGGTGAGCAAGCGCCGGCGGCTGCTGGACTACCTGAAAACCCATGATTCCGAGCGGTATCGGACTGTGATCACGAAGCTGGGTATTCGTAAATAACACGGCCGGGCTCGGTCTTCGGCGCGCGCGCGACCGGAGCCGAAAGAGCACGGACCGTGTGGGGCGGCGCCCTTCCACAAACTGCGCAGCCCCGGGTCGAAGCAGGCTTCGCGATCTCAACTCTCCGCTCTTCCCGGCTCCCCATCACCCGCAGCGCCGCGGATGCCCGCCCGATCGCCCCATTCGAGAAAAGAGGAAACTATGAAGCAGGAAGCGACAGTCGAACTTGCCGGCGGCAAGCGGCTGCATTTTGAAACCGGCCGAATGGCCAAACAGGCCTCCGGTGCGGCTGTGGTCAGCTCCGGCGATACGGTAGTGCTGGCGACGGCGGTTGCCTCCCCCGACCCCCGGGAAGGCATCGACTTCTTCCCCCTCACCGTGGACTATCGCGAATACGCGTATGCCGGCGGGCGCATCCCCGGCGGGTTCATCAAGCGCGAGGGACGTCCCAGCGAGCGCGAGATTCTGACCAGCCGGCAGATTGACCGGCCGATCCGCCCGCTCTTCCCCGAAGGCTTCCGCAACGAGACGCAGATTATCGCTCTGGTTTTTTCGGCGGACAAGGAAAACGATCCGGACATCATCGGCATTAACGCAGCGGGCGCCGCGCTGGCTCTGTCGGACATTCCGTTCGGGGCGACGATTGGCGCGGTGCGCGTGGGCCAGATCGATGGCCAGTTCGTGGTCAATCCTTCGTATCTGGAACGCCGTGGCAGCAAGGTCAACATCACGGTGGTCGGCACGAAGGAAGGCATCGTGATGATCGAGAGCGGCGCGAACGAAGCGTCGGAAGAGACGGTAGTCGAAGCCATCGAGTTCGGGCACGGGGAGATCAAAAAGATCGTCGCGGCGATTGAGGATCTGGTGTCGCGCGCCGGGAAGACGAAGCGCGAGGTGAAGGCTCCGGAGTTCGATCAGGCCTATTTCGACGCGATGAACGCAAAGGTGGGCGCGCGGCTGAAGGACGCGCTCGACACGAAGGCGCATCCGAAGCTCGACAGCCAAAACATGGTGAAAGCCATCCAGGATGAGCTGAAGGCGGAGATTCCCGACGACGCGAACGCCGCGGCCGCAAAAAAGAAGCTGGCGCACTACTACGAGGCGCTGCGCGAGAAGATGTTCCGCGAGCAGGTGACGAAGGAGCGTGTGCGGCCGGATCGTCGCGCGTTTGACGAGATTCGTCCTATCAGCATTGAGGTTGGCGTGCTGCCCCGCACCCACGGCTCGGCGCTGTTTACCCGCGGCGAGACGCAGGCGCTGGTGACGGCGACGCTGGGCACCACGGACGACTCGCAGCGGCTGGAGACGTTCGAGGGCGAGCAGCGGAAGAAGTTCATGCTCCATTACAATTTCCCGCCGTTTTCGGTGGGCGAGACAGGACGCATGACCGGCGTGGGACGCCGCGAGGTAGGACACGGAGCCCTGGCGGAGCGCGCCATCAGCGCGGTTCTGCCCGGCGAAGATGTTTCGCCGTACTCGCTGCGCGTGGTGTCGGACATTCTGGAGTCGAATGGCTCGTCGTCGATGGCTTCGGTCTGCGGCGCCAGCCTGGCGCTCATGGATGCCGGCATTCCGCTCAAGGCAGCTGTCGCCGGTATCGCCATGGGCCTGGTGAAAGAAGGCGACGATTACGCCATCCTCACCGATATTGCCGGAGCCGAGGATCACTACGGCGATATGGACTTCAAGGTCGCCGGTACGCGGGACGGAATCACGGCGCTGCAGATGGACATCAAGATCAGCGGCGTGACCGGACAGATCATGCGCGAGGCGCTGGAGCAGGCGCGGCGCGGACGCATGTTCCTGCTGGACACGATGGAAGCGACGCTGAACGGACCGCGCACGGAAAAGTCGAAGTTCGCGCCGCAGATCCGCACCATTCAGATTCCCACCGACAAGATTCGCGACCTGATCGGGCCGGGCGGCAAGACGATTCGCGGCATCGTGGAAGCGACGCAGGTGAAGATCGACGTGGACGACACGGGCAAGGTGAACGTGGCGTCGAGCGACGAGGAAGGCCTGAAGAAGGCGCTGGCCATGATCAACGATCTGACCGCGGTGCCGGAAGTGGGCAAGACGTATCTCGGCAAGGTCGTTCGTCTGGCGGAGTTCGGCGCGTTCGTCGAGATCTTCCCCGGAACCGACGGCCTGCTGCACATCAGCGAGATCGCCGAGCATCGCGTCCGTGAAGTGAAGGATGAGCTGCGCGAAGGCGATCAGGTGATGGTGAAGGTGCTGGGCGTGGAAGGCAACCGCATCAAGCTGTCGCGGAAGGCCGTGCTGCGCGAGCAGCGCCAGAAGCTGGGCCTGCCCGAGCCGGGACCGGGCGGCGACATGGCAGCCTCGGGCGGCCAGGAAGGCGGCGGCGAGCGCCCGGAACGCAGCGACCGGGGTGAGCGCGGTGATCGTGGCGAACGGGGTGACCGCGGTGACCGTAGAGACCGTGGCGAACGCGGAGATCGTCCGCCTCGTGCGCCGCGTGCGGCAGCGCCGCCACCGGAAGAGCGTCAGCCGACATCGAATGCCAGCACCATCATGATCGAGGGTGGCGAGGACTTCGACGATGCGGAGAGCGATCTCGACGAGGGCGAAGAGATCAACTTCAACCGCGCCGATGGCGTTCCTGTTGTCACCGGGCCCGCCGGCGAACGCCGGCCCGCAGGTGGCGGAGGCGGAGCTGGAGCTGGTGCGGGAGCTGGCCGCCGGCGCCGTCGCCGGGGACGCAGACCGAGCGGCGGAGGCGGCGGCGGAAGCCGCGGCAATCAGTAGCTCATCCTCCTTAACAGCATGAAGGCCGGACATTTGTCCGGCCTTTCATTTTGCCGGGATTTTATGCGCCAAACAGCCATTTTGGCTCGTCCAATAGCGAGAGGAGGCGAACCTCGTATGCCAGTTACTCTTCTGGCAACGCTGCATCCTCTCCCGGGTTCCGGGCATCCCCTCATCAGGTAGACTGTCGCCAATGAGTGCATCGATGTACATCGTTGTCGAGGGAGAAGACCCCGGTTACGACATCTTTGTGAACGGCCATGCTCTGGCCCGCAACGAAGATGCGCTGGAGAAACTGGCGCTTCGCCTCGGCGTGAAACCGCTGCTGGAGTTCTTTTCCGCTGACGAAAACTCCATGGCTCTGCTGCTGGAAGAAGGCGCGGGCGATCCGGAATGGGCGCGCACGCTGCCGCCTCCGCAGTGGTTTACGCCGGAAGACGGGCTGATCACCATCTGCACGCTGCACGATTTTCTGCGCGAGGCGCCGTCGGCCCTGGGCGCGGAGACAGCAGCCGTCGTCTCCGAACTGGAGGAGTACGAGCGGGTTCTGCGCAAGACCGCGTTGCGCAATCTGCGCTGGCAGCTCGCGGTTAGCTGGAAATGAAAAACAGAAATTAGACCTTAGGAAACGGAGTTCAGACGAGGCGGCCGACCACGGCCGCCTTTGGTTTCCGGATCCGCGCATCGCCTGACGCCATGATGCGCCACCCTTCTGCCTACCACTGCACGCCGGGATACAGACTCGGCAGGCGGTCCACCTTGAATTGATCCTGATTGGGCGTGGTGCCCTGCCACACCAGGTTTGAGGCGGAAGAATTGAGTTCCTGCACGATGGTTCCTGTCAGCGGACCACAGAAGTCAATATGCAGATCGCCATTGGCCAGGTTCTGCACGTCGCCGCCGAAGAAGCTGAAATATGTGTCGGGGGGCTCATAGTGGGTCACCAGCGTCGCGGTCATGGAGCTTTCGTTGATTTCAAAGATCGGGACCGTTGAATAACACTGCGGCGAGGTTGCCGCATCGGGCTTGCACTGCACCTGCCCGCTGGGAAAGATGCGGTCGTTGCCGTTGTCCATCAGCCCCAGGCGAAAGACCCCGGTGGTGTTTGGCGTGAAATAGCTCATGCCGTGCTGCGCATAAAACCAGTCGGTGGGATCAACACCGCCGACCAGTTTGAAGTCGCCGCCCTCGCCGAGATGCCAAAGGACGTTGCCCGATCCGTGCCCGTCGTCGAAATCGATCTTGATGATCCAGTTCTGGTGGCGCATGGAGAGCAACAGATTGTGGTCGTCGCTCGAATAGAGCATGTCGTTCGAGTGGGTCCAGTCGGGGAAGTTCATGGGATGGCGGTTGATGTCGAGGTGATCGAAGGAGCTCCACACCCAGTCGGGGGTGCCGTTCTGGTCGACGTCCACCAGAACGTCGCCCAGCACACCGGTCGTTCCGGACATCCCGGGAAGGTTGGTGAAGTTCTTCGGATAGGCCGTCAGCAGCACCCAGTGCCCGTTCGGCAGTGCGAGCACATTGTGATGGAAACTCTTCAGCTGATACGGGCTGCCGTCAGAGTCGTGGAAGCCGGCAGAGGCCAGGCTCTGGTTGAGCTGGTCCATGGTGATGCTGCGCACCGTGTTTCCCGCCAGGTCAACTTCGCGTACCTCGTTGAGGGTGCCCGGATGGGCGCTGGCGACACCCGCGGTCAGCGAGGACAGATACGAGATCACCATGAGCATGTCGCCGTCAGGCAACAGCTGCGCGCCCTGAATGGTGTCGAGTGTGGTGCCCTGGTAAGTGTAGGTCCACAGCACATTTCCCTGCAGATCGGTGGCGAACAGCTGGGTCTGCGTCGCGGGGAGAATCGTGTTCCACAGCTCAATGCCCGACTGCGGCGTGCCGGGGCTCGAAATCGTAGTGGCGCTGGTCATGGGCGGCGTGCCGGTGGTCAGGGGCAGGCCGGAGGAGAACTGATCGTGATCGACGTCGGTAAGGGTCGCGCCGTCGTTGAGCACGATCTGCCCGCGCACGTGGTACGTCGTCTGGGCCAGCATGCCGGCCACCAGCACATTCACCTGTCCGCCGTAGGCCGTAGGCGTGCCGACCTGCCAGGTGTTTCGGCCGTAGCTCGTCGTGGTGCCAAAGTCCACGGATACCTTGCCCGGCGCCGGCAAATACACCGAGTACTCCACGACCTGGGGGTTATTCGTGGGGTAGATGGCTCCTTCATTGATGATCGAGGCTACAGCCGTGGCCTGGTTCTGCTGCGGAGAAGCGGTCGCCGCCGCGGTTATGCTGACATTGATGCTTTGCGGCAGCGAGGCCGGGGCGGTGTACTTGCCCGTGGAATCGACGGTCCCAAAGGCAGCGCTGCCGCCGGTCACGCCATTCACCAGCCAGGTGAGCGCGCCGCCGGAGCTGGACGACGCCGTGAATTGCTGGGTTTGCCCCGGAAACAGCGCGACGTATTGCGGGCTGATGGTGACCGAACCGAAGTTCCCCGCGACGGGAGGCGGCTGGGTGGGTGCCTGCTGCGGCGGCGGGGGTTCAGTCCCCTGGGTAACGCCGCAACTCGTGATCAGGAAAGCGAGCAGGCCAAAAAGCGCGATCGCGAGAACGATCCCGCGCTGTTTCTTCACGAATCAAACTCCGGTACTCGAAAGCAATCAGGCCGGCTGGGACCATCGATACCGTCGACGAGCGGTGTGGGGACGAGCGGCAGTGCGTGCCGGTGCAGTGCGGGCTGCAAACCGGCCTCCCATCTTCGGGAGGCTGGTTCGCAGCGTTGCGGTTAGAAGCGAATGCCGAACGTGACCGGGATAAGGGTCTCCGTGCCTTCCCCGTTCGTCGTACTTGTGGGCTTAGGGGAATCGACCCAGACATAACGTACCTCGGCAAAGAGCTTGGCGTTGCTGTCCTGGCCAAAGGCCTTAAAGAACATTCCTCCGCCGACATCAAATGCGCCCTGGTTGCTGGAGAAGTTGGCGACCGTTTCGGACTGATACCCGTAGTAGCAGAAGTAGTAGCACTCAGACACCTGCTGCAGGTCGGTAAAGTTGGTGACCTTGCGGGAGAAGCCGCCGCCACCGGTCACGTAGGCCCCGCTGCTGTGATGCGCATAGAGGTAGTAGACCGGATCGACCAGGAACAGATGGCTGTTGATGTTGCCACCCTGCGCGCCGACTTCCGCAATGGTGACGCCGGGAATCTTCATCCGGTCGAACTGGTACTCGAACAGGACCCCGAATCTCTTATTGAAGTTCCAGCCACCACCCAGGTCCAGGTTGTAGCCAAAGGTCTCGTAGTTGCCGCTGGACGCCTCACCCACCGGCGAGGAGAAGCCTCCACCCGCCACAATGGCAATGTGGCTGGCCTTGCTCTGGTAATTCGGATACGACGGGTATTTGTTATTGCTGCGGCCGCCATACTGCGGCGAGCCGTCCGCCGCGGCCAGCGAGAAATGGTAGGGAGACGTGGAGCCGCCCAGCAGCTCGTCGGTGCTGAGAGATGCCTGGTACACCACCGAACTGGAGGAATCCTGCGCCGTCGTCGCGGAGAGATCCGGAGTATGAGCGGTCTGGGCAATGGCCGGAAGAGTACAACTGAGGGCTACCGCGGAAGTGACAACCAACATGCGCCGCAGAAGCGGGCAATTCCGATCAGAGTTCGCAAGCATTTTGAGAACACCTCAGAGTCATTGAAAGTACGAAGCCGGAAAAAGCAGGCCCCTGGCCTGCCTGCACGTATTGGACACGAAATTTCGTCCTAAGTTGCACTGTAAGATGCATTTTCCCAGACGCGAAGCCACTTCTGGCCCCCTGGGCCAGATTCGGCCAAACGCCAATGGGCCGGACCCCGCAGGACCCAGCCCCACTGGGCATTCTACCCCTGAATGTCGAACTGCTCCGGCGGCAGTGTCGGATCGCTTTTCACGATGATGGTTTTTCCGATCATCTCCTCAAGCTCATTCAGCCATTTCGCGTTGCCGGCCTTCAGCACCTTCACCACGTCCGGATAGACCCGCAGCAGCACGTCGTTCCTCTCGAAATGCCGCATCATTTTGCGCATTTCAATATAGATCTCGTTGGCCACGGTGACCGGACTCTTGACCATGCCGGTTCCGGTGCACACCGGACAAGGCACGCTGAGGGTCCTTTCCAGCGACTGCTTCACGCGCTTGCGGGTAATGGCGACCAGCCCGAAGTCATTGAACTGCAATACCTTGGAGGGTGCCCGATCCACCTTCAAGGCGTCTTCAAGGGCTGCCGTCACCTTCTGGCGGTTGCGCCGCTCGTCCATGTCGATGAAGTCGATCACGATGATGCCGCCGAGGTCGCGCAGACGAATCTGCCGCACGATCTCCGGGATGGCGTCGAGGTTCGTCTTCAGGATCGTGTCCTCAAGGCGCGCGGTTTTACCCACGTACTTGCCGGTGTTGATGTCGATGGCGACGAGCGCCTCGGTCTGGTTGATCACGATCGAGCCGCCCGACTTGAGCCACACCTTCGACTTGAGCGCCTTGCTGATCTCTTCCTGGATTCCGAACTGCTCGAAGAGCGGCGTCTCCTTGGTGTAGAGCTTCACGCGGCGTACCAGCGACGGCTGGAAGCGGTTGAGGAAGCGCACAATGCGCTCGTACTCTGACTCCGAGTCCACCCAGATCGTGGAGAAGTTGTCGCTCACCTGATCGCGCAGGATCCGCTCGATCAGATTCAGATCGTGGTAGATCAACGCCGGCGATTTCGCCGAGTCCGAGCGCTGCTTGATCTCGTTCCACAGGTTAATGAGGAAGCGAAGGTCGGCACGAAGATCGTCCTCGCTGGCGCTCTCGGCAGCGGTCCGCACGATGAAGCCGCCGGAAGCCGTTCCCTTTTCGCTGACCAGGATCCGTTTCAGCCGCTGGCGCTCCTCATCGGAGTCGATCTTCCGCGAGACGCCTACGTGGTTCACCGTCGGCATGAACACCAGGAAACGGCCCGGAAGAGCAATGTGGCTGGTGATGCGAGCGCCTTTGCGGGCGATGGGCTCCTTGGCGATCTGCACCAGGATTTCCTGCCCGGGCTTCAACAGCTCGCTGATGATGGGCAGATCGGAGGTCTGCATGTTCGGCCGGCGTCCGTGGCGGCGTCCGCCACCTGGCTGGCGTCCGCGTCCACCGCGGCGTCCGAAACGGCGGTCGTCGCGACGCGCGGGAGCCCCGGCAGCAGCGGCAGGCTCCTCCGCCGTGCCTTCCCCGGCTTCCTCAAACTCCTCTTCCGAGATTTCTTCGCCGTCCGCTTCATCGGTCTCTGCGAAACCGGTCTGCAGATCGTCCGTCTCTTCCTCTTCGCTGGCTTCGGCGGGCGTGGAATAGCCAAGCCGCTTCTCTACATGCTCATCGCGCACGGCCTCCTCGATGGTGGCCGCCCGATCCAGCGTTTCTTCTTCCAGCTCATCGCCAGGGTGCTCGTCGTGCTGGCCCTCAATCGGCTCGAAGTCGTACTCCTCCTCGTCGATCGTCTCCTCTTCGAGAACCCCGACACCGGGCGCATAGCCAAAGAGTTGCTGCACCACTTCGCTTTCCGGCGAAGGCTCGCTCTGAGCCTGGGGCTCGGTCTCAGACGCCTCCGTCGACTCCGCGTGAGCCTCCGGTTCGGGAGTCTGTTCCTGCTCTTCAATCTCAACTCCCTCGTCGGCGGGCGCCGAGAATCGGAACTCGCTGCGCGGCGTCTCGACGCGATGCGAAGCGGAAGCCTCTTCCGGTTCGTACTCGTGTTCTTCTTCGACGATTTCGTCCAGGACAGGTTCGCTCATGACCTGATCGATGATCGGTTCGGCCACGGTTGGCAGACCCATTTCCTGGGCGGGCACGTCGAACTCGGAAACCGGGGCGAGCTCCTGCGTCTGTTCAGCCGGCTTTGGCGATTCCACCGCGCCTGCAGTCTCGTGCGAGATCGGCTGCGGTTCCGATTGTGGTTCGGCGACAGGCGTGGCGGCGGCCACGGGCTGCGCTCCGCCACGACGCCGCGAAAGCGTCTCGCCCGGCAGGACCGCTCCGCCATCCCATCCGGTGGGCACATCCACCATCGTGGAGGGCCGCGAGCTGCCCCGGCTCACGGGTGCATTGCTGCGACCCGAAGGGCCACCCGACGCCGGACGCGACTCCGCAGGCCGGCCGCCGTATTTCGACAGCGATTCGCCGGGCAGGACAATCGACAGATTCTGTGCGGGAATGCCGCCTGGCGCGCCACGCTCGGGCAGCGAAACCGGCTCCGCGCTGATCGCCTCTTCGACAATTTCCGGAGCCTCGAGAGCGCTGTGGCTCTGGGCGCGCTGCTCAGAGCGGCCTTCGCCCCGATCCCCGCGATCGCCTCCCCTTTCATTTCGCCCACCGCGTCCGCGGAAGCCTCTTCCCCGACGCCCACGCCAGCGGCGCACGCCGGATTCCCCGCCCTCTTCATTTTCCTGCGAACGCTCGCGGCGGGGCGCATCTCCGGCAGCGGAGAGTTCCGCCTCCGGTTCCTGGCTGCGGGCCCGCGATTCTCCGGGCAGTTCGCGCAATTCTCGAGGCTCGCGGCTTTCGCGTCCGCCCCGGCCTTCGCGGCGTTCCCCGTCGCGTCCGGGCCGGCGCTCACGGCCGTTGCCGCCGCCCGAGTCCACGCGCTCGTATTCTTCGGATTCTTCCTGCTCTTCGAGGAAATCGGTGACGTACAGGAACGCGTCGCGCTCCAGGCCCACGTCGACAAACGCGGACTGCATGCCCGGAAGCACGCGCGTCACTTTTCCTTTGTAGATGGATCCGGCTAAGGTGTATTCGTTTTCGCGCTCGTAGTACATCTCTGCGAGCTGATCGTCTTCAAGAATCGCCAGCCGCGTCTCATGCGGCGTGCTCGATATGCAAATTTCTTTTGCCATTCTGCCTCAAGTTCGCCAGGGCAGAGGGCACGGAGAACCCGGAGAAGATCAGGAAACGCAGGACGACGGACCGGTATCGGTCGCGCGCAAACCCCGACCGCCCGCTCCCGGACCGTCTGGGAACCGTCCAGGTGAAGAGGTTGGGGAAAGTGTGCGGAGGATAATCATGTCTTCCGGAGAGTCGTCCGCGTGCCGAGAGTTTGTGACCGCTCCTGCCGATCGCTCTGGCGGGGTCGTTGCCCGTCTCTGCACGCTCATTCCTGATCCTGCCCGGCCCGTGTCCAACTTCCTGGCCGGTTATTCAAATTCGTGAAACTCAAACTGCGCCCGCCCTGCGGGCCTGCCTTTGCAAACCTGTCTGCCGCTTAGTTCACAAACCGGCTCATCCGGACGTTCATCACCATACCGAGAGCCAGGAAGGTGAACAGCACCGACGATCCCCCATAACTCATCAAGGGAAGAGGGATGCCGGTTACCGGCATCAGCCCCAGAACCATTCCGACGTTGACGGCGATCTGAAAAATCAGGACGGCCGCCACGCCCATCACCAGAAACGAGCCTGGCAGGTCCGCGGCTGTCTGAGCGTTTTGAATCAAACGCATCAGTATTAGGAAGTATATCAGGAGCACAAGGATCGCGCCCACGAACCCATGCTCCTCGCTGAAAGCGGCAAAGATAAAGTCGGTGTAGGGGATGGGCAGAAAGTCGCCCTGGGTCTGCGTTCCCTGGTTGGCCCCGCGCCCGAAAACGCCGCCATCTCCCACCGCGATCTTCGACTGCAGAATCTGGTATCCGCTTCCCCGCGGGTCCGCGTCCGGGTTCATGAAGCTGGTGAGCCGCTCCTTCTGGTACGGCTTCAGAATCTTTCCGCTCTTCCATACGACGCCCACCGACAGCAGCACCACCAGCACCAGAATGCCGCCGCGCTTCCAGTCGATGCCGCCCAGGAACAGCCCCAGCAGCAGCACCGGCGAATAAGTGAGAGCCGTTCCCAGGTCGGGCTGCTTGAGCACCAGCAGCATCGGCACCGCCACCAGTCCAATGGCCTTAAAGATGTCGCTCCAGGTCATTTGCCTGCCCGACAGATTGGAAAAGTAGCGCGCCACCATGACGATGAGCACCAGCTTGACCCACTCCGACGGCTGAAAATGAACGCCTCCGGGGAGCTTGATCCAGCGCTTGCCGCCGTTGACCCGCGTGCCCACCGCCAGCACCGCGACGAGCGCGAACAGGCAGAAGCCATAGAACCAGTACACCGCGCTCAGCAGCTTGTGATAGTCGATTACCGACATCACGAACATGGCCGCCAGTCCGCCCGCGATCCAGAGAATCTGCATGCGCTGGAAGCCGTGGAACTTGGTGTGCAGGGTGGCTGAGTAGATTTCAAAGACGCTGATGACCGAAAGCGTCAGCACAAAGGCCAGCAGCGTCCAGTCAAAATCGCGGAGGGAAAGAAAACGGCGCATACACCTGCGGCCGATCCGTCACGGAGGCCTGTTCAAAATACTCGCCTGGGAGCTTGTCGTTGATTATCGCACCTCGGAGGAGGTGCGGGAGCCTGCAGCGCCTGCCTCTTTTGTGCGATCGGATCTGCCCCGTCTGCAGGCAGTCAGCCCGAACGGCTTGAGTGCCCTCGCGACCTTCGGACTCCGTCCACGCTGATAGAATCTGGCCATACCGTGGTGGCGCACCCGGGATGCTGGGCAGCGCCAGTCCGCCGGGCGGTTAGCTCAGCTGGTTAGAGCGCCTGCCTTACAAGCAGGAGGTCGCAGGTTCGAGCCCTGCACTGCCCACCAGGATCCCCGGTCCTCGCCCGAACCCCGACGACACTCCACAATCCACCGTTCGCTGCGCGGAAACGCAGGGCGTTCTCGCCAAACCAGTGCCTTTTGCCTGGCGGCCAATCCCAGGAGAATGACCATGCTGGATCAGTTAAGTTCTATTGGGAATTAATTTCCCTTTCGAATTGCTCCCGTGTTAATGTGTTTCCCGCGTTGGAGAACTGCCCCGGGCAATGCCTGTTCGCCGGGGGCTCTCGCTCGGAACGAACCGCCTGTATGTCGCGCGGCCGAAAGGACAAACCTCGTGCCCAATCCTCTCCGCATCTCTCTCGTGGCGGGCCTGCTGCTGGCCGCCGGCATCGCTGCGGCTCCCGCCCAGAATTCTCCGGATACGCTGAAGAGCGGGTTTGAAAATCCGCCGGACAGCGCGCGCCCACGCGTGTGGTGGCACTGGATGAACGGCAACATCTCGAAGGAAGGCATCCAGCTCGACCTCGACTGGATGCACCGAGTGGGGATCGCCGGATTCCAGAACTTCGATGCCGCGCTCCAGACCCCCCAGGTCGTTCCCCATCGGCTGGCCTACATGACGCCGGAGTGGAAAGACGCGTTTCGCTATGCGATCGGCATCGGCGACAAGTTCGGCATGGAGATGGCCATCGCCGGGTCGCCGGGATGGAGCGAGTCGGGCGGCCCGTGGGTACCGCCGTCGGAGGGCATGAAGAAGTATGTGTGGAGCGCGACCGACGTGGAAGGCGGCCAGCCCTTCACCGGCTCCCTGCCGCATCCGCCAGGAAACACAGGCGCTTTTCAGGACATCGGTATTCACGACTCTCTGGGCGGTGGATCGGGCAGCGGAAAGCCGATCCCTCAGTACTATGCCGACTCGGTCGTCATTGCTTATCGCCGCCCCGCCAGCGACGTGTCCATTGAGGATCTTCACCCGGCAATCACCTTCAGTGCCGGCTCGCCGGACACGGCGCTGCTGACCGACGGCGACCTGGTCAAGACCACTGAGCTGCCGATTCCCGAAGAAGGGCAGAAGGCCTGGATTCAGTACGCCTTTGCGCAGCCGGAGACGATCCGCGCGGTCACCATCGTGACGAAGGATCCGAATCGCCTGATGGAGATGATCACCGGCATTGGCGCGCCGGAGAAGGCGCTCGAAGCCAGCGATGACGGCGAAACCTGGAAGACCGTCGCCAAGCTGGTGGCGGGCGAATCGCCGGAGCTGACGGTGTCCTTCCCCGCTGTAACCGCGAAATATTTCCGGGTCACGTTCCGCCGCACGCCGCCTCCGCCGCGTCCGGCCTGGGCCGAGGGGCTCGATCCATCGTCGTTCGGATTCAAAATCCCGCCGGCGCCGAAGAACTATGAGATTGCCGAACTGGTGCTGCATCCGGGAGCGCGGGTCAACCACTTCGAAGAGAAGGCGGCGTTTGTTCCGGAACCCGATCTTTACGGCTTCGCCACCGCTCCCGTCGGCCAGGACAACGTCATCAACAAGGCCGACGTCATCGACCTGACCTCAAAGGTGCGCCCCGACGGCACTCTGGACTGGACCCCGCCCCCGGGCCACTGGGTAATCCTGCGCTTCGGCTACAGCCTGCTGGGTATCGAGAACCACCCGGCCACCGCTGAGGCGACGGGCCTCGAAGTGGACAAGCTGAACGGCAAAGACGTTCGCCAGTACATGGAAAAGTACCTCGACAGTTACAAGCAGACGGTCGGGGCCGACGAGATGGGGCAGCACGGTATCCGCTACATCGTCAACGACAGCTGGGAGGCGGGATCGCAGAACTGGACCGACGATATGATCGCGCAGTTCCGCAGGCGGCGCGGCTACGATCCGATCCCGTGGATGCCGGTATTAACGGGCGAGGTCGTCGAAAGCGCGAAGGCCAGCGACGATTTCCTCTGGGATTTCCGCAAGACCATCGCCGACCTGATCGCCGATGAGCATTACGGCGTGCTGGAACAGGTGATCCACGAATGGCACATGGGCCACTACGGCGAGTCGCATGAAAGCGGACGCGCCTTCGTCGCCGACGGCATGGAGGTGAAGAAATTCAACGAAGTCCCGATGAGCGCTATGTGGACGCAGTCACCCGGGGTCAACCACGAGCAGTACGGCTATAACGCCGACGATCGCGAATCGGCCTCGGTGGCCCATATCTACGGCCAGAACCTGGCGGCCGCTGAATCGATGACCGCTGCGGCCGCGCCGTGGGCGTGGTCGCCGGCGACGCTGAAGCCGACCGCCGACCAGGAGTTTCTCAACGGCATCAACCGCTTCTGCATCCACGAGTCGGCTCACCAGCCTCTGGTGGACAAGAAGCCCGGCCTCACCCTCGGGCCCTTCGGGCAGTGGTTCAATCGCAACGACACCTGGGCCGACGAAGCAGGCCCGTGGGTGAATTACATTGGCCGCTCGAGCTTCATGCTGCAGCAGGGGCACTTCGGCGCGGACGTGGTCTACTTCTACGGCGAAGACTCGAACCTGACCGCCATCTTTGCCGACAAGTCCCCTGACATGCCGCCCGGCTATGGCTTCGACTATGTCAATGCCGACGCGCTCATCCACGAACTCCACTTCGCGGACGGTCACATCACCACGCCGGGAGGCACCACCTATCGCCTGCTGGTGCTCGATCCCTACAGCGAGCACATGTCGCTGCCGGTGCTCGAGGCCATCGACAAGCTGGTGCGCGACGGAGCTTCTGTCGCCGGCCCCAAACCGACCGACGATCCCAGCCTCGCCGACAACCAGGCGGAGTTTCACCGTCTGAATGACGAGCTCTTCGGAGACGGCAGCGGCGTTCATTCCGTAGGCCAGGGCAAGGTCTACGCCGGCGACGACGCGGCCGAGGCCCTGAAGGCGATGCAGGTCGCGCCGGATTTCGACTACACCGGCAGCGACAACCGCATCGAGTTCGCTCACCGCAAGCTGGCGAACGGCGATCTGTATTTCGTTGACAACCGCAGCGACGACGGCGCCGAGGTGGAAGCGACCTTCCGCGTCAGCGGCAAAGCGCCCGAGCTGTGGTACGCCGAGACCGGCAAAACCAAACCGGTGTCCTTCCGCATCGCCGACGGCCGCACCACCGTGCCGCTCAAACTCGAGCCCTGGGGCACGGTCTTTGTGGTCTTCCGTCACGCGACCAGCGAGACCTCGCACACCGTACCGGAACCGGTCGAAACCGAGCTGGCCACAGTGTCCGGACCCTGGACGGTCACCTTCCCGCCCAACTGGGGCGCTCCACCCTCCATCACCCTCAGTGACCTGAGCTCGTGGAGCGATAACTCCGACCCCGGCGTGAAATACTTCTCAGGAATCGGCACCTATACCAAAACCATCGATGCGCCGGCATCGTGGTTCAAAAACGGCGCGCACGTGTGGATCGACCTGGGCGACGTGAAGAACCTGGCCAAAGTGACCGTCAACGGAAAATCGCTCGGCATCGTCTGGCACGCGCCGTATCGCGTGGACGTGACCGGCGCGCTGAAGCCGGGACACAACGAGCTGACCGTGGCGGTGACCAACGCCTGGGTCAATCGCCTCATCGGCGATCAGCAACCGGGTGCAAAGAAATACACCTTTGCCGACGTCAAGCCTTACAAGGCCAGTTCGCCTCTGCTGCCTTCAGGGCTCCTCGGGCCGGTGACCGTCATCGCCGACAGCACGCCGAGGTAGTGCCGCCAAGGAGGAGGAGATGCAGAGAGTCGCGTTTCTGCTGCGCCTAATGCCGGGCGCCGGGCCTGAATATGACGCAGCGCACGCCCAGGTGTGGCCGGAGATGCTGGCACTGCTGAAGCGCTCCGGTGTTTCGGAGTACAGTATCTTCCGGCGCGATGAGCTGCTCGTGCTGGCCATGCGCGTGGAGGTCGATTTCGAAACCACCTGGAGGAAGATCGAGAGCGATCCCGTCAACACGCGATGGCAGCAGGCGATGGGCGCTTACTTCGCGCCGGTCGAAGGCCTGCGCCCGGGCGAGCGCTTTCCCATGATGGAAGAGGTTTTCTACCTGCCCTGAATCGAGGTCCCGGCCTTTGGTCCGCCCGCAGCAGTGCCAGCAAAAGGAGGACTCACGCATGCGTTCCCGGAATCTGTTGGTGCTCGCAGCGATCGGTTGCGCGAGCGTCGTCGTCTGCGCCCAGGAAGCGGCCAAACCATCCGCTATCGCCGTCGACTGGAACAAGACGGTCATCGTCTCCAAATCCACGCCGACGCTGCAGGTGGTCACGAACCCGATGCTCAATCCCGGCTCCCCCATCCACGATGGCGCCTTTGCCGCGCTGAAGATGCTGGGCGCCGATTACGTGCGTTTCGTCCCGTGGCTTCCCTACCCGAAGATCGCCGTCGCCGAGTTGCAGCCGCCCACGCCCACGTCCACCTCGTGGGACTTCACTTTCATCGATCCGGTGACGAAGGACTTTCTCGCCGCCACCGAGGGCCACTCGACCATCATCAACTTCAGCACCATTCCGGCATGGATGTTCAAAACCAACAAGCCGGTGACCTACCCGAGCGATCCCAACCAGGTGTTCTGGAACTACACCCAGGGCACCGAGCTGCGCGATCCCACCGGCAAGGAATTGGGCGACTATTACGCGCGCCTCGTCAGCTGGTTCACAAAAGGCGGATTCACCGACGAGAACGGCCAGCGCCACGAATCCGGCTACCACTACAAGTTTCCCTACTGGGAAGTGCTCAACGAAGTCGAGTCCGAGCACCAGACGACCCCGGAGCAATACACCGCGCGCTACGACGCGATCGTCTCGGCCATCCACAAGGTAAGCCCTGAGACCAAATTCGTAGGACTGGCCCTGGCGGCGCCCAGCGACGATCAGAAATACTTCGAGTATTTCCTGAACCCAAAGAATCACCGGCCCGGCATTCCGCTGGACTTCATCTCGTTCCACTTCTATGCATCGCCCGACTTCGACGAAGGCCCCGACGGCTGGCAGCACACCTTCTTCAATCAGGCCGACGGCTTTCTCGGCGTCACCCGCTACATCCTCGCCATTCGCGATCGCCTGTCCCCCCAGACCAAAGTCGACACCGACGAGCTCGGCGTCATCCTGCCCACCGACGGCCTTGAGATCCGCGCCAGCAAAGCGCTCCCTGACCACATCCCGCATCGCTACTGGAATGCTGCCGGCGCGCTCTATGCCTACCTCTTCGGCGAGCTGTCCAAACTGGGCGTGGACGTGATCGGTGAGTCGCAGCTGGTCGGCTATCCCTCGCAGTTCCCCAGCGTCTCCATGGTGGACTACAACAACGGCAAGCCCAACGCCCGCTGCTGGGTGCTCAAGCTCCTCATCGATAACTTCCATCCGGGCGATCGCCTCGTCACCACGTCCGTCTCGTCCGATGCCGAAGAAGACCAGCCTTACGTGCAGGCCTTCGTGACGCCGCAGGGGCGCAAGCTTCTGCTGGTGAATCGCAGCAATCACGAGGAGACGGCCACTGTGCCTGCCGACTTCACCGACGCAACATTTGCCACTGTGGATGAGGCCACCGGCGACGATCCGCCGCGCGCCGGAACGATCCAGGGAACGGGCCTGACCCTTGCGCCGTTTGCCGTCACCGTCCTCCGGGCGAAGTAGAATCGGGCGATGACCACGAGAGGACTGCGCGTCGGACTGTGCGGCATCGGGCTCGATGCCTACTGGCCGCAGTTCGCCGGGCTGCGGAATCGCCTGGAAGGCCACCTGTCTCAGGTACGGGAGCGCCTCCAGGCCTTTGGCGCCACGGTCGAGCCGCTCGGCCTCATCGATACGCCTCAGCGCAGCCGCGAGGCCGGACACGCCTGCCGCCGCGCGGATCTCGACGTCCTCTTCCTCTACGTCACCACCTATGCGCTGTCGAGCACCGTTCTTCCTCTCGTGCAGCGCGCAGGCGTGCCGGTGATTGTGCTGAACCTCCAACCCGACGCAGCCATCGATTACGAGGCCTTCAACCGCCTCCCCGATCGCACAGCGATGACCGGCGCGTGGCTGGAGTGGTGCTCGGCCTGCCCGGTGCCGGAGATCGCCAATGTCCTGCGGCGCGCGCGCATACCGTTTCATCAGGTCACCGGCGCGCTGACCGATGCAGCCACCTGGCAGGAAATGGAGGAATGGGTTGCGGCGGCGAACGTCAAGGCAGCCCTCGCCGAAAACCGGCTGGGCCTCCTCGGCCACTATTACGGCGGCATGCTTGACGTGGCCACCGACATCACCCAGGTGGCCATCACCTTCGGCAGCCACATCGAAATGCTCGAGGCCGACGAGCTGAGCGCCCTGCGAAAGAGCGTCACAGAAGAAGAAATCGCCCGGCGCGTGCGGCTGTTTGAGGAGCGCTTCGCCGTGCAACCGGACTGTCCGCCCACCGAACTCCAGCGTGCGGCACGCACCTCGGTGGCCCTCGACCAGCTTGTCGAGAAGCACGACCTGCAGTCCCTCGCCTACTACTACCAGGGCACCGGCGTCGAGGCAAACGAAGATACGATGAGCTCCATCATCCTCGGCACTTCCCTGCTCACCGCGCGGCACGTCCCGGTCGCGGGCGAGTACGAGGTCAAGAACGCCATAGCCATGAAGATCCTGGACTGCTTCGGCGCTGGAGGCTCCTTCACTGAGTACTATGCGCTCGACCTGAAAGACGACATCGTATTGATGGGCCACGACGGTCCCGGTCACATCGCCATCGCCGAAGGCAAAACGCGCGTCCGGCCTCTGGATGTCTACCACGGCAAGGTGGGCCGTGGTCTGTCGGTCGAGATGTCGGTACGCTACGGCCCGGTCACCCTTCTCTCCGTCGTCGACGATCGGGAGGCAGGCTTTCGGCTGCTCGTAGCTGAAGGCGTCTCGGAACCCGGCCCCACCCTGGCGATCGGCAACACGAACAGCCGCTACCGCTTCCCTGTCGGCGCACGGCGCTTTGTGGAGCGCTGGAATGAGCAGGGGCCCGCGCATCACTGCGCCGTCGGCGTCGGCCATCGCGCCTCAGTTCTCGACAAGCTGGCCCGACTGCTGCAGATTCCCTTCGTTCAGGTCTGTTAGAGATTTTCTGATCGTTCGGTGCGCGCTGTGCGAGGTTCAGGGCGTTGCACTCTTGTCCAGTCGCTGCGGCGTCACCGCGTCGGCGGCCGGATTGCGCAGGGTTCCGGGAATCACCTGGTGCAGCTTGTTGAAGGTCGCCAGAGCCCGCTCCTGGCCTTCACGATTGCCCACGGCGCGATACGCCTGGGCCAGACGCCACCACGCCACCTCGTCATTCGGGCGAAGCTTCACAGCCCGCTCCAGCAAAGACGCCGCCTGAGCGGCCTTCTGGCTGGTCAGATCGATGCCCGCCAGTCCCACCAGCGCCTCCTCAAAATCCGGATACGTCTCCACGAGCTTGTGATACTGCTCGGCCGCTGCCGAAGAGTCGCCTGTTTCCGCCTCCAGAAACGCCATCTCATACGCGGCATTCCCGTTGCTCGGATCGTTGGCCAGCTCGGCGTTGAATTCCTTCATCGCCGCATCGCGATCCTGAGGATTGCCGCCATCGCGAAATCGTCCCAGATACACGCGGCCCAGCTGGTAGTGGATCCCGGGGCGGCCTGGATCGAGAGCCAGGACATGGTTGAAGGCCACAATCGCGGCTTCCCAGTCTTTCTGGCTCTCATTCGCCTCGCCCTGCGCCTGCAGCATCCACACCGATCCCGGCGCGGTGTCGTGCAGCTTCTCCATCGTCTCGTAGGCGAAATTCCCGTAGACGCGGCCGGTGTGATACAGAACTTCAGGATCGTTGGGATAGAACCGGTTCATGGCCAGCGCCGTCTCGACAGCATCGGCATCGCGGTCGAGATTCGTATAGGCGCGCAGCAGTTCCAGGCCGCACATGCGCCGCACTTCGGTATCGGCGCTCTGACGGAATCCCTTTTCCAGGTATGGCAGCGCCTCGGAGTATTTGTCTTCCTCGCCAAGAGAAAGCCCCAGCAGGCTGTCCAGCCGGGGAAGGCCCGGTTTCAGCCGCAGCGCCGCGTGTATCTCTCTGACCGCTTTGTCATATTCGCGGCGCTTAAAGCAGATGGCGGCCAGAGTGGCGTGGACCTCCGCTATTCCCGGATCCATCTTTTCCAGTCGCTGGAAATCGTCCTCCGCCGCGGCATAATCGCCATGCATCATGGCCTGCTGCCCGGCCGTCGCCAGTGCCTGTGGATCCGTACCGCTGCTTTGACCCGCGGCTGCGATGGCCAAAGCACCGCCCAGCCCCAAAAGCAAGACCCCGTCCATGCATCGCCGCTTCATGCGCTGAAGTCTATCCCGACTGCAAAAGGTTCCGCCACGCTGTCGAGGCGTGGCGGGGTCAGGAGGTGGTGCAGTCAGGAGGGTCAGAAGGTGAGTTTTCCGCTGAGCTGAATAATGCGGGCCGGCGCCGCCTGCGTGATAAAGCCTGCGGTGCTGTCGCTGATGCTGTTGTCGATCGAGGATCCCCCGCCTGACCCGCCTGTCGCGTAGGCGCCGGGATTCAGATCGTACTGATGATGGTTAAAGGTGTTAAAGGTGTCGAAGCGCAGAGCGAAGTTCGCGCGCTCCGTAATCGCAAACGCCTTGGTCAGCCCGATATCCCAGTCGTTGATTCCCGGCTGGCGCAGGAAGTTGCGCGCCGAATTGCCGTACGTCCCGGGTCCCGGTTGGGTGAAGCACGACATGTTGATCCGCTCGAATTTCTGCGTGAGACCCCCGTGCGGATCGCAGCCGGATACCTGATTGGCCCGCTGTGACGGCGTGACATCCAGGTTGGCCGCGTCGTTGGCGCCGATGCCGAACGGGAACCCGGCCTGGAAGGTGGTAATCCCGCTCACCTGCCAGCCGCCCACCGCCTCATCTGCCGCGCGGTTGATGCCGTTGGCGAACCTCTTGCCGCGACCGAACGGCAGGCTGTAGATGTAACTGCTGACGAAGCGCTGGTTCACGTCGAAATCGGACAGACCGTAGTCCAGCTCCGGATGGTGGTTATCCATAAAGCCCTGATAACCGCTTCCGGTCGCGCCTACACCGGCTGCGGCCGACTTGTCATCCTTGCTCTGCGCCCAGGTGTAAATCGCCGTCACCGCCAGATCGCGCGCCCGGTGCTGGAAGTTCACGTTCATGGCGTTGTAGTGCGCATAGCCGTGAAAATCGCTGTCGATGTAGTACTGGGTAAAGTTCGGATACGGCAGTCGTGTACTCGGCGGGCAAAGGTGGGTTGTGTCGCTCGGATTTGCCGCGCAGAACGGTACATCGGCCGCCGGCAGGTCGTTCGGCTGAGCAATGTTGCGCCGATCCAGCAAATGGACGGAGTGGGTTCCGATGTAGTTCACCTCCAGCGTGGTGTTATTCGTCAGCTGGCGCTCCACCGAACCCGTCCACGACTGCACGTAAGGATCGAGCGGATTTTCCGACTCGATCACAGCGATAAACGACAGCGTCGATACCGGGAACGGCGACAGGTTTCCGTATGCGGGAAACATCTGGTTGCCGAACTTCGGCAGCGATGAATCCGTCGTCGGGTTCTCCGACAAGCGGATGCTGTAGGGATAGATGTCGGCGGAGTCGTCGATCTCGCGCCCCTCATAGGAGTCGTAGAAGATGCCGTATCCGCCGCGAACCACCGTCTTGTCCGTCAGGCGATAGTCGAGGCCAAATCGGGGGGCAAATGGCGTCTTCAGGCCTGGGTGCGGAACGGACCCGCAGTAGCGCAGAATCGGTCCGCCGTTGTAGCCCACTCCAGGCGCCACCCCATCCGTTGAAAGCTGAGGATCGGCGTAGCACAGTCCACCCTGGCTGTTCTTCGTGTCTAGCCAGAAGAAGTGGTTTTGCGCCTCATAGGCCGCGGGGCGATAATCCCAGCGCAGCCCGATATCGACGGTCAGCTTTTGCGTCGCCTTCCAGCTGTCTTCCGCGTACGGACCAAAATAGCCGAACACGTGGTCCTGCGGGTTGCCGGCCTGGGTAGTCGGACTCAGCGGTCCAGGGAAGAAGCCGCCTACGTTGTTGTAGTAACCGAGCAGCATGTCCGCGATGGCGTTGCCCGTGCCGCACAAACCCGTGGCGTTCGGGCAATTCGTGCCGTTGGTTTGAACGGTCTGTCCCGAGAAGGTCCACTCTCCGTAAAAGTCGTCATCCAGGTTGCGAACGAGATGCCAGTGCCGGTAATCGAATCCAAAACCGAGACTGTGGCGGCCGTGCACCCAGGTAAATGAATCGGCGAATTCCCACGCAGGGCTGTCCGACCCGGTATAGGCATTGGTCGAACCGCCGTGGTTATTGAACTGCGAGAGGTTCAGCGTTGGCCAGCTTTGCTGCTGCGCGGTGAAGTGGGTGAACGTGCCCGTCTCCGCCAGGGCAGTCACCGCGTCAGAAGGCGGCGCCGGGGCGCCCTCCGGCGCCTGCGCCTCGAGATACCCGAAGCGGAAGTTGTTCACCATCGAGGTGCCGAAGCTGACCGTGTGGGAGACTTCCCAGTTCTTCTGCGTCTCGAACTGGGTCTCGATGCCGTAGACGAGATTGTTGCTGTTGTAGAGAGAAGAATTCTGGTACGTGGAGTAGGTGCCGCGCCCGAAGATCTTCCCCAGTTTTCCCAGGCTCTGGTCGATCCGATAGGTCTGCTGGTTGGTCGTTAGAGGCGTTCCATAATTGGCAATGTAATTCGTCACGCCCTCACCCTGATTGGCCAGGGTCGGCGCCGGGAAAAAGTTGTACTTCAGGGCTACCAGCGCCAGGCGGTTCGTGATGTCCCCGGTCGGAATCTGATTGTTGGGGAACGGCTGGCCCGTGGTCGGATCCACCGGCATGCAGTTCTGGTTCAGGGCCAGCAGAGCCGTACAGGCCGCCGTGCCGTACGCCGGCATCGGCGCGCCGTTCACCGTTGTCTCATTGGCGAAGTTCCCCTGCAGAGTCGCGGGATTCGGCACCTGGTCATACAATTTGCCGCCGTTCGTGATCCGCCAGCCCTCGTAATTCGCCATCCAGAACGTCCGGTTGTGGCCGTTGTAGATCTTCGGGATGTAAACAGGGCCATCGGCCACAAAGCCAAACTGATTCTGGCGCAGGACCGGGTTGGTGGTTGGAATCCCCGAATTCACATCGTTGATCGTTGGAAACGGAACCGCGTCGTAGGCGTTGTTCCGGTTGAACTCGAAGAGTGACCCATGCAGCGAGTTCGTGCCCGCCTTGCTTACCAGGTTGATCTGGCTGGCGCTGAAGCCGTACTCCGCCGAATACGTGCCGCTCTCTACCTTGAATTCCTGAATCGCGTCCTGCGACAGGATCACCGCCGGAGTCACGAGCGACTGATCGGTGTTCACCAGCCCGTCCAGGGTGTAGTTGTTCCCTTCCGGGCGGCCGCCGTTGATGCTGACTGCGTTGCCTTCGCCCTGGCGCATGGTGCCCTGCTCGCCGCCCACGGTGACCGCGCCAGCTCCTACCAGCAGCAGCTGCATGAAGTTGCGCCCGTTCAGCGGCAGTTGCTCCACCTGATGCGAGCTCATGAGCTGCGCCAGTGCCGTGGTGTCGGTATCGAGGGCAACCGCCTGGCCAGCCACGGAGACGGTCTGCGTGACTTCTCCTGGCTTCAGCGTGACGTTCACGCGCAGATTCTGATCGACGGTCAGCGTCAGCCCGGTGGTTACGGACTTCTGGAATCCCTGTATCTCCGCCGTCACCGAGTAGTTGCCGGGTATCAGCGAAGACGCCTGGTAGTCTCCCGAGGAACTGGTTCTGGTCACGGACAGCACGTTCGTTCCCGTGTTCGTCACCGTGACTTTCACGTTTGGGACAACCGCCCCGGTGCTGTCGGTTACGGTTCCCAGGATCGTCCCGGTCGCGCCGGCCTGGCCGAATACTGCCGGCGCAGTCAGCAGGAAAATGAGCCCCAAACCAACTCGCAGTGCTCGCATCGCTGGTCTCCTGAAGAAAAAGCCTTGCGTTTTTCAGTTTCGGGACGAACGGGGAAATCGGTTCTTTGTCCCTTTGTCTGGTTCGCCGGAACAATACGCGCTGGCATTTTCAAATGTCAAGAGAAACTTTATTTCTCAAATGAAATTCGATCCCCGAACACCCGACACACCTGTGACTTCGGCTTTGCCTTGGTTTCTGAGTTGCGCTTAAGCGATTCACTCAGGGAAAAACAGGCGCGCGCCGTATTTGCGTCGGTCGCGCGCATTTCATTACATAACTTGCTTCCCGCCGTGAGTGTCCTCGGGTTTCAGGCGTAGGCGGTCAGCTGCGCGGTGTTGCGAGCTCCCCGCTCCCGCGAGATCCGCTCCACGTAGCCGCTCTCCCGCAGGGCCGCCAGCGGGTTGGGAGCCAGAGCGCGGCTCACCCGCCACTCTTCAATCCTGCCCCGCACGTCCGTCCAGAACGCGGTCCGCAGGCACTCTTCCGCATCCACGATTCTTCCGGCCGCCTGGTATTCGGCCAGCTGCTCGCGGTCCACCAGCGCCGCCTTCAGGAAAAGCTCCTGCGCCGTCATCACCGTCTGCACCATGGCTTCCATCTTCCCTTTCAGGTTGTGGCTCTGGTCGATCATCAGCGCGATGGCGCCCAGCCCATCCTCATCGGAGTCGTTCAAAATCTCATGGAAGATGCGAAACACCTGATAGGGATCGATCGAGCCGATGGTCAGATCGTCGTCCGCATACCGCCGGTCGTTGAAATGGAAGCCACCCAGCAGGTCGAGGTGCAGCAGCCACGCGACGATCTGCTCGATGTTCTGCGACGGATAATGGTGCCCGGTATCCACCAGCACGCGCGCCTGCGGCCCCGCTGTCCGCGCCAGCTCCACCGCCATCCCCCAGTCAGCGATGTCCGTGTGATAGAAGGCCGGCTCGAACGGTTTGTATTCGATCAGCAGCCGCTGCTCCTTGCTCATGGCCTGGTGGGTTGCGGTCAGCGCCTCTTCCATCCACCCGATGCGCGCGCGAATGCTCTGCGATCCGGGATAGTTCGATCCGTCCGCCAGCCAGAGGGAAATATCCTGCGACTCCAGCGCTCTTGCGATTTCCACCGATTCCAGCAAATGGTCGATTGCCGTCTGCCGCACGGCCGCGTCCGGATTGCAAATCGACCCCAGCTTGTACTCCTGGTTCTGAAAGAGGTTGGGATTGATGGATCCCGCATGGATTCCATACCGCGACTCGAGATCCTTCACAGCGTTCGTGTCTTTGACGCCGTTGGGCAGGTCCCACAATACGTGCAGCGCAATCCTCGGAGTCGCCCCGGTGAGCGCATGAACTTCAGACGCGTCGGCGAACTTCTCCTCCAGAGTGGTGGCTGCGCCCGCCTGCAGGAACTTGCCAAATCGCGTGCCGGTGTTCGCGAAACCCCAGGAAGGAATCTCGATCTGGAGATTGTCGAGCCTGCGCAGCGCTGCATCGGGAACGTGGGATTTGTCCATGGACAACCTCCGGAGATCGTCAGCAACCCCCGAGTCTAGCCGCATTTCGATCGGCATTTCAATACAAATTATGTTTCCCGTTCAAAAACAGCTCATCGGATCGGTGCTTTCAACGATACATCCGCCTTTGCCCGGAAATGAAATCCAACCCGGACCCGTCAGTAAACAACTCTCCGGCCGGCCATTTCATTCCACCTCACATTCCACCGATCTGAAATCCACGTTCCAAATGAGGAACAATGTGGTATAGCTGACCCTGAGCGTCCCTGACATGCCCAAGCGAGCGACCAAGCGCCTTTATCTCATTCCGATTCTCTCCAAAGCCTTCGACGTCCTGGAACTGCTGCAGAAGGAACAGCAGCCCATGACCCTCGAGGCCATCTTCCAGCGCACCCACATTTCCAAGACCACCGTCTACCGCATTCTCAAGACCCTGGTTCACCGCGGATATCTGGCCCAGTCCCAGGACGGGCAATACCGCGAAATCACGCGCCCCCGAAAAGTTCGCTTCGGCTTCGGCAAGCAGTCCGGCGAGATGCCCTTTTCCGAAGCCGTCACGGCCAGCCTGATGGACGCGGCGGTGCATGCCGGCGTCGACCTGCTCATCCTCGACAACCGCTACGATTCGGCCACGGCAATCCGTACCGCAGAGGAGTTCGTGCGCAATCACGTCGATCTGGTCATCGAATTCCAGATTGATCAGCAGGTCGCTCCCATCATTGCCGACAAGATCTCCACGGCGAAGATTCCCCTCATCGCCGTCGACATTCCTCATCCTCACGCCACCTATTTCGGCGTCGACAACTATCGGGTCGGGTTCGAAGCCGGGGAGTTGCTGGCGGATTTTGCGCAGAAGCGCTGGAGCGGAAAAGTGGAGTGGATCCTCGGCCTCGATATCGAAGAGGCCGGCCCCATCGTGCAGAGCCGCATCACCGGCGCCTTTCAGGGAATCCGATCCAGGCTCCCCGAACTCCCGGTCGAGCTCTTCGTCCGCCTCGATGGCCGCGGGATGCGCGACAAAACCGCCAAGCTGGTGGCCGAGTTTCTCAACCGGCATCCGAAAGACCGCCACATCCTCATTGCCGGAGCTACTGATACCAGCGCCCTCGGTGCTCTGGAAGCCGCGCGCGCGCTGCGCCGGGAACGGCACGTCGCCATCGTCGGCCAGGACTGCATTCCGGAAGCGATGGACGAGATGCGCCGGCCCGATAGTCCGTGGATCGGCTCCGTCTCTCATGAAGCAGATACCTACGGACCGAGGCTCATCCATCTGGGCCTCTCGATCCTTCGCGGCGACACCGTCCCTCCGTACAACTTCGTCGAACACCGGCTGGTGAGCGCCCCGGAGCTGCAGGAGGCGAAGGTTTCCTGATGCGGCGGGGGTTCGCGATTCCACGGAGGTGGCGGCTTTAACTCCCCTATTGAAAGTGTTGCCCTATTGATTCTCCTGTGGCATCCTTGAATGGCCATGTCCGTCGCAACCCGCTTGCGCTTCCTCGAGGATCTGTGGGATAACGCCGTCGCAGCCGAACTCGACGAGCCCGATCTGCTCCGCTACCGGTCGAACCTTTTCGGCGCGGATTTGCGCATCACCAACTTCGCGGGCGGCAATACCAGCTCAAAAGTCACCCAGCCCGATCCTCTTACCGGCGCGCCCATCGAAGTTCTTTGGGTCAAGGGCAGCGGCGGCGATCTGGGAAGCATACGCCGCGCCGGCTTTGCGACTCTGTACCAGACGAAAGTGCTCGCCCTCGAATCGCTTTACCGTGGCGTCAGCGAGGAAGACGCGATGGTGGCGCTCTATCCGCTCTGCGCCTTCGGGCCTAACTCGGTCGCCGCCTCCATCGACACACCGCTGCACGCCTTCCTCCCCTTTCCTCACGTCGATCATCTTCATCCCGACTGGGGCATCGCCGTCGCCGCCGCCGCTAACGGCAAAAGCAGGATGGAGGAGTTTAATCGCGCCTTTGATCATCGCCTCATCTGGCTCCCCTGGCAGCGCCCCGGCTTCGAGCTGGCTATGATGATGCGCCGCGCCGTGCTCGAGAACCCCGGCTGCGACGGCGTCCTGCTCGGCGGCCACGGTCTGTTCACATGGGGCGACACCCAGCGCGACTGCTACCTCAACACGCTCACCATGATCGACCATTTGGGCCAGTTCGTTCAGGAACACATCGACCGAAAAGGCAACGCGCTCTTTGGCGGGCCGGTCTCCGCGCCCCGTGAGAATCGCCGCGAGCTGGCCGAAGAGCTGCTTCCCTTCGTTCGCGGAAGAGTATCGGAGCGGAAGCGCGTCCTCGCAGCCTGGTCCGACGCCCCTGACGTCCTGCGCTTCGTCAACTCGAGCGATGCTCAGGCGCTCGCGCATCTCGGAACCAGCTGTCCGGACCACTTCATCCGAACCAAGATCCGTCCGCTGTTTGTCCCCGCCGCACCCGGCGACGATGCATCCGCCCTGAACGCCAAAATCACCCGGGCCCTGGAGCACTATCGCACCGAGTATCGCGACTACTACCAGAAACACGCGCGTCCCGATTCGCCCCAGTTGCGCGACACCAGCCCGAGCATCGTGCTGCTTCCCGGCATCGGGATGTTCTCGTTCGGCAAAAGCAAAGCCGAGGCGAGGATCACCGGCGAGTTCTACACCAATGCCATTCACGTGATGGAAGGCGCTACCGCTCTCGATAACGGCGCTTCCGTGACCAGCCTCCCTCAGGCCGGTCCGGCCGCACCGTCAGAGGCTTTTGAAACCTGCACCAACTACGTCGCCCTGCCTGCCGCCGAAGCCTTCGGTATCGAATACTGGGCGCTGGAGGAAGCCAAAATCCGCCGCCAGCCCCCGGAGAAAGAACTCAGCCGCCGCATCGCTCTCATCATCGGAGCAGCCAGCGGTATCGGCCGCGCCGTCGCCATCCTGGCCGCCGAACGCGGCGCCCACGTCATGATCGCGGATCGCGACCTTCCCGGTGCGGAAACCCTGGCCGCGGACCTGCGAACGACCGCCGGCAAAGAATTTATCGCCGCGACCGCGATCGACATCCGTGACCGCGCCTCCATCGCTGCCGCCATTCGCGCCACCGTCATGCAGTTCGGCGGACTCGACATCCTCGTCAACACTGCGGCCATCTTTCCGTCGTCTTCCACGGGCGCAATCTCCGACACCGCCTGGGCCACCACGCTCGACCTCAACGTCACAGCGAACTACCTTCTCGCCGACGAAGCCGCGGAGATCTTCCACGCTCAGGCTCTGGACGGCAGCATCATCCTCACCAGCTCCGCCAACGCGGTTGTCGCCAAGAAAGGCAGCGAAGCCTACGACGTCAGCAAAGCCGCCCTCAGCCACCTCGTCCGCGAACTCGCTGTCTCCCTCAGCCCGAACATCCGGGTCAACGGCATCAGCCCGGCCACCGTGGTCAAGGGATCGACGATGTTCCCCCGCGACCGCGTGATCGCGTCGCTGAAAAAGTATTCGATCGATTTCGATCCCGCGGCGACCGACGACGAGCTGCGCGACGCCCTCGCCACCTTTTACGCCCAGCGAACTCTGACCCATCAGCCCATCGAGCCGAACGACTGCGCCGAGGCGATCGTGTTTCTTGCCGGTCCCCACGCGCGCTGCACCACCGGCCATCTCATTCCCGTCGACGGCGGTCTGCCCGAGGCCTTTCTGCGGTGAAGCAGCCCGCGCTGGTGGCCATCGACCTGGGTGCGGAAAGTTGCCGCGTTTCGCTGCTCCAGTGGACCACCCCCGAAAGGCCCGCCATCACCATCGTCCACCGATTTCCAAACGCGCCCTGGGATCAGGGAGCCGGCGGCGTGCGCTGGAACCTCACTCGCATTCTCGACGAGCTCCAGGCCGGCCTTCGCGCCTGCGCCGATCGCGCACCGGAGGGCGTCGCCGGCGTTGGCGTCACCGGGTGGGGCGTGGACTATGTTCGCCTCGATGACCGCGGCCGCCCCCTCGCCGCACCCTTTTGCTATCGCGACCCGCGCAATGTGCCGGCCATGGACGCCGTCCACGCCATCGTTCCCGCCGCGCAGCTCTACGCCGCAACCGGCGTGCAGATTCAGCCCATCAATACCATCTATCAGCTCTACGCCGACAAGCTCGCCGAATCTCCACCCGCACCCTGGGTCATGTTGCCGGAGTTCATCCTGCACTGGCTCGGCGCGCCGCGCATCGCGGAGTACACCAACGCCACCCACACGGGGCTGGTCGATCCCGACACGCGTTCCTGGTCAGCTGAATTGTTTTCAGCTCTCGGCCTCGACCTCTCCGCCGCGCCTCCGCTCATCGCAACCGGCACCGCGCTCGGCCCCGTTCGCGCCGATCTCCGCAGCCTTCCTGCCTTTGCCCATACCCAGCTGATCGCCGCCGCTTGCCACGATACCGCATCGGCGATTGCAGGCATTCCGTATGCAACCGGCAACTGGGCCTACATCAGCTCCGGGACATGGTCGCTGGTGGGCGCCGTCCTTTCAGCAGCCTGCCGCACTCACAACGCTCTCGCCGCGGACTTCACCAACCTCGGCGCGGCAGGCGGCGGCGTGCTTTTCCATCGAGGTCTCCCCGGCATGTGGCTGCTCCGCCAGTGCCTCGACCACTGGCACGACGAGAATGCCTGGACTCTCCCTGACCTCATTGAGGCCGCCCGGCAACTGCCCCCGCCGGATAGCCTGCTCGATCTCGACGATCCGGCCTTTCTCGCGCCGGGGGACATGCCTTCCCGCATCAATGCGCAGCGCATCCGCCGCGGGCTGGTGCCGCTGCCGCCCGGCTGTTCTTCCGCTCCGCACTACGCCAGTCTGATCTTCCACAGCCTGGCGGCGAGCTATCAGTCAGCCATCCGTCAAATGGCCGGACTCACCGGCAAACCCATCGAGCGGATCTGCGTGGTCGGCGGCGGCAGCCGCAACGAGTTTCTCAATACGCTGACGCAGACATTGACCGGTCTTCCGGTTGAGCGGTGCTCGGCCGAAAGTTCGACCGTTGGCAACTTCGCTGTGCAGTGGGCGCGCCTGGACCGGGAAAGCGACCTTGTTCCCGCGAATGAGATCGCCGATCGATCCCGCGCGCTCGCGTCCGTTGCCGCTGACGACTGAAACCGGCTCTTCGCGCAACTGGCCGCCGACATCGTTCCTTATGCGGACGAGGGGTCGGGCCTGACCCGCACAATCACCTTCCCTGGGCGGGAGGCATGGATTTCCAGCTCGACAGGTCCCGGTTGACCATGGCTTCCATTTTCTCGATCTCCGGCAGAAGTTGCGCGGAAATCGTTCGGGTCGTCTCGGCGCTGATTTCAGGAAACGGAGGCCCGCCGCCGATGAAGAACCGAAACAGACCGGACTCCCGCACCGCCGATACGACATTGTCGAACCTTCTCGCTTTGCACCAGTCCGCCATCGTCGACGCGGCCCGAGTGGCGAGATAGCTGCGCGGCTCGCTTAGAGATGCGACGGAGTAAACCTGGCGCAATTGCGACTCGTGCAACTCGAAGCGGGGCGCGTTGAGAAAGTCGCTCAGTTGCCGGACAAAACCGCGGGGATCGCTGCTCAGATCGTCAAAGAAATTGATCGACAGTTGCTCGGAAGGGAAAAGCCCCTGCCACTCGCGCAAATGAGTCGCGTATTGACCCGAGCCGAGCAATTCCGAATCTCGCTCCAGAGCCTCCTCGAGGCTCCATCGATAGGTGCCATAAGCCCGCTTTAGTCGATAAAGAGAGATGAGGCGCTGCACCGGATGGCGAAAGATGAAAATCAGCTTCACCCGGGGAAGAGTCGCGGCGATGCGCACGCGCGCGTCCGGCGAGGCAAAATAGGTAGGCGCCACTTCTCCAACCAGGCGGCGATCGCTCGAGCGCGGAAAATGGCTGAGATACCACTGCACTCCCCGCGAAAAATGAAGGTCGAAAAATCGCGTTTCCTTTGTGGGTGCGGGCAGCAACATGTGATGCCGCAGCACCTGATGGAGCCAACTGGTCCCGGTTCGTGGCGGACCCACCACAATGAAGGACGGCATATGCCGGTCGCGGCGGATCGCAGTGCGCTCGGCGTCGGGAATCGCAAGCTCAGTCTCCAGCCCACCGCCCGCAGATATTGCGGCGAGGACATCTGAGCTCTCTCCGGCGGCCGTCCAGGCCCGTTTCCGGTCTGATCCGTGGGTTCTGATTTCCAGCGCCTTTCTGATCCGTGGCAACCTACTGTGATGTCCCGCCCTGAGAGAAGGTTGGCAGGTCAGGCGAGCCTCAAATCGGCAACATTCGGCATCTTTTATTGCAGACTTTCCCTAATCGGAGCAGCAACCTATGCACGTAGTTTCAAGAAACGACGACCTGCAGCGAATTCGCCTCTGCCTGCGATCGGTAGCGGACCTGATCGATCGCGGCGATCTGCGGAAATTCTCCGTCAACCACGCCACGGAGAGCGATCCCTGCACGGTTCTGGACCGCGAAATCGACCACCTGCTTTTCCGGGACCTGCCCCGGCCGGGCGAAGGATGGCTGTCGGAGGAAACCGAGGATACCTCGAACCGGCTCTCTGCTTCCCGTGTCTGGGTCGTCGACCCCATCGACGGCACCCGCGAGTTTGTTCAGGGAATTCCCGAGTGGTGCGTGTCCATTGCCCTGATTGAAGACCATGAGGCGGTCGCCGGCGGCGTGCTCAATCCGTCCACCGGCGAACTCTATCTGGGCTCGAAGGAAACGGGTCTGGAGATCGAAGGCGCCCCCGCCGCCAGGCGTTACGGGCGCTCGCAGGAAACCTGTTCCCTGCTGGTCAGCCGCAGGGAATACGGACAGGGAAAGTGGTCGGCGGCGGAGCGAGCGGGTCTGGAAATCGTGCCGGTGGGATCGATCGCCTATCGATTAGCCCATGTCGCTGCGGGACGTGCTGACGCGACGGGCACGTTCGAGACGCGGAGCGAGTGGGATATTGCCGGAGGCGCTGCGCTGGTCCTCGCCGCGGGCGGACAGGTTCAGACTCTGGATGGCTCCCCCATCCGATTCAATCGCCCCGCGCCTCGCGTAAGCAACTTCTTCGCGTTCGGAAAGGAATGCCCCCCGCAGTTGCGTGCCATCCATGAGTTGGGAGCGGGGACGTAACTTCCGGTTTCACACCGCAGAATTGCCGGCTCCGGTCGATAATCGGGTTTCAATGGCAGCCACAATTCTGTCGGCGCATTCGGCGATTCCCTGCAGATCCGTTCGGCACTCCACGTCCGGCGAAAGCGGAGGCTCATACGGATCGTCAATGCCGGTGAAATGGGGGATCTCTCCGCTCCGGGCTTTGCGATAAAGACCCTTCACGTCGCGCTCCTCGCAGACCCGGAGGGGGGCGTTGACGTAGATCTCAAGAAAATTGGAGATGTGCGCGCGCAGCTCGTCGCGCACCTCGCGGTAGGGAGAAATCGCTGACACCAGCGCGATCACTCCATGGCGGGTCAGCATTTCCGCGACAAATCCAATCCGGCGCAGGTTCTCGCTCCTGTCCTCTCTGCTGAAGCCAAGACCGCGCGACAAATGGCGGCGCACCTCGTCGCCGTCGAGAAGTTCCACGCGATATCCGCGCTCCCACAGGCGATCGTAAACAGCCCGGCTCAGCGTGCTTTTGCCGGCGGAACTCAATCCGGTAAACCACACCGTCATACCCTCGGCCGAAGTCGATTCCGGCCTGCCGGATTGTTCGTCGAGCACCGTCTCAATCATGCCCGCACCCAGGGTCAGATTGGTGAACGGGTCAATCACAATGAAACTTCCCGTATGCCGATTCTCTGAATAAGGATCGCAGTAGATCGGCTGCCGCATTCTGATCGTCACCTGGCCGATGTCGTTCAGCCGCAGTTCTCTGGCCGGACGCTCGCTCAGATCGGTCAGGCTGAGCGTGGTGATTCCGGATCCGACTTCGCACCATACGGTCTGCGTGGCATGCTTGATCAGATAGCGGCGCCCCATCAGCAAAGGGACATCGGACATCCACACCAGCCGGGCGCGAACCGAGCGAGTCACCCTGGGCGGATGTGCGGCATCGACGAGCATATCCCCGCGGCCCAGATCCACAGGATCGCCCAGGCACACAGCCACCGACATGGGGGCGCTGGCGCGGGTCAGATCCCCATCCCATGACGGGAGACTGGCGATGCGCACTCGCCGCCCGGAGGGCAGAGCCAGCAGTTCCTGTTCGACAGCGACGGTGCCGGCAGCGATCTGTCCGGCGTACGCGCGAAAGTCCTCCTGTCGAATGACATGCTGTACCGGAAGGCGGAAAGGCTGCTCCCCAACACTCTTCTCGACCCCCACCTCTTCCAGATACTCCAGAATGCTCGGCCCCTGGAACCAGCTCATGCGATCGCTGCGGCGGACGACGTTGTCGCCTTCCAGAGCAACGACCGGAACGAAGTACACAGTGGTGCCCTTCATAGCCTTCTGCAGGGGCTCAAAATCGCTCCGAATACGGTCGAACACCTCCTGGCGAAGGTCAACGAGGTCCATTTTGTTGACGGCCACGACGATGTGCCGTATGCCGAGCAGCCACGCAATCGCAGCATGGCGAACGGTCTGCGGCAACACTCCCTTGCGCGCGTCCATAAGGACCAGAGCGAGCTGCGCGGTGGACGCGCCCGTAGCCATGTTGCGCGTATATTGCTCGTGGCCCGGCGTGTCGGCAATGATGAATTTTCGCCGCTTCGTTGAGAAGTAGCGATAGGCCACATCGATGGTGATCCCCTGCTCCCGCTCGGCACGCAGGCCGTCGGTCAGAAAAGCCAGGTCGAGGCCGTTCGGCGAGGCCCGGGACACCGCCTGCAGCTGATCCTCGTACACACTTCCGGCGTCGTACAGCAGACGCCCGATCAGCGTGGACTTACCGTCGTCCACGCTTCCTGCCGTGCTCAGTCGAACCAGATCCTGGGACATCGCCTAGAAATAACCCTCGCGCTTTTTCTGTTCCATCGACCCTTCCTGATCGTGATCGATGATGCGGTTTTCCCGCTCGGACTTCCGGGCATTCTGCAGCTCGGCAATGATGTCGTCGAGGCTGGCCGCCGTCGATCGTACCGCTCCCGTACAGTATGTGCAGCCCAGCGACCGCATGCGGCACATCACTTCCTGCGGCTTTTCCCCCGGCATCAGCGGCGGGTTATGTTCGGGCGAAATCAGCGCGCCGCCCCGGACGATCATCGGCCGCTTCTTCGCAAAGTAGAGCGGGACCACCGGGATATTCTCTGCCCGGATATACTCCCAGACGTCGAGTTCGGTCCAGTTGGAGAGCGGGAAAACGCGAATGCTCTCCCCTTTGTGAATGCGCCCGTTGTACAGATTCCACAACTCGGGCCTCTGATTCTTCGGATCCCATTGTCCGGAATCGTCGCGGAAGGAGTACACCCGCTCCTTGGCACGGGACTTCTCCTCGTCGCGTCGCGCGCCGCCGATGGCCGCATCAAAACCGCCTTCTTTCAGGGCATCGAGGAGCGAACCGGTCTTCAGCAGCCCGCAGCAGGCCTGGGTGCTGAGCTGAAACGGGCTGGCTCCCTCGGCCAGAGCCTTCGTCGCCTTATGCACGATCAGGCGAAGGCCGAGTTCGGCGGTAATCCGATCGCGAAATTCGATCATTTCGCGAAACTTGTACGAGGTATCGATGTGCAGAAGCGGGAAAGGCGGTTTCGCGGGATAGAAAGCCTTCTGCGCCAGCCTCAGCATGACGGAGGAGTCCTTGCCGATCGAATACAGCATGACCGGGCGAGAAAACTCGGCGACCACTTCGCGCAGAATGTGGATGCTCTCAGCTTCGAGAGTTTTCAGGTGAGATAGCGGCGGCGTCTTGATTTTGCGTTCGTCCTCGATTGCGATTGCTGTTGCCATCAGCACTCATTCCGTGTGGGGATTACCGAAACGACTCCGGACAAGGTTGAGGCGGGCCTCACTGGATTGCCGTGGCGAACTTTCCTCGCACGGTTCCAGTACCATCCAGCATAGCAATGAGCCAGAGTACGCCTGGCGCTTTGCCAGTTGGGCGAATTCCTCGTTACAGCCGCCGTCTTCCGGCAGCCAGAATCCTGATCGCGTGCGACGGCGTCCGCGCAGCGATCCTTTTCGGCGCTATCTGGTGTTTGTTGCTCAGGCTCCTTGAAGAGTTGTCTGATCCGGGTGCCGCGCTCCAGGACATGCATCAGATCGAGCTGGCCAACGCTCGATCATCTGTGCCATGGCAGAGGCTGGCACGACGCACCTGGCTCCGCCGCATTTCGCAATCTGGGTTATTCAGTGAGGGGTAGCGCCCGCTCGAACGGAACCTCGCCGGCGGATTCACGTTCTCGTGGAGCTGCGCGGGCATACTGCCGCATGATTCCCACAGTCACCAGCGCCATCCCCAGTCCGTTGAACAGCAGCCAACCAGCAATCACAACCTCTGCGATGCGCTCGAACCCGTTCACCAGCTTCCCCTTACATCCGGATTATGAACAGTAACTTCATTTTAAATGCCTCTCGTGGGATATCCCATGACACTCTCAGGGGATTTCAATCTGACGAACCAAAATAGGATAGCCAGCAGCCAAAGTTCTATCTCGGGGCGAGCCTATGGCTGCGGCAGCGAGCGATCGCGGGCCTGGGCGGTTTCTTCCCGACAGGCCGCCGCCAGCAGCTCGCACACTTCTTCATCTGAAGTCTGTTCGAAATTCCGATAGTACTCACCCACCGCGTGGAAATTCTCCGGCTTCTCCAGGCACACGAGCCCATCCACTTCGCGACGCAACTCCTCGCAGGTGGACTGCGCCGCCACCGGAACCGCCACAAACACCCGCTCCGCCAGGGGACGCAGCGCGCGAGATGCCGCCCGCATCGTCGAACCGGTGGCCAGCCCGTCGTCGATCAGGATTACCGTTCGCTTCTCGACCGGAACCGGCAGCCGCCCGTTCCGGTACAGCGCCTCGCGCCGCTCAATTTCGTCGCGCTCGCGCGCCGCGGCCGCGTTGATTGTCTCTCGCGCGATCGCAAACGCCCGCACCACATCCGCCTGGATCACCACCAGACCGCCGCTGGCCACGGCGCCCATGGCCAGCTCCTCCTGTCCAGGGACACCCAGCTTACGAACCACAAAAATATCCAGAGGCAGATGCAGCGCGTGAGCCACCTCAAACGCGACGGGGACTCCGCCCCGAGGCAGACCCAGCACGATCGCTCCCGTCCAGTCCAGTTGCTCGCGAACGGCATGCGTGAGCGCGCGGCCCGCAGAACGGCGATCTTCGAAGACGCCCATCATGGAAGTGCGATGCGGGTCACTCGCTCCGCAGGAACCTCAGCAAGGCAGGCCGCACGGAACCGATCCGCAATTCACCGCGTATTCTAAGCCAGTTACCGGCCCCTGAATCCTCTTCCCTTATGAGCATGCTCACCACGCAAAACGCCGCCACGACCGAGCGCCAGGAAGGCTTCCGCAGCTTTCTCTGGATCTGCCTTGCCTTCGCCGCGCTCAAGCTCGCCATCCAGATCGTCGGTAACATCCTCGCGCAGCACGCCGGATACGGCATCTTCCGCGACGAGATGTACTACCTCATCTGCGGCCGTCATCTGGCTTTCGGCTACGTCGATCAGCCGCCCCTCGTGGCCCTGCAGGCGCGCCTTTCCGAGCTGCTGTTTGGCTATCAGCATATGTGGTCCCTGCGGCTGATCTCCGCACTCGCCGGCGCTGCTACCGTCTTCCTGACCGGCGCGATCGTCTGGGCCATGCGCGGAAGCCGCGCCGCGGCTGCTTTTGCCATGCTGGGCGTTACCGTCGCCGGCGTCTACCTGAGCATCGACAGCTTCCTGTCGATGAACTCCTTCGACCCGGTGTTCTGGATGCTCTGCGCCCTCGCGCTCATCCGGATCGCCGCGGAGCATGGGGTTCCGGGTCGCGAACCCGTTGTCCGCTTCTGGTGGATCACGCTTGGCATCAGCGCCGGCCTCGGCCTGGAAAACAAGGACAGCATCGTCTTCTTCCTGGTGGCGATGCTGATCGCCCTGCTGCTCACGCCGCAGCGCCGCATCCTCGCCAGCCGCTGGTTCGCCATGAGCGTTGGCCTCATCGTCCTGCTGGACCTGCCCAATCTCCTCTGGCAGATCCACTACCACTTCCCCACTCTCGAGTGGCTGGTCAGGATTTCCCACAGCAACAAGGACGTGAAGCTGCCTCCGCTCCGCTTCCTCCTCGGCCAGGTGATGATGCTCACGCCCTGGACGTGTCCGCTCTGGATCAGCGGCATTGTCTGGCTCCTCGTCTCGCGCCGCGCCCGGCCGCATCTCTTCCTCGGCGTGCTCTACCTGGTCTTCCTCGCCATCATGATGGCCCTCCACGCCAAGGACTACTACCTCGCGCCTATCTACCCCGTTTACTTTGCCGCTGGCGCGATCTGCTGGCTGCCCCCTCGCCCGGCCCTCGAACGGATCAGACCCGTGCGAGCCATCCGCGTCACCGTCTTCGCACTGCTGTTCTGCATCGGATTTGTCCTCACGGTTCCCTTTTCCATCCCCGTCCTGCCGCCAAAACAGCTGATCGCCTGGATGAAGACCATGCATTTCCAGCCCAAAGACTCGGAGAATCACGCCCCCACTGTCCTTCCCCAGTTCTACGCCGACCGCTTTGGCTGGCACGAGATGGTCGAGAAAACCGCCCAGGTCTACAACGCTCTGCCGCCGCAGGAACGCTCCATCACCGGCATTCTCGCCAGCAATTATGGCGAGGCCAGCGCAATCAACCTCCTTGGCCGGAAGTACGGCCTGCCCACGGCCATCAGCGGCCACCAGACCTACTGGCTCTGGGGTCCGCGCGGCTACACCGGGCAGGAGATGATCCTGATCACTGACGAAACTCTTGCCGACCTGAAGCCGTACTACGCCTCCTGCCAGGTGATGGCCACGCTCGACGATCCTCTGGCGATGCCCTGGGAACACAAAAACATAGTCCTTTGCCGTGGCAGATTCCGCTCCTATCAGGCAGACTGGAAGGAATTCAAAAACTACTACTAGCGTGGAGCTGCCCCGCGTTTGCAAAGCATTCCTGAACTGACTCCGCATCCCGGCAACGCGCCGCCTGGGCCAACAACCTCCGCGCCCGACCTGCCCCGCGTCCTGAATACCTCGCACGCGACGGCCATCGTTGTCGGCACCATCATCGGCAGCGGCATCTTCCTCGTCCCCCAGGAGATGATGCGCGCCACCGGCTCCTCCTCGCTCGTCTACCTGGCGTGGATCGTCGGCGGCCTGCTCTCGCTCTTCGGCGCCATGACCTACGCCGAGCTCAGCACACTGCTTCCCTACGCCGGCGGCGAGTACGTCTACATCCGCGGCGCCTATGGCGACATGCTCGCCTACCTCTATATGTGGACGTGGTTCGCGGTCGCCAAGCCCGCCTCCATCGCCAGCGTCACTACAGGACTCGCCCGCGTCCTCGCCATCTTCCCCGCGCTGCGATGGCTCAACGGCACGGCTTTTCACGTTCCCTTTTCCGTCGATTGGTCTCAGGTCTTCGCCATCGCCGCCACCTGGCTCATCACCGGACTCAACTACCTCGGCATGCGCAAGGCCGGCAGTTTTCAGCTCATCTTCACGTGGCTTAAAGGCGTGCTGATCGCCGTCATCGCGGGCTTCTGCTTCTTCACCTTCAGCGGACACTGGTCGAACTTCACCACACACTTCCTTGGCGCACACGGCGGCTTTGGCGGATTCATGATCGCCCTCATCGCCGCCCTCTGGGCCTACGACGGCTGGAACGACCTCACCATGGTCGCCGGCGAAGTCCGCAACCCGGAGCGCAGCCTGCCCATCGCGCTCATCGCCGGACTCGGCATCGTCGGCATCCTTTACATGGCGACCAACGCCGCTATCCAGTACATCCTGCCCGCGGCGCAAATTGCCGCATCACCGAGGCCCGCAGTCACCGCGCTGGAAGCCATCACCGGACCGTGGGGCGCGGGACTCGTCTCCATCGCCATGGCTGTCAGCATCATCGTCACGCTCAACGGCACCATTATGTCCGGAGCGCGCGTGCCCTATGCGGCCGCTCGCGACGGCCTCTTCTTCCGCCGCATGGCCGACATCCATCCGCGCTTCGCCAGCCCATCGACGTCGCTGATCGTCCAGGCGCTGCTGACCACCGCGCTGCTGCTCGCTGTCGGACGCTTCCAGCAACTCTTCGAGCTGGCCATCTTCGCCGAGTGGCTCTTCTACATGATCACGGCAACGACCATCTTCCACTATCGGCGCCGCGATCGTGGCGCGCAGGTCTTCCACGTTTGGGGCTACCCCGTCATCCCCGCGCTCTTCGTCATAGCGGCCGCCGTTCTCCTCGTGTACTCCTTTGCGGAGAACCTGAAGAACTCGCTCATCGGCACCGCTCTCATCCTCTTCGGACTGGTCCTCTTCCCGCTCTTCCGCAAAGGGCGGCCAGGCGCCTCACAGGCCGCCCCCTGAAGATTTCGCTCTATAGCTGCACCATTCCCGCAACGTCGCTCATCCAAACCTCAACGTCATGGAGGGTGAAACGCATGGCCGCATTTTGCGGATGTTGTGGCGCGAAAATCATTGATGCCGCGGAAGCTTGCCCGGTATGCGGAATGCCTCGCCACGGAATGTTGCCCGTCGGCTTGCCGATCAGCCTCGCGGAAGACGAGGGCCCGATGTGCTGCCAGGGCAACCTCGATGAGGCCGGAAGCGGCGAAGAACCCAGGCGGAGAGCACCCGTCGACCTGGATGGCCAATAAGCCGGCTTGGTCCGGTCGTGCTCTCCTTCGCCGGAAGTGAACGTGCGCCCTGCGCGCACGCGATTGAACGGCGAGGGCAGCCTCAGAAGTGACCGTCGCGCCGCCGTGAATCCGCCTGAATGATCTGGATGGCGTTGAAGAGTGCGTCACCCAGGGTGAATCCGTCCCCGGAAGCGCTGGCGTGTACGAAATACAGATGCGGATGGTCCTCAACGAAATTGCTGGTTTGCGAGCTGATCGCAAACCCGCCCGCCTCGAGCGCCGCCTCAACCGGCTGGATATCCTCGGATCGCAGCGCGAAGTCTATGTTCAGCGTCACGTTGCTGCCGCCGGAGAAAGGCACCTGAATGTAGAAGCTCTGGCAGACGCCCAGCCCGGCCTCGGCCGGCTGATCGCCCAGCATGATCCTGTGCTCGTCGGGACGCGGCAGGTAGAAGGCGAACATGTCGGTCAGCCGTTCCACGAAGCCCTCATCGAACAACTTGAGAACTTTGGGGGGAAGGATGGAAGCGGGATTGAAAACTGTGTCGGTTCCGGGAATCACAGTCACATTGAGCTGGGGATTGCCGATCGTCGCCAGCGCAGTCGCCAGCGACCCCGCGAGCGAGGTTCCATCGCCGTTCGCCTCGAAATGGACCCAGATGAGCTTGGGTGTTTCGAGAACCGATCGGCCCGCGACCGCGGTCATCTGGATCCGCGAATCGGTGCCCAGAGCCGCGAGCAGCGCGGCCAGCTCTGTCTCCTGAGCCGGCAAAGACCCGTCGACGAAGAACCGCCCGTTCCAGGTCGGCCGGAAGGCAATGAACCCGTTGGCAATGGCGGCATTCTGATAGCTGGGTACGGCTACGCCGTTCACGGTAATCGCCAGTTCCTGGCGGACCAGTTCAAAGCGCAGAACGTTGCCCGGCATTTGCGTGCCGTCCGCCTGCAAAGCAGACTGGATCGCACTCCAGTCGGTGGCTGCGTAGGAATTCGCTGAGAATATCGCGAGAATCACAAAAGCCAGAGCAGAGCCTCTGGCCAGGACACTCCATCGGTTGCGCGCGTATGCGTGGGAGAACATGGGGGATGCCTCCACGGGATTTTGAAGATACTGCTGCGCATCATAGAGCGCGTTGTATGAATTTGTCTGCCGGAGAGTACAGCACAAAGGTAATCATTTTTCGTCGAATGGATAACTATTGAGTTAACAACTTCTGATTTTCCCGACGAGTCGACCTCTCCCAGTTATCTCGAGAGTAATTACCTCCGGCTCTTCGCGTCCCCTGTGGTAACTGCCCTTTCGCGGTCCTGCTCAGCAGACCTAGCTGAACAAAAACTCCTTCGTCCGCAGTTCCTTGATTGTGTCGCGCAGTTTTGCCGCTTTCTCGAACTCGAACTTCTTCGCCGCCTCGCGCATCTCCGTCTCGAGCTTTGCAATATACGCGTCGAGCCCTTCCTGCGACGTGAACTCCGGCATCGTCTCCACTTCCTCCGCCAGATCCGCGTACTCCGCCTGCAGGATCTTCGCCAGCGACATATCCACGCTCCGCACGATCGACGTCGGCGTGATGCCGTGCTCCTCGTTATACGCCCGCTGCACCGCGCGCCGCCGGTCCGTCTCGCCGATTGCCTGCTTCATCGAGTCGGTCATCTTGTCCGCGTACAGAATGGCGCGCCCCTCGACATGCCGCGCCGCCCGGCCAATCGTCTGAATCAGCGACCCCGACGACCGCAGGAAACCTTCCTTGTCCGCGTCGAGGATCGCCACCAGCGACACCTCGGGCAGGTCCAGCCCCTCACGCAGCAGGTTGATCCCGATCAGCACGTCGTACTCGCCTTTGCGCAGATCGCGCAGCAGCTTTACCCGCTCCAGCGTCTCGATCTCCGAGTGCATGTAACGGCAGCGGACGCCCACCTCCGAGTAGTACCCCGCCAGATCCTCGGCCATTCGCTTGGTCAGCGTCGTCACCAGCACCCGTTCGCTCTTCTTCGCGCGGTCGCGGATCTCGTGCAGCAGATCGTCAATCTGTCCGCGCACCGGCCGAATCTCCACCTCGGGGTCGACCAGCCCCGTCGGCCGGATGATCTGCTCCACTACCACGCCCGCCGCTTTCGTCAGCTCATACGGCCCCGGCGTAGCGGAAACATACACAATTTGATTCGTCCGGCCCTCGAATTCTTCAAACTTCAGCGGCCGATTGTCCATCGCCGAGGGCAAACGGAATCCGTAGTCCACCAGGTTCTGCTTGCGCGACCGGTCCCCATGCCACATCCCATGCAGCTGCGGCACCGTCACGTGCGACTCGTCGATGAAGAGCAGATAGTCGCGCGGGAAATAATCCAGCAGCGTCGGCGGAGGCTCGCCCGGCATCCGCCCGCTGAAGTGGCGCGAGTAGTTCTCAATACCGTGGCAGTAGCCGACCGACTTGATCATCTCCAGGTCAAAGCGCGTCCGCTGGTGCACCCGCTGCGACTCCACCATCCGCCCCTGGTTCTCCAGTTCCTTCTCCCACCAGCCCAGCTCGTCGAGAATGCTCTCGATTGCGGTCTTCCGCCGCTCCGGCATCACCACGTAGTGGCTCTTGGGGTAGATAGGCAGCCGCGAGTACTTCTGCCGCACCGTGCCAAACAGCGGATCGATCTGCGCCAGCGAATCGATCTCGTCCCCGAACAGCTCGATCCGGTAGGCGTTTTCGTCGTACGTCGGAAACACCTCGATCACGTCGCCGCGCACGCGAAACGTGCCGCGCCGAAAATCCAGATCGTTGCGCTCGTACAGGATCTCCACCAGCCGCCGCGTGATGTCGTCCCGCCGCACCTTCTGCCCTTTTTCCAGCAGCAGCAGCATGCCGTAGTACGCCTCCGGCGAGCCGAGACCGTAGATGCACGAGACCGACGCCACGATGATCGCGTCCCGCCTCTCGAACAGCGACCGCGTCGCCGAGAGACGCAGCTTGTCCAGCTCCTCGTTGATCGTCGCTTCTTTCTCGATGTACAGATCGCCGGCCGGGATATAGGCTTCCGGCTGGTAATAGTCGTAGTACGACACAAAGTACTCGACCGCGTTGTTCGGGAAGAACTGCTTGAACTCGTGAAAAAGCTGCGCCGCCAGCGTCTTGTTGTGCGCCAGCACCAGCGCCGGACGGTTCAGCTGCTCCACGATCTTGGCCATCGTGAAGGTCTTCCCCGACCCGGTCACGCCCAGCAGCACCTGATGCTTCTCGCCCGACTCGATGCCGGTGACGAGTTCCTCGATCGCGCGTCCCTGATCCCCGCGCGGCTTGTAATCACTGACGAGCTGGAAGTCCACAGCTAAATTGTAGGAGAGATTCCGGAAGCGCCCAAAACTTCGCCCGCGGTACAATCGGGTCCGCGAAATCGATGCTCAAAAATCAACCACCCTCTCGCCCGGCTCTGACCTCCACCGCGGCACACCTCTACGTGCGCGATATGGAGGCGTCCACCAGCTTCTTCACCACGAAGCTCGGCTTCACCATCGACTTCCTCTACGGCGAACCGCCTTTTTACGGACAAGTAAGCCGCGACCAGGCCCACCTGGCACTGCGTTTCATGGATGAGCCATTTTTTGCCGAGGACATCCGCGAACGCGAAGGCCTGCTCTCCGCCTCGATCACCCTGGCCACGGCGGATGCCATCATGCAGCTCTTTCTCGCCTATCAGGCCGCGGGTGTGCCGTTCGCTCAGACACTCAGGACCGAGCCATGGCAGGCCCAAACCTTCATCGTAAGAGACCCGGACGGCAACCTCATCCTCTTTGCCGGCCCGGCAAGGTGACAGGGGCGAGAACTAGGTCGCAAATCGCGGTGTCGGAGCCGTCCGCTTCCCCTTGCCGCCCAGCCACAGGCATACCGGCCATGCGATGAGCCACACCAGCGAATACCAGTGCGGCCATGTGTTCCACATCTGCCAGGTAAAGTAGCCACCCACCAGCTCACCCAGCAGAAAGAGCACGAACAAATGACCGCCCTGCCGAAATGGGGCAATGCGCACGCACAGCCAGCCTCCCAGAACCGATGCAACCGCAAAGACGGCTGTGTTGATCCAGAGCAGAAACACCGGAGGCACACGGCCCCGCACGTATTGCGTTGGATAAAAATGGCTCAGGATCGGATCGCAGCACAGCACAATCCCGTACACGACGATGTAGCTCAGCACGACGGACGCAACGGAGCGCAGCAATTTCATGAAAAGTGCCTCCAGGTTGCAGCATGGGAGCGTTTCCGGGGAGGCCTGCAGGATAGCGTGCCCTGGCGCTTCCTGGGAAGTACCTCAGAAACCATCACTCTGGTGAATCGCTGTCGCCGTTCTGCGCATCTTCTTGTCAGGGGCTTCCGTTTGACGTTCGGAGCCGTCGTTTTTATAGTCAATTTATGAACATGTGCCCCATGTCCGGACTCTGCTGCGCCTGTTGTTGCGCGCTGCGCCGGACTTGTGGGTAGCTGAGCTTCAGCCGCTTTTATCCATAAGCCCGCGCTTCAGCCTCTGCTGACGCGGGCTTTTTGCTTTTCCCGACCATCTCGACGAGGACTTCATGACCGCCATCGCCCCCCCCAAAGAAACGAAAGCCCAAAAAGTCGAGCGCCTCAAGCGCGAGAAAAATCCCTGGGACGCCCTCGACGAAATCCGCGCCTTCGCCCACAACGGCCGCGCCGGCATCCCCGAGGAATGGAACCTTTATTTCAAGTGGTGGGGCATCTACACCCAGGGCGACGGCCTTGGCGTGACCGGCGGCAAAGGCGGCGAAGGCCGGGCCACCGAATACTTCATGCTCCGCATCGGCATTCCCAACGGCCTGCTCAGCGCCCATCAGGCCCGAGTCATCGCCGATATTGCCCGGCAGCACGCGCGCAACCTCGCCGACATCACCGTGCGCCAGAACATCCAGCTTCACTGGCTCTCGGTCGAGTCCCTGCCGGAGGTCATCCGCCGCCTTGACGCCATCGGCCTCTCACCGCGCGGCGCCTGCGGCGACGTCGTCCGCAACGTCACAGGATGCCCTCTGGCCGGCATCGCCCACGACGAGATCCTCGACGCATCGCCGCTCGCGCTCGCGGTTGCCGACGAACTCAACGGCAATTCGGATTTCTACAACCTCCCGCGCAAATTCAAGATCTCCATCTCCGGCTGCCCGGTCTGGTGCTCATATCCTGAGATCAACGACATCGGCCTCACCGCCGTGCGCCGCGGCGACGAGATCGGTTACTCCGTCCGCGTCGGCGGCGGCCTCTCGAACGAGCCGCATCTCGCGCTCCGTCTCAACGCCTTTGTCCGCCAGGATCAGGCGCTCGGCGTCGTCCGAACCATCGCCGAAATCTTTCGCGACCAGCAGGGTCTTCGCGAAAGCCGCGCCCGCGCCCGCCTGAAATACCTGTTCATGAGAGAGGGCTGGACCGCCGACCGCTTCCTCGCCGAAATCGAATCCCGCCTTGTAACAAAATTTGACCCCGCCCCGGAAGAGTCCGTCCCCGACGATGTTCTCCGCGACCACGCCGGCATCCATCGCCAACGGCAGCCTGGGCTCTCGTATGTCGGCGCCTCGGTCCTGCGCGGACGCCTCACCGGCGATCAGCTCGCCGCCGCCGCCGCTCTCGCCGACCGCTATGGCAGCGGGCGCCTTCGCGCAACGGTCATGCAAAACCTGCTCTTCCTCGACGTCCCCACAGCCCGCGCCAGCGAGCTCGCTCGCGAACTCGGTGAGATTGGCCTGCACGTCGACGGCTCTCCCTTCTTCCGCGGCGGCATCGCCTGCACCGGCACCGAATTCTGCAAGCTCGCCATCACCGAAACCAAGGGCTTCCTCCGCTGGCTCGTCGATGAGCTCGACGAGCGCCTTCCGCAATTCGATCAGCAGCTCCGCCTCCACGTCACCGGCTGCCCCAACAGCTGCGGCCAGCACTGGATCGCCGACATCGGCCTCGAAGGCAAGAAGATCAAACACGAAGGCCAGCTTACTGACGCCTACTACTTCTGCGTCGGCGGCTCGGTCGGCAAACATGCCGGAACCGCGCGTCCCGTCGGATTCCGCACCCCTGCCGTTCTGGTGCCTGATGCCATCGAGCGCCTCCTGCGCCGCTACCTCGCCGAGCGCGCTCCAGACGAAAATCTCCGCGCCTACTTCGCCCGCCGCTCCGACGATTCCCTCCGCGCCACGCTCGCCGGAGAAGACATCGCGCCAGTCGAGCGCGATCTGCCCAGCGGGCATGTCCCCGCAGAGGTTGCCGGATGACTCTGCTCCCCATCTTCCTGCGTCTCGATCGCCGTCCCGTCGTCGTCATCGGCGCCGGCACCGTCGCGCTCGCGAAGATCGAAAGCCTGCTGCCGACGGGCGCGCAGCTCACGGTCGTCGCACCCGCCGCTGTCGATTCCATTCGCGAACTGGCGGCGCTGGGTCGGCTCACGTTGCACACACGTGCCTTCGAGGCCACCGACCTCGACTGCGCCTTCCTCGTCATCGCCGCGACCAACAACTCCACCGTCAACCACGCAATCTACGAAGAGGCCCTCCGCCGCAACATCCTGTGCAACGCCGTCGACGATCCTCCCAATTGCGATTTTTATTTCGGATCCACCGTCGCTCGCGGCGACCTGCAAATAGCCATTTCCACCGCCGGCGAAAGCCCGGCCCTCGCCCAGCGCCTCCGCCGCGAAATCGACGAGCAGCTCCCCTCCAATCTCGGCCCGTGGCTGCACGAGCTCGGCGCGCTGCGCCGCGAAATCCGGGCCACGGTCCCGGCAAAACCAGAACGCACGCAGCTACTTCACGAGCTGGCGCATCGCCCACTCTGCAGCTCGCCCTCCTGCCCCACGCGCGAGTATGTCGAGCGGCAGATCGAGCAAATCCAGAAGGAAGGCCAAAGCATCGAGGTTCCCGCATGACGCCCCCAATCCCCCGGCGAACAACCCAGTCCGCTGACGTCAACAAAGTGGCCGGCAGCGGCAAGGTCTGGCTGGTCGGCGCCGGCCCCGGCGATCCCGAACTCCTCACGGTGCGCGCCACGCGCCTGCTCGCAACCGCTGACGTCGTTCTCCACGACGACCTCGTGACGCCCGCCGTCCTCGACCTGGCGCGCACTCAGGCTCTCCTCATCAACGTCGGCAAGCGCTGCGGCCGCAAGAGCATCACCCAGGAGCAAATCCACGCCATGCTCATTGACCTCGCGCGGCGCGGATTCTCCGTCATTCGCCTGCAGTCCGGCGATCCTCTGCTCTTTGGCCGCGCCGCCGAAGAGATCCACGCCCTTACCGCCGCGGGTATCGAGTTCGAAATCGTCCCCGGCATTACCGCCGCTTTCGCTGCCGCCGCCGCGCTCCGCACTTCCCTAACCGACCGCCACATCTCCTCCAGCGTCGTGCTCTCCACCGGCCACCACGCAGCGGACGCACAGGAAGCCCCAGGGCACCCGCCCACCCGCGTCATCTACATGCCGGGGCGCGACCTCGCCCCCGCGGCCGAGCGTCTCCTCGCCGAAGGCTCGCCTCCGTCGCTGCCCTGCGTCGTCGTCTCGCGCGCCGGACGATCCGACCAGCAGATCCAGCGCACCACTCTTGCGGCGCTGCCAGGCCTCATCCCCGGGCCCGCCCCCGCCATCCTTCTCGCCGGCGAGGTCTTCCGCGAAAGCTCTTCCGGAGACGCCCCGGTGGAGTCAGTTAACTCCCGTGCATTCGAGCCGATCGCAACCGGACCATCCCTGTAAACAGACCCCGCGTCCACTCGCGAGTGGACACAAGTCGTGCGAGACCTGCACAAAAAATCTGGCCCCGCCCATTTCAGCGTCGGGACCAGATCTCGGGAAGCACCACCTCAAAAGATGCTGCTGTGCGGTGTATTCACCGTGATTCGCGTGCCGGTAATGTTTCCCGCCACGTGCGCCACCAGGTTTCCGTTTTCCAGATACTGGTCGATCGTGAAGGTCCCACTGAAGTGGTTACCGTCCGGAGACAGCGACACATCTTCCTGAATCTGCGCAGGGCCCATCAACGTTCCATTGGGAGCATTCGTCGCCGGCGTGGGATCCCAGGCCGCGGCCAGATGGTTCAGCCTGTACTCCTGATAGCCCACCTTCTTCCAGACGCCAAGACAGAAGTTGCTGGTGACGGGCGCCCGCCCGCCGGAGTTCATGATCTCTGTGCCGTCAGCGTGCCACTGCGAGTAGCCGGCGTCGATGGTCTGTGCGCTGGCGCCGGAGCCGACGACAAACTTCACATGCCAGAAGCCCACAATCGAGGCTCCGTTGTCGTCATCGCCGACGTTGACCAGCCCGGCGCGCAGCAGATGCGGCGCCACCGACAGGGCCGCACCAGAACTGGGGTGGACGTGGGGTACGGCGAGCCCGCCGCACTGGGCCCCGGCAACCGGGGCCAGCGCCAGCGAAACAACCAGCGCACCGAAAGCGGGCGCAAACTTGCGGAATTGCTCTCTCATGGGGATTCTCCTGTGGGCCGGGGTTTCCGGCTGGACCCTGAGGAAACCGCGTCCCCGGCCTCCCGGGCAAGACAGCCGAGGTGAAGCCTGAGGTGAAGTTTGGGTGAAGCCCTAACTCCATTCCTGACAGAAGGTTGCTGATTTCGGCATGCGACCCGGGGTAAACTGTTCCCCCATGACGGGAGTCGTCTACCAATTCGGCGACTTCACTCTCGACGCCGGCCGTTTCGAACTGAGCCGTCAGGGCCACCCTTTGTCTATTGAGCGGAAGCCCCTCGAGCTGCTCATTCTCCTTGCCGAGCGCAACGGCCAGCTCGTCACCCGCGCCGAAATCGCCGAGCGACTCTGGGATCGGGAAGTCTTCGTCGATACCGAGCACGGCATCAACACCGCCATCCGCAAAGTCCGATACGCCCTCCGCGACGATCCGGATCAGCCGCGTTACATCCTGACCGTTACCGGCAAAGGCTACCGCCTCGCCGCGTCCGCCAGGGTGTTCGCCGCCGAGCCCGCACCGCTGTCTCTCGCCGCGACCCTGCCCTCTGCCAACGGGTCGGCCCTCGCCCCACCTGTGCCATCACCCCAGGCTCGTTCTCACTCCGCCCCTCGACCGGTCCCCTGGATCGCCGCCGCCACTCTGCTTCTCGCGCTCGCCGGGATCTTCGCCGCCCGTGTCTGGCGTCACCGCGCCGCCGCCAGCGTCCACTCCCTCGCCGTTCTCCCCCTCGACAATCTCTCCGGCGATCCCGCCCAGGATTATTTTGCCGACGGCATGACTGACGAGCTCACCACCATGCTCGCCAGGGACTCCACCCTCCGCATCGTCTCCCGCACCTCCGTCATGCAGTACAAGCGCGCTCACCGTCCCCTGCCCGAGATTGCCCGGGCCCTCAACGTCGACGGCGTCGTCGAGGGCTCGGTTGCTCGCTCGGGCCAGCACGTCCACATGACCCTCCAGCTCATCGAGGCCTCCACCGATTCCCACCTCTGGGCTGACAGCTACGACCGCGAGTCCGATGACGTCGCCCTTCCCGACGATGCCGCCCGCGCCATCGCTGCCCGCCTCCACAGCGTTGCCCCCTCCCTCTCCGCCGTTCGCTATGTGAATCCTGCCGCCCACGACGCCTTCCTCCGCGGCAGGTACCTGTGGCCCACCGATCGCATGGTTGAGTCCGGCGAGTATTTTCGGAAAGCCACTGAAATCCAGCCGGACTACGCCGATGCCTGGGCGTGGCTGTCTAACTTTTACGGAGAAGGCGTTGCCGGCAACGTCCTCGACCCGCGCACCAGCCTGCAACTCCAGTGGGACACCGCCCAGCGCGCCATCCAGCTGGACCCCAATCTGGCAGACGCCCACGAGGCCCTGGGGGCGGCCTTCTTTATCGCCCGATGGGACTGGGCTGATGCCGACCGCGAGATTCTGCGCGCCATCAGCATCGATCCGCAGAATGGCCAGACCTGGTATCTGCGCGCGTGTCTGCTGAGCGCCCTCAATCGGTTTGACCAGGCCATCGCGGTCGAGAAAAAGTCCATGGAGCTTGACCCCTATGAGCGTCCTGGGGCAATGGCGGATATCCTGTCAGGCGCGCGCCGCTTCGACGCCGCCCTGGCCGATCTGCGCCTGCGCATGGAAGTCTCTCCCAATGACCCGGATCTCCTTTTTGGCGTTTACGATATTCAGCGTCGCGTGGGCGATTACCGCGCCGCCGTGGAGACCTTTGCGAGATGGAATATCGCGATCGGCGACCGGCAGGCAGCCGTGAATCTGCGCCGCGCGTACCAGCAGGGCGGCGCCCGGGGGTTCATCCGCTGGCAACTGGATCGCCGCCTCAGGCAGGCAAAAACCAGCTATGTCTCCCCGGGAGAGCTGGCCACCTATTATGCCCAACTCGGCGATAGGGAAAGAACCCTCGCCCTGCTCGAGCAGAGCTATCGCTGGCACACCATCGACGCCATCTGGATCGAAACCGATCCCGCATTCGACTTCCTCCACGCCGAGCCCCGTTTCCAGGCCCTCGTGCAGAAGACTGGTCTCCCGCCCTTATGAACGAATGGAGCCAGTGTGTTTTCGTTATTGTATGTTTTCACAGCTTGTTGAACGATAAAAGAGACCACGCTGGCCATCGTGGTGAGCTCCGCCCCAGGCCCTGCTTCTTCCGCCGCCGATAGACAGCGCCGGCCAACCAAATGGCCTGCGGCCTCCTCTCACAATGAGTTGCGATAGCGGCGGAGCAATTGTCTACTAGCCCAATAGAGATAGAAGGAAATGAAGATATCGAAACGAGGGCTTTACGCGCTGGAAGCGCTCATGATGCTGACGCGGATCTATCCCGACCAGACCGTGACCATCCGCGAGATTGCCGAGACCGAGGGCATCCCCGAGAAGTTCCTTGAAGCCATTCTCGTGGACATGAAAAGAGCGCGCATTGTCGAAAGCCTGCGCGGTGCGAAAGGCGGTTATCGCCTGGCGCGTCAGCCTTCCACCATCTTTCTGGGCGAGGTCATTCGACTGGTAGACGGGCCGCTCGCGCCTTTGGGCGACGCGGTGACGCTGAGGCGTCTGGTGGCCACCGATAAGCGCCGCAGCTCTCTCTACAAGGTTTTCCTCGAGGTTCGCAATTCCGCGTCGCGCATTCTCGATCACACTTCGCTCGAAGATCTCTGAAAGGCGGCCATCATGGACATCGCACTGCCCGGGAAAAATTCGGCTGCTCTGTCGGGATCCGAATCGCGGCTCCTCCGCGAGCTCATCGAGGCCATTCGAGATATCCGCTACGGCTCTGTTCTTCTCGTCATTCACGAGAACCGTCTTGTCGAAATCCAGAAGACTAAAAAGGTTCGCGTACCTGGTTCCGGCGAGAGCAGCTAACTCGGCCCATGCGCCCACCCCGGACCCCGGGGGCGAATCTCCCATCCACTCGGCTGCCGACCAGACCTCTGGAGGTTTCCTGCCCTGTCGCGAGGAGGCGGCATGCGAAACCCCGGAAATCTCCTTCGCTCAGTTTTCATCCTGATCTTTATCTCGGTCTCCGTCTCCGGAGCGGCCCCGGCATGGGCGTCGGACAGCCCTCAGCTCGACCAGCTCCTGAATATCCTCGTCCGGAAGCGCATCCTCACCGCGCAGGAAGCGGCCAGTGTGCGCTCCGCTGCCGCCGAGCCCCAAACCCCGCTCCCGGCAGCGGCAGACAGCAGCAGCACGGCGCCTGCAGAGGCGCTGGCCGAGGCGAGGGACCGGCTGACCGCGCCACCCCCGCCGCAGGACTCGTCGATCGCTCCGCGGGAGAATCCCCTGCGGCTCCCCTTCCGGATCAGCGGTTACGGCCAGGGTCAATGGACCAGCCAGCCCGGAGCCTACAGCACCTTTCGGCTGAGGAGAGCCCGCCTGCGCGTGATCGGTGACATCGGAAAAATGGGGTTCTACTGGCTCGAGTTTGACGCGGTCAATTCGCCGTCTTTACTGGATGCGTACGCCACTCTGGGCCCGAAGCCATATCTCAAACTGACCGCCGGCCAGTTCAGAATCCCCTTCAGCCAGGAGAGCCTCTGGTCCAGCGCGAACCTGCCCATGGTGGAGCGATCTCAGGTCGTGAACGAACTGGTTCCGGGGCGCGACAACGGGTCGAATGGCCGCGATATCGGCGCAGACCTGGCCGGCACCCATAACTTCACCTCCAGGACCGGCGTGGATTATGCATTCGGGGTCTTCAACGGCGACGGCATTAACACCACGGCCGACAACAACCGCAAGAACATTGTGGCGCGCCTCGCAGCCCGGCCGGCGCCTGGGCTGGCTTTTACCGGCGATTACTACCACGGAAATACCGGTCCCGGTGAAACATCGCGCGGGCGCGGCGGCGCGGAATACAGCTACCAGTGGCGTCCGCTCATGGTGATGGGCGAATTCATCCGCGGCAACGATGGAACCCTGCACCGGCACGGCTGGTATGCGCTGGAGCGCTGGCAGTTCTCACCCAGGTGGCAGGGACTGTTCCGCGTCGATTCCTATGACGCCAATACCGCCGTGAAGAACGACACGACCTCGATTTATCTGGGTGGCCTGAACTGGCTTCCTGAAAAGAACCTGAGATTTCAGCTCAACGTCGGCGCCAGGGAACAGAAGGCCGTCTGGAAGCCCGACCTGCTTTCCCAGATGCAGTTCTCCTTCTGAGCGACGATGAGGCGGGAAAGAGCAGATGTCTCAGGCACCCAAACGCGTCCCTCCCCGCATCCGGTGAGGAGTGGGCAAGTTCGACTGAAAGTCTACCAAGTCGGTAGACTTAGCTGATTTCCCCGCAGCGGCCCCTTTCGGAGGTTTCATGGAGTACGCGGCAGGATTCATCATCGCGGTGATCATCTCGCTTACGGGAGTGGGAGCGGGTACGATCACCGCGCCGCTGCTGATCCTCGGTTTAGGGGTTCCGCCCGGCATTGCCGTTGGAACCGCCCTGGCTTATTCGGCGGTCGTCCGGCTGATTGTCGTGCCCATTCAAATCATGCGGCGGCAGGTGAATTACCGCGTCCTGGGGTTCATGCTCGCCGGGGGTCTGCCTGGGGTCGTCATTGGCTCGCTGCTGTTTCGCAGGATCGCGCATGGCCGTGACTGGTCGGCGCTCTACTGGGTTCTCGGCAGCATCATCATCTTCTCTTCCGGATGGCACATCTACCGCCATTTCCGCCCCCCCGGCAGAGCCGGCGAACTGAAACAAAGGCTCCCATGGATTGCGGCGATCATGCTCCCCATCGGAGCGGAGGTTGGCTTTTCTTCCTCAGGCGCCGGCGCCCTCGGCACCGTCGCCCTCCTGAGTCTGACGTCACTGCCTGCCAGCCAGGTGGTTGGCACCGATCTCACATTCGGGCTCGGGGTTTCTCTCGTGGGCGGCGGCATTCACGCTCTGGGCGGCCTCTATAACCTCTCGCTTCTGGCAAAGATGACAGCCGGCGGTCTGGTGGGTGCGATTGTCGGCAGCACGATCGCTCCGGGGGTCCCGAATCGGGCCCTTCGACTCGCCCTCTCCACCTGCCTGCTTCTCATCGGATTCGTTTTTTGCTATCGCGCCGCCGGATTCTGAAAGGGTTCCGTCTCCCCTTCGCCCGGCACGTCAGGACGATTGAATCGCCGTCTCGCTGGCAAAGCCACCAGGGTTCGATTGGTATCGCGGTGCGCACCTCAAGTGGACCTTCCCCAGGCCCTCCGCCCACGCGAGGATGAACTGCATATGCGATCCTCCCCATTCCTAATTCCGTCGATCTTTCTCGCCCTCGCCTTCACCGCATCCGCCGCCCCCGCCCAGACCGCGACGGCCGCTTCGCAACCCACCCTCGCCGCTGTCCTCGACGGACAACTGACCGCCATCGAGAAGCCGTTCGTCTCTGCCGCCGAAGCCATGCCCGCCGACAAGTACGATTTCGCTCCCACCGGCAGCACCTTCACCGGAGTTCGCACCTTCGCCCTCGAGGTGAAGCACGTCGCCACCGCCAACTTTGGCTTTTACAGCATCATTCTTGGACAGGATCCGCCTTCAGGCGTCTCCCTCGCGGGCGCCGGCAACGGCCCTGATGACCTCAGAACCAAAGCCCGGATCCTCCAGTACCTCAAAGACTCCTTCGCTCTCGGCCATCGCGCGCTTGCAACCATCACTCTGGAAAACGCGCTCGCCCCCGTCCCTCATCCGCCCATCGCGTCCATGAACACGCGTCTCGCCCTCGCCACCTTCGTCCTCGCCCACGCCAGCGATCACTATGGCCAGATGGTCGAATACCTGCGCATGAACGGCATCATCCCGCCGGCCAGCCAGGGCCAGCCGCCCGCGAACCCGCCTCCGTCGCGCTGAATCCCGACGGCGCGATTGCAATCTCGCCGGCCGCAATATCAGCTGTGGCTGTTAAACCAGTCGATGGCCAGTTGCGTGTATTGCCCAACCTCGATGATGTAACCGTCGGGATCGCGCATGTAACAGCGCCATTCCCAGCCGTCATCGTTGGCCCATGGTTCGGTGAGAAAGACGGCTCCCTTGTCGCCCCAGTCTTTGTAGCAGGCCCATATGTCGGCGACCCGCAGATTCAGGAAGGTGCTCACCCGGTTCAGATCCCTCGGCGTCTCCAGAACGACTTCTGGCTTATCCGGTGTCGGGCCGCCGCCGGAATTCAGAATGATCCACGTGTTCGCCAGCCTGACGTAGCACGGATCTTTTGCCTTGATCAGTTTCCCGCCAAGAATGCGGACGTAGAAGTCCTGCGACTTTTCCTGGTCGCTGACCGTGAAAAAATGCGCTGCAAAGAAGCCTTCGTGTGCAACCGGCGCGTTGGGCAGATCCACGTGGCACCTCCCGTTTGTCGATACAGGATACGTCCGGTGCGTGAATGGCGCATGGCTGCTGGTGGTTTGCGCCGGAACCGCAAATTGACACCGGCAAAAACCAGCCCCTATGATGGCCGGGCTGACTGTACAGCAAATTCCCCGAAACCCGGCAGCGATCCGCCACAAACCGTAACGAGGAGGCAACATCCATGCGAGTACCAGTGAGGTTTTTGTCGGTCATGACGGTCGTGGCTCTGGCCTCCCCGGCCGTCCTGCTGGCGCAGTCGTCCGGCACGCAGCCATCCGCGGACGCCTCCGCGAACCCTGTGGTCTCGAGCGCGAAGATGCTCTACCAGCGCGATGCGAAAAACATGATCGCCGCGGCCGAAGAAATGCCCGAAGACAAGTACAACTACCACCCCACGCCGGACCAGTGGACCTTCGGAAAGCTGGTATCGCACGTCGCACAGTCCAATGGAGGGTTGTGCGGAGCGCTGTCGGGCACACCCGCACCCGCGTCGGTGCATGTAAGCGAGACGGCTACCAAGGCCGAACTGGTCGCGGGGTTGAAGGCTTCCTTCGATTTCTGCGGCCCGGTGCTCGACGGCCTGACCGACGCCAAACTTGGGGAGACGATCAACGTCTTCCACCGCTCCATGCCCCGAGCGATGGCGCTCGTCCTCCTGCCTGCCGATCTGGCCGACCACTACTCCCAGATGGCAGCCTACCTGAGGCTGAACGGAATGCTGCCGCCGTCCGCGCAGCCCAAAAAGTAGCTCGCAGATCGGCAGGATTCCGAATTCGCAGCGCCAAAAAGAAAAGCCCGCCATGCGCGGGCTTTTCCCTGTTGCCAGTTGCCTGCCTTTAAGGCGCTTCGATCAGCTCCATCTTTCCGTCGCGCTTCCGATGCAGCACGCACACCGTGCCCTCGTTTGTCCGGAAGACGAATACATCGCGATCGCGGAACTCGGCTTCCTTCACCGCCTCTTCAATGGTCATCGGCCGCAGCGCCACCGAGTCTGACGAGCGCACGATGTGCGGCTCGGGAATCGGCCGCGTTGCCGGAAAGGTATGCACCGTCACCGGCACCATCGTCCGGCCCGCGCGCTTGCCGTTGGCCTTTGCCGCCGCCACGGCCTCCGCCAGAGGACTCTGTTCTTCCGGCTCCGGACGGGGGCGATTCGACTTACGTGGCCGCGTCGGCAGCACCTCATCCGGCTGTTTCTCTTCCTTCGGCTGCCGCTTGAGCGCGTGCTGCCGTTTGCGGTACCGGATCGCCTGGGTCTCGGCCCGCTCCAGCGCCTCCCGCAGCGCCTGGTCCATCTGCGTCGACTCGCCAAACCCCACGATTTTTCCCGCCCGCATCTTCACCGAGACATCGGCGGTCTTGCGGTACTTCTCTGAGGTCAGAACAATGTGTGCGCCCACCACCTTGGGCAGCAGTTTGGCGATCCTCTCAATACCATCGTCCCCCATCCGGCGCAGCGCCGGCGTGATGCTCACCTGCCTTCCCGTGTACTCAGCCTGCATGGAAAGCTCCTTTCCCTGGGGAAATGCCGTGTTGTCAGACGGGAATTGCCTAGCCGCGGACGCGGCGCTGGTGTGTGCTCGGAATCCGCAGGTCTTCGCGGTATTTTGCCACCGTCCGGCGGGTCACGTCGATGCCCTGGCCCTGTAACATCTGCGCAATCTGATCGTCGGTGAGCGGCTTGCGCGCATCCTCCTCTTCGATCAGCTTCTTCACTTTGCGCTTCAGCAGCATCAGCGGCGTTCCCGCGCCTTCCGGCCCGTTCACGCCCTCTGAGAAGAAGAAGCGCAGCTCGTACACGCCCTGCGGCGTGTGCACGTACTTGCTGGAAACCGCCCGGCTCACTGTCGATGGATGCACGCCGATCTCCTCGGCGACCTCCTTAATCATCATCGGCTTCAGCGCGTCCACGCCCTTGTCCAGGAACTCCGTCTGCCGCCGCACGATCGATTCGCAGGTCTTCAGGATCGTGTTCTTGCGCTGCTCGATGTTCCGCATCAGCTGCAGGGCGGAGCGGTAGCGCTCCTTCACATAATCCTTAACGTCCTTCTCGGCGCCCTCCTGGGTCAGCAGCCGCCGATAGCCCTGGTTCAGCCGCAGCGTGGGCAGGTCTTCCTCGTTCATCACCACCACCCACTCATCGCCGCGCTTCACAAACGCCACATCCGGCTCGATCAGCCGCGCTTCGGAGCGGTTGTACCGCTGCCCAGGCCTCGGGTCGAGCGTCCGGATAAAGTCGATGGCTCGCTGCGTGTCTTCGCCCGATTTGCCCAGCACCTTCGACAGCTCACGGGGATCGCGCTTCTGCAGCAGCAGCATGTGCTGATCGATGATCTTCGACGCCATCTCGAAGATCTCCATCCGCTGCAGCTGCTCCGCGTCCGGCCTGGAACCGTTGCTGCCGAATGCCGGCTGCGCCGCGGCAGCCTCAGCCGCGTGCGCCGCAGTCCCGTTCAGGTGCGCTCCGTTGGAGTTCGTATGCAATGCCGCTGGTCCGGCTGGGCCGTTCGACGAACGCCGGAAGATCAGGTCGAATTCCTTCCGCTGCGCTTCCACCTGCACCAGCAGGCACTCGCGCAGATCGCGCGTGCCCACCCCGATCGGATCCAGTTGCCGTACAACGTCCATGCCCGAAGTCAGATGGCCGCGCGCCCGCTCCACCATCGCCGGAGGCAACTCGGCCATCCGCGCCGCCAGTTCCTTCGCGCGCTCGGTGTTCTCGCCTGCGTCCGGTTCCATCTGTTCGCGCAGGTATCCCGCCAGCAGTTCCTCATCGGTCGCGGTCAGATAGCCGTCTTCGTTCAGATTGCCGATGATGTACTCGGCTGCTTCGCGCACCGCGGGCGACAGATTCAAAGCGCCCAATTGCCAGAACAGATGGTCGCTCAGCGTGGCCGGCGCCGAAAGAAAGTTCTCGATCGACGGCTTCTCGATCTCCTCGTAGTTGTTCGGCGAGCGGAAGCCCGGATCGAGGTAATCCTGAAAGTAGCTGCCGAAGTCGATCTCGTCGAAAGGATCCTTTTCCTTCGCCTCGGCCTCGGTCGTAGCGGTCTGCGTTTCCACCGGCCGGTCGCGATCTTCTTCTGCCCGCGCCACGTCGTCCAGCAGAGGAACGTTCTCTTCCAGCTCCTCCAGCACCGGATTCTCGGCGATCTCCGCCTGGATCATCTCCTTCAGCTCCAGCTTGTTCAGCGCCAGCACGCTGACCATCTGCATCAGGCCCGGCGTCAGAATCTGACGCTGCGCGACCTTGAGGCTGAGTTTTGGCTGAAGAAGAACCATAATCTCCCGAAATCGAGGCAGTACCTCAGAGTTTACATCCGCACCACTGCACCTGCGTGACCATTCCGGGCACGCTAAAGTAACTCGCTGACCTGTAGTGGATTACGGCTTTTACCCGAGCGAAAAGCTCTCGCCCAGATAGACGCGCCGCACCTCCGGATCGTTCCCCAGCGCCTCCGGCGTCCCATGGCGGAAAATTCGGCCGTCATTAATGATGTAGGCCCGATCCGTCACCGACAGCGTTTCGCGGACGTTGTGGTCCGTAATAAGGACGCCAATACCGCTGGCCTTCAGATCGAAGATGATCTCCTGCAGATCCAGCACCGCGATGGGGTCGATCCCCGAAAACGGCTCGTCCAGCAGAATGAAAGACGGCTGAATGCACAGAGCCCGCGCGATCTCCACTCGCCGCCGCTCCCCGCCGGAAAGCGCATACCCGCGCGTCTTGCGAATGTGCCCCAGATTGAGCTGCTCGATCAGCTTCTCGGCGCGCGACCGCCGCATCTCCGGCGCAATCGGCTGCACTTCCAGCACCGCCAGGATGTTCTCCTCCACCGTCAGCTTGCGGAAGACCGACGGCTCCTGCGGCAGATAGCTGATTCCGTATTGCCGCGCCCGCAGGTACATCGGCACATGCGTGATTTCCTGATCGTCCAGCAGGATGCGCCCGCCGTCGGGCGGGATGAGCCCGACGATCATGTAAAAGCTGGTCGTCTTGCCGGCGCCATTCGGACCCAGCAGCCCCACGACTTCGCCTTCGGTCACCTGCACGCTGACGGCGTGCACCACCTGGCGCCCCTTGTAGGATTTGCTGATCTCGTCGGTGGCCAGCTTGCGCATGAATCTGCTCTCAGCTTACAGGGCGCCGCACGTTACGCGCTACCGCGGAACGTGCGTTTCCGTCACGACGCTCGACTTTCCGCCCATCACTTCCACCTTGTCCGTCTGCGCCCAGAAAACCAGCGCCGCGCCGGTCGTGGTCCCGTGGGTGCGATCCCAGAGGCTGGGCGCCTGCGACGGGCTTCCCGTCAGCACATACTTTCCTTCATCGGCGGTATACACCAGCTTGTCGCCCTGTCCCTTCCGGCCCGGCTCGGTGAAGACCACATGCCCGGTTGCAATCAGGTGATCGAGCTGCGATCCCGCGCCGCCCTTCGCCGCAGGCTTTTCCGCCCCAGGCTTTGGCGCCGGCTTCAGATAGACCCGTGCTTCATCCGCGTGGATCGCCGCGCCGCCCTGCTCCGCCATCACAGCCCCCTGAAAATCCGCCACCCGATCGCCGTCCGAGTACACCAGCGTCCGGCTGCGTACCTCCGTCGCCTGCGCCGGCCGCTTGCTGCCGGAAGAGCTCGCGGCGAAATTTACATCCACCACCGGCGCGTCTCCTGTCCCTTCACCCCACGCCTTCAGCACGTTTTTGCTCCGATCGATGGCGATCACCGGGGCCAGCAGTGAATCCGCATCCTGCCACATCCGGGCCGGCGCTCGTGCCGTTCCATAGAAGCTGCTCTCGTTCGTTGCATGATCCAGCTTTGCGCGATCGGCGATCACGTGCACCGGTCCGCTGCCGCCCATCGTTGGAGACGCCCTGTGCTCGCCAGACGGCTCAGCGGATGTCTGGGTGTAGGTCGCCTTCACGTCTCCGCTCGCCTCCGCATTCTGCGTGTCGCGGTGATAGTCGATCTGCTCTGCCGACAGCTGCGTCCCCTCGCCCTGCGCGATCCGCGGATTTCCCGTCAGTCGCAGCATCTGGTTCTGCGCGTGATATTCCGCATGCTGCGCCCACCCCATCAGTGTGGCTGGCGGCGCGCTCTCCCCGGGTTTTTTCACCGGCGTCTCGGTCAGCGTCACGTGACCCTCCTGCGCGGCCGTTTCCAGCGTCGTCTCTATTGCCGGAGCCGCCGCTTTCTTTCCCCGTCCGCTGCCGCGACCCTTCTGCGCGACCCGCTGCGCCGCGCCCGGCGCGGGTTCCTCCACGAACGTCGCATGGAGCACATCCCCTCGCGTCGTATCCCGAGCCCCGTCGCTGGACTCATTGACCACCTGCGTATTTCCCGTCCCGTCCAGCGCGTGCAGGCGATTGCCGCTCGCCAGCATCGCTACCAGCTGATCCCCGCTGATGCGCATCGACTGCCCTCGTCCCCGTGACGGCGTCTGCCGCATCGTGACCACCGGGTTTCCATCGGCAACGGCCTTCCGCGCCTCAACGCCGCGCCCGCCGGCCTGGCGTACGAAGTCCACGTTCAGCTTCTCCGCCTCCACCTGCCTTTCCATGCGGCCGCGCGGATCGTTTTTCAGACCGGTGGCCTGCTCGTCGAAACGCACATCCCGGCGGAACTCCGCATGCCGCAGGCTCGCCGGCGATCCCGGTGCAGCGCTCGTAAACAGCAGCGTCCCCTCCTGCGCGGATCCCCGCATCGTCTGCTGTGTTCGCGCCGAAGTAAACTGCACGCCCCCGCCCACCGTCGCCTGGAGCGGCTGGCTCTTCAGATCGAACAGAACCTCAGTCGTCGCCGTATCCACCTCTGCGCCATTGTCAGAGTGAAGCTGCACGTGTCCCTGCGCGTCCACCTTCTGCGTCGTACCATCCTTGCGGAAATACACTGTCGCCTGATCCGCCCGCCCGTTCGCCGTCTGATACTCCAGGCTCGCGTTCGTCAGCAGCGCCTGCTGCGTATCGCGCAGGATGGTTGCGTGCCCGGCCTCCACAGTGACCGGCTTCCCGTTGTCGCTGGTGGTGATGTGCACCTGGCTGTTCAGGATCACCACGCCGGTCTTCGCGTTGTAATCGGCGCCGACCGCACTTCCCGCACCGCGCGGCAGCTGGAACTCCACCCTCCCCGCCGTCGACGCCTCTCCGGTCTTCTGCGCGAAGGTCATGCCGTTGGTCTTCACGCGGATGGTGTCGCTGCCATTGTTACTGCCCGACGCCGCGCCGGGTTTGGCCACTCCCTGCAGCTCGATCTCCACGGCGCCCTGGCTGGTGGCCACGCCTTCCTTCTGGTCGTAATCGAAATCACTGCCGGAGATCCGGTCCTCGCGCCCCGAGCCCGGTGGCCCGTAGAGCGTAATGTCCACATCGTGCAGCAGCGCGTGTCCCGCCCGGAGCTGCACGAACCTCGAGGCCTGCAGCGTGAACAGCGTGTGTCCCCGGCTGGATTGCGTATAACTGAAGCCCTTCGCCGTCTGCTGGATGTTGGCCCCGAGCCGCGCCGGCAGATCCTTTTCGATATGCCGGAAACGGTTGCGCCCGTAGAAGAAAAATCCCGCGACCACCGCCAGCAACAGGGCCGCCGCGATGAGAATCCAGCGGCGCACCCCCTCAATCGTTACGTGCATACCTGCCTGATTCTCTCACCACGTCGCCGATTCGCCCCCATCCCGGACGCCCAGCCCTACCCGTCCACCCGCAGCACGATCTTGCCGATGTGCTCGCTGCGCTCCATCCGCTGGTGCGCCGCCGCAACCTCTTCCATCGGAAACACCCGATCCATCACCGGCCGCACCCGGCCCGAGCGCAGCAGCGGCCATACATGCTCCTCCACGCCATCCCGCAGCCGCCGCTTCTCTTCCACCGGTCGCGAGCGCAGCGTCGATCCGGTGATCACCAGGCGCTTGCCCATAACCATCCGCAGATCCAGCTGGACTTCCGAGCCATGCGAAAACGCAATGTGCACCAGCCGCCCATCCCGCGCCAGCATGGCAACGTGCTTCGGGAAATAATCCCCGCCCACCATGTCCAGAATCACGTTGACCCCGGCATCCGGCGGCTTTCCGGCCCAGTCTTCGGCGGCGGCAGCCCAGTCCTCCTCGCGATAGTTCCACGCCCGCTCACATCCCAGCTCGCGAAGAAAACGGCATTTCTCCGGCGAGCCCGCCGTCGCTGCCACCCGAGCGCCAAACCCCTGCGCGATCTGGATCGCCATCGTTCCCACGCCGCTCGTGCCGCCCTGCATCAGAAACCGATCCCCGGCAAACAGCCTTTGCGGATCGAAAAGGTTGGCCCAAACCGTCATTGTCGCTTCCGGCAGCGACGCGGCTTCCTCCAGGCTGAGTCCCTTCGGCACCGGCAGGCAGCACCCGCCCTGCGCCACGCAGAACTCCGCGTACCCTCCACCCGGAACCAGCGCGGACACCGGATCGCCGACGCGCCAGCGGGCCTCTGCCTCCGGCCCCAGCTCCACAATCGTGCCCGCCACTTCCATCCCCAGCACCTCTGAGGCGCCAGGTGGCGGCGGATAGTACCCCTTGCGCTGCAGAATATCGGCCCGGTTCAGCCCTGCAGCCGCCACGTGAATGAGAACTTCCCCAGGCCCGGGCCGCGGCGTTTCCGCCTCCGCCACTCCCAGAACCTCAGGCCCGCCAAATCCGTTAAGACCAATGATCTTCATCTCTGTCCATTAGACGAGAAAAAGGGCGGCGAAGCTTATCGAATGTCTCCGCCGCCGTGAAGGAGGAACTGCCTCGTTGTCCAGCGCCACTCAGCCGAACGATCTTTTGCTGTTCCCTGTTCCCTGTTCCCTGTTGCCGATTGCCTGCTTTGTCACTCCGCCCTCAGCGTCTCGGCCGGATCGATCCGCGCGATCCGCAACGCCGGCAACAGGCTGGCTGCGGCTGCGATCCCCAGCAGGAGCAGCGGCACAGCCATCAGCGTTACGGGATCGTAGGTTCCCACCCCGTAAATCGCGCTCTTCATCAGCCGCAGGACGAAGAAGCAGCACCCAAGACCGGCGAGCACGCCGCCGCCCGCTGCGCCCAGCCCTGACGACGCGATGTTCCGCATCGCTCCGCTCAGCGTCGAGCCCAGCGCGATCCGGATGCCGATCTCCCGCGTCCTCTGCACCACCAGGTTCGAAACCAGTGCGTAGATGCCCACCGCCGACAGCAGCAGCGCCAGCCCGGCCAGCGTTCCCAGCAGCATCACTTCGATCCGCTGCATTTGTAACTGCTGGTGCATCACATCTTCCATCGAATAGAACCCGGAAAACGGCAGCCCCGGCGCCGCCGCAGTCAGCGCCTGCTGCATCTGCCCGGTCAGGTTCCCCACTGCCCCGTGCGTGCGCACGATCCACGAGGGCTGGGTCCACATGTGCGCCAGCTCAATCAGGTGGGCCGACGCCTGCGTATAGGGAACGTAGAAGATCGGCTCGTCGGTAAGCGGAGCGGCCCTTTCCACGTTGGACTGATCGAGCACATTGCCCACCACGCCCACGATCGTGATCTTGGCGCCAAAGTGGCGTCCCACTGGATTCGGATCGTCGAAAAAGCGCTTTCCGAACGCCGTGTTTACAATCGCCACCAGCTGCGAAGTGCTGGTATCGGCCGCGTTGAAGGTTCGCCCCGAAAGCAACGGAATCCGCAGCGCGGCAAAATAGTCCGGTGTAACGTAGCTGAAGCTGCTCGATGCGCCGAATCCCGCGCGCTTGCCGTCGATTGCTTCTACATAGTCGTTGATGAAAGTCTCATACGGCACGCTGAGAGCTGCTGCGGCGTCCTCGACGCTCGGAATCCGCTGCATCCCCGCCACGCTCTCCCGCAGCAGTCGCTGGAAGTTCGCCGCATCGTGATATCGCGCGTCGTCCAGGGAAGCCTGGGCCACCATCACGTTGTGCGGATCGAAGCCCGGCGGCAGCGTCTCCAGATGGATCACGGTGCGGATCAACAAACCCGCGCCCGCCAGCAGCACCACGGTCAGCGCCACTTCGGCGCCGATCAGGCCTTGCCGCACCCGCCCCGACCCGCCCGCGACACTCCGGGTCCCCGAAGCAATGGAGCTGCGCAAATCCAGGCGCCGGGTCTCCAGCGCCGGCAGCGCCCCGAACAGCACGCTCGTCAGAACCGACGCGCCCAGCGCGAACAGCAGCACAGGCGTGTTCAGCGCAAAGCCGCCGATCGGAATCATCGAATCCGGCAGCCAGCCCTTCATCAGCGGAAGCAGCGCCGCAGCCAGGCCCACGCCCACAGCGCCGCCCACCAGCGCGAGCAGCAGGTTTTCTATCCACAGTTGCCGCAGGATCCTCGCCCGCGATGCGCCCAGCGCCATCCTCGTGGCCATCTCCGGAGTGCGGCGATGGATCCGTGCCAGCATCAGCCCGGCCAGATTGGCGCACGCGATCAGGAGAATGCAGCCAACCGCCAGCATCAGCGCCTCAGTCTGCGATCGCATCGCGCTCGCCGCATAGCGGCGCAGCGGGCTGGGGAAATACCAGAAATTCCACTTCTTCAGATTGGCCTGGCTCGGCGCCGGCATATGCGCCATTTGCGCCCTCACTTCGTCCCAGTTGGCGCCCGGCTTCAGCCGCATCAGGATCAGGCAATTGTTGCCTCCGCATACGCCGCGGGGATCGTTCGGCATCAGCGGCGTCCACACATCTGCGGGATTCGGCATCTGCGCGCCCCGCGGCAGCACTCCAACAACCGTGTAAGGCGCGCCCTTCAGAAGAATTGCCTTGCCCAAAATTCCCGGATCGTTGTGAAAGGCCGAGTGCCAGAGAGCGTAGCTGAGCACCACCGCCTTGCCCGCGCCCGGCCGATCCTCGTCCTCGGTAAAGCCCCGCCCCAAAACCGGTTCGATGCCCAGCACTTCGAAGTAATGCGCCGAGACTGTGGCGTTGTGGACATACTGCACCACGCCCCCGTCCGCCGCACCGGCCTCGAGGTTCACCCCCTCAGTTGCTCCAAAGGGCTGCCCGGCAACCGCCGCTGTCACGCTCGGAACCGCCTGATGCAGCGCCCGCCACGCTTTGTAGTCCGAGGAGTCGTCGTCCTCAAAGTCCGCAGGATCGCCCTGCCTCGCGATGTGCGACACCAGAGCCGCAATCCGCTCCGGCTGCGGATACGGCAGGCTTCGCAGCAGGAATCCATCCAGCAGACTGAACACCGCGGTGTTCACGCCGATCGCCAGCGCCAGCGTCACCACCACCGCCGCCGCAAATCCGGGACTCCGCTTCAACTGCCGCAACGCATATCGAAGATCGTCGATCATGACGACTCCTTACGAAGACTCCAGGCCCTCAGTTCAACCGCGGCCACCGCACCAACGGCCACAGGCCACCGGCCGTCTGTCCCCTGTGCCCCGTAACCTGTAACCCCGTCATCACTCCGTCCTCAGCGCCTCCATCGGATGCACCGCGGTCGCTCTCTGCGCCGGCAGAGCTGCCGCGACGGCCACCATCAGCGCTGTCAGAAGCACAGCGCCCAACAGAGCCGCTGGATCCCATGTGCTCACGCCGTACAGCTGGCTGCGGAATAGCCGCGCCAGCGCCACTGTCGCCGGCAATGCAACAATCACCGCGCCGGCCGCGATCCAGACCATCTCACGGACCACAAGTCCCACCAGCGAGAGCCGCGGCGCGCCCAGCGCCAGCCGCACTCCAATTTCGCGCGTCCGGCTCTGCGTCGAGTACGCCAGCACACCATACAGGCCCACCCCCGCCAGCAGCGCGGCCAGCACCGCGAATGCCATAGCCAGAATCGCCAGCGCCCGCTCGTTCGATGCGCTCATGTCCACCTGCGCCTCCATCGTGCGCAGCCCATCCACCACCAGCGTCGGGTCCATCGTATGGATGGTCCGTTCGATCTCCGGCTCCAGCGCATCCGGCTCGCCGTGCGTCCGTATATAGATCTGCACGCCCACTGGATGTTCCATCTGCAGATACGGCTCGTACACCTCGGGGCCCGCGTCGGTGCGCAGATCGGAGTGCTTCGTATCGCCCACCACGCCCACGATCGTGGTGTCGGTCTTGTCGGATCCAATCAGGTGACCCAGCGCGTTCGCAGCCGATCCATAAAACCGCTTCGCGAACTCCAGATTCACGATCGCCACTTTGGGAGCACCCGTCCGGTCCCCAGGGTTAAAGTCGCGCCCCACCAACAGCGGTTGATCCAGCGTGGCAAAGTATCCCGGCAGCACCATTGGCGCCTCGAAATTGTCGCTCTCATTTTCGGTAAACTTATGCCCCTGGACCGCGTAGCTGTTCGTGTTGGAGTCCCCGCTCAGCTCCGGATCGGTGGTCGCGCTCACGCTCGCCACGCCCGGCAGTGCCTGCAGTTTCTCCACCGCCGTCCTCACAATCTGCGAGGTCTGCTGCTCACCGTACCCGGACTCCGTCGGATCGAGCGTGAATGTCGCAATGTGGCTTGTATTCCAGCCCACCGGCACGTCGCGCAGATTTTGCAGTGTGCGCACGAACAGCCCGGCTCCGCCCAGCAGAAGTACGCTCAGCGCAATCTGCACGCCCACCGCCAGTTTGCGGAAGCGCTGGGAGCTCTTCGACGCCGTTCCGGTACTCTGCCGCAGAGACCCCGCCAGATCGGGCCGCACGAAGTGCAGCGCAGGCGCGATGGAAAACAGCATGCTCACCACCACCGACAGGCCCAGCGTGAACCAGAGCATCCGCACGTCGACATTCGACGAATACGGCTCGCTCCCCGCATTCGCGCCCGTCAGCAGCCGCACCAGCGTCAGCCCGAACACCGGCGCCAGAGCCAGGCCGGCCACCCCGCCCACCAGTCCCAGCAGCCCGCCTTCAATCAGCAGCTGCCGCATGATCCGCCCGCTCTTCGCGCCCAGCGCGTAGCGCATCACCATCTCGCGCATGCGCACCGTCGAGCGCAGCAGCAGCAGCGTCGCCACATTCAGCGTGCACATGGCCACCAGCAGCCCGGCCATGCTCAGCAGGATCACCAGCGGCGTCTTCAGATCCATCCGCCCCGGCGAGAACCCCATCGAGTCGTCCAGTACCGTGAACGTCGACTGCTCCACATAACGCTGCCTGAATTTTGGCGAGGCCTGCTTGTACAGCGGCAATTCGCTCGCTCGCAGCGCCCGCCACAGCGGCAGCATCGCCGCCTCCGCCTGCTGAATGGAGATTCCCGCCTTCCGCCGCGCCACAATCGTCAGCCATGCCGACTGCCGATTGTCATAGCGATGAATCGTCGCGGTCCACGGGATCGCAACGTCGATCATCGTCAGCGGCAGGAACACCGCCGGCCGATAGCCTCCGATCGCTGTGTGAAAATTCTCCGGAGCCACGCCCACAATCGTGAACGGATGCCCGTTCACCCGCACCGTCTGCCCGACTACATCCGGCGACCCGCCGAAGCGCGTCCGCCACGCGTCATAGGCAAGCACCACCACCGGATTCGCGCCGTTGGCCGTCTCGTCAGAAGACGTAAACAGCCGCCCAGCCGCCGGCCGCAGACCCAGCACCTGGAAATAATTCCCGCTCACCAGCTCCGCGTGCACATCCTTCGCCTGATTCTGCCACTCCAGGCCTACGTTGTTCCGGTCCGCCGCCAGCATCCCGCTGAACACCTGGTTGCGGTCGCGCAGGTCCCGGTACATCGGATAGGAGAAGTAGTTCCCGGAATCGCCGCCGAAGCTGCTCATGTTCCCGGAGAAGCTGCCCTTCCAGTGGAAACGCACCAGCTCCTGTGGCTTCTCCACCGGCAGCATCCGCAACAGCACCTGGTCGAACATCGTGAAGATCGCCGTCGTCGCCCCGATTCCCAGCGCCAGCGTGATCACCGCCGTCAGCGCAAAAGCCGGCGACCGCCGCAGCTTCCGCCATGCATACCTCAGGTCTCCAAACATATCTGTCACTCTCTCCGTTACGAGTTCTGTGATGCCGGGTGCGCGCCTGATTCCCGCCTGGCAAACCCCAATCCCTAATCCCTAATCCCTGCCTTACTCCATCCGCAGCGCCTTCACCGGATCCACGCTCGCCGCCCGCAGAGCCGGAATCAATCCCGCCACCACGCCCACGGCCAGCAGCACAGCCGCAGCCATCCCCAGCGAGGACAACACGCCCCCGCCGAAGTCCGCAAAAGCTCTTTGTAACAGTGCCGAGCTCAATCCCGATAAGGCTGCGCCAATCCCGAGGCCGATGGCCACCAGCACCAGGGCATGGCCCAGGATCAGCCGCACCACATCGCTGCGCTGCGCGCCCAGCGCCATCCGCACCCCCACTTCATTCGTGCGCTGCGCTGTTACATAACTAATCAGACCGTAGATGCCCACAATTGCCAGCAGCAGCGCCAGCCCCGCAAACACCGCCAGCATTCGCACAATCAGCTGCCGCCCGGCCAGCGAATCCGTCACCAGCGTCTGCACCGGTACGATCGTCGCGAGAGCCTGGGAACCGTCGGCGCTGGCCACCGCGCGCTCGATCGCCGAACTCATCCGCGTCGGATCGCCGTTCACCCGCACCAGAAAATCGGCGCTCCCGCTCGTGCCCTGCGCGAACGGGTAGTAGCGCATGCCGTCGCTGGTGTCTTCTTCGAGCGAGCTCAGCCGCACCGTGCCCACCACCCCGATAATCACCGCGGGCTGAGCCTGGCCGCCGCACTGGAAGCTGATGTGCTGCCCAATCGGGCTCTCGCCCGGCCAGTATTTCTTCGCCAGCCGCTGATCGATCACCGCCACATGCTCGCTGCTCGCTATGTCGCTGGCATTGAACCATCTCCCCGCCAGCAGCGGAATCTGCATCACCTGCAGATAAGCCGGCGTGGCCAGCGTCAGCTGGCTGTGCGGCCCGGGATCGTTCGCCGTCACCGGCCGCCCGACAATTCCAAACGAGCACGACCCGCCCCCAAAAGGATCAAAGGGCAGCGGTGCCACCGCGGCCGCCGCCCGCACCCCCGGCTGCGCCGCCAGCTGGCTCACCACCCCGCTCACAAATGTGGCTTGCCGCGGCTGGTTCTTCCTGAAATCCTGCCCCGCGTACTGTACCGATCCCGCCAGCACGCCCTGCGGATTGAAGCCAGGATCCACCTTCTGCAATTTTTCCAGGCTGGTCAGAAACAGGCTCGTCCCCGCCAGCAGAAAGAACGCCGCCGCCACCTCGCCCACCACAAACGCGCTGCGCATCCGCTGCTTTTCCGCCGACGCCGTTCCGCTGCGCCCGCCCTCATGCAGCGCCAGACGACGCTGCCCGCGCAGCAGAGTCAGGCCCGGCCCCAATCCCGCAATCAGCGCTGCCAGCACCGCCGCGCCCGCCGTAAACGCCAGCACCGCCGGATCCGTTCGTACGATGAAACCCATCGCCAGATCGTGCGGCACCAGGTGCAGCAGCAGCCGCCCAATCAGCGGACCGGTCACGACTCCGACCACCGCGGCTGTCCCCGCCAGCAGCGTCGTTTCCACCAGCAGTTGACGCATCATCTGCCATGCGCTCGCCCCCAGTGCCGTGCGAATCGCAAACTCACGGCTCCGCGCCGAAGCCCGCGCCAGCAGCAGCCCCGCCACATTCGCCGCCGCGATCAGCAACACCAGCGCTACCACCCCGCCCAGCACATACAGCGGCGTCCGCAGCGGACCCGCCACAAACTCCGCCATCGGCGTCGCATAGACGCCCCACTTCGCCTGCGTCGCGAAAGCCGCTCCGGGCCTCGGCCGCAGCTCCTGCCACAGAGCCGTGCTCAGCGCCGCGCTGAACTGCTGCACCGGCACGCCTGCGCGCAGCCGCACCGCAGCAAAATAGTTTTCGTTGAAAAAATTGTTCAGGTTGTAAGCGTCTGGCGGCAGCGCCATCGGCACCCAAACCTCGGCTTTGCGCGGCCACGCAAAGTCGCTCCGCATCACGCCCACCACGCGATACGGTATCTGATCCAGCAGCAGCGTCTGGCCGACGACATCCTGCCGCCCGCCGAATACCCGCTGCCACATCCCGTAGCTCAGTACCGCGACGGGTCCGGCATTGGGCTGATCTTCCTCCGCCGTCAATGTCCGGCCCAGAATCGGCTGCGCCCCAAAAACCCGAAACCACTGCCACGAGACTCGCGCTGCGGCCACGTGCTCGGCGCGGCCATCGCGCTCAATGTTGAAGCTGCTCGTCTGCTCCACGGCCGCCGCCTCGACCATGTTGTGCATGCCAGCTGCCGCCGCGTAATCCGGGATCGAGACGTCCGGCACATCCAGCGTGAACATCGTGTAGCGCGTATGCAGCACCGCTACCTGCTCCGGATGGTCCACACCCGCCGGATGCCGAAGCACTGCGTTCACCACACTGAAGATCGCTGTGTTCGCGCCGATCCCCAGCGCCAGGGTCAGCACGGCCGTCAGGGCAAACCCCGGCGACTTCACCAGCTGCCGCAGGGCATAACGCAGATCGGTCAGCAAGTTTTCTCCTTGACGCGCCTGCGGAGGCGCATAAAGAACCGTACGCTTGCACCCGCAGTTCCGGTTCCAAACGGCGTCTCGCTTCGCGGTCTGAAAAGACGCCGCTTACCCGAACCGCGCACACGAGCCGTTGTCCGCTCATGGATCAGACTGTTCGAAACTGGACAGGCAAAAACGACGCAGCCCCTGGGAGGGGCAACTCTCCATTCAAGGAGCCGCAAGTACTGATTGGCTACCGGCTACCAGCTCCTGCCTCCTGGCTCCTGCCTCCCGGCTGCTCCCTCACTTCTTTCCCTTCCGCAGGTCGTCCATCAGGATGATGGCCTCGGCAATCTCGCGCAGCGGCTTGCGCTTCTGGCGGCTCTGCTTCTGCAGCATCAGATACGCCGCCTCCTCATCGATCTTCAGCTCGCGCTGCAGCAGCCCCTTGGCCCGCTCCATCACCTTGCGCGTCTCCAGCTGCGCCGCCAGCTGACCCTTCTCAAACTCCATATGCGCCAGCTCCACCTCGGCGCCCACCAGATAGCCGATCATCGTGATCAGGCGGATCTCCCGCTTCGAGTGCTGGTGCGTCTCCCGATGCTGCACGTTGATCGCGCCCACCAGCTTGCCCCGGCACAGAATCGGCACCGCCAGAAATGCCTCGAAACGATCCTCCGGCAGCGCCGGAAAACGCGCGAAGCGCGGATCGGCCCACGCACGCGACGCCAGCGCTACCGTCTGCTTGTGCTCGGCCACCCACCCCGTCACGCCCTGGCCCATGCCGATCACCATCCGGTCCACGACGTCATCGTGCGGATTCTTCGACGCCCGCAGCACCAGCTTGTCCTTCTCCAGCACGTACAGGAAGCAGGAGTCGCAGCGCACCGCCGCCGTCACCATCTCAATCACCCGCTCCAGTACCTCATGGAACGGATCGTTCGCCGCCATCCGGCTGCCAATCTCGTGCAGCAGTTCAATATCGCTGGTAGTGGATTCTTCGTGCGCGCGCCCTGAATCGTCCAAAATTCTCAGACTCCGCGATAAAAATTCAGCGTTGGCGGGTTTTCCGCTCTTGCTTTTTCATCTGCGCTGTGTCTCAATGGATGAACAACCTTATCGTGACACAAGATGAGGTTCCGCGATTTGCCTTTCCTCGTTTGAAGGCATGTTTCCGCGGTTTTCCTTCCCTGTCGAAGAATTCCCATTCAAGTTTTGCTGCGCACCTTGTGCTGCGCATGCCCGCGCCGCGCCGCGTCCGGACCCTGGTCCACCGCGCGTATGCCCTGGCCCCAATAGCTCTGCCGCGCGCATCGTCTGCGCCGCGCCATCAGTTTTCTTCAGCCTCCCTGAAGAGCCCGTGGTCCTGTCTCCTGGCCACGGGCCATTTTTTTTCTACTTCTTCTTTCCCGCAGGATGAATCTTCTGCCACAGCCGACCGACCGCGCTCGTTGCCGCCGTCGTGGCCGGCTTGCCCGCCGCGGGCTTCGCGGACGAACCCGAGCCCTTCGCTCCGCCCGCGGCCGCGGCCGTTCCACCGTCCCCGCCACTCTTCTTCTCCGCCTGCGGGGATTCCGCTGCCTTGTCCGAACCCGCGCCGCTCGCCGCCGGAGCCGGCGTCTCCGCCACCGGCGAGCCCCCTGCTCCCGATCCAGGCGCCAGCTTCTCCGCCGGCACCGCCGGCGCATCCGCCGTCAGATACTGCACGATCACTGAAATCCGCCGATTCGACGGGTCCAGCGGATTCGACGGCACCCGCAGCTTCTGGTCCGCATACCCGCGTACCTGCGACACCTGGTTCTCCCTCAGCCCCGAAGCCTGCATCACCCGCCGTGCCGCGTTCGCCCGATCCGTCGACAGATCCCAGTTGCCGTAGCCTTCCTTCGACGCATACGGTTGCGCATCCGTGTGCCCCTCGATCGAAATCCGATTCGGCAGATCGCCCAGCTGCCCGGCCAGCATCTTCAGCAGCTCTTTCCCGTTCTGATTCAGCGTCGCGCTGCCCGTGTCGAAGAACGTCCCGTCCTTCGTCTCCAGCAGCTCAATGCGCAGCCCCTCCGGCGTGATCGTGATCTGTATCTGATTCTCGAGCGCCTTCAGGTCGTTCATCTTCCGGATCGCTTCCTCGATCTTCTTCTTCAGCTCCGGAATGTTCTTCTCCGTCAGCGCAAGGTTCTCGTTCGCGCCCGACTGATCCGTCCCCGTCTGCGTGCTCTTGCCCCGCGGATCGTTGAAGTACCCGGCCACCGCCTGGCGCACCTTCTCGCTCGTGTTCATCAGCCACAGCACGATGAACAACGACATCATCGCGGTCACAAAATCGGCGTACGCCACCTTCCACGCCCCGCCGTGGTGGCCGCCGTGCCCGCTCTTCTTCTTAATGACGATGATCGGCTTGCTTGCCGCGGCCATGCCGCTCCCCTCCACGGTGTGGTTCTATGCCACCGCTTCCTTTGCCGCAGGCGCCGCCCCGCCGCCGTTCCGGCACGCCTCTTCCACTTCAGAGAAGGAAGGCCGCACGTGCGCCGGAATCGCCCGCCGCCCCACCTCGATGGCCACCACCGGCGGCTGACCGCGAATAAACGACAGCATCAGCACCCGCAAAACGTACAAATAGGCGTGCTCCTCCGCGGTGACCTTCGCCATGTTCTGGCTCACCGGCCCCACCAGCCCGTAGCACAGCAGAATCCCCAGAAACGTTCCCACCAGCGCCGCCGCCACCTTGTGCCCGATCTCCTCCGCCGGGCCGCCCAGCGCCCCCATCGTGATCACCACCCCCAGCACCGCGGCCACAATCCCCAGCCCCGGCAGCGAGTCCGCCATCGTCGACAGCGCCGTCACCGGCTCCTCGCTCCCGTGGTGCTGCACCTCCATATCGAGGTCCATCATCTGGTCCATATCGAACGCATCCACGCCGCCCGTGATCACCATCCGCATCGTGTCGCAGACGAAATCCCGCACGTGGTGATCCTTCAGGAATCCCGGATACTTCTTCAGAATCTCGCTCTCCTCCGGCTTCTCCACGTCGCTCTCGATCGTCAGCATGCCGCCGCGCCGCGCCTTCTGCAGCAGCTCGTACATCATCCGCAGCGTCTCCAGATACCGCCCCTTGCCGAACTGCGAGCTGCCGAAGATTCCGGCCGCGCCCGCCCCAATCTTCTTCAGAATCCGCAGCGGGTTCGCAATCAGCAGCGTGCCCACCCCGGCTCCGCCAATAATCAGCAGCTCGGCCGGCTGCAGCAGCACCGCCAGATGCCCGTGCTCCATCAGATAGCCGGTCGCCACCGCTCCGAAAACCACCAGAATGCCGATGATTGCAAACATGCCTGCCGGAGAACCCTCCGCGCGCACTCTTCACCAGGTTCGCGCCCGCCTTCAGCGCGCCGCCCGGCTGCGAGCTTCTGTCCCCCTCATCGGCGGAAATCCCGCACCCATCAATGCGCTTTCCACACTCCAGCCCACCCTCGCGCCTCCCTCCCCCACTGTCCCCTCGCGAACACCGCCGTTCCAGTTCCGGACACTCGCCCGCCCCGCCCCGAGCCCCCTGCCCCGTGGAACCGCCCTCTGCACCCAGGCGTATCTGGAATCAGACGTGCTCCACTCTGCTGAACGCTCTGCCCATCAAGGAGAAAGCCCGTGCCCCTGACCCGTGATCTGAAGCTTGCCGTCCGCCACCTGCTCAAATCGCCGGGCTTTTCCCTCACCGCCGTCCTCATGCTTACCCTCGGCATCGGCGCCACCACCGCCATCTTCTCCATCGTCGAAGGCGTCCTCCTCCGTCCGCTCCCCTTCCCGCATCCGGACCGCCTCGTCATCCTCTCCGACACCATCTCCGGCGCCGAAATCAACGGTCAGAATGAAGCTGGCGTCACCGGCCCCGATATCGTCGCCTACACCCGCGACACCCACAGCTTCTCCTCGCTCGGCGGATACACCTTCGCCAGCTACGAGCTCTCCGGCCTCGGCTCTCCCGCCCAGATCATGGCCTCGCGCATGACCCCCGGCGTCTTCTCCGCTCTCGATGTCGCGCCGCTCCTCGGCCGCACCTTTACCCCTGACGAGGACCAGCAGCACCAGCAGGTCGCCGTCCTCAGCTACTCCACCTGGCAGTCCCGCTTCCACGGCGACCCTGGCATCGTCGGCAAAAAGATCCTCCTCGACCGCAAGCCTTACATCGTCACCGGCGTCATGCCCCGCAGCTTTGAGTTCCCCCTCGTCGCCGGCCAAGCCATGCGCATCGAGCTCTGGATCCCCCTCAGCCTCCGCCCCGAAGAGCTCACCGGCGGAGCCGCCGCCAACTGGAGCTACCAGATGGTCGGCCGCCTCAAAGACGGCGTTACCCCGGCTCAGGCGCAGCAGGACGCTAACCGCGTCGCCCAGGAGATCATGCGCAACTACCCCGCCTTCATGGCCAGCCTGCGCATCAGCCCCATCGTGCGCGGCCTCCATGAGGACACCGTTGCCCAGGCCAAACCCCTCGTCCGCACCCTCTTCCTCGCCGTCGCCGTCGTCCTGCTCATCGCCTGCGCCAACCTCGCCGGACTCCTCCTCGTCCGCGCCATCCGCCGCCGCCGCGAAGTCGCCGTCCGCCTCGCCCTCGGCGCCAGCGGCTCGACCCTCCTCCGCCAGGCGCTGCTCGAAAGCCTCGTCCTCAGCGTCACCGGCGGCGTTCTTGGACTCATCCTTGCCGCCGTGGCGCTCAAAATCGGCGCCGGCAGCCTCCCCGAAACCCTCCCCCTCATCTCCGGCATCTCCATCGACTGGCGCGTCGCCGTCTTTGCGCTGGCTCTGGGCATCGTCACCGGTGTCATCAGCGGCGTCGCCCCGGCGTTTGCCGCCATGCGCACCAGCGTCAACGACACCCTTAAAGAAGGCGGACGCACCGGCACCTCCGGCTCCGGCCACGCGCGCCTCCGCTCCGGCCTCGTCATCGCGGAGATCGCTGTCGCCCTCATCCTGCTCGCCGCCTCCGGCCTCCTGCTGCGCAGCTTTGAGAAGATGCGCGAAGCTTCGCTCGGCTACAATCCCGACCACTCCCTCATCGCCAGTTACAGCCTGCCCCGGAAGCAGTACAGCACCCAGACCGCGGTCGACACGTTCAATCAGGAACTCCTCCGCCGCCTCGGCGCGCTGCCCGGCGTTGAATCCGTCGGCCTCTCGTCGTTCCTGCCCACCAACGGCAACCAGGGCAACAGCGCCTTCATCGCGGAAGGCTATGTCCCGCCCAAACCCGGCACCATCGATCTCGCTACGCCCATCCAGACTCAGGGCGACATCTTCCGCGCCATGGGCATTCCTCTGCTTCGCGGACGTCTCTTCACCGAAGCCGACAATCAGCCCAGCGCCCAGCTCGTCGTGATCGTCAATCAGGAGTTCGCCCGGCAGTCCTGGCCTAGCCAGAACCCCATCGGCAAACGCATGCGCATCGGCACGCAGGAGATGCAGACGCCCTGGGCCACCGTCGTCGGCGAAGTCGCCAGCCTGAAAGAAGGCTCGCCCGATGCCGCTCCCCGCCAGCAGTACTACCTGCCGGTCGAGCGGTTCGAGGCCTTCACCGGCTCCCTCGGCAATCCCGCCACCGACCTCAACGGCAACGGGGGATACATCATCGTCCGCACCGCCATGCCACCCCAGGCCATGGAAAACCAGCTCCGCTCCACGGTGAAGTCGCTCGACCCGCAGCTGCCGCTCACTCAGGTGGAGACCATGGACCACGCCCTCAGCGACTCCGAAGCCCCGCGCCGCTTCAACACCATCCTCATCTCCGCCTTTGCCGGCGCCGCCGTCCTGCTCGCCATCCTCGGCATCTACAGCGTCATCGCCTTCACCGTCGCCATGCGCGTGCATGAAATGGCCATCCGCATGGCCCTCGGCTCCCAGCGGGGAGGCATCGTAAGCCTCGTCCTCGCCTCCGGCCTCAAGCTCGCCGTCGCCGGATGCCTCATCGGCCTCGGCGGAGCCATCGCCGCCACCCGCCTGCTCGGCACCATGCTCTACGGAGTCAGCGCCCTCGACCCCATGGTCCTCACAGTAGCCGCCTTCTTCGTCCTCGCATTAGCGATGCTCGCATCCTTCATTCCCGCAAGACGCGCCGCAGCCATCAACCCCATGCAGGCCCTCCGCGGGGAATAGCGATCTCGAGTGCAGTCAATTCAACCCGGCCGAAATGTCATCCGGAGCGCTCCGAGCGCAGCGAAGGGGACGAAGGACCCGCGGTTGCTTTCAGCCTCCGCCCTGAATTTCCATCCCGCCGTCGTTCCCGCCAGCGGCCCTGTTCCGCCACAAGTGCTGCGCAGCAGCACAACGGAGAAAGCCACGGGCTTCAGCCCGTGGAAACAGTCGCATCCAAAAAAGACAGGCCTTCAGGCCCGGACCACGCGCCTGAGGCCGTTCCAGCTCCCGAAGCCTGACCCGCTTTGATATCCCGCCGCGGCCTCGTCGCCGGAAAAAAGCCCTCTGTTTTGAAATGGCAACTTCAAAGCTTGCGAACGATCGGTTTTGTATCAGGGCACGACCTTGGTCGTGCCGTAACGCCTCCAAAATGAACCCGGGCTTCAGCCCCTGAGGCTTTCGCTCGATCTTCCGCAATCCCCATCAACCCCAAACGTCCCTCCCGCTTTTGATACCCTTGACCCTTCGCGTCCCCGAAACGCGAGGAGGAGACGGTAGAAATGCGGCGAACAATACTCTGTCTGGCAGCTGCGCTTGTTTGTGTCGGAACCATCGCAGCGCAACCGGCACCAGCTCCCCAGCCGCAACAATTCACCGTCGCCCAGATCGAAGACATGCAGGCCAGGCTGCAGGACTGGCCCGATCTGGCCCGCTATCGCGACGACGATGCGAAACTGCCGCCTCCCGCTCCGGGCGAAAACCGAGTCGTCTTCCTCGGCGACTCCATCACCGATGCGTGGGGACGCACCCACGGCAAATTCTTTCCCGGCAAGCCCTGGATCAATCGCGGCATCAGCGGACAGACCACTCCGCAGATGCTGGTGCGCTTTCAGCAGGACGTGCTGGCCCTCCATCCCGCCGCGGTCGTGATCCTTGCCGGCACCAACGACATCGCGCAAAACACCGGCCCCGAGTCCATGTCCGCCATCGAGGATAACTTCCGCTCCATGGTCACGCTGGCCCAGGCCAGTCATGTGCGCGTCGTGCTCTCGTCCGTCCTGCCGGCTTCCCGATACAACTGGCGGCCGACAATCCAGCCGGCGGAAAAGATCCGCGAACTCAACCAGTGGCTGCGGAGCTATGCCGCCGAGCAGCATCTCGTCTATCTGAACTACTATCCCGCGCTGGTGAACGACGAGGGAGGAATGAAGCCGGAGCTCACCACCGACGGCACCGTCCATCCCAACGACGCCGGCTACGCCATCATGGAGCCCCTCGCAGAAAAAGCGGTCGCCGAAGCCCTCTCCCAGCCCGCTCCGTAGTCAACCCGGTCCTGCCGCCGAACCCCAACTCTCGCTCCTATTGACTGTCTATAAGAGCCGCGGTATGGTCTTATAGACAATCAATAGGAGCCCCCATGGCTGGCGCCGAATCCGATCTGTTGCAGGGCACGCTCGATGTCCTGATCCTGAAGGCCCTCGCCCTTCAGGAATTGCACGGCATGGGAGTCTCCCGCCGTATTGGGCAAATGACGAACGGAGCCTTCGATGTGAAGGCAGGCTCGTTGTTTCCCGCACTCCACCGCATGGAGCAGGCGGGCTGGCTCACGTCCAGCTGGGGCCACGCGGAAACGAATCGGCGCGCAAAGTTCTACGCGCTGACCAAAGCCGGCAGAAAGCATCTGCGAACCGAAACCAATCGCTGGGCTCGTATCTCCCTCGCCATGGGGGCAGCGCTCGGCGTCGGCCAGGAGGCCTTATGATCAGCCGGCTCCGCGCGTTTTGGAACAACCTCTTCCGCAGAAAGCAGCTCGATCGCGACCTGGATGAGGAACTTCAGGCCTACGTTGAACTGGTTGCAGCCGAGAAGTTGCGCTCAGGCATGGACCCCGAAGAGGCGCATCGCCAGGCTCGCCGCCAGACAGGTGGGATCGATCAGGTCGTACAGAACGTCCGCGATCTTCGCACAGGCGTCGGACTCGACAGGCTTGCGCAGGACGTAAAGTTCGGCCTTCGGACCCTCGCGAAGAATCCGACCTTTTCCCTGGTTGCCGCGGGAACCCTCGCACTCGGCATCGGCGCAAACACCGCGATGTTCAGCCTGCTCGATCAGGTGGTTCTGAAACTTTTGCCGGTCAGCCATCCCGAGCAACTCGTGATCGTCCGCGAGACCGGCAACCATTTCGGCAACAGTTACGGCCCCAACACCATTTCCTGGCCCATGTTTGAAGACTTGCGCGACAACAACCAGGTCTTCTCCGGAATGTTCTGCCGTTTTCCGGCAAGCGTAGCCATCGGCTACGGGGATCGAGCCGGGCAAATCTCCGCTGAGCTGGTCTCCAGCGCCTACTTCCAGACACTGGGAGTCAGGGCGATCCTGGGGCGCACCATCAGCCACGACGACGACTCCGTTCCCGACAGCAAACCAGTTGTCGTGCTCAGCTATAGCTTCTGGCAAAGCTACTTTGGCGCGGACCCTCACGTTGTTGGGCGGACTTTTGCGATCAATGGTCATCCCATGACCGTGATCGGTGTCGCGCAGCCAGGCTTCGATGGCGTGGAAATGGGTAACCCCGCGAAAGTCTTCGTTCCCATCATGATGAAGACCGAGATGACGCCGCACTCCGACGGACTGAAAGACCGGCGTCGCCGGCTAAGTTGGGTGACCGCATACGGCCGCCTCAAACCCGGCCTCACCGCCGAGCAGGCGCAGGCTTCGCTCCAGCCTCTGCTGCACGGCATTCTCGAAATAGAAGCGCAGCAGCCTGAGTTCACACGATCGGCAACGTCTGCGGATCGCCAGGTGTTCCTCCGCAATCGCATTCAGCTCCTGTCGGGTTCTGACAACGGGCTGCGCGAGGATATGCGTACCCCGCTTTGGCTCCTGCTCGCGCTCACCGGCGCGGTGCTTCTCCTCGCCTGCGCCAACCTGGCCAATCTGTTCCTGGCCCGCGCCACGGCGCGAGAAAGAGAATTCGCCGTTCGTCTGGCCATCGGCGCCGGCCGCGCCCGCATCGTTCGCCAGCTGCTGGTCGAAAGTCTGCTTCTGTCAGGCGGCGGGACCCTTGTGGGACTGGCCCTCGCCTTCGTCGCCGATCGCACTCTGCTGCGCATCTATCTGCCCGCGGATGCGGTGAATGAATTCGCGGTTTCCCCCATTCCCGATGTACGCGTTCTGGCCTTTGCCGTCGGCGTCATGCTCCTCACCTCCGTGGTTTTCGGACTCCTGCCGGCCGTTCGCAGCTCTCGCACGGAAATCACGCCATCGCTCGGGGACAGGTCTGGCGCGCTTTCCGCTGGCGGCACTTCCCTTCGGCGCATCCTGGTCGGCATTCAGATGTCCCTGTCTCTGCTGTTGCTCTTCGCTGCGGGACTCTTCGTTCGCACCTTGCGCAACCTTGAGAATGTCGGACCCGGTTTCCCAACTGGCCACCTTCTCACCTTCACCACCACTCCCACCCTCAGCGGATACTCCTATGACGAAACCAAATCCTGGTACGAACGCCTGAGCGTCAACCTTCAGGCAATGCCCGGTGTGGAGTCGGTTGCCCTCTCCACCATGCCGATTCTCAGGGGCTTCGCCTGGCAGAACGCCATTCTCGGCAAGTCCTTCGAGGGAATGCCGATTGAACAGCAGCCCTGCCTCAGCCAGGTCAGCCCGGACTACTTCACCACGCTGGGTATTCCGCTGATTGCCGGTCGAGCCTTCACTCCGCGGGATGTTGCGCCCACCGATTACGCCGTCGTCAACGAGAGTTTTGCCCGGGAATATTTTCCCCGTCGCAATCCTGTCGGGCAGCGCTTCGGGTTAGTGGATGACATGCGGACCGTCACGCCGAACACGGAGATTATCGGAGTAATCGCGGACACAAAATACCGAGACCTGCGGGAGACACCTCATGCGCAGGCTTATTTTCCTTACCTCGCAATCTCGAACATTCGCGGCATGACGGCTTACGTGCGCACCAAAGGCGATCCGCGTGAATTCGAGAACGCGCTGCGGGAACGGATGCGCCAGTTCGATCCCCACGTTCCGGTGGTCGACCTCCAGACGGTAACCGAACAGATTGGATTCTCTCTGCGCACCGAGCGGCTGGTCGCCAGCCTCTCCGCGGTCTTCGGCGGCGTAGCCACGCTGCTTGCCGTCATTGGGCTCTATGGCGTCATGGCCTATGCCGTCCTCAGGAGGACTCGCGAAATCGGGATCCGCATTGCCCTCGGGGCGCTGCGGAGCAATGTAGTGGCCATGATCATGCGTGAAGTGCTCCTCCTCATCGGATGCGGCTCCGCCGCCGGAGTCGTGCTCGCGCTGGCGCTCGCCAGTCTCATCCGCAGCCAACTCTATGGGCTGAACGCGCGCGACCCATCGACTCTGATTGGGGCCGCAATCGTTCTTGCGTTAGCCGCGGGCCTGGCAGGCCTCATTCCCGCCCTCCGCGCAAGCAGCGTGGACCCAACAACCGCACTACGTCAGGAATAACTCAGCTCAGGATGTCTCCCGCGGCCCTATACCCGTGGCCGGCATACGAGTGGCACGGAGGCCCGTGGCTTGGGTATGCGGAGCCTTGTATCGATCGCAAATCACCAATCATTCGGGAACCCGGATTACCCGCGCCGCAGAACACCCGCGCAACAGCATCCCCGCGCAGCAGAACACCGGCGCCGGAGGCGCACCGCTCGTTAGCCCAGCGCTTCAGCGCTGGGAAACCTCCAACACCAATAGAGTCCCGAAGGGACGGCGCCGTTCCCTTCACCAAGCCTCCTCGGAACACTCCGAGCCTGGATAGAACGCGCACTGGCTAAAGATGTGCCGTCAGGCGTACGAGCCAGCTCTCACCCGCAAGCCCCCACCCGCTTCAAATGCACCCGCCCCCACGCGCAGATCACCTCCAGCACCGGCACCAGCGTCCATCCATATTTTGAAATCGAGTACCGCACGCACGGCGGCACGCTCCGCTCCTCACGCCGCACCAGGATCCCGTCCCGCACCAGCTCCTGCAAATGCCGGATCAGCATCCGCTCCGTCATCTCCGGAATGCTCCGCCGCAACTCGCTGGTCCGCATCGGCCCCGCCGAAAGCCGCCACAGAATCGTTCCCTTCCACCGCCCGTCAATCACCGACAGCATCGCGTCAATGGGACAGGGCGAAATCTCCTTCTTCGAAACCGGCACGTCATCTCCTCATACTGACAACTTTGTCAGTACCACTCTTTGCGTCAGTGTACGCCCGTCGCGCGTCTACTCTCCGGACGCCAGAAAAAGGAGAGCCGCCCAATGATCCTGGATATCTTCACCACTGTCTGCATCGGCCTGCTCATCGGCACCGAATTCGCGGTCGCAGCCTTTATCGACCCCATCCTCCGCCGCCTCGACGCCCATGCCCGCGTCGCCCAGGTCCGGCCCTATGCCGCCCGACTCGGCGCGGCCATGCCCTTCTGGTATTCACTGAGCTTCGTCCTGCTCCTCGCCGAAACCTTCACCCTTCGTCACACCCCGCAGGCCTCGCTGCTCATCGGCGCCTGCGCAATCTGGGCCTTCGTCATCGTCTTCACCCTGCTCTTTCTGGTCCCCATCAACAACCGCATGATCCGCCAGACGCCCGGCAGCGATCCCGAAAAGGCCCTCCGCGAGCACGACCGCTGGGACCTGCTGCACCGCTTCCGCGTTGTCGCGCTCACCGCGGCCATGGTCGCCTTTTTGGTCGCCATTCGGGTCTGAAAAACCCCTGATACCCCACCCCCCCTGGCAGAGAGCGTCAACAAGTACTTTGTTTTGAATTAAAGGAGGGTAATACCTTTTGGGTATTACCTTGATCCCGCGCACCATTTGCGAGGCACCCACTTTTGCTCGTGAGCACCTGCCGTGCGGCGGACCTGGCACCTGATGGACGTGGCAGGTTTTAAGCACCGGAAAAACCTCCATAACGAGAGAAGCCTCGCTTTGGGCGAGGCTTCTGTCGTGCGCACTTCTGATTGTGATCAGGATGACAAGGTGCGAGGCTGAAGGCAAGGGAAAAGAGAGGATGGAACGGTACGAAGGTAAGGGGTGAGACAGGACGGCATCGGTTGGACAGCAACCCCTGGATTGCCCCCGGATGGCCGATCCCAGCCCACAAATCGGGGCCGATCTTGCCTCAGGGCGTGACCTGGCGATGATGCACTCGTCTCCGTGCGCGATAAGCGGCAACGGATCGGAGCACGAACAAGTCAGCATAGGCGACTAGCCGTCAAGGTGGACCGGCAAGAGTGGCAAGGGAAATCTTTGCCGTGATTCCCACTTGGCGATAGCATCTATGTGGTGTAATGTGGTGCAGTAAACCATAAAGGGAATCTGTGGCCCGCAAACCCAATAGCGAACCCTCCACGCGAACATCGGTGACTTTACCCGCGCCAGTGTATTTGTCACTTGAGATCATCGCAAAGCAGAAGAAGGTCTCCATGGCTTGGGTAATCAGGGACGCAGCAGAAAGATACGTTGCTGAACAATGGCCACTATTTGCGGAGACGAACCATGACTAGGAGCAGCAAAGTGATTCCCATTTATCCGCTATCGCCAGCCGGCGAAGACTTGCTCAGCACCGCAGCCGGCCGCAGATTTGGGACGATTCTCGCAGATCCGCCTTGGCAATTTCAGAATCGGACAGGTAAGGTCGCCCCAGAACACAAGCGCCTCTCCCGGTATGGCACGATGACACTGGAAGACATCAAAGATCTCCCCGTCGCTCCGGTTGCGGCAGATACCGCTCATCTGTACCTCTGGGTTCCCAACGCCCTGCTTCCCGACGGCCTAGAAGTAATGCGGGCCTGGGGATTTCACTACAAAAGCAATCTGGTATGGCACAAGATCCGCAAAGACGGCGGGTCAGATGGCCGTGGGGTTGGGTTCTACTTCCGAAATGTGACGGAGTTGATTCTTTTTGGCGTCCGTGGGAAGAACGCACGGACCCTGAGGGCCGGGCGCACGCAAGTGAACTATCTGAGCAGCCGCAAGCGTGAACATTCCCGTAAGCCAGACGAACAGTACGACATTATCGAAGCATGCAGTCCAGGACCCTTCCTCGAGTTGTTCGCGCGCGGCGATCGCAAGAAGTGGGTCGGGTGGGGAAACCAGGCCGACAATTCATATGAACCAACCTGGAAGACGTACGCCAACCATTCGCGCAGTGGCATTATTGGTATCGGAGATCAGGCCGCCGTGTAGGGCTGCTGGTTCCATGTCTCGGGGGTGGCGGCGACGATGAGCAGAGGGCAGGTTCCCATGACTCCTCGCCGAACCCGAAGTGCGGCCTTTTCCAAATTGGTTGTTGTGGATGTAAAGTCGATAGGCAATCTTGGGTTCCGCTGGTTCTCTGGCTGTGTTCGCTGATAATCACCCCACAAGCGCTCAGCAAGCTCTTTGAGCCTTGCTCTATCCTTCGTGACGAGTACAGCAGCAGAAATCACTCCCGCCTCATGCCATGCGCGGTAGGCCGACAAGTCTCTATCCAAGTTGCCGTCCTTAGCATTCCACTCAACATCGAGCGCGACACGCCCCTTGAAATTGTCCACAAGATAGCCCTCTTGATATACAGCGGGCAATTCTTCAACGGTTTCACCCAGATCATTTATCAGGATGCCGCTCGTGGAAAGGTCTACGCGGATCTCCCGCCAGCCTCGTTCACGGAACATACCGTCGATCTGTATCGCAATGTCGCCGCGATTTCCACCTGGGACCAACCAGCGGGACGGATCAAGGCGGAATAGACCCAAGACAGAAACGATGTCGGCCCATTCTGTTGGGCATACGGAACGAAGCACTGCAGCGGCAGAACTGGTCTCAAGAAATGCCCAGCGTGCTCGAATTGCAGGATCAAGCACGAGCGGATCATCATATGTGGCTGTTTCAAACATGGCCGTAGTGTAAATGCGCTCAAAGCGGGGCTGTGTACCTTGTAGACATTAGCCCAGTTCGTGCCTAGGGTCAGCTGATACATAATCGCCAATGCCCTCACCGATTCGGATAGCTCCTCAAAGATCGTCGGGATCCATCGATCCCGTGTTCTCGGCACTTGGCCGTAGAACGGGCATGTCTGACAAGTGCCAGTTTGTGCATCGGGCCGGGCGCGGCGGTCGGGCGCGGCGGTCTGGCCCTCCGACGCGCTAGACTCGTCCCATGGCGCTCGAATTCACCACCTCTTATCTCAAAGACTCCATCGCGGTTTTCGCGCAGTACAAAAAGCTCGGCGAGCGCGCCATTGCCCAGGTTTCCGACGAGCAGCTTACGCAGACCCTCGACGATGAAGCCAACTCCATCGCGACGATCGTGAAGCACATGACCGGCAACATGCGCTCCCGCTGGACCGACTTCCTCACTACCGACGGCGAGAAACCCAACCGCAACCGCGACACCGAATTCGAGGAGCCGCCCGCAACCCGCGCCGCCCTGCTCCAGACCTGGGAAGCTGGCTGGGCCTGCCTCTTTTCCGCCCTCGAGCCGCTCACTGACGCCGACCTCACGCGCACCATCACCATCCGCGGCGAAGCTCACTCCGTGATGCAGGCGATCAACCGGCAGCTGGCGCATTACCCGAGCCACGTAGGCCAGATCGTTCTGCTCGCCAAACACTTCGCTCACGGCCACTGGCAGTCGCTCAGCGTCCCGCGCCGCGGCTCCGCGGAATTCAACCGCAAGGTCACCGCCGGCGAAGCCAGCCAGCGGTAGCAAAGCCTCAGAAGCTGCCGAACAAAGTACATACTTGTCACGGAAAAAGAAGAACGCCGCCAGAAAGGCGGCGTTCTCGTTTGCGGGGATTAGAGGCGCTTTAGGATGCGGCTAGCCTGCACTTCCCGCTCGACATTTGTCAATCCCTGCCCGCGACTGTTGCGGAAGCACCCGCAGCGGTCTGTCAGGACGCCGCCAGCTGCAGCGGCGCAACCGCCTTCTCGTCTGCCACTGCGAGTCTCGGCCTCGCGAGTTCCATGGCGATCTCCGCATAACCTGGCAGCCGCGAGTCCCGCATCCGTGCCGGAGAAGTCGGCTCGTACTTTTCCATGCGCTCTCGCAGGCGTGCGTTCTCCCGCAATGTATCGATCATCTGCCTCTGGATCTCCAGCACAGATCCCTGCGCTTCCAGCACCAGAGAATGAACCTCAATGGCTTTTGCTTTACCGGCAGCTCGCTCAATCGCAACCAGCTTCTGGATCAGGTCCGCGGCACCCATGGTCACCAGCCTCTTCAAGGATTTCCAACATAAGCCGCGTCGCTCTCACGGTAGAGCCATCCTCGCAAGGCTTCGTTCCTGCGTCCGTGACTGCTGTCACAAAGCCGCGCAATCAGTCACATGCACCACTATCGCTGCATTTTCTTTGAAACGATCACATCCCCTGCTGCAGCCCCGCCAGAAATCCCTGCTGTACCCGATTGAAGCTGCGGCCCCGCAGCACAGCGGCCACGATGGTGCGCATCGCTCGCGCGTCGCTGAGCGGCACGTAACGGCAGCCGGCATTCCGGTCCACCGCCATCTCCGGCACAATCGACACCCCAACGCCGGCCGCGACCATCCCCAGCACGCTGCTGAACTGGTCACTCTCAAAGGCGATTCGTGGCGTCACCCGCGCGTGGGCGCAGGCATCGAGGCTCAGGTCGCGAAAGCAGTGGCCGTCGCGCAGCATGACGAATGAGGCGCCGCGCAGTTCTTTCAGCGCAATTGACTTGGCCTCGGCGCGGGCGTGGTCCTTCGGCACCACCGCGAAGAGCGGCTCGCGGCGCAGGGGAAACAGCTCCAGATCTTTATGCCGCAGCGGCAGCGCCAGAATCGCAAGATCGATGGAGAGCGTTCGCAGGCTTTCGATCAGCACGGGTGTGGTCGCCTCCACAATCCGCACCTTCGCATCGGGAAACTTCTTCGCAAAGGTGGCCGTGGCGCGCGGAATCAGGTAGGGGGCAATCGTCGGGATCACTCCAACCGACACGCTGCCCCGCAGATCCGCGCGCTGCCCGGCGACGCTCGAGCGCGCCGCTTCCATCTGGCCGAGAATGGCACGCGCGTGGGGCAGAAAGGCGCGCCCGGCGTCGGTGAGGCGAACGCTTCGCCCCAGCCGGTCGAAAAGCTTTGCCCCCAGATCCTCTTCCAGCTTCAGCACCTGCTGCGACAGCGACGGTTGTGCGATCTGGCAGCGCTCTGCCGCGCGGCTGAAGCTGCCCGTTTCCGCGATGGCGCAGATGTAGCGCAGCTGGTGGAATTCCATAGTCGAATCCTATACCTCCGATGCTTTCTATCTATTGGAACTATAGCTGTCCGCGGTGCTACATTCATCTGTTCAGAGAATGAACGCGCGGGCGTGACGAAATCTTCCGGTTCCCGCGAAGCCGCCACCTTCAAACTCAATCAACGCGCGGGGCTCCATCGGACCGCACAGGCTTTCAACCCTCACAAGGAGATTCCATGGCAAGCGAAGCAAAATGCCCGGTCCAGCATCCGATCCAGGGCGAACCCCGGTCCAACCGTGACTGGTGGCCGAACCAGCTGAACCTGAATATCCTCCATCAGCATTCATCCCTTTCCGATCCCATGGGCGAGGACTTCAACTACGCCAAAGAATTCAAATCGCTCGACTACGCCGGCCTCAAGAAAGACCTCGCCACGCTCATGACTGACTCGCAGGACTGGTGGCCCGCGGACTTCGGCCACTACGGGCCGCTCTTTATCCGCATGGCCTGGCACAGCGCGGGCACGTATCGCACCTTCGACGGCCGCGGCGGCGGCGGACGCGGGCAGCAGCGCTTTGCTCCGCTGAACAGCTGGCCCGACAACGTGAATCTCGACCGCGCCCGGCGTCTGCTGTGGCCGGTGAAGCAGAAGTACGGCAAAAAGATTTCCTGGGCCGACCTGATGATCCTCGCCGGCAACGTTGCGCTGGAGACGATGGGCTTTAAGACCTTCGGCTTTGCCGGCGGCCGCGCTGACGTCTGGGAACCGGATCAGGACGTGAACTGGGGCGCGGAAGAAACCTGGATGGGAACCACCCATCGCTACTCCGGCGAACGAGACCTCGCCAACCCTTTCGGCGCGACGACGATGGGTCTGATCTACGTCAACCCTGAAGGCCCGGAAGGCAAGCCCGATCCAGTTGCGGCGGCGAAGGATATCCGCGTCACCTTCGGACGCATGGCCATGAACGACGAGGAGACGGTCGCGCTGATTGCCGGCGGTCACACCTTCGGCAAGACGCACGGAGCAGGCGCGGGCACGCAGCTGAAGCGCGAGCCTGAAGGCGCTCCTATTGAGGAGCAGGGACTTGGCTGGTCGAGCGCTTACGCTACCGGAATCGCGGGCGACGCGATCACCAGCGGGCTCGAAGTCACCTGGACCACGAAACCGACTAAGTGGGACAACGGCTTCTTCGAGAACCTCTTCCAGTACGAGTGGGAGCTGACGAAGAGTCCCGGCGGCGCATTCCAGTGGAAACCGAAGGGCGAAGCCGGCGCTGGAACCGTTCCCGACGCGCACAACGGACACAATGGGAAAGGTCACGCGCCGGGAATGCTGACGACGGATCTGTCGCTGCGGTTCGATCCCATCTATGAGAAGATCTCGCGGCGGTTCTACGAGCATCCTGACGAGCTGGCGGACGCGTTTGCGCGCGCCTGGTTCAAGCTGACCCATCGCGATATGGGTCCGCGCACGCGTTATCTGGGTCCGGAAGTGCCGAAGGAAGAGCTGATCTGGCAGGATCCGATTCCGGCGGTGAATCATCCTCTGGTCGACGCGAAGGATGTTGCCGAGCTGAAGAAGAAGGTGCTCGCTTCGGGGCTCAGCGTCTCAGAGCTGGCTTCGACTGCCTGGGCTTCAGCTTCCAGCTATCGCGGCTCGGACAAGCGCGGCGGCGCGAACGGCGCTCGCATTCGCCTGGCTCCGCAGAAGGACTGGGAAGTGAACCAGCCTGAGCAGCTGAAGAAGGTGCTGAAGACGCTGGAAGGCATTCAGGCCGACTTCAATAAGGCTCAGTCAGGCGGCAGGAAGATCTCGCTGGCCGATCTGATTGTGCTCGCCGGCGACGCGGCGATTGAGAAGGCGGCGAAGAACGCGGGCATCGATGTCACAGTTCCCTTTTCGCCCGGCCGCATGGACGCTTCACAGGAGCAGACCGACGTTGAGGCGATGAGCGTTCTGGAGCCGCGCGCGGACGGATTCCGCTCGTGGGTCAGCGGCAAAGGCCATCACGATCCGGCTGAAGTCGAGCTGCTCGACAAGGCGCAGCTGCTCAACCTGTCGGCTCCGGAAATGACCGTTCTGCTGGGCGGAATGCGCATGCTCAGCGTCAATCACAAGCAGTCGAAGCATGGCGTTTTCACCGATCGCAAGGAAGCGCTGACCAACGACTTCTTCGTGAACCTGCTCGACATGCAAACAGTTTGGAAGGCAACTTCCGACGCGCAGGATGTGTTTGAAGGGCGCGATCGCAAATCGGGAAAAGTTCGCTGGACGGCAACGCGCGCGGACCTGATTTTTGGCTCGAACGCGCAGCTTCGGGCTTTGTCTGAGGTTTACGCCAGCAAGGACGCGCACGAGAAGTTCGTGCACGATTTCGTTGGGGTCTGGAACAAGGTGATGAACCTGGACCGTTTCGACCTGCGCGGAGCGGGAACGACAGTCTAAACCCGGGCCAGGGGGTACCCCCCTGGTTGCGGCAAAATGCACTTAATAGAAAACAAAACACATGGAGGGTAATACCTTTTGGGTATTACCCTCTTTTGCTGCACCATCTTTGGTGCGTCCACTTTTCCCCGATGGCGCAGGCTCGCGAAGCCCCGGCTCATTTGTTGTCGTTCCGCAGCCGCCGCCAGCAGAAGTACGAGATCGCCCACAGCACGGCGGTGAGCGTGGAGGGGACGAAGGCCAGGCGGCGGTCGGCGATGGAGGCGTGCGCGATCATGGCCGAGACCAGGTTGATGGCGAAGCCGACGTAGGCCCACTCCTTCAGCCGCGCCGGGATCATGGGGACGAGCAGAACGACGACGCCGGCCAGCTTCGCCAGAGAAAGCTCGTAGCGGAAGGCCGAGTTGGCGAAGCCGAGGCGCGCGAAGGCCAAAGCGCCCTGCGGCAGCAGCTCGTAGTACGCGGTAAAGCTCATCTCCAGACAGAAGAGCGCGGTGAACACCCAGAACAGGATGGGGATGGCTTTCGACATCGTGGACTCGCCGGCGAGGACCGGCTTTTGCATGGTCGATTCCATGGGGATTTCCTCCTGATTCACGATTTTTCTTTCGACGGGTTCTCGAGGCCGAATTCCCTGGTGTACTCCTCGACGAGCCGTGTGAAGCCGAACTTCATCGCGTCGCCGCCGGCGATGCGGCCGATGGGCGCGCCGGCCAGCATGCGGTCCAGCACCTCGAAGCAGATGTGCCACCCCGCCGCGCCCCAGGTGACGTAGCGTCCGCCAATCATGTGCCACAGCGTAAGCCGCGTGCCTGTGCCCAGTGGCTCCAGCTCCCAGCGCATGTCGCCGATTTCGAGCAGAGTGGGCGCTTCGGCTCGCGTCACCGTGGCTTCCGACGCGCGTCCCGTTCCCGTCCAGGTGAGCTCCACGGCAGCGCCCTCAGCGTTCAGGTTGCGGTCGGCATCGAAGGGCGCCCACTGGCGCAGGTGCTCGGGATCGGTGATCGCCTCCCACACCCGCGCGGGCGGATGGCGCAGCTCCCGCACCAGAACCAGCGTCCACCGCTCGCCGTCGATTTCCGCCCGGGCTCCGAAAGCAGGGCCCGGGATGTATTCCGCGCGGCTGGCCATGGCTCTCAGCCCCACTTCTTGAGCTGCGTGATCTGGATGCGATTGCCGCAGCCATCGCTGACCATGGCGATCCAGGCGTACTGCACGTCAGACGGCGGCATGCTGAACTCCGCGCCCTTCGCCTTCATGCGCTCGTAGTCGGCCTTCACGTCGTCGGTAAAAAACATCGCCGCCGGCTGATTCTGCTGGAGGAGCGCCTGCTGGTAGGCCTGGGCCGCGGGACTGGCGGGCGCCAGCTGCAGCTCGGTTCCCTCCGGCTCCTCGGCGGAGGCCACGGTGAGCCAGCGATACGGCCCATTGCTGTAGTCCGCCTTCTTCACAAAGCCCAGCACTTCGGTATAGAAGCGCAGCGCCTTTTCCTGATCGTCGACAACCACGGTGGTGAGTTTGATTTTCATTGGGTCTCTCCTTTGTTCCGATTGGATCGCGCGCGGCGAGCGCCGCGGCGCTGACTGCGTTTCTTTTGGGAGGACTCGTGTTCTTCCATCCGATCCAGATGCCGCTCAAGGGCGTCGATGTGCCTTTCCCAGAAGCGCCGGAAGGGCTCCAGCCACGCATCGAGTTCCTTCAGCGGCTCCGGCCGGAGCCGGTACAAGCGGCGCTGTGCATCCACGGTCGCCTCCACAAAACCCGCGTCGCGCAGAACCCGGAGGTGCTTGGAGACAGTCGGCTGGGACATGCTCAGGCGGCGTTCGATTTCTCCGACGGACTGCTCGGAGCCGGCGAGCATGCAGAGGATGGCGCGCCGGCTGGGTTCCGCGATGATGTCGAATACGGTTTCCACTCTTCTTATATACGTCATGTGGCATATACTTGTCAAGGCATATTGTGAAGAGCAGCTAAAAAAGCGGGAAGCTGAGAAGCGGGAAGCTAAGAACCGGGTAGCTAAAGTCCGGTCAGCTAAAGTCCGGCCAGCTAAGAACCGGTCAGCTAAGAAGCGGTCAGCTAAGAAGCGGCCAGCTAAAAACCGGTCAGCTAAAGTCCGGTCAGCCTGGAACCGGCCAGCCTGGAACCGGCCCGCCTGGCTCCGGCGAGCGAGACACCGGTTAGCGAGATGGCGGTGAGCGACAGATGCCCTCGACCGATCCATCCCTTTGAACCGGCAGGCGGAAAAGCTCTAAACTCAGCTGACCGCTTTTCAGCTGGCCGGACTTTAGCTGACCGGTTTTTAGCTGACCGGTTTTTAGCTGACCGGTTCTAAGCTGGCCGGTTCTTAGCTGGCCGGTTCTTAGCTGACCGGTTCTAAGCTGGCCGGACTTTAGCTGACCGCTTTTCAGCTTCCCGCTTTTCAGCTACCCGCTTCTTAGCTTCCCGGCCCTTAGCTTCCCGCCTCTTAGCTTGCTTTTTGATATTCTTGGCCGGCGTTTTGAGGGACATCCATGACTGAAACCACCGCCGGGATCGGCAACGTTACCCCGAATGCAGCGCTCGTGGAAATGGCCATGGCCTATAGCCGCAGTCGCGTTCTCTGCGCTGCTGCGCGCCTCGGCGTGGCGGATGCTCTCGGCGATGCGGAGCGCGATATCGATGCGCTGGCCGAGGCGTGCCACGCCGATCCCGATGCCCTCTACCGGCTGCTGCGCACCATGGCCAGCATCGGCCTGGTGGAGGAGACCGCGCCCAGGCAGTTTCGCCTGACGCCGATGGGGCGTCCGCTGCGCAAAGACGTGCCCGGCTCTGCCTGGCCATCGGTGGTTTTCTGGGCGGATCTGCTGGCCGACAGCTGGTCGCTGCTGACCGACTGCATCCGGACGGGTGAGCCGGCGCAGGCGGTGCGCGATCCGAAGACTCCGTCACGCTGGTCGCAGGATCCCGATGCCGGGGCGATCTTTCGCGCGGTGATGGGCACAGCGCCTGCGGAGGATTATGCTCCTATCGCGCGCGCCTGGGATTTTTCCCGCGCCCGCGTGGTTGCCGATCTGGGCGGAGGCGGCGGCTCTCTGATCCTCGCAGTGCTCGAACGCTACCCGCACGCGCAGGGGCTGCTGGTCGATCTCGAGCCCAGCATCGAGGCCGCGAAGCCGCGCTTCGCCCACGAAAAAAATGCCTCGCGCTGCACGCTGGTCGTCTCCGATCTGCTGCAGGCCGTTCCACCGGGCGCTGATGTTTACATGCTGAAGCACGTGCTGCACGGGCGGCGCGATCCTGAGGCGCTCACGATTCTTCGCAACGTGCGCGCGGTCATCCCCGACGATGGCGCTTTGCTAATCGTCGAATTCGTGTTGCCGTCGATCGTCTCGCACCCGGACTGGCATCTCGAAGGCCACCTGATGAGCGATCTCAACATGCTGGCGGTGACCGGCGGACGCGAACGCAGCGAGCAGGAATGGAAAGTTCTATTGGAACACTCAGGATTCCGTCTGGCTGCGGTCCATCCGGTGGGAACCGACGTCGGAATCGTCGAAGCCAGAACGGCGGGGATTAGGGATTAGGGATTAGGGATTAGGGATTAACGGGCTACCGGCTACCGGCTTCTCAGCTACCGTCCGCCTTATCCTGCGGCAGCCGCACGACGAACTCCGTACGTCCCGGTTCTGACGTGAACCCAATCGTCCCGTTATATTGTCCGGTCACGATCCTCTTTGCGATGTCGAGGCCGAGGCCGGTGCCCACGCCCGCGGGCTTGGTGGTATAGAAGGGCTGAAAGACCAGCTCGCGCTGCTCCGGCGGAATGCCCGGGCCCTGATCGGCGATTCCGACACAGACGGCGCCGTTTTCCGACCAGGTTCGGATCTTCACCTTCGATCCATCGGGTGCGGCGTCGGTGGCGTTGTCGAGCAGATTGGTCCACACCTGGCTGAGGCCGGTGCCGCGCGTCTGCAGCTTGGGCAAATCGGCGGCGAAATCCTTCTCGACGGTGAGCTGCTTGTAGCGGAACTTGTGGCCGAGGATGATGAGCGTGCTCTGGATGCTCTCGTGGATGTCGACCTGGCGGTCGCCCATTTTGTCCTCGTAGGCATATTTCTTCACCGCCATGACGAGTTCGGTGACGCGGCCCAGGCTTTCTTCAATGGTGCTGAGCTGCTGCATGGCGGAGATGAGCGCTTCGAGCCAGTTGAGGGCGTCCTGCAACGCCTCGGGCGGAAACGCCTCCTGCGTGCAGGCTATGTCGGAGCGTCGCCAGCCTGCCGCCACAAGCGTGGGCGCAAGCTGCCATGCGCCGTGGACGCCGAGGCTCTCGAGCCACGCGCCCATCTCCTCTTCCGCATCGGACTCTTCGAGGGTGCTGGCGGCTTTCGGCTTGTCGAGGGCCAGCACCTCGCGCTGCAGGTCGACGAGGCACGCGGTCTGCTCCTGGCTGAGCGGCGAGCGGCAAAAGCGCAGGCTGATGTCCTGGAGCCGGGTGAGATTTTCGCGGAGTTGCGCGGCGGAGCGCTTGGCCGCCGATCCCGGATTTTTGAGCTCGTGCATCAGGCCCGCGGCCAGCGTGCCGAGCGAGATGAGCTTTTCGCGGTGGACCGTGGTTGCCTGGAAGGCATGGATGCGCTGCGCGGCGTTGGCCAGAATGCCCTGGCGAACCGTCGGGCAGGTCGCCATCATGCGCCAGAAGCCTTCAACATCGACGCGCAGCAGCCGGGTATCGGCCGTCGCTTCGCACTGCGCGCCGCTGACCTTTGCGCCCAGCAGCAACGGCGCTTCGCCCACCGTATCGCCGCTGCTGTACGCTCCCAGCGGCGTCTCGCTTCCATTCTCTTCCCTGCGCATGGCGCGCACGGCGCCTTCCAGCACGATGCAGAAGCCCGGCACGCTGGCGCCCTGCTCGTAGAGGACTGCGCCGGCCGGCGCTTCCACCAGCTCGACCGTGCCCAGGCAGCTGAGTTCTTCAGGTTTGAGGCGGGAAAGAAGGGGAACACCGCGGATGAGCTGCGCCAGCTCCTGCTCGGTCACCGTTCTGGTTCGCGTTTCCGCCTGACTGCCGTCCATCCGCTCTCGTTCCTAAAACTGCGCCAGATATTGATGCATCATCTGCACCGCTGTGGAGCCTTCGCCGACCGCCGAGGCTGCCCGCTTGATGGAGCCGTGGCGGACATCGCCGGCGACGAAAACACCGGGCCACGAGGTCTCCAGCAGATACGGCTCGCGGTCCGCGCGCCAGGTCCGCGGCAGCTGGCCGTCCTTGCGCAGGTCGCGTCCGGAGAAGATAAACCCGTTGGAATCGCGCAGGATCGTGTCCGGCAGCCAGTCGGTCTGGGGAGCTGCCCCGATAAACAGGAAAACCGAAGTCGCGTCGCGCGTCTCTTCCCCTTTCGGGCCACGGATTTTCAACGCGCTCAGCCGGTTCTCGCCCATGGCTTCCACGATCTCAGTTCGGGACTCCACCTTTATATTCGATGTTCCAGCGATCTGATCGATGAGATATTTCGACATGCTCTTTTCCAGCGACTCCCCGCGCACCAGCATGGTCACCTCGCGGGCAACCCGGGAGAGCTGCATGGCGGCCTGGCCGGCGGAATTGGCGCCCCCCACAACAAAGACCGTCTCGTCTTTGCAGGCCTGGGCTTCGGCCAGGGACGCGCCGTAATAGACGCCGGCGCCGATGAGCCGGTCCATGCCGGGAGCCTCGATCCGGCGGTAACAGACCCCGCTGGCGATCAGGAAAACGCGGCAGGAGAGCTCGGCGGCGTTGGCCAGGCAGACGTGGTAGTACTGGCCGTCGGCCTGCACGCCGGTGGCGCGCTGGGTGACGAATTCCGCCCCGAATTTCCGGGCCTGGTCGTAGGCGTCGCGGGCGAGTTTCTCGCCGGTCACCCCACGGGGAAAGCCGAGGTAGTTCTCGATCTTCGAGCTGCTGCCGGCCTGGCCGCCCGGCGCTACCGGCTCCAGCACCAGGGTCTTCAACCCCTCGGAGGCTCCGTAGACCGCGGCCGCGAGTCCGGCCATGCCGGCTCCGGCGACGACCAGGTCGTAGAACTCCTGTTTGGCCTGGGTGCGCAGGCCGACGCGCTCGGCCAGTTCGCTGTCTCCTGGCTGGACGAGCGCTGTCCCATCCTGGAACAGCACCACGGGTAACCGGCTGTCGTCGACGCCAAACTTTTTCAACAGCTCGATCGCGTCGCCGTTGTGCTCCGGATCGACCCAGACGTATGGCACCTGGTTCCGCGAAAGGAAATTGCGCACCTGATAGTCGCGCAGCGACCAGCGTGGACCGATGACGCGAATGCCTTCGAAGGGCGGCTTGTAGCCGGCGTTCCAGTCTTCGAGGAGATCGTCGAGCACCGGATAGAGGCGCTCTTCCGGCGGATCCCAGGGTTTGGTGAGGTAGTAGTGGATGCGGGCGGAATTGATGGCGCGGATGGCGGCCTCGGTATCCGCATAGGCGGTGAGCAGCACGCGCCGCGCCTGAGGATAGGTGTGCTGCACGCGCTCGAGCATGTCGACGCCGGTCATACCGGGCATGCGCTGGTCCGAGACGATCAGCGCCACCGCGTCCTCGCGCTGCTTCAGCTGGATGCAGGTGTCGAGGGCTGCCTGGCCCGAGCCTGCCCGCAGAATGCGGTACTCCTGTCCGTATTTGCGGCGCAGATCCTGCACCACGGCTTCCAGCACGCTGGCGTCGTCGTCGACCGCGAGAATGATCGGCCTGGCCATTTCGGGGGAACTCCTTCTTGCCTTGCTCCTGGATCCATTTGTTCTGTTTTGTTCGGATCAGGTTTTTATGGTGGGGTGGCTTCTCCGGGGTTCAATTACTACGTTACAGGCCGGGCGCGGTTCCGGCGAATCGCCCTACATCCGCTGCCGCGTGCACGCCACCCCCCAAAAGTCTCATTTCGCACGGCAAGACCCGTGACGTACGTCACAGGACCTTTGTGCGGTCGAGGGTTACTTTTGTCCTGAATGATGGCTACTGCTCACAGGTCATCCATCCACGATTTTCCCGGATTGGTCCGGCAAAACCTTCCATCATTCCGCCGCTCCCAAGCGGACGCCCATCAAGTGCCCCAAGAGACACAGGAAACGATGACCACCGCCGCGCGACCCAGCAGTCCCGGACGCGCAAAAGCTTCACCTGTCATCGGGGGCCACCCCGCGACGCACTTTTTCTGAGGAAGCGGACACATGAATAAGCTCATACTTGCTGATAACCAGGCCATTTTCAGAGCCGGGACCGCGAAGATCCTGGCGATGGAAGACGATTTCCGCATCATCGCCCAGTGCTCGGAGCCCGAGCGCCTTTACCCCGCGCTGGAGACCTTCCGCGGCGCGATCCTGCTCTTTGCCTCCTCCATGAAACTCGACCCGCAGGGCCTGATGCCCCGTGTTCTGGCCGCCGGCAGCCGCAGCATCGTGATTGCCGAAAACGGCGAGCCGGTGCAGTCGTGGTTCAGCGCCGGCGTGAACGGGGCTGCCCATCGTAACGTGACCGGGCCAGCGCTGATCGACGTGGTTCGACACGTCGGGATGGGCGACCGCCAGGTTCGCGCCAACGGGATCGACTCCGTGGGGCACGAGGACGATTCGGTCGGCTCGCGCGTCCGCGACCGCCTGACGCCGAAGGAGCTGAAGATCGTCGCGCTGATCGTTCAGGGCTGCAAGAACAAGGAAATCGCCGTCCGGCTCTGCACTACGGAGCAGGTGGTGAAGAATTACCTGCGCTCGATCTACGACAAAACCGGCGTCTCGGACCGGCTGGAGCTGGCGCTGTTCACGATCCACCACCGCATGCTGGCCGAAGCGGCGCAGGCCGTCAGCGACCAGATCCTGCAGGGCCTTTGAGTCTGTAGTCTTTCTCCCGCTTCTGTGTTTCAAAGTCGAAGGCGCCGCTGCCATCCGGCATCGGCGCCTTTCTTCGCTTCGCGGGTTATTCCTGGATTGTCACTTTTCGCGACTTCAGTCGATCGCGTCGTCGGGGCGCGGCGGCTCGCCGCCCTTTCGGTTCAGGAGGCGGCGAAACGTTCTGCGGTCCGCACGCTTCCTGCGCTCCTCAAAAAATCTTTCTGTCTCCATCGCCGCAATCTTTTCGGCTGCGGCGATCACCAGGAATTGATTCATGCTGGTTCCATCACGCTCGCTGATCTCTTCGAGGGCTGCTTTCATTGATACCGGCAGTCGCAGGGGAAACGTGGACGTTCGCGTCATTTCTTCATCCTCCTCAGAGCTTCGGCCGGGCGAAAGACCTCAATCCCAAAACCTCTCTGTGCCTCGCGAAGGTGGCTTTCGTTAAAGGTGACAATCGCGTCTGCCTGTCCATTCACCGCCGCCTCCAGAACCAATTCATCGCCAGGGTCGCGAAGTTGGGGACGCCATCGAAAGAATGATCGAACCGGCACCGCCATTCCGATCAGCGCATCCACATACTGACTCACCTCGCGTGCGCTGAGACCTGAAGCGAGCCGATGTTCAGCCAGTGCGCAGGTGGCTTCGTATTCAAGAGCCAGCGCGACCGTGAGCATCATGACCGCCTGACCGCTGTCAATGCGGCGCAATAACTCTGCAGACCCACCCCGCGGGCTGCGCATCGCAGCGACGACCACATCGGTGTCGAGCACCAGCTTCACACACGAAATGATATCACATCGCCCGTGATATCACATCATTTCGTCAGCTTCTCGCCGACCGACTTCGCCTGCGTGAACAGGTACAGATAATCCGGGCCGCCAGCCTTTGAATCCGTCCCCGACATGTTGAAGCCGCCGAACGGATGCGCGCCGACCATCGCGCCCGTGCACTTGCGGTTGAAGTACAAATTCCCGACGTGATATTCCCTGCGCGCCCGGTCCAGCTTGGCGCGATCGATCGAGTACACAGCGCCGGTGAGCCCGAACTCGGTGTTGTTGGCGATCTCAAGGGCGTGGTCGAAGTCCTTCGCCTTGATCACCGCCAGAACCGGCCCGAAGATCTCTTCCTGCGAGATACGCGCGTTCGGCGCAACGTCGGCGATCACCGTCGGCGCGACGAAATAGCCTTTCTCCGGAGTCTCGATCGCTTTGCCCCCGGCCAGCAGGCGACCTTCTTTCTTCCCGATGTCGATGTAGTCGAGGATCGTCTTCATCGCGCCTTCGCTGACGATCGGCCCCATGTTGGGATTCGTCGCCGGATCGCCGACGGTCAGCTTCTCCGCGCGCTCGCGCAGGCGGTCGATGAACTCCGGATAAATCGCCTCCTCGACAATCGCCCGCGAGCACGCCGAGCACTTCTGCCCGCTGAATCCGAACGCCGACGCAATCACTCCATCCACCGCGGCGTCGAAGTTCGCGTCGGCGCTGACGACGATCGAGTCCTTGCCCCCCATCTCGAGGATGGTCCGCTTGATCCAGACCTGCCCCTTCTGCGTCTTCGCCGCGCGCTCGTGAATGTCGAGGCCGACTTCCTTCGATCCGGTGAAGGCGATGAAGCGCGTCTTCGGATGCGCGACCACCGCGTTGCCGAAGGTTCCGCCCGAACCCGGGCAGAAGTTCACCACGCCGCCAGGAATGCCGGCTTCTTCCAGGACCTCCATAAAGCGGGCGGCAATGGTCGGCGACTCGCTCGACGGCTTCAGCACGACGGTGTTCCCGGCGACGATCGCCGCCGCGGTCATTCCCGCCATGATGGCGAAGGGAAAGTTCCACGGCGAGATGACTGCGCCGACGCCCAGCGGAATGTACAGCAGCTCGTCGCGTTCGCCGGGCAGCTGAATCGGCGTGGTTGCCGCGGCGAGGCGCAGAGCTTCGCGCGCGTAGAACTCCAGAAAGTCGATCGTCTCGGCAACGTCGGCATCGGCTTCGGCGTAGTTCTTGCCGACCTCATAAGTGAGCCACGCGCAGAAGTCGAACTTCCGCTCGCGGATGATCTCGGCCGCGTGCAGCAGCAGCGACGCGCGCTCTTCCGTCGAGACAAATTTCCAGGTCTCGAAGGCCTGGAGCGCGGCCTGAACCGCCTGCTCGGCGTGCTCGGCGCCGGCTTTCTGGTGGATGCCGACGATCTGCGCCGGACGCGCAGGATTGCGCGACTCGATTTTGCCGCTGGTCTTCACGCGTTCGCCGCCGATGATCAGCGGGTATTCGTGGCCGAGCTGGTCGCCGACCCGCGTGAGCGCCTCGCGCATGGCCTGCGCGTTGTGGTGCTGCGAGAAGTCGATGAACGGCTCGTTGCGGAAGGTGCCCTGCGGCTTCCGCGGCAGGATGACGGTGGACGTTTCAACGGTGGTCGCCATAACCGACCAGTTTAGTCCAAACGGCCGGAGGCGACCCAGTTTAGAGTTTGGAGTTTAGAGTTTGGAGTTTTGGCCCCCACTCAAGCCAACTGCACGCTTGAATGGGCCACCCAGCCTCTGTGCTCTCTGTGTCCTCTGTGGTGAAGCCTCTTCCCTTCCCAGGCCGAAATCTCTAACCCCGAAAGGCCTGGAAGGCCTCGAAGCGGTCGCCGGGAACGAGGTTCATCGCCGTCACTTTGCTGAAGCCGGCCTCGCGCAGCTGGCCGACCATTTCCGCTTCGGAGGGCAGCCGTCCGCAGTCTTTCGTCGCTGCGCCCCACAGGTTGAGGGCTTCGGTGCCGAGGCTTCCGCCCTGGCAGCAGGTGGTCAGCAGAAGAAATCCGCCGGGCTTGAGGAAGGTGGCGATGTGCCGCAGCAGAGCGACTCGCTCGGCAAACGGGAAGTAATAAATGTTGTTGTAGAGCGTGGCGATGTCGAAGGTTTCGCCGGGCGTCTTGGCGCGAATATCGCCGCTTTCGATTTGCACGCGATTCTCCAGCCCCCAGCCGCGGAGGTTCGCCTTCGCCACTTCGGCGACGGCAGGCTGCAACTCGAGGCCGAGCGCGGTGAGCGACGGATTGTGGCTGGCGGCGTAGCGAATGTACGCGCCGGAGCCGCAGCCGATCTCCAGCAGGCGAACCGCGCCGGTTGCAGGAAAGGTCCTGCGAAGGACCTCCGCCTGAAAGGCTTCCAGAATGCGCGAGGAGCGGGCGATCAGCTCGCCATCCTGATCGGCGAGGGTGAACAGTTCGCCGGCGCGCAGCTTCGGCAGCGTCTCCGCCAGCAGCTTGTGGTGCAGCCCGGCGACTTCCTCAGCAAAGGCGAGGGCTGCGTCGTTTTTGGGCTGCGCGAGTTTCACGGCGAGGCCCTGCAGCGCGTAGCCGTTCGGTTCGAGTTTGAGCAGCTTCATGCGAACTCCCATTTGCAGCCACGCTTCGAGGGCTTCTCTTCCCTGCCCTTTTGCCGCGCAGAATTCTGCGAGCGCGTCGAAGGTTGCGGGGCCGTCGGCGAGGCGCTTCAGCAGGCCCGCTTCTCCAGCGGCGGCTAGCCAGGTGACCTTGTAGAACGACTCGAGGCTGGCGCCGACGCTGAGCAGGGCGCTGAGCTGGCCGTCGCGCCAGAGGCGGAAGAAGGGCTTGAGGAGCATGCGGCCATTATGAGGGAGCTGGTAGCTGGGGTCGTCGGTTGTTAGTCCCCAGTTGTTAGTCCCCAGTTGCCTGTCCCCCACTCCAGCCAACTGCGGGCTTGAATGGGCCACCCAGGCCGGACGCCCATACCCCAGGTCCCTTTTCGTGCCAATCCCCGATCTCCGCCCGGCAATCTCAGAGCCGCCGTCGCCTTCATTTATCCGATTTTTCCCGCTCCTGTGGAAATCTCGTCAAGTCTCTTCGGTACCGTTACCTCTGGTTTCCCTCTCATTCCAAGGTAGTTAGATCAACTCAATTTTGGCAGTAAATCCACCCCGGCTTGATATTCTAAAAATAGAGAGAAAAAACAGAAAAAGGCCGCCCCAGGGCGGCCTTTCTCTTTGCCGTAAGCCGGCAGGAAAACCCGGGTGCCCCATCCTTGTCGCCTCCTTTTGGCGACAGGGTGGGAGGCCAAAAACCCAAACCGCAGCCCCCTCTGGGGACTGGGAACTGCAACTGGGGACGATCCCAAAGGAGAGAACCATGCCCGAACCAACCACCCAACCCGCCGCCGACCCCAACCAGCCCAAACCCCGCTGCCGCGCCATCAAAACCGACGGCCACCGCTGCAAAAACCCCGCCACCTGGAGCGGACACCTCTGCTGGCCCCACGCCCACCACCGCAACCCCGTCCTGCCTGACCCCTCCCACGTCGTCGTCCCCCTGCTCGAGGACCACGCCTCAGTCCAGCTCGTCCTCTCCCAGGTCGCCCACGGCCTCCTTACCCACAAGCTCGAAGTCGATCGCGCCCGCGCCCTCATCCAGCTCTGTCAGGTCGCCTCCTTCACCCTGCCCCGCCCCCCACGCATGCCCACCCCGAAACCCGACCCGCCCGATCCGATGACCAGGGCCACCCAGAAACCGGAGACGGCCAAACAGGAACTGGGGACGAACAACCGGGGACTGGAAACTGACAACCGCGGACTGGCGACTGACAACCAGCAACTGGGGACTAACAACTGGGGACTGGGGACTTCGTCAGGCCCCTGGCCTGACGAGTGGGTCCATCGCCTCGCCCTCGACTACGAAGGCATCATCTGCGGCGATGGCGATCTCCCAGCCCCCTCCGCCCACTGGCAGCCCGCCTCCCCCGAAGCCACTGCCTGGGACATCATCCACGCCGCCCCCAACCAGTCCAGGCCCACGCCCATCTCCCCCTTCGAGCCCGAAACCCACGATAACTGCACCATCTGCCAGGAAATCCGCCGCCTCCAGGGAAACCCTGTCATGCACCCCCACCTCCAGCCCGTCGTCAACCCGTACTGCAAGTCCAACCAGCCTGGCTGCCAGGGACCCACCTCCGACTTCCGCTGCCTCGCCTGCGACGACCGCTACCACTCCAACCGCCGCAGATACGACCGCGCCCGTATCCGTCAGACCCGTGACTCGAACCTGCGCGAAGAACCGGCGGATCCGGATTCCGGAAGCACCTCACCAGGCTCCTCGGTCTCCTCTGCGGTAAAGGATTCTCCCACCGCGTCCGGGCCCCGATTCCGGCCCCGCACCGACCCCAACACCGGCAACGACGCTGATTACGACCCCCGCCTCCGTCTCCCCAATCCCATCCCCGAGCAGTTCCCTGACGACGACCCCATGCTCCGCGGCTACATCCCCCTCGACGACAAGCTGGATCTGAAAGCCTCCGCCGATCCCGCATTTCCTCCCGGCTCCTCCCTCCCGGCTGTCTGTTCCCCGCGCCCTGTGCCCTGCACCCTGTGGGCTGTGGCCACACGGGAGGGTAATACCCAAAACCTATTACCCTCCAACCCCTGCGCCATCAACAAAACCAACCCCTCTCTCAACCGGGGGGGTACCCCCAGGAGGCCGTCTTCGCACTGAAACAGCCATGAGGTCCTGCTCAGATACACTTCTCTCCGATGGGAAGGCGCTCTGCCGGTTCACGCTTCTGGTTGCGAGTTGGGATTCGGGCCGCCCTTGCGGCTGCCTGCCTGGCCCTGGCGGCGCGGCCGTGGATCGACCGGCCGGTTCGCGCGCAAGCGGCCGCACCGGAGCCGAGCCGCGTGCGCGCCGGGTACGTCGGCGATGAGGCCTGCGTTGCGTGCCATGCGGATGTGGTGCATTCGTATCATCAGACGGCACATTTTCTGACCTCGCAGAGGCCGAGCGCGGAGACGATTCCGGGCAGCTTCGCTCCCGGGCAGAACGTTTTGAAGACCGCGAATGCTGACCTGCATTTCCGGATGGAGAAGCGGGTGGTCGACGGGAAGACGGAGTTTACGGAGACAGCGGTGTTTGGGGCTCCGCCCGCGACGCATGAGCGGACCGAGGCAATTGCGTTTGTGGTCGGGTCAGGCGGCAAGGGGCAGACGTATCTGTATTGGGACGACGATCTGCTGTTCGAGCTGCCGGTGTCGTATTGGAGGAATGTGGGCTGGGTGAACAGTCCCGGCTACCGCGACGGGGTCGCCGAGTTCGATCGGCCGATTATTCCGCGGTGCCTGGAGTGCCATGCGACGGTTTTTGAAAGCCTGAATTTTCCGGAGAACCGCTACGCCGCGACCGGCATGGTGCTGGGGATTGGGTGCGAGAAGTGTCACGGGCCAGGACGCGCGCATGTCGAGGCGGAGACAAAGCAGCCGGGCGGAGCGGCGGGACGGAGCGCGATCCTGAACCCGGCGCGGTTTGCGCGCGAGCGACAGATGGACCTGTGCGCGTGGTGCCACGCGGGACAGGGCGATGCGCTGGCGCCGGTGTTTTCCTACAAGCCGGGCGAGCCGCTGGAGAAATATATTCGGCTGCCAGTGCCGGATCCGAACGCGCCGCCCGATGTGCACGACAACCAGGTGGCGATGCTTGAGCGGAGCCGGTGCTTTCAGGCGTCGGGGATGACCTGCCTGACGTGCCACAATCCGCACGCGACGCAGCACGATGTGGCGGCGTTTTCGCGCGTGTGCCTGAGCTGCCACAAGCCGGAGTCGGCGACATTTGCGCGAGCGGATCATCCGGTCACGAACGACTGCGTCGATTGCCACATGCCGAAGCTGAAAACGAACCTGATCGTCTTTAACGAGGACGGGAAAAGCCTGAAGCCGGAGGTGCGGAGCCACTGGATTCGGGTGTATGGGGGAAGGTGAGGGTGCGGGGTGCGGGGCTGGCGGGAGTGGCCGGGGCCGGTTGGGATCCCGGGGAGTCGTGGTCGGCGGGCGTGATTTAGTATGGGGCGCGATTCAATGTGCTTTGTTGCGGGAGGGTGTGTGAGGGTGCGGATTTTTTCGAGTGGGCTGGTTCTGGTGTTGGCGGCTTCAGTGACGGCGGTGGCACAGACGGCTGGACCGGCGGCGGGGGGGCAATCTGTGCCGGGTCCGGTTACTTTTACTGCGGAGCAGGATCACCAGAACATGATGGACCAGCTGGGGATTGTTGCGCTGCGGCCGGGACCGTCAGGGGATGAGAAGGCTCCCAACCACGCGAACTACGACGAGTCGGCGGCCAATCCTTATCCCAATTTTCCGGACGCGCTGACGCTCGACGACGGGCAGAAGGTGACGTCGGCGGAGATGTGGTGGAAGGAGCGGCGGCCACAAATTGTGGAGGCGTATTCAAAGTATGTGTATGGATTTGTGCCCGCTGCTGTTCCAAAAGTGACGTGGACGGTGCGGGCGGTGGATCACGAGCGGATTGGATTTACACCAGTGGTGGCGAAGGACCTGATCGGGACGGTGGACAACGCGGCGTATCCCGATATCAAAGTCGAGATCCACATGACGCTGGTGACGCCGGAGGCGGCGAAGGGGCCGGTGCCGGTGCTGATGATGTTTGGGCCGGCGGGCTTCCCTGCTCCGCATGAGCCGACCGAGGAGGAGTTTGCGCGCATCAACGCGGCGTGGGAGAAGGTGCTGGAGCAGCAGGATCCGTCGCTCGCGGGCGTGTTCGCGCAGTATCCGGCGTGGGAGCCGGTGAAGAAGACGCCGTTCACGTTTCCGCAGCTGAACGCCGATGGGGGATTTCCCAACACGTGGCAGCTGGTGGGCGATGGATGGGGGTTTGCGCTGCTGGATCCGGCGAGCATCCAGGCGGATGACGGGGCGGGGATTACGCGGGGGATTATTGGGCTGGTGAATCATGGGCAGCCGCGGACTCCGGAGCAATGGGGGGCGCTGCGGGCGTGGGCGTGGGGCGCGGGGCGGGCGCTGGATTATCTCGAAACCGATCCGGCGGTGGATGCGAAGCATGTGGGGATCGAGGGCGTGTCGCGATACGGCAAGGCGGCGCTGGTGACTATGGCGTTCGATCAGCGGTTTGCGATGGTGCTGGTGGGGTCGTCGGGGAAGGGCGGGGCGACGCCGCTGCGGCGGAATTATGGCGAGGCGGTGGAGAGCCTGACGGGCGGCGAGTACTACTGGATGGCCGGGAATTTTATGAAGTATGGGGCGTCGCAGATCCGGGTGGACGGGAAGGTGGAGAGCATGAACGCGGGGGAGATTCCGGTGGACTCGAATGAGCTGATCGCGCTGTGCGCGCCGCGGCTGACGTTTATCAGCTACGGGGTTCCGGAGAAGGGCGATGCGCGGTGGCTGGATCATCGGGGAAGCTGGATGGCGACGGTGGATGCGAACGCGGTGTGGAAGCTGCTGGGGGCGAAGGGGCTGGCGGGCGAGGGATTTGCGGTGGGGGCGGATTACCGGACGGCGCCGATGCCTCCCGTGAATACGGGGCTGCTGGATGGCGATCTGGCGTGGCGGCAGCATGACGGGGGACACACGGATGCTCCGAATATGACGTACTTTTTGCAGTGGGCGGATAAGTTGATTGGGCATGGGAGGTAGGAGGGAGGAGGCAGGGGGCAGGAGGTCGCTGTTTCGCGATTGCCATGCCTCAGTATGTGGAAAAGTGGGGACTTAATTGGCGTGCGATGGCGTCTGCGGGGTGGCGCGCGGGGGGTTACCTTGAGGATAGCCCCCCCGTCAATGAACTGTTATCGACTGGTCTCAGCGACGAGAGCTGCTGGAAGCGAGAAGGAATGATGTCCGCAATGAGGAGCGAGCTGAGAGGCCCCATGTCTGCACGTCAGCCGGTAGTTGTGAGTCGAAGCCCGTGGCCGGTGGTATCGGTGGGGCGGGATCTTGCTTTATTGATGGTGCGGGAGGCGGCGCTGGAGCAGCGCGGGATCGGGGTGCACTCGATGGCGCCGGAGCAGGCGGAGTTTCCCGCGCACGATGGGAAGCCGCGGCTGTGGGTGCTGTGCGGGAGCATTGAGGAAGAGACGCTGGTGTATCTGGCGTGCACGGTGCGGCGGTACAGCCCGGGGAGCCGGCTGTTTCTGGTGGAGTGGGTGCAGCCGTCGGGCGCGGAGCGGTGCCTGTTCCATCGGGTGCTGGACCGGGATGCGGGCGAGGATGCGCTGGCAGAGGCGATCCGAAACGGGTGGAAGGCCGCAGCGAAAGAAACCGGCGAGTAGCGGCTTCCCCGGCGGGCGGGAAGGTTCAAATTCAACGAACAGAGAGCGGGCGGATCAGCGCTTTTTGCGGGGCGCGGATTTCTTCTTTGCGGGGGACTTCACGACCGTAGAGTCGGTGGCCTCGGCCATAGTGCGGTTGTGGACGTCTTCGGCGTTGCGATCGACCATGGTGAGGACGACGCCGTCGATGCGGCCGTCGAGGGTGCGGTAGGGATTCATGCGCAGGGTGGACCAGCCGCCGTCGTCGCTCTGGACCTGGACGTGGCGGGGGCGGACATCGCGCATGACTGCGAGCATGGCTTCTTCCAGAGCGCGGACATCGACTTTGAGCTTGAGACGGGGAATGGGGCGGCCGACGTCGCTGGGCATAAGGCCGAGAATGACGCCGGCCTGTGAGGTGAAGCGGCGGACAATGAGGTCGGCGCTGGTCATGACCATGGGCAGGTTGATGCTGTTGAGGAGATTGGTGAGGTCGTTGTTGAGCTGGGTGAGGAGATCGTTGCGGTGCTGCATCTCCTCGTTGACGGTGTGGAGCTCTTCGTTGGCGGATTCGAGCTCTTCCTTGGAGGTTTGCAGTTCTTCGTTGGTGCTCTGCAGCTCTTCGTTGCCGGACTGAATTTCCTCGTTGGCGGACTGGAGCTCCTCGTTGGTGGCTTCCTGCACTTCGATGATGGACTGGAGGTACTCCCTGGTGGCGGCGAGCTCCTGGCGGAGCTGAGCAATCTGCTTTTCCTGTTCGGTGCGCTCGGTTTCGGTGAGGGGCTCGGCGTGAGGCGCGGGGGCCGCGGAGCTCTCCGGGGGCACGGGCTCGAAGATGACGAGGAAGCTCTGCTGTTTCTGGAGGGGGGTGCGGAAGGGGAGGACGCGGATGTCGACCTGATGGCTGCTGCCGTTGGCCTCGACATGGATGCCGCGGTGCTCGGTTTCGAGGCCGGATTTCTTCGCCTCGTCGACGGCTTTCCGGAGCTCAAAGAGGAGACCGGGGCGGGCCATTTTGAGGAGGTTGAGGCTGGCTTTGCCTGGGGCGAGCTCGAGGTAGGCGCCGGTGCGGCCGCGGGTCTGGAGGATGTCCATCTGCTCGTTGATGACGATGGCGGGCGGAGCGTAGCGATTGAGGAGGAGGCGATCGACCTCGCGCTGGAGCTCGGCTGGGGCTTTGAGGATCTCGGGGGGCCTGGCGGCCGGAGGAGGGACGTTGTGGGGGCCGGCATCGGGCTCGGCCGGGCCGAGGGAGAAGCCAAAGTTAACGGGGGCGGTGACGAGCTTCCTGCGGTAGATCTTTTGCTTCCTGTCGGCCATTTCAAACAGCTCCGAACCGGCTCCGAGCAAGCCCTCGGTGTTTCCAATCATGAGGAAGCCGGTGGGATTGAGAGCGTAATGGAAGATGGGGATGACACGCTTTTGCAGGGCCTGGCTGAGATAGATCATGACGTTGCGGCAGCTGACGAGGTCCATGCGGGAGAAGGGAGGGTCGCGGAAGATGTTCTGGGTGGAGAAGATGCAGAGATCGCGGATGGCTTTGCTGATCAGGTAGCCGCCGTCGGACTTGCGGAAGAAGCGGCGCAGGCGGGCGGGGCTGACGTCGGCTTCGATGCTTTCCTTGTAGACGGCGACGCGGGCGCGCTGGACGGCGGTTTCGCTGAGATCGGTGCCGAAGATCTGAATGGGAACTTGGACGCGTTCCTCGCCGAGGAATTCGGCAAGGGAGATGGCGTGCGAGTAGGCCTCCTCGCCGGTGGAGCAGCCGGGCACCCAGACGCGGATGGGGGCGGCGGGAGTGCGATTGCTGAGGATGAGCGGGTAGACGGTCTGCTTGAGGGCGTCGAAGGCATCGGGGTTGCGGAAAAAGGAGGTGACGTTGATGAGGAGGTCCTGGTAGAGCTGATTGATCTCGCCGCTGTCGCGGTGGAGGAGGGCGACGTAGTCAGAGAGCCTTTCGAGCTTATGGAGGACCATGCGGCGCTGGATGCGTCGGCCGATGGTGGGAGGCTTGTACTCAGAGAAGTCGACGTGGGTGGCGCGGCGAAGGAGGCGGAAGACCTGGTTCATGCAGGCATCGCTGCTGTCGTCCTCATCGATGTGGGCGAGGGGCGCGCCGGCGACGTAGGGATGATTGCGGACGCGGGCGAGCTCGCTGGCGATGTGCTCGGGGGGCAGGGCGAAGTCGACGCAGCCGGCGGCGATGGCAGAGGCGGGCATGCTGTCGTATTTGGCGGAGCGGGTGTCCTGAGCGAAGGTGATGCCGCCCTCGGCTTTGATGGCGGTGAGGCCGAGGGCTCCGTCGGAAGCGGTGCCGGAGAGAATGACGCCGATGGCGTTGGAGCCGTGGGCGGCGGCCAGAGAGCGGAAGAAGATATCGATGGTGGTGTTGACGGGCCGGAGGTGTTCGCGATCGGTGAGCTGGAGCCGGGTACCGCTGATGGCGAGGTCGCAGTTAGGGGGGATGACGTAGACGTGGTCAGGCTCGACGCGCATGCCGTTTTCGATCTGGACGACGGGCATGGAGGTGGCGCGGGCGAGGATCTGGCTGATGGCGCTTTCGCGCTGGGGATCGAGGTGGGGGACGAGGATGTAGGCCATGCCGAGGTCAGCGCGGAGATGGCGGAAGAGGGCGGTGAAGGCTTCGAGGCCGCCGGCGGAGGCGCCGATACCGACGATGGGGAAGGTGGTCCTGGGGGGCGAGGCGGGGTCAGCGGCACGGGAGGATGAGGGGGACCGGGCCGAACTGGACCTGGGTGGAGTCATACAGGCTGCTCTCCGGAGCGAAGAAGCAAATGGGGAAGGAGGCCCGTCATGTCAGGACGCCAATGACGAATTATAAGTCGGCGAAATTCGGGGTCAGAGCGGGAACGGCGGCGAGCGATGAAATTTCGGCGCGGCCCGGGCGAGCCGATGACGGGAGCCTAGCACCTGGACGCCGCGATGGAGAGGAGCTCGGAGTTGAGCTGTTCCAGAGCCGAGCGGATTTCGCTCATGAGCATGTGGTTGGAATTCTGGAGGATGCGCGCGGTTTCGATCTGGGCGCTGAGCGCGGAAAGCGCGCCGACGGAGAGGCGGGACGCAGGAAAGCCGTTGGGTAACACAGAGCCGGCGCTGCGCGCGGCCCCATCGGGTCGGCTGGAACAACGCAGGGCGACCCAGGCGTCGAGATCGTGGGGACGGGCGAGGATGGCTTTTTTGTTCGAGCCGTTGGGGCGGCGGATGGGGAGACCGAAGTCCTGCTCCCAGCGCTGGACGGTGCGCACGCCTTTGCCCATGTAGCGGGCGATTTCTTTCCAGGAGGTAAGAACCGGGGCAGCAGTAACGGGAGTCGTTCCGTCGTTCATCGTAGGTTCTCCGATCGCCAGGTCGATTTGTGGGCTGAGGGAGGTCCGCACATGATGGGAAGTCGATCGACGCGCAGCGGATGCCTGACCCCCCGCGAATTTCTCCTCTTCTATACCACAGAATGTGGCGGGCTTTCGCGAGGGGGAATGATTAGCGGCCTGCGCGGTCGCGTGTCCGGGGTGCGGGGCGTTTTGTGGGAGAGGAATGCCCGAGGTCCTGGGGCCGGATGGGGCATGGCCTTTGCGGGGCTGCTCGGGGAGGCGGGGACGGATCTATCCTGAACAACGATGCGGCTGTTTATTGGAATTGCGCTGGCGGATGAAGCCAGAGACGCGCTGCTGCGGGTGCGGGAGCGGGTGCGCGGAGTTTCATCCAGTGAAAGCGAACTGCGGTGGTCGCAGCCGGAAGGCTGGCATGTGACGCTGCAGTTCCTTGGACAAGTGGACGAAGAGCGGGCGGGATGCGTGGTGGAGAGGCTGGGGGCGGTTCGGGCGGAGCGCGTGCCGGTGCGGATTGAGGGGCTGGGATTTTTTGAACGCGCGGGGGTGTTCTGGGCGGGGGTGGCGCTGACTCCCGAGCTGCTGGCGCTGCAGCAGAAGGTGGTGGCGGCGATGCGGGGATGCGGGTTTGTGCCGGAGGATCGGGCGTATCGGCCGCACATTACGCTGGCTCGGGTGAAGGGGCGCGCGGGGGCGAAGGGTTTGGGGGCGGTGCGGAGTTTGGTTGAGAAGGAGCGGGTGGATGTGCGGGCGGAGTTTGTGGCGGGGGAGTTTGTGCTGTATGAGTCGGTGGCGGGGGCGGAGGGGTCGCGGTATGTGGTGCGGGGGCGGCAGCTCTTAGCTCTTAGCTCTTAGCGTTCCTTCTGATAGAAATGCAGGTCCGTTCGACTCGCGCCTGATATTGATGTTGCGCCAAAAACGGCGCAACGAATTTTGAGGCTTCGCTCAGGATGACAATCCTTTTTCTCCATCTGTCCTCCGTGGCGGCTTCCGCATCGCGATGCCTCGTTCATGGGCAACGGACAGAAATTGAACTTTATTTATGTTCACGAACTCCCGCTCTCTGTCCGTTGAACGCAAACTCCAAATCCTGATCTCTAGTCGACGGACTGGATGGCTCGGGCTCCTAAGAGTGACTCTACTTTGTCGATGAAGGCTCGGTCGGCGGCTACTTTGATGCCTTCGGGTTCCATGACTACGCAGTATTCGCCGGGCTGCTCGACGCGGAGCATGACGATGGCGGGACCGGGTGAGGCGACCATGACGTCGTGCAGCTCGGTGAGGGTGGTTTCGCTGACGCGGTCGAGGGGGATGCGGATGCGGACGTTTTTCGGGAGGCGGATCTTTACGTCCTCGAGAGCTTCGATGGCGGAGACGCAGAGTTTGGGGGCGGCGTCTTCGTCGGCGCGGAGCGAGCCGCGGAGGAGGACGGGGACTTCGATGCGGAGGGATTCGGCGAGGCGCTCGTAGTCGCGGGGGAAGCAGATGAGGTCGATTTTTCCGGAGGCGTCTTCAAGCGCAGCCTGGGCGTAGAGCTCGCCAGAGCGTTTGGACTTGGCGACCTTGAGGCCGACCATGACGCCGGCGACGGAGATTTCGTTTTCGGGCGACTGGCCGCGGCGGCCGCTGGGGGGCGCGGGTTTGGTGTCGAGTGCGGTGGCGACATCGAGGACGCCGGGGAGATTCCGTAACTTCTCCGCGTACTTATCCAGCGGATGGCCGGAGACAAAGAAGCCGAGGACTTCCTTTTCCATGGCGAGGCGCTGGGTTTCGTCCATATCGGGGACGTTGGGCAGGTCGTCAGAGTGCGCGTCGGAAGCGTGCGTGTCGAAGATGCCGAAGAGTCCGGACTGGCCGGCGGCGACGTCACGCTGGGCTTTCTGGGCGCGCTCCATAACCTTGTCGACGGCGGCGAGGAGCTGGGAGCGACGACCGAAGGAGTCGAGGGCTCCGGCTTTGATGAGGGATTCGATGACGCGCTTGTTGAGGAGGCGGAGGTCGATCTTCTCGCAGAAGTCCTGGAAACCGGCAAAGGACTTCCCTTCTTTGGCGAGGTCGGCGCGGGCGACGAGGATGGAGTCGATAGCGTTGCGGCCGACGTTCTTAATCGCGGTGAGGCCGAAGCGGATGGCTTCGCCGTGGGGGGTGAAGTCGGCGTCGCTGAAGCGAACGTCGGGCGGTTCGACGGCGATGTTGAGCTCGCGGCACTCCTTGATGTACTTGACGACGTTTTCCGGCTTGGAGATTTCGGAGGTCAGCAGGGCTGACATGAATTCGACGGGATAGTGGGTTTTGAGATAGGCGGTTTGATAGGCGACCAGGGCGTAGGCGGCGGAGTGGGACTTGTTGAAGCCGTAGCCGGAGAACTTCTCCATCTGGTCGAAGATTTCGGAGACGGGGGCTTTGGGGTGGCCGAGGTCGGCGGCGCCTTTGAGGAAGCGGTTGCGCTGCTCGGCCATGGCGGCGGGATCTTTTTTGCCCATGGCGCGGCGAAGCAGGTCGGCCTCGCCGAGGGAGTAGCTGGCGAGGACGTTCGCGATGCGCATGACCTGTTCCTGATAAACGATGACGCCCAGGGAATCTTTGAGGATGGGCTCGAGGTCGGGAAGCAGGAATTCGACTTTGCGGCGGCCCCACTTGCGCTCGATGAAGTCGTCGATCATGTCCATGGGGCCGGGGCGGTAGAGGGCGTTGAGGGCGGTGAGGTCCTCAACGGTGTCGGGTTTGTAGCGGCGGAGAATGTCGCGCATGCCCGGCGATTCAAACTGGAAGACGCCGGAGGTGAGCGCGGTGTGAAAGACGCGCTTCATGGTGTCGGGGTCGTCGAGGGGGAGGAGGTCGATGTCGAGTTTTTCACCGCGCGTCTGCTCGATGAGGCGGAGGCAGTCGGTGATGACGGTGAGCGTCGCGAGGCCGAGGAAATCCATTTTGAGCAGGCCCATTTTTTCCACCGCCTTCATGTCGTAGGCGGTGACGATTTCCTCGTTCTTGGTGCGATTGAGGGGGACCAGCTCGGTGAGGGGGCGGGGCGCGATGACGACCGCCGAGGCGTGGACACCGGCGCCGCGGACGAGGCCTTCGAGTTTTTTGGCGGTGTCGATGAGTTCGCGGATCTGCGGGGTGCTGTTGTAGGCATCCTGGAGCGGCGGCGAGTCTTCGAGGGCGCGGTCGATGGTGATGCCGATGGTGGCGGGGACGAGCTTGGCAATGCGGTCGACGTCGCCGTAGGGCATGTCGAGGGCGCGGCCGACGTCTTTGATGGCGGCTTTCGCAGCCATGGTGTTGAAGGTAATGATCTGCGCGACCTGCTCGCGTCCGTACTTGCGCGTGACGTATTCGATGACTTCGCCGCGGCGGTTCTGGCAGAAGTCGACGTCGATGTCGGGCATGGTGACGCGCTCGGGGTTGAGGAACCGCTCGAAGAGGAGGACGTTCTGCATGGGATCGATGTTGGTGATCTCCATGGCGTAGGCGACCAGCGAGCCGGTGGCGGAACCGCGGCCGGGGCCGACGGGGATGCCGTGATCGCGCGCGTACTTGATGAAGTCCCAGACGATGAGGAAATAGCCCGAGTACTTCATCTGCTTGATGATGTTGATTTCAAAGTTGAGGCGGGACTCGTATTCGTGGGGCTGGGTGCGGAGGACGCCGCGCAGCTCGAGGTTGCGGACGGCGGTGTCGAGCCGCTTGCGGAGGCCCTGGCGGCACACTTCTTCAAAGTAGCTGTCGATGGTATGGCCGTCGGGGACGGCGAATTCGGGGAAGGGATTGTCGACCTTGCTGAGCTTGAAGTGGCAGCGCTCGGCAAACTGCATGGTGCGGCTGACGACTTCCGGGGCGTGGGAGAAAAGCTTCTGCATCTCCGCGGCGGACTTGACGAAGAACTGGTCGGAGTCGAACTTGAAGCGCTTGGGATCGTTGATGGAGGAGAGCGTCTGGACGCAGAGCAGGATTTCGTGGGCGTGGGCGTCGTCGTCGCAGAGGTAGTGGCTGTCGTTGGTGGCGACCAGCGGGATGTCGAGCTCTTTTTCGAGGCGGAAGAGGTCGGCGTGGATTTTCTTTTCCAGCTCGAGGCCCTGGTCCTGGATTTCGAGGAAGAAGTTGCCCTTGCCGAAGATGTCCTGATACTGGGCGGCGGTGGCGCGAGCCGCGTCATACTTGCCGGCCATAAGGTTTTCGCAGAGCTCGCCGGCGAGGCAGCCGGAGAATCCGATGAGGCCTTTGGCGTGTTCGGCGAGATACTTTTTGCTGACGCGGGGCTTGCGGTAGAAGCCGTGGAGGGAGGCTTCTGAAGTGATGCGGACGAGGTTGCGGTAGCCTTCTTCGTTTTCAGCGAGGACGAGGAGGTGGTTGTAGTCGTCGCCCTGGGGATCTTCGCGGTGGTCGTCTTTTTTGCAGATGTAGAGCTCGCAGCCGAGGATGGGCTGGACGTTGTGCTTTTTGGCGGCTTCGAAGAAGTGGACGGCGCCGTAGATATTGCCGTGGTCAGTGATGGCGACGGATTTCTGGCCGATGGACGCGACGTGCTGGACGAGCTTTTCTACGTCGCAGGCGCCGTCGAGTAAGGAGTAGTCGGTGTGGAGATGGAGATGGGTGAATTCGGCCATGGCGCTGGTTCTATTTTAGGTTGCTGGGCGGGGGAGGGGTCCTGAGGGGTTTGAGGCGCGGATGAGGAAAAGCAGGGACGAAATTGGGGGGCAGGGATTGGGGATTGGGGATTTGCGGGAATGCTGTAGGATGGGCGGTCAACGGAGGGGCTTATGCATCGGGTAGTGACGTTTCTTCTGACGGCGAAGCCGGAGGCTGCGACGGCGTTTTACAGGGACACGCTGGGATGCCGGTATGTGCGGGACGACGGATTTGCGCTGGTGTTCGATCTGGGCGGGGTGATGCTGCGGATCGGACGAGTGCCGGAGTTTACGCCGGGGCGGCATACGGTTCTGGGTTGGGAGGTGGAGGCGATTGGGGCGGAGGTGGCTCGGCTGGAGGCGAGAGGCGTGCAGTTCGAGCGGTACGAGAACATGGGGCAGGATGCGCAGGGGGTCTGCACGTTTCCGAATGGGGATAAGGTGGCGTGGTTTAAGGATCCGGATGGAAATGTGCTGTCGCTGTCGCAGCATGCGGGGGGGGCGGTAGCTGGTAGTTGGTAGCTGCTGAACCCGGACATTGCCGGGGATGAGATTCCAAATTGGTCCTGCAAACGGTACTTCGGGTTGAGGGCCTGACGGGAAGTTGTTGATCTGGCGATGGAAGAGGCGTTCGCTTCTTGCTGTGGGGTGAACCTGGCCAGGGCCCTCGGGGGGTGGGTTTTTGCTTTGGGGCATGCGGGCTTTGGCGGACTGATCTTTACCGCAGAAGACACAGCTAGTCCCGAGTGTGCGCGGCGGGGAATGGCGGGAGAGGAAGGCTCTGGGATTCGGTGAGAAACCGATTGGACCTGTTCTGATGGCTGCATCCACGGGATTCTTCGCTGCACCCTCGCTTTCGCTCGGGTTTGCTCAGAATGACGGGTTCTCTTCCCTGCTCTTTTCGTGATGAGGACGGGGTTGCCGGAATGAAGGCTCATCCACCACAGAGCACACAGAGACCGCAGAGGAAAATAGCTGGGAGCGGGGACTGCGGGTCGGGGTGGGTTCTCGCGGTGAGGTTGGGAAAGCAGGTCCCCATTCGACTTCGGCCGCTTAGCAGCCTTCGCTCAGGGCAGGTTCTCCGCTGCGCTGGGCTCCGGCCGGGATGACAACCTCAGCGGGGCATGTCGCGGTGGGCTACTTTGACGCGGAAGCCGTGGCGCTCGAGGCGACGGGCGACCTCTTCGGCAATCATGACGGAGCGGTGCTGGCCGCCGGTACAGCCGAAGGCGAGGGTGAGATAGCTCTTGCCTTCCTGAATGTAGTGCGGCAGCAGAAAGAGGAGCAGATCGGTGACGCGGTCGAGGAATTCGCGCGTTTGGGGAAAGCTGACGATGTAGTTCTCGACCTTCGGATCCTTCCCGGTGAGGTTGCGGAACTCGGGGACGAAGTGGGGGTTGGGGAGGAAGCGGACGTCGAAGACAAGATCGGCGTCGAGAGGAACTCCCTTTTTGTAACCGAAACTGATCGATGAGATGAGGAGGGTCTTCTCCTCGTCAGGGCGGACGAACTTGCTCTGAATGTAGGCGCGCAGCTCGTGAACGTTGAACTTGGTGGTGTCGATGATGACGTCGGCGACGTTGCGGATGGGCTCGAGGAGCTTGCGCTCCTGCTGGAGGGCGCGGGTGACGCGGGCTTCGCGGCCGAGGGGGTGGGGGCGGCGGGTTTCGGAGTAGCGGGCGAGGAGCGCGGCACGCGAGGCTTCCAGAAAGACGACGGTGGTGGGCAGCGTGCGGCGCATCTGGCTGAGGATGGAAGGAAACTGCTCGAGGCTCTGGCCTTCGCGGACGTCGACGACGAGGGCGGCGCGGCGGATGTCGCGGGAGTGCGCGACCAGCTCGGCGAAGGGCGGCATGAGCGAGACGGGCATGTTGTCAACGGCGTAAAAGCCGAGGTCCTCAAAGGCTTTGAGGGCGGAGGCTTTGCCGGATCCGGAGAGGCCGGTGAGGATGACGAGGTCGCGCGGATGCTGCGGAGCGGGCGATCGGCCGTTGCCTTCGGCGGGACGGCGCTTGCTCGCGAGCTTCCGGGGGGGAGACATGGGGCCATCGTACCACCAGGAAATGCGGTTTCCGATGACTCGTTTTGATGCGGTACGCGAGTGATTACGGCAGTCAGAGGGCGCGGAGGGCGGACTGAAGTTCACCTACTACGCGGTGTAGTTGCTCGTCGGTGATGCGGTTGAAAAAGGGGAGGGCGAGGGTGCGGTCAGCGATGAATTCGGTGACGGGAAGGTGCGCGGCTTCGCGCCAGGCCGCGTAGGCGGGCTGGAGATGGATGGGGGCGAAGTAGCGTCCCGTGGCGATGCTCTGATCGGCGAGAGTGGCGCGGAGTCGATCGCGATGGGCCGCGGTGAAGCGGTCAGCGAGGCGGACGACGAAGACAAACCAGCTGAGGCGCTGGCCGGGCACATCCGTGGCCGGGAGGATGAGGCCGGGCGCGTGGGCGAGGAGTTCCGAGTAGCGGCGGGCGACGGCGTCGCGGCGGGTGAGGATCGCGTGGAGGCGGGAGAGCTGGGCGAGGCCGAGGGCGCACTGGATTTCGGAGAGGCGGTAGTTGAAGCCGAGCTCAGAGTGGGTCTCGCTGAAAGGGACGGGGCTGGGGTCGGGGGGGCTTGATTCCTCGGGGGCGGATTCGTAACGGCCGTGGTTGCGTAAAGCGCGGATGCGGCGCGCGGTTTCGAGGTGGCGCGTGACGACCATGCCGCCTTCGCCGGTGGTGATCTGCTTGTTGGGATAGAAGGCGAAGACGGCGGCGTCGGAGAAGGATCCGACGGGGCGGTTATCGATGGTGGCGCCGAGGGCTTCGCAGGCGTCCTCAATGAGGATGAGGTTGTGGCGGCGGGCAAGGTCAGCAAAGGCCCGCATGTCGGCGGGGCGGCCGAAGGTGTGGACGACGATGAGGGCGCGGGTGCGCGGGGTGAGGGCGGCTTCGACGCTGGCGGGATCAAGGTTCAGGGTGACCGGATCGATGTCGGCGAAGACGGGGTTGGCTCCGACGTAGCGGACGGCGTTGGCGACGGCGATAAACGTGAACGACGGCACAATGACTTCGTCGCCGGGGCTAATGTTGAGGGCAAGAAGCGCGAGGTGGAGGCCGGCGGTGCCGGAGCTGACGGCGATGGCGTGGGGGACGTGGGTGAGGGTGGCCATCGCGGCCTCGAAGGCTTCCATTTGCGGGCCCAGGCTCAGACGGGGCGTGCGCAGGACCTGGACGACGGCATCGATCTCGCTGTTGGTGATGTCGGGGGCGGAGAGCGGGATGGGCTCGGTCATGACACGAAGCCGTTGCGGAGCGGTAGAGCGCGCTTGATGAGGAGGTCCGGGCCGGTGGGAGCGGTGGTGAGGATATCGACGATGCGTTCGGAGGCGCGGCCGTCGCCGTAGGGGTTGGTCATGCCGTGGAGCGCGGCGCGGAAGGCGGGGGTGCGGGCCTCTGCGACGCACGCGAGGATGGCGCCGGTTTCTGCGGGAGCGTCGAGGATGTTGCGGGCGCGCTCGCGGCCTTTCTGGCGGAGCCCGATGTTGACGGTGGGGATGGCGAAGGAGGCCGACTCCATGATGCCGCTGGAAGAATTTCCAACGAGGACGGCGGATTCGCGGAGGAGGCTCCAGTAGGTGACGGCGTCGAGGTTGGTGAAGAGGCGGCTTTCGGGATGGTGTGCGATGAAAGCCCTGGTGCGCGCGATCAGATCGCGGCTGCCGGCGTCGGCGTTGGGATAACAAAAGAGGATGGGGACTTTTTCGGGGCCGGCGCTTCCCTGCTCCGCGAGCGCTTCGAGGGCGGCGAAGAGGGCGTCGGCTTCGATGGTGGTGTCTTGCTCGAGGGTGACGGGGTGGTAGGCGACGAGGAGCGGCGGCGTGCTGAGGTCGGTGTCGAGGCTTGCGACGAGTTCGTCGCGCGAGAGGAGGCGGCTGCGATGGAGGTGATCGAGAGAGGGCGCGCCGGCGTGGTGGACGCGCCACGGCTCTTCGCCCATGGCGATGACGCGCTCGCGGGCGGCGGCGGTGGAGGTGAAGTGGATGTGGCTCATTTTGGTGAGCGCGTTGCGGACGGCGTCGTCGATGGCGCCTTCGCTGATCTCGCCGCCTTCGATGTGGGCGATGGGGATGCGAAGCGAGAGGGCGACGGCGGCGGGGGCGAGCATCTCGTAGCGGTCGGCGATGAGGAGGAGCAGATCGGGGCGGAGCGCGCCGAGGGTGTCAGCGAGGGAGAGGACGGCGACGCCGATGCTCTTGGCCATGCCGATGTCGGTGTCGGAGCTGAGGAGGGATTCGATGCGGGCGGCGATGGGGAGGCCATCTTTTTCAATCTCGCGAATGGTGCTGCCGAATTCCGGAGAGAGATGGGGGCCCATGACGATGAGCCGGAGGTCGACGGCGGGATTTTCAGAGAGGAGCTTGAGCGGCCAGTAGAGATGGCTGTAGTCAGCGCGGGAGGTGGTGACGACGGCGATACGGCGGGGGGTCATTGGGCGGTCGCGGGTTCGTGGAGAGATGCGCGGAGGAGCGTGCTGGGCTCGTAGTCGGGGACGAGCGACTGGACGGCGCGAAGGAGGTCGGAGAGGTCGCGGGTGGCGAGAGCGGCTTCGAGGACGCGGATTGTTGCGTCGAGGTTAGGTGTGTCTGGAGTGGTGACGGGGTGGAGGGACGGCGTTGCGCGAGTGGAGATGTGTTCGGTTGCGGAGATTAAGGATTCGTCGAGCTTGTCGCCGGGGCGCGGGGTGGTGAAAAGGATTTCGGGCGCGGAGTTGGGGTCGAGGGTTTCGATCATGCGGCTGGCGAGGTCGGCGATGCGGAGCGGCTCGCCGGGATTGGGGATCAGGAGGCCGGAGGCGCGGGCATCGATGGCTTCAGAGAGGAGGGCGGCGACCTCGTCGAGGGTGAGGAAGTAGCGGCGCGCGTCGGGATGGGTGACGGTGACGGGTCCGCCGCGGGCGATTTGCTCGGCGAAGATGGGGCCGACGCTCGAGGGCGAGCCGAGGACGTTGACGAGGCGGAGGGCGGTGAAGTTGTGGGCGAAGGTGATGAGTTCGGCGATGCGTTTGGACGCGCCCATGATGCTGTGCGGGGCGACGGCCTTGTCCGTCGATATGAGGATGAGGCGCGGGGTGCGGTGGGCGGCGGCAGCTTCGACGAGGTGGAGCGTGCCGAGGGCGTTGGTGGCGACGGCGGCGAAGGGGTTCTGCTCCATGAGCGGCACGTGCTTGAGCGCGGCGGCGTGGAGGACCAAGTCGGGGCGGTGCTCGTCGAAGAGGGCAGTTAGGAGCGCGCGGTCGGTCACGCTGCCGAGGACGGGGGTGCAGCGGTGGACGTGGTGTTTTTCGCAGAGGCCGGTGTGGAGGTCGAAGAGGGACTGCTCGGCGATTTCGAGGAGGACGAGGCGTGCGCCGGAGTCGGCGAAAAGATGGGCCATGCATGAAGCGATATATCCGCCGGCGCCGGTGACGAGGATGGTTTTTTCTTTGAGGATGGGGAGGAGCGGCGGTTGGGAAGCAGCGGCGCGGCCGAGAATCGCGGGCCATGACGGCGAGGGCGCGGGAGGGTCAGGAAGCACTTCGCGAAAGGGCACTGTGGCGAAATTATAATGGCGCTTCCAATGAGGACGCTTTGGCTATGCAGGTGACGCTTCTCTCGGCAATGGAACAGCTGGAGCTGCTGCGGCGGCACGCGATCACGCCGGTGGAGCTGGCGGAGGAGCACATCCGGCAGATCGAGCGGCTGAATCCGCGGCTGAATGCGCTGGTGGATTTCGATGCGGAGCGGGTGCGGGCGCAGGCGCGGAAGGTGCGCGTCGATGCCGGGCCGCTGGCGGGATTGCCGGTGACGGTGAAGTCGTCGATCTCGGTGGCGGGGTATCGATGCGAGATTGGGAGCACGCTGCTGCGGGGGTCGGTGCCGGAGACAAACGCGGTGCTGGTGGATCGGCTGCTGGCGGCGGGGGCGGTGGTGCTGGGGACGACGAATTGTCCGGAATTTTTGATGGCGTATGAGACGGAGAATCTGCTGTACGGGAGCACGCGGAATCCGTGGGACCTGGAGCGGACGGCGGGCGGCTCGAGCGGGGGCGAGGCGGCAGCGATTGCGGCGGGATTGTCGGCGGGGGGCCTGGGCAGCGACAGCGGCGGGAGCGTGCGGGAGCCGGCGCATTTTGCGGGCATCTGCGCGCTGAAGCCGACGGCGGGGCGGTTTCCTGAGGCGGGGCATCTGCCGCCGTGCCGCGGGCCGTTTGCTTTTCTGGGATCGATTGGGCCGATGGCGCGAACGGTGGGCGATGTGGCTTTGCTGTTTGAGGTGCTGTCGGGGCAACATGCGACGGATGCGAGCGGGGCTCCGGTGGCGCATCGGGCGGTGACTCTCGAGGAAGCGAAGCGGGTGCCGGTGGGATGGTTCGAGGACGATGGGCTGGCTCCGGTGACGGCGGAGACGCGGGCGGCGGTGGAAGCGGCGGCGCGGGCGCTCGAGCAGCAGGGATTTCGGGTGGAGCGGTTTCGTCCGCAGGCGCTGGAGGCCGCGCGGCAATTGTGGTGGACCTTCTTTATGCAGTGCGGGGCGATGCTCTACGAGCCGTTGATCCGCGGGCGGGAGGCGGAGATAAGTCCGACATTTCGGGATTATCTCGAGCTGGCGCGGGCGGAGACGCCGCTGACGGCGACTTCCCTGCTGGATGCGTGGGTGGAGTCGGATGCGGTGCGGGGACGGATGCTCGAGGAGATGCGGGAGTTTCCCGTGTGGCTTTGCCCGGCGTGCTCGGTGCCGGCGTTTCGGCCGTTCGAACGGAGCTGGACGGTGGAGGGGCGGACGGTGACGTATCTCGACGCGATGCGGTACACGCAGTGGTTCAATTTGCTGGGCGGCCCGGCGGCGGTGGTGCCTGTGGGGCGGTGCTACGAATCGGGGGTTGCGTTGCCGATCGGGGTGCAGGTGGCGGGGCGGCCGTATGCGGATGAGCTGGTGCTGGCGGTGGCTGCGGCGGTGGAGGGGGCGTTTGGGTATCGGGCGCCGGGGTTGGCGGTGGGGTGAGTCGGCTCTGGATTTTCCACCAGAGAGAGCACGGAGAAGAGTCGGGCGACAGCTTTTGGTGTCGGGGCGAGTCGGCTTTGGATTTTTCACCACGGAGAGCACAGAGGACACAGAGGAGAAAGGCCCTGACGGGCTGAAGCCCAAATCAAATTTTTGGGCGTGGCGGTCCGGGGTTCCGAATTGGTTCCGGGAGCAGTACTTCGGAGCGTGGCAGGACGATCCTCTGGTGGACTCGGTCGCGTGGACGGAGTTTGCTTCTTGCTGTGGGGTGAACCTGGCGTCGGGGCTGGCGGGGGGTGCGGTTTCAAATTGGGTCTGCCCGCGGGTACTTCGGATTGGTGTGGGCAAAGAAGACTTTTGACGGGCGCGGTGCGAGAGAGTTCGCTTCTTGCTGTGGGGTGAACCTGGCGTCGGGGGCGTTCGGGGATTGTCTTTCTGCGGAGTGGGATGCGGGAGAAGGGAAAAGGCCTGCCAGGAGGCAGGCCCTGGCGTGAGTTCTGGCTCTGTCAAGCCCAGAGGCTCGCTCATCCGAGGAGAAATGCAGGTCCCCGTTCGACTCGCCCGCTGCGCGGACTCGCTCAGGGCAGGCTGTTCGACTCGCGTCCTTATTGTTTGTTGCGCCCAAAGCGGCGCAACGAATTCGGCAAGCTCGTTCAGGATGACAGAACTTACTTTTTTGTTGAGTGCCGCACGAGTGCGCGCACTACAGGGGCTAAAGCCCTGCCTTATTTGAGGCTTTACGGCACGACCAAGGTCGTGCCCTGATACGAAGCAACACTTGCGGGATTTGAGGCCTTACGGCACCCAGGATCTTGCCCGGATACAAACAGGAGATGCAGGTCCTCGGATGGGTTAGCGTGAGTGTCGATCGGCCTGGCATGCAGGCCCTGGGTTCGCTCCGCGTCGCTATCCAGCGAGCTGGCTACGGTTTGAATTTCGAGAAGAGGTTCAGCTTGGAGACGTCGTTGACCATGATGATGGCGAAGAACAGGATGAGCATGACGACGGCGACCTGGTAGATGCGCTCCTTGAACTCCTGCTTGAGGTCGCGGCGCATGAGGCCCTCGATGCAGAGAAGGAGGATCATGCCGCCATCGAGGATGGGGATGGGGAGCAGGTTCATGATGCCGAGGTTGAGACTGATGAGGGCGGTGAGTCCGATGAGCGGCTCCCAGCCCTGCATCTCGGCTGCTTCGCCGGTCATGCGGGCGATGCCGATGGGGCCGCTGAGCTGCTGCATGACGGCAGCATGGCGGGTGAAGAGGCGGTGCAGAATATCGATGATGTAGCCGGAGTAGCGAACGTTGTACGTGACAGAGCGACGGATGGCCTTGCCGAGCGGAAGCTGCTCGACGGTGAAGGGCGGGGGCGCGGCTGTAAACCCGAGGCGATACCCTGCCGGCTCGGCCGAATCCATCCAGATGGGCTGCGCGGTGAGGCTGAACTGGCGGCCGTTGCGCTCGACGACGAGATTCACCGGCTTGCCGCCATTGTCATCGAGGACCGCGATGATGCTGAGCACGCCGTGGACCTGCTGGCCATCGATGGAGAGGATGCCGTCACCGGCGCGGAGCCCTGCCTGGATGGCGGGATCGCCGGGGGTCGTGTCCTGAACGATGACCGGGCCGTTCTGTTCTTTGGGGATGAGGCCGAGGGCGGTGATGTCGAAGTCCTGGCCTTTGGAGGGGTCGGAGAGCAGCAGCTCGGTGCTGAACTGTTTCGTCTGGCCATCCACGGTACGGTCGACGGTGATGGGGACGGTGGAGTTGGCGTCGAGGACGGCGCGGTCGCCGAGTTTCTCCCAGGTGGGGTTGGTTTCGCTGTCGAAGCGAACGATGCGGTCGCCGGATTTGAGGCCGGCGCGGCCGGCGGGCGAAGTGGGCGGGACGACATCGAGGACGGCGGGCTGGCTGAGGTAGACCTCGACCTCGTTGTGCATCATGTAGAGGCCGGCCATGAGGACAAAGGCGAGGATGAAATTGGCCACCGGGCCGGCGACGGCGATGAGAACGCGCTGCCAGCGGGGGTGGGAGTTGAATTCCCAGGACTCGCCGGTGGTTTCGGCGCCGGGGGTTTCGCCGGACATTTTGACGTAGCCGCCGAGGGGCAGGGCGCTGACGCGGTAGTCGGTGTCGCCCCATTTGAAGCCAAAGAGCCGAGTCCCGAAACCGAGCGAGAAGACCTCGACGCGAACACCGCACAGCTTGGCCACGGCAAAATGGCCGAACTCATGGATGAGAACCATGATGCCGAGGACGAGGAGGAAGGAAACAGTGGCGGTGACGGCGAAAGGCATATCTAAATATTTCGACGAACCTCAGAGTACCGGAGATGCAGGAAGCGGCACCGGCCGACCCGACGATCTGGCGAGAACCTCCCTCGCCCTTTCGCGAGCCTGGCGATCCAGCGCGAGCACTTCTTTAATGGTCGCCGGATGGGTGTCGGGGGTTGTCTCGAGTACTGATTCTATTGTAGACGGAATGCCGGTAAAGCGAATCCCTCCTTCGAGGAAGGCCTGGACGGCGATCTCGTCGGCGGCGTTGAGGGCGATGGAGTGGGCGCCACCCTTTTCGGCGGCCTGGTAAGCGAGGCGCAGGCAGGGAAAGCGCTGGAGATCGGGCTGCTCGAAGTGGAGATCGGCGAGGGCGGTCATGTCGAAGCGGAGATCGGAGGCAACGCGCTCGGGCCAGGTGAGGGCGTAGAGGATGGGCAGGCGCATATCGGTGACGGAGATCTGCGCGAGGAGGCTGCCGTCGATGTATTCGACGAGCGAATGCACGGTGGATTGGGGATGGACGGTGACTTTGACGGCGGAGGGGGGCAGATCGAAGAGGCGGCAGGCTTCGATGATTTCGAGACCCTTGTTGAGGAGGGTGGCGGAGTCGATGGTGATGCGGCGACCCATAACCCAGGTGGGATGGTGGAGGGCCTGTTCGACGGTGATGTTGGGGAATTCAGAGAGCGGCAGAGTGCGGAAGGGACCGCCGGAGGCGGTGAGCCAGATCTGGCGGACTTCGCTGCGCTTGCCGGCGCGCATGCACTGGTGGATGGCGTTGTGCTCGGAGTCGATGGGGAGGAGCGAGACGCCTTTGGCGCGGGCCGCGGCGGTGAGGATTTCGCCGGCGGCGACCATGGCTTCTTTGTTGGCGAGGCCGATGGTTTTGCCGGCCTGAACGGCGGCCCAGGTGGCTTCGAGACCGGCAACGCCGACGATGGCGGAGACGACGAAGTCAACTTCGGGGAGGGTGGCGACCTGGACGGTTCCCTGGCTGCCCCAGACAACTTCGGTGCCGGAGTGGCCGTGTTCGCGGAGGCGGCGGGCGAGCGAGGCGGCCAGTTCTTCAGTCGAGAGCGAGACGATGCGGGGATGCCAGCGGAGGCACTGCTGGAAGGCGGAGTCGATGTTGCGGCCGGCGGCGAGGGAGGCAACGCGGAATCGGTCGGGATAGCTTTCGACGATGGAGAGGGTGCTCTGACCGATGGAGCCGGTCGAGCCGAGGATGGCGATGGATTTCAACGGAGGACCTTCGAGGGGGTTCTGGCGGAGGGATTCGGGCCAAAACTGCGGCTGAGGGGTCATCGAGGATTCACGAAGGAGAAATGCAGGTCCATTCGACTCGCGCCTGAATTTTTGTTGCGCCAAAGGCTGCGCAACCAATCGGAAAGCTCGCTCAGGATGACAGCTTTATTCCCAATCGAATACGTCATCACTTTCTAAAAAGACTGCTGGGCTAACTGAGCGTACCACAGCACTGGAGCGGCCAGCAGGAGGGCGTCGATGCGGTCGAGCATGCCTCCGTGGCCGGGCAGAAGGTGGCCGGAATCTTTGACGCCGGCGCCGCGTTTGATGGCGGATTCGACGAGATCGCCGAGCTGGGCAGCGACGTTGACGAGGATCGCGTAGGCGATCCAGAGGCCGGGGCTGCCGGGATAGGAGAGCGTGGCGATGTCGCGGGCGATGAGGGCGCGGGAGAGGTAGATCAATCCAACGGTGATGAGGACGCTGCCGGCGACCGAGGCGAAGGAGCCTTCCCAGGTTTTGTTGGGGCTGAGGGTGGGAGCGAGCTTGTAGCGGCCGAAGGCACGGCCGATGTACAGCGCGGCGATGTCGCCGGACCAGACGGTGAGCACGAGAAAGAGGAGGAGCGAAGGGCCGTTGTCCTGCGAGGAGAGCAGATAGAGCGTGGACATGGAGAGGCCGATGTAGATGAGGCCGAAGACGGAGAAGGCTGTGTCGGCGAGGACGCGACTGACGGGCGAGCGGAAGGAACAGACCACGAAGAGCACGAGGGCGAGCGCGCCGGTGAAGGGGGCCATCAGGTCGGGGCGGCGGAAGATGGCGGCATACAGGATGGCGAGGCAAACGATGACCAGGACGCGGGGCGTTCTTGCGCCCATGGCGTCGGCGAGGCCGAGGTATTCCCACAAAGCAAGGGCGGCGACGGCAAAAATGACGGCCATGAAGAGCAGCGGCCATTTGGGGGAGACGAAGATCAGGAGGAGAACGAGCGGAATGAGAACGACCGCAGTGAGAATGCGCTGCATGCTAAGGCAGGATACACGGCGGGCCGCCGGAGGGAAGGGGGCAAGCCGGCCAGGACTCCGGGCGAATAACCCGGAACCGCGGAACGGGGGCGAAGAAGCGCGTTGTTGTGCGGTCTTGCAGCCAGCGGTTTACTTCGCGCCGGGGATGCGCGTGGCGGGCATGGCGCGCAGGATGGCCAGCTCCTTCTGGACCTTCCTCCACTGTCGCTTGTGCTTTTCGGTCATTGGAGCGGTCGTGTCGGAGTAGAAGGCGAGGATGTTCTGACGCAGGCCGAGGGGAGGCATGGCGGTGGTGCGGGTGACCTCTTTGAGAAGGGTGGCGTAGGTCTTGTCGGTGAGGCGGTAGGTGCCGGGGCGGGTGGGATAGCCGGTGTCGAGGTCGAGATCGGGCACGGCAAAGCCGTCCTGATTCTTCTCAGCGAGCTGGTGAAGCAGGTCGTCGTAGCGGTCGGTGGCGAGGTCGACGCTTTCTACGTATTTCTCTTCGGTATCTCGGCCGAAGCCGGGGATGGCGAGATCGGAGAGGACGCCAACTTTGGGGAGGATGAAAATGAGGGCGGCCACAATGCGGGTTTCGAAGCTGGGTTTGTGCTTTCGGTACGCTTCCCATCCGTTGCGCGCGGAGGCATCCTGCAGACGCATCCGGAAGGTGTAGAAACCGGGGAGATCCTCGTCGGGAGGAAACTGTTTGCGATGGAGAAGGACCTCGGCGTAGGAGACGCGGGGGAGGAACTGGCGGACGGCCCAGGTGTAGGAATGGATCGCACGGAATTCGTTGCCGATGACATTGTGCAGGCGCAGCCCATAGGTGGCGTAGAAGGCGCGCTCCAGCAGGGCGCGGGGGACACGGAACCCGACGTGGCGGAGGTAGGCGGCGGGAGCAAAGCGGCCGTGGCTGAGCTGATCGATGTCAAAGGCCCATTCGGTGCGCACCTCAGAGTGGGGGCTCTCTCCGTAGGTGACCACGGGGCCGTATTTGCGCCGGAGGCGGGGAAACTCGAGGGGAATCGCCAGGTTGACGGCGTCCATGTGGCCGAGATTGTCGCCAACGTAGTGGGAGAGCGCGCCCAGAGCGAAGGCCAGTTCGTTGACGTTGCGGGATTCGCGAATGAGGTTGGTGACGAAGTCGCCGGTGCGAACGTAGTGGGTGAGATTGCTGAAGTCCAGGTGGCCGAAGGGGTAGTAGCCGGCGTCCTGAATGACGCAGCCGCCGTAGGCGTAGGCGTGGGCGAGGCGGAGCTGTTCGGGGGTGGTATTGGGATAGCGGGCGAGGAGAGCCGGCTTGATGCCGGACTCCCAGGTCATATCGATCAACATTTCGTGGGTGAGAAAGGAGTAGGCGAAGCAGAGCGGCGCGCAGAGAAGAAGCACGAGCGCGGCAATCGCGGACTTACCGTTCATTCGCAGGAAGACCCCTTCGGGCGATTATTCGTAGCGCAGGGCCTCGGCGGGGAGCACGCGCGCCGCCGCGGAGGACGGATACAGGGTCGCGAGCAGAGAGACGCCAAGGGACATGGCTGTGACAATCACGCCATGTAGGATGCGCGGAGCGAAGGGGAGATAGTCCAGAGAATAGACGTCGGCGGATAAATGAATGAATCGGTAATGCTGGCCGAGGAAGGCGATGGTATAGCCGAGGCCGAGACCGAGGGCGGTGCCGATGACGCTGATGAGCAGTCCCTGATAGAGGAAGATGCGGCGCACCTGGGCAGGTTGCACGCCCATGGAGAGGAGGACGGCAATGTCCCTGGTCTTCTCCATGACCATCATGGTAAGGGCGATGAGGATGTTGAGGGCGGCGACGCAGACGATGAGGCCGATGACGATGAAGGTGACGATCTGCTCGAGCTTAAGGGCGCGGAAGAGCTCGCGATTCTGCTCCATCCAGTTGGTGGTCATGAAGCCGGGGCCGGCGGCTTTTTCGATCTCGTTGGCGATGGTATCGGCGTGATAGAGGTCATCGACTTTGAAGGAGATGACCGAGATCACGTCGGCTTCGCCGAAGAGCTTCTGCGCGTCGGAGAGGCGAATGAATCCGAAGCTGGAGTCGTACTGATAGAAGCCGGAGTGGAAGATGCCGACCACCTGGAAGCGCTGATATTTGGGGATGAGGCCGTAGGGGGTGAGGTCGCCCTGGGGGCTGGTGACCATGACGGTGTCGCCGACGGAGGCATTGATGGAGTCGGCGAGGTCGTAGCCGATGACGATGGGCGGGGTGGGCTCGCCGCTGGGATCCTGCGGATTTACGCCAGCGCTGAGGGGGGCGATGGAGCCGGCGGTGATGTGGTTGAGCATGTCGGAAACGGTGCGCTCCTCGGCAGGGACGATGCCTTTGAGGAGGGCTCCGCCGGAGTGCGCGCCGCGGGAGATGAGGACGGGCTCGTAGAGCCCAGGGGCGTCAGCGACGACGTGAGGCAGGTGACGGAGGCGGTTGGTGAGGGGGCGCCAGTTGCGGATGCCGTCGCTCATGGTGCGCATGAGCTCGACGTGCGAGGTGGAGCTGAGGAGACGATCCTGCAGATCGCGGCGCATGCCGTTGGTGATGGCGAGGGCGATGATGAGCGAGGCGACGCCGACAGCGACGCCGATGATGGAAATCCAGGTGATGACGCCGATGACGGCCTGGCGGCGCCTGGACCGCAGGTAGCGGGCCGCGACGAAGAATTCAAACTTCATTGCGCTCCGGTTGTGTGGACCACCGCCTTCACGGTGACGGCGTTATCGTAGCGGTCAAAGACGCGGATGGCGATGACGTGCTCGGCGGGATCGACGGGGGGCGCGGCATCGGGACGAGGCGCGGGGACGGATGCGTCAAAGTCGAAACGCTCGGTGAGCGAGTCAGCGATATTGCCGACGGGGGCGATGTACTGCCAGCGGCCGGCGTCGATGGAGTACTCGGCGCGGGAGACGGGCGAGGTCGCGTCGGTGGCGGTGAGGGAGGCGTGGATTTTGCCGTTGACGACGCCGGCCTGGAGGTTGGTGACGACGGGGGGCGTGGTGTCGATGATGAATTCGTCGCTGACGGCGTCGCCGGTGAGGGCCTGTCCAGGATTATGGGAGGGCGCGTCGCTGGCGATGACCTTGATGCGGTAGGGACCGTCAGGGAGACGCGAGGCGTCGAAGGAGTAATAGCGTTCCCTGAGGTGGTCGCGCAGGAGCTGCCAGTTGTGTTCGCCTTCGCCGCGGTAATAGAGGGTAAAGGCGAGGTCGTCGCCGTTGTCATCGTGGGCGGCCCAGCGAACGGTAACGGCGTTGCGGTCTTTGAACGCGGTGAGAGGCTCGTGGCCGGCGTCGGGAACGTAGTTGACGGTGTTGGCCTGGGTGGAGGGGAAATTGATGGTGACGGGCTGAGCCTGGCCGGGAGGCTGCAGGTTTTCGTTGGCGCGGGCGCCGGGAGCGACGACGATTTCATCGACGACCGGGGGCATGTTCACCGGGAGGTAGTTGATGCTGACCGCACCAAGCGAGGTGCCGGGATGCTCGACGACCTTCCACTGCATGAAGCGCGAGGAAGAGATGCCGATGGCTCCGACGTTGGGGGTGAAGGGCTTCCAGTCGCCCCAGGCGCGCTCGGGATTTTCAATGTTGCCGGCACGGGCGAACATTTGCACGGCGGAGGGCTGGGTGTTTGCGCCGAGCTCGACCTCGGCGCGGCCCCACTGGGCGAAGACGCCGGCGTCAAAGACTTCGCTGGTGTAGGTGCCTTCGGGGGCCTGGCCGTGGCTGAGGAGATAAACGCGGCCGGAATTCGCAGTGCTGACGTAGAGGCCTTTGGGTGAGTCGGCAAAGCCGGTGACCTGCGAGGCTTCGAGGTGGGCGATGTCGGCCCAGGTGCCGTTGTCGTGAATGCGGTAGATGCGTCCGCGATTGCCGGTGGCGGCGAGGACGCCGTCGGGGGTCCAGGCGAGGGCGTAAACGATGTCATCCTTCCCTGCCCAGATTTTGCGCGGGGGGCCGTCGGCGCTGGGGATCTCATAGAGCTCAGAGCCGCCGGGGACGAGGGTATTGCCGCTGAAGGCCTGGACGGAGCCGGGCTGGATGATGGTAATCGTCGCAGTAACGGTGGCTTGTCCGGTAACGGCGAGCGGGGGCAGGTTGCTGTGGCCTTTTTCGCCGACACCGGAGGCGTAGATGGTTCCGTCGGGGGCGACGACGACGGAGGTGATTTCCTTTTTGGGCGAATCGTAGAGGACGAAGGCTTTGCCGGAGGGATCGATGCGGTAGATGAGGCCGGTGCCGTCGGAGCCGGCGATGAGGTTGCCGGATTTGTCGAAGGCGAGCGAGCGGATGTGCTCCTCATCGCTCTTGAAGAAGAGGTCGGCCTTGCCGGGCGTGGAACTGCTGCTGAGCGTTACGCGATAGATGGCGGCGGGACCGCCGGTGGCGACATAGAGGCGGCCCTGGGCGTCGAAGGCGAGGTCCCAGACGTACTTCGGTTTTTCTTTGGTGCCGGCGGGATCGAAGACGACGGTGGCGTTGTCGTCGTTGAGGTCGTGCGCGTGCGGGTCGAGCTTGTAGACCTTGCCGGAGGGCAGAGTGGCGGCATAGATATCGCCGCCGGGACCGATGCGGACAACCTGGACGCTCATGTCGCGGCTGGTGAAGAGGGTGGTGGATTTGCCGTCGGGGGTAACGCGCAGGATGGTGGCGGGAGTGCCGGTGGCAAGGTAGACGTTGCCCTCGCGGTCGGCGGCCTCGGACCAGACGTAGGTGGAGGGGGTGGTGAAGACGGGTTTGGCTTCGGGGCCAGGGATGAGATGGCCGTCGCTGGTGATGGCGACACCGTTGGGGGTTCCGCGTTCCAGATCCTCGAAGCGCGATTCGGTCCAGAGGCGGGTGCCCTGGGCGTGAGCGAGGGAGGCGAGGAGCGGAAGGAAGCAGGCCGCGAAAAGGAGCAGCACCGCCCATCGGCGGAACGAGTTTCGGATCATGCTGAATTTCAGTCTACAGAAAGGCCTGGGCGGGCGTTAGCGGCCGCGATTCGGGCGCAAATGAGATGACACAAAGAGGCGCGGGTCGCCTACACTGAGGTTTCGTTTGCGCGTCCGCAAGGCCAATCCTGAACCGAGCCTGACCCGAACCTGAACCGAAACTGAGCTGAGATGCTGAAACGCTGGAGAATCCGGATCCTGCTGTTCCTCGCCGTGCTCGGTCCGGGGTTCATCACCGCCAATGTGGACAACGATCCGAACGGGATCATCACGTACTCGCAGGCGGGGGCGCAGTATGGCTACGCGCTGCTGTGGACGATGATTCCGGTGACGCTGGCGCTGATTGTGGTGCAGGAGATGTGCGCGCGGATGGGCGCGGTGACGGGCAAGGGGCTGAGCGACCTGATCCGCGAGGAATTTGGGCTGCGGCTGACGGTGGTGATCATGTTCCTGCTGGTGCTGGTGAATTTCGGGAACATCATCGGCGAGTTCACGGGGATTGCGGGCAGCCTGCAGCTGTTTCATGTGTCGAAGTTCATCTCCATTCCTATTTGCAGCGCGCTGGTATGGCTGCTGGCGGTGAAGGGCGATTACAAGAGCGTGGAGAAGGTCTTCCTGGTGGCCTCGATGGTGTACTTCGCCTACATCATTGCGGGGGTGCTGGCGCATCCGGGATGGCATGAGGCGCTGGCGAACACGATCAAGCTGCCGTCGCTGTCGGTTTGGCATAACAAGGATTACGTGTTTGCCATTGTGGCGGTGATCGGGACGACGATTGCGCCGTGGATGCAGTTCTACCTGCAGTCGTCGATTGTGGAGAAGGGTGTGACGGCGGAGAGCTATCCCGCGTCGCGGCTGGACGTGATTATCGGGTCGATTTTCACCGACGTGGTGGCGTGGTTCATCATTGTGGCCTGCGCGGCGACGCTCTGGGTGCACGGGATCACGAATATCCAGGACGCGTCGTACGCGGCCGAGGCGATGAAGCCGCTGGCCGGGCAGTATGCGTTCATCCTGTTTGCATTCGGGCTGTTCAACGCGGGATTTTTCGCGGCGAGCGTGCTGCCGCTGTCGACCGCGTATGTGGTTTGCGAGGGGCTGGGCGTGGAGTCGGGTGTGGAGCGGAAGTTTCGGGAAGCGCCGTTCTTCTACGGGCTGTACACGCTGCTGATCGCGGGCGGCGGGCTGGCGGTGATGCTGATTCCCAACGCGCGGCTGATGCAGTGGTATGTGGAGTCACAGGCGCTGAATGGAATTCTGCTGCCGGTGGTGATTGTGCTGATGCTGCTGCTGATCAATCGGAAGGATTTGATGGGGAAGCACACGAACTCGCACTGGTTTAACGGGGTGGCGTGGGTGACGGCGGTGGTGGTGAGCGTGCTGTCGGTGGTTTTGATGGTGCAGCAGTGGTGGCGGTGAGGGGCAGGTTGCAGGTTACGGGTTGCAGGGGAGGGGGTGCGGGGACTGCGGGATCCGGGGAGGGACCTTACGGGTTCGGTGCTAATCGGGGTCCCGCGGGATTCTTCGCTGCGCCCTCGCTTGCGCTCGGGCTTGCTCAGAATGACGACTGATTCTTTGTGCTCGGGATTGCTTCGAATGACGGGCTTTTCTGCGAGGAGTGCTCGGGGCTGAGGATTGCTAGAGCAGCTTGCCGGCGGCTAAATCGCGGATTAGCTCGCGGTCGGCGGCGAGGAAATCGTAGCCGGGCAGGTCGCGCAGGGGGGACCAGCGCATGTCCTCGAAGATGTGGTTGACCAGCTCGCCTTCAAAACTGTGCACCGCGAAAAACTGGAGATCGACGGCGCCTCCGCTGCGGTAGGTGTGGCGCAGGTGGGCGATGCGGGTGCCGATGGAGGCCTGGATGCCGAGCTCTTCGTCGAGCTCGCGGCGCAGGGCCTGCTCGGGGGATTCGCCGGCTTCGATCTTGCCGCCGGGGAATTCCCACTTGAGGCCCATCGGGGCGCCGGCTTTGCGCTGGCAGATGAGGACCTCGTCGCCGCGCAGGATGAGGGCGGCCGCAACGAAGCGGAGGGTCTTGTTGTCCTTGCCGCTCTGGCCGTTCTGGGGCGTATCTCCCATATTCTCCGATAGTTTAGACGCAGGCCGGGGCCGTTCGATTCCCAATCCGGCGCAATCCGGCGCCAGAAGTAACGAAGATTTCGGGATGGAGGGCGGAGGCGATGGCCTGAAGTCCGTCGATGAGAGTCGGGGCAGGTGTGTTGAGAAGCTCGTCGGCGATGCAGAAAACGCGATGGTTGCGGACTGCGGGGACCTCTGCCCATCGGGGACGGGAAACGAGTTTGTCGAGGGGGACGCGGTCGCCGGCTCCGCACCAGGCGGCGAGGATGACGTCGGGATTGGCCTGGGCGATGGCTTCGGGTGAGGTGACAGCGCCAGGCTGGCCGAGGAAGACGCCGCCGGCGGCCTCGACGAGTTCTTTCACCCAGAGCTGGGAGTGGATGAGGGGCTTGCCCCATTCTTCGCAGTAGACGAGGGGCTTTTCGGGGAGATCAATGCAGCGATCGCGGACCTGCTGGATTGCGGAGCGCATCTCGGCGATGATGGCGTCGCCCTCTGATTCAGCATGGACGACGGAGGCGATGAGGCGGATGTCGTGTTCTATGTCGGCGAGGGAGTGAGGCGCGAGGGCGAGGACGGGGCAGCCGGATTTGAGAATCTCGGCGAGTGACTCCAGGCGGTAGGGGACGGAAGCGATGACGAGATCCGGATGGACCGCGAGGAGTTCCTGGGCGCTGGTGGACCAGGAGTCGTGGACGACAGCGATGGGGCGGTCGCGGAGGGCGGGAACGGCGGCGAGACAGTAGCGGGTGCAGGCGACGAGAGCGTCGAGGCGGCCGAGACGGTCAAGGATGATACTGATGCTCGGCTGCAGGGAGGCGATTTTCACGGCTATTTGGTGTGGTCGGCGAGAACGGCGGCGGGGTAGTAGACGGCCCATCCGCGCTGGCCGGCGATTTCAGAGAGGGCCGGCGTGGGGTTGATGGGAAAGGCGTGCTGCGCGATTTCGAGCATGGCGGCGTCGTGGATGGAATTGCCGAAGACGGCGTCAGGATGCGGGAGACCGGCGCGGCGGAGGGCTTCGGCTTTGCCTTCGTCGGTGGGGACGTCGATAAGGTCGCTGGTGATGACGCCGTTGTGGACACGGACGGCCGCGGCGAGGACGCGATTGGCGGGAATGCCGAAGCCGCGGACGCCTTCTTCAACGACCCAGTTGTTGGTGGAGCTGACGGCCCAGATGTCGGAGCCGGCGGCGCGAAGCTCGGCGACGAGCGCCTGCATCTCCGGAAAGATCTGCGACTCGACCTGCTGGGAGAAGTAGCGGGCGGCGGCGCGGCGGAGCTCCTCATCGCGCAGGCCGGCGTAGACCTGGACCATTTCGCCGCAGATGTCGGCCTCAGAGACTTTGTCCTGGCGGTAGAGGCGGTGGCGGGCATCGATCCAGTCGCTGGCGTTGCGCGAGAGCAGGCCGGCTTCCATAGACCAGTTCATGAAACCGAGGCCGGCGTCTCCATTCCAGAGGGTGCCGTCGCAGTCGAAGACGGCGACACGGGGCGCGGCGGCGCGAACCGCGTGGCGAAATTCATCGAGACTTAAGCGAACAACCGGTGTGGCCTGCACAGACGTCAATCCCATCTCCTTCTTCCCTACCCTACCAACAATCGCCTGGATTCCTGGCCGGGATGGTGCTGTTTTGAGTATCGGCACCTTCCGTTGCAAGGAGTTGAACAATCGGGAACCGCGTGCCAGACATGCCAGGAGGGGCGGAATTCCGGGCGGGAGGCTTCGCGGGGGAACTCGCGGATGCGGGACGATCCCGGCAGGTTGCTCGGCGGCGGGGCGGGGAGCGAAGCCAGGGGGAAACAGCCATGACGCGACTGCCACTCATCTATCCATATGTGTCTTTTGCAGACGGGATCTCGGCGATTCAGGACTATGCCGCGATTGGGGATTGCCGGTCGGTAGCCCTGATCTCCCGGCAGGGATCGATGGACTGGCTCTGCTGGCCGCGGCTGGACAGCGGATCGATCTTTGGGGCGATCGTGGACCGCTTCCGCGGCGGGCACTGGTCGATCGCGCCGCAGGGAGAGTTCCGGGCAGAGCAGCACTATATCCCGGGCTCGAATGTGCTGCAGACGCTGTTCGCGACGCCGGATGGACGGGCGACGCTGACCGATCTGATGCCGGTTTGCGGCGAGGACTACAAGCAGACGGCGGTCGTGGCGGATCGTGAGCTTCTGCGCGAGTTGCAGTGCACAGACGGCGAGATGATTTTCGAGATGGATTTTCGTCCTCGTCCCGACTACGGGCGGCGGCCGGTGCGCCTGAGAACGGAAGGGGCGCTGGGGCTGCGGGTGGATCTGGGCCGGGGGGTTGGATGGCTGCGCTCCAGCCTGCCTCTGCAGGTTGAAGGCGACGGAGCCAGAGCGCAGGTCCGTTTGCAGCGAGGGGGGGTGCTGCAATACTCGCTGACGTATACCGAGGAGGCGCCGGCGGTGCTGCCGGCGCTGGGCGCTGAGGCGCACGCGGCGATCGATCGGTCGGTGCAGTGGTGGCGGGGATGGCTGACCGCGTCGCAGTATCGGGGTCCGTATCGCAATGAGGTGGAGCGGAGTTTGCTGGCGCTGAAGCTGCTGGCGTTTGCGCCCTCGGGGGCGATTGCGGCGGCGGCGACGACTTCCCTGCCCGAGCGCATTCACGACTCGCTGAACTGGGATTACCGTTTCTGCTGGCTGCGGGATGCTTCGCTGACGGTGCGGGCGCTGCTGGGGCTGGGGTATGTGGACGAGGTGGAGAGCTTTGTCTCGTGGCTGCTGCACAGCACGCGGCTGACGCAGCCGAAGCTGCGGGTTCTGTACGACCTGTACGGGCGAATGGCGCCGAAGGAGACGATCCTCGAACATCTGGAGGGCTATCGGGGATCGCGGCCGGTGCGGCTGGGCAACAGCGCGCGCGATCAGTTCCAGCTGGATACGTACGGCGAGGTGGTGGAGGCGGCGGCGCAGTTCGCGGAGCACCAGGGGCATCTGGACCGGACGGCGCAGAGGGCGCTGATCGGCTTCGGCAAATATGTGGCGAAGCACTGGAACCAGCCGGATCGCGGGATGTGGGAGAGCCGCTCGGGGGGGAAGAACCACACGCATTCGCGGCTGATGTGCTGGACGGCGCTGGACCGGCTGCTGCGGATGGAGAAAAAGGGCCTGATTCGCGGGACGCCGGTGCAGGAATTTCTGCTGCAGCGGGAACGGATCCGGCACCAGATTGAGGAGCGGGCCTGGAATCCGGCGCTGCGGAGCTACGCGAAGGTCCTGGATGGCGAAAAGGTGGACGCGAGCCTGCTGAGGATTGCGTGGCACGGATTTGAGCGGGCAGATTCGGCGCGGATGCAGGCGACCGGCAGGCGAATTATGGAGCGGCTGGGGGCGGGCGAGGGGCTGCTTTACCGCTACAAGCGCGAGCCGGAAGAGGGCGCGTTTGGCGCCTGCGGATTCTGGGCGGTGGAGTATCTGGCAATGGGTGGCGGCACGCTGGAAGAGGCGCATGCGCTGTTTCGCGAGCAGCTCGGCTTCGCGAGCGCGGTGGGATTGCTGTCAGAGGAGGTGGATCCGGAGACCGGCGACGCGCTGGGCAACATTCCCCAGGCCTTCACGCATGTGGGGCTGATCAGCGCGGCGCTGACTCTGGAAGAGCAGGAACGGCGGCGGGCCGAACGGCCGAAGGACCGCCGCGGCCACGATTTCGGGGAGAGTGCGGCGTGAACTGGCAGAGCTGGCTGCTGTGGGGCTTTGTGGCGACCATCGCCCTGACGACGCTGAGCGCGGGGGCGCAGGGAGCCGGACTGACGAGGATGAGTTTTCCTGAGGTGCTGGGTCTGGCGGTCACGCCGAGCCGGGATAAGGCGAAGCTGTACGGATTCCTGCTGCACGTTGGGCTGGGTCTGGTCTATTCGCTGATCTACGTCGCGATCTTCGAATCGGCGCACCTGGCCAACTGGTGGATCGGGGGGCTGATCGGCCTGGCGCAGGCGCTGTTTGTTCTGATCGTGGTGATGACGTTGTTACCGAGCGTGCATCCGCGAATGGCGAGCGAGCACTACGGCCCAACCGCCAAACGCGTCCTGGAGCCGCCCGGCATGATGGCGCTGCACTACGGGGTGCAGACACCGCTGGCGGTGATCGCTTCCCACGTGGCGTTTGGAGTGATTCTGGGAGCGTTCTATCACCTGCGCTGAATGGATCAGGCCACCTCACTTTTCAGCAGGGGCATGATGTCGATGGCGTCCTGAATGCGGAAGGAAAGCTCCTCGCGCCGTCCGCAGCGCAAATCGGGGGGCACGGGTTCGGCTCGATCTTCCGGGAGCCAGAGCCCGCCCTGTCGGATTGCGCGAGCGCAGTGACCGTCGAAGAAGACGGTATAGCTGCCATCGGGAACATCCGGAGGCGCATCGAGGACGCAACAGCGAGAATAGAGGATGGGGTCCGATCCCGGGACCCGCTCCTTCATGGCCAGCATCTCGCACTGAACTTCCACTTGCGGTCCTATTAAAAAGCCTGGGACCAAAACGACAGTACGCATTCTGCTATGGATCAGCCTTCCTTAGGGTTTTGTCCCGGGTAATGTGGGTCACAGATGCGCGATTCGGTGCGAGAGGTTGGATCGAGCGAGGGGCGCCAGTGGACGCCAAAAGGCGCCACGGGTTCGTCCTTTGAGCAACAGCTTTTCCGCACCTTCGCCTAGGATAGAGCGGTGGCGTCCTTTGCGCAGAGGCTGGCTGAGGTTCAGGAGAGAATCGCGTCGGCCTGCCGCCAGGCGGGGCGTTCCGCGGATGAAGTGCGGCTGATGGGGGTGTCGAAGGTGCATCCCGCGGAGGCCTTTGCGGAGGCAGTCGCGGCGGGGGTGACGCTCTTTGGCGAGAATCGCGTGCAGGAATTTGAGGCGAAGCGCGAGCAGTTGCGGGCGCTGGGCGTGCAGGGCGCGGAGGTTCATCTGATCGGGCACCTGCAGTCGAACAAATCCGCCAAAGCGGCGCAACTGTTCGACGGCGTGGACAGCGTCGATTCTGTGCGGCTGGCGGAGCGACTGAACGAGGCTGCAGGCCATTTGGGAAAGAGGCTGCCGATTCTGGTGGAGATCAAACTCAGCGAGGAGGCGACGAAGGAGGGTTTGGAGGCGGAGAGCGCTGAAGCGCGTTCCCTGTTTGAGCGTTTGCCGGATCTGAAGGGTCTTACGATGCGCGGGCTGATGACGATTGCGCCCTTCGATGAGAATCCTGAAACGGCGCGGGCGTGCTTTCGGCGGCTGCGGGAGCTGCGGGATGGGTGGAGCGGGGAGTTTCCGCGGGTTGAATTTGGCGAGCTGTCGATGGGGATGTCGGGCGATTTTGAGATTGCGATCGAAGAGGGTTCGACGCTGGTGCGGATTGGCACGGCGCTGTTCGGGGCGCGGCCGCGAGTGAAGTAATGGCGTTCCCGGTTCGTGAGACGGCAGAGGGGGCGCGGTTTCTGGTGCGCGTGAGTCCGCGGGCGAGCCGGACGGCGATTGCGGGGGTTTTTGGCGAGGGGCCCGAGGCCGCGCTGAAGATTGCGCTGCAGGCACCGCCGGTGGAAGGGCGGGCGAATGCCGCGCTGATTGAGTTTCTGGCGGAGTGGCTGCGGGTTCCGCGAACGTCCGTCAGGATTGCGTGCGGAGAGCACGGGCGCAACAAGGCCGTGGTGGTGCGAGGACGCACGGCCGTTGAGATTGCGGCGCTGATCGAGACGGTGCTCGGCGAGAACGGTGGCGGCCCACCAGTCGCGCGCTAGCTGGCTTTGCGCTTTTTCTGCGGCGTGGCTCGCTGCGGGGGCTTTTTGCCGATGGCCTCGTCCGCGGGTCCGGGCTGCTCTTCCATGCTCTTGCGCAGGGCAGCCATAAGATCGATGACCGGAGCGAGTTTCTTCTTCGACTGCTTGCCCGGCGCAGCGGCCTGGCCCTGCTTGCTTTCGAGGAGCTGCTCGACGCGGGACTCGTACTCGTCGCTGAAATTTTCCGGATGGAACTCGGCAGTGAGCTGCTTCATGAACTGCTCGGCAAGTTCGAGCTCGGCCTTCTGCACGGTGACGTCGGTCTGGTTGTCGTATTCGGCGACAGCGCGAATTTCTTCCGGGTAATAGAGCGTGTGCAGCACCAGGCCCTGCTCGAAGGGACGGATCATGACGATCTGCTCACGCTGGTGGAGGGTGATTTTGGCGATGGCGCCGAGCTTGAGCTGCTGCATGCCTTTGTGGATGAGCGAGTACGCTTTGCGGCCAGGATCTTCGGCGACGCTGAAGTAGGAGGTCTGGTAGTAGAGCGGATCGACGTCGGGCAGCTTGACGAACTGCATGATCTCCATCGTCTCAGAGGACTGCGCTTCGAGCGCCTTCAGCTCCTCATTGGTGACGAGGACGTAGTTGTCTTTGTCGACGGGATAGCCCTTGGCGATTTCGCTGCGCTCGACGACGCGGTCGCAATGCGGGCAGAAGATCTGCTGGCGGATGCGGGTGCCGCAGACGGAGTGGATCTGATTGAAGCTGATGTGGTGCTCACGCGCCGCGACGAAGAGGCGGATCGGCACCGAAATCAGACCGAACGAGATGTAGCCTTTCCAGACGGTTGAAGCCATGGGAGCCAAGAATATCGCACAAAAAATGGTTCAACCAAGCGAAAAGATGGGCAAAAAACCAAGATGATCACCGGCACTTTCGCCGTGTTTTCGCCTGATTGCCGGAAAAACCCGAACTTACTTTGCTCTTGGATGCGTCCGGTCGTAGACCTCGGCTACCTGGCCGACGGTGAGCTGGGTATACCGCTGGGTAGTGGAGAGGCGTTCGTGGCCGAGGAGCTCCTGGATGGCGCGGAGGTCGGCGCCCTCTTCGAGCATGTGGGTGCCGAAGGCGTGGCGCAGCGTGTGCGGGTGGACGTCGGCGGGCAATCCATGAGCGAGCGCGATGTGCTTGACGATGCGACCGACGCTGCGAGTGGTGAGGCGTCCGTTGCCGCGAAGGCGGAGATTGAGCAGAAGCGCGGATGAGCACTTCCCTGCCCCGGCGAGTTTGGCTTCGCGGACCGGCAGCCAGGCGCGAAGGGCCTGGGCGGCGGCATCGCCCAGGGGAACGTAACGCTGTTTGCGACCTTTTCCCCGGACGAGGATGGCTTCGTTGGCCCAGTGAATGTCTTCGAGGTCGATGCCGACCAGCTCGGCGTTACGAATGCCGCAGCCATAGAGCAGCTCGAAGATGACGCGGTCGCGCTCGGGCCAGGCGGCGTGATCGTCGGCAGCGGTTTCAACGACGCGGTTCATGTCTTCGATGGTGGGAACGCGGGGGAGGTGTTTGGGCAGCTTCGGCGTGGCGACCAGGGCGGCGGGGCTTTGCTCGACAAGGCCGCGCTTCGCCAGCCATTTGAACCAGGAACGAATGGCGGCGAGGGCGCGGGCGGCGGAGGCTTTGGAGAGGCCGCGCGTATAGAGCTCGCCGAGGTAGGCGCGGATGTGCTGGTGGTCGATTTTCTGGATTGGTGTGCCGGCACCGAGGTGGCCGGCGAGAAAATCCGCAAAGCCGTGCAGCTCGCGCGCGTAAGCACGGATGGTGTGGGGGCTCGCGTTGCGCTCGGTGGCGAGCATGGCGAGGAATTCTTCGACGCGGCGGACGATCTCGGATTTCGGCGCCGGCCTGGTGGCTTTGCGCGGATGGGTGGGGGTGCTCATGGCGCAACTCGTTTGGCACGGGGATGGTGCTGGCGGTGGACGGCTTTGAGGCGTCCGAGAGCGAGGTGGGTGTAGACCTGGGTGGTGGCGATGTCGGCGTGGCCGAGGAGGGTTTGCACGGTGCGCAGGTCCGCGCCGCGCTCGACCATGTGGGTGGCGCAGCTGTGGCGGAGCATGTGGGGGCTGGCGTGGGCGTCGCTTCGCTTGACCAGATGCCAGACCCAGGCGCGGCTGAGCGGAAGTCCGCGGGTGGAGAGGAACAGGCGGGGCGAAGGTTTTTTCGCGAGGGGGGGGCGGCCCTGCTTGAGATAGGCATCGAGCGCTTCGACGGACGCGCGGCCGAGCGGGACGATGCGCTCCTTGTCGCCCTTGCCGCGAACGAGGGCGCGGCCGGCATCGAGCGAGAGGTCCGCCACGTTGAGGCCGGTGAGCTCGGAGACGCGCAGGCCGGCGGCGTAGAGCAGTTCGAGGATGGCGCGATCGCGGAGGGCGATGGCGTCGGCCTGAGGGTGATCGGCGGCGACTCCGGCGTGGTCAAGCATAGCATCGACTTCGGAGACGGCGAGGGACTTGGGGAGAACCTTCCAGGTCGCGGGCGATTCGAGATTCAGCGTGGGATCGCGGGCGATGCGCTTGTCGAGCAGGAGCCAGCGATAGAAGCCACGGAGGCAGGAGAGCTTGCGCGCCGCGGAACGGGACTCGACATTGTGCTTTGCCAGATGCCCAAGGAAGCCGGCGACGTTCTGTTGCTTCGCGTTGAGAAAAGTCACGCTCTGGTCTTCGAGGTATTCGGCAAACTGCAGCAGATCGCGCTCGTAGGCTTCGCAGGAGAGCGGGCGCAGGCCTTTTTCGACGCGCAGGCAGGCGACATATTCGCGCAGGAGGGCGGCATTGCTCGCCGGCGGACTGGGACTGGAGTGACGCGTCTGAGCCACGCTTCGATTATCGAAGATCGACGAGGTCCGGATGAGTATCCAACCAGGTTCGCGGGGGCCAGGTCAGCGCGAGGCGGCGCGCACGGATTTGCCGCTGATTTCGGCTGCGCGAGCCTCAGCGTAGGCCGCCGCGCCCATTAACGCGGCGCGGCTCTCCAGAATGATGTGGACCGGGGTGTGGATCACCAGCTCGCTGAGACGGCCTTTGTCGGTGAAGGCTTTCATGAAGATGCCGCTGCGCATGGTTTTCAGAATCTTCGGGGCGATGCCGCCGCCCAGATACATGCCGCCGGTGGCAAGGACTTTGAGCACCATATTGCCGGCTTCGGAACCGTAGGCAGCGGCGAACATCTCGAGCGTCTTCGCGCAGAGCTCGCTTGTGCCCAGCTCGCCCACTTCTCCGATGACGGCGTTGGGGTCTTCCTTTTCCATACGCTCGCGGAGCCACGCCGGCTCTTCCATCTTCTTTTCGTCGCGCAGGAAGGCATAGATGTTGGTGAGGCCGGGACCGGAGATGACGCGCTCGTAGCTGACGCGGCCGCCGAGTTTCTTCATCAGCCATGCCAGCAATTCGAAATCGAGGGGGGTACGGGGAGCGAAGTCGCAGTGGCCGCCTTCGGAGGGCATGGGGACGTGCGTCTTGCCGTCCCAGATCAGCACACCTTCACCGAGCCCGGTGCCGGCGGAGACCAGGGCGCGATTGCCCACGGCGGCAGGATCGCCCTCATTGAGGGTGAAAATCTGGTTGGGGGTCAGCTCGGGAACGCCGTAGCCATTGGCTTCCAGATCGTTGATCAGGAACAGATGCGCGATCTTCAGACCGCTGGAAAGCTCGCGGCTGTCGAGCACCCAGGGAAGGTTCGTGAGCCGCAGACGTCCGCCCTTGACCGGACCGGGAACGCCGAAGCAGGCCGCGGTGATTTCGGGGTTGCCGCACTCGGTTAAGAAGCGCCGAACAATCTCCTCGAGTCCGGTGAATTCGTGGGCCGGAAACCGCTCATCGCGTACGTGGGCCAGCTGGCCGTGTTCAAACGAATAAAGTGCAAGGTGTACCTTGGTGCCGCCCACATCCCCGGCCAGAATCATCTTTCAATCTCCCGTGTTCCGATCCCCTGTGCGTTGGGCGCAGGCAGATGCGCCGCTGCCGCTCTGTCCAGTAAGAATATCAGCCTGCCATTCTGCGGCTGGATGAGCTGGGAGGGGAGCGTCTCGGGGTTGTATTCGCCGGTAAGGACGCGGCCGACGGGATCGGCTTTGGCCGAACCTTCAATGAGGAAGAAGACATCGCGGGCGGCGTTGATGACCGGCCAGGTGAGCGTAATGCGATGACTTTGCTTTTGCTGAGGGACGAAGTTGGCGACGGCGATGCGGCCGAGCTGATGGAGAGCCTCAGTGTGGGGAAACAGCGAGGCGGTGTGGCCGTCGTCGCCCATGCCCAGCTGGATGAGGTCGAAGACCGGTCCTTCGGCGCCTTCGAGGCGGTAGTGGGCGCGGATGGCGGTTTCGTAACGGGCGGCGGCCTCTTCCGGTTCGAGCTCACCTTCGATACGCGTGATGTGGTCCGGATGCAGCGGGACCTTGTCCAGCAGCAGGCCGCGAGCGACGCCATAGTTGCTGTCGGGGTTGTCGGGCGGGACGCAGCGCTCGTCGACCCAGAAGACAAAGAGGCGATCCCAGGGAATGGCTTCGCGGTAGGGCTGGTGCGGGTCGGCCAGCAGGGCGAAGACGGGTTTGGGGCTGCCTCCGCCGGAGATGGCGATGCGGGCGACGCCACGGGCGGCGACGGCAGCCTGAATGCCGCGGACGAAATACTCCGCGGTGGCATGGGAGAGCGCGTCCTGCTGGTCGTAGACGCGATATTCGACGTGAGTTTTTTTGGGCATGGTGGTTTCGATGTCCCCGGAGGGGTTTGCGTCCGGGGACGGAATACGGGATTGGCGCGCAGGCCGGGCGACTCTCAGACGGAGTTTTTCGCCTGTCCCTGCACATAACTGTCCGGCGCCTGAACCGCGTGCCAGTGGTGTCCGTCGCGGCCGATGAGCTCGTCGCCGCATTCCGGACCCCAGGTGCCGGCAGCGTAGTTGGGGAAGGTCTGCGGATATTTTTTCGCCCAGGCGTCGAGGACGGGGGTAAACAGAGCCCAGGTGGCTTCGACTCCGTCGCGATGGGCAAACAGGGTTGCGTCGCCGAGCATGGCATCGAGCAGCAGGCGCTCGTAACCGTTGGCCGAGGACGATCCAAAGGCCTGGGCATAGCTGAAGTCCATAACGACGGGACAGACGGCCATTTGCGGCCCGGGAACTTTGGCGCCGAAACGGAGGGAGATGCCCTCATCGGGCTGGATGCGCATGGTGATGAGGTTGGGCTGGATGTCGGTGCACGGCCCGTGCATGTGGGTGCCAAAAAGTAACATCGGCGGTTGCCTGAACTGAATGGTAATCTCGGTAACCCGGCTGGCGAGGCGCTTGCCCGCGCGCAGATAGAAGGGCACGCCGGCCCAGCGCCAGTTATCGATTTCGAGGCGCAGGGCAGCGTAGGTTTCGGTCCGGGAGTCGGGATTGACGCGGTCTTCTTCGCGATAGCCCTTGACCATCTGGTCGCCCACGATGCCGGGACCGTACTGGCCGCGAACGCAGTCGAAAATATTGATGGGCTTGATGGAGGTCCACAGCTTGATTTTTTCGCGGCGCAGCGCGTCGGCGGCAAAGCTGGCGGGCGGCTCCATGGTGACGAAGGAGAGCAGTTCCATCATGTGGTTCTGGACCACGTCGCGCAGGGCACCGGCCTTCTCGTAGAACGGGCCCCGGCCTTCGATGCCGATGCTTTCCGCCGCGGTGATCTCGACGTGATCGATGTAATTGCGGTTCCAGACGGGCTCGAAGATGCCGTTGGCAAAGCGAAAGACGAGGATGTTCTGCACCGTCTCCTTGCCGAGATAGTGATCGATGCGGAAGACCTGATTCTCACTGAAGACGGTGTTGACATCGTCGTTGAGCTCCCGGGCGCTCTCGAGGTCGTGGCCGAAGGGCTTCTCGATGATGATGCGCGCGGTGCCGACTTCAGGCTTCGCCATCCCGTGCGCGCCGAGGCGGTGAACGATGTCAGCAAAATAGTCGGGAGCGGTCGCGAGATAGAAGAGGCGGTTGCCGCGGGTACCGGCATCGCGGTCGTATCCGGCGAGGAGATTTTTCAGCGCGTCGTATCCCTGATCGTTGTCGAAGTCCATGGCGTGGTAGCTGACCTTTGCCATGAACTCGTCCAGTTTGGCGGCGTTGCCGTCCACACCGCCGAATTCGAGGATGCCCTGGCGCATGTCGTCGGCAAAGGCGGTGCCGAGGGGGCGACGGGCCACGCCGACGATCCGGAAATGATCCGGCAGCAGGCCGGCCTGTTCCAGATGGAAGAGGGCGGGCAGGAGCTTGCGTTTGGTGAGATCGCCGGAGGCGCCAAAGATGACAACCACGCCGGGTTCGGGGATGCGCTCCTGCACCTGGGAGGCGGCCTGCTTCACGTCCTCCGCAGAAACTCTGATTTCCGTCGTTGCCATGAATTACGCCCCTTTTGTTGCGTGCCAGAGTTGGATACCGATCCGCCGGCGCCTAGGCAGCCGCTTCCTTGTCGGACTTCACCGCGTGGCCGCCGAATTCATTGCGCATAATGGCCAGCACGCGGTCGGTGAAATTGTTCTCTTCCCGGCTGCGAATCCGGCGCAACAGCGATTCGGTGATGATGGGAGCCGAGACATTGAGGTTGATGGCTTCGACGGCGGTCCAGCGTCCCTCACCGGAATCTTCCACCCAGGCTTCGAGCCCCTCCAGGTCGGGGTTGCGGGTGAGCGCATCGGCGGTCAAATCCAGCAGCCAGGAGCGGATGACACTGCCGTAGCGCCAGACCTCGGCAATCTCGCCGAGGTCGAGCTCCATTTCGGTTTTGGCTCGCAGGATGGAGAAGCCTTCGGCATAGGCCTGCATCATGCCGTACTCGATGCCGTTGTGCACCATTTTGACGAAGTGGCCGGCGCCGGCCGGACCCATGTGACCCCAGCCCTTGTCCTTGCCCGGAGCGAGAGTCTCAAAGATGGGGTAGAGGCGCTCGACCGCGGCATCGTCGCCGCCGATCATCATGCTGTAGCCCTCTTTCAGCCCCCAGACGCCGCCGGAGGTGCCGACGTCGACGAAGTTGAAGCCCTCGGCTTTGAGTTCACGGTGCCGACGCTGGGTGTCCTGATAATTCGAGTTTCCGCCATCGATGATGGTGTCGCCCTTCTGCAGCAGGGGCTTGAGTTTGGCGATCGTGTCATCGACGGGCTTGCCCGCCGGCACCATCAGCCAGACGGCGCGGGGGGCGGCCAGGCGCGCGGCCAGATCTTCGAGGGTGGAAACGCCCGTCGAACCGGCGTCGGTGAGCCGCTTCACTGCTTCGGCGCTGAAGTCGAAGCCGACGACTTTGTGCCCGCCGAGGCGGAGGCGCTCCGCCATATTGCCGCCCATTTTGCCCAGTCCGATAATTCCGAGTTCCATTCTCTTTCCTTTCACAATCGGTTCATCGTTTCAAATGTCAGGCGCGCAAGAGATCCGCGCCGTCCCGCTCCAGCGAAACACCCAGCCGCGCCAGTTCGCCGGCGAGCTGCGTGGATCCCTGATAGCGAATGCCGTGAATGCCGAGCGAGGCCGCGGCGGCGACGTTCTCCTGACGGTCGTCGACAAAGGCCACATCCTCGGGGTCGCGTTCCAGCACGTCGAGGGCGATCTGGTAAATACGGCGATCGGGTTTGCGCACGCCGAGATAGCACGAGGTAAAGAAGCCGGTGAAGAATTCCGAGAGGCCGAACTTCCTGAGCCGGTAATCGTTCATCGCGCGCGACTCATTATTGACCGTGGCCAGCACATACTGCTGGGATGCCGCCAACTGGCGAACGATGCGCAGAGCACTGTCGGGGAGGGCAACCGACTCGGCGCGCATGGCGTCGAGGAATTCGGACTGGGAAAAGGAGCGGGGCTGAAAGAAGACGGTGCGGCGCAGATACTCGTCGACGCTGATTTCATCTCTCTCCCAGGGCTCGGCCACTTCGGCGTGGCGCAGCTCGAAATCCGCGCGGTCGAGGTTGAAGCGGGCGAGAACGGCGTCACGCTCGCGGCGGTCCCACGCGTTGGTGAGGAGGACCCCGCCGACGTCGAAGAGAATCGTGCTGACGCCGTTCATGGCATCTCCCTAGCTGAAATCGTGCAAACCAAAAGAGGGGGCCTGGGGAGCCCGATTCTACTGCTTCGCCGTTTCCGGCATGTTACGAGCTTCGATGGCCTTCACTTTGTTAAGACGGCGCACATATCGTTCCACCTGGGACTGAAAGCGCGCTTCAAGAAAGGCGGACACCAGATCGAAAGCCAGTTCCTGGCCGATGATGCGGGCGCCGAGGACGAGCACGTTCATATCGTCGTGCTCCACGCCCTGATGCGCGGAGTAGTGGTCGTGGCACATGCAGGCGCGGATGCCGGGCATTTTGTTGGCCGCGACACAAACGCCCACTCCGCTGCCGCACACCAGAATGCCGCGCTCGGCCCGGCCGGCCTCGAGAGCCCGGGCCACGGCTTCGGCGAAGTCCGGATAGTCAGAGGGCTCGGTATTAAACGCGCCCAGGTCGATGACCTCGTGGCCGAGCCGCTCCAGATAGCCGCGGATCTCTTCCTTCAGGGGATAGCCTGCGTGATCTGCTCCAATGGCCAGTCTCATGTCTATTTCCCCGCCAGGGCCGGTTCGGCTTTGCGCGCGCGCTCGACCAGGGCTTTCGCGCGGGCGATGACGTTATCCGAACCGAAGCCAAGTTTTTCCAGAACCGTCGGGCCAGGGGCGGAGGCGCCGAAGCGATCGATCCCGATCACATCGCCGTCTCTGCCTACGTACTTCCACCAGCAAAGGGTTGCGCCGGCTTCGATGGCCAGCTTGGGGAGGTGGTCGGGGAAGATGGAGGCTTTGTAGCTGTCGGGCTGTTCCTCGAAGATGCGGAAGCTCGGCATGGAGACCACGCGCGCGCTGATGCCGTCTTTCTTCAGCTGCTCGGCGGCGCGGACGGCGGGCCACAGCTCGGCGCCGGTGCCGACGATCAGCACGTCAGGGGAGTCGCCGCCCTGTTCCACGATGTAAGCGCCGCGGCGCACGCCTTCGAAGACGCGCTGGCGGACCGGGTCCAGCAGTGGCAGGTCCTGCCGGGAAAGGGCCATGAAGGCCGGCCCCCTGCGCTCCAGCGCCAGCCCCCATGCGGCGGAGGTTTCATTCGCGTCCGCGGGGCGGAAATCGGTGAGGTGAGGAACGGCGCGCAGCATGGTGAGGTGCTCCACCGGCTGATGGGTGGGACCGTCTTCGCCGAGACCGATGGAGTCGTGGGTAAAGATGAAGAGCGAGTGGATCTGCATGAGCGCCGCCAGGCGAATGGCGGGCTTGGCGTAGTCAGAGAAGACAAAGAACGTGGAGCCGTAGGGGATGACGCCGCCGTGCGCGGCCATGCCGTTCACCGCGGCGCACATGCCGAATTCACGGACGCCGAAGTAGATGTTTTCCCCAGTCGGATCCAGATGGAAGTTGGCGCTGTCTTTGATGACGGTTTTGGTGGAGGTTGAGAGGTCCGCGGCGCCGCCGATCAGCTCCGGAACCTGCTTCGCAATCGCATTCATCACGAGGTTGCCGGCGCTGCGCGTCGCGACGGGCTTGCCGTCGGCAGGAAACTGCGGCAGGGACTGCTGCCAGCCGTCTTTGAGACGGCCCGCCTGGACGCGCTCGAACTCGGCGGCCTGCTCGGGGAAGGCCTTCTTGTAATTCGCAAACAGCGCGTTCCAGTCTGACTCCTCTTTCGCGCCGCGATCCACGGACTGCAGCCAGTTCTTTGCCGCATCGTCGGGCACGTAGAAGACTTTATCTTCGGGCCAGCCGAGGTTTTTCCTGGTCTGCTTTACGGCTTCGACACCGAGGGCTTCGCCGTGGGCCTTGTTCGTGCCGGCCTTGGGGCTGCCGTAGCCGATGACGGTGCGGACCGCGATGAGGGAGGGCTTGTCCTTCACGGCCTGGGCCGCTTCAATCGCCTTCGAAATACCTTCGAGGTCGTTGCCATCACCGACGATCTGCACGTGCCAGTGATACGCCTCAAAGCGTTTCAGCACGTCTTCGGTAAACGACAGTTCGGTCGGTCCGTCGAGGGAGATCAGGTTGTCGTCGTAGAGATAAATCAGCTTGCCCAGGCCGAGGGTGCCTGCCAGCGAGGCGGCCTCGTGGGAGATGCCCTCCATCAGGTCGCCATCGGAGACCAGGCCGTAGGTGTAGTGGTCGACGACGTTGAAGCCGGGGCGGTTATAGAGGGCGGCGAGATGCTTTTCGGCCATCGCCAGACCCACGCCCATACCAAAACCCTGGCCGAGGGGGCCGGTTGTGAGCTCGACTCCGTCGGTGTGGCCGTACTCGGGATGACCGGGCGTCCGCGATCCCCACTGGCGGAACTGCTCCAGGTCCGCAATGGACAGGTCGTAGCCTGTGAGGTGCAGCGCGGAATAGAGCAGGGCCGAAGCGTGGCCGTTGGAGAGGACGAAGCGGTCGCGATTCGCCCACTTCGAGTGCTTCGGATTATGGCGCATGTACTTGTGAAACAGGAGATAGGCGATGGGCGCATCGCCGAGGGGCGCACCGGGATGACCGCTGTTGGCTTTTTGAACGGCGTCCACCGCGAGAAAGCGCAGCGCGTTAATCGACAACTGATCCAGTTCGTTCATAGTCCTCGTCTCTCTTCCGGGGATGTGCTGGCTGGGGACGTTCGGGCGGCCGGACGACCAATTCTGATTCTCGCTCTCCTGGTTAGGATGACGCAAACAGACAGCCGGTCTCAGGCGGGCGGCTCGAGGGTGACTTCAAAATTGCGGCCTTCCCAGCGATTCTCGTCCGGCCAGAACAGGGTGAAGGTCAGAGAGCCGGTCTGACCGGGCTCCGTGGGCAGATCGGCGTACGAGCCGGCGTAGCCGAGCGGGGTGCTGTCGAGAACATGGGTGGTTTGCCAGTTGTCGGGCGACCAGGTGACATGGAAGCGCTCGGCCGAGGTAATCCGCAGCGATTTGCCGGCGGTCATCTGGCGAATCTGACGGCGGAGCACCTTAAAGACCTCGATCCGGCTCTGCGGGTGACGGCCTCGGGCGTAGCGTTCTTCCACGATGGGGATGCAGTCGTAGACGCGGTCGTCGGTGGCGGAGCGCAGCAGCTTGAGGTACTCAGAGTGGGCCCACACCAGGGGCATGGCCGAACCCGCGGGGCCTCCAAGAACGAGCCCGTCTTTGTCCGGCTCATCCCAGATCTGCTCGGGGAGCATGCCGCCGCTGGAGGCAAAGCGTTCGATGGAGGCAATGAGCGGCCCCACATCGTGGCCGGCGGCCAGCTCGTAGTGGGCGCGCTCGCCCACCAGCAGCGGCCAGGCGCGGCCTTTTCCCCAGCCCAGGAAAGGACCGCCATCGCTGCGCTGGCCGTAGCCGTCGTGGTTATAGCGCAGCCAGCAGGGGCCTTTTGGCGTGTCCACTTTGAGCACGTAGTCCACAACTTTGAGCGAGTCCACGATCAGGGGATCGTCGGGGGCGCGGACGCCATAACGGACCAGCTCAAGGAAACCGGCGTCAATGATCTCGCGCGCCTCGAACTCGGATTTCTCGCCCGGCGCGAGGTTGTTGATGTGCAGGGTCTCGCTTCCGCAGCGTTCGTGCGCGTAGGGATCGCTGCATTCCGGAGGGCGAATGCGCATGTAGTGGCGCTTCACGTCAGGATGCAGAACGCCGTCGTTGGTCACGGTCCAGTCTTCCAGATGGCTCTCGATCCAGTCGGCGTGCTCTTCGAGGAAATGCGCGAGCTCCGGCGAGCCGTGCACTCGCGCCATGTCGGCCGCGCAGATGAGCGCCGCGATGACCGCAGCCAGGGTGGAAGGCGAATAGCCGGAGGTCTCCTCCCAGCGCTCCTGCTGGGTTACCGGCGCGTAACGCACAAGGAATCCGGCGGCGCGCTCGACAAAAGGAAAAGCATTAAAGCTGCCCAGCGCATCGTGCTTCCACAATCGCCATGCCAGCATGATGGGAAAGGCGACCTCGTCGAGCTGAATGCCGGTCCAGTAGGGCTCGCCGTTCACCCAGAAATTCTGCGAGAAGCCGCCATCGGGTTTCTGAGTGCAGGCGAGGTAGACGAGAGCGCGCAGAGCGGTCTCCCAGCGGCCGCAGGCCATCAGGGCGCTGGCGGTCTGCACCATATCGCGGGTCCACACCAGGTGATAGCCGCCCAGGTCGTCGTCGCCCTTGGCGTAGCCCCAGGGAATGGACGCGGATGCGACGAAGGCTCCGGCGAAGGTCTTATCTTCGTGGGCGAGAACGACGTTGTGGCTGATGTTGAGCAGGCGGCCGTTGTCGTTGCTGTGCTGGGCCAGCTCGCGCGGCGTGGCGGCGCGGTGCCACTGCTCGATGAAGCGGGACAGATGGCGCTCGAAGGGAACGCCCAGGGATCCGACGGTGGCGGAGAGGGCAGCGTGATGGCCCTCGCCGAAGCCGATGGCGACGGTGAACTCGCGGCGCATCGTGGGCAGCTCGCCCATGACGGCAATGTTGCCGTCGAGCGCCGAGCCGAACTCCCAGTCCATTTTGAAATTCTGCTTCAGGTCCTGCCAGCCGTCGCTGGTGCCCACAAAGCCGCAGCTGGCGCGGGAAAAGCCGCAGTCGGCGGCAAAGGCGAGGGACATCGCTTCCTTCCAGGCCAGGACCACGCGCTGGCCCGCCACATCGATAACCTGGGCGGAATTGCCGCGGCCGCCCACCTCAAGATGCGGGGAGAGCAGGGCATAGATGTGGAGACGCGAGAGAAACTCCTCTTCTCCCTCCAGCCGGACGTTGACCAGCATCACCGGATAGTGGGGGTCGGAGATCATCCTGCGGACGATGGTGTAGCGGCCTTCCGGGTCGCTGTTGCGCACGGTGATGGCCAGCGCGTCGGCATCGATGTAGTCGAATTCGTGCGTCAGGTCCCGCCGTTCCTCGTGGAAGAACGTCTCCCCATCGGTGATGAGGAACTGCATATCGCGGATCTGGGGCCGGTCGATGGTGGGGCAGTAGATCTCGTTGAGGATGCCGTGGGAGACGGTGAACCAGATCTTGCTGGAAGCGGCGTAGGCGGTGCTGACGCCGTCTTTGGCGCTGGAGGTCCATCGTGGCTCGAGCCCGGGCGCGCCAAATGCCGGCCCCTGGCCTTCGATCCATCGGTACTGCGGGGTGGAATTTGCCATGAAAGCAGTTATTCTCTCCGAATTTTTGAAACCCTGCGTAACGATTGGATCAATTCAGGGGGAGTTCGGTGTCAGTCTTTCTGCCGGCAGCGGTAATTTTTTCCAGGGAGGAGCCGAAGGGGCCTAGGAGATCTGCCACATTGCGTTCACGTCCGGATGGAACTGCACGAGGCTCATGGCGTGCGCAATTTCAGGGTTTTGCATGAAGTATTTCCAGACGAAACCGGTGCGCAGATTTTCCGCCATCAGCATCATGATTCCCTGATCGATGCCGAGAATGTCGGGGGCAAACCAGTTGGCGTGGGGCTGAAAGGCATCGACAAAGCCGTAGCGGGTGTAGACCTTGTCTTTGAACTGCTCGCGCATGCTGAGCAGGACGTGGGTGCACTCGGCAGGCAGGAAGACGACCGAACCTCCCGCTGCATTCGGGACCAGAGTGCCATCGAGAGGACCCATGGCGGGCGGGCCGCCCCAGACGCGATAGCCTTCGCGGGAGTCGGAGGCGGAGACGCCCCAGAGATTCTGATCGAACCAGGGGAATCGCCGCCCTTCGGTCAGACACCACAACTGATGCGCGCTGGTGGCGGCAATGGAATTGGTGAAGTAGTTGGCGTGCAGATCGGCAATGTTGCGCAGGTCGCACCACGCATGGGCGTACTGATGGATAAAGATGGGCGCGACGCCGCTGATGTAATCCAGCCCTCCGAATTGCACCACGGGGCGCTGCAGATCGTTCCAGGTGGTGGCGGGAATGGGATGCGTGGGGGAGCCGATGGCCAGCAGGTACAGGACCAGCAGCTCGGAATAAATGTCCCAGCGATGGCTGAGAAAACCCTGGTCGGGCAGCCAGCCCATGGAAAGAGTGTTTCCGCCGTTGAGCATCCACTCCCAGTCAATGCGGCGGTAGAAGGTGGTCGCCAGGCCTTCAATGCGGGGATTGCCGGCAAAGTACTGACGGCAGGTAAGAATGCCGCAGAGCAGCCAGCAGGTATCGATGGAAGAGAGCTCGCTGCCAAACATGCGCTGGCCGCTCTCCATATCGATGAAGTGGTAGAGAAAGCCGTGTTCGTGCGGGCAGTCTTCGAGCAGAAAGGCCAGAGTCTTCTCCACCCTCTGTTCGCAGTCAAAGGGGAGAAGGTAGTTGCGGTGATGCGCAATGCACAGACCGGTGAGACCAAAACCGGTGGCCGCAATGCTGGAGACGCGGCTGAGGGACAGGCCCACAGCCGGAGCCCGGTCGCGGACCATGCCGGTGCGGGGGCTGGCCTCGTTGTAAAAGAAATCGCTGGCGCGGCCCTCCAGATCGTCGAGCAGGGTTTGGGCGTCGGTGGTGACCTGGGTGAAGGGGTGATTGATGAAGACGCCGGGGGGATGGGAGTACTTCGCGGCGGCCTGAGATTCCGACTTCGGCTCCTGGCCGGGCTTCACTTTGGGAGCCTGGGTCTGGTTTTGCCCCAGCGCCAGCGCGGGGGAGCCCAGCGCAAGAACGCCGGATGCCCCGGCGCGACGCAGGAGTTCTCTTCGAGTTATGGAAGATGGAGCCAATCGAGGCCCGTTCTTATCCTGAGAATTCAGAAACACAGTCCATCAGCAGACAGGAATCTCCACCCATCCTCACAATGGATGCGATCAGCGGCAATCCTTTTCTCAATGTATAGGAGCGGCATGGGGGGGAGGCGGCTCGGGAAGCGAAAAACCGAAATTCGGCGGCACCTGCGGGTGAGTGGAGAAACTGCCTGCCCTTGCACCCTGCAGCCACCCTCCTGCATCCAGTATGATCGGAGGGCGCATTCTGCGCGGGCCTCCATTCGTATCCGCAAAACGGCCGCGCGACCCCTCGGCACAATCGAACTCTAACCCTCGCCTAAGGAGGAAGCTTTGGCACACGAAGTTCCACCCCTTCCGTATGACTACGCGGCTCTGGAGCCGCACATCGACTCTCAGACGATGCATCTGCATCATGACAAGCATCACGCCGCCTATGTCACCAATCTGAACGCGGCGATCGAAAAGCACCCCGACCTCGGAAAGCACTCCGCCGAGGATCTGCTGCGCAACCTCAACAGCGTGCCGGAAGACGTGCGCACGACGGTCCGCAACAACGGGGGCGGTCATGTGAACCACAGCATGTTCTGGGCCATCATGAAGCCGAATGGCGGCGGGGAGCCGAAAGGCGCCATCGGCGAGCAGATCAAAAAAGATTTCGGCAGCTTCGAGGATTTCAAGAAGCAGTTCAACGAGACCACGGCGAAGCAGTTCGGCTCCGGCTGGGGCTGGCTGATCTGGGACGGCAAGCTGAAGATCATCACCAGCGCCAACCAGGACAGCCCGCTGATGCAGGGCCACTTCCCCATTCTCGGCAACGATGTGTGGGAGCACGCCTACTACCTGAAGTACCAGAACCGGCGTCCGGAATATCTCGCGGCCTGGTGGAACACCGTCAACTGGGACGAAGTGAACAAGCGCTTCGAAACCGCGAAGAAGTAACTGTCGCACGTTCAAAGTGCCCTTTCTTTTGCTTCGCGCAAAGGGAAGGGCATTTCCGTCTCCGGCGGAGTTTATGATGGGGCGTTCCGCACCACTCGACACCGTGGAGGAGAGGTTGTTGATGCAGCGCTTGCGTTCCGGGTTTCTATTTGGAGGTTTGTCTGTTTTGGCGGCCTCGGTCCTGATGGGCCTCGGCCTCACCGCCGGCGCGCAGGTGACTCCCTCCGCACCGGCGCACTGGGTAGGGACCTGGGCGACATCGCCGTTTGGCGGCGATCCCTGGCACACGATCCCCACCGTGGTGGATTCCACCCTCCGCGAGATCGTCCACACGTCGATTCCAGGCAAGGCGCTGCGCGTCCGCTTCACGAACGAGTTCGGCATCGAGCCGCTGCGCATCGACGCGGCGACGGTTGCTCTGAGCGCCGGCGAATCGGCGATCCGGCCGGATTCTCTGCATACGCTCACCTTTGGCGGACAGGCTGCGATCTCGATCCCGCCGGGCGCGGAGGCGGTGAGCGACCCGGTGGAGATGGCCACGCCAGCTTTCACCGATCTCGCCATCAGTTTGTATCTGCCGCTGCAGCAAATCAGCGACGTGTCGGTTCATTCCAGCGCGCAGCAGATCAATTACATTGAGGCGGGCAGCAACGTGGTGAGCGCTCCAACGCTGACCGGCGCCGCGACCGTCCCCTCGTGGTACTTCGTCAAGGGCGTGGACGTGGAGCCGGCTGATGCCCACGCGGCGGCGGTGGTGGCCTATGGCGACTCGATCACCGACGGAGCCTATGCCACGGATAACGAGAACCACCGCTGGCCCGACTATCTCGCGGCACGGCTGCACAGCAATCCGGCGACCGCGAATCTGTCTGTTTTGAATGAAGGCATCGGCGGCAACTGCATCCTGATCACCTGCGTCGGACCCAACGCCCTGGCCCGCTTCGACCGCGACGTGCTGTCCCTGTCGGGAGTGAAGTACGTGATCGTGCTGGAGGGGATCAACGACATCGGCACGCTGCACGATGCCAATCGGCCGGCTTACCGCCTGACCGCCGAGGACCTGGAGCAGGGGCTGCGCCAGATGGTGGCCCGCGCCCACGAGCATGGCATCAAGGTCTTTGGCGCGACGCTGACCCCGTACCAGGGCGCCGGATATTACACCGATCACGGAGAGCAGATCCGCGAAGCGCTGAACGACTGGATCCGCCACGGGGACGCCTTTGACGGGGTCATCGATTTCGACAAAGCCACGCGCGATCCGGCACATCCGCTGGTGTATTTGCCGGCCTACGACAGCGGCGACCACCTGCATCCGAAAGATCCGGGCTATGCGGCCATGGCGAATTCCATCAACCTGAGCCTGTTTCAGTAAGCTGCGCGCCGGGACGGGGGGATTTCCTCTGATTTGGGACGGAAACGCCCATCGAGCGCGTGGAGCCGCATCGGCGCAACGATCGATTGTTTGCCCGGCCCGGACCGCAGCTTTTGACGCGAATTCGTGTCTAATGGACCAGAAAGGTCCTTCTGAACCATGCGTTTGTCGCTTATCGCAGCCCTCCCTGCTCTGGCTTTGGTTGTCCCGGCGGCCTTCGCGCAGGCCCCCGGCGTTCCGCCCGGCACCTCGCATTACTCCCTGGTCGAGGCCGACAACGGCAAGACGGCTGGCTCCGCCGAAGCGTCGGTGGCTACGATCCCGGGCGGTTATCAGATCACCTCACACGGCGACCTGAAGATGGCGAAGTTCACTTATTCGTTCACGAACGACAATCGCCTCGACGGCCAGCTGAATATCGTGCGCGACGAGCTGACCGGTACAGTGAACGGGACTCAGGTGACCTTTAACCTCGCCTCCGATGCGACGGGCCGCCAGTTCCAGATCAGCATCAATGCCGGCGGGAAGACCACGACCAACACCGTCGATCGCCACCAGCATCTGGCGCTGCTGCCGGACCTGGACCCTGCCGCCTATATCGAGATGGCGCACTTCGCTCTGGAACACCCGCCGACAACCTGGACTCTCATCCCCAAGCAGAATGGCGTGCTGGTGCCGGCGCAATACAACGACCGGCCGGACGTGAGCGGGACGCTGCAGGGTCACGCCACGACCGTGCATCACACCAGCGTGGTGGTGAGCGAACAAAACGGCATCACCGTGGAGCTTTATTACGCAACCGACGGGCGGCTGCTCGAGGCGGATTTGCCGGAACAGAATTTCTATGTGGTTGGCGATGGATTTCGGCTGCAAAGCCGGCCGCATTACACGCCGCCTCGCGGTGTGGCTCCGCCGCAGGGCGCCCAGCAACCAGGCCAGAGTGCTCCGCCACAAAATCCGTAGCGAGAACACAGGCCCGCCGCAAGGCGGGCTTTTTCTTTGACTTTCCGCCGCCTGTTGGCTGAAAATTCATTGCCCGCGGTTGCTGAACCCGGGAGACGATAGACTGATCCGCATGGCGGCTGCTTTTGCGCGGACGCCAAACAACGCCACAACCCGGCCCTGAATCTCAGCCCTCGAGGACCCACGCATGAAACCCATACTCCGCACGGCTGTCATTTCGACCCTCGCCCTCACCCTGGCTGGCCTGCCGGCCCTTGCCCAGGATCACCCTGACCACCCCCAGGACCACCGCGACACCCAGCATTACGTCCATCACCAGGAATGGCACAAGGGCTCTCGCATCTCTCACGATGACTGGAGCCGGGGCGAATCGGTTGACTGGCACGCACACCACCTGCGCCAGCCGCCCCGCGGCTACGAGTGGCGCGAGGTTGATGGCAACTATGTGATGGCTGCCATCGCCACAGGCGTCATCGCGTCGGTCATCATCGCCTCACACCCGCACTAATCGTCGGCTCGCGGGCTTCCGCGACCGCTGTGAACCCGGTGTCCGCGCAGACCGAGGATAGGTCTGCGTGGGCGGTGCCGGCTCCAGGCGCCCGATTACCAAGGTGTCCCCTTCCCTGATCGACCCCCTCGCCACGATCCTGCCCGCTGCGCGACACTCCTGAAGGGGGAATCGAGGATGACCGCCAGCCTGCTGCCCATTTCAGCCATAGCCCGCAAACTACAACTCACGGAATCCGACTACGAGCCGCTCGCGCCGTGGGCGGCCAAGCTCCGCCTCGACCTCCTCACCGATCCGCTTCGTCCGCCGCGCGGCAAGCTCATCCTCGTCACGGCCACCACGCCCACCGCATCCGGCGAGGGCAAGACGGTCACTTCCATCGGCCTCGTGCAGGGGCTTGAGCGCCTTGGCCGCCGCGCCATCATCACCTCCCGCGAGCCCTCGCTCGGCCCCGTCTTCGGCATGAAAGGGGGAGCGGCGGGCGGCGGACTCTCGCAGATCGAGCCTGCCCAGCGCATCAACCTGCACTTCACCGGCGACTTTCACGCCATCACCTCGGCGCATAATCTGCTCGCGGCTCTGATCGACGCGCACCTCTTCCACGGCAACGACCTCGACATCGATCCCGAGCAGATCTGGTGGCCGCGCGCGATGGACGTGAACGACCGGGCGCTTCGGGCGATCAATATTGAAGTCACGGGCAAACGCCAGGGCGCGAACCGGCGAACCGGCTTTGTCATCACCGCCGCCTCGGAGATTATGGCCATCCTCGCGCTTTCCACCGGCCGCGACGACCTGCGCCATCGACTCGCGTCGATCGTGGTGGGCGCAAACCGCAGCGGCAAGCCCGTCACCGCTGCCGACCTGAAAGCCACCGGCGCCATGATGGCCCTGCTCGTTGACGCGCTGCTGCCTAACCTTGTGCAGACGCGGGAAGGGACGCCTGCGCTGGTGCACTGCGGCCCCTTTGGCAACATCGCCCACGGCACCAGCAGCGTGCTGGCGCAGACGATGGGCCTGCGGCTGGCCGATTATGTCGTCAACGAAGCCGGATTCGCCGCCGACCTCGGCGCGGAAAAGTACATCGACATTGTGATGCGCGTCTCCGGCGTCAGCCCTTCGGCCGCGGTTCTGGTCACCACGGTGCAGAGCCTGCGCAACCAGGGAGAAGGCAATCTGGAAAATGGCTTCTCCAACCTCGCCCGGCACATCGCCAACCTGCAGCACTTCCGGCTACCGGTGCTCGTCGCGCTGAACCACTTCCCTCACGACACCACGGAGGAACTGGACGCGGTTCGCGCGGTCTGCGCGCAGCTCGGCGTTCCCTGCGCGCTCGCGGAAGCCTACACAAAGGGCGGCGCCGGATGCGAAGACCTCGCCCGCGCCGTCATCAGCCTCATCGACCGTTCAGGTCCGGTCGCCGCCCAGCCCATCTACGACCTGGCCGACAGCTACGAGGAAAAGCTGCACAAGGTGGCCACCGGCATCTACGGCGCCAGCACCGTTTCTCTCAGCGAGACGGCTCAGGCAAAGCTGGGGCAGTTCGAAAGCTGGGGCTACGGCGGCCTGCCCATCTGCGTAGCCAAGACGCAGTACTCGTTCACCGACGACCCCAAACGCATGGGGGCGCCGTCCTGCTGGACGCTTCACATCAACGACGTGTCGTTGTCGGCGGGCGCGGGCTTTCTGGTTCCTGTGGCCGGCAACATGATGCTCATGCCGGGCCTGCCGAAGGTCTCCCGCGCGGAAGAGATCGACGTGAACGACGAAGACGAGATTCTCGGCGTGTGAGTTCGAAGGGGAGGGGTTTCAGCTTTCCGAGCCGTCGCTGTCGGCCAGCGTCTGCCGGAACGAAATTGTCTTGTGCCCGATGAAGCTGAAGATCACCGTGACGACCAGCATGAGGGCCGCAGCCAGATACGAAGCTGCCTGCGGCCGTTGCATATGCCGCCGCAGCAGGGGCACCAGTACGGCCATGCCCGCGAGGTTGAGAACCATACTGGTCCCGTAGACACCCACGCAGCGCAGCCACTCGCGCAGATAATGCCCTTTGGTGCGAAAGACAAACCATTTGTAGCCAAGAAACGCCACGGTGATCGCGATCAGGCTGGAGAGCAGCGTGGCCAGCAGATAGCCGGCCGGGACCCGCCGCAACAGCCAGTTGAGCAGCGCAAACAGTCCGTAGCCGAAGACGGTATTGAAGCCGCCCACGAGCAGATAGCGGAAAAACTCCGCGCCGGATCGATGATGTTCGCGGTTCAGGCTCAACAGTTGATGCGCTCTTTTTCCGTCACCAGCGGACGATTCTGCGCCATCGTGTGGATCGATCCCACGTATTCGCCGATGATGCCCAGCGCAATCATCTGCACCGATCCCAGGAAGAATAGGCCGATGACTACTGGCGCGATACCGACGGTGAAGTGCTTCCAGAACGCAACCTTGTAGCCAAAGTAAAAGAGGCCCGCCAGGAAGCAGAGCAGCGAACAGACAAATCCGGTGAACGTGACTAACCGCAGCGGCACCCTGGACAGGTTCGTAATGCCCAGCATCGCGATGTCGTACAAGATGTAGAAATTGTGTTTCGTGATGCCGCGCTTGCGCAGGGCCTGGTGAAAGAACACCTTCGTGTGGGGCAGCCCCAGCTCCGCGATCATGCCGCGAAAGTAGGGATACGGATCATGGTACTTCCTCAGTTCCTCCACTACCCTTCGATCGTAGAGTCCAAACCCCGTGTAATGCTCAATGACCTCCACGTTCGTCAGACGCGCGACCAGCCTGTAATAACTGGTCCGAATGCGATACATCAGGCCGCTTTCGTCGCTTGAATTCTTCACCGCGGCCACGATTGGAATTCCCTTCTCCCACTCGCGAATCATCGCGACAAACAGCTCGGGAGGCTCCTGCAGATCTGACGCAATCATCCCTATGGCGTCTCCTTCTGCCTGCAGAAATCCATGCACCGGCGACCGGACCGGTCCGAAGTTCCGTGCGTTCACAATCACTCCCAGCGCCGGATCTTTGGCTGCCAGTTCGCGCAGCACGCCCACCGTGTTGTCCGTCGACCCATTGTCAATAAAGAGAAACGCAAAGCGATACTCCGGCAGCGAGGCAGCGAGGTCCTGCAGACGCCGATACATCTCTCCCACATTCAGCTCTTCGTTGAGACAAGGAGAGACGATGGTAATCAGCTTTTGCGTCACTCAACCAACCTCGACCCACAATCTGGTTCCAAGGCTACATGCACGCCGTTCGTCCGCGTCAGACTTTCCTCATGCGGGTACTGACACAGATAATGCTCGGACACGTGCGAATCACCGGCGCTCATTGTCTCCGTACATAAAGCGAGATCGGGGTGTCGCCCGGCATCAGTTGGAAGGTGTCCACCAGCCGGTACTCCGGCAAAAGCGTGTCGATTGCCTTCACCAGATCACGCTGGCCGCTCGGTTTTCCGTCGCGCCAAATGGCTTCCTGGACCTCCAGGTCTCTTTCAGAAGGCCGCGCGAAAGCGATCACCTGAGGAGGATTCCGGAGAAGCCGTTCGGCATCCTCTCGCGCCAGGCTGTCCGACACGACGTCAATGTTGTGCGAGGTAGCCCACGTGGGCGGGTTCGCTCCACTTAGCGCATACAACAAAACAAACTCCGGATAGGTGAAGACACTCTGCCCGTGTTCCGCCGCCGACTGCATCAGCGGCACGGTTTCGTCCAGGAGCCGAACCTCTTCGGGAGCCAGCCGCATGCCCCTCATCTCCGGCAGCCTGGACCGTACGGTCGCCATCCGCACCGGTGCTTCATCCTGATTGTCGAAGGTAAACGGGAGATCGAGCTTTTCACGCACAGCCAGAAAGATCATCGCGATCATGACGGCATACAGGAGTCGCCGCCCCCAGCCTCGGGCGCCCTCCACGGCCGCAGCAAGAAGCAGCCCCAACCCCGGAATCGTCATCGCCTCAAAGGCGGGCCAGGAAAGAGAAAGCGTGAAAGCCACCGACCATCCCACTGCCGCCAGGATCGCGAGTTGCCACAACCGAAGGGTCGTCTTCGGGGTGCGCTTCCATGCCAGATCAATCGCGATTAGTCCGAAAATTGTAGTGCCGATGAATGTGAAATAGACGGCGCTCTTCGAGACGTCCCGCAGAGCCGGGAGTCGCGTCAGTGCCAGCAATTCCGCCGCTCCGATGGTGACCACCACCGCGGCTGCAAATGTCCGCCATCGTGGCGACTCCGGATCGCCCGATTTCTCCGCCGCAATGCTGCGCATGATGGCTCGCCCGCTCAGCGCCAGACCCGCAACTCCCAGCAAAACCCATAACCAGTATCCCAGGGCAACGACGATCTCCCGCAAAATGAACATGCCGGGCTTTCCGGCTTTGGCGTGCGGCCCGGTCACAAACAGCATCTGCAGGCACGCGTGCAATACACCAAGGTGCGCAAGGTAGCCCGCGATCGCCAGCACAGGCACGGCGAATCCCAGCCAGTACATGGCCAGCCATGCGGCACAGCGGCGCAAATTGAATAAGCGCGCACATGCAGCGCCTGCGATCACAGCGACAGCCACGGCCGTGCCCAGTCCGATGGTTTGCTTCGTGAGTGAGCTCAAACCGACGGCCACCCCGGCAGCCAGAGCAAGAAGCAGTGTTCGGCGCGGCCGCCACACCTCCAGGGATACGCTGGCGGCAAAGCCGCAAAGCATCGCGAAAAAGATCGCGTCGTGGTTATAAGACGCCAGAGGATCCGTGCGGTCGCCAGCCGAGATGATCACGGTCACCAGCGCAGCCCAAGTCGAAGCCCAGGCTCCGAAGCTGCGGCGCAGCCACGCATACATCAGCCCTGCCAGGGCGAGCCGTTCCACAACCGCGCAAGTGCGGCTCACGATCAGGGCCTTCCCAAACAATGACAATTCAATCGCGGCTTTGACGGAATTCAGCGGCGGACCTGCCGTGAAATAGTCGCGATAGGGAAGTCGCCCTGCCAGCAATGCCATTCCGCCGGCAAATTCTCCATCGCCCGAGCGCAGTGCCGCAAAGCGATTAAAGAAGGCAAGAAAATAGAGCGCCGCACCCGCAAACACGATGATCCAGGGCCATGCGGAGTCGCCCCGGTCACGCTCCCCAACCATCCGCGTTGCCATCGTGCACCAGGCTACCACAGCCGACGTCGCTTACCTATGACACTTTTCGCCTGCGGGAATCAAACTTCACCACCATGCCTCTGGGTCATCCTTGTGTTTCGGAAATCCCGCGCGTTCGGGTCGGAGCAGCAGGCGAATCGGCTTTTCTGCATGGGCTCAACGCTCGTGCGTGAGTTCTGATCTTGCCGGTCGCCTGGACCTCATTTTGAGCCCCTGACGCATCCCTTTCTGTATGATCCGCAAACTCAAATCCGGCGAATATCGGCTGTATTCGCGCAAGAAGAACCCGTCCACCGGCAAGCGGCGCAATCTCGGCACCTTCTCGACGCGCGAAAAGGCCGAGCAGCACGAGCGCGCAGTCCAATACTTTAAGCGGCACTAGAGAGGATCCCGCGATGCCCACGCACGCAGCCCGCAGCACGGCGAGGAAGTCCTCCGGCGCGAAGAAGAAATCCTCTTCAAAGAAACGCTGGGTCCGTGAGGTCACCACCGACTCCACCCATCCGCCCAAAGGTCTCTTCACGAAGAGCGCGCCCGTGATCGCCCGCAGCCTGGCCTCGAAGAAGGTTTCGCCCGGGGGGCCCGGTTCGGGCATGCGCATGCTCACGTATTTCCTCAACCGGGGCGGCAAGGGCCTCAGCGCCTCGCGCCGCCGCGAATTAGAGCGCGCCAAGACGCTCCTTCACGAGCGCGTGGTGGAAGAACGCAGGAAGAAGAAAGCCGCGTGATCGCAGCCAGCTAGCGGCGGGCCGTCGGCTGCTCCCCGCGCTCCACCGGCAGCAGCCTGCGCTTCTTCTCCGCGATCCAGAACATCACCGCGCCGCTGCCGATCAGCACCGCCGTTGATACTAATACCTTCGCCACCGCCAGCGGCTTATTCGGCTCCTCGTCGGCCGGAATCACCGACAGGATGATCGTCGCCACCGTGCTCAGGAGTCCAAGCCCGGCCAGCACCAGAGCCACCGGGCGCTTGCCGGGCACGCGCTGGACCTCCGGCCCGGCCGGCCGGCTCTGCAGCCGAGCCATGGCTCCAAAGAGGAACAGGAACGGAATGAATACCGTGATAATCCCCATACTCACCAGCACGTCATAGGCGCCGCGCACCGTGGTTCCGGCCTGCCCCAGCGCCGCGACAATGATGCCCGCCAGCCCATAGACGGCAATCGCCACCCACGGCGTGCGAAACCGCGGATGAATCCGCCCAAACACCGGCGGCAGATAATGATCAATGCCTGCGACAAATGGCAGGCGCGAGGTGGACGACAGAAACGATGCGGCGCCGCCCACGGCATTCAGCGCCAGCAACCCGGCCATGATCACCATGAGCCAGCCCACGTGGAAGCGCGCACAGAGCACAGCCACCCCGTGCATGAACCCCTCCACCCCGGACAACTGCCCCGCCGGCACGGCCACCAGCAGCGCGACCGTCCCCAGAATGTATCCCAGCGCCAGCACGGTGCCCCCGGCCAGCAGCGCTCGCGGAATGACCCTGCGCGGATTCTCAATCTCCTCGGCCATAAACGAGCCCGTCTCGCATCCGACAAAAGCAAAGAAGATCGTCGACCAGAAGATGGCGTTTTTCACCGACAGGCGCGGCGCCATCGTCGCAGCGGAGAAATGCGTCGCCGAGCCAAAGCGATGCGCCGACACCGCCGCCAGCACGATGAGGATGACGATGGGCAGCCAGCTGCCCGTCGAACATATATTGTTGAGCCACTTGCCCGCATCCAGCCCCACGATGTTGACCAGGGTGATGATGGCCAGCCACGCCACCGCAAATCCCATGAAAAACGCGGGACTCGCCGCGAGCGCATGACCCCGGGCGCCGGCCGCGAACAAGAGCGACCCGGCCCCGAAATACAAAACCGAGGGGAAGTAGGGCAGGTTCGACATCCAGTACATCCACGCCGCCATGAACCCGGCAAAGTCGCCGAACGCCTCCCGCGTCCAGACGTACAGGCCGCCCTCCTGCGGATAGCGTGACGAAAGCTCCATCACGCTCGCCGCCAGCGGGATGAAAAGTCCTACGAGGGCGAAGATCCACACGAGCAGAGAACCGGGACCCGCGGCCGCCGCCGTCGCGGCCCAGCGCACGCTCAACCCGGTGATGATGTAGAACAGCGTGAGATCGCGAAAGCGCAGCGCCCGCTTCAGCCGCGGCTGCCCGCTTTGCGGAGCCGGCGCTTCAGCCACGCCGGACCGGCCCCAAGTCCGCGAGCACCGCCATTGCCGCGTTCCGCCCGTTCACCCCGATCACGCTTCCGCCGGGATGCGTGCACGCGCCGCACAGATAAACGCCCGTCATGGGCGTGCGCGGGGTCAGCCGTTTCGACCACATATATGGAGGCAGGCATTCTCCCTGGAAAATGTGGCCGCCCGTGAGCCCCACCTTCTTCTCGATGTCCGGAGGCCCCAGGACCTGCGCCTCCACCACGGCAGAATCGAGATTCGAGCAGAAACGCCCCAGCGACCCCAGCGCCAGCCGCCGCACTTCGTCGCGCCGCGTCTCCCAGCTGCCATTTGTCATGGTGTACGGCACATATTGGGCAAACACGCTCATGGTATGCAGGCCGTCGGGCACCACGCTGCGGTCGTGCACGCTCTGGAAGTAGAGCTCGCACCACAGCGCCTCACCCAGCTCGCCGCGCTGCGCCGCGGCAAATCCCGACTTCCACTCGGTCTTCGCGAGCGGAGCATTGATCTGACCATAATGGTGCGGCTCGTCGGTTCCCGGGCGCGCTTTGAAGTTCGGCAGCTCCCGCAGCAGCACATTCAGCTTCACCGTGCAGCCTTCGATCGGCACCTGCTCGACCTTCGCCTTCCATCCCGCATCCGCCGCTCCGCCCATCAGCCGTAACGTCACCCGCGGATCCGCATTCGATACCACGACCCTGGCCGCGATCCGCTCGCCGCCGTCCAGCCGCACGCCTTCCCCGGGCACGATCTCCGCCACCGGCACGCCGCTCGCCACCGTCGCGCCCGCCTCGCGAGCCGCGTCGCAGAAATAGAACGACACCATCCCCATGCCGCCGCGAACGTAGCCCCACATCCCCGGCATCCCGCCCAGCCGTCCCGACGCATGATGGAAACGGATTGACGCCGTCCCTTTGTCGAACGGGCTTGCGTTCGTTCCGATCACGCCCTGCCCCAGATACGCCGTCTGCAGCCGCTCGTCGCGCAGATAATGCTCCACAAACTCCGCCATCGACCAGTCGAAGAGCAGCTTGCGCGCCTCCTCATCGCCGCCCAGCCGCTCGTCGATCGACTCCGGCGACGGCGCTTCGCCGATCCAGCTGTCTCCCTCGCCCGCCGGACGCAGCTTGTCGCGCAGACCCGCCAGCGTGGCGTTCATCGCCTTCCAGCCCTCCACGTCACCGGGAGCAAAGCGCCGCACCTCGGCCTCGCAGCGCTCGTCGTCGTCCCACAACTGCACGCTGCTTCCGTCGAGAAACGGCACGAAAAGCCCGTTTACCGCCGGCGTCCAGTGGAATCCCCGCGCCGGCAGACCCAGTTCCTCCACCACCGTTGGGTGCAGCAGTCCCGCCAGATAGGCGCACGGCGACATCCGCACGCCGGGGTGCGTCTCCGGGAAAGGCTCCTCGATCGTGCATGCGCCGCCCACGCGCAGCCGGCTCTCCAGCACCAGCACTCTGTGTCCGGCCCGCGCGAGATAGGCCGCGCAGGCCAGCCCGTTGTGCCCCGCCCCGACAACAATCACATCCCAGTCGCGTGCCGCCAGCTCGCGGACCGGCGCCGGCAGACCCACCTCTCCCAATACCGCTGCGGTTGCTGAACTCAGAGGATCCTCCTCCTCGCCGAATGGATTCCTGCCAGTATCCACGCCAAAAGCGGAATGCGGAAGCCCACTGCCTCGGCTCCCCTGACCTCCGCGTTCTCTGTGCCCTCTGCAGTGCAGACTCTCCTCGCTGCCCCTTCACACAAATCCATGCGCAAGGCGGCGCCCCCGGCCTATACTGTCGCTTCCGCCGAGTAATCCGATTTAGGAGCACATTTCGACCATGGTGTCCGTCCGCCTGCGCTTCGCATGTTTTTCGCTTCTAGCCGCTTTTGCCCTCGTTCCAGTCGCCACCCGCGCCCAGCAAACCAGCGACGCCCAGCGCCCGTGGCTGAACACGGCCCTCCCCGTCGATCAGCGCGTCGACGACCTCATCTCGCGGATGACCCTCGAAGAGAAGGTTCAGCAGATGCGCGACCACGCCCCGGCGATCCCGCGCCTCGGTGTGCCCGCCTATTTCTGGTGGAATGAGGGCCTGCACGGCGTTGCGTTTTCCGGATACGCCACCAATTTTCCCCAGGTCATCGGCATGGCCGCGACTTTCGATCCGCCGCTGGTCCACCGCATGGGCCAGACCGTCTCCACCGAGGCCCGCGCCAAGTATGACGAGGCTATTCGTAACAATCAGCATGAACAATTCTTCGGCCTCACGTTCTGGGCGCCCAACATCAACATCTTTCGCGATCCCCGCTGGGGCCGTGGACAGGAAACCTATGGCGAGGACCCGTTCCTCACCGCCCGCATGGCCGTCGCCTTCGTCAGCGGCATGCAGGGCGACGATCCGCACTACTTCCGCGTCGTCTCCACGCCCAAGCACTACGCCGTGCACAGCGGACCCGAGCCTCTCCGCCACCATTTCAACGTCGATGTCTCCCCGCACGACCTCGAGGACACGTACCTGCCCGCCTTCCGCGCCGCCGTTACTGAGGCTCACGCGCAGTCCGTCATGTGCGCCTACAACGCCATCGACGGCGCGCCAGCCTGCGCCAACACCATGCTCCTGCAGCAGCACCTGCGCGACGACTGGCACTTCGACGGCTACGTTGTCTCCGACTGCGCCGCAGCCGCCGACATCTACACCGGCCACCATTACGCGCCCGACATGGCCCACGCCGCCGCGGATGCGGTGAAGGCCGGCACCGATCTCGAATGCGGCTTCAACCAGGGCCAGGCCTTTCCATCGCTTGTCGAGGCCGTGCACGAGGGGCTGGTCACCGAAGCCGACATCAACCAGGCTGTGCACCGCCTCTTCCGTGCCCGCTTCCGGCTCGGGATGTTCGACCCGCCATCCAGCTACGCCTACGGCCGCATCCCCTTCAGCACCGTCAACTCGCCCGAGCACCGGCAGCTCTCGCTCGAGGCCGCGCGCGAATCGATGGTCCTGCTGAAGAACGAAGATCACATTCTCCCACTGAAGTCTGACGTCGCCAGCATCGCCGTCGTGGGACCCACCGCCGCGCTCGTTCAGGCGCTTCAGGGTAATTACAACGGACCACCCCCGAACCCCGTCTTCCCGCTGGTGGGCATCGAGAAGCGCTTCCCGTCATCGCATATCCATTACGCCCAGGGCTCAACGCTGGTCGAGGGCTTTGCCGTCCCCATCGAGGAAACCGCTCTGCGCCCCGCAAGCGGCTCAGGGCACGGCCTCACCGGCGAGTACTTCGCCTCACCCGATTTCAGCGGCCGGCCGGTTCTCATCCGCACCGACCGCTTCATCAACTTCAACTGGGATAAGGTTGTCCCCGTCCCGGGCCTGCAGCGCAACAACTACTCCGTACGCTGGACCGGCACCTTTACCCCGCCCGCGCCCGGCGACTACAAACTCGGCGTCCGTATCAATTACTGTTACGCATGCGAGAACGCTGAAGGATTTCGTCTCTATCTCGATGACAAATTGATTCTCCAAAGCGGAAAAACCATGTCCGGCGAGCGGGGAACCGCCTACGACGCCTCGGTCCACTTCGACAACACACAACCGCATCAGATCCGTCTCGAATACCTCCACGGCACCGGCACCGCGGGCATCGATCTCTCCTGGATCGCCCCCGCCGACGCCCTCCGCGCCGAAGCCGTCGAGGCCGCGAAACAATCTGATGTGGTCATCGCCTGCGTTGGCCTCTCGCCCAATCTCGAAGGCGAAGAAATGCCCGTGCATCTTGACGGCTTCAGCGGCGGCGACCGCACCTCCATCAGCCTGCCTGCCGCCCAGCAGGATCTCCTCCACGCCCTGGCTGCGACCGGCAAACCCCTCATCGTCGTTCTGCAAAATGGATCGGCGCTGGCCGTGGACTGGGCCGCCCAGCACGCCGCCGCGATCCTCGAAGCGTGGTATCCCGGCGAAGAAGGCGGCACCGCCATTGCCGAAACCCTCGCCGGCGACAATGACCCCGCCGGCCGCCTGCCGCTGACTTTCTACGCCTCGCTCGACCAGCTGCCGCCCTTCACCGACTACTCCATGCAGAACCGCACCTACCGCTACTTCACCGGCAAGCCGCTCTACCCGTTCGGCTACGGGCTCAGCTACACCACGTTCGCTTACAGCGAGGTAAAGGTCCCGCGCGAAGTTGAGGCCGGCCAGCCGATCCAGGTGGAAGCTGAAGTCAAAAACACCGGTGCCCGTTCCGGCGACGAGGTCGTCGAGGTCTACCTCACCCAGCCCCGCGGTTTTGAAACGCCCATCCGCGAGCTCGCCGCCTTCGAGCGCCTGCACCTTGACGCCGGCGCTTCCGCCCACGTCGGCCTGACGCTGAGCCCGCGATCCATCGCCCAGGTCGACAAGGACGGCAACCGCATCGTCGAACCCGGTGAGTACACCCTCTCCATCGGCAGCGGCCAGCCCGGCGACGCCCCCAACGTCAGGACCGCCGCCTTTGCCGTCAAAGGAAAAAAGGAACTCGCAAAATAAAATGTGCTTTACTTAAACGTTTAAGCTGCTACGATGACCCCTGGATTCCGGCGTCTCCGATTCTGCCCGAGCCCGAGTCCACAACCGCTGCAGGCTCCCGGCTGCTTTTCTGAGGCTTTCCATGAAACGTCGCTCTTTTCTGAAGTCCGCCGCCACTTTCGCCGCCGCTCCGGCTCTCGCGCCCCTCGCCCACGCGGCCGCCTCCGCCGAACTTCCGGAGATTTCCACTCCCGCTCCGCGCTCCTTCCCGCAGGGGTTCCTGTGGGGCACGGCCACCGCCGCCTATCAGGTCGAGGGCGCCGTTCACACCGACGGACGCGGACCCTCCGTGTGGGACACCTTCTCTCACACCCCGGGCAAGACCTACGAGGGCGAAACCGCCGACGTCACCGACGACGACTTCCACCTCTATAAGGAAGACGTCGCCCTGATGAAAGAACTCGGCGTGAAGACCTACCGCTTCTCCATCGCCTGGCCGCGCGTCTTCCCGCAGGGCACCGGCACGCCTAACCCGAAAGGCCTCGACTTCTACAAGCGCCTCCTTGATGAGCTCGAGTCCGCCGGCATCGCGCCCTACTGCACGCTCTTCCACTGGGATCTGCCCCAGGCCCTGCAGGACAAAGGCGGCTGGACCAACCCCGCCACCGCCCACGCCTTCGCCGACTACGCCGGCTACACCGCCGGCCAGCTCTCCGATCGCATCAGCCACTGGATGACGATCAACGAGTTCGGTTCTTTCATCGAAGCCGGCTATGAGACCGGCGAATCGGCGCCCGGCCTGCGCCTGCTGCGCAAAGACGTCGCCCAGGCCCGCCACATTGCCGTTCTCGCTCACGGACTCGCCGTTCAGGCCATCCGCGCCTCCGCCAGGAATCCGGTCAAGGTCGGCCTCGCCCAGGATGCGCCCGGCGCCATGCCCGCCATCGAAAACGAAGCGCATGTTCGCGCGGCGGAAACCGCCTTCCGCCAGCTCAACGCGAAATACCTCACCGTCATCATGGAAGGCCGCTACACCGACCTCTACCTCCGCACCCTCGGCGCCGACGCCCCGCACTTCACCCCCGAGGAGATGAAGATTATCTCAACGCCTCTCGATTTCCTCGGCATCAATATCTACACCACGCAGGAAGCCATCCCCACCGACACGCCCGAGGGCTTCGCGATGGTCCCGCGCCCGGCCAGCTATCCTCACGCTTCGTCAGACTGGCTCTTCTTCAACCCGCAGGCCATCTACTGGACCCCGAAGCTCGTCTCGCAGATCTGGGGGGTGAAAGAAATCTACATAACGGAGAACGGCTACTCGTCGGACGACATCCTCCGCCCCGAGGCTCCCGGACCCGACGGCAAGGTCCTCGACACCGACCGCGTTCTTTATCTGCGCAACTACCTCACGCAGCTCCAGCGCGGCGTCTCGGAAGGCGTTCCCGTAAAGGGCTACTTCCTCTGGAGCCTTCTCGACAACTTCGAGTGGGCCTCCGGCTTCTCCAAGCGCTTCGGACTCACCTACGTCGACTTCAAAACCGAGAAGCGCACCCCCAAGCTCTCGTACCACTTCTACCAGGAGATCATCCGCCGCAACGCCCTGGTGTAGAGTCCGGGTTTCCCATCCCTGTCCGCGGGTTCACTGCGGACAGGATGGGCCTCGCGCCCAGGCACCCTGTACCCTGTCCTCTGCACCCTGTACCCTGATTCCGTGCCCTCCCAGGACTTCCTCGGCAACGAAGCGACCGTTCGCCACCTGCGCGAAGCCCTCGCCGCCCAGCGGCTCCCGCATTCTCTGATCCTTGCCGGACCTCGCGGCGCCGGCAAATACACGCTCGCCATCATGCTCGCCCAGGCCGCGAACTGCCTCACCCCGCCGGCCAATCCCGACGGCCTCCCCGACTTTTGCGGCGTCTGCTCCAACTGCGTCCGCATCGGCGAATCCCGCGACCTCGACGCCCGCTTTGCCGAAGCCGTCGCCACCCGCGAAGACATGCGCGACGCCGACAAGCGCGACACCCGCATCCTGATTCAGACTCATCCCGACGTCCTCGTCATTCCGCCCGACCCACCGCAGATGCTCATCAAGATCGGACAGGTCCGCGTGCTCACCCGCGAAATCTACCGCGTCCCCGCCGAAGCCCGGCGCGCCTTTTCCATCTTCACCAGCGCGTCCTTTATGAAAGAGGCGGCCAATTCCCTTCTCAAGGTCCTCGAAGAGCCGCCCGCGCACGCCACCATCGTCCTGCTGGCGGAAAACCCCGGCGAGCTGCTGCCCACCATCCGCTCCCGCGCCGGCATCTTCCGCCTCGGCGCCATCCCTACGGAGCAGATCGAGCGCCTGCTCGCGGAACGCCGCCCCCAGAACCGTCCCGCCGAGCGCGCGCTGATCGCTCGGCTTTCCGAAGGCGCCATCGGCCGCGCCCTCGGCTTCGATCTCGACGCCTGGCTCGCCAGCCGCGCCGACGCCATGGTCCTGCTGCGCAACTCCCTCGGCCAGGCGGATGCCGGCGAGCTCTTCAAAATCACCGAGACCTACCGCGCGGGCGCTGAAGGCCAGGAGAAAACCGAAGCCCTGCTGCGCACCGCCGCGTCGCTTCTTGAAGATCTGCTGCTCCTCAAGTCCGACACTCCGGATCTTGTCCGCAACATCGACCTGCGCAAGGAACTGGCGGCCATGTCCGCAGCGGTCAGCTTCAACTGGATTGAATCCGCGGCGCGCGGCCTGCGCCAGGTCGAGTCCGGCATGCGCCGCAATCTGCTGCGCTCCCTCTCCCTCGACAGCTACGCCGCGCAGCTCGCATCCGTCTCCGAAATTTAATTTCCCCGGCGGAACCTGGCGCCGGTTCTCCCCTTCGCGCCGGAGTACTATGATTTCCAGATTCCCCATTTCTGATCGCCTTGTGCGACGCGGACTCGGTTTCCCGCATCACATAGGCATCATTGTCCGTAAAGGATTCCGGGTTTATGGCCCAATCGTCTGCCTCCGCCGTGCGCACGCTGAGTGCGCAGTCCGCAAAGACCCCGCTGGAGCGAGCCTCGGCCGCTCTCGGCGCGACCCCCAGGACGGTTCCCGGTCCCGTCCCCGTTCCGCCTCCCGCGCCCGCCACGCCGCCGGAACGCCGCGACAACACCCACGATCTCGATGTCATCGGCCCCCGCAAACTCATCCGGCCGACACTGCCCGAAGGATTTGTCCGCAGCCGCCGCCGGCAGCGTCCTGACGAGACCTCGTATCTCTGGCGTCCCGCCACGCCGCATGCCTTCGCTGCCCCGGAGAGTTCCAGCGCCGAAGCCTTCTATTTCCAGAAGCAGATTCAGACGCAGACGCCGATGATTTTCCTGCTCGACGACGGCGAACGCATTGAAGGCTCGATCGAGTGGTACGACCGCGATGTCATCAAGGTGCGCTGCAACCCGTCAACGCACTTTCACCCCGGCGATCACGTCACGCGGGTCCTGATTTATAAATCCGCGATCAAGTACCTGTATAAGGCCGGCGAAAACCAGCCCCAGTACTGACGAGGCCATAGTCCAGTCGGCCCGCTGCTTCCTGGGCAATTGGCAGTCTCGCCTGGCGCGGAGCGACCTGCGCTTGAATCCCCAAACTCTAATCCCTAAACCCTTCCTCGCGCCGCCTTCTGCAGACGATCCCGCATCGCCGCCCCCAGCCCATCCCTGGCCGGCAGCGGACACACAATCGCCGTCACGCCCGTGCCGTCCAGCCAGCGCAATCCCGCATAAAGGCGCTGCGCCAGCTCTTCCAGATCCTCCCACTTCCCCCAGCGAAAAACCCGAGCCTCGCGCCCGATGATGGCCGTCTGAAAAACATCCGGCAGCATCACCCCCACGGTTTCCCCGGCCTCCTCGCAGCGCCGTACCGCGGCCCCGAGGCTTACCTTCTGCGCCTCATCTTCTCCTTCCACCAGGATCACTCGCGCTCGCGGCGCATAATGGCGCTCGCCCATCCCCGGCGACGCCGCCGCTTCGGTCGTCTCCTCCGCCGTTTTGCCTTCGCGGATCCACACAGGACACCGGCACGCCGTCCGCAGCTGCTCCAGCGAAATCACGCCTGGCCGGTACACGACGCAGCTCGACTCGCGCACATCCACCACGGTGGATTCGACTCCGTGGGTTGTCTCTCCCCCGTCCAGAATCGCGTCGATGCGCCCGTCCAGATCCTCCATCACATGTTCGGCGGTCGTGGCGCTGGTCCGCCCAAATCGATTCGCGCTGGGCGCCGCCACCGGCACGCCCGCCGCCAGCAGCAATGCGTGCGCCACCGGATGCGCGGGCATCCGGACGCCCACGCGCATCAGCCCCGCTGTCACGGCTGCCGGAACCTGCTCGCTCTTTGGCAGCAGCAGGGTCAGCGGCCCCGGCCAGAATTCCTCGATCAAACGGTCGGCGATCGCGCTCCCTTCCCGCGCCACCGTCTCCAGCATCGCCGCATCGCCGATGTGCACGATCAGGGGATCCCACGACGGCCGTTCTTTCGCCGTAAAAATCTTCGCCACCGCCGCCGCATCCAGCGCGTTCGCTCCCAGGCCGTACACGGTTTCCGTTGGAAACGCGACCGTCCCGCCTGCGCGCAGAATCTCTGCCGCCTGGGCAATGGCGCGCCGCGCCTCCTCGCTTTTTACGTCTGCGGAATCGACGGTCAACCGCAACGTCTTCATCGACTCCATGCTACGGCCCCAACCCCCTGTGAATCGATCCTTCCTTCGTAATGGAACCCGATGACTCTCGCCGATGACTGCACCCGGTCCCCTGCACCCTGTACCCTGTCCCCATGGGCCTGGAAATTGAAGTGAAGTTCCGCGTCGCCGACCCCGACACCCTCCGCCGTCGCCTCGCCGCGGCTGGATTCCACGAAGAAACCCCCCGCACCTTCGAACGCAACGTGCTCTACGACACGCCCGACCGTCGCCTCCGCGCGCAAACCGCCATCCTGCGCGTCCGCAAATATGGGGAGAAGTGGGTCGTCACCTTCAAGTGCCCGCCGCCGGACAACGATCCTGCGGCCCGCCACAAGCATCGCGAAGAAACCGAAACCCGGGTCCAGGACGGGGAGGCCATCGGCCAGATCTTCGCCCGGCTCGGCTACGCGCCGGCCTTTGTGTATGAAAAGTGGCGGACGGAGTACGCTGACGCAACCGGCCACTGCGTCCTCGACGAGACCCCCATCGGCGTCTACGCCGAGCTCGAAGGCCCACCCGACTGGATCGATGCGACCGGCCACAAGCTGGGCATCGATCAGGCTGACTTCATCACCCTCAGCTACGGCCGCCTCTTCGAACAGTGGAAGAAAGACTCCGGCAGCGCGGTTGAAAATCTGACCTTCAACGAGATCCCTAACCTGTAACCTGTTCACTCGCCGGTGAACGGATTCCCCTCCGGCGCCTTCAGCGTCGTCGGATCCGGCTTCTCCACCGCCCGGCTCTCCTGGATCGTCACTGCGTCCTGTCCGCTGCCTTTCCGATAAACCCGCATGGGATCCCCGGGAAGCATCCCGTGCTCTTCCAGCGCCAGGCGGATCCGCCGCTGCGTCTCCCGCATCGCCGCCCACTGCTTGTTGGCCTTGGTCCGGAGCTGCACCGGATAGATCACCTGCGATCCTTTAATCGCGTCCACGCCCAGCAGTATCGGGTCGGCCAGGTACACGTCGCTGTACTTTGGATCCTCCCGCACGCTCATCGCCACCTCTTTCAGCAGCGCCATCACCTCATCGGGATTCGCCGAGAAATCCACCGACACCTGGATCGTTGCCAGGGTGTAATCCCGCGTCACGTTGGCCACTGTCGTGATCTGCGAATTCGGCACGATGTACAGCGTCCCGTCGCTGCCGCGAACCTGCGTGCGCCGCAGCGTCATCGCCTCCACGGTGCCCGTCACTCCGGCAATGGTCACCACATCGCCCACGTTGTACTGGTCCTCGATCAGGATCAGGAATCCGTTGAAGCAGTCCTTCACGATGTTCTGCGCTGCCAGGCCAATGGCCACCCCGGCCACGCCCGCGCTGGTCAGCAGCGGCCCCAGATTGAATCCCAGGATCGGCAGCACCTGCAGGCTGGCCAGGAACACAATCACCACGATTCCCGTCGCCCGGATCACCGACGTCAGCGTCCGCACCTGCGCCAGGTGCCCCGCGGTGCTCGACTGCAGGTTGGCGATCCGCAGCACGTGATCGGTCACGATCCGCAGCAACCACATCAGCAGCCACGCGATCAGCGCCACGCCGAGCAGCTTGGGCAGCTTGTCATCCAGGAAGTCCAGCAGATCCCCGCGATAGCGATCTCCCAGACCCGCCAGAAGCTCCCGATGCCCTACCAACAGCAGTTCAGTCCACATAGTTTTTTCCAGAATACCTGCTCGCAACGAACGCCGGACTTTCCTCCCTGTTCCGTCCTATAATGCTGCAACTCCAAAGCTGAATCCCCTCCCCAGAGGAGATTTCCCAATGACCGCTCTCCCACCGACCGGTCTTTGCATGCGCTTCGGCTCAATCCTCGTGCTCGCCGTCGCCCTGCCCCTGTTCACCCCCTTCGCCCATGCTCAGAATGCGCCGAGTCAGCACACCTCTCCCGATTCGAGCCTGGCCACTTACGACTCCGGCTTCGTCGACACCACCGGAATGGACGCGGTCAAAGACCGCATGATGCGCAACATGGCCCGCCAGCGCGATGAGCTGCGCCAGAAAGCCATTGTTGATGACACCAACCAGCTTCTCGATCTCGCACAACAACTCAAAACCGCCGTCGACAAGACCGACAAGGACCGGCTCTCCCTCTCGGTCGTTCATACCGCCGCTCAGATCGAGAAGCTCGCCAAAGCCGTCGAGAAGAAGATGCGCGAAGGCGACTGACTCGTTCCGGGCCCCGGCTCCATCCCCGCCAGCTCCTCGCGGAATTCACACACCCTCGCCTGACGCCCTCGCCGCACTTGCGGTACCCTGTCAGGCATGCAAAACCGCATCACCGGCACCACCATGCCTGTGCTCGAGTTCCTTCTCGAGCCCAACGACGCCATCATCTCCGAAGCCGGCGAACTCTCCTGGATGTCGCCCAACGTCCAGATGACCACGCACACCCAGTTCGCGGGCGGCGGCGGCTTCTTTGGCGCCTTTAAGCGCGTTGTTGGCGGCGGCAGCCTCTTCATGACCGAGTACCGCGCCATGGGTGGGCAGGGCGAGCTGGCCTTTGCCACCCGCGTCCCCGGCCACATCGTGCCCGTCGAAGTCGGGCCCGGCAACGAGTTCATGATCCACCGCCACGGATTTCTCTGCGGCACCTCGGCCATTGCGCTCAGCGTGGGATTCCAGCAATCCCTCGGCGCCGGCATCTTCGGCGGCGACGGATTCCTGCTCCAGAAGCTCTCCGGCCAGGGCATGGCGTGGCTCGAGCTCTCCGGCGAGCTGGTCATGCGCGACCTTCAGCCCGGCCAGACCCTCCTCGTCCACCCCGGCCACGTTGGCGCCTTCCAGGCCAGCGTCTCTTTCCAGATCACCATGGTCCGCGGCATCAAAAACCTCATCTTCGGCGGCGACGGCATCTTCCTTGCGGCGCTCACCGGACCGGGGCGCATCTGGCTGCAGACCCTGCCCATCTCCAAGCTCGCGCACCAGATCCAGGAGTATCTGCCCGCTGCGGAGGCCCGCCAAACCACCCAGGCCGGCGTCCTCGGCGGCATCGTCGGCTCCGTGCTGGACAATATGAATCGCTGATTCCGGCAGCACGCCGGGTGCCCCATCCTTGTCCGCGGTGTTATCGCGGACAGGGTGGACTGATTTTCGGGAACCTCCCCGCCTTTCCCTTCGTATCATTCGGCCATGAAGACCCCATGGACCGTTGCCCTGGCCGGGCTGGCCCTGCTCGCCTCGCTTCCTGCCCTCGCGCAGGATGCCGATCACTCCTGGTCGAAGACCTACACCGTCACCGGCAAACCCACCCTGACCTTTGAAACCTCCGATGCCAGCGTCGACTTCCAGTCCTGCGGGGAGTGCCGCGCCATCAGGATTCACGTCGAGGTCGTCGGCCGCAAGCTCAGCGACTATCGCCTGGAGGAGGGCCAAAGCGGCAATGAAGTCCATTTCCTCTTCAAAGAGCTGCCCCATCTGGGCGTGAACTTCGGCTGGCATCACGAGCAGACCCACGTCACGGTTGAAACCCCGGCCCAGCTCACGCTCCAGTCGAAGACCTCCGACGGCAACGTCACGCTTGCCGGCCTGCAGGGCGAACTGGGCTTGACCGCCGGCGATGGCGATCTGACTCTGGACCGCGTTTCCGGCGATCTGCAAATTCACGCCGGCGATGGCCACGTGAAGGTCACCGACGCCCAGGGCGCCCTCGATGCTCGCATCAGCGACGGCAGCCTCACGGTCGATGGCCTCTTCCACGTTCTCGCCCTTCACACCAGCGACGGCCGGCTCGACGTGAACCTCCGCGACGGGACAAAGCTCACCGAGCCTTCCACCATCCAGTCCTCCGACGGTTCGGTCACCCTGCACGTGCCTCGGACCTTCGCCGCCGATCTCGATGTGCACACCAGCGACGGCCGGGTGGATTGCGCGCTCCCGCTCACCATGGACCACTACGAGTCCAGCGGCGGCGATGGCCATGGAATGCACGGGAAGCTGAACGGCGGAGGCTCGCCGCTCACCATCCACACCAGCGACGGCAACGTGAGAATCGAACAGCTCTAGCCAACCGGGCGTCCCATCCCTGTCCGCAGTTTCATCGCGGACAGGGTGGGGGCCGCATGATTCCACCGCTCCCGCCCGTGTCCTCAGCCTCTTCGCGCCCATACGCCGGTTGCCTTTCCGGACGCCACACCACGGATGGGGGATGGCCGGACCCCCGGCTCCCGCGGTAGCCTCAATTCGCCGGACGACCGTGAAGGTCGATCGATCAGGCCAGGCCAGCGTTGCTGGAACAGAGCCTGACGACCGGTTGAACTTGCATTCAATGCCCTTGGTTTCGGTGCGACCCGTCCCGCGCGATCGTGGCGCCCGGTGTTTTCCCCAAACAGCGCAAACCCTCATCCCCCGGAGGATGCCATCGCTACGCGTCTGCAGTTAGGAGATCTGCTCGTCCAGGCAAAACTGGTCACCGCCGAGGACATCGCCAAAGCCCTCGACCGTCAGACCACCGAAGGCGGCCGCCTGGGCGAAAACCTCGTCGCCATGGGAGCGCTCACGCAGCCCGCGCTCGATGCCTTTCTCCATCACTTCCCCAGTGACCCCGGTAATCTTGCCGCCACCGGAATCGACAGCGTCGATCTGATGGGCCTCATGATGAAGCTCATCTATTCATCCCGCCTGCAGACCGCTCGCCAGATCACCGAATCCATCATGCTCCCCACCCGTATGGTGAACGAGCTGGTGCAGATGGCCGTCGACCGCAAGCTGCTGGTCTCCCTCGGCGTTCGCGGCGCCGACAGCTTTGGCAGCAGCAGCTACGCCATCACCGACGATGGAAGGCGCTGGACCCTCGACGCCCTCGCTCAGGTCGGCTATATCGGGCCCGCCCCGGTGCCACTCGAACAGTTCAACGAACAGGTGCTCCACCAGAAGCTCACCAACGAAGTCATCAACTTCGATCGCATCCGCAAGTCCATCGGCTCGCTCACCTTCGACGATGCTCTTATTGAGAAGTGTGGTCCAGCCCTGAACTCCGGCCGCGCCATGCTCCTCTACGGCCCCCCAGGGAACGGAAAAACATCCATCGCCCGCTGCCTCGCCATGGTGTTCAGCGACATCATTTACGTTCCCTACGCGATCGCCGTCGAAGGCCAGATCATCCGCGTCTTCGATCCCGCCATCCACGCCGCCGTCGATCCTGCCGGCCTCCTCGACGATGGCGGACTCCCCGCCGATCGCCCCGATATCCTCGATCACCGCTGGGTCCCCTGCCGCCGTCCGTTTCTTGTCGCCGGCGGCGAGCTCACCCTCGAGATGCTGGACCTGCTCTACAACCCCGTCGGCCACTATTACGAGGCCCCGCTCCACATCAAGGCCCTCGGCGGCTGCTTCATCATCGACGACTTCGGCCGCCAGATCGTCAGCCCCACCGCCCTGCTCAACCGCTGGATCGTCCCCCTCGAAAATCGCATCGACTACCTCAAGCTCCACACCGGCAAAAGCTTCAGCATTCCCTTTGAGGAACTCGTCATCTTCTCCACCAATATCGAGCCGGAAGATCTGATGGATCCCGCTTTCCTTCGCCGCCTGCCCTACAAAATCGAGGTGGGCGCGCCGAGTCAGGAGTCCTTCCGTCGCATCTTCGAAACCGAGTGCGCCAAAGCCGGCCTCTCCCTGTCCAGCGACGCCCTCGACAATATCGTTTACAGGATCGAAATCGAAAAAGGCCTCGAACTGGCTGCTTACCAGCCCAAATTCATCGTCGACCAGATCATCGCGACCTGCCGCTTCATGGAGCAGCCTCCGCAGCTGGAGCCCCGCTACCTCGACTACGCTCTGGACAACCTGCGCGTCCACCGCGGCTCCACCCAGACAACGCAGCACCCGCCCCTGCCCGCCTGACGGGTGCCCCATCCTTGTCCGCAGTCTCATCGCGGACAGGGTGGGTGGCGCAATTCACTTTCCCCGCAGCGCCTGCAGTGGATCCGGCTTCGATTCCCCCGCGAAAAACGTTGCAAAAAACGGGGGTATCGGATGGCGATGTTGATGATTCTGCTGGTGCGCATTGGTAACATCAATGCTCCCTGGTTAGAAGAGTTCGGCGGTTAGAGTTTGGAGTTTAAAAACCAGTGGCCGGTTCAGGTGGCTGGCTCCCACCCTGTCGCCAACGGCGCGACAAGGATGGGGCACCCCGGCCACGGGCTTCAGATTCCGGGGAGAAACCCGGAGGGTTCGCGCCGCGATTACCCCCACGGGATTCTTCGCTTCGCTCAGAATGACGGCCTTAGAAGAAAGGGTTCGCGCTGCTGCGCGAACCCTTCAAAAGGATCCGATCCTCAAGAGAAAAGCCGCCTTTGCGGGCGGCTTTTTTCTTTTTTCCTCTATAAGTTCAGAATACCAAGTTTGGGCGGATTTACTGCCAGATTTTGGACCTGTGGCGGTTACGAATACTCAGCTGATTTGGGATAGGTTGCGGGGAGAACGGTACTTTGGTCAGGGCGCGGAGGGGTTGACAAGATTTCCACAGGACGGGGAAAAGTGGATAAAAGCACAGCTGGCCGGGCCGAAACTTCCGGATTGCCGGTAATACGGCAGTTTAAGATTTCAAGGACAGGATAAAGCCTCATTCTCGGCAAGCAGAATCTGTCCGCCGGACTGATGAACTTGTGTGATCGTCCTCTTTCCATCCGCCAGCAGAACACCATTGATTGAACGCAGGGTATATTTCCCTTCACGGCCAAACGCGCTGAAGACGTTGTACTGGACTGTGGCCTGCCTTGCACCCTCTCGTTTCAGCAAGGCGGTCAACTGCTCCGATTCAAAAGCGGTGTAGCAGTATGAGTTTCCGACGCGCCGATAAAGCACGGTTGGCGATCCTTCGCCTTCTACTTCAGGGCCAACATCGCCCCACGGGGCCTTTCCGTCAAACGCCACTTCCATCCTGTAGGTCCGTACGGAAACACGGGTCCCAACACTAACCGACGCCAGAACACAGACGGCAATCGACGCAATTCCCAGAGCGGCAAAGCTGACGACCCTTCCCTTGCGCATGCTTCCACCTGTGCTGGACTCCAATCAGTGTAGTGGCTGCTGCCGTGTTGTCGGCTTTACGGAAGTTTCAGGCCCTGGTCGTGGAAAAGCAGGTCCCTCGGCTCCGCCTACCCCATCACGCCTGGCGGCGCGACGGGGCCCCAAAGCGCTTCGCTCGGGATGACAACTCAGGTTTGTGGGTTGTTGAGTGTTTGGTCGTCAAACCGGACATTTCGCGCTGCGTAATGTGGGAAAAGCAACCGCGGGTGCCGTTCGGCTACGCTCAGGCCAGGCTCTTTCGCCCCTTGCTTCGCTTCGGGTCTTCAGGATGACAGAGCGGGCTCGAGGCGGTGGACCCTGTGCCATTCGTTTCGTGCTGCGGGAGATGGAAAAGCAGGTCCCTCGCTCCGCCTGCCCATCCCGCCTTGCAGCGGGATGGGACCCCAAAGCGCGGAGGGTCGGGATGACAACTTCACGTTTTGTGGGTTGTTGAGCCGTGGTGGAGCGGCTCCACGCTTAAGATTCGTGTCGGCCGCTGCGCGACCGATTCCCTCCGCGCTGAGAACTGCCGTGGTGCAGGCTGCTCGTTTCGCTACCCGTTCGACTCGTCGGCTTACGCCGACTTGCTCAGCACGGGCTGCGTCCCGCTCACGCGGGACCGCTGGCGCGCAGGGGGCTGAAAGCCCGATTCATTTTGGGCGATTTTCGGCACGACTGAAGTCATGCCCTGATACAAAAGCGCCCTACGCTGAGGGCGGGTTGCTCGCCGTGATGCTGCGTACACCGCTGGATGGATGCTGCCTGGCGCTTCGGTCGGGATGACAATTTTTTACCGCTCCACCGTCACCAGATCCAGCGCGTTCGGCGTCAGGGTTAGTTTCAAATGTCCGTTGGTCAGGTGCGTCTCCGTTGGCGGCGGCAACGCCGTTTCGTGGTTGAGTTCTTCCACCTGGTTTGGGGTTGGGTCGTCGGGGGAGCCCATGGCTCTGTACTTTGGCAGGACGTTGCCGTGGTCCTGGTCCACCGTGGCGATGGTCACTCGAGCGTCGGGCGGGACGTTGCGGAATTCGAGATCGATGATCTTTGCCGGGCCGGATTTGCCCCAGTCCTTTGAACCGGGGTCAACAATGTTCCAGGCGGCGACGCGCAGCGATCCGTCTTTGGCCTTCGTCGCGAGAACGTCGCTGGACGAGACCGCCAGGCGCTGGTCGCCCAAACGGTGGAGCAGGGCGAAGTCGTAAAAGCTCGGCTTGTTGATGCCGCCTTTGGCGCGGAGGCCGAAGTGGCCTTCAAAGGGTTTGGCGATGGGGCCGCCTTCCTGGAAGACGTCGGAGAAGGTCCAGAAGGACATCTCGTTCACCTTGCCGTCGCACTCGCGGACGGTGTTGGCGAGGCCGGGGCCGACGAAGGGCGTATCGCGCGACTCGTCCTGGCCCTGGACGTTCCACTCGGTCCAGAAGAGCGGGAGGTGCGGGAGGGCGGAGGCGTCGATCTGGTTGCGGACCTTGGAGACGGCGGCGCAGACGCGGTCGTCCTCGGGGACGGGCTTGTCGTTGTGGAAGAGGTTCTCGACGGTGTCGTCGGCGTAGCCGTGGGTGGAGACGAAGTCGATGGGGACGTGGTTGGCGGAGACGTACGCGAGGAATTCCGGGATCCACGAAGCAGCGGCGGTCGCCGGTCCGCCGACGCGGAGGCGGGGGCTCACAGATTTCAGGGCGCGGGCGGTGTGCGCGTAGAGCTGCTCATAGGACTGGAGGCGGGGGATTCCACCCCAGAAGTCGATGTTGGGCTCGTTCCACACCTCGAAGTACCACTGCGAGACTTCGTCGATGCCGTAGCGGTTGACCATGTGCTGCGCAAAGGTGCGGATGAGCGCGTCCCAGTCGTCCCAGCTGCGCGGCGGCGAGACGTTGGGGTGGTACCAGAAGACGTGGAGGTCAAGGGGGTTGAAGGCCATCTGCGTGGGCATGAAGCTGAGCTCGACGAGCGGGCGGACGCCCTGGGCGAGCATGCCGTCGTAGATCTCGTCGGCCTGGGAGAAGTTATAGACGGGGTTGCCGTGCTCATCGCGGGTGAAGATGTCCACGTCGTCGTCGAGGATGCCGTGGAAGCGGACCCACCGGAAGTCGGTGACGGATTTGACGGCGCGGAGGTCGTCGCGCCAGGACTGGCGCAGGGCGAGGATGGCGTGGCCGGAGCCGAACATCTGCTCCCAGAAATGCGGGAAGGGCGTGGCCGGGCCGGCGGCGTTGATGCTGACGGTTTCGGGCTGCCGGGCCTGGGCGTGGGCGGCGGCCAGAGGGGCGAGGAGGGTGAGGGCGAGGGCGGCCAGCGTCAGGTTGCGTGCGTGCTTCATCGGTGCGGCGTTCTCCGGGGCTGCTGGATGGATGGGGTGGGCCTGCACGGTTGGATTCCGGAGCGGGGGGCGGCGTTGCTGTTGGGGACGGTTGCTATGTCGTGCGGAGTCACCGGAGGGTCCCCCTCGACGTTACCTTCGGATGGCGAAACGACGGTCGTAATCTGTCGCGGATGCGGAGGGTTGCCTATGCTCGATTTGTCCTCTCTTCGACTCTATGCGTTTTTATCCTGCCAACGCGGACTGCCCGCTGGTCTCGGCGGTGATCCCTACGCGGGGACGGCCGGAGCTTTTGCTGGGCGCGGTGCGCAGCGTGCTGCGGCAGACCTGGACGCGGATGGAAGTGATTGTGGTGGTGGACGGGCCGGACGCGGCGACCGAGGCCGCGCTGGAACAGGTGCGCGATGCGCGGGTGCGGACGGTCCTGCTGGAGCGGGCGTGCGGGGGATCGGATGCGCGCAACGCGGGCGTGCACGCGGCGCGGGGCGAGTGGATCGCGTTCCTCGATGACGACGATGAGTGGCTGCCGGAGAAGATTGAGCGGCAGATGCGCGCGGTGGCGGCGATGCCGGAGTGGTTTCCGGTGGTGTCGTGCCGGGTGATTGCGCAGTCGGATCGGTCGAGCCGGGTTTTGCCGCCGCGCGCGTATGAGGCGGGCGAGGCGGTTGGGGATTATTTGTTCTGCCGGCGCGGGCTGCGGGATGCGGGCGGGCTGCTGCAGTCCTCGACGCTGCTGGCGTCGCGGGAGCTGCTGCTGGCCGTGCCGTTTCAGACGGGTCTGCCGATGCATCAGGACTGGGACTGGGTGATTCGGGCGACGGCGCACAAGGGCGTGGGGTTGCGGATGCTGTCGCAGCCGCTGGCGGTGTGGCGGGTGGAGAGCGGCCGGGCGACGGTGGGGCGGTCGCCGGACTGGCTGGTCTCGCTGGCGTGGATTCGGCGGATGCGGCCGCTGATTTCGCGGCGGGCGTTCTCGTGGTTTCTGGCGGTGCAGTGCGCGTGGCGGGTGCAGGCCAGCCGCGCAGGACTGAGCGCCCGGCTGGCGCTGCTGTGGCTGTATGTGGCGCATGGGCAGCCGGAGATGCGGTCGGCGCTGCTGTTTCTGGTGTTCGGGTGCGTGCCGACGGGGCTGCGGAAGCGGATGACCGCGCTGGTGAAGGGGATGTCGCCGGCATCCGAGCCGGCCTCGGGGCTGCGGCTGGCGTTTGTCCGGCAGCCGGGGGCGGCGGCGCTGCGGCGGACTTCGCGCTGAACGGGGATTTCTTCGGTGGGCGGATATACACGGAGCTATCTGGGCGAGGTCGGCGCGATTGCGTCGGCCCTGGACGTGGCGGCAATCGACCGCATGGTGGAGCTGCTGGCGGAGCTTCGCGCGCGGGGCGGCCGGCTGTTCTTCCTGGGCGTCGGCGGCGGCGCGGGACATGCGGGGCATGCGGTCAACGACTTTCGCAAGATTGCGGGGATCGAGTCGTACGCGCCGACGGACAACGTCTCCGAGCTGACGGCGCGGATCAACGACGAGGGGTGGGAGTGCTGCTACGCGCAGTGGCTGCGCGGGAGCCGGCTTTGCAGGCGGGACGCGGTGTTTGTCTTTTCGGTGGGCGGCGGCAACCGGGAGCGCGGGGTGAGTTTGAATCTTGTGGCGAGCCTTGAACTGGCGCGGAAGGTGGGGGCCCGGATCCTGGGCGTTGTTGGGCGCGATGGCGGCGCGACGGCGCAGGTTGCGGATGCGTGCCTGGTGGTGCCGACGCTGTCGGCCGAGACGGTGACGCCGCATACGGAGGAGTTCCAGGCTGTGGTGTGGCATCTGCTGGTGTCGCATCCGCGGCTGCGGGCCCACGAGATGAAATGGGAATCGGCGCAGTAGCGCGGCCGGCGGTTTTTCTGGATCGCGACGGGGTTCTGAATGCGCTGGTGCTGAATCCCGCGACGGGGCGGATGGAGTCCCCGCTGAGGCCGGACGATTTTGCGATGTTGCCGGGGGTTATCCCGGCGCTTCGGCGGCTGCAGGGGGCTGGGTATCTTTTGATTCTGGTGTCGAACCAGCCGAATTATGCGCTGGGGAAGTCATCGTGGACTGACTTAGGACTGATTCACCACAAGTTTGTGAGCGAGGTGGTTGGGGCGGGGATTCACTTTGCCCGGTTCTGTTATTGCCTGCATCATCCCAGGGGCGTGGTGCCGGGGTTTTCGGGGAGCTGCGTTTGCCGCAAGCCTTCGCCGTGGTTTTTGCTGCGGGCGGGGGAAGATTTTGGGCTGTCGCTGGGGGATTCGTGGATGATGGGGGACCAGCCGACGGACGTGGAGTGCGGGCGGGACGCGGGGGTGCGGACTCTGCGGATCGGCGGGGATGGCGGGACGGATCTGGGTGATTCCGGGGCCGACGCGGTTGTGCGGGATTTGGCTGAGGGCGTCGAGATCGTGCTCAGGGGCTGAGGCTCATACGGATTCGGATTTGCGGATGCTTCCCTCAGCGGCTAAAGCCGCCCTTGATTGAAGGCGGTTTCGGCACGGCTGAAGCCGTGCCCCTTCAAAACGGGTTTCGAAGCCGCAGCGTTGCGGCGGCCACGCTTCGCATCGCCGGGTGATACGGCAGCGACGAACCGGTTAGCAGTCTGGATCAACGGGTGTCGCGGTGGAACATTTCTACGGTTTCGGTCAGTACGTAGTGAGGTTTGTGCCGACGAGGTCCGGTTGGCACGGGATCTCCCGGGGGAGCGGTTGTGATTCGGAGCCGGCCTGCTCGGACTGGAAGATGTTTGAGCACACTATCGATCCGGAGTGACTGACCCATGAGGAAGCCTGCTTTCGCCAGCCCATTGAAGACCGCGATCCTGCGCATCGCGGGAAGACGCTTTCTGATCCTGCTCTGTGCAGGCGCGGTTGCTACGATCCTGGGCTCGACCCGGCTGGCCTGCGCGCAGGCTCAGGCGCCGGGCGCCGCCATCTACAAGCAGGCGGTCGCGCGTTACCAGGCGGGCGACCATGCCGGCGCCGCGGTGCTGGTGCGGCAGGCGGCGGAAGCGGGCAATCCCACAGCGACCTATGAGATGGGCTACCTGTGCGAATTCGGCGACGGCGTGCCGAAGAATCCGGCGCAGTCGGCGCAGTGGTATCTGCGGGGCGCGAAAATGGGCAACGCCGCCGCGGAGGCCGCCGCCGGGCAGCTGTACGAGAACGGCAATCAGGTACAGGAGAACTGGGATACGGCCGCGCAGTGGTACACGAAGAGCGCGCAGCAGGGTTATGTGATGGGCGAGTTTCGGCTGGGCCGCGCGTATCAATACGGCGTCGGGATTCCCATCAATATCAACGCCGCGGAGCTTTGGTACAGTCGCGCCGCGGCGCAGGGCGATTCCCAGTCGGCGTTCTTCGCGAAATACATCCGCGACAATCCGGGCGTGGACACCACGTGGTACAGCGCGCAGGAGCAGGCGATTATGGCGCCTTACCAGATGCAGCCGTGGATGCTGCGCCCACCGCTGACCGGGCGGGTCTTCCACAACGTCGATCAGCGCCTGGCCTACTTCCGTGCCTGGGCGCACAATGCCGCGGCCTACACATCCTGCGTGTCGGCACACGTGAATGCGCCCGCCGGCACCGCCTACCGCTGCCCGGCTCCGACGTTGCCCAAATAGGGCGCGCCAACGGATGCGGCGGCGACAAATGCGAAGTCGCGGGCCAGCAGCGCGCTGGTATCGATGGTGAAGGCTGCGGCCTGGGCGTCGCGGTGGAACATCTCTACGGTTTCGAGCGAGTACGCTGTCAGGTCTTTGCCGACGAGTTCCAGCTTGCGCAGGATTTCCGGCGGAACGGTGATGATGTCGCAGCCGGCGTGGTCGGCCTGGAAGATGTTGAGCAGCTCGCGGGGGCTGGCCCAGAGCAACTGGGCGCGCGGATGCTCCCGCAGGAGCACCTTTGCCCAGGCCATCAGCGGGACAGGATCGACGCCGGTATCGGCGATGCGGCCGGCAAAGACCGAGACGATGGCGGATGCGTCTCGGGGCAGCACCTCGGCGACACGCTCGACCTGATCGAGGGTGAGAATCGCTGTCACGTTCAGGGCGACACCGGCTTCGGCGAGGCGGCGGATGAGCGGGCCGAGAAAGACGCCGGCTCGATCGGTGACGGGAATCTTGACGTTGACGTTGGCACCCCAGGTCGCGATGGTCAGCGCCTGGCGTTCCATCTCCTCCTCGTCGTCGGCGAAGACTTCGAGGGAGATGGGCCGATCGGGGACGGCGGCGAGCAGCGTGCGGGCAAAGGCTTCGTAATCGCGGACGCCTGCCTTGCGCATGAGCGTGGGGTTGGTGGTGAAGCCGCGAATCCAGGGCTTCGCGGCCATTTCCAGAATGCTCGCAAGGTCCGCACCGTCGCTGAAGAGGCGAACGCCGAGGTTCTCGATCCTTTTCATGGTCAGTCTCCCGCGGGTTGTTCGTGGGTGGTGCGGCGCAGCCAGCGCTGCTGCCATGTGGTGCGCTTCTCGCGAGCCCACTGGCGGAAGACGAGGAAGATGAACTGCGTGTTGCCGAAGAGGTAGCGGCGCCAGAGGCGCCGCGGCTCCATGATGAGGCGGAAGACCCACTCGAGGGCGTTGCGCTGCATCCACCGGGGCGCGCGGCGCTGCAGGCCGGCCTGGGTGTCGAAGGCTGCGCCCACGGGGAGAATGACGCCGACGTGCAGGCGGTCGCGATGGCGCTGCATCCAGATCTCCTGCTTGGGAGCGCCAAAGGCGACGCAGAGCAGATCGGGCTTGACCTCCTCAACGACTTTTTCGATCCAGAAGAGTTCGGCGGGATCGTTCTCGAAGCCGCGGGGCGGGCAGTAGGTGCCGCAGATGTTCAAGCCTGGATAGCGGCGGCGCAGGTTGAAGGCGGCCATCTCCGCGGCGCCGGGCAGGCCGCCGAGGAAGAAGACGCGGAAGCCGTAGTGGGCGGACTCGGCGCACATGCGCTCCATGAGGTCGCCGCCGGTGACGCGCTCGGGAATGGGGAGATGGAGGAGGCGCGAGGCCATGACGACGGACATGCCGTCGGGCACGGCGAGGTCGGCGCGCTGGAGGGCTTCGGCAAAAAGGTCGTCTTTCTGGGCCAGGGTGACCAGCTGGGCGTTGGGGCCGACGACGGTGAGGGTGGGCAGATCGGCTCGATGGAGCAGCGCCTCGACGAGGAGGATCGCGGCGTAGTCCATGGAGATGCGGTCGACGGGAACGCGCCCGAGAACGAAGCGCGGCGGCAGAGGCAGCTGGATGAAGTCCCGTGCCGGCCGCCGCTGCTGGATGGCGGGCACAGTTTCGGGAATGGCAACAGCGGTTTCTTCCATCAGGCCCACAGTGTTTCCTTCCTTTCCCAAAAGAGCCGGGGCGCTACCCCGTTGGCGATGGCGGTCTTGCGGAACTCGTCGCGCACGCGGCCGGCGACGTAACCGGGCGAGGCGCAGATCGACCGAGCCAGGTCCGCGACGCCGCGCCATCGTTCGCGGCGCGCGAGGTGCATGTTCGAGCGGCGGAGCCAGTCCTTGGCGCGCACGGCTGCGGGATTGAGAAAGCCCTCGAGCACGCGGGCGACGGCGGTGAGAGGCTGCGGCTGGAGCTTCCAGAGATCGGAGAGCAACAAGTACTGAACGTAGAGCGCGGCGAGCTGCTGGCTTTGGAGGTGCTGCGAGCTGACGCTGTGCTCACTCTGGCGAAAGCCCACCAGGGCCTGGGGGATGCAGCGAATGTCGTAGTGCCGCGCCATCCTCCACCAGAGGTCGGCGTCTTCGGCATGCAGGTCCATGCGATAGCCGCCGACGGCCAGCGCCTTCTCGACGTTGAGGGCGACGGTGGAGTGGCAGATGGAGAGCAGGTAGCCGTGCTCGACGATGGAGTGCAGCTCTTCCGCCGTGCCGCGCGAGCAACGGAACTGGCCGGCACAGAGGTCGCGGGGATGATAGTCGGCGAGCGAGTAGATCAGGCCGGCGTCGGGATGCTGCTCGATGGCGCTGAGGAGTGTGGCGATGCGATGGGGGTAGGAGACATCGTCGGCATCCATGCGAACGAGCCAGGGCGTGGGGGCTTCGCGGAGGAGCCGATTGAGCGTGGCGGTGACGCCTGCGTGCGGCTGCTCGATGACGCGCAGCCGCGGGACGTGCAGAGTGCGGAGGTAGTCGGCGCTGCCGTCGCTTCCTCCGTCGACGATGGCGAGGATGGGAAACGCGCGCGTGGTCTGGGACAGAAGACTGTCCATCGCTTCGGGGAGCCAGGGCATGGCATCGCACACCGGCATCCCCACCGTGATCGTGAGGTCTGGGTTCAGCATGATTTCGAGACAACCGAGGCAAATGATGCAAAAAAGCAGATGCGGTATAACTGCGCCGCTGAGTTCCTATTGTGAACTTATGGATGGCTTATATCTGCGCTTCGGAGAGAAATTTGAAAAATCTTTCTGCGCGGGATCACTACGGTAATGCCGCTGACTGGAGTAACCAATCATCAATCAGTAAAGGTCTGCTGACCCACTCGATAACCTGACTTGCGTAACGACGATGGCCACAGAAATCGTTGCCAATTTGGGACGCGCAACGAAAGATAAACAGCGTTGCCAGCGAAAACCGCTCCGGCACCCTGGTTTGGTTGTCCCTGCATTGCATTTCCGCTGTGAAGGATTGCTGTCGTGCTTCTGCCTGAGGCCAGTTATTTCATTGTGGGAGGCGCCGGATTTATCGGCAGTCATTTCACCGACGCGCTGCTCGATTCACCGAAGACGCGGCGCATCACGCTTTTCGACAATTTTTCTTCGGGACGGGAGTGGCATTACGAGACTCACGCCTCCGATGCGCGGCTGAAGGTGGTGCGCGCAGACGCCAGCGATATCAACGCGTTGATCGCGACGATGGAAGGGCACGACTGGGTCATCCACCTCGCGTCAAACCCGGATATCGCGCGTGCGGCGGAGCTGCCGGAGATTGACTTTTACCGCGGCACGCTGCTGACCAACAACGTAGTGGAAGCGATGCGGCGGACGGGGCTGCACCGGCTGCTGTATGCCTCAGGCAGCGGAGTTTATGGGGATACCGGCGAGACGGTGGTCGGCGAGGATTACGCGCCGATGGTCCCGGTTTCGACCTATGGGGCGAGCAAGCTGGCGTGCGAGTCGCTGATCGCGAGCTACTGCTCGATGTTCGGGCTGCGGGCGTGCGCGTTCCGTTTTGGGAATGTGGTGGGGCCGCGGCAGACGCATGGGGTGGGTTTTGACTTCCTGCGCAGCCTACGGGCGCGGCCCAACCGGCTGCGCATTCTGGGCGACGGGCAGCAGAGCAAGCCGTATGTCCATGTAACGGATGTGGTTCAGGCGGTGTTGTGCGCGGCAGGAAAAGCCACAGCGCCGTTTTCGGTGTTCAACGTCGCCACCGATGACGCGGTGACGGTGGACGAAATTGCCGATCTGGCGGTGGAAACGCTGGGTTTGGCCGCGCTGCCGGCTCGGGATTACACCGGGGGACGCCGGGGATGGCGGGGCGACGTTCCCGTGGTGCGGCTGGATTCGACCCGGATGCACACGCTGGGCTGGTTCCCAAAATGGAACAGCCGCGAAGCCGTACGCCAGTCGCTCGATGAGATGAAGGCCGATGAACGCATGCTGCTCAACTAGCCCGATCGGCGATCCGCCGATTCCCAGCCTGGCCGTCCTGTTTGGGTCGGCTGCCTCTTTCCCGGGGTCGCGAGGCGCGGGAAGTCCGTCGCACTGCACCTGCGCCGCGCACTGGCCGCCACGTCTGGCGCTGCTCGCCGGCGGCCTGGCGACGCGGCTGCGGCCGCTGACCCGGACAACACCCAAGTCGCTGATCACGATCGCGGGCGAGCCTTTCCTGGGGCATCAGCTTCGCCTGCTGCAGGCCCGGGGCATTCGCGAGGTGGTGATCTGCTGCGGATTTCTCGGGTCGCAGATTGAGGATTATGCCGGAGACGGCAGCCGCTTCGGGTTGTCGATCGCCTACAGCTACGACGGGGAGACGCCGCTGGGCACCGGCGGAGCGCTGCGCGCGGCACTGCCTCTTCTGGGGCGGCAGTTTCTGGTGATGTATGGAGACAGCTGGCTCACCGAGCCTGTCGAACCGATCTGGCGAGCGTTCTGCGAGTCGGGCAAGCCGGCGCTGATGACCGTGTTTCGCAATGGGAACCGCTGGGGCGCGAGCAACGTGGAATACCGGAAGGGGGCTGTCGTGCGCTACGACAAGCGGAACCCATCTCCGGCAATGCGCCACATCGACTATGGCTTTGAGGTGCTGGACTCGAGCGTTCTGGAGAGTTGGACGGAGCCGGTGTTCGATCTGGCCGAGGTGCTGTCGGGGCTGGCGGACTATTCGTTGCTGGCCGGGTACGAGACTTCGGAACGTTTCTACGAGATCGGGTCGTTCCCGGGGCTGCGCGAGACGGAGGCCGTGGTGACGGCGGATCCGGACGCAACGCTGCGCGCTTTGCCCTCCGCCGACTGGGGCGTGTCGCGGAACGATGGTCCGAGGGTCTGCTGATGATCATGACGCGAACTCCGCTGCGCATCTCGATCGGCGGCGGCGGCACCGATTTGCCCTCGTATTACCGCGAGCACGGCGGGGGCTTTGTTATCTCGGCGGCGATCAGCAAGTACGTCTACATCACGGTGAATCGCAGCTTTCTGCCCGGATATTTCTTGAAGTACTCGGAGACCGAGCACGCCGACACCTGCGACGAGATTCGCCATCCCCTGCTGCGCGAGGCAATTCGGATGCATCGCGCCTCATCGCCGCTGGAGGTGGTAAGCGTGGCCGATGTTCCGGCGGGCACGGGGCTGGGGTCGTCGGGAACGTTTCTGGTGGGGCTGCTGCACGCGCTGTATGCATGGCGGCGCGAGCCGGTGAACGCGGAGACGCTGGCGCGGGAGGCGGTGGAGATCGAGATGAACCGTCTGGGGCAGCCGGTCGGCAAACAGGACCAGTACATCGCGGCGTATGGCGGTCTGCTCTGCCAGGAGTATTTTCCGGACGGCGAGGTGAAGGTGACGCCGCTGCATATGACGGAGGAGTCGCTGCGGGAGTTGCGGGATTCGTTGATGCTCTTCTTCGTCGGCGACACGCGCAGCGCCTCGTCGCTGCTGGGCGAGCAGAAGCGGTTGTCAGAGGAGCGCGACCCGGCGATGATCGACAGCCTGCACTTTGCCCGGTCGCTGGGGCGGGAGATTCGCGATGCGCTCGAAGCGGGACAGGTGGCGGCATTCGGCGCGCTGATGCATCAGCACTGGCTGCGCAAGCGGACGCGCTGCTGCCGGATGTCCACCAGCCACATTGACGCGCTGTACGAACTGGCTCGGTCGGAGGGCGGCGCCTCAGGGGGCAAGCTGGTGGGCGCCGGCGGCAGCGGCTTTCTGCTGCTGCACACGCAGGACCGGCGGCGGCTGCGCGACACCATGCTGCGCGCGGGACTGAGCGAGATGGATTTTGCCTTCGACTTCGACGGATCGGTGGTGCTGCTGCGCAATGCCTGAGACCGATCGCAATTCGGCGGGTTGTTGATGAGCCGGTCCGTGCGGAGCGCCGGTGAGCCGCCCGTGGAGTGGACGCTCGTCGATCTCTTTGCTGTGCTCTGGCGGCGGCGGGTGTGGATTGGCGGTTCGCTTCTGTTTTTCGGGATCGCGGCGCTGGCGGACTGGGCTTTGGCCACGCCGCGGTATCGCTCGACAGCGATCCTGGAGATCCAGAAGGAGTCACAGGGGGCCTTCGGCCTCGAGAACACGACGACCGACCGCGCGACCACCGCCATCAGCGACTCGTTCGACGATAACCTCACGCTGCAGACCGAGGTGGGCGTGCTCGAGTCCGACGCTCTTACGCTGGAGGTCATTCGCAACGCCGGCCTCGAAGCCACGCCGGACTACTTCGGACAGCGGAGCGGCGGCGTCGCCTTCCTGCATCGGCTGGCGTTCTGGCGCAAGCCGCTGGAGCCGGCGTCAACGCCGCTGGCCGAGGCTCCGAACCGGCGCTATGAAGCGCTGAAGATTTTTGCGGCGCATCGCAAAATCGCACCGCAGGCCGGAACTCGGCTGATCCAGGTGAGCTATGCCGATCCGGATCCGGCGCGGGCTGCTCGAGTCGTACAAGCTCTAGTGCAGGCGCTGGCCAATTACGGATTTCAGTCGCGTTCTTCCGCGGCCGCGCAGTCAGCCTCGTGGCTCTCCGGGCAAATGGCTGCGCTGAAGCAGCAGACGGAGACGCTGGACGCTCGCGCCGCTGCGCTCGATCGCGCCTCGGGCGATTATGGCGACGACCCTGCGCACAATCCCGTGCTGGCGCGACTTGACTCGCTGAACGCAGCGCTCTCGGCCGCCGAGTCGAATCGCATCGTGCGCGAGGCTATCTGGCGCGCCGCGCAGAGCGGCGATCCGGACGCGCTCTCGGGACTCGCGGGAAATCCCGCGGCCGGCGCCAGCACTCAGAACTCGCTGGCGCTGCTGCAGTCGCTGCGCGCGCAGCAGGCGCAGGCCAGGGCGCAACTGGCTGAGTCGGGCAAGCGTTATGGAGCGAACTGGCCCGCGGTGGCGGAGCAGCGGGCACGCGTGGAGACTCTGGACAAGTCCGTCCAGGACGAAGTGCGGCGGCTGGGCGATCGCGCCCACACCGACTATGACGTTGCGGTGCAGGCGGAGAACTCGGCGCGCGCGAACTTCGATCAGCAAAAGGAACTGGCTTCGCACCTGACCGGCGACGCGGTGGCGCTGCGGCTGGCGCGGCAGGAGGCGGGCCAGAGCCGCGAGCTGTATGCGAGCCTGCAAACTCGGCTCGAACAGGCCGGCGTACTCGAAGGTCTGCACTCCGGCAACTTCACCGTGGTCAGCCCCGCGCTGGTGCCGCCGCCCGATCATCCCACCAGCCCGAACCTCCCGCTGCTGGCTGCGCTGGCGGTTGCAGGCGGGCTCGGCTTCGGGGGCGCGGCGGCGATTGCGCGCGAGCTGACAGACAACACCATCCACACCGCGGCCGACCTCGAGTTGCTCGACATGACCGTGATGGCCACGCTGCCCGCAGCGATCGAGAGCCGGCGCTGGCTTCGGCGGTTGCTTCCGGCCCCCGCGTCGGCGTCGCTGGCCATGGAGGCGGCAGCCGCTTCCGACTTTGCGTTTCCCGCGCCGACGTCGCCGCTGGCTGAGGCTCTGCATCGCCTGCGCGCTTCGCTGCTGCTTTCGCACAACGAGCACCCGCCGCAGGTGATCACTGTAACGGCTGCGACGGGCGATTCGCGACGTCCGGTTCCCTCTTCGTCCGAATACGTCGAACCAGAGACGCCTTCGCTCGCGCTCGGGCTGGCTGCGGTGCTCGCGCAATACGGCGCGCCGGTGCTGTACATCGATGCCGATCTGCGCTCGGCGCCGACCGGGGCTTTCCCGGTGGCAACCGGACTGAGCGATCTGCTGGCCGGCGACTGCGCGCCGGAGTACGCGCATCCGGAGGCCGCGCCGCCGCTGCTTTCGGTGTTGTCCTCCGGCCCGCGGCCGCCGTGCCCCGCGGAACTGATCGCTTCGCCGCGGATGGAAAAGCTGCTGACCCGGTGCCGCGGCGACTTCCGCTTCGTCGTAATCGACAGCGCGGCGGCGCACTTTGCGGAGACGCTGGTGCTGGCGCAGCAGTCCGATGCGGTTCTGGTGCCGGCGCGCGCCGGCGTCACGCGCAGGGAGGAGATTTTTGCTATCCACGACAGCCTCAGCCGGCAGGTTCCGCACCACGCCGTTCTGGGTGTGGTTCTCGAAACACCGGGAGCTCGCTATGCGCATGCGTGATCGGGTTCGCGCTTTAGCGCTGACGGTGGCGGTGCTCGCGGCGAGCTTTGCGGGTTCGGCACAAGGCGTACCGGCGCCCGCAGTCTCTGCGGAAACACCCGCGAGCTCCGCGTCTTCGGAAACCGTCGCGCCGCAGGCCGCTCCCGCCACCACGGCAACTCCGCCTTCCGAGTCGCTCCTCATCGGTCCCGGGGACCTGCTGCGCATCTCGGTGCTGCGCGAATCCGAGCTGGACCAGACGGTGCGCGTCCTCGACTCCGGAGCAATCGCGCTCGAACTCGTCGGCAACGTCCCGGTGCAGGGACTCACGCCCGCCGAGGCCGCCACTCGCGTCGCCGGCCGCTATCGCGACGGCAATTTTCTCCTGCATCCCGAGGTTTCCGTTCTGGTCGAGGAATATGCAACCGAGACTGTTACGGTGTTGGGTCAGGTCGCGCATCCCGGCACGGTACGCCTCACGGCTCCACGCATGCTCATCGACGTCCTGTCGCTGGCCGGCGGCCTGAACGAATTCGCCGATCGCCATATGGTCGTCGAGCGCAAGGCCCGCGAGGGACAGCCGGCCGAGCGGATTCATGCGTACATTCCCAATCGCGCCGACGACGCTCTGAACACCGACATCCTCGTCCGCCCGGGCGACACCGTCATCGTTCCGAAAGCCGGGATCGTCTACGTTCTCGGCGATGTCGCTCGCCCAGGCGGCTACGTGATGCAGAACGACTCGAAGCTGAGCGTGCTGCAGGCGATTGCGCTGGCTTCCGGAACGTCGAAGACGGCCAGCGAGCGCAAGGTGCGGCTGGTGCGGAGCGTCGACGGCCGGCCCGTCTCCATGGATCTGCCGCTGCGCGAGATGGAGCGCGGGCGCGAACCCGACGTTGCGCTCCAGCCCAACGACATCGTGTACGTGCCGTTCAGCGTGATGCGCAATCTGTCGCTCGGGCTCGCGAACATCACGGCGGCGGCCAGTTCCGCGCTGATCTACGCCACCCAATGACCGCGCGACCTCAGCTCAGGCGTCTGACCCTCGCTCGGGGATTGTTTCCGCCGCCGGAGGACCTGGCCTGCGCGGCGCTGTTTGCGTTTTTCGCCATGCAGGGATCGATTCCAGGCATCGCGCCGGCGCAGGCTCTGGAGATGACGGCGACCGCCCCGTCCGGCTACACCACCGTCGGCGGCATTGCCGCGCAGGCAGTGGCCAACGGTGTGATTCTCGTCTTGCTGCTGCGGCGGCCGCGGCTGGTTCTGCGCAGGATTGCCGGTGTGCCCTGGGTCCTCGCACTGGCAGTGCTGGCTGTGGCGTCGAGTGCGTGGTCGCTCGATCCCGTGCTCACGCTACGCCGGTCCATTCCCTTCGCGCTCGCGGGACTCTTCGGCGTTTATTTCGCTGCCCGATTTCCCCGGGCGCGGCAACTGGCGATTCTCCGTTTCACGTTTGTGGGCCTGGCCCTGGCAACGGTGGCGTTCGCGCTGTTCCTTCCCGCGATCGGCCTCGACCATACGCCAGGCCACGCTGCCGACTGGCAGGGCGTCTTCACGCAGAAGAACGCCTGCGGACGGATCATGGTCCTCGCCACCGCAGTGGTTCTTTTTGGAGAGCGGCTCACGCTGGGTCGGGTGGCCGGCTTGGCTTTGTTCGTTTTCGTGCTGCTGATGAGCGGCTCTCGAGGTGCGTGGATCATCGAAGCCGCGCTGCTCTTGTTGTGGATTCTTGTTCGTTCCGCGCGGCGCTCGAGTGCACGTATGCGCCTGATTCTGGCCATCTGCGCACCGGCTGCGGCGTTCATCCTTGCGGCGGTGGCTCTGCTGGAAGCTTCGCGCGTGGCCGCGTTGTTCGGCCGCGATCCCACGCTTTCCGGACGGACGGCCATCTGGGCGCAGGTGGTTCAGAGCATCGCGCAGCGGCCGCTCCTGGGCTATGGATACGACGCGTTCTGGCGCGGCATGCAGGGGCCATCTCTGCAGATCGCCGCTTCCGTTCACTTCATCGTGGTGCACGCGCACAACGGCTTTCTGGAAATCGCTCTGGAGTTGGGGACTGCCGGAATTCTTCTGTTCCTTTTCGTCGGCCTGCGCGCGGCGCGCCAGCTTTGGGGGCTGTGGATCCGAGGCGCGGTCAATCGCATCGCCTTCCCGCTGGCCGTTCTGTTTCTCGTGGTTCTGTACGATCTCGACGAGAACACGCTGCTGCTCTACAACGGCCTGTTCTGGGTGCTGTGCGTGGCCGCGCTGGTCACCATCGATCGGGCGTTTCGTGACCTGCGTCACACCGATGCCGCGGCTCCGCATGAAATCCTGAATTTGCGACGCTCTCGCCTGAAACGGCTTAGCCCACGGGCCGCCCGGGAAGTTCTGTGAATCCGAATGTTCTGATTTATCGATCCGAGCTGCTGCCGCCTTCGGAAACTTTTGTGGCTGCGCAGGCACATGCGCTGCGACGGTATTCTCCCCGCTTTGCGGGATTGCGCCGCGTCCCTGCGGGACTGTCGGTCGATCCGTGGGAGTCCGCGCTGCTGACCCGAAGCGATACGCCCGCCGACAAGCTGCGCCGGCGGTTTTTTCTGGCTACCGGCGTTGCGCCAAATTTTGTGCGCTCGCTGGCGCGCTTTCGCCCGGTTCTGCTTCACGCGCACTTTGCGCTCGACGGAGCCGCTGCTCTTCCGCTGCAAAAGCAACTGCGGGTGCCGCTGCTGGTCACGCTGCACGGCTACGATGCCACAACCCGGGACGAGGCACTTCGGCATACGATCGCGGGCCGCATCTTCCTGCGCCGCCGGCAGGAACTCCGCGAGCGGGCGCGGTTTTTCATCTGCGTGTCAGAGCACATCCATCAGCAGGCTCTGGAGCGCGGCGTGCCGGAAAGCAAAATCCGCACGCTGCCCATCGGCGTGGACCTGAAGCTCTTCGCGCCGGATCCGCTGCGCTCGCGCTCGCGCGATCCGATCGTGCTGTTCGTCGGCCGGCTGGTGGAGAAGAAGGGGTGCGAGTACCTGATCCGCGCCATGTCCCAGGTGGAGGGCCGCCATCCCAATGCCAAACTCCTCATTGTGGGCGACGGGCCGCTGCTCGATGCGCTCCGCACCCAGGCGCGCGCGTCTCTGCGGAGCTGCACCTTTCTTGGGTCGCAGCCGCCGAACGTCGTCCGCGACCTGATGCATCGCGCCAGCCTGCTCGCCGCGCCCAGCATTGTCGCGTCGAATGGCGACACTGAAGGGCTCCCGATCACGCTGTGCGAGGCGCAAGCCATTGGACTGCCTATCGTGGCCTTCCAGGGCCCCGGCGTCGCTGAAGCGGTCGTCGAAAACGAAACCGCGCTCCTGGTTCGCTCCCGCGATGAACGTTGTCTCGCCGAAGCCATCTCCACCCTGCTGAGCGAGCCCGATCTCGCCGGCCGGCTGGGCGCCGCGGGACGTCACCGCGCCGAAGCGCTGTTCAGCCTCGAGAAGCAAACAATCCGACTCGAAGACCTCTACACAGAAGCTCTGGGCTGATGCCGCCGTCGAAGGAGGAGTCGCTGCTGCACGGGTCTCTCTGGATGATCTCCGGTCAGGGAGTCGCGATGGCGGCGCAGGTTCTCTACTTCATCCTCATCGGCCGCGCGCTCGGCAGCCGCGAGTATGGCGCGTTTGTTGGAGTGGCTGCGCTCATCGCCTCGCTTAGCCAGTTCAGCTCGCTGGGCATGGAGATGATCCTGGTGCGCAACGTGAGCCGCGAGCCCGCCAGCTTTGCGCGCACCTGGGGGCACGCGCTGCTGTTCACTGCGGCGGGATTTCTCGCGCTGCTCGCCGTCTCCATGCTGATCGCGCGTTTCACGCTGCGGCCGGAATTGCGGGTGCTGGTGCCGTGGATTGCGCTGGCCGATGGGCTGCTGGGCAAGCTGGTGCAGCTGACCGCCCGGGCATTTCAGGGAGCGGGGCGGCTCGCGTGGACGGCTCGGCTGACCGCGCTGACCTATGTCGGCCGGGCGCTCACGGCCGGCGGGCTGTGGCTCTTTGCGCGCGCGCATCATTTGCGGTCGACGGCGTTGCTGTGGGCGCATCTCTACTGGATTGCGACGCTGGTGGTCGCCGTCTTCGCAGTGATCCTGGCTACACTTCGCCTGGGATGGCCGCGCTTTACGCGGCCGCGAGGGACCGACATCAGCGAGGGCCTGAGTTTCTCTTTGTCCAGCAGCTCGATTTCGGTCTACAACGACATCGACAAGACGTTCCTTGCCGGCCTCGGACAGACGCAGGCGGCCGGCATCTACTCGGCGGCGTATCGGGTGGTCGATGCGGCCAGCGCTCCGATCTACGCCGTGTATGCCGCGGCTGCGCCGCGATTCTTTCGCGAAGGGGAGCGGGGGGTGCGACCGGCACGGGCCTACGCGCGGGCGACGCTGGCGCGCACGCTGCCGCTCGCTCTGGCTGCGACGGTCGCGCTGGCAGTGGCGGCGCCCTTGCTGCCCGTGCTCTTCGGGCCGTCGTTTCGTGAATCAGTCCGCGCCCTTCGCTGGCTTTGCCTGTTGCCTGTGCTGCGCGCGCTTCACTACTCGTGGGGATCGGCGATTACGGGCTCTGCTTCGCAGTGGAACCGGACCGCGACGCAGTTCGGGGCAGCAGCGCTGAATTTGTGCCTGAATGCGTTGCTGATTCCGCGCTGGTCGTGGCAGGGCGCGGCGCTGGCCAGCCTGCTGACGGACGGCGCTCTCGCGGCGGCCAGTTACGGGGTGCTGGCACGGCTCGTCCGGCGAGAAGAGAAGAGGAACATTCCTGCTGCAGTCGTGTGCCAGTAACGGGATTTTCACTCGCAGCGGGAGCTATGCCTGGACGCCGAGTTCCCTGAGAAGAAATGCGTAATCCAGAGCGATCTCTTTCAGGTAGTCGTAGCGGCCTGACGCGCCGCCGTGGCCCGCGGTGAGATTCGTGTGGAGCACCAGCACGCGATCGCCGGTGCCGAGCGTCCGCATCTTCGCCACGTATTTGGCCGGCTCCCAGTACATCACCTGGCTGTCGTGGAGCGAGGTCTTCACCAGCATCGCGGGATACGCTTTTGCCGCCAGGTTGTCGTAGGGCGAATAGCTCAGCATGTACTCGAACGGCTCTTTTTCGTTCGGATCGCCCCACTCCTCATACTCGGGGACGGTGAGCGGCAGGCTGGGGTCGAGCATGGTGTTCATCACGTCCACGAATGGCACATGCGAGAGGATCACGCGGTAGAGATCCGGCCGCAGGTTGGCGATCGCGCCCATCAGCAATCCGCCGGCGCTCCCACCTTCCGCGGCGACGCGATCCGGTGCGCCGTAGCCCTGCTCTACCAGGTGCTCGGTTGCAGAGGTGAAATCGGTAAACGTGTTGCGCTTGTGCATCAGGCGTCCAGCATCGTGCCACGCCTTGCCCATGTCGCCGCCGCCGCGCACGTGTGCGTAGGCCAGCACGAATCCGCGGTCCAGCAGGCTGAGCCGATTGCTGTTGAAGCCCAGCGGCAGCGAGTAGCCATAGGCTCCGTAGCCGTAGACCCACAGCGGATTCTTTCCCGGCTCGCGCTTGTCCTTCCGCCACACGAGGGAAACGGGAATCTCCACCCCGTCGGCCGCCTTGGCAAAGATGCGCTCCGATGCGTACAGCTCGCGATCGAAGCCTCCCGGGACCTCCAGCTGCTTGAGCAGTTTTGATTCACCGGTGCGCACGTCGTATTCGAAGACCGACGCCGGCGTGACCAGAGACTGATAGGCGTAGCGATATTTCGTCGTGTCGTAAATGCGGTTCGCGTGCGGATGAATGCTGTACACGGGCTCCGGGAACGCAATCTCGCGGCCCTCGCTCATCTCCGGACCAGCGCCGGCGAAGGGCCGCAGGCTGACGTGCTGCAGGCCGGCGCGGCGCTCCCACACCATGGCGTGCCCTGCAAACAGGTCCACTTCTTCAAGCATCGCTTCCGGCCGCTCGGGGATTTGCTCGGTCCAGTGCTCGCGGCCGGGCGTCTCCAGCGGCGTTGTGACCAGGCGGAAATTGCGGCCGGTGTCGTTGACGCGGAGATAGAGCTGCCCGTTGCGATGGTCGGCGTAATACTCAATCTCGTCGCGGCGCGGCTCGATGAGCCGCCACTGGCCGAGCGGATCGTCGGCCCTCAGCAGCCACTCCTCCGTGGTGGTGTGGCTGGCGCTCTCCAACACCAGATAGAGATCGTCCCGCGTGCGGCCGACGCCGATGTTGAAGCGCTCGTCCTTCTCCTCGTGGACCAGGGCGTCGTCGGTGTGCGGCGTCCCCAGCACATGCCGGAAGAGCTGAAACTGCCGCTTCTGCTCCTCGTCCTCCACGGTATAGAAGATCGTCCGGTTGTCCGCCGCCCAGACGACCGAGCCCACGCGCTCGACTTTCTCGTTGAGCACCGCGCCGGTGCGCAGATCTTTCACGTAGAGCGTGTACTGGCGAAAGCCCTTGTTGTCGCAGGAGTAGATGAGCAGATTCTCGTCATCGGAAATGACCATGGTGCCCAGCGCGAGAAAGCTCTCCTTCTCGGCCAGACGATTCACGTCCAGCAAAATCTCTTCGTCGCCGGTGGGGGCCTCAGCGGTTCCCTGCTTCCGGCAGAAGATCTCGTACTGCTGGCCCTGCTCGGTGCGCGAGTAGTACCAGTGCCTCCGGTCGCGGAAGGGCACCGAGACGTCGGTCTCCTTGATGTGGCTCAGCATTTCTTCGTAGAGCTGTTTCTGCAGATCTTCGGTGCCGGCCATGATCTGAGAACACCAGGCGTTCTCCGCCTCCAGATACGCCAACACCTCGGGGCTTTCCTTCTCTCGCAGCCAGGCGTAGTCGTCCACCAGCGTGTGCCCGTGCACCACGCGTTCGGTATGCCGCTGCGCCGCCACCGGGGGCTGCGCGTTCGTTGTCTCAACACTCATCTCGTTCTCTCGATCCACTCGTTCGCACTCTGCGAAAAAAGAAGCCTGCACCGCGTGCAGGCTCCCACAGTTTTCTTAACCCTGAACCGTATCCGCTAACCCTGCTTACCTGGCTTGCGCTCCGGCTTCGTCGAGCATGGAGTACAGCTTTGAGAAGTCGGTGATCTGCTTGTAGCCATGATCGGTGACCACCCAGGCGGTTGGCGTTTCGTGCACGCCCATGCGTTCGCCCAGGGCCGCGTCGGCTTTCACGTCGTTGGTGAGCTTGCCCTGGGGATCCATGACAAACGGCAACGCGGTGCCGTGCTGCTGCGCGAACTTCTGGGTAAAGTTCTGCAGGTCGCTCCTGGTTTCGATGCTGGCCTGGTTGGCAAAGATGGCATTGCGGTAGTCGTCGCCGAGCTTTTTGGATCGCGTGTCAAACCAGCGGGCGTTTACCGCCGCCTGGAAGCTCCAGGGGTGGCCGGGGATGGGAAAGTCGTGGCGCTCCCAGGCAATGTTGTATTTCTCGACGGCCTGCATGATGACGGGGTTTTCGGCCGCGCACATGGGGCACTCGAGGTCAGCGAACTCCACGATGGCGACCTTGTAGCCGGGCGGGGGATGGAGGGCCGAAGTGTCCTTCGGGTGAAGAATGTCCTGCGCCTGAGCTGTGAACGCCAGAATCAATGCGGCGGACGCGAATGCCAGAACCCTGCCGAATTTCAACATACTTCTAATTTACCGTCTCCATCCTCCTGGCCGAAAGCCCGCGCGCACCTCGCGCGAATTGCGAGCCAGCAAAAACTGCAAAGAATAAGGACGGCCTGGCGGCGAAAAGGTCACGGCAGCGCGCGCTGCTTCAGCTTCTTTCCGCTTCGCCGGAACTTGACGACCACCCAGGCGAGATAGATGGCGTGAATGCCGATTACCGCGGCATACGCCATGATCATGTGGCTCTCTCCGATGTCCATGGTTACCTCCTTGCCTCTGCGGTCAGCGTCGCGTCGGTTTCCAGAGCGGAGAGGCCGGCCTGCTGTTCGGCCAGCTGCTCGCGGTATTCGGCCACGTAGCGCAGGCTGGCGATGAAGACTGCCCACATCATCCAGCCGGCCAGGTTCCACCAGATGGCGGGCATCATGCTCGGCGCCATGCCGGAGCCGGGCGCTCCGCCAAACACGGGCGCGGGATGCTGCGTCCGCCACCAGCGCGTGGACATATAGACGATGGGCACATCGACGTACCCAAAGATGGCCATGACGGCGGCGAGAGTGCGCATCTGCGGACCGGCCGCAAACCGCCGCACCAGCAAATACGCCACGTAGATGAGCCAGAGCACCAGGGTCGAGGTCAGGCGCGGATCCCATGTCCACCAGATGCCCCAGACTGCGCGGCCCCACAGCGAGCCGGTGACCAGGCCGATGAGGCAGAAGATCACACCGACTTCAGCAGTGCTGACCGCCAGCGCATCCGCCTTCATGGCAAGATCGTGATTGCTGTTGCGGGTCGCCAGGTACACCAGCGAGCCGATGAGGTTGGTGAGGAACATCAGCCCCATCGCCGCCCACGTCGGCACGTGGTAGTAAATGATGCGTCCCGCCTGCCCCTGCGCGGCGTCGGGCGGCACGACCCACAGGGCCACCCGGAAGCCTTCCACCAGCACGGCGAGCGTGACCGCCAGCCATATCCATCGCCACAGTTTCATAACCGTCCCGCTTTCCAACTCCCGAACGCTTTCTCCACTTGCCGTGCTCAGCTTTTGCCGGCGTCACATGCCCGGTTTCCCTGGCACTCCTTTGACCAGCGGCACCACGGCATTGCCGCCGTTATACGAAAACGTGAACCGCACCCTTACCCGATCCGTGCTGATGCCGGAGGGAAACGCATCGAAGGGCGCGGAACTCGTGATCGCAGCCCAGGCTGCTCGATCGAGCGCCGTCTTTCCGGATTTCTGCTCCAGCTCCATGCCCGAAATGCTGCCGTCGGTATGCACAGTGCAGAGGATTTTCACGGTTCCCGCCACCGACTGCGGGGGCTGCGCGATTTCCGGAAGGGCCCCCAGCCAGGCGTCTTTTGTTCGCTGCTCCAGCGCGGTCCAGTAGTCCTGAAGGTTCGCCCGATCTTCGGAAAACAGATGTCCCGCGACATCGACGGTGAGCGTGTTCGGCTCGGATTCCGGCGCCTGCGCCGCCGGCTTGTTGGCCGGGGTGTTCTGCTGCGACCAGCCTGGCTGGGTTGCGCCCACCAGTCCAACGATTGCCAGCACGAAAGCCTTATCCCATAACCGCTTCATGCAATTGCCTCCTTACGCGGGCGCCCTGCCACCGGTAGCGAAAAACTTACTCGGAGCCCCCGTTTTGCCTCTTCCCGCATCCATTGCTAATAGGGTACAAAGGTACACCATGGCGTGGTTCACACTCGCACTCGGTGTTCTCCTGATGGCCGTCGGCATTGGCGGGCAGATCTTCGGTGTCCAGAAATCCACCCGGCTCGCCGCCCACGATCGCCCGGCGCGCAAATGGATCCTCACGGTCGGCTCGCTGGTGGTGGGACTGTGGATCGTCGCGTTCTCGGCGGCGCACGTTCTGCACCTGCATAACACCGGCCACTGGTAGGATTTGCCATCCAGGCGGCCGCGCCTTCGGCGCCTCCCACTCGGCTGCGGCACGGGGACTTGAGCATCACTCCGCATGGAGGATCACCTCAAAAAGCAGCATGCAGATGGTGGTGAAGATCACATCGTAGGCCGCCAGCATCTTGATCCACAAGGTCGCGTCGTATTCGCCGGTCAGGATTGCCGTTGCCGACATGACCATGCCCAGCAGCGCCGGGATGAAGATGGGGAACAGGATCAGCGGCAGCAGCAGCTCGCGATTGCGCGTCCGGATGGACAGCGCCGCGAAGAAGACACCGTTCACGATCAGCGCCCACGTCCCCAGCGGCAATACCAGCGCCAGCAGCCAGGGATTTCCCAGCGCATGCAGGTTGTAAAAGACGATGAAGACCGGGGCCAGGGCGATCTCGACCGCGGTGACGAAAAGGAAATTGGCCAGCGCTTTGCCCAGGAACAGCGATGCAGCGGGCGCCGGGGTCATGCGCAGGGCGTCGAGCACCTGGTTGCGCAGCTCGCGAGCCCATGCCTGATTCAGTGCGCTGACCGCGGCGAACATGGTGGCCACGCAGAGAATCCCACCGGCGATCTGGCGGCTCACGGCGCGCGTTGGATCGAAGGCCAGGCTGAACAGCACCACCACCAGCAGGGCGAAGAACAGCATGGAGTTGATGGCGTCTTTGGAGCGCCACTCCAGGCGGAGGTCCTTCTTCAGGTGGGTGAGGAAAAACGCCGTCTTCATCGGCTGCCCCCTCCGCTGCGGAGTTGCGCTTCTCGTGCTCCGCTTTCTGAGCCCTGTGCTCTGAGCTCTGTGCCCTGCTTCGTGAGGTCCGCCACCGTGGCCTTCGACGCGCGCAGATAATCCGCCGGGGCAAGCAGGACCTGGAGGCCGCGCGTGCCCGCCGAGACGGAGATCACATCGAAGAGCTCCAGCGTTTCGTCCACGTAGACGGGATAGTCTTTCTTCGCGCCGAAGACCGTCACGCCTCCGCGCACATAACCCGTCAGCGGCTGGACGTCTTTGAGCGAGACCATCTCAGTCTTGCGCGCTCCGGCGGCTGAGGCGAGCTTCTTAAAATCCAGCTCGGCATCGCCGGGGACGACGGCGAAGATGTGCTCGCGCTCCGAGGTCACGCAGAGCAAAGTCTTAAAGACCTGCTCCGGCGGCAGGCCAACCTTCTCGGCCACGATGAGCGCGGAGAATTCTTCGGGATCGACGGTGTATTCGCGAACCTCGCAGACCACGCCCAGTGATTCGAGATAGCGCACCGCGTTCGTCCTGGGCACGCTGCTCATCGCGCTGCTCCTGCCGTCGCAGCCAGACGCGCTTCGAGGCCGGCCGCGCCGTCCCTTGCATACGGACCCTCTTCGAGAGATTTCACCGCGCCGGCCTGCAGCGTCAGAACGTAGTCGGCGAGCGGCTCGGCCAGCTCGCGCTGATGCGTGGTGAGCAGAATGGTCCGGTGTTCGGTGCGGAAGGTCTCCAGCAGCCGCAGCATCTGGTGCGCGCTCTGGATATCCATATTGGAGAATGGCTCATCGAGCAGCAGCAGCTCGGGGCGCGAGATGAGGACGCGCGCCAGCGAGGCTCGCTGCTTCATGCCCTGAGAGTACTGGCCGACGGGCCGGGCCAGCGCCGGGTCGAGGCCTACGCTGCGCAGCGCGTCGGCCGGCGTGACGCACTCGCGCCCGCGATAGAGCTTCGCGAAGTACTCCAGGTTTTCGACGCCGGAAAACTCGTCGTAGAGCATGGTTGCGTGGCTCATGTAGCCGATGCGGTCGCGGGCCTGCATCGGATCCTCCGCCTCGCCCTCAGGGCCGTAGATTTTGACCTTGCCGTAGCTGGGTTTCAGCAGGCCGGCCAGCGTGCGCAGCAGCGTGGACTTGCCCGCGCCGTTTTCGCCCAGCACCAGATAGCAGCGCCCGCGCTCGAACCGGACCGACACTTTGCGCAACGCGGCAAAGGTGCCGTACAGCTTCGAGACTTCGTCGAACTCCGCAATCGTGCCGTTCATCGTCGTTTCCTGGTTTGCGACACGCCTGTGGCAAACACACGTCGCCCGTGGGCGTAGAAACCAGCTTTTCTAAACCCTAACCCCTAAACCCTATGCCCTGCTTTACTTTCCGCCGGCCGGCACGGTGGCAGGCGGAGTCACCGCCGCCGTCTGAGTCGTCGCACCCGGCTTCGGAGCGTACTTCGAAGCGCACTTCGCCTGCAATCCTGTGGCGTGGAAGACGCCGTCGCGGCCGTAATGCCCAATGGCCAGCGCCTGGCTGTTGTCCTTGAAAGTGTCCGGCGGCGGCTCGTCGCCCGTGTAGGCCACCTGCAGCTTGCGGTCGTTCTCCACCAGGACAAACTGGGCGTGCGCGCCATCGCGCTTAATGGTGCCCGGCAGCACGCTGCCCGCCACGCGCAGGTTGCGCGTATAGGCCTTGTTGCCCATCGTCTGCAGCTCCTGGATGGTGACGTAGTAGCTCTTGTTGGCTTCCACGCCGGTCACCGCGAGGTACGAGATCGCCCCGAGGATGATCACCACCGCCGCCACGATACGCACTGTCTGGCTGTTGCCGCTCTTCATGTTGACTATTGTATGCAGTCCACAGAGCCACGCGCATGTGACGGATATCACGCTGCGAAAATCCTCTTGAACACAGGATCTGTGCGCACGTATACTGTGTGAGAAGATAGCCCATGAACCTCACCCTTTCCGTCGACAAGCAAACCGTCGCGCGGGCCCGGAAGAAGGCCGACGCCCTGGGCAAAAGCCTGAATCAGCTGGTTCGCGACTACCTGGAAGAGCTGGCCGGCGCCGGCGGCCCGGAGCGCAGCCTGGAGGAATTCCGCCGCCTTTCGGGGACGGGCAGCTCCCGCGGCTGGCGCTTCGACCGGAACGAGCTGCATGACCGTTCGTAGCTTCTTCGATACCATCGTTCTGGTCTACACGGACGACCGCTCCGCCCCGGCAAAGCAGCGCCGCGCGCTGGATTTGATGGCCGAACACCGCGTGGCCGGAACCGGCGTGGTTTCCGTGCAGGTTCTCCAGGAATATTTCGTCGCCGCAACGCGGAAACTGCGCGTCGATCCAGCCGTTGCTCGCCGCAAGGTTGAGCTGCTGGCCGAATTTCAGGTGGCAGTGCCCGAGGTCGACGACGTGCTCGCCGCTATCGACCTCCACCGTCTGCACGGCTTTTCCTTCTGGGACGCGCTGACCCTCCAGACAGCAAAACGCGGCGGATGCCGCCAGGTTTTCACAGAGGACCTGCAGTCGACCCGGGAAATCGACGGCCTGCTGATCACCAATCCGTTCCACCCCGGTTGAAGCCGGCTTTACTTCCCGAACGCCGCCGCAGCCGCTTCCGCCACGTCCTGATCCTGCTTGCCGCTCCCGCCGCTCACTCCCACGGCGCCCACGACTTCTCCGCCGCGCTTCAGCGGAACCCCGCCCGCAAATACCATCACCCGGCCATGATTCGACACGTGAATGCCAAAAAACTGGTCGCCGCTCTGTGAGTTCTCCCCGAGGGTCTTTGTCTCAATGTCGAAGGCCCGCGCGGTGAAGGCCTTGTTGATGGAAATATCGATGCTGCCCAGCCAGGCGCCTTCCTGGCGCTCAAAGGCCACCAGATTCGCCCCCGCATCGACAACCGCAATGTTCATCGGCTGGCCGATCTCGGTTGCCTTCTCCTGCCCGGCGCGAATCACCCGCCGCGCTTCTTCGAGGCTTACACCTGAAGCTTTCCCTGCCATGGCACTCTCCTCTTCGGAATCAGTTGCTGCTCTTCTACCACAGATGTGTCAACGCCGGTACGCTGCCCGCCGCCGACTCGCGCCTTCCGCCCCTGCGCCTTCCGGCCCGAGATTTATAATCCAGAAAGATTTGCTGCATTTTTCCCGCCGCAACCCGACTTCAGGCTGAATGAGGTGATCCGTGGCAGCATCCAATCCCACTCTCGAAATTCTCAAGCCCCGCGCTGGCTGGATTGTCCGTCGTAAAGCCGAGGCCGCCCGCACCGGCGACAGCAACATGTCGCAGATGCACTTTGCCCGCAAGGGCCTGGCCACCGAAGAAATGGCCTTCGTCGCCGAACGGGAACAGCTGCCGCTCGAGCTGGTGCGCGACGAAGTAGCCGCCGGCCGCCTGATCATCCCGGCCAACATCAATCACCCTGAGCTGGAGCCGATGGGCATCGGCGTGGCCACGCGCTGCAAGGTCAACGCGAATATCGGCAACTCCGCGATCACCTCGAATATCGACGAGGAGCTGCGCAAGCTGCACATGGCCGTGCAGCACGGCGCCGATACGGTGATGGACCTCTCCACCGGCGGCGAGATCCCGGAAATCCGCGACGCGATCCTGCGCCACTCGCCGGTGCCCATAGGCACGGTGCCGATCTATGAGGCGCTGGCCCGCGTGAAGCGGCTCGAAGACCTCAACATCGACGTCTACCTCGAAGTCATCGAGGAGCAGGCGCAGCAGGGCGTGGACTACTTCACCGTGCACGCCGGCGTGCTCATCCAGTACGTGCCCATGGTGGCGAAGCGCATTACCGGCATCGTCAGCCGCGGCGGCGCCATCCTCGCGCAGTGGATGACCCACCATCACAAGCAGAACTTTCTGTACGAGCACTTCGACCGCATCGTGAAGGTGATGGCGAAGTACGACGTGAGCTTCTCGCTGGGCGACGGACTGCGCCCAGGCAGCGTTGCCGACGCCTCTGACGACGCGCAGTTCTCCGAGCTGAAGACCCTGGGCGAGCTGACCGCCAAAGCCTGGGAGTCGGATGTGCAGGTGATGATCGAAGGCCCGGGCCACGTTCCGCTCGACAAGATCAAGGAGCAGGTGGACAAGGAAGTCGAGTACTGCTTCGGCGCGCCCTTCTACACCCTCGGGCCGCTGGTCACCGACATTGCGCCCGGATACGACCACATCACGTCGGCCATCGGAGCGGCGCTCATTGGCTGGCATGGTGCGTCGATGCTCTGCTACGTCACGCCCAAGGAGCACCTCGGCCTGCCCAATGAAAAGGACGTACACGACGGCATGATCGCCTACAAGATCGCCGCCCATGCCGCCGACATCGCGCGGCATCGGCCTGGCGCGCGCGACCGCGACGACGCCATCAGCTACGCCCGCTATACCTTCGACTGGGAGAAGCAGTTCGCCCTGTCGCTCGACCCGGAAACGGCACGCGCCATGCACGACGAGACGCTGCCGGACGACTACTACAAGGAAGCGGCCTTCTGCTCGATGTGCGGGCCGAAGTTCTGCTCCATGAACTGGTCGAGCAAGGTGGACGAGTTCAACAAGTCGGTTCACGGCCTCGAAAAACAGGACCTGAGCGAGCTGGTGACCCTGCAGGCCCAGCAGCTGAGCGCCAAAAAATGATTGTCATCCCGACCGAAGCGCGCTTTTTTGGGCGCGCGTAGTGGAGAGAGCTGCTTTTTTCACCGAAAGCCGCCTTCGGGCGGCTTTCCTGTTTTCATCCTGGATACACAACCCGCAACATCTTCGTCGTATCGAACCGAAAGAGGGCAAAATTAGGAACAGGAGATCGACGATGAGCACCATGAAGTTTTGGGCAGCTTTTGGAGTCGGAGTCGCCGCTGGAGCGGCTCTCGCCCTCATTTATGCGCCGCAGTCCGGCGCGCGCACCCGTCGGCAGATCCGCCGCGGCTTCAGCGAGGCGAGCGACAAGCTCAACGAGGCCGTGAATTCGGTGAGCGATACGGCCAACAAATACATCAAGCGCGGCAAAGACACCATGAACGACGTGGTGGATTCCGCGCAGAATGCCGTGACCGCGGCCCGCAAGGTCGTTTCCTTCAGCTAGCGGCGCTGTCGCCCTGGCTTCCGCATTGGCCCGCCTTCTCGCGTTTGCGGGAAGCCGCGGGTTTTGCAATTACTGCTCGCAGATCACGCCGTCAATCCGCACCTTCGAGCACCAGAAGCAAAACTGCACATCCCTGCCCGGCGCCAGCTCCGCCAAATCGAGCTTCCGCCAGCGATGCAGGCCCATCCGGCACAGCCAGCCGCAGATCGCGCTGGCCTCATGCTCCCGATGCGGCCACAGCTTCGCCAACGATCGTGCTAACTCAGCATCGCCAGGCTGCTTCATCACCCGTCCTCGCGGTCCTAACGCTACCACCGGCGGCGGCCTGTTGTGCATATTCCGGTCCGAATACCGACAAATCGTCCCCCGCGCCGCGCAAAATCTGAAAAAATATCTGCATGACCACCACAGCCACCGAAGTCTTCTCTGACCGCATCGGCCGCATTGAGATCTCCGCCACCATGGCCGTCACCGCGGAGGCCGCCAAGCTCCGCGCCCAGGGAGCGAAGCTCGTCGACTTCGGAGCCGGCGAGCCCCACTTCGCCACGCCGCAGCACATCAAAGACGCGGCCATCGCCGCCATCCACGCGAATTTCACGCGCTACACCGTGGTCTCCGGCATTCCCGAGGTGCGCCAGGCCATCGTCGATCGCCACGCCGCCGACTTCGGCTCCAGCTACGCCCCCGACGAAGCCGTCTTCACCACCGGCGGCAAGCTCGCGCTCTTCAACGCCATCGAGGCGCTCATCGATCACGGCGACGAGGTCATCCTGCCCATCCCCTACTGGGTTTCTTATAAGGACATCATCCAGTTTGCCGGCGGCAAGGTTGTCTACCTCGAGACCAGCGAAGCGGAGAACTTCCGCCTTACCGCCGATGCCATTGAAGCCGCCATCACGCCGAAGACGAAGGCCATCATCCTCAACTCGCCGTCGAATCCCTCGGGCGCCGTGGTTTCGCCCGCCGATCTCGAGCGCATCGTTCGGCTGGCCCACGAGCACGGCATCTATGTCCTGCTCGACGAGTGCTACGTCTACCTGCAGTTCACCGGTGCGCTGGTCAGCGGGGCCTCGTTTACTGACTGCAAGGAGCACATCGTCGTCCTCGGCTCGCTCTCGAAGACCTACGCCATGACCGGCTGGCGCGCCGGCTTTGCGCTCGCGCCCAAGCCGGTGATCGCCGCCATGACCAAGCTGCAGAGCCAGTCCACCTCCAGCCCCACTGCGTTCATTCAGAAGGCCGCCATCGCCGCGCTGCGCGAGTCGCAGGACTGCGTGGCCGAGATGCGCGCGGACTACCTGAAGCTACGCGACAAGATCCTCGGACGCCTCGCCGAAATCCCCGGCATTACCTGCACCAAACCGGAAGGCGCCTTCTACGTCTATCCGAATGTCTCGAAGTATCTTGGGAAGTCCGGCGTGCCCTCAGCCATGGAACTGTCGAAGCGTCTGCTGCACGAGGCGCACGTGGTCACGGTGCCTGGCGAAGCCTTCGGGACGGACCAGCACATCCGGCTGAGCTACGCCACCTCGCATGCCGATGTGGATGAGGGGCTGACCCGGATGAAGGCGTTTTTCGCGAAGCTCTAAACTGCGCCGTTCACTGGCCGATTTGTTAAAATAACTATGCTGCCGGAAGGCTGCATCCCTCCCGGCAGGTTGTGCTGCTTCACCAGTAGCAGAAGCACGAGAAACACGAGCGCCAGCACAAACCGCCAGTCGATGGCGACTGCGATGAGCACTCGCATCCAGGATGATTTCTCATCCACGGGCCTCACCTCCTTCCATTGGAACGGCCCGCAGGTCGTTGCGTGCGGCCTGCGAGCCGTTGGCCCGAACCATCCGAGCCAATCTGCGCGGGACCGCTCTGCACTCTGTCAGGAGGTAGTTTCAGGCTAGTTGCGGACCGGGAGGTCCGACAGATTACCTTCGTTCGGAGGCTCCGGATCGAATCCAGTCAGTTGAGTTTCAAAATCAGCAGCGTCATGTCGTCGTGTTGCGGAGCCCCCGCCGTAAATGCGTCCGCCGCGGCAAATACCGACCGCAGCACCGCATCCGCAGGCTGATCGCGCATCTTCAGCGCCGCCTCGATCATCCGCTCCTCGCCCCACTCCTCATCCTGGTGGGTCATCGCCTCGCTGATGCCGTCGGTGTAGAGCACCAGCAGATCGCCCGGTTGGAGCGTAAGCGACTGCTCGGTGTACGGCGCGAACGGCAGCAGCCCCACGACCGGCCCATCCGCCTCGAGGCGAATCACCCTGCCGTTGCGCAGCAGTACCGGGGGATTGTGCCCTGCGTTCACGCAGTCCAGCTTGCGCGTCTCCGGATCGAACGCCGCAAAGAAGAACGTCGCATACCGGTTGGACGCTGACGCTTCATAGACCAGCTTGTTGACCTTGTGCATGAGCTTGGCAAAGTCCCGGGGATTATCGAGGGTCACGCCGCGCAGGCTCGCGCGCAGGCTGGCCATCAGCAGCGCCGCCGAAATTCCCTTCCCTGATACATCGCCGACCGCCAGCCCGATGCGTCCGTCTTCCAGCTGGATCACGTCGTAGTAATCGCCGCCCACGCCCTGCGCCGGACGGCATGCGCCCGCGACTGAGCCTCCGGCGAGCTCCGGCATCTGCTGCGGAAACAGCCGCTCCTGCACCTCGCGCGCAATCTCAATCTCGCGATTCACGCGCTCGCGCTGCGCGGCCTCCGCTGCCAGCGAATGCGCCAGCTCGCTCACTTCCAGCGCCAGGCCGGTTTGCCGCGCTACCGTGGTCAGCACCTGCAGATCGGTCCGCGACCACGCAGCCTCAGAGCGCTTGGGCCCGAGCGCCATAATGCCCATCAGCCGATTCCGCCCAGGCAGCGGCAGCAGCAGCTCCGCGTTGAGCAGATCGAGCGCGCGCCGCTCTGCGGTGCCCGCCATCAGATACCAGGCATCGGGGTCTTCGCGGTAAAGCCGCGCCGGCTCGCTGGAATTGGACAGGTGCCGTATCGACGACGCCTGGGCTGGCAGCGTCAGAGTTCCGTCCGCCGCAACGCCCACCGCTTCCTCCAGGTAAAAAGAGTCGCCGCGCCGCAGCAGCATGGCAATCTGGCGGATGTGCAGCGTCTCGCAAATGCGCCTCGCCACCGTCTCCAGCAGCGGCTGCGTTTCGGTGAACCGCCTCACTTCGTCTGACAGCTCATTGAGCATGACTTCGGCGTTGTAGGCTTCGCGGAAGAAGCGCCGGTCGAGCCACTGCTGCAACCGGTTACTCACGCCAAAGCGCAGCGCCAGAATCAGTCCCAGAAAAATGACTGCCGCCCATACGTCCGAAGCCTGCGGCTGCCGGCGCTCGATCATCGGCAGAAAGAGCCTAAACCCGATGACCACCAATAAGCCGATCTGAACGACCCACAGAGAAACCTTCGCCAGGGCATAGCGCGTGCCGGTGCGGAGGAGGACGCGCACATCCATCGCCCTCTGCACCACGACCACATAGGCCAGGGTCAGCGGCGCAAGCATAAAAACCACCGCTCCCAGATAGCGCACGACGTACCATCGCGGCTGGTAACCCGCCATGCCGAAGTGCGGCATCAGCACAAAGACCACGAGCAGAGAACCAACGCCGACGCTCATACCGGTCAGCAGTACCCGCAACCGCCGCCGCGCGTCCTGTGTCGAAGCGGATCGCAGCTTGTCGACAGTCAGAACGAGGAAAAGGGCGATCCACAGCAGGTTCAGAGAATTCACTGCGGCGCTCGCCAGGTCGCTGCCTCGCGTCAGCCACGGACCATCGCCGCCGCCGTAGTGCTCCATGTAAATGGACGGATAGAGGACCGCAACGCAGAGGCCGAACAGGCTCAGCAGGATCCACTTTGCCCAGGGAGCCCCCGCATCGATGCGCGACCGCTCAGGGAAATACACTCCGAAGAGCAACAGCGCCGGCGCTCCGGCCAGCAGTATCGTCTGATACCAGAAGCTGCGCAGGAACAAGCCGACGCCCGTGGCCAGCCCAGGGTTGATGAAAACGCAGCTGGGAAACGTCAGCAACACCAGCAGCAGCCACGCATTGCGATCTTTGGGCCGGGTAAAGACCACCCAATAGCCGATCAGCAAAGACACCAGGGTGAGCAAGCCCGTGATGAAAAAGTCTCGCCAAAATCCCAGAACTGGCGATATTTTGCCATGCAGCGACTCATTACGGACCAGGGTCAGCGTCGCCGTCGCGTTGCCGCCATTCGGCCGCGTATAGCCGACATCCAGAATGTCGCCCGGATGGCTCTCCGACAGAATGGTCGCCCACTGCGCGAGACCGGTGTAATCGGCCCCGTTCAGCTGGTCAATGCGGTCTCCCGCGACCAGGCCCGCCGCCTTCGCCTCCGGTTTCAGGCCGCCCTCGTAGACCTGCCGCGAATCCGACCCGAAGCGGAACGGAACATCGACCCGCTGGTCCCAGTGCACCTCGTTCTGCCACAGATCGACCACCCCGGCGGTCCAGTAGCTCAGGCTGGCCAGAATCCAGAACCCGAGCAGGAAGCGCAGGATACCCGGTGATGCGGTCTTCTTGTTCCGTTGTTTCATCCGTGGGGACATAGTATCCCGCCCGGCCCCGCTCGACAGCAGACAGACTGCTCTCACCCGCGGGAACCGGCGTTAGACTTGATACGCAATCCGGAGGGTTCTCAGTTCATGCGCATCGCATCTCTTTCCGCCATTATCGTTGCTCTTCTGGCTGCCTCCTGCGCCGCCCAAAGCCGGCCGCCCATCCTCGGCGTCTCGCATATCGCGGTTTACACCAGCAACGCCGCCGCAGCCGAGCACTTCTACGTCCAGCAAATCGGACTGAAAAAAGCTTCCGATCCGGAGAATCCCCAGGGCACCCGCTACTACGTCAACCAGGAGCAGTTCGTCGAGGTTCTGCCGCTGCCCGCTCACGCCGGCAACGACCGCCTCGACCACCTCGGCTACATGACCGCCAACGCCGGCGAGCTGCGCCGGTACCTTGCCGCCAAAGGCGTCAGCGTCCCGGACAAAGTGGAGCATGGCTCCGACGGCAGCCTCTGGTTCGACGTCAAGGATCCCGAGGGCAACACCGTCCAGTTCGTCCAGCCCCCCGCGCATCTGCTCGGCGACAAAAACATGGCCACCCTCTATGCGCTCCCCGGCGCCGATCCCATCGGCCGCCGCATGATCCACGTGGGCATGCTGGTCCACTCCGCGGAAAAGGAAAACACCTTCTACCGCGACATCCTCGGCTTTGAGCCCTACTGGCACGGCGGCATGCACACCGGCAAGACCGACTGGGTGTCGCAGCAGGTGCCCAACGGCCACGACTGGCTGGAGTACATGCTCACCAGCGGGCCCTCGGGCAGCGGCATCCCCGAGAGCATCTCGCAGAAGGAGCTCGGGGTGCTTAACCACTTCTCTCTGGGCGTCGTGAATATGGAGAAGTCCGTCACCACCCTCGACTCCGAAGACCGCCTCGGCGGGGAAGCCCCGCGCCCGCAGATCGGACGCGACGGCAAGTGGCAATTCAACATGTATGACCCTGACACCACCCGCGTGGAGCTAATGGAGTTCACCGCTGCCTCGAAGCCCTGCTGCTCGGGATTCACGGCGCCGAACCCCAGCCCTACCGCGCAGCCTTAAGGCTGTCATCCTGAGCGGAGCGCCGCCGAGATCCTTCCAGCGGAGCACAGTGCTTCCCGGCGCGGAGTCGAATGGACCCCCGTAGCGAAACGGACTGTATGCGCCACCCCGGATCCCGGCGCGAAGGGAATCGCCCGCTACGCGGGCGATAAAGGTCTCATGCGGTGCACCGTCATCCCGCGGTCTTATCGGTTCAGGCCCATCCCCGGCCGCTCCCCCATTCGTAACCGGCAACAGCCCATCGCGCATCCGCACAGTAATCCATTGCCCTGCCCATTGATCTCAGCCTCCGTTACTCAATGGGAATAGCTGCGCCGCTGCATTCCGCGCACAATCAGTCTCACAGAACGCAACAGGGTTCTTTCGCTCCCTGGCGCGTCCCCCTGGAGGAGACGCCATGAACCGCAATCACTCGCTGTTCAGCCATCTGCTGCACGACACCTACGGCGCCGATCTCATTGAGTACAGCCTCATTGCCGTTGCGCTCATGCTCACCGTGGCCGCCGCAGCCGCCCCCACGACCGCCCGTCTGGTTGGAGCCATCAATGGACTCGCGGTCCTCGTGACTACCTGCTCGCTGACGGCGGTGGTCGGCTTCATCCTGCCGCTTTCCGCGGCGGTTAAGGGAGACTGATCCGGGCGGGCCCGTCGCCTACGGCTTCGCTTGTCCTCGCGGATACGCGTACAGCCGCACCCGGTAGACGCGGAACGCGTGAGGATCCATCAGCAGCGCACGCCCCTGATCGCTCTGGTCGCCGTTCAATTCGCGCGTCGCAACCCACTTCCCATCGGCCCACTCTATCTGCTCGATCTGCGCAATGCCCGCCACCTGCCCATCGGCGTCGGGATCCCGCTGAAATTCCACTCGCAGCCCGCTGCCCATCACCGTGAACTCGTCCTCCGCGGTTTCGAGCACCAGCATCGCGCCATCGTTCTCTCCCGGCTTCATCGAAGGCCACGAGCGCGCCAGGCTCGCCCGGAAGAGATATCCCCCCAGCGCCACCGTCTGCGTCGGACGCCAGCTCGTCGCGTGCAGCACCAGCGCCCGCGTCTCGTGCTTCGCCTGTGCCGCAACCAGAGCATCGCTCATCTCCGATAATGCCGCGTACGCATCCGACAGCTCGCCCCCGGCCTCCTCCGCGCCGGGATGCTCGGGCAGCGAATCCACCGCAAATGGCGAAAACCCAAACCCCCGCCCCTCGCCGAAGAGATACAGCGCATTGAACGGCGCCAGGTCCATCCGCGCCTCCGGCACAAACACCGGATTCCCCTGCTCCCGATACTTCTCGATCCAGCTCTCAAAATCCGGCCAGTAAATATCCGGTGCGTAGAAATCCACCGACGGCGCAGCCGCGCGATAAATTACCTGATCTCGCGGATAAGGCCCTCCGCTCGGATAACTCCCCGCCGCCTCCAGCGGCGCAGGCAGTTGCGCATTCATGTACATGGGCAGCGCATATTCTTTTTTCCCCGCCGCAACCACCGTGTTCACGAACTGCCCGTACTCCCACGCCATGAAGACTTCGTCCGCCGCATCGCCAAACACCGCCTTCCACGTCTTCCCTGCTGGATGAAACTGCTCCGCCCAATCCGGCCGCAGCCTGTCCCGATGCGCCTCAAGCGCCCGCACCAGATCCGCCGGCACCTCTCCGTCGAACAGCCGATTCGCCGCCTCCGACCGGTCCCGCCCGCCCACGCCGATGAAGCCAATCTCGTTCTCCACCTGGACCATCAGAACCGTCTGCTGCGCTGCGTCTGTCTCCTTCACATGACGCATCAGCGCCGCGAAGGCCCGCGCGTCGCACCGCATCGTCTCATCCCCGAGCGGCGTCAGAATCTCCAGCGGCACGCCGTCCGCGCCGACCTCCCGCGGAAAGCGCTGCGGATCCTTGAGCACCCACGCCGGCGCGTACTCCGAAAATGCATTCTTCCAGCTCCCGAACCACAGGAAGACCAGGTGCAGATGCTCGCGCCGCGCCACCTCGATCCAGTGGTCCGGAATCGAAAAATCAAACTGCCCTTCCCGCGGCTCGATCTCGTCCCACGCCACGGGCATCAGCACCGTGTTGAAGTGCAGCGCCGCGAGCCGCGGCAGAATCGTGTCCGCCTCCGCCGCCGTTCCCGCGGAAGAATTTCCCAGTTCTCCGGCCAGCATCAGGAACGGCTTTCCCTGGACCAGAAACTGCGATGCCCCGTTCTCCATCCGCACAGCGGGCATCTCCTGGGCCGCAGCTCCGGCCGCGAGCAAAATCAGGCAGACAATCGACAGCCGTCTCTTCACCAAAGCCTCCTGCTTCTACCGAAACAGCTTTAGCGGAATCGCGTCCGCCATGGCCCGATAGCCCGCCACCGACGGATGCAGATGATCCCCGGAATCGTACTTCGGCAGCATCCGCTCGGGGTGTTCCGGATCGCGGATCACCTCGTCAAAATCCACCACCGCGTCAAAATGCCCGGGCGTCCGAATCCATGCGTTGATCGCCTGCCGGTCCGCCTCGCTCTCCGGCCCCGGATGATAGTAGCCTCCGCCGACAAACGGCGTCAGCGTTCCGCCAATCACCTTCAGCCCATGCTGGTGCGCGCGCAGCACGATCTGCGCATACGCGCCGAGGATCGCATGGACCGTCGCCCGATGCTCCGCCGAAGGCACCGGGCCCATTCGCGTCAGCGTGCCCAGATCGTTGACTCCCTCCAGCACAATCACCCACCGCGCCCCCGCCTGCCCCAGAACGTCCCGATCGAAGCGCGCCAGCGCATCGGGGCCCAGCCCATAGTTCAGCAGTCGATTCCCGCCGATGCCCTCGTTCAGCACGCCGATCTTCCGCGTCGATCGCGAGGCCTGCAGCCGCTCCGCCAGATCGTCCGTCCATCGATCGTTGCCGTTCGTCGTCGTCGCGTGCCCGTCCGTAATCGAATCGCCGAGGGCGATCACGTCGCCGCCATGCTTCGGAGCCGGCACCTCAATGCCCGATACCTGGTACCAATGGTCCAGGCGCATCGCACCTGGAAGATCCATCGCCCCCACCTGGTTCCCGTGGACCAGATAGCTTGTCTCCCGCGACCCTGGATGTCCTGTCTGGTCCACCCCGATCGCCCAGTGCAGATAAAAGCTGACAGCCACATTGGAAAGCGCTTTCACAGGAAAGGCCACCGGATCGGACCAGTACTCTGCCCCCGCCGGCACTGTCACCGCTGCCTCTCCGTCGAAGGTCACGGGCGTATCCGATCCCGGCACAATCGCCGCGGACCCCGCCGACACCGCCCTCGCAATGTGAACCGCGTCAAAGATTACCGGTCTCGACCCGCATGCGTTCGACAGACGCACCCGGACCTCCGAGCCTCCCACGGACAGGTGAAAAATCTGCCGGATCGTCGCGTCTCGCGTATCCCCCGGCGGAATGAGGTTGAACATCATTTCAGGGGATTGCTGCGCCGACGCCCACGTCTCCATCCAGCCCTGCCGGGGCGGCTTCTGGACTCGGCCCTCGCTCAGCAACAACCCACTCATCAGAAGGAAAAGAAACAACCGCTGACTCGATCGCATGGCCGTCCCCATCCTACTCAAGGGAGGCGAGACGGTGCAGGCGCTCCCCTCTGCCGTCGGGACGGGGGCGGACCACTTCACACGATTGTCGGTAGCTGACTTATTGCCACAGGCTGCGCGAGCGCCGGTAGTGCCTCATCAGCAACCCAAGAGCCAGCCCGATCACGACACCCGCCATGATTCGCAGAAACATAGGTACGTTCTCCCGCGCTCCGATCCCTCGTACCGTTCCTGGACCCCATGCGCGTCGTTTCGGGGACGACGATATGCTCCCCGCCTCAAGATACTCACGTTTCAATCGGGAACTCGATTCCTCGTCAGCGGCATCGGCGTCGCCCGGAGGCGGTACGCCTTTCGTAACCTGATGACTGCAGTTTTCCGGCCCGGGGGCAGGAGCTTTCCCGCCGCCAAATACTCTGTGTTCTTGACAGATCAAACGTTTTACTAGAAGCCGTTTTCTCGTGATATCGTGTGTGGGACGACAATGCGATTGACCTTTCGGCCCTTCTCACACTCCTCCCTGCGCACCTTCGCCTCATGCCTGGCTTTTCTGGCCGGAACCCTGCTCTTTCTCCCTGGGCCCGCTCTCTGGGCGCAGTCCTCCGGCACGCCTGTGGTCCCCGGCTGGGGAGGCGTCCTGCGCGATGCCACCGGCCAGCCCGTTGCCGGAGCCACCGTCACCCTCACCGGCCCTGCGACCGTCCACACCACCACCGGCGCCGACGGCAGCTTCCGCTTTCTCCATCCGTCTCCGGGCTCATGGACCCTCACCGCGCGCCTGCCCCACCATCCCGCCACCGCGGGCATCGCCGTGCAGATTCCCGGGCCCACCGCCGTGCTCACCCTCACGCCCGGCAATACGCTGGCTCTGGCGGCCGCTCCCGTGCCGGTGAACAAAACCGCCGACCAGACCACGCGCGAGGCCACCGGCGGCGAACAGCTCTCCAGCCAGTCCGTCAGTCAGCTGCCGCTCAACGGCCGCGACTTCAGCACCCTCCTGCTGCTCGCCGCCGGCACAATGACCGACGCCAATGGCGCCACCAACTTCACCCAGCAGTTCGCCATCAACGGCCAGCGCGGAGACGAGGCCGTCTTTGCCATGGACGGCGCCGACACCTCCGACCCCGAAATGGGCGGCGCGGCCTTCAGCAACTTCAATGTCGATGCCATCGAGGAAATCCAGTCCTCCTCCGGCTGGATGCCCGCCGAAATCGGCCGCGGCGCCGCGGGATTCACCAACATGATCACGCGCTCGGGCAGGGACGGCTTCCACGGCTCCTTCTTCGAGTTCCTCCGCAACTCCGCCCTCGACGCCCGCAACTACTTCGATCCCGCCGCCCTCGACGGCCACCGCATCCCGCCCTTTCACCGCGACGAGTTTGGATTCACCAACGGCGGCCCGGTTTATATTCCGCATCTCTACGACGGCCGCGGCCGCACCTTCTACTTCGGCCAGTACCAGGGATTCCGCCAGGTCCTCGGCACCACCCAGGTTCTGCCCATGCCCACCGCCCCCGAGCGCCAGGGCTTCGACACCCTGACCTTCTCCGACGGTTCCACCGATACCCTCGATATCCCGGTCAATCCGCAGATCGCGGCCGTCCTCGCCCGCTACCCGATGCCGAACAATCCTGGCGGCGCTTACGGTGCGCGCACCTACGCCAACCACAGCAACGTGGTCACCAACGCCGATCAGTTCTCCATCCGCATCGACCAGCAGCTCGGGAAGAAGGGCCAGTTCTTTGGCCGCCTCACCGAAGATAACCTCACCGGCCCCACCACCAATCCCGACCAGACGGTGATCGATCCCACCTTCGGCGTCCAGTACGTCGACCGCCAGCGCAACGTCGCCTTCAGCTATACCCGCACCGCCTCGCCGCACCTCACCTGGGTTTCCGCCTTCAGTATCATCCGCACCACGCCGGGCTTCCCCACGCCCAACCACACCGACCCGTCGGTCAAATTCGTCGACAGCCTCTTTGAAGGCTTCGACACCGCCGCAGGTTCTGTCATGCAGGCCTACGGCAATGTCTTCCAGGGTCAGCAGAATTTCGTCTGGATCCACGGCGCCCACACGTTCAAATTCGGCGCCGAAGCTCGCCTCAACCGCGACACTACCTACTTCGGCACCAGCCCCAACGGCGAATACGACTTTGGCGGCGGCACCGTCTACTCGCCCATCTTCATCCCTTCGCAGAGCGGGCAGCACAACATCAATCCCGGCGATCCGCTCCCGGATACGCTCTCCAGCTTCCTCATCGGCTATCCGTACAGCTACACCGTCGCCGTCGCGCCCACGTGGATGTCCAACGGAACCCACATCGGCCCGGCCGCCATCAGCCGCAACGACTTCAATTTCTACTGGCAGGACACCTGGAAAATCACCCCCCGCCTCACCCTCGACTACGGCCTGCGCTTTGAGTACTACTCGCCCATCACCGAGCGCGCTCACCGCACCGGCAGCTTCCGACAGGTCTATCCCCCGGCAGGCACCCCGCAGGAGTATCTGATCAATCCCCAGCCCGGCTACCGCAACGGCTGGAACGGCTGGGGCCCGCGCGTTCAGCTCAGCTGGCGCGCCCCGCAGCAGGTCACCGTCCACGTCGGCGGCGGCATCACCGTCATTCCGCCGAACATCTGGCAGGACAACTTCCTCACCGGCTCCACGCCCTTCGTCGTGTATCCCCGCGTCAACGCCTCGCGTAATGGCGAAATACCCTACGGCTTCCAGATCACGCCCGCGGAGCTGCCCCACACCTACAACACCGCCGGGCAGGATATCTTTGCCTCCGTCGGCTACGACACCAAAAAGGTTCCCGCCAACACCGTCATGGACGTGAACCGCTACCAGCAGGACCTGGCCACGCTCTCCCCGGGCCACCAGCTTTCGCTGCTCAACCTCAGCGCCATCGATCCCCGCTTCGGCGACGGTTTTCTGAATACCTGGACCCTCGGCCTCGAGCGCCAGTTCGCCGGCCTCACCGCCGATGCCGCTTACGTTGGCACCTCAACATCCCATCTCCCTCGCTCGGCTTATCCCAACGGCTATGCCGGCGCCAGCCCAGGCTTCGCCCCCTACACGCAGTTCGATTCCAGCGGCAATGCTGTCGGGGGCTTCGGCTTTGAAACCGTCATCGCCGACACCGCGCACTCCTCCTACAACGCTCTGCAGACCTCGCTCGCGGGAACCGTCCCCCATGGCGGTCCTGGCCTCCAGGCCGGCTATACCTGGGCCAAATCCATTGACGACGTCAGCGCCGTCTTCGGCGGCACCGGCTCCACCGGCGCCGTCTCCATCCCCTCGCCGCAGGACCCCTTCAACAACCACCCCGAACGAGGCCCCTCCAATTTCGACGTGACCCACGGCTTCTCGGTCAGCGCCGCCCAGGCACTTCCCTTCCGCGCCGTCTTCCACTCCGCGCCCTCGGCCCTTACCGGCGGGTGGGAGCTTCTCAGCATCTCCAGCATCAACAGCGGCTCGCCCTTTACCGTCTATTCCGGAATCCAGCAGACCGGCGCCGGCGCTAACGGAGCCGACCGCCCCGACCAGATCGCCAAACCTGAGCTCTCCACCGCGCACAGCTCCACCCGCCGCCGCGAAGACTACTTCGGACGCGGCGACGCCAACGCCTCGTTCTTCTCCATCCCCATTGGCATCCCCGGCGGCACCGGACCCAACTCCGGCCGCTTCGGTACGCTCGGCCGCAACACCTTCCGAGGGCCGGCCTACTACGATTTCGATTACGCCGTCCTCAAGAGCACTCCCATCGGACGCCGCGCCAGCGGCATCGAGCGTACCGACCTGCAGTTTCGCGCCGAGTTCTTCAACATCTTCAACATCGTGAACATGGGTCTTCCGGCCAACATCATCAAGGGTTCCGGCTTCGGCATCATCAGCAAGACTGCCGGCACCTCGCGCCAGATCCAGTTCTCTCTCAAGCTCGTCTACTAAAAAAACGCCCCCGGGATCGCTCCCGAGGGCGCCATTCTCTTCTCTGTGTCCTCTGTGGTGGAGTTTTGGATTTCCCCTCAGAACGAGAACGTAATCTTCCCCGTCACCGCCCGCGGCGTCACATAATGCGTCCCGCTGAACGTCGACAGGAAGTTGTACAGCGCGTATTTGTTCGTCACGTTCACCGCTTCGATCTGCGCGCCCCATTTGTAGTGATCCCCGTGGAAGAGATTGTCTTCTCCCAGCGCCATGTCAAACAGGCTCCGGGGCGCAATCCGCGGCGGGTTCTTGTCGTTATCCCCCGACCCGGGCGCGGGGATCTGCACCAGCGACGACGTGTACTCCGACGCGAGACACGCCGCGGGCAGCGGATGACCAGGCGTCGCCTTCTGCCCGTTGCAGGCCAGGCCGGCTTCGAACTCCTCATCCGCAGTCAGTCCGCTCAGGTCGACGGCCGGCTGCCCGTTCAGCGTGGTCGAGGTGTCTCCGCAAGCGCTGTTGGGATCGTTAGACAGCGGGTTGTAGCACGGCACTGACCCGGCCACCAGCCCACTGTCGTACCGCCAGTTCAGGCTGTACCAGGGCATGTGCTTCCACGGCAGCTGGTACTGGAAATGCGTCGTCTGGTTATATCTCTCGTCGTGGTCGATGCGAAACGGCAGCCCGGTCTGCCCCACCGTCGCTCCCGCACCCCCCACCTGCGGCGGGAAGAAGCGCGCCGCCACCGACGACATCACCACATAGGCGCTGAAGCCGTGCACTGGCGTCACGTTCGCCCGCAGCGCGAAGCCCGGAATCTTCGACTTGTCCCACTCGATAGGGAACGTAATCGGCGTATTCCCCAGTACGCTGAAGTCGTAGGCGTTGTTCGTGTACTTCCAGATGTACTCGCCGCTCACCACGAAGTGCCGCCCCGCCACCTGCTGCACTCCCACGTGATATTCATTGCGATAGCCCGGCGAGAGGGCTCCCGAATTACCGGCCGAGCAGAGCAGCAACGGATTGACGACTGCATTCAGACATCCGCTGCTTGCCAGCACCAGGTTCTCGTTGAACGGCGTCTCCAGAGTGCGCGCATACGACGCTCGCAGCACTGTGTTCGTCTTCCGGATGTTGTAGGAACCCGCCAGTCGGGGCTCCGCCTGATTCGCATCGGTCAGACCGTTGTAGAGATCTCCCCGGATCCCCAGGTTGAAAAGCCAGTTTCCCAGGGTGATCCGATCCTCCACGTAGAGCGCCAGCTCCTTGATGTCGGTGTGGCCCGCGAAATCATAATCCGTGCCGCCCCGGGTCAGATCGTACGGGTAAAGCGTTGTGCACGGCGCGTCAACCGGCACATCCGGCGTGCCCCCCGACATGCATGGATTTCCGCCGGCATCGGTCAGCGAGTCAAGATAACCCGGATCGACGATCCCCAGCGTATCGTTCTCGTTCAGGAATGTCTGTTCGTAATCCGCGCCCGCCTTTACATTGTTGTGGTCTTTTTGCCAGCTGAAGTCGGTATGGACTCCCGTATTGGCCAGGCTGCGATTCTGCCCGATCGTCTCCTGCTGAATCGGTCCCAGATCCTGAAACGGATTCCCGCTCGGATAGTAGTTGTAGCCGTCGCGGCGATAATAGAAGCCCAGATTCCACACGGAATCCGGCGACACCACATGAGTGAAGCTCGGCGCGATGTCCACCGTGCCGATCTTCGAACGCTGGTCCGTCTGCCCGGGCACTGCCTGCCCGGCCAGATTCACTCCGCCCAGGTTGAGGTTGTCGTAGGTATTCGGCGTCTGGAACCACGACCGTGAGTAGTTCAGGTTCACATGCACCGAGTTGGCCGGATCGATCGTGTAGTCCACCCGGTCGAAGAAATTCTCCTCGTTCCCCCGGTCATGGAAGACGGTGAATTCCGGAGAATCCAGAAACCGGCCGGTGTTGAGTCCGTCCGCGGTCAGAAAGTTGCCCCAGTTCTGCCCTCCGTACCCGACGGCGAACCCACCCGTCACTGCGCCAAACGAGCCGTAGGAGGTGTAGACCGAGCCTGTCGGTTTCGTATCTCCCTGGCCGGACCGCGTCGTCACCTGGATGACCAGGCTGGTCTTGTCCCCGTATTCCGCCGGTGGCGCGCCTTCGATCACATCCATCGACTGCACTGCATTGTCCGGCAGCTGATTGGAAAACACCTTGCTCTGCTGATCGGTGATCGGCTGCCCGTCCACCGAGAACGAGTTCTCGGCATGATCGCCCAGCCCGTGAAAAAGCCCGTTCGAATCGGCGGACACTCCCGGCGTGGTCAATGTCACCAGCGAGCTGAGCCCCGACGACTGGCTCTCCAGCGGAATCTCCGTGAACGCTTTGCGGTCGATGTCCGTGTCCATGTTGGCGTTGCGGTTGATCAGGTCTTCGCTGGTTACCTGCACCGTTTCCGCCGCCGCGCCCACCTGCAGCTTAACCGTCACCGCGACCGGCGTGGCCGAGTGCACGCTGACGTCCTGCGCGGTGGAACTGAAGCCTTTCATCGCCACCGTCATGTGGTACGACTCGTACGGCACATTGGTGAACTGGAAATGGCCGCCGCTGTCGGATGTTGCTGTGCGTTCGTACTGGGTTACCGGGTTCTCGATTTTCACCGTCGCTCCCGCCACTAGCGCGCCCGTCGGATCGGTCACCGTTCCGTTGACCGTTCCCGATGTGGCTCCGCCCTGCGCCGCCGCAGGCATGCTGAAGGGAAATAAACACGCAATCAAAACCAAATGAAAAACGCCACGCAGACACGTGCGCATACACGACCTCCATGCAGATGTGGGTTGTCCCTGGGGTTACAACCGTCTTCAGGCGAAGACTGGGACAGGCGGAGGTCGATTGGCCAGCTTAAGAAGGAAGCGCTGACGAGGAGTCGGAGACGCCCGCTCGGCAGTCCGGCGTTCCACCGGCTGCGAGCACAGAATCACCACCACCAGCGCGGCCACCTGCACCGCCTGGTGCGCCGCTACGCACAGCGCGCAATCCTGGTCGATCTGGCCGTTGGCGTGAAAGTGAGCGGCATGGACGACGCCAGTGAAGAGCACGAGCGCGATGCAGATGACGCCCAGGATCACCACCCAGGACGACACACCCCCGCGCTTGGCTCGCATCATGGCCACTCTGTCTGACTATAGCCTGAACCGTCATCTCACGCCAAACCGCGCAGGCCGCGGCGGCCGCGCAAAACCTGGGTTGCTCACTACCCCCTGCCGGCAGCAGGCTTTATGATCGAATGCTGGCGGCCTGCGCCTGAATCTTACCAGGAACCCTTATGAAAACCGGCATTATCGGCCTGCCCCAGGCAGGCAAAACTTCGCTCTTCAGGATTCTGACGAAAGCCAAAGTCGAAGACCGCGGCTACTCACGCGATGCCCACATCGGCATCGCCAAAGTGCCCGACCATCGCCTCGACCGCCTGGCGGTTCTCTTCAACCCGAAAAAGCTGGTCCATGCCACGGTCGAATACGCCGACGTGGCCGCTATCAGCCAGGAGGCGCTGAAGGAAACCGCCCTTCTCGCCAGCCTGCGCAACGTGGATGCGCTCATCCACGTGCTGCGTGCCTTCGACGACGATTCGATCCCGCACGTCGGCTCCATCGATCCCGCGCGCGACGCGAAGAGTCTCGAGTTCGATCTGATGCTCTCCGACCTGACCCAGATCGAGAAGCGCCTCGATCGCCTGGAAAAAGATCTGAAGAAGATGAAGACGGCCGAGCTGGAGAAAGAGCACGCGCTGCTGCTGCGCGCGAAGCCCGCTCTCGAAGCCGAAACACCGCTGCGCGAGCTGGAGATGTCACCCGAAGAGAAGAAACTAATCCGCGGCTTCATGTTCCTCTCGCAGAAGCCGGTGCTCTACGCGGTCAACGTTTCGGAGAGCATGACACTGGGCGCCGACCTCGAAAGGGCCCCGGAGAAGTATGGATTGAAGAGCATCGCCGCTCGGCCGAATGCGGGTTTGACTGCCTTCTGCGGCAAAGTTGAAGCCGAGCTGGCGGAAATGGAAGACGAGGAAGCGACCGAATTCCTGTCTTCTTACGGACTGGAGGAGAGCGGCCTCGTGCGCCTGATCCGCCGCAGTTACGAATTGCTGGGATTGATCAGCTTCTTCACTGTCGGCGCGGACGAATGCCGCGCCTGGACGGTGCCCGCCAACTCCCGCGCACAGGAAGCCGCCGGAGCGATTCACAGTGATCTGGAGAAGCATTTCATCCGCGCTGAGACGATTCACTGGGACACACTGCTGGCCGCCGGCTCGGAGGCTGCCGCTCGCTCCCAGGGCACGCTGCGCCTCGAAGGCAAGGACTACCAGGTTCAGGACGGCGATGTGCTGCATATCCGCCACAGCGGTTGAGGCGGCGGCGAGGAGAAATTCACTCGGCTCAGAGCCGGTAAGACGGGAATCGGCTGGCGAAGAACCGGTTCGCTACAATCGGTTAACCGATTTCCGCCATCGCTGCTCGAGTTCCTCGCCGGCCGACTCAGTGCCGACCGGCTTTCAACTAGCTGCTTTTCCACTGGCCGTATATTTCCAGCAGCCGTTTTTTGTGTTCTCCGCTTTTCAGCTGAACCGATGCTTCTGTCCCTGATCCTCGGAACCCTGGCCGCCGTCGCCGATATCTTCGGCGGCGTGATTCTGGTGCGCCGTAACTGGCCGCACCATTATCTGCGCTACTTCATCGCTCTGGGGGCGGGCTTCATGATGGCCGTCGCCATGCTCGACATGGTGCCGGAAAGCATCCGCTTTTCGCCCCTGTGGGGCGCGGCGCTGGTGCTGGCCGGCTACTGCATCATCCATCTGCTCGAGCACACCATCACCCCGCACTTCCACTTCGGTGAAGAGACGCACGGCCACGAACTGCTCCACGCGCACACCGGGTGGTCGATCCTCTGCGGGCTGGCCGCGCATTCGTTCTTTGACGGCGTTGCCATTGCCTCGGGCTTTGTCCTCTCGAAAACGCTGGGCTGGCTGATTTTCGTGGCCATCTTCCTGCACAAAGTCCCGGAAGGCTTCACCATGGCGTCGGTGATGGTGGCGTCCGGCCGCTCGCGCCGCGCCGCGGTCTCGTCGGCCGTCGGCCTGGCGGCGGCGACGATTGCCGGCGTGCTGATCATCGGACTGCTGCCCCACTGGGTCTTGGCCGGACTGCCGCTCTCCGCCGGTGTCGCGATTTATGTCGCAGCCACTGATCTTGTCCCCGAGGTCAACCGCGAGCCGGGCATTCGCATGGCGCTGGTCTTCTTTCTCGGCGTAGGCATCTTCGTCCTGGTTCGCCTGCTGGCGCCGGTGTAACCCGTCATCGGTGGAAGAACAGGCTGTACAGCAGAATCAGCAGCACTGCGCTGCTCACGGCCACGTAGAGCCGGTCCCGTTCCATCAGAAAGCCGATCACGCACATGCCCACGCGCGCCACCGGCGTCGCGATCAGGATCAGCAGGCCGAGCATGATGATGCTGCGCGGCTGCAGCGTGGTGAAACCGGTGGCCGCGCCCTTCAGCGTCGCGTACTGTGCCGGCTCGGGCTGAAAGTGCGCGTAGTCCGCGCGCGCTCCATGGCTCTGGACCACATACAACACGCCGCCGGTCAGCACCACGGCTGCCGCCAGCAGCACGCCGGTGCGCAGCATCACGCCCACCAGGGTTTCGAGTCGTTTGTCGTTCCAGCTCATCGTTTAGCTGCCTGTCACGCCTTTGAAAATCATCTCCACTCCCATAGCAAGAACCAGTACGGCAAACACACGCTTGAGAGTCTTTACATGAACGCGCACCAGCAGGCGCGATCCGATCAGCGACCCGGCCAGCACACCCAGCATCACCGGCATCACCAGTCCCGGCGCCAAATATCCGGCGCGCAGATAGAGTCCCGCGCCCGCCGCGGCCGTGACGCCGATCATGAAGTTGCTGGTAGTGGTCGACACCTTGAACGGCAGGCGCATCGCCTGGTCCATGGCGATCACCTTCACCGCGCCCGCGCCCAGCCCCAGCAAACCCGAAAGCATCCCGGCCAGACCCATGATCCCGAAGCCCAGCGGGACGCGCTGAGCGACATAGCTCTGCTCGCCGCTGCTGGTGGGAAAGCTGCCCTGCAGTCTGAGCCGCAGCGCCAGCTTGTCGGGCTGCTCCGTAAATACTTCGTGCTGGGTCTTGAGCGTGGCGTAAGCGGAATACAGCAGTACCAGCCCGAAGATGATGGCAATGGCCTGCGCCGGGGCGCGTGTCGTCAGCCAGGCGCCCACCAGCGCCCCCAGCGTCGTTGCAATCTCCAGGAACATGCCGACCCGGATATTTGAAAATCCTTCGCGCACGTAGGCGGCTGCCGCACCCGACGAGGTGGCAATGACCGAGACCAGCGAAGCCCCGATCGCGTAGTGGATGTCCACATGAAAAAAGATGGTGAGCACCGGGACGATGACGATCCCACCGCCTAAGCCGCCCAGAGCTCCCAGAAGGCCGCCAGCCAGAGAGCAGGTAAAAATCACAACTACGAACCAGAGCTCGCTCATTCTTCCCGCAAAAGAGTTCGATATCCGATGATGGTTCAGCCGCGTGAAAGCACCGCTACGGTGTCCGGCGGCAACGTCAACTGGCCCTTCCGCAGCGTAACATCCGCGCCGGAAGCCAGGCGCAATGCCGCTGCGGGCCGTATTTCCAGAGTCACGGGCTGGTCAGCCACCGAGAACACCACGGTTATGCTGCCGCGCTCCATCGCGAGCCAGTGCTCCGTTTCGCTCGACCGAACCTGCACGCGGGAGAGATCACCGTCGCTCAGTTCAGGTGTGCCTGTTCTCAGAGCGATCAGTTCCCGGTACCACTCGAGCATCTCGGCATGCGGCGGCCGGCTGCGCTCATGCCAGTTGAGCTTCGAGCGCTCGAACGTGGCCGACGCCTGGGGATCGGGAACTTCGCTCGGATCCCATCCGAACGATGCGAACTCCTTCTTCCGGCCCTCGGAGACGAGCGCGCCGAGTTCCGGCTCATGGTCGGTGAAGTACTGGAAGGGCGAGGAGGCGGCCCACTCCTCGCCCTGGAAGATCATGGGGACGAAGGGCGCGGTGAGCTCGAGGGCTGCTGCGATCTTCGCCCGGCCGAGGCCGGCCAGATGGCTGAGCCGCTCGCCTTTCGCCCGATTGCCAACCTGATCGTGGTTCTGCGAGTAGCCCAGGAAGCGCCAGCCAGGCAGCCCGCGCACCGGCGCTCCGTGAACGCGGTCGCGATAGGGCGAGTAGACCCCGTCGTAGACAAAGACTTCGCGCAGAGACTTCGCCAGCTGGTCGAGCCGACCGAAATCCGCATAGTAGCCGTTACAATCTCCGGTCAGAACCGTAAAGAGAGCGTGATGAAAGTCGTCGCTCCACTGCGCGTCCATGCCATAGCCGCCGGCCTCGCGCGCGCGCACCACCCGCGGATCGTTCAGATCGCTCTCCGCGATGATGGCGTAAGAACGGCCGGTCCGGCCCTCGAGCGCATGGACCTCGCCCGCAATCTGCTCCATAAAATGGATCGCCGAGCGATCGATGAAAGCGTGGACCGCGTCGAGCCGCAGGCCGTCGAAGTGATAATCGCGCAGCCACATCAGGGCGTTGTCGCAGAAGAAGCGCCGCACTTCGCGGCTCCCCGCGCCTTCGAGGTTCACCGCATCGCCCCAGGGCGTGTGGTGAGCGCTGGTGAAATAGGGTCCGAACCTGCCGAGGTAGTTCCCTGTCGGGCCCAGGTGGTTATAGACCACGTCCAGCACGACGGCAAGGCCCTTCTCATGGCAGGCATTCACGAAGCGCATCAGCGCTTCGGGGCCGCCGTAGGGCTCTTGCGGAGCGAAGAGATCCACGCCGTCGTAGCCCCAGCCCCGCCGGCCGGGAAAAGAATTCACCGGCATCAGCTCCACATGGGTGATGCCGAGATCGCGAAGCGCGCTCAGCCGGCTCTGCGCGGAATCGAAGGTCCCTTCCGGCGTAAACGTTCCGATGTGCAGCTCATAAAGAATCGCGCTGGCCAGCGGTGGAGGCTGCCAGCCGGCGTCCGTCCAGCGAAACTCCCCCGGCTCGAAAATCCGCGACCGGCCATGAACGCCGTGCGGCTGCCACCGGGAGCGAGGATCGGGCAGGGCCAGGTCCTCGTCATCGAGAAAGAAAACATAGTCGGTCCCCGGGCCGGCGGCATCCACGGCCGCTTCCCACCAGCCGTCCTGGCCTCGCTCCATGGAAATTCTGTTGCTGCCGACACCGACTGCGACGCGGCGCGCCTTCGGCGCCCAGACGCGAAAACGATGCATACGGTCCTTCCCGATTTCGAGAGTAACGGCAACCCGCACAATTTGCCGTCGATTCGACGCCTCAGGCCTTTGTCTCGACCGGCGCGCCCCGCCGATGCGCCCGCTGCCGAGCGCCATCTTTGCCTTCCAGATCAAACGCGGCGTTGATGAGTGAAATGTGCGAGAACGCCTGGGGAAAATTGCCCACCAGCCGCTTCCGATCCACATCGTATTCTTCCGAGAGCAGGCCAACGTCGTTGCACAGGCCCGCCAGCCGCTCAAAGAGCCGGCGCGCTTCGTCAGTGCGGCCGATCGCCTTCAGGCAACTGACCATCCAGAAGCTGCAGGCCAGAAAAACACCCTCGCCGGGCGGCAACCCGTCCTTCACTTTGCCGGTGTCGTAGCGGAGAACGAAACCACCCGGCATCAGCTCCCGCTCGATGGCCTCGATCGTCCCCCGCACGCGAGGGTCGCTGGCGGGGAGAAAACCCACCAGCGGCATCAGCAGCAGCGCCGCGTCCAGCTGGTCCGCCCCGTAATACTGCACGAAGGCATTCTTCTTTTTATCGAAAGCCCTGCGGCAGATCTCCTCGTGGATCGTGTCGCGCAGCTCCCGCCATTTTTCCACCGGCGCCTCGCAGCCCAGTTTTTCCGCGATCAGGATCGCGCGGTCAAACGCGACCCACGCCATCATCTTCGAATAGGTGAAGGGCTGGGGTCCGCCTCGGGTCTCCCAAATGCCTTCGTCGGGCTGCTGCCAGATCGTCTCCAGATGTTTCAGCAGCTGCACCAGAACCGAGAAGTCCTCCTCGGTGTGCTTTCCCAGGCCGTGCAGGGCGTGGAAGAAGGTGTCCAGCATCTCGCCGTAAATATCGAGCTGCAGCTGGTTCGCGGCAGCATTGCCAATGCGGACCGGCTTCGAATCCTCATAGCCGGGCAGCCAGTCAATCTCCCACTCCACCAGCTGGCGCTCGCCCTTGATCCCGTACATGATCTGCACCTGATCGGGACTGCCGGCCACGGCGCGCAGCAGCCAGTCCTGCCAGGCGGCCGCCTCTTCAAAATAGCCGGCGGTGGTCATGGCCAGCAGGGTGAAGGTGGTGTCGCGCAGCCAGCAGTAGCGGTAGTCCCAGTTGCGCGGGCCGCCGATGGCCTCAGGCAGCGAGGTGGTCATGGCGGCGACCAGGCCGCCAGTGGGGCGGAAGGTCATGGCCTTGAGCGTGAGCAGCGAGCGCTGCACGATTTCGGCATAGCGCCCTTTGTAAGTCATCTGCGCAATCCAGTCGTTCCAGAACTTTTCGGTATCCTCGAGAGCCTGCTTGGCGTCGATCGGTTCGGGATCCGGGACGAACGACTCGCCGTACGTGAGCGTGAACCAGACGCGCTCGCCCTCGCTCACCGTGAACTCCGCCACCGTCTGCAGATTTTCGCCGTGAACCGGCACTGACGCGTGCAGCACGGCGAGATTCGGCCCGGCCACGGCCCGGAGGCCGTCCTCAATCGCCGTGACCCAGGGAACGGTGCGGCCGTAGTCGAAACGCAGCGACAGTGTCATGCACAGATCGACCTTGCCGCGGATGCCTTCGACGATTCGCACAACGTCGGAATTGCGCTCCCGGATGGGCATGAAGTCGATCACCCGCACGGCGCCTTCACCGGTTGAGAAGGTCGTTTCCAGAATGAGCGTGTGGTCGCGATATTTCCGGCTGGACTTCCACCCTTCGCCGGCCGGGGCGATCCTCCAGAAGCCGTTCTCGCCGGAGCCCAGCAGCGCGGCAAAGCAGGCGGACGAAGAGAAATCCGGCCAGCACAGCCAGTCGATGGATCCTTCGCGGTTGACCAGCGCCGCCGTTTCGCAGTCGCCGATCAGAGCATAGTCTTCGATCTTTGAAGCCATAGGAAGAGAACTTTATTGCTCGTGATAGTTGCGCATCAACCCGCCGTCGATGAGGAACGTCGCGCCGGTGACGTAAGCGGCATCGTCAGAGGCAAGATACGCCACCATGCCGGCGACATCTTCCGGGGTGCCGAGCCGGCCCAGCGGGATGTTCTTCAGCAGCGCGTTCAGCTTGGGCTTGTCTTCCAGCAGGGCAGTGTTGATCGGCGTCGCAATCGCGCCAGGAGCGATGTTGTTGACGGTAATGCCAAGCGGCCCCAGTTCGACGGTCAGATCGCGCATCAGCATCCGCAAACCTCCCTTGCTGCAGCAGTAGGTGGCGAATCCGGGGAAGGCCATGTCTTCGTGCACCGAACTGATATTGATGATGCGGCCCGGCTTCTTTGCGTCGCGCAACCGGCGCACAAAAGCCTGACTGAGAAAGAAGGGCCCGCGCAGATTCACCGCCATCACCTTGTCGAAATCTTCCTCGGGAGTGTCCCAGAAATCGGAGCGCTTTTCCATGCCGGCGTTATTCACCAGGATGTCGGCCCCGCCGAACCGCTCCCAGGCGGCGTCCACCAGATGCCGGACGTCGGCCATCTTCGTCACGTCGGCCAGCACCACTTCACCCTGGCTGCCGCAGGCCTCAATGGCCTGACGGGTATCGTCAGCGCCGGCCTCGCTGCCGATGTAGTCGATGATCACTTTCGCGCCGTCGCAGCCGAGGCGTTTGGCAATGCCCTGCCCGATGCCCGATCCGCCGCCCGTCACGATCGCAACTTTTCCCTGCAACCCCTGCATAGACTTTCTCCTGAGTTTTTCCTGGCTCTTTTCGTTGGATGCGAAAAATGCAGCCCCGCGCCGGAGATCCCCCGGACCCGCCCGCGGCGGAACATAATGCGATATGGCCCGATCCCCGTTTTGCGCGCTCCTTCTCGCCGGCTGGCTCGGCCTTTGCGCGCATGCTCAGTCATCCGGAACTTTCACCAACCCCCTGCTGCCCACCGGGGCCGATCCCTGGGTCATCGTTCACGATGGCTTTTACTACTACATGAACAGCACCCAAACGAATCTTACGATCTGGAAGACCCGGGATATTACCGACCTGGCCCATGCGCAAAAGAAAGTTGTGTGGACGCCGCCGGCCACAGGCCCGTATTCGCATGAAATCTGGGCGCCGGAGCTGCATCGTCTGGACGGCAACTGGTACCTGTACTTTGCTGCCGATGACGGATCGAACGATCACCATCGAATCTTTGTCGTGGAGAACGACGCGGCCGATCCCATCGAAGGAACATGGACGTTCAAAGGCAAGGTCGCCGACCCTTCGGATAAGTGGGCCATCGATCCGACCGTGTTCACCCTCCGCGGGCGCAGCTACATCATCTGGTCCGGGTGGGAAGGCGACACGAACGGCGTGCAAAGCCTCTACATTGCCCGCCTCAAAAATCCGTGGACGATCCAGGGTGAACGGGTGCGCCTGTCCACGCCGCAATATCCCTGGGAGAAGGTCGGCGACTTCCCCTGGAGCGGCAAGGTTCTGGCGCTGCCCCACGTGGACGTGAACGAAGGCCCCGAAATCCTGCAGCACGGCGGCCGGACGTTCCTCATCTATTCGGCGAGCGGCTGCTGGACCAACTACTACGAGCTCGGCATGCTGAGCCTGCGTCCGGGCGGCGATCCGATGGATGCGGCCGCCTGGACCAAGTCGGACCACCCGGTCTTCAGTCAGAGTCCGGCCGGCCACGCGTATGGCACCGGACACAACGGGTTCTTCCTCTCGCCGGATGGGCGGCAGAGCTGGATCATCTACCACGCCAATCCCGGGCCTAACGAAGGCTGCGGCAATCAGCGGTCGCCGCGCATCCAGCCCTTCACGTGGGCTCCGGACGGCACGCCGGACTTCGGAACCCCGGTGCCTCTGGGGCAGCCACTGGACAAGCCCTCCGGAACCCGGTAGCCCCGCCCGGGAAGGCGGCAGCAGCCAATCCGGCGCGGAACCCGGGAGGGGATTGGCGCGTATCTAACGATGAAGCGTCGGGTTCGGCCGCCGGTTTCCCGCTGGATTTCGGACCCTCCGCTATGCTGTACTTTTGCACGGAGCCGGCGCGGCTCTCAGGGAGGGACTGGCCATGGCCATCTATTGCAGGAATTGCGGCAAAGCACTTGCCGATGACGCCCGCTTCTGTTCCGGATGCGGCGCGCAGACGCCGCCGCCGGTGGCTCCGTGGCCGACCACTACCAATGTCACCCGGCTGGTCCGCCCGCGCCATGGCCGCATGATTGCCGGCGTTTGCCAGGGTCTGGCCAACGCTTACGCCTGGGACGTGGTCTGGGTCCGCGTGATCACCGTGCTGCTCACCGTCTTCGGCGGCGGATCCGGCCTGCTGGCCTACGTAATCTTCTGGATCGTCATGCCCGAGGAGCCGGTGATGTTTCCGCCGCCCGCTCCGCCGGCGACGCCCTATCCGCCCCCCAGCTAGAATGAGCGGGTGTTCTACTACTCCGGCGGCGTAAAACTCTTCTGCACAGAAATCGGACAGGGCCCGGCCGTGGTGCTGCTGCATCCCACGCCCGTCAACCACCGTTTCTGGCTGCCGGTGGCCCAGATCCTCGCGCCCAAATACCGCCTGATCGTCCCCGACCTGCGCGGCCACGGAGAATCGGAACCGGGCGAGGGCCCGATCACCGTCGAGAAGCTGGCAGCCGATGCAGGCCGGCTGCTCGATCATTTCCAGCTCGGCAAGGCGCTGTTTGCCGGCTGCTCCATTGGCGGCTACACGCTCTACGAAATGTGGCGGGCGATGCCGGATCGCGTCGAGGCGTTTGCCTTTTGCTGCTCGAAGCCGCAGGCCGACGACGATGCGGCGCGGGCGAAACGAGAGCAGAACATCGCGCAGCTTCGCGAACGCGGAACCGGGGATTTCATCGAGTCGAACCTGCAGACGCTGATCGGCTCCACGGCGCGGCGGCGCTGGCCGCAGAAGCTGGCCGAAGCCCGTGAGATGATGCAGGCCGTCCCGGCGGAGTCGGTCATCGCGATCCAGCAGGGCCTGGCCGCGCGGCCGGATTCTGTCGCAACCGCGCGCACGATTCGCGTGCCCTGTTGCGTGCTGGCCGGCGGCGAAGACCCCGGCAGCACACCCGCCGACATGCGGCTGCTGGCCGAGCAGATCCGCAACGGCGGCTATGGCGCCGAATACAACGAGATCCCTGACGCCGGCCACTATGCCCCTTTTGAGCAGCCGGAACTGGTGGCCCGAATCCTGCGCCGCTTCTTCGATTCCGTGGTATAAAGACGGCGGTTACCGGGGGTTGCATGCGCAACTTCGGGGGCCGATTTGGTGTCCCATAGCCTGAGAGGGCCCGGTACCAGGGGCCATCCGATGAGAGACGGGCTCCGAGAGAGCCCAGGGAGCATCCCATGAAAGCAAGTTCTGGATTTTCACCCACGTCTGCGCAACTGCGCCAGGCCGCCTCCGCTTCGCTCGAGGGCGCGCGGCGCGGCATTGCGCTCATACTCGTGTGGCTCATGGTTCCGCTGGGGATGGGCAGCGCGGTCGCATGGTCGCAGCAGGCCCCGCCTCCTCCTCCGGATCAGCAGGACCAGGGTCCTCCTCCGGACGATCAGGGGCCCCCGCCGCAGCAGTGGAACGCCCTGAGCCCCGATCAGCTCGATCAGCTGGTCGCGCCGATCGCGCTGTACCCGGACTCGCTGGTCGCGCAGATTCTTGGCGCAGCGACCTATCCAACCCAGGTGGTGGAGGCTGACCGCTTCGTGCAGTCGCAGGCCGGCGCGCCCCCTGAGCAGATTGCGGAAGAGGCGAACAACCAGCCCTGGGATCCCAGCGTAAAAGCCCTAACGGCGTTCCCGTCGGTGCTGTCCAATATGGACAAGAACCTCGACTGGACCTCCCAGCTGGGCAATGCCTACTACAACCAGCCGCAGGACGTCATGAGCGCCGTGCAGAACATGCGGCAGCAGGCCTATTCGCGAGGCGACCTGCGCTCCAGCGAGCAGCTGAATGTCGCCTATCAGCCGGGCGACATCGTCATTGAGCCCGCCAATCCCGCGGTGGTGTACGTTCCCTATTACGATCCCTGGTCCATCTGGGGCTTCCGGCCCTACTATGCCTGGTATGCGCCTCCGCCACCTCCAGGATGGGCGGTTGGCGTCCATTTTGGATTTGGCGTCGGCATTGCCGTTGGCGCCTGGGGTGGATGGGGCTGGGGCTGGGGACACTGGGGCTTCGCCTGGGGTCCGCACCCGGTGGTCATGTACAACCACGTCACCTATGTGTCTCGCAGCGTGACGGTGGTCAACCACGGCTACTACGGCAGGTTTGACCGCAATCCCGGCGCCCGCCAGTTCAACGTTCACACCGCGGTTGCAGTGCGCAACGTCAGCTATTCGCACGTCACGGAGGTCAACAACAACCGGACCGTGATCAACAACCGGAATAACAATTTCAACCGCACCAACAACCGTTCGGTGCAGAACAACTACAACCGCCCGGCACAGAACTACAACCGGCCTGCGCAGAACAACAACTACAATCGCCCAGCGCAGAACTATAACCGGCCGGCGCAGAACTATAACCGGCCGGCGCAGAACTACAACCGGCCCAACAACCAGCAGCCTCGCAATGAGGGCCGCCCCAACAACCAAAAGGCTCCCAAAGAGGCCCGTCCGCAAAACCGCGGCGGCGACAAGAACCACGAAAAGCCGCACGGCCGGTAATTGGGTCCGCTGCCTCACGAGGGATGGCTTCGGCCATCCCTCCTTGTTTTGCGCCGCTCTCCGCCCTCGAACATTCCACCTCCTCCCCGCGAGATCGGTGTGATAGAACGGTCTGTTGCCCACCGGAGGCCAGGATGAAAAATCAGAATCGCAGGACTTTCCTGAAGGGGACGACTGCTGCCGCGGCCGCGGTCCTCAGCGGATCCGGGCTTAGCCTGTCGCGCGCTGCCGACGCCGCGGCGCTGCCCGCCATGCCCAACAATCCGCGCACCCAGGACGCGATGCCCACCCGCAATCTCGGCCGCACCGGCTACAAAGTCGGCATCTTCTCCCTCGGCGGCCAGGCGGCTCTGGAAAAGGCGAACAATGCCGAAACCGCCGTGCCCATCATCCATCGCGCGCTCGACCTCGGCGTCAACTACCTCGACACGTCTTCCATTTACGGCGGTCCCATGCGCTGGAGCGAGCGCTACGTCGGCGAGGTGATGAAGACCCGGCGCAACGAAGCTTTCCTCGCCACCAAGACCAAGGAGCGCACCCGCGAGGGCTCCATGCGCATGATCGACGAGTCGCTGAAGCTGCTCCAGACCGACCACGTGGACCTGTGGCAGCTGCACGACATCGGCACGATGAAGGACATCAACGGGATCTTCGGGAAGGGCGGCGCGATGGAGGCGCTGCTCGAAATGCAGCAACAGAAGGTCGTCCGCTACCTGGGCGTCACCGGGCACTATCGCCCTGACGCGCTGATGGAAGCCCTGCGCCGGCACGACTTCGATACCATCCTGATGGCCATCAACGCCGCCGATCCGCACCACTACAGCTTCCAGCAGGAACTGCTGCCGATGGCGGTCGAGAAACAGATGGGCATCATCGGCATGAAGATTCCCGGACGCAGCCGCCTGCTCTCCACCTGGACGCCGCCGCCGCTCGAGCAGCAGCAGCACTCCTGGGAAGGCATGGTGATCGCGACCCAGCCCGGCACGCTGACGATGAAAGAAGCGGTCTACTACGTCCTCTCGCAGCCCGTGAGCGCCATCATCATCGGCTGCGACTCGATCCCGCAGCTCGAGCACAACGTCCAACTGGCGCGCGAATTCACGCCGCTCAACCAGCAGCAGCAGTCAGCGATCGTGGCAAAAGCCGAGCCGGTGTCGAAACCCGGATTGTTCTTCCGCTTCTACGATCACGACGCGGCGGGATGAAGCCCGTGGCTTGATAAGCCCTTCACAGCAGAAAACCAGGCCTACACCGCATCTTTGGTGAATTCAAAGAGCCCACAACCAAAACTAAGGCCTGCAGAGTCTTCGGGGCTGCTGTTGGGATGGAGATCTCCCTTGTCATCCACATAGGCGAAATCGACCAGCCGCAGACAGGGAAACGCTGCCAGAACCGATTGCGGTGCGAGAATTCGCTGTCCGTTGAACTGCAGCCTTTCCTCGCCAACCGGAACGGAAAAGTACAGACGTCCCCCGGGATTGAGCACCCGTTCAAGGGCCGCCATGAACTTTGCGTGGCCGAGGGGGTCAATGGGATCGCCGTAACGGCCCAGCCCGAAGTGTTCCGCCGCGTGCAGGCTGGAAAGGGAGTCAACACTGGAATCCGAAAACGACAGCAATTCGGTGGCGTCGTCCTGGACAAATCGAAGGCCGTCGATCTCCGAACGAAGCGGACGAATATCGATAACGTCGACCGCCATGAACGGCAGAAGATGCGCGATGAAGCCGTCGATACGAGATCCGATGTCGACGTGCCTGGGCGGCCGTCGCTGATAAATCTTCCGCGCCGCCCACAGATCCTGGTGAAAATAATGTCCCGAAGCGCTTCCCGCGGAATCGTCGAAGTCAGACAGAATCGGAAACAGTTGCCCCAGCTTAACGGGCAGAGCATCCTCGGTGGCGAGTCGGCGATATCGGCGCAAATCGGCAAGAAACCTGGGTATATGGCGCAGAGACTTGATCAAGGATGGGTTGACACCCAGCGCCTTAGCAACGTTCCTGTGGATGGCTGCTTTCATTCGTTAAGCCGAATCGAGGGCGTCCCACTTGCGGAGCTTAAACGCGCGTATATGTCACCAAACGTAACCGCGTCGTTGCGGTATCCCTGGAGGTAATTAAGGATAGCGTCCTTCGCTAGCCACGGGTCGTACTGAAGCTCAAAAGACTCTCCGGGTGAGAAATTGAACTCATCGAAACCGAGCGATGATAGCCGTTCAAGACAACTCGCTGCCTGGTCAATCAACTCGGGCGTAAACTCCAGGGACAACCCTCGAACCGGACGGCTTAGCCCCTTGAGCACATCCAGTTCAAACCCCTCGACATCGATCTTGACGAAACTCGGAACGCCAAACTCCACTAACAGAGCGTCCAGGGTTGTCACCCGGCAGCTTTCGGTGTCCACCCATTGGTCTGCATCGAATCGTCCGCTCTTCGTGACCGCGGAAATCCAGGAATCGGAGAGAGACGATAGCGTCGATCCCCCTGAGATCCTTAAGGTTGCAGTGCCCTCTGAAGCGCCACAAGCTGCCTGGACCAGCCGTACTTTGCGATTTTTCCCCAACCCCGCCCTCAAAACGGAAATGCAATGCGTCTGAGGCTCGATCGCCACAACCTGCGTGGCCAGTTTTGCGAAGATTTTCGTGCGATTTCCTAAATTTGCCCCGACGTCGAACACCGTATCGTGCGGCCGGATGAACTGTAAATAAAACACCAGTGCGGCATCGTCCCGGGGCGACCACGATTCAATTCTCCGAACGGCCCGCCACTGCCGGACTACCGGACCAAGCGGTGTACGGCTTGCCATCTTTTTTACCATGCTCAGAATGTTGCCGCTCAACTCTCAATCCTTGTAATAGCAAAGTTGCCTGTCCCACAAGTCCCGCCATCTATCCCAACTCCTGGCTCGCGATCACCACTTATCTTACAGTCAGCTTATGACCCGCCTTCCCTCACCCGATATAACTCTGAATAAACGGATCGCTGGAATTCACCAGCTCCGCCGTCGTTCCATCGAACACCAGCCGTCCCTGGTGCAGCATCATGAAGCTGGTGTTCGGATCGGCCTGATGCTCGCCCAGCGGCACCATGTGGTTTAGCTCGGTGCTGAAGTGATGTGTGGCCAGCATAAAAGCATCCTGCAGGCGGTGCGTCACCACAATCGAGCTGGTGTGCGACACGTCGCGCTGCTTCATGACCAGCTCGATGATCGTCGTCGACGTGATCGGGTCCAGACCGCCGGTCGGCGAATCGTAAAGGATCAGCCGAGGATGGGTCACAATGGCCCGCGCAATCGCCACCCGCCGCCGCATGCCGCCTGACAGCTGCGAAGGAAACTGCTTCAGCGTGTGCTCCAGCTCCACGAACCGCAGCGCCTCGGTGACGCGATTCGTGGTCTCCTCGTCGGAGATGTGCTCTTCCAGCAGCCGATAGCCGACGTTGTCTCTCACCGTAAGCGAGTCGAAAAGCGCGCCTTCCTGAAACACCGTCCCAATCGCGCCGCGCAGCTCAAAGAGATCCTCTTCGCGCATGGCGCTGATCTCTTTGCCGAAGACGAAAATCCGTCCGGAATCCGGGCGCAGCAGTCCGTTGGTCAGCTTGAGCAGTACGCTTTTGCCCACGCCCGCCGGTCCCAGCAGGATGCGCGTTTCCCCATGCCGAACCTGAAAGGAAACCCCCTCCAGAACCTGCTTCTGATCGAAGGCAATGGATACATCCTCGAAAACAACGACCGGCTCGTCTGAGGGTCGAGCCCGCGGCGGCGTTGCCCCGTTCGTGGCCACCCCGGTCACCGCCCGAAGATGCCGATGAGGGTTCGGCTGATCAGAAAGTCGCAGGTGATGATCAGAATGGAAGACCACACCACGGCCTGCGTGGTCGAGCGGCCGACGCCCTGCGTGCCGCCGCGCGTCTTCATGCCGAAGTAGCAGCCGATGGTAGCGATGATGAGTCCGAAAAAGATCGGCTTGATCAGCCCCTGCAGGATGTCAGGGTAAGCCAGCGACTGATAGGCGGTGTGGAAGTACTGCGAGCCGTCCTGGCCCAGCATGATGACGGAGACAAACCCGCCGCCAAAGATGCCCACTGCGTCGGACAGGATCACCAGGAAAAAGAGCATCACCACCGTGGCCACGATCCTCGGCATCACCAGTTTCTTCAGCGGATCGGTGCCCAGCGCGCGCATAGCGTCAATCTGCTCGGTCACAATCATCGAGCCCAGTTCGCTGGCCATGCCTGACGCGTTGCGTCCGGAAACCATCAGCGCCGTCACTACCGGCCCGATTTCCTTGATCATGGAAAAGCTGACCAGTTGCCCGGTGAACGCCGTCGCGCCGAACTGCGTGAGCGTGGACGCGGACTGCAGCGCCAGCACGCCGCCCAGGAAGAATCCCGTCAGGATGACGATAGGCAGCGACCCCACGCCAATGACATCGGCCTGCAGAAAAATGTCGGAACGATAAAACGGCCGGCGGAAAAGATTACCCAGCGCCCGGCCGGAGAGGCTCGCATACTCCTGCACGGCTAGAACGCCGCGCTTGGCGGCGGCATCGATCGTTTCCAGTGCCATAAGTTATGCCGGATTGGATGCGCGATGGCCCGCTTCCGCTCCGCAACCTGAGCCTAGCATACAGCCAGCCGCGCGCAACTCTGTGCCGCAAGCCGGGTACAATCCCGGTGAGGATTGGGTTATGAAAGCTCTGATCGCTGCCGGAGCCGCTGCCTGCCTGTGTCTGTCCGCCGCCCGCGCCCAGACCATCCAGGTGAACAAGGACAACCGCACCATCGCCGTGACCGCGAGTGACACAGCCCAGGCGGAAGCCGACCTGGCCGCCGTCAGCGTCGGCTTCGAGACGTATGCGCCGGATGCCGCAACCGCCTACAGCCAGGGCTCGCGCCTCTCCAACGCCATCATGGAGGCTCTCCAAAACGCCGGCGTCCCCGAAAAATCCATTGAGAGCAGCGGACAAAACCTGAGCAAAACCGACTTCCCCTATAACCCGGCGCCCACGCCCCAGGAGCGCGCACAAAAGGCCTACACCCTCTCGCAGAGCTGGACCGTGCACACCGCGGCCGCCGATGCGGCGAAAGTTCTGCATGCGGCTGTCGAGGCCGGAGCCAACAACAGCGGCGCCATCGACTGGAACGTCACGGATCGCAGGAGCCTTGAGGCAAAAGCCGCGGCAAAAGCCCTGGTCGATGCCCACGCCATTGCCGCGCAGATGGCAGGCGGCCTCGGCGTCACTCTGGGTCCGCTGGTCTACGCCAGCAACCAGGCGCCGGAACGGCCTCTGCTACCCTTTGCCACCGCCACCATGTCCGTCAGAGCCGCTCCGCCGCCGCCCGTCAAGCCGCTGGCGATTCGCCCCCAGCAGGTGGAGGAATCGGCAACGGTGTACGCGGTGTTTTCAATTGAGTGAGGGGCGAGCCTAGTCGCGCGGCCGCTTGCGAATCTCGATGTTCAGCCGCTTGATCTTCTGGTTCAGCGTGGAGAGCGGAATCCGAAACTGCTCCGCCGCCTCGGTCTGGTTGCCGTTGCAGCGCTCCAGCTTGTCCACGATGATGCGCCGCTCGATGTCTTCCATAATGTCGAACAACGACGCATCCGGGCTGTGCTCCAGCAGGCTGGTCGAATAGCTCGAGCCGGTCAGGTGGCCGGGCAGCAGGTCCAGGCCGATGGCTCCGCCTGACGACAGCACCACGCCGCGCTCGATTACATTCTCCAGTTCGCGCACATTGCCGGGCCAGTCGTAATCCACCAGCACCCGCATCGCCTCCGGCGTAATGGTTCGCACCGCCAGGCCGTTCTCTTCGGAATATCGCTTCAAAAAATGTATGGCCAGCGCGGGAATATCTTCGCGGCGGCTGCGCAGTGAAGGCAGCTCGATGGCGATCACGTTCAGCCGATAGAACAGATCCTCCCGGAACTTCCCTTCCCGCACCGCCTGGCGCAGATCCACGTTGGTGGCAGCGATGATGCGCACATCCACCTGAATCTCCTGCACGCCGCCCAGATGCATGAAGCGCCGGTCCTGCAGCACGCGCAGGATCTTGGCCTGCGTGTCCATCCCCATCGTGGCAATCTCATCCAGGAAGAGCGTGCCGCCGTTGGCCACCTCGAACAGCCCTTTCTTCGCCGCAATCGCCGAGGTGAAAGCCCCCTTCACGTGCCCGAACAGCGTGGACTCCAGCAGATCCGTCGGCATCGCCCCGGTGTTCACCGGAACGAAGGGCTTGTCTTTGCGCGGAGAATTCGAATGCAGCGCCTTGGCGATCAACTCCTTGCCTGTGCCGCTCTCCCCCTGGATCAGCACCGTGGAACGCGTAGGCGCCACCTGGGCAACCAGATCGAAGATGCGCAGCATCGCCTCGCTCTTGCCCACGATGTTGGGAAAGTTGTACCGCTGGCGCAGCGCCCGCTTCAGCTGGACGTTTTCCTCTTCGGCACGGTAGCGCGCAATGGCCGCGCGAATATCCGCCAGCAGCTTCTCGTTGTCCCACGGCTTCTGGACGAAGTTCTGCGCGCCGCCGCGAATTGCCTCCACCACGTTATCGACGGTGCCGAACGCCGTGATCATGATGATTGGCAGATTCGTTTCACGCTCGCGGATCGTTCCCAGAATCTCGAGGCCGTTGCGCCCCGGCAGCGCCAGATCCAGCAGCACCAGGTCGAACGGCTGCTCCGAGATGCGCTCCAGGCCCAGCTCGCCGTTCTCCGCTGTCTCGACCGTGTAGCCTTCCAGCGACAGCAGCGTCTCCAGCGACTCGCGAATCGCGGCCTCGTCGTCGATGATCAGAATGCGGGGACTGCCGTCCGGACCAGCAATCGCATTGGCCGGCGCCGCAATCGTTCCTTCAGACATGAGCGGGTTTCCTCAGCATCGGAAACTCGAGGTAGAACGTGGTTCCCTGGCCGACCTGGCTTTCCACGTGAATCTTGCCCGAGTGCTCCTGAATAATTCCGTACGTCACGGCCAGGCCCAGTCCGGTCCCGCGCGGCTGCCCGTCCCGCCGCGCCGTCTTGGTGGTGAAGAACGGATCGTAGATGCGCCGCAGATGTTCGGGCGCAATCCCCGACCCGCTGTCGGCGATCGACACACTTACATGCCCGTTCATCTCCGTTGCGATGCGCAGCGTCTTCTCCTCGCGAACTCCGTCTACACCAGCGGCCATCGCGTCCCGGGCATTCAGGAACAAATTCAGAAAAACCTGCTGCAGCTTGCCGGAATTCCCCAGAATGGGGGGCAAACCGGACATCAGATTCGCCTCCACATGGATCTGCGCGGTTTTGAACTGATGTTCCAGCAGCGTCAGGGTGTCGCGGATGATCGCGTTCACATCGGTTTCGCGATATTCCGTGCCGCTGGTCCGCGAGAAATTCAGCAGGCCGTTGACGATCTCTGAGGCCCGGAACGTCTGCTGCGTGATCTTGTCCAGCAGCGGCCCCAGCTTGCCGTCGCCCTTCACCTGCCGCGCCAGCATCTGCGCGTACGAGGAGATCACCGCCAGCGGCGTGTTCACTTCGTGCGCCACGCCCGCGGCCAGCAGGCCGATGGACGACAGCTTCTCTGCCTGCGCCAGCTGCCCTTCCATCTGCGTCTGGTCGGTAATGTCGTCGATCAGGACGATCCGCCCCACCGTGCGAAAGTCCCGCGACACCAGCGGCGCGATGGCGATGTTGGCGATCCGCGTCTCCTCAGCCCGCGTCTCCAGCCGGAACTTGTACAGATTGTGCACGCCGGGCTGATCCTTCACCCGCCGAAACTCCTCCATCAGTTCGCCCGGGAAAACCGCCTCCAGCGGCTGGCGCAGCGCTTCCGTGCGGGCCAGCGCAAACATCACTTCCATCTGCGAATTCCAGCTCTCGATCCGCTCCTCGGGATCGACCGCGATAATGCCCACGTTGATGGATTCGACGATGTTCTCGTTGAACTCCTTCAGCCGCTCGTATTCGCTGATCTTCTGCTCCAGGCTCGCATACAAACGTGCGTTCTGCAGCGCGATGCCGATGTAGCCGGCCAGGGACTCCAGCAGCTCCATGTCTTCGCTGGAAAGGAAATCGCCGCCCGCGCGACGACCCAGGCCGATCACGGCGATGGCCCGGTCCCGCATCTGCCAGGCTCCCGGCGCCGTCCCCCCAGGATTGGGCACGCCCACCCGGCAGGGCAGGAAGTAGTTCATATCCAGCACCGCCGCTGTCCGCTGCTGGTCCGGAGTCAGATGCAGAGCCAGCTGCGGATTCTCCAGAAACAGATGATTCCCCGCATTCGGCTCGTCAAAATGCAGGAATCCAAGAGCCATCGAACCGCCCGCGACGACCTCCGGCAAACCGTGCTGCGCCGCCAGACGCCAGCTCGCCGTCCCGCCATCCTCGCGCAGGAACACCGCCACCCGATCCACCAGCAGCGTCCGCGGCAGCCGGTCGACAATGGCGTGCAGCAGCGCTTCCAGATTCGTGAACGAGCTCAGGCCGCGCCCAAAGTCAATCAGCGTCGAACGATAGTCGTAGCTCTGCCGGTCGAAGACCCGATCCACTCGCCTCTGGATCGCTCCCTTCAGCGGATCGAAGAGCAGCGCCGTCACAATAATCGCCGCGAAGAGTCCCCAGACGCCGGCGCCCGGCAGCCGCGAGTGCACCACCTCTGCCGACACCGCGACCAGGGCAAAGTACACCGCGACCAGCGCTGCCGTCGCCAGGGTGTAGGTGACGCCCCGCTTGAAGATCAGGTCCACGTCCATCATCCGGTAGCGGACGATCGCCCAGCTGAAGGTCAGCGGCAGAAACACCATGCAGATGCCGGCCAGCTTCGTGATCGTATCCGGCATCGTCACATCGGCCATGTAGGGAATGGCCACCAGCAGCGTGAACGGCGCCACCGCCAGCAGCGTCCCTCGCGTGAGCCACTTCAGCTGCTGCCGCTCCAGAGGTGCCTTCGCCTGGTGATAGTGGAGATAGAAGACCAGGCCGGCGAGGACGTAGAACAGCGCCTGATAGCCCTCCGTTACCTGATCCAGCCGGTGCCGTACCATCTCGGTCGCCGACCAAAGCTCGATGGCAACGACCTGCAGCCCCACCAGCAGCGCGCCGGGGATATACGTCAGCCAGGCCAGCCAGCTGCCTTTTTTTCGGGTACGCGAAAACGCCAGGGCGAAGTGGAGGAACAGTGCCGGCTGCAGGGCGCCGGCAATATACCCGCTCCAGTACACCATCCAGTCAAAGGTGTTGAGCTTGCCCGTATACCAGAAGGAGTACAGAACAAAAGAAGTCAGGCAGAAAATGTAAAAGTGCGTGGAATGCGGCGCTGTCCAGCGTCGCAGCAGCACATACAGCCCGATGCCCAGGTACACCAGAGCGATGAACCGGAAGCCCTGGTTGATGCTGCGGTCCTGGATGTCGAGAATGACCGGTACATCCGGCAGGCGGATGCCGCCCCGCGACAGCGTGTAGTGGATGGTGTTGTAAGCCCGGGTGCGCCACATCTGCCGTACCAGTGCCGACCAGCGCCGTGTCGGTACTCCATTGGCGGAAAGCAGAACGTCGCCGGTTTTTACTCCCGCGCGCTCACCAGGGGTGTTGTTGGGCACGCGCTGCGCGACCAGTCCCCCGTGGCCTTCCACCCACCACACCCCGTCCCACGGGGTTTGGTAACGGTCTTCCTGCACCAGGTTGAACCCGGCAAACACAACCGCCGCCAAAGTAAAGAAGGCGAGAAGAACGGCGACAATGCGGGTTTGGAAAGTCCTCTGCATAGCGCGGAGAGGATGCTCCCGTCCTGAACACCCTGGGGGACCCTGACAGCTGTGCCGTGGCCCCGGGGCGGCGAATCCGGGGTGTGCATCTTCCTGAACTAATTCATTCTGTGCAAATTCGGGGCCACCGGTTATGACGAAACCCAGATTTTTAGCGTGAGTGGTATATCGCTGAAATCAAAACGGATGAAACGACATCGCTCACTTCTCCCGAGTGGATCCGCGCAAACACCTGAATCCCGCCTCTGGAAACCTGGCGATGAATATGAAAAATCATATCACCCTCCAGGCACCGGCAGGCCTGTTTCCATTCTCAGTGGTGCTCGCCGGCGGGGCGGCGCGACGCCCAGATGATCCCCGTCAGGAAGATCACCGTGAAGCTGACAATCGCTAACACTTCCATCGTCGTTCTCCGTGCTCCTTTCGAACTGTTCGACCCAGCATATAAGAAATGGTGAGTCCTTGCCGCGTCTCCCGCCGGCGTTCTCTGCCTCGGGGACGCGATACATTGATCCCTGAGAAGTCAAAGATGTCCACCGTCCCTCGCGCTTCGCTGCTCGCCGCCACCCTTGCCGCCTTCCTCCTTTGCGGAAGCAGCGGCTCTGCGGAGCAAACCGCAGCCGTCGCCGCTCCGCCCCTCACCCCCGCGGCCGCCGTTTCCCAGGGATTGGCTGCCCTCCAGACGAACCAGCCCCGCCTGGCGCTCACAAATTTTCAGCTCGCCCTTCAGGCGGATCCCAACAACGCCACAGCCTGCCTCCTCGCTTCCACTGCGGCCGTTGAGCTCTATCAGGGACCGCTCGCGGTCCAGTACGCGGAGAAAGCCCGCCAGCTCGACCCCGCGGACTGGAAGATCCATACCACCCTGGTCGCCGCCTACTCAGTTGCAGGCATGAAGCCCCAGCGGGATCAGGAACGCGCGATCCTCCAGCAGCTGCACCGCGTCGGGCCGGCCGATGCCCGCCAGGCCACCGGTTTTCTCCTCGAGATGTTTCCCGACGGATCCACCCGCGTTGACGCGATCGAAGAGTTCGAGCCGATGGGCAAATTCCACACCTGGTACCGCTTTCTCCTCCACCAGCCCGACGGCCGCCGCTTCTGGGAAATCGACGTGCAAAGCAATGACTTCGACCAGCGCTCCTGGGCCGCGGCTCATCCCGCCAAGGCGGAAAAGGGCGAACGCCAGTTCCAGCTCACCGGCCACGGCGACAACAACCAGGAAGTGGACTACCGCATGTTCTCGGGCAACGCGGACTACGACGAAATCCGGGCAATGGTGGTGCAGATCTTGAAAGAGCGCCCGCCAAAACCAAGTTGAGGTCAGCCGCTCCCCTCCCAGCTCCTGCCCCCTGCCTCCAGGCCACCGGCTACCGGCCACAGGCCACCGGCTACCAGCTACCAGCTGCTTTTAGATCCCTTCCCCCATGCTCACCACGCCCGTCTGCTCGCTCCGGTACTGCTCCCGCTCCTCGTCTTCGCTCTCCAGCGAGCGCACCGCGTCCAGTTCGCGCGCGGTCATCTCCAGCTGCCCGTCCAGCACATCCACGCGCAGCCGCAGCCGCTTCACCTCTTCAGCAAGAGCGACGATGACCCCTGAGAGCGGATCCTTCACCTGGCTGGGATCGGTAATCAGCACCCGCTCGCCGTTCTGATAAACGATGTGCGCCGGCACGCCAACCACCGTCGAGTTCGGCGGCACATCGCGCAGCACCACGGACCCGGCGCCCACCCGCGAGTTCTCCCCGATGCAGATATTCCCCAGCACCTGCGCATTGCTGCCGACAAACACCCCGTCCCGCAGCGTCGGATGCCGCTTGCCGTGCTCGTGCCCGGTGCCGCCCAGGGTCACGCCCTGATAGAGCGTCACATCGTTTCCCACAATCGCCGTCTCGCCAATCACCACGCCCGCGCCGTGGTCGATGAAGACGCGCCGCCCGATCTGCGCCCCAGGATGGATCTCAATCCCGGTCAGCAGCCGCGCCACCTGCGAGAGGAACCGCCCCACCAGCCGCAGCCCCGCCCGCCAGAACCAGGAGGTGATCCGCTGCGCCCACACCGCATGCAGCCCCGGATAGCACAGCACCACCATCAGGCGCGAGCCCGCCGCCGGATCGCGCTCCAGCACCGAAGCCACGTCTTCCCGCATCCTGGCGAACATGGTGTGAACAGGGTATAGGGTTTAGCGAACACGGTCACGGAACAGCAGCCAGCAGGGCGGTCAGCGCTACCGGCTACCCCTCAATCGCCTCCGCCTTCATCGCCTGCGCCTCATTGCGGAAGCTCTCAAAAAGAACCGTCGACAAATACCGCTCACCAAAGCTGGGAATCACTACAACGATCAGCTTGCCGGCATTCTCCTCACGCTTCGCCACCTGGAGAGCCGCATGCACGGCGGCGCCCGACGAAATCCCCACCAGCAGCCCTTCCTCCAGCGGCAGCCGGCGCGCCATAGCGATCGCCTCGTCGTTTGAGACCTGAACCACTTCGTCAATCAGCTTGGTGTCGAGAATCTTCGGCACAAATCCCGCCCCGATCCCCTGAATCTTGTGCGGTCCCGGCTTGCCCCCGCTCAGTACCGGACTGTCCGTCGGCTCCACGGCGATGACTTTGAACGACGCCTTCCGCGGCTTGATATATTCGCCAACTCCCGTCAGCGTTCCGCCCGTCCCCACGCCCGAGACCAGAATGTCCACCTGGCCGTCCGTATCGTTCCAGATCTCCGGCCCGGTCGTGTCGTAGTGGATCTTCGGATTCGCCGGATTCTCGAACTGCTGCAGCATATAGCCATTCGGCGTGGCGGCCAGAATCTGCTTCGCCTTCGCAATCGCGCCATTCATGCCATTCGGCCCCGGCGTCAGCACCAGCTTCGCGCCAAACGCCAGCAGCAGCATGCGCCGCTCCATGCTCATCGTCTCCGGCATGGTGAGGATGATCTTGTACCCCTTCACCGCCGCAACAAACGCCAGCCCGATCCCTGTATTCCCGCTGGTCGGCTCAATCAGCACCGTCTTGTCCGGGTGGATCTTCCCTTCCCGCTCCGCCGCCTCGATCATGGCCAACCCGATCCGGTCCTTGACGCTGTTCATGGGATTCGCGCTCTCCAGCTTCGCCACCACCCGCGCATGCGCCCCCGCGGTCACTCGATTCAGCTGTACCAGTGGTGTATTGCCAATCAGATCCGTTACACGGTTTGCAATCTTCATCGATGGAATCCTCACCCTCGCGGAATTTTGGGGCCTTTTTCCAGTAGATGCTTCAGGCCTGCCGCCGCTGCAGGAATCAGCCGCCCAGCCGAGTGAATGCGGCAGCCGCATGCAGCTTTCGCTCCAGATGCCGCTCCAGCGCCTGGACTGCAAACCGCCGCAGGTCGGCCGCCCGGCTTGCCGGCCATTCCTCTGCCGCCAGAGCTGCAATCGGCGACTGGAAAACCCGCCGCGCCAGCGCCAGCGACTCAGGGGACAACATGCGGCTGCCTGCCTTCTTATGCCGGCCGCACACCAGGCCATCCGTCTGCAGGTTAAACCAGGCCGGCCCAGCGCCGAAGCCCTCCCCATCCACATTGCACTGCGTCAGCGACGGCATCCACCCCAGCAGCCGCGTGATCCACAGCGCAAAATAGGTCACCGGCATCCAGATTCGGCCCTCGCGCGTCTGCTGCAGCACCGCCAGTGTCAGGCGAAACACCGCCTCCTGCGGATCCCGATCCGGCATCGCCTCCTCCAGCACCTCTGCGTAAAACGCCAGCGCCGTGGCCCTCGCATAATCCACTGGATCCGACAGCGGCGACTGAATCACCTCGCACGCATCCAGCCGCACCAGATCCTGCTTCGGCCTCTCCACAAAGCTGGCGGAAACCCACGTCATCGGCTCCAGCGCTCCGCCAAAGCGCTTCCGCGATTTCGCCGCCGCCTTGGCCACGCCGCGAATCCGCCCCTGGCTGCGCGTGAACAGAGACACGATCTCGTCGGCCTCGTGGATCGGCCATTTCTTCAGGACCAGCGCCTCTGCCTGATGCGCGTTCATCGCACGTTCAGATTAGTGGTTTCCCGCCCGGCGCGCGAAATCAGCGGCAACCCCTTCCGCCGCAATAACGTCCCTCGATTTCCACAATCACTTTCGTTTCTGCCGGAGGCGCGATACCCTGAAGAAGAACCGCCAACCCCTTCTCCGCACTGCATTCTTCCACCCCGTCGTCGAAGATTGCGTCCCGGGCAGCCCTCCCGGTGCGCGAGCCGGACGAGGCAGGCAACTTCCAAACCATCACGATCGAGGAGAAGCATGTCGACTGACTACCGGAATTTCCTGGCGCTCTCGTATGAGGAGCTGGAAGACCTCAACCTCAAGTCAAAAGACCAGCGCCGGAAGCGCGTCGCTCTGGACAAGATTCAGGACGAGCGGCTGAAGTACCTCACCGATCAAAAGGGCATCAAGGCGGTCACCGTCCTCTTCTGTGACCTCGAGGGCCGCCTCCACATGCTCGACTACGACAAGAAGTTTCTCCTCAAGAGCTACGACAACCTCACCTTCGACGGCTCCTCCATCCGCGGCTTCACCGCGCAGCGCGAGAGCGATCTCCGCCTCGGCATCGACTGGAGCTCGTTCTACTTCGCCCCCGCCGACATCTTCGGTGCCGGCAAGACTCTCGTCTTCGGCGACGTCATCGACAAGGGCGGCACAGCGTATGGCGGCGACACCCGCGGCCTGCTCAAGACCTTCGCCAAAGAACAGCACGAAAAGAACGGTTACACTCTCAACGCCGCCAACGAAATCGAAGGCTTCCTCTTTGCCGGCATCGATGCCGAGCGCAACTTCCCAAAGACCGGGCACTTCGACTACGTCAACACCGGCGGCTACTACCACTCCCTGCCCGGCGACCCGCTCCGCACCTTCATTGACACCGTGGCCGAAGTGCAGCGCGCCATGGGCTTCGAAAACGAGAAAGATCACCCCGAAGTCGCGCCCTCGCAGTTCGAAGTGAATTATGGATACGGCGAAGTCGTCGCTGCCGCCGACCAGATCCAGATCTATAAGCTCATCTGCCGTCAGGTCGCCACTCGCATGGGCATGACCGCCTCCTTCCTGCCCAAGCCCGTCGTCGGGGTCAATGGCAGCGGCATGCACACCAATGTCTCCATCAGCAAGACCGGCAAAAATCTCTTCTGGGATCCGAAGGGCGAGGAGAAGCTTTCCAAAATCGGATGGGAGTTCGTCGACCGCATCCTCACCCACGGCAACGATATCTGCCTGCTGCTGAACTCCAGCGTCAACGCCTATCGCCGCCTCGATCCGCACTTCGAGGCTCCCAACCAGATCAAGGCGTCAGCCGTCGATCGCGGCTCCATGGTGCGCATCCCCATCGGCAACGAGCGCTCCATGCGCGTCGAAGTCCGCTCCGTTGCGCCCGACTCCAACCCCTACCTCGTCCTGCTGTCCGTCTTCCGCTCCGGCATCGAAGGGGAAACTTCAAAGGTGGCCAACCTCCGTCAGGCCGAACGGTACCTGCCCGACAACATCTATACGGCGATTGAAAACTTCCGCAACGCCGCATGGACCACAAAGCTCCTCGGTGAGGACGTGAAGGGCCGCTACGCTGACCTGAAACAGGCCTCCGCCGACCGCTGCCCGCGCCTGCTCGGCACGTTCGTTAAGCCGAGCGAGGTGCAGTTCCACCACGAGGTCTACAACCAGTTCCTGTGGAACCAGTTTTAGGACTGGCCATCCAGGCAGCCGCGGTTTCGCCGCAACCAAAGCAGAAACGCCCCGGTTCAAAACCGGGGCGTTTGTCTGTGCGCCGGAGGCGCGCCCGCCTGGACGGCGAGTCCTCAGCTTCCTACAAACCGCGCATACAAACTCCGCGCCACGGCCACATCCGTCGTCCCCTGGATGATCGCCCGCCCATCCGCGAACAGCGTCATCGTGTGCTCCCCGCGTTCAAACCGCAGCAGCAGCTCATTCCGGCGCACCGTCCCATGCGGCCGCAGACGCGCTTCCATCTCCGCCAGATCCAGCGGCCGCTCCCGCTCGTGAATCTGCACCGAGTTCCGCCCACATAGCGTGATGTGCGGACGCCCGTCACCCCGCAGCCGCGCAAAATCTCGCCGCCCACAAACCGCGCAATCCGCCCGCGGCTCGGCCGCCGCCACCTCGCTCCATTCGTTGTTCCACACGTCGCAGGAAAGCAGCGTCCGCCGCATCTTGTCGCGCGCGCCCACCATCCACTTCAGCGCCTCGGTCACCTCAAGCGACGCCGCCAGATTCACCGCCGTATTCAGAATCCCCGCGGTGTCGCAGGTCTCCACCGCTCCGCCCGGGGGCTCCGGAAAGATACAGGCCAGGCACGCGGTCTCACCCGGCACCACGTTCATCGTCACCGCATAAGCGCCCACCGCCGCCGCATAAATCCAGGGCTTTCCCTGCTCCACCGCATAATCGTTCAGCAGGTAGCGCGTCTCAAAGTTGTCAGTCGCGTCCAGAACAATCTCCGCGTCTCCCAGCAGCGCATGGATATTGCCCGGCGTCAGGTCCGCAACGTGCGCCCGAATCTCAACCTCGCTGTTGAAAGCCCCGATCTTCCGCCGCGCCGCCTCGGCCTTGGCGCGCGACTCCCGCGCGTCCTCCTCGTCGAACAGCACCTGCCGCTGCAGGTTGCTCTCTTCCACAAAGTCGCGATCGATCAGCGTCAGCCGCCCCACCCCCGCGCGCGCCAGCAGGCTCGCCGCCGCGGCGCCCGTCGCCCCCACGCCCACCACCGCGGCGTGCGCCCTCCGCAGCCGCTCCTGCCCGGCCGCGCCAATTGCGTTGAAGAGCACCTGCCGGGAGTACCTTTCAGATACCGTCTGGGACGCCGTCGTCATCTCTCAGTAGTATAGAAATTTCAGAATTGTGCCCACACCTCGCTCTGAGGCCACGCTCCGTTTTGCTTCGCATCTCATTGTTTTAAGAGGCGGTCGGAGGGCAGCTCGCAGGGCGACAACCGTTGAGTCGGCGCGTCTGAAACAATAGCGGCCTGGCTGGAATGCCGGGGGCAGCATTCCTCCGCTTCGCGGTCAGCACCTTCCCATGCGGAACGAGGGCGGTTTGGGTTCGACAGCAGTAAACGGCTTGCGCAAAAATTCGCGTTCCGCCCGCCTCCTGGGGTGCTTTGCGCCCGCGCCGCGCCTCTTTTTTGTCTTTGCCGTGGCCGGCGCTCTCGCAGCCGGCTCCGCCCCGGCTTGGGCCCAGCAGCCCATCAACCCCGGTGCTCAGCTGCCCACTCCCGGGAGCCCGTCCCAGCAGCGGAAGAAGGTCCCGCCCGTTCCGCCTGGCAGTGTGCTGCCCTCCTACAACAACGTGCTCACGACGAGCCAGACGAAAGTGCAGCCGGTGCCCACCTCTGAACACCTTGAGGGCTGGGCCGGCCTCCATGTCTCGGAGATTCGCTTTTCCGGCGTCACCCGCGACGCTCTCGAACCGCTGCCTGAACAGCTGCCGCAGCAGTCCAATGCCCCCCTCGATCCCGCCCTGGTCCGCGAGAGCCTTCGCCGCCTCTATGCCACAGGCCTCTACCGCACGGTCGCGGTTGAGGGCCAGCGCCAGGAAGACAGCGTGCTCCTTACCTTCGCGGGCACGCCGACCATCTTCGTCGGCCGCATCTCGATTCGCGGCGTGAAGAATACCCAGCTCTCCAATCAGCTCAACTACTCCACCCGCCTCAATCCCGGCACGCCCTTCACCCCTCAGAAGCTCTCCCGCTCCACCGACCTGCTCGTCCAGACCCTGGAGCAGAACGGATACTACCAGGGGGCCATCGTGCCCCACACCTCCCTCGACAAGACCGACGCCGAAATGAACGTGCAGTTCCAGGTGAACCAGGGCAAACAGGCGCGGGTGGGCGATGTCGCCGTTCAGGGCGACAGCGGCCTGACGGTTCCCGCCTTTCGCAAAAAGGCCAAGCTCAAGCGCAACTCAAAGGTCAGTTCCGATACCGTGAGCCGCGCGCTCACCCGGCTTCGCAAGCACTACCAGGGCCAGCATCGCCTCGAAGCCAACGTCAGCCTCGCCTCCACTAAATATCAAAGGCCCACCAATCATCTCGACTACGGCTTCCAGGCCGATCGCGGCCCCGTCGTCAAAATCGTCGTGGAAGGCGCAAGCCTCAGTAACGGCAAAATCCGCAATCTTGTCCCGGTCTATTCCGAGGGCACCCTCGACGAAGATCTGCTCAACGAAGGCGGCAAGCGCATCCGCGACTACTTTCAGCGCCAGGGCTACTTCTACGCCAAGGTCACCCACACCTCCAGCGCCAGTGACGGCGTCACCCACATCACCTACGACGTCACCCGCGGTCCCCGCGACCGGATCAAAACGGTGTCCGTCTCCGGCAACGGCTATTTCGGAAACTGGCTCTTAACCCAGCGACTCAGCGTGCAGCCCGGTACTCTCTTTATCCCGCACGGCATTTACAGCCAGGCTCTGCAGGAAGCCGACGTCAATTCCCTCACCGCTCTCTATCAGAGCAACGGCTTTACCGGTGTCAAAATCACTCCGCAGATCCGCGTCCTCTCCACCAACTCGAAAACCGCCGACCAGGATCTCGCCGTCAACTACCAGATCGTGGAAGGCGTGCAGCAACGAGTCGGCGACTACAACCTTCAGGGCGTCACTCCCGCCCAGCTGGCTGACATCCGCCCCTCACTCAGCCTCCAGTCCGGCCAGCCCTATTCCGGCAGCAACCTCGCCGCCGACCGCGACGCGATCCTCGGCTATTTCCTCGACCACGGCTACGATCATGCCCAGGTCACCCTGCAGCAGAGTCCCGCCGCCCGCGATCCGAACCTGATTAACATCGATCTCCACGTCACCCCCGGCGATCAGATTTTTGTTCGCCATGTCCTCATCAGCGGCCTCCACTACACGCGTCCGTCCACCGTTAAGCCGCAGATTCTGGTAGGCGCCGGTCAGCCCCTCGATCAGTCCAAACTGCTCGAAACTCAGCGCCAGCTCTACAACCTCACCCTCTTCAATCAGGTCACCACCGCCGTCGAGAATCCCGACGGCGACGAGCTCCGCAAGAACGTTCTCGTCCAGTTCGACGAGGCCCGTCGCTGGGATGTGACCTACGGCGTCGGCTTCCAGGCGCAGACCGGAACCCCCGCCACCAACTGCCCCAACCCCATCAGCCTCATCCAGCTCGGCATCACGAACTACACCTGCAATCCCAATGGCAAGCTCGGCGTCAGCGCCCTGGGCGAGCTCGATGTCTCCCGCATCAATCTCTGGGGCCGCAATCAGTCTGTGACCTTTCGATCCGAGTACGGAACCCTGGAAAAGCAGATCACCCTGAACTACAACGCTCCCCGCTTCCTGAATCACCCCACCATCGACTTCTCGGTCGGCGGCGGCTACATCAACGCTCAGAACGTTGTTACCTTCGCCTCGTCCACCGCTGAAGGCGACATCCGCCTCACCCAGCACCCCAACCTCGTCGATACCCTCATCTATCAGCTTTCCTATCGCCGCGTGCAGGTGGACCCCAATACCATCCAGGTCTCCCCCAATCTCATCCCGCTTCTCTCTGAGCCCGTCCGCGTCGGAGGCCCCGAGTTTACCTGGATCCACGACAGCCGCCGCCCCGAACCCCTCGACGCCCGCGCCGGAATGTATAACAGCGTGCAGGTCTTCGTCACCGACAACTCCTTCCTGAATTCCGAGGCCAACTACGCCCACTTCGACTGGTCCAACTCCACCTACTACCCGCTCGGCCGGGCCAAAAACTACATCCTGGCCCGCAATACCCGCTTCGGCATGGAGCGCGTCTTCGGAGAAGCCAAATACGAATCCATCCCTCTGCCCGAGCGCCTCTACGCCGGCGGTCCGGAATCCCTGCGCGGCTTCCCTCTCAACTCCGCCGGCCCCCGCGACTCCCTTACCGGCTTCCCCATCGGCGGCGCCGGCGTCTTCGTCAACCAGACTGAGCTCCGCCTGCCCTACCCCCAGCTCCCCTACTTCGGCCGATCTCTCGGATTCGTCCTCTTTGAAGACATGGGCAACGTCTTCAACAATTCCTCTGATATCTGGCCCAGCGCCATTCGCATCAAGCAGCCGCACAGCTACACCTGCACCGATCCCGCCTATCTGACCCCCGCGGCCCAGGAGCAGGTCACCCGCTCCTCCAGCACCAATCGGACCGGCACCTGCGACTTCAACGATTTCTCCCATGCGGTCGGTCTCGGCGTCCGCTATCACACCCCCATCGGTCCCATCCGCGCCGACTTCAGCTACAACCTCAATCCCCCTGTCTACCCGGTCATCATCGGCTACGGCTCCACATCGACCTCCAGCTCCAACTCCTGCGAAGATTCCTCTCAGGCTCCGCCCTGCGTCGGCCGCGCCGGCCGCTTCAACTTCTTCTTCAGCATCGGGCAGGCCTTCTGATGACCTCCGCCATCCGCACTCCCGCCCGCATCCCGGCTCTGCTCGCCGCGCTGCTCTTCTCGGCCCTCGCCGCCGCTGCCCAGCAGCCGTCGCCGCAGGCGCCACCGCCGCCGCCGTCTTCGCCGGAGCCCGGCCAGCCCATCGAGCTCGATCACGTCGTCGCCATCATCGGCGCCAATGTCATTCTGCAAAGCGACGTCGAGCAGGAAATGCACCTCTCCGCCCTCGAGCCTTTGCAGGTCCTGCCCGGCCAGAATACCCCCGACGCCTCCCTGCGCCGCCTCATCGACCGCACCCTCATCCTTGAGCAGATGAAGCAGCAGCAGCAGACCACGACCACCGCCCTCCCCGAGGTGCAAAAGGCCATCGAACAATTACGCAGGGAGATTCCCGCCTGCGCGCGATACCATTGCGAAAACGAGCAGGGGTGGAACGATTTCCTCAAAGCCCACGATCTCACCCCCCAGCTGGTTGAGCAGCGCTGGAGCCAGCGCATGGCCATGCTCCACTTCATCGATCTCCGCTTCCGCAGCGGCATTCGCATCTCCCAGGATCAGATCGCCTCCTATTACCACGACACCCTCGTTCCCGCCCTCGACAAAGCCCGTCAGCCTTCCCCTTCCCTCGCCGCCGCCTCCACCCGCATCCAGGAGATCCTCCTCCAGCAGCAGGTCAGCGGCCTCTTTCAGGACTGGCTCTCCAGCCTCCGCGATCAGGGCAACGTCCGCATCGTTGACGACGCCTACAACGCCGACCTCGGCCTCACCAGTCACACTCCGGGGTCCAGCGAATGACCGGCGCGCCTCAGCCTCCGCAGGACGAGCAGACGCGCGTGGACGACGTGCGTCCCTCGCGCCGCACCCGCGTCGGCCGCATCGTGCTCCATATTCTCGGATGGCCCCTCGTCGTCATGCTCCTCATCATCGCGGGCCTCTACTGGTACGCGAACACCGCCTCCTTTCAGAACCGCATCCGCGGCGCAGTCATTGCCGAGCTGGAAAAATCCACCGGCGGCCGCGTCGATCTTCAGCGCTTCAGCTGGCGCCTCAGCCACCTCGAATTCGAGGCCGACAACCTCACCATCCACGGTCTTGAGGGCCCCGGCCAGGTTCCTTACGCCCACATCGACCGCCTCTTCGTCCGCCTCCAGATCCTCTCCTTCTTCCGCACCAAGATCGGCCTCAACTACCTCGAAGCCGACCATCCGGTCGTCCACCTCATCGTTTATCCCGACGGCCGCACCAACCAGCCGACGCCGAAGCATCCGTCCACCGGCAATGTGAAGAACGAGATCTTCAATCTCGCCATCGGCCGCACCGTCCTCGACAACGGCGTAGCCATCCTCAACGATCGCAAAATGCCCTTCAGTCTCAGCGCCAATAACCTCGGCGCCGAGGTCAGCTACGTCCCTACCAGCGGCCAGTACACCGGCACCCTCCACGCCGAAGACATCGTCGCGCAACGCGGGACCGACGTTCCCGTCCACTCGGTGCTCGACGCGCAGCTCGACGTGGGACGCAACTCGGCCAATCTCCTCTCGCTCACCCTGCAGAGCGGTCCCACCGGCCGGAAACAAAAAACCGTCGTCCGCATCAGCGGCGTCCTGAACAATTTCTCCAGTCCCCAGTGGCAGTTCGCCATGAAAGGCGCTGTCGACGCGCTCGAAGTCCGCGCTCTTACCGGCCTGCCCGGTCTTGAGGCCGGCACCGCCCAGGTGGATCTCACCGGACACGGCGCCGGCGGCCAGTTCCAAATTGGCGGCACCGCGCGCCTTTCCGGCGCGGCGTATCGCATCGCCACCGTGCACGTCACCAACCTGACCGCCGACGCAGACGCCCGGGTCACTCAGGACCAGATCGCCGTCACCAATATCCATGCCCGCCTGGCCACCGGCGGTTCGCTCACCGGCGACCTGCGCATCGTCAACTGGAACACACCCGCGCCTGCCCGGCCCGGCCGCCCCGCCCTCGCAACCGCCCCCGAGAAAGGCTCCATCCGCGCCCGGCTGGCCGGTTTCAGCCTCGACTCGATTCTTGCCTCCTCGGCTCCCCCTCGTTACCGCCATCTCGGCTTCGATACCGCGGCCACGGGCACCGCCACCGTCGCCTGGATCGGCAGTGTCTCCAGCCTCGTCGGCGCAGTCGACGTCCAGCTCGCGCCAGCTCGCCCGCCTGGACCCGATCAGGTCCCCGTCACCGGTGTCGTCAATGCCGAATACATCCATCGCTCCGGCTCGGTCGTCATCCACACCTTCGACGTCCACACGCCCGCCTCGCAGATCCAGGTCACCGGCGCGCTCGGCGTCTACCCCATCACCCGCGCCTCCTCGCTCAATGTCAGCCTCACCAGCCGCGACATCTCGGAGTTCAACCCCGCCCTCGCGGCCTTCGGTCTCTCGACTCCCGGCGAGGCCAGCCCGGTCCCGGCCCGCCTCCACGGCATCGCCGATTTCCACGGCGCCATCACCGGCAATCTGAAATACCCTGACTTCCGCGGCCACCTCCAGGCCACGAACTTCAGCATTGCCTCATCCGCCACGCCGGCCTCCGTCCCCGGCCTCAGCGGCCTGGAGTTCGACAGCCTCACCGCCGACGCTGCCTACTCCCCCGGTTCCCTGTCCATCTCTGCCGCCACTCTCGTCCAGGGCAAAACAACCATTCAGTTCTCCGGCGAGGTCCGCGGCCGCCGCGAATCTCCCAAAGACCTCTTTGCCAATACCTCCGCCGTCCACGCCACCCTTCAGGCCAATCATGCCGACCTCGGCCAGTGGATCGCCCTTACCGGCAAACACGTTCCCGTCTCCGGCACCCTGAACCTCCATGCGCAGATCGGCGGCACCATCGGCGACCTCGACGGCACCGGCTACCTCATCCTCGCCGGCGGCTCCGTCGACGGCGAGCCGTATCACCTGCTTACCACCGACCTCGCCCTCAAAGGCAGAAGCCTCAGCGCCAGCCATTTCGTCTTCACCATGGACGGAGGCAGCGTCACCGGCGACGGCGGCTTCAACCTCGACACGAAACAGGTCAGCTTCAGTCTCCGCGGCGCCGGCTTCGATCTCAGCCACATCCGCAGGCTGGAGAACGCCCAGTACCCGGTCAGCGGCTCGGTCGCCTTCGAGGCCCACGGCAGCGGCACCCTCGATCATCCTTCCCTCCAGGCCTCGGCTCATCTCACCAGCCTCCGCCTCGCCCGCGAGTTCACCGGCTTCATCGACCTCGAAGCGCATTCCCAGGGTCGCGACGTCCTCGCGCACGTGACCGCGCACCTCAACACCGCCACCCTCGATCTGCACAGCGACACCCAGCTCACCGGCGAGTATCCCACTCGCGCCAGCCTCGACATCGCCCGCTTCGACATCGATCCCCTTCTCCGCACCTTCAGCGTCAGCGGCATCAAAGGCAGTTCTTCCATCGCTGGCGTGGTCACCGTCTCCGGCCCCCTCAAAGAGCCCAGACAGCTCAGCGGCGATCTCCGCCTCAGCGAGTTGTCGCTCGTCCTCGAAGGCGTGCCCATTCGCTCCGACGGCGCACTCCACGCAGCCCTGCGCAACGGAATCCTCACCATGGATTCGCTCCACATCACCGGCCAGGACACCGACCTTCGCGCCCAGGGCTCCATGGCTGTCTTTGCCAAACCTCGCACCATCCGCGGTCAGGCCAGCGGCTCCATCAACATGGCCCTCGCCGAAACCCTCGACACCGACATCCTTTCCTCCGGCCACGTCGACTTCAACCTCACCGCCGAAGGCACCACCGTGAACCCCGACCTCGCCGGCCAGGTAAAGTTCACCAACGTCAACGTCGCTCTCGAGGACTACGTCAACGGCCTTAGCCGCATGAACGGCGAGCTCGTCTTCGATCAGGATCGCCTCGACTTCAAAAACGTCACCGCCTACAGCGGCGGCGGCCTCATCAAACTCGGCGGCTTCGTTACCTACCATCACGGCCTCTACGCCGACCTCACCGCCGACGCCAACGACGTCCACATCCGTTATCCGGAGGGCATCACCTCCACCGCCAGCGCCAAACTCCGCTTCCAGGGCAGCCAGGCCAGCATGATTCTGAGCGGCCGCGTCCTGCTCACCGGCTTCTCCGTCAGCCCCAACATCGATCTCGCCTCTCTCGCCACCGCCACCGGCGGCGTCTCCCTGCCCCCGAATCCCAATTCCCCCTCCAACCGCGTTCGTCTCGACGTCCACATCACTTCGGCCCCCTCGCTGAACTTCCAGAACTCCTTCGCCCGCCTCGCCGGCAATGTGGACCTCGCTATCCGCGGCACCCTCGCCCAGCCCACCGTCCTCGGACGCGTCACCATCACCGAGGGCACCGCCACCTTCAACGGAGAAAAATTCGAGCTCCAGCACGGCGAAGTCTACTTCAGCAACCCCGTTCGCATTCAGCCGGTCATCGACGTCACCGCTACCACCAACGTCGAGGACTACACCATCACCATCTCCCTCCAGGGCACCAGCAGCAAAATGACCCCCACCTTCCGTTCCGAGCCGCCCCTCTCCGAGCAGGACATCTTCTCCCTCCTCGCCATGGGCCGCACCCAGGAAGAACAGCAGATCTACTCCACTGAACAGGCTCAGGCCGGCGTCAATTCCACCGCCGACGCCATCCTCGGCGGCGCCCTCAACGCCACCATCAGCAACCGCATCCAGAAGCTCTTCGGCGGCGGCAGCATCCGCATCGACCCCACCTTCGTCTCCGGCATCGGCAATGCCACCGCCCGCATCACCATCCAGGAGCCGATCTCGAGGAAGGCCACCCTCACCTACGCCACCAACGTCAACTCCACCGCCGAGCAGCTCATCCAGGGCGAGTGGCGCTTCACCCCCGATTTCTCCGTCCTCGCCGTTCGCGACGAATCCGGCGTCTTCTCGCTCATCTTCCGCCTCCGCCGCCGCTACCACTAAGCCGCGTGCCTAAGCCCCACCGGATCATTGACATTGCAACCCGTGAATCGGGCGTGCCCGGCCTATTTTTTCTTCTCTTTTCGCGCATCCAAACCCCTCGCTTCTGTGTCTGAGCAAGTAAGGCTGTCTCCCGGCACAATGCGCTCCTGCCGGAAATCCCCATCGTTTCCGTGAGACCGCCAGGAGAAAAACAATGAAGAAAACTTTGCTTTGCATTCTTGCCGCGGCTCTCGCAGTTCCCGCGGCCTTTGCTCAAAACGACGCCCAGTCGTCTGCACAGAAGGCTTTAAGCGCCTCGCGTTTCAAGAACGTCCAGGTCGAGGTACAGAACGGCGTAGCTACTCTCACCGGCACCGTCGGCCTCTATTCGGAAAAGATGAATGCCGAACAGAAAATCCGGCACGTGCACGGTGTCCAGGCCATTCGCGACGAGATCCAGGTCGCCGGTGCCGAGATTTCCGACCAGCAGCTGCAGGCTAAGCTCATCAACACCATCTCCTACAGCCTGCTCGGCTACGTGCCCGTCGCCTTCCAGGCCATCTCTGTCGAAGTCCACAACGGTGTTGTCGTCCTCGGCGGTCACGCCGCCGGTCCCATTGCTGCCTCTGACGCTGTCGCCGCCGTACAGAACACCAAAGGCGTAAAGGACGTCATCGACAACATCCAGGTCGATCCCGTTTCACCCATGGATAATCAGATCCGCATCGAGGCCTATCGCCGGATCTACGGCTATCCGTCACTCAACAAGTACGCCATCGATCCGCAGAAACCCATCCGCATCCAGGTCGCCAACGGCCATATCACGCTCTATGGAACCGTCGACAGCGAGGCCGACAAGAATACCGCCGGCATTCAGGCCAACGCCGTCTCCGGAGCCTTCAGCGTGACCAACAATCTGCAGGTCGCCAACGGCAGCAACGAAAAACCCGGCAAGTAATCAGCCTCCTCCCCTGAAACCCCACTCCGCCCCCCAGCGGCGTGGGGTTTTCCTTTGGAAGTGCCGCACCCTGTAACCTGAAACCTGAAACCTGTAACCTGTAACCTGTCACCTGTCACCTGCCCATGCCGCTCTTCCGCTCCATCCGCGTCACACTCGAGATGATCAAGTGGGAGCACTCCGTCTTCGCGCTCCCCTTCGCGCTCACCGGAGCCATGCTCGCCGCCCACGGCTGGCCGCCCGCCATCAAGCTTCTCTGGATCGTCGTCTGCATGGTCTCCGCCCGCTCCGCCGCCATGGCCTTCAATCGCTGGGCCGACGCCGATCTCGACGCCGCCAATCCCCGCACCCGCATGCGCGCCATCCCGTCTGGCCTGCTCACCCGCGGCTTTGCCGCCGGCTTCACCCTCCTCATGTCGGCGATCTTTCTCTTCGGAGCCGCCGAGCTCAACCGTCTAACGCTGCTGCTCTCCCCGATCGTCCTGCTGATCCTGTTCCTCTACTCCTACACGAAGCGCTTCACCCGCTGGTCGCATCTCTTCCTGGGCCTTGCCCTTGGGCTCGCTCCCACCGGCGCGTGGATCGCCATCCGCGGCTCTCTCGATCCGCGCATCCTCGTCCTCACCGCCGCTGTGTTGTTCTGGGTAGCCGGCTTCGACGTTCTTTACGCCTGCCAGGATGAAGCCCACGACCGCGCCGTCGGACTCCTCAGCATTCCCGCCACGCTCGGCACGGCCACCGCCTTCTGGATCGCGCGCACCATGCACCTCGTCATGCTCGCGCTGCTCCTCTGGCTCGTCGCCCTCTTCCACCTCGGCCCGATCGCCATCCTCGGCATCGTCGCCGTGGCCGCGCTCCTCCTCTGGGAGCACATGATCGTCTCCCCAACGGATCTAAGCCGCCTCAACGCCGCCTTCTTCACCATGAACGGCGTAATCTCGGTGATCTTCTTCGTGTTCGTAGCGGCGGACTTACTCCTCCACCACCGCATATAAAGCTCAGCAGCCCGGTTTTCAGCTAACCGGACTTCAGCTGACCGGACCTAAGCTGGCCGGACTTTAGCTGACCGCTTCTTAGCTACCCGCTCCTCAGCTACCCGCTTCCCAGTTACTCCTTAGGCAACTCCAGCGACACCAGCCCAAACTTCGTCTGCCCGTTCACGCTGCTGTCGATGGCCACAATCCGGAACTTCAGCGGCGTCCCCGCCCGCAGCTCGCGGTCCGTCGACGAGTCCGCGCTCCCGTTGATCTGCACGTGCCCCTTGTCGCCGCAGGTCAGTCCGGTGTTGGTCTGCTGCAGCGAGCCCACCGGATGCCCGTGGTCGCACTCCAGCACCTCGCCATACCGCGACAGCGGCTTGCGATAGAAATCCAGCACCCTCTCCCCGGAATCCGGCGTGAGATAGCTGGCCACCTGCAGCCGAAAATGAAAGCTGTTCAGGATCATCCCCAGATCCGCCGAGCTGCTGTCGTCGTCCTTCTCCTTGTACGGCTTCGCCCCGGGATACTCCGGCAGCCCAATCGCCTGCGCCGTCGCATGCCCATTCGCATGTAGATCCAGATTGAAGTCCCCATCCTGCGCCCGCAGCGAACCGCCGCTCATCGCCAGAAATGTAACCGCCCCCGCACAAATCCATCCCACAAGTCGCGTCATCACCCTCACCCTCTTTGACGACATACGTTCCGAAACAAAGTCGGGTTCCCTTCATCCCAACGGACCCACAATCTCACACAAGAAGCGAACGCCCCAACGGACCCACAACAATCTCACACAAGCTGCGAACGTCATTCTGAGCGCAGCGAAGAATCCCGCAGGTGTCGACCGCAGAAAGGACTCCGCAAGTTTCTCACCGGATCCCTCTGTGCTCTCCATGCCCCTGTCGTGAGTCGTTTCTAACGATCCCGAGCATAACAATCTCACACAAGCTGCGAACGTCATTCTGAGCGCAGCGAAGAATCCCGCAGGTGTCGACCGCAGGAAGGGCTCCGCAAGTTTCTCACCGGATCCCTCTGTGCTCTCCGTGCCCTCTGTGGTGAATCGTTTCTCACGATCCCAGGCAGCCCTCACGCATAAGCCACCCGCGCCCGCCGCCCCATCCACGCCGCCCCCACCAGCATCACCGTCAACCCCGCAAACAAACCCGGCCGCGCGCTGGCCGCCACAACGCCCGTGTAGTCCAGCCCCGAAACATGATGCAGCGCCCCCACATACCACCACACCGTGTAGAGCGCCTCAAACAATTTGCTGCCCCCGCTCCACACCCCACACGCCAGCGCCAGGCTCGGAATAAAACACGCGCCCACCGCCCAGCCCACCAGCCCGTGCACATCCCCCGCAATCCCCAGACGAATCGCCAGCCCACCGCCCGTCCCCATCGCCACCAGCACCCCGGCCAGCCACGCCGCCGGCAGCTGCCGCGCCATCGCCTGCGGAGAGGCAAACACCAGCGACTCGGTCGCCCACCGCGCCTCGCGATTCCCCATCTGCGCCCACAGCAGCAAAGGCCACAGCCACGCCACCACCAGCACTCCCGTGCGCCCTTCGCTCAGGGGTGCAGCAACGCATCCGACAAACAGCCCCGCCGCTCCGACGTACCACCACCACATCTGCCCGTGCAGCATCAGCCGCAGCTCTGCCGCCACCAGCGCAAAGAACCGCGCCTTCGCTTCGCCCCGCGGAACCGCCGTCAGCATCCCGCGCCAGCCCTCGCGCTTCTGCTCCGCCAGATGCCGCGCCGCCTTCAGCTCGATCACCTCGCCCCGCTCCGGCGCAGCCTCAGCCCGCCGCGCCCCACCCTGCGCTTTCACACGCGCCGGATCGAACCTGTGAAAGAACACCGCTGCCAGCAGCGCCGCCAGCAGCGCATATCCAACCCAGGCCAGCCGCGCCGCTACCTCGACGCCATTCCACACCAGCCCGTTCCACACGAACCGCTTCGCCGGACCCACCGACCCAATCGTCAGCGAAAACCCGTTCCCAAATCCAGGATCGACGCGCACCAGCGCTGCCCGCATCTGGCTCATCAGCGTCGGCATCCCGGTGAAATCCCGGAAAAATGCGTTCGCCCGCAGTGACCCCTCGTGTCCCACCACCGCGCTCACGCCCATCGACAGCAGTCCCGTCCACACGAAGAAATACACCACGTTACCCACGCCGCCGCGCAGCCACGGCAGCGTCTCCCACAGCACTGCCAGCCCCGCCACAAACGCCATCGCCGGCAGCGCGTACAGCACCAGCGGACCCAACAGCGCGCCCCAGTGCAAAGTGCGATCCTCTCCACGCACTATCTGCATCAACAGCGCGGCCACCGCCATCACGCCCACCATCGAAGCCAGCACCGCGAAGTTCCCCAGACCCTTCGCCACCGTGTAAAAGCTCTTGCTCATTGGCGTCGCCGCCAGAATCTGCCCCACCCGCGTCTGCTCGTCGCGCAGGATCGATCCCTTCACGATGTAGAAACCCACCAGGCTCAGGAACGCGCTCGTCACGATCCCCATCAGCGCGCCCACCCACGCCGAGTTGTACACGCCGCGATAGTCGTCCAGCCGCAGCACAATGTGCCCGGCAAATGTCTCGTACCCGACGTACAGCGTGAACCCCATCGTCAGCAGAAAGCTCGTCCGCCGCACCCGCGTCAGAAAATCCGCCTTCACCAGTGCACCCAGCACGCGCGCCGAGTTCATGCCGGCACCGCTCGCGCAGATCTCCCTGCCCGGTGCGCCGACAGCGCATCGAGATACGCATCCTCGAGCGTCGGCGCCACCGGCTGCGCGCCCCTCGGGGCCTCCCCCGTCAGCACCCGCACGTGCACGCCATCGCTGCGACGCGCCGTGCTGCTCACCCGATACGCCTCTTTCACGCCGTTCAGATCGGCGCTCGGCACCACCCACTCCCACACCTTGCCGTCCACGCGCCGCAGCAACTCCTCTGGCGCGGCATGCGCCACCAGATGCCCGCCCGCGATCAGCGCAATGTCCGTCGCTGTCGCCTCCACATCCGACACAATGTGCGTCGAGAGAATGACGATCCGCTCGCCCGACAGCTCCGCCAGCAGATTTCGGAACCGCACCCGCTCCTCCGGGTCGAGCCCCGCCGTCGGCTCATCCACAATCAGCAGCTCAGGATCGTTCAGCAGCGCCTGCGCAATCCCCACCCGCTGCTTCATCCCGCCCGAAAACCCTCCCAGCGGACGCTTGCGCACATCCTGTAAATTCACCAGGTCCAGCAGCTGATCGATCCGCTTCTGCGCGATCTTCGCCTCCAGCCCCTTCACCGCCGCCAGATACTCGAGAAACTCCTGCGCATTCAGATTGGGATACACGCCGAAATCCTGCGGCAGATACCCCAGCACTCGCCGCAGCGCATTCGGCTGCGAAGCCACATCGACGCCGCCCCACAACACACGCCCCTCGCTGGCGCGCGTGATCGTGGCCAGAATGCTCATCAGCGTCGTCTTGCCCGCGCCGTTCGGCCCCAGCAGCCCCAGCACGCCGGGTTTCAGTTCCAGAGTGAACTGCCGCAGCGCCCACAGCCCGCCGCGATAACACTTCCCCACGTTCTCAATTGAGAGCTTCACGCCGGGCGTCCTCTGGTCTCAACCTACGGACAAACCACCCCGCCAGTTCCCGCGCAAGGCGAATTTCCGCCGCACCTCTGTGCTCTCCGTGTCCTCTGTGGTGGATTCTTTGGTTTTTCGCTGGAAAAATGCGCCGTCATTCTGAGCAGGCACGAGCGAAGGCGAGTCCTCAGCGAAGAACCCCGTGGATGCTCATCCGGGAACGAACCCGTCGAGTTTCTCCCAAGATCCTCTCCGTGTTCCCCCTGCGGTGGATTCTTTTTGCCGTTCACCCGCAGGCAATTCACCGCGCCGCCGACACCACCTCAGTCTTCTCCGTGCTCTCCGTGCCCTCTGTGGTGAATTGTGCCTTTGTCAATAAAGCAGCGGCGATCACTCCCGCGCACAACACCATCGCCACCCACCCGAACCAGTCCCCCCACAACTGGAACGGCGTCCCCTCATGCCCCGCCGGCACCTCCGCCAGCAGCGTCGCAAAAGGAGCAGCCCCACTCGGCGTCTCCGCGATCACCCGTCCCCGATCGTCGGCGACAAACATCGTCGACTTCTTCGCCGTCCGCGCCAGGCTGAACCCGTCTTCCACCGCGCGCATCACGGCGATGTGCCCGTGCCAGAACGCGTCCACAACGAAATCCCACCCCGGCACCAGCATCAGCCCCGTGCCCGCGCGCCCATACCCCCGCGCCGGTTCCGTGAAGTCCATGTCCTTGCAAATCTCCACGCCCCACTGGTCGCCGGCAGCCGTTCCCACCCCGCTGAACAAAAGCCGCCCGTGGCCCCGGGTAAAGATCCGCGTCTCAAACGGAGGCAGCAGATGGTGCTTGTGGTAGATCCGCACCGGCACACCCGCCTGGTACACGCGCGCCTCGTTGTACGCCACCTGCCCCGTCGAATCGTTCACCCCGGCAATCAGCATCGCCCCCGCGTGATCCACCACCGGCTGGAAAATCCCATCCACCTGCGCCACGTCGCCCTTCGTCACCACGCCCAGGTCTTCCGGGATCACCACCACCTGCGCCCCCCTCGCAAACAGCCCCTGCGCCTGCTCCGCATACTCCGTCAGCAGCTGCTCCGTCGGCGCACCCGGGTGCGCCGTCACCCAGTGCGTGTCCGAGGCCACCAGCCCCACCTTCACCATCGGTCCAGGCTGCCGTCCTTCCAGCCGCACGGCTCCAAAGATCAGCACCGCCGCCACCACCGCCGCCGTCGCGCCCAGCACCCGCACCGCCCGCCCACGTTCCGCATTCCAGAAAGCAATCCCCAGCGCCACGCCCGCCGCAAACAGCAGCAGCACAAAGCTCATCCCCCACGGCCCCGTCAGCGACGCCAATTGCAGAAACGGCAAAAACCGCAGCTGCGAATATCCCAGACACGCCGCCGACCCGTGCGGCCACAGCCAGCGATTCCGCGCGAATTCAAACGCCACCCAAACCGCCGGCAGCGCCAGCCATGCGCTCCACAGCGCGCCACGCCGCGCGAGCGACCGCATCAGCAGCACCGCCGCCGCAAACGCCAGCGCCATCAGCCCGAAGTTCACCCCCCACGCCACCGGCGGCGCCTGCAGCACGCGAAAGTAGTGCCAGAAGTTCAGCCCTCCGGCCAGCATCGCCACAACAGCCACCGTCGCAGCCCGGCCCGCCGAGCTCCGCAGTGCAAACACCAGCACCGGCACCGGAGCCACCCACATCAGCGGCCACACCGGCTCCAGCCCGTTCCCGAAATACACCAGCACCGCCGTCGCCGCGGCTGCCACTGCGCCCAAACCCCAGCTCGCGTTTCTACGCTCGAATTCCATCGAAATACCTCCGAAACGATCGATGACACAGGGCCCGAAAATCCGCGGCGGTCCCGCTGATGCGCCCGCCCAGGTACAGCATCACCATCCCCTGCAGCAATGCACCCGTCTCCAGCGTGATCTCCCATGCGTCGCCGGGCCGCAGGTCCCCGCGCCGCATTCCCTCTTCAATCAGCTTCACTGCCACGTTCGCCGTCGGCGATGCCCCGGCGCGAAAATCCCCGGGAAACTGCCGCGCCCCCGGCCGCAGCGACAGGAACATCAGCTCAAAGAGCCGCGGCTTCTCCATCGCAAAATCCAGATGCGTATCCAGCACCGCCCGGAGAGTCTCCACCGCATCCCCGCGCCGCACCGCCGCCAGCCGTCTCGTCAGCTCGTCGAACCCCGCATCGGCCAGCGCATTCAGCAGCCCCTGTCGGTTCGGGAAATGCCGGTACACCGCCATGGCCGTGATCCCCACTGCCGCTGCCACCCTCCGCATTGAAACCGCATCGGCGCCCTCTCGGGCCATCAGCTCTCCGGTCGCCTCCAGGATTCTCTCCGCCGTATCGTTTGCTGTCGCTGCCTGCGTCATCATGTATACGACGTATACCTCATTGACATATACGCTGTATACCTCTTTTCGTTCCCACTTTTCCACAGAGCGGCCGCGTTTTGTTTAACTGCTTGATTCGCAAAGCTGAAAATCCACAGCAATCCCCCAAACTTCCCATTGACCCGCCCTTGCCACGGTGATTCGAATGAGACAGGCGGTCCTGCGCCAGTTCAAACCTCGGAGAGCTGCCCTGACGCAACCACCCTCGCGTTCCCTCGTCCGCCGAACCCGTCCGGTGCCGACGAGCCGCAGCACCCATAACGACGGATACCGCCGTACCCGCCAATCCGTGTTGCCTGCGTCAACCGTCGCTTCCGTTGCGAAAGGCCGTTGCAAATGACTGTCGGGTTAGCAGTTCCCTTCCCAGGCGGCTCCATCCTCTGCGCCGACTCCCGCGTCGACGCCAACGGCAGAACCACCCCCGGAGACGACAGTCCCGCCCTCATGTCCGTCACCGCCGGCCGCCGCATGTTCGCCATCACCTTTGCCGCGCAGGATCCCCGCGCCGGCTCCATGCTCGCCTCAGAAATCGCCACCGTCGCCTGCGCCTCGCCCAATCGCGCCGACGTCGTCCCCGGCATCAAGCGCGTCATGGGCGACTGGTTCCGCTCCTACGGCATCGCTCAGGTCCCCGCCATGCAGTTCCTCGTCGCCAGCAATTCCTCTGACGACAACGCCGGCCGCGTCCTCCTCTGCGAGCCGCCCAGCACCGTCATGGACACCTTCGGCCCCTGCGTCATCGGTTCCGGCTCGCGCTCCGTCAGCTCCATGCTCCGCCTGCTCGCCCCGCGCACCGGCAATGCCGCCAGCAGCCTCCGCTCCACCGTCCTCCGCATGACCTACCTCATGCACCTCGCCCGCCGCTCCGACCCCAAATCCGTCGGCGAAGACACGGAGATGGTCGTCCTCTCCAACCGCGGCTCCTTCTTCTACATCGATCGCGCCGAGCTCCAGCAGGCCGAAGGCCTCGGCGAAAAAGTCGACGCCCTCCTCCTCGACATGGCCCGCCAGGTCCTCTCCGCCGAACCCGAAGAAAATCCTCAAACCATCGCCGAAGAATTCCTCCGCGGCTATTTCGAAGTCATGGAGCAGAACCCCCAGGTCTACTTCCCCTCCCTCAGCTACCTCGACCGAGCCACCGCCGCCGGCCCCGTCCCCGTCCCGCCCCAGTCCCACACCGGCACCCACGGCTGATTCGAGCCGTTAGCCCGTAGCTCGAACCGATTCCTCCCAGGATCCCAAAGACCCCCAGCTGCCGCCGCCCCACGTTGGCGCGATAGCGCCAATCCCCCAAGTTAGTCATCCCCCCGGCTCGTCATTCTGAGCGAAGCAAAGAATCCCGCAAATAACAGCAGCGGAACCAACCCACAGGGTTTCTCACCGGATCCCTCTGTGCTCTCCGTGTCCTCTGTGGTGAGTGGTTAGCCTCCAACCTCCCAACTCCTTCCTCCCGCCTCCTGCCTCCCAGGCCCGTCATTCTGAGCGAAGCGAAGAACCCCGCAAATAACAGCCGCGGAACAAACTCATCAGGTTTCTCACCCGACCCTCTGTGCTCTCCGTGTCCTCTGTGGTGACTGGTTAGCCTGCAACCTCCATCCTCCTTCCTCCCACCTCCTGCCTCCCAGCTCCTTCCTCCCTGCCCCCCAGGCTCGTCATTCTGAGCGAAGCGAAGAACCCCGCAAATAACAGCCGCGGAACAAACTCATCAGGTTTCTCACCGGAACCCCTCTGTGCTCTCCGTGTCCTCGGTGGTGAGTGATTAGCCTCCAACCTCCCATCCTCCTTCCTCCCACCCAGGTTCGTCATTCTGAGCGAAGCGAAGAATCCCGCAAATAACAGCAGCGGAACCAACCCACAGGGTTTCTCACCGGAACCCCCTGTGCTCTCCGTGTCCTCTGTGGTGACTGGTTAGCCTCCAACCTCCCA